>Ga0302165_10000009_pt1 | contig 244256 bp, 194 predicted proteins | sample I_Fen_E3_2_FD_193499 | JGI IMG/M metagenome (GOLD analysis project Ga0302165, IMG submission 193499) | Peat permafrost microbial communities from Stordalen Mire near Abisko, Sweden - I_Fen_E3_2 | ecosystem: Environmental > Terrestrial > Soil > Wetlands > Permafrost | place: Sweden: Abisko...
TTACTTTATATTGAAATCCGGGAACCACGGTTACCTTCATGCGCTTACTCATAACCTGATTGACCATTTGTTTGGCTACAGCTTCTGCTTCCATGCCGTTTTGCTCATCTTTTTCCATCTTTCCTACCGACGATTTCATGGTTTTAGCGTAAGCTGACTCGATCGATTGCGAAGCTTCGGTATATTTGCGGGCTGCTGTAAATTCTGTTTTGGTATCGCCCGGTAATATAGTGCAACATTGAATGCCAAAAGGTTTTACTTCCATAGCCAGCGCTTGCATAAAGATTAATAAAGCCGATTTTCCGGCCGAGTAAAATGCCTGAAAAGGAATAGGAACAATAGCTGCTACCGATGATGTAGCTACTACTTTACCATATCCTTGCGACCGAAAAACGGGCAAACAGGCGTTGATAGTATTTACGGCACCAAAAAAATTAGTTTCAAGCTGATAGCGCATTTCATCGTTCGAAGTGTCTTCCACTGATCCGGCAATACCATTTCCGGCATTACAAATAACAGCATCCAAACGCTTATTTTCCTGTAGTATTTGAGCAACTACCGAAGCTATTTGTTCCGGATTATTTACATCCATTTTTACGGGAATCAACTCCCCTACTCCACTCGAAGCTTTTTGAGCATTACCACCCCGACGGGAAGCTGCGTATACCCGAACTCCTTTGTTCATTAATTGTGTTGCTGCCGATAAACCAATTCCGGCACTGGCACCAGTTATTAAAACTACTTTTGTTTCCATGTCTTATTAGTCACATATTTATTTAGTTGCAAATATACTGATTATTAAAATAACTCTTATTTTTTGAATTCGATAAATTGCATAAAAGATTTATTACTTTTGTATATGATGTTTTTAAACGATAAAAAATGAAGGTTTTAGTTACAGGTGCCAATGGATTATTGGGGCATAATGTGGTATTGGAATTAGAGAAAAGGTTATGTGAAATACAGATAATCGTACGTAGCACCGACAAAATATATTTCGATACGGATGATATTGAAATTTTTAAAGCAAATTTTACTGATCATCATACTCTGAAACAGGCAGCACATGGTTGTGATGCCATTATTCATATTGCAGCTGTCACAGCTACTGATTTATTACATTACGAGGATTATAGCAAAGTCAATGTGGATGGAGCAGCTCAAATTATTAAAGTGGCTGATGAATTAAATATAAGCAAGTTGATATTTGTAAGTACAGCCAACACCGTTGGGTTTGGAACTGAAAATATACCAGCTGATGAAAATGCGGCTATTCAATATCCTTTTACCGAATCGCTTTATGCCCGTAGTAAAGCACAAGCTGAAAAGCTTTTTGTGCAAGCCTCCCTCCTACCTCATCGACATGTAATTATTATCAATCCAACTTTTATGATTGGAGCGTATGACACCAAACCAAGCTCAGGTAAATTGATGCTTATGGGGTACAAAAAAAGGTTGTTGTTTATACCCAAAGGTGGTAAAAGCTTTGTACCTGTAACAGATGTAGCCGCGGCAGTGTGCAATGCCTTGACTTTGGGAAACAATGGAGAACGTTATTTGGCTTCGGGTGCTAATTTATCTTTCAAAGATTTTTATATTCTTCAAAAACAATTGGGTGGATATAAACAGTGCTTGATTGAAGTACCTGATTTTATACTGCTTGGAGTGGGAAAAATAGGAGACTTAATAAGGAAGCTCGGATTAAAAACCGAAGTTTGCTCCATGAATATCCGCCAATTGCTGATTCGCGAATATTACAAAAACCAGAAAGCACAAACAGAACTTCTCATGCCCGATACTAAAATAAGACCAGCTATTTTGGAAGCAATAACCTGGTTTAGACAAATAAGAATGATGAAATAATGATTGAATATATCCCACAAAATGGAATTTTAGCTTTCATTTAGTGGGATATGTTTTTTAAATATTTATTCCTAACATTGCTTTTAAAGCATATCCAACAAGGAATGAGAAAGCTGCAACGCCTAGACTTATCGAAGTCATTTCGAAAAAACGAGCTTTGAAATTCAAATCTTTTGCCATGGAAATGTAATAGTTGAAGCAAAAGATGATTAATACTGCAGTGAATAATGTTATTCCCAAAGCAATAAATTTGTTTACGAGCAAAAGGAAAGGTAAAATAAGAAATGCAACTGTAAATAAATAAGCAACACCGGTGTATATGGCAGATTTTTTGGCTCTTTCATCCCCTTCGGCTTTTGATGAAAGATAATCGGAAGCAGCCATAGACAGTGCGGCAGATATACCGGTGACTAAACCAGCCAAGGAAATAATTTTTGTACTGCCAAGTGCTAGTGTAAAACCAGCCAATGAACCGGTCAATTCAACCAATGCATCATTTAAACCCAAAACAATAGATCCTACATACTGAAGTCCTTCTTCGTCGAGCATACCCAGAATTTCTTTTTCATGGCTTTTTTCTTCTTCCGAAAGTTTTTTAGTTTCAGGAAATACCTCCGATAGTTCGTCATAAGCTTTTGAACCTGTACCCTCCTTCTTTTCCATCAGTTTCAGCACAAACGAAAGTCCGAGTAAACGCGCAAAAAATACAATCCGGAAAATTTTCCAGTTATTAGGTTTTATATCTAATCCGGTTTTTGTTTTCCAAAAATCAGCATGTTTTTTTTCTTCCTGCCCTATTTTTCGAAGCACTTCGGCATTGTTTTGATCTTTACTTCTTTCAGCAAGCCGGGTGTAAATATAATACTCGGTAATTTCAGCCCGTTGAGCTGCAATGATTTTTTTGTGAGTTTTTAAGTCCATGACTTTTTGTGTTTATATGAATTCAACTCTTTATTTCAGTACAAAAATATAGCTTAATAAATCAAATGCGATTATAATTCGATTTTTTCTTTAGCTATGAGCGTATTCAATTTATCTATTTGTTCACAAATTACTTATTTTCAATACAAATAATGGCTGTTCTAGTAAATATATATAAAAAAAATATTATCTTCGCTCATTGAAAAATCATACCATCATGAGGAGAGTTATACTTTTCACATTATGTTTTTTATTTATAGCCAATTTGTTTTCCAATAACAAATTAAAGCCCATAGCGTCCATTCCTTTCGAAATGGTAGGGAGTTATGTGGTTGTATCAGTAAAAATAAACGAATCTTCCGCACTCAATCTGATCTTAGACTCAGGAATCAGAAATACAATAATAACAGAATTAGATCCGGGCGACAAGCTATCACTTAATTTTTCGGATGTAAAAGATTTGATGGGACTTGGTGGAGGCGATCATCAGGAAGCCTACACAAGTAGTTATAATACGTTGAAAACCGGTAAATTAAAACTGGAAAATAAAACGGTTTATGTTCTTCACAATGATGTTTTCAATTTATCAAAACATACAGGAACTAAAATAAACGGACTAATAGGAATTGATTTTTTTCAGGGGCATACAGTTGAAATTGACTACTCAAGCAAGCGAATTCGGTTTTATAATTCCGATTCATTTGTTGCCCCAAAAGGTTATGGAATGCTCCCAGTTTTTATCGAATCGCAAAAAATGTTTATCGAGCTTTCTGTTTTAAGATCTGATAGTACACGCAAGCAAGCCAGAATGCTGATTGACACTGGTGCAGAACTGAATGCCTGGTTTCAAACTTTCACAAAAGAATCGGTTCAGGCACCTCCTAAGTGGGTTCAGGGAACTATTGGTGAAGGACTGAATGGAATAATAACCGGTAAATATGGGCATCTTCCTCAGATTTGCTTCGGAGAGTTTTGTCTTAAGGATCCTATCGTATCTTTTCCGGATTCGACAACGATTAAGGGTATAATAACAAGTTCAAAACGAGATGGTACAATTGGCAGCCAAATATTGAGTAGGTTCAATATGTTTATCGATTATGAAAACAAAAAATTTTATTTCAAGCCCAATTCTAATTTTACTAAAAAATATTCATATAATGTTGCTGGTATTGAAATTATGCAGCTCACTACAGCATTTACTTTGATAGAAGTATTTGAGGTATGGGCCAATTCGCCAGCAGAAAAGGCCGGTGTAAAACGTGATGATCAACTATTAGAAGTAAACGGCATTAAAACCTTTTTAATGACGATTGGCGATATTCGCAAAATATTTGAAACCCCCAGTCGACGTCCACTAGTACTTCTTTTAAAGCGTGCTGGTACTGAGGTTACAGTTAAAATCGATATGAATAATAAAATTTGAACTAAAATTTTTGCTTGAAAAATAAATTAAATTCAAATCATTAAGAAGTTTACGTCCTAATCGGAATGAAGTTTTAAAGAACGATATTTTCGATGATATACAATTTAAATATGGTTAAATATTAGTTTGATTTATTGGCATCTTAACCACACACATTATAAAGTTAATATATTTGTCTCGTCAAATAATTATCAAAAAATTATATGTATGCGTCAAATTCTACTTTTACTTGTTCTGTTGTTTTCTCTTGAAAGTTCCTCTCAAATTTTAAAAGCTAAAATTATAGCTGCATCAGGTGATCCTGTTTCCAACGCTACTATTTATATTCCTGAAATAACGTTGGGCATTGTAGCTGATGAGCAAGGAAAATTTCAAACCAAACTTAATCCCGGCACATATACTTGTCAGGTTCGTTCGATCGGATTTGAATCACAAACTAAGAGGATTGAAATTTCATCAGATAAAATTACTGACATTCAGATTATTCTTACCGAAAAGCCTCTTAAACTGAATGAAGTTGTTATAACTCCATCAAAAGAAAATCCAGCGTATAATATAATGCGGCATGCCATTGCACGAGCATCATTTCATTTGTATCAGGTTTCTAATTATACTTCAGAAAACTATTTAAAGGGAAGTGCTAAGATTGAAAAGATTCCGGGATTAATGAAGATGATGATAAATGACAAGAAGTTATTATCGCTTATAGGTAAACTAATGGTGTTGGAATCGCAAAACCAGATTTTGTTTCAGTCTCCGTCGAAATACACACAAAAGGTTATAGCATACAAAAGTTCGATACCAAAAGATCTAGAACCTAAAGGCGGAATCAGAATTCCTACATCAAGTGTTTATGAACCGTTTTTTATGGATGAGATTTCTCCTTTATCTCCTCAGGCATTTCGCTATTATCAGTTTAAACTGGAGGATATTTTTACAAGTGGAAATTATCAGGTAAATAAAATTCGCATTATACCCAAGGTAAAGAATGGAAAGCTTTTTTCGGGTTATGTGTACATTGTGGATGATAACTGGAGTGTGTATGCTTTAGATTTGACAGAAACAGAAATGGGATCGACGGTACGAACGAAAATAGATTACCAAGAGGTTAAACCAAATGTTTTTATGCCAATAGCATATGATGTATATACCAATATTGGGACCATGGGGGTAAAAGGTTATGCGCGATTTTATTCATCGGTAAAATACAAGAGTATAAAATTAAACGAATCGTCGGCCGTGGCTCATATTCAAAAAGCAGTAACAAAATCTGTCCAGCTGGTTTCAAAAAAGCAACACAAGATGCTTGATAAAATAGATGAATTGTCGGCAAAAGATAAAATATCTACCAGAGATGCTATAAAATTAGCCCGACTGACAACACAGATAATTGAGCCAAAAGAATTAAAAGATCAGAAAGAATCGATTGAAATTAAAGATGTAGAAAAGATAAAAATGGAAATTGATTCGTTAGCTGAAAAGCGTGATTCAACTTTTTGGGAGGATGTGAGGAGTGTACCGCTTCGCACGGATGAGGCTGAGAGTTTCGTTCATAACGATAGTTTATTGGCTTCAAAAAATATAAAAGCAACAAATAATTCAATTGAATTTAATCTTGGAAATTCCAAAAAATCAACAAGTGTTTTGGCGGGCGGAAGTATTGGTTTAGGTAAATCTACCAGATTCACCTACAATGGACTATTGAGAGGACTATTGAAAGAGTATAATTTTGTTGACGGTGCATGGTTAGGGCAATCTATGTCATTATATATCAATACAACAAAAACTAATAAGCTGATTTTTTCGCCTGATATTTATTATAGCACTGCAAGAAAATCAATAATCTTTGATGTGAATAGCCAGTATCAATATGCACCCTTAGCAAATGGGCGGTTGTTATTTTCAATTAGAAATACTTCCGAGAATATTCAACAAGAGCAGGGAACTTCACGCTTTTTTAATTCTATTTCTTCTCTATTCTTTGGCGATAATGCAATTCGCTTTTATCAAAATAAATCTATTGGTGTTGAAAATAAAATTGATATAATAAATGGACTAAGTTTTACATTAGGAACCGGATATGCGAATCGGCAATTACTGAGTAATCATACTTCCTATCATTTTCTGGGAAATGCTCCTGAACCAAATTTTCCAAGCCAATCTTACAGCGATGCATTTCCAAACAATTCAATAACTGCCGCCTGGACGAAAATAGAATATACACCTTTTTATAGGTATCGAATAAAAGATGGTAAAAAGGAATATGTTAGTTCTGCTTATCCAACCTTTGAGCTTACTTACAAAAAAGCTATTCCAATACTAAATAAAACAGAACAAGCATCTTATGATAAAATAAATTTATTGATACGACAGAGGGTACAACTTTCAGAATTTGACCGTTTTAATTATAGTGTTTCACTAGGGACTTTTTTGATGAAGGATAAAATTTATGCGCCCGATTATAAATACTTTGTAACTTCCCCACTGCTGGTAACAGACAAAACATTTGAAAATTCATTCGGTTTATTGGAAAATTATACAAATAGTAGTAGTCGATGGATGGAAGCACATTTAAGTTGGAATTCAGATTATTTATTCTTGAAGCGTGTTCGTTTTTTGCAACATTACCTCTTTAATGAGGTATTACAAGTGAGTTTGTTATCAAGTGAACAAAATAAAACCCCGTATATGGAGTTTGGATATTCTATTGGATTTAATAATTTGGGTAGAATAGGGGTCTTTGGAAGTTTTGATGGATTAAACTATAAAAATACCGGTATCAAGATTAGTATTCCTTTATTTTTGCCGCAAGAGCAAAGATAACTTTAAATACGAAATGATATGGAATAAAAAATTACTTTATGAAAAACAAACAGAAAAAGTTATCAACAGTTTGTAGTTCGGAAAAAAACATCTATTTTTGCAGTCCCAAACTCAGAACGAGAAAATAATAACGCAAAATACAAAAAAGCAATGAAAAGGACATTCCAACCTTCTGTCAGAAAAAGAAAAAACAAACACGGATTTCGTGAAAGAATGGCAACCGCTAACGGACGCAGAGTATTAGCAGCCCGTCGTGCCAAAGGTAGAGCAAAACTTTCAGTTGCAGACGAAGCACGTCACAAACACTGATCTATCTGCTAAAACAGTATAAAGAAAGTAAAGACTTCCAGTAAGTTTTTACTTTTTTTTTTTTCATGCCCTTATGAAGCAATAAATTGATTATTTTTGGCATCTAATTAAAACTGTTTTTCATTCAGTTCATTCCTTTGGTAATCAAGTCATAATAATTTCGATCAATTATGGAATTAAAAAAATTTTGGAAAGAGACTTTCGGTGGGTTTGTACTTAAAAATGTGCTTATTGCTGTTGGTATAGCAGTGGTCTTATCGTGGGGAGCACTGTTCTGCATGGATTTTTATACACATCATGGCGAGGTTGAAGTTATACCTGATTTGAGAGGATCGTATGTTGAAGAAGCTCAGGTTTTGTTAGCCAAAAAGGGATTGTATGTTCAGGTGATTGATTCGGTTTATGTTCGCGATAAAAAGTTAGGAACAATTATAGATCAGATTCCTGCTCCAAATTCTACAATCAAAACAAACCGTCCGGTTTATATTATTATTAATTCTCGAAAGGTAAGACAGGTAGCTTTACCTGAAATAAATGACGTATCCTACCGCCAGGCAGATGCTATGCTACAATCTATAGGACTGAGTGTTACCAGTGTTGAATACGTACCATCTGAATATAAAGACCTTGTTACAGAAGTAAAACTTCATGGAAGAACCATTTTGCCGGGAACGCGTGTACCCGAAGGGAGTGCTTTAGTATTGGTTGTTGGGAATGGTTTGGGTGAAGAAAGTACAACGGTTCCAATGCTGAAAGGTATGGGGTATGATGAGGCAAATGATAAAGTGGTTGCTGCTTCATTCGTTATTGGTGCTGTGCAATATGATGTACCAGCTTCGGGCAACGAGTCAGAATATGTCGTTTATCGTCAATCTCCTTCAGCCGGTAGCGAACTACCAGCCGGTAGCAAGATTAATATTTATCTTACCAGAGATAAAAAAAGATTGAATGAAGTTTTTGATGAAGATAAAAAACCAGCGGAAACTGATGAACAGTTTTTCTAAAACTCACATAATTGCCTAAACGTGTCAGAAGATTTTTTAGAGGAAATAGAAGAGGATGAAATAGATGGAGTAGGAGAGGGGCAAGAGCTTTTCGAGCATTTCCGTTTTGTTGTGGACAAAGGTCAAGCCATGGTGCGTATTGATAAACACTTGGTAAATTGTATGTCTAATACTTCCCGTAACCGCATTCAGGAAGCTGCTGATGCTGGAAATATTTTGGTAAATGGAAAGTCTGTAAAATCAAATTATAGAATTAAGCCTCTTGATGTTATAACGATCGTATTAGCTTATCCACCCAATGAATTTGAGATTATCCCACAGGATATCCCACTAAATATTGTGTATGAGGATGACGAAATTATGCTCGTTAATAAGCAGCCTAATCTGGTAGTACATCCGGGTTTTGGGAATTTTGATGGCACATTATTAAATGCTGTTGCCTGGCATCTGAAAGACAATCCAAATTTTGATGCCAATGATTCTCGTATCGGGCTGGTTCATCGAATAGATAAAGACACTTCCGGGCTCATTTTGATAGCAAAAACGGAAGAAGCAAAAACTAATTTAGGGAAACAATTCTTTAATAAAACAACACAACGTCGTTACCATGCCCTGGTTTGGGGAAATGTAAAAGAAGATGAAGGAACTATTGTAGGTGCTTTAGCTCGTGATCCTCGTGACAGAATGTTGTTTACTGTTTTTCCTGAAGGTGAAAATCCATTGGCTAAACATGCAGTAACACATTATAAAGTATTGGAACGTATGGCTTATGTAACCTTAGTGGAATGCAGGCTTGAAACGGGGCGTACACATCAAATACGTGTTCACATGAAGCATATAGGCCATACCCTTTTTAATGATGAACGGTATGGTGGTCATATCATCCTAAAGGGAAATACAACAGCTATGTATAAAGCGTTTGTCAAAAACTGTTTTTATATTTGTCCCCGGCAGGCATTACATGCTAAGACTTTAGGCTTTGTGCATCCTCGGACAGGAGAATTTATGCATTTCGAAAGTGAATTACCGGATGATATGCAGCAACTGATTGATAAATGGCGAAATTATGCAAAGGTATTAGCTGAGGAATAAATTATAAAGCAAACTATCTTTTTAAAATAAGGGTTTTATGAAAAAAAATATTGCCATCGTAGCGGGTGGAGACTCATCTGAAGTCGTTGTTTCACTGAAAAGTGCAGCAGGATTGTATTCATTTATGGACAAGGAGCGTTACAATTTATTCATTGTAACTATAGTAGGTAAAACATGGCAGGTAGAATGGTCGGACGAAGAGAAGATTGCCATTGACAAAAACGATTTTAGTTTTATCCGAAACGGGGAAAAGACAACTTTTGATTTTGCCTATATCACCATTCATGGTACGCCTGGCGAAAATGGTATTTTGCAAGGTTATTTTGATCTTATAGGTTTACCGTATTCTTGCTGTGGCGTTCTTGCAGCTGCTATTACGTTTAATAAATTTACTTGTAACCAGTATTTAAAAGGATTTGGTGTAAAAGTTTCCGAATCATTGGTTTTACGCTCTGGACAAACTGTTACCGACGAAGAAGTTGCCGAAAAAATCGGTTTTCCGTGTTTTGTGAAACCGAATGTGGGTGGAAGTAGCTTTGGAGTGACCAAGGTAAAAAGTATTGAGCAGGTTCAACCATCCATCGCCCGCGCTTTTGAAGAAGGAAGTGAAGTTATGATTGAGGCTTTCATGTCGGGTATTGAAATTACTTGTGGAATTTATAAGACCAGGACCAAAACTCAGGTTTTGCCTATTACCGAAGTAGTAAGCGAAAATGAATTTTTTGATTATGATGCCAAATACAAAGGTCAGGTTCAAGAAATTACGCCTGCCCGGATTAGTAAGGAATTGACAGAGCGTGTTCAGAAGCTTACATCTGCGATTTATGATATTTTGGGTTGCAAAGGGCTTGTTCGCATAGATTATATCATATCGGAAGGTGATGTAATTAATTTATTAGAAGCGAATACTACACCGGGAATGACTGCTACCAGCTTTATTCCTCAGCAGATAGCTGCTGCAGGATTGGACATCAAAAATGTAATGACGGAGATTATTGAAAATGAATTATCTTAGTTCCAATTTATAGTAATGTGTAACTCATAAACTATGAAGTATGAAAAGCTTTAAAGAAATAGCCCAAATAATTTCCACTGAAATTGATCAGATTGATTGGAATAAAGAGCCTCGTGGCCTCTATGAACCGATTGGATATGTGCTATCAATGGGTGGAAAACGCGTTCGTCCGGCACTGACGCTGATGGCATGTGACTTATTTTCAGAAGATGTGCAAGCAGCTGTCAATGCAGCTATTGCTTTGGAGGTATTTCATAATTTTACATTGCTTCATGATGATATTATGGACCGGGCTGATGTTCGTAGAGGTCGGCCAACAGTACATAAAAAATGGGATGATAATACGGCAATTCTTTCAGGAGATGTTATGCAAATAGCTTCTTACCAGTTTATTGCTAAAACACCATCGCAATACTTAAAGCCTGTATTGGACTTATTCTCTCAAACTGCAGCTGAAATTTGTGAAGGGCAGCAGTACGATGTTGATTTTGAAAGCAGGAAGGTTGTCAAAGCAGAGGAGTATCTGGAAATGATTCGGTTGAAAACCGCTGTTTTGCTTGGGTGCGCGCTCAAAATCGGTGCATGGATCGGTGGAGCAGGAGAGGAGGATGCACAATTGCTATACGACTTCGGGATAAACATTGGTCTGGCTTTCCAACTGAAAGACGACTTGCTTGATGTGTATGGTGACGAGAAAACTTTTGGGAAAAAAATAGGGGGTGATATTCTTTGTAACAAAAAGACCTATTTGTTGATTCATGCTCTTGAACTGGCAAAGGGAGATGATGCAGCAGAATTACAGAATTGGTTATTAAACTCGGACGAAAACCTATCGGAAGAGAAGATAAAAGCTGTTACTTTAATTTTTGACAGGCTTGGGGTAAAGACAATTTGCGAAGATAAGATGGAGTTTTTTTATAGTAAGGCGATCGCAAAATTAGATAAAGTTGCTGTTTTGGACAATAAAAAGCAAGAGTTGAGAAAATTAGCAGAGAAATTGATGTTTAGAAACGATTAATTTTTTTATCTTTGTCGGCACAACGTTTTTTAATTCTAAAATAATTGTTATGCCATACCGCCGACTCCCCAATACTGATCAGGCTCGCTTACGTTCATTGCGTATGGCCATCCAGCAAGCAGACAAAGAAAACTATGGTGACCAGATTGTAGCTTACAAAACCATTCACGAAGCCAAAAGTTATCTGAATATCTTCGAAAAACAGCTGATTCAATATCAGCAGACGCTCGAAAGTCAGGTTTCTGCGAATAAGCGTTACCAACAAATAGTTCACAATGCCCGGCTATATATTTCCCACTTCATTCAGGTATTTAATCTGGCAGTTATCCGTGGAGATATAAAAAAAGAACATAAACTTTTTTATCAATTGGATCCCAATGTGCATACAGTGCCGGATTTAAGTACTGAAGCTTTATTGGTTCATTGGGGAAAATGTATAATTGATGGAGAAAACGAGCGTTTACGAAACGGCGGATTGCCTATTTACAACCCCACAATAGCCAAAGTAAAGGTTCACTACGAAGTTTTTAAAGAATACAAGTCTACACAAAAGCTTCATCAGAGCACTACAAATAGGAACTGGGAAGAACTGGTTAACCTTCGTGAGAAAGGTGATTCAATTATTTTGGATATATGGAATCAGGTAGAGACTAAATATAAAGATGAAAAGCCTTATTCCAGGTTGGTAAAATGCAAAACATACGGGTTGGTTTACTATTACCGCAAGGGAGAAAAAGAGTTGACCTTAGAGGATGATTTTGTAGAATAATATAGATTAAATTATTTTCGATGGGGTTACAATTTTATCCATTTTAATATCCATTTTTGTTGAAGGAGTTCTTGTCAGTAGTTGAAAATCGAATCCCACTCCGATTTTCATCCCGTTTTTGTTTTCACTGAAGAACCGATCATAATACCCTTTACCACGACCTAAACGGTTTTTTCTGCTATCAAAAGCCACACCTGGCACAATTACTAAATCTACTTTGCCTTCATAAGCTTCAGCTATATCAGGCTCCCAAATACCCAATTCACCTTGCCTCATAGTTCCATTTGGGAGGTAATGTTTCAGAATTAAATCATCTCCCACGACTGTTGGAAGTATTATTTGTTTTTCCATACTCCACCTTTTTATTGTCGTGTGAGTTGGTAATTCGTCGGGAGTTGACCAATAGAGCAGAATGGTTTTAGCAGCTTTAAACTCCGGAAATATTTCTATTTTACTGAATACGGCGTCGGCTTCCTGATTTTTTGCATCCTCTGAGAGTGTTTTTTTCATCTCCCTGATCCATTGGCGTACTTGTTTCTTTTCAGCAAAAATCTGTTGGTCATTTTTGTGGAGTCTGGATAATAATCCGGAAATCAAATTTCTCATTTCTTCTTGATTGATTTTATAGTGGCAAAATTAGATAATTAATCACGTATTCACGAATAAGAATGAAATTAATGGTTTTATGGAAGATTTTTTTTGATATTTATTGTTGATTCGTGACTTTTTGATATTTTTGAAACCTGAATTTGATGCTTTGGTATTTACGGATTTTTTGTTATTAAAACCTTTAAATGCGATGAGAAAAGTCATTTTTTTACTAACAGTTGCTTTTAGTCAGCAATCTTATTGTCAAATTTCGAATATAATTCCTTCTTCAAATGCTATTGCGCAAACTTCGGTTGCCGATTCGCAAAACTGGACGGCGTTTAACAACCCGGCTATGTTGGGTTATGCAGAACAATGTGAAGGAGGTATTGGGTATGAAAACCGATATTTAATTTCACAGCTTTCAACCAAAACAGCCCAATTGGCTTTACCCTCCAGCTTAATTAATACCGGTTTTTCTTTCTCATATTTTGGTTACTCACTTTATCATGAGATGCTTGTAGGTGCAGGGTTTTCGCGCAATTTCTCTGATAAATTTGCCATGGGCATGCAATTTAATTATTATACAACTTATTTCGCGGCATCAAACTCATACAGAGGTGCCTTTTTGCCTCAACTGGGCTTGTCGGTAAAGCTCACTTCCAATTTCAGTCTGGGTTTTCACTCTTTTAATCCTATTCAAGCCAATATTAAAACAGAATCTGTAACAAAGCGCATTCCGTCTATTTTTAGTTTGGGTACAGAACTTTTTTTGTTATCGAATTTTACCCAGCGTACTCAGATTGACAAAGAACTAAGTAGCGATTATCGTTTTGCTATCGGATTTGATTATCTGATGCTACAAAACTTCAAACTAAAATTAGGATTTTACAGCTCCGATTATTTTGTTTCATGCCTCGGAGTTGGCTTTAAAACCGGTGCGTTTTTGGTGGATTTAAATTGCGAATCACATCCAATACTCGGACTAAACACTATTGCCGGGATTAAATACCGGTTTAGAAAATGAGTTATCACTTTAAACGGGACTCACGTGAAACGCTTGTTTGTTCATTTGCTGTTATTTTTTGTTTGTTCTTATCCGTTAAGAGCACAGGATGTTGTTACCACTACCGAACAACTTATAGCTGATATTTTTGAACAATACACAGCAGAGAATACCGAGGCGGTAGACTACAACAGCTTTTTCGAGGATCTGATGTTCTGCTCTCAAAACCCGATTAACCTCAATAAAGCAACCCGTGAGCAGCTGGAAAGATTGCCTTTTCTTTCTGATATGCAGATTGAAAATATTCAGGCTTATGTGTATCAGTTTGGGTCAATGAAAACCATTTATGAACTTCAGTTGGTAGAAGGTCTTGATATGACCGATATCCGGCGGATGTTGCCTTTTGTGATAGTTGGCGAAGCTGCAGATGTAAATAAAAAACTGTATTGGCATGATTTGTTGAAATATGGCAAGAATAAATTATTATTTCGACTGGATAAAGGTCTTGAAACCAAAGAAGGTTACCGGTTTTTACCTGAAGAGGATCAGAATTCGGCCGAAAGCAATTCGAAGAAATATGTAGGAGATGATTTTTACAATGCTTTGAGATATAATTTTCAGTTCAAAGATCGGATTCAGTTTGGTATCACAGCCGAAAAAGATGGCGGAGAACAGTTTTGGGGATCAAGGCATAGGGGCTATGATTTTTATTCATTTCATGCACAATTCAATAATTTCGGAAAGTTTAAAACAATTGTTTTGGGTGATTACCGCGCTAGCTTTGGACAGGGTCTGGTCCTCTATTCTGACTTTGGAATGGGCAAATCATCCTACGTGCTGAATGTTTCTCCGCGAAGTGGTGGACTAAAGAAATACAGTTCTACTGACGAAAACAACTTTTTCCGAGGGGGTGGAGCCACGGTCAGGTGGGGGAAGTTTGATTTTTCGGCTTTTTATTCTAATAAAAAGATTGATGGGGATACGGCCGGTGGAGCATTTCCCAGCATTATAACAACCGGTTACCACCGAACGCCGGACGAGTTGAGGAAAAAGCATACCGTGAATCGGCAAATTGCAGGTGGGAATGTGACTTATACCAATATGAATCTGCAGCTTGGTTTAACGGCTGTGCATACACAACTGAATAGTCGGTTAATGCCCGATAAGTCGGTGTATAACTATTTTTACTTTTCGGGCAATAAACAAACCAATGCCGGAATTTTTTACCGTTACCGTTGGAAAAAGCTGAATTTGTTTGGTGAAACAGCTGTGGTTGATAATGGTTCTGTGGCGACATTGAACGGTTGCTCTTTCAGTCCGGCATCAAACATCGGGCTGGTGGTTTTGCAGCGCTACTATGCACCGGAGTACGATACATTTTATGCTTCCTCTTTTGCCGAAACTTCGAGGATAAATAACGAAAGCGGCTTGTATCTGGGTGTTGAGCTTCGCCCGTTTGCAAAATGGAAATTTGCAGCATATGCCGATGGTTATCGCTTTCCCTGGCCAAAGTATGGCATTGATATACCTTCGGTGGGCAAAGATTATTTGTGTCAGGTCGATTTTACTCCACGTAATACGGTGGCGATGTATTGGAGGTTGAAGTATGAAGAAAAACAAACCAATCTTTCTACTACCGGACTGGCAATGCCTACGGTTGTTCCGTTGCAAAAAACATCCCTGCGGTATCAGTTGACCTATTCGTATGGAAATTTTAGCTTTAAGAATGTGCTGGAAGGAAACTTATCCAGGCAAGGGAATACCGACTGGACCTATGGCGTTATGGCTTTGCAAGATGTGAGCTATGATTTCCGTACAATTCCGCTTCAGGCTAATTTCCGCTATCAGTTTTTCGATGCGGTGAACTACGAAAACCGCTTTTATTCCTACGAGAGTGATGTGTTATATGCTTTTTCTATTCCCATGTATTTTGGGATGGGAAACCGCTATTACCTGAACCTGAAATATGAGCTAAACAGAGACCTTTCGTTGTGGTTTAAAATAGCGCAAACGGTGTATGCCGACGATCGTGAATCGCTGAGTGGAGGTAACGAGGCTGTCGACGGAAACCGGAAGACGGATGTAAGGTTTCTGCTTAAGTATGATTTTTAGAGGGATAGTGTACCATTTAGTTTCGTGCGGACAAATTGATATATTTATCATATAAATTGACATCGACCCAAATATCTGACCAGAAACTGCCATCTCTACATTGCAACTTTAGATTTTTGCAGTATCTTTGTATTGTTTTCAGCCCGAAGACTTTCTCCTCAAGCCGAATACTACAACACATTATATTTCAACAAAATGGATTTATTAGAAAAGATTATGGCACGTGCCAAGGCAAACGTACAACGTATTGTTTTGCCCGAAGGTACAGAAATTCGTACATTAAAAGCAGCGGATATTATTTTGAAAGAAAAAGCAGCTAAGCTGATACTAATTGGTAATGAAGCTGAAATTAAAAAAATTGCTGCCGAAAACCAACTTACTCATATTGCCGAAGCATCCATCGTGGATCCGGAAACAGATGCTAAGATGCCTGTTTATGCAAACTTGCTGTTCGAACTTCGCAAAAGTAAGGGAATGACATTGGAAGAGGCAACAAAACTGGCAAAGAATCCGTTGTATCTGGGTTGTCTGCTGATCAAAAACGGTGATGCCGACGGCGAATTGGCCGGAGCTCAAAATACCACCGGTAACGTACTGCGTCCTGCTTTCCAGATTGTGAAAACATTACCGGGTATCAGCGTTGTTTCAGGTGCTTTGCTGATGTTTACTCCAACGCCTCAATATGGCGAAAACGGACTGTTGGTTTTTGCCGACTGCGCCGTAAATCCGAACCCTACTGCACCTGAGTTAGCCCAAATAGCTATTTGTACGGCTGAAACAGCCCGCGTAATTGCCGGATTCGAACCACGTGTAGCCATGTTGAGCTTTTCGTCAAAAGGAAGCGCTAAACATGAATTTGTAGACAAAGTAGTGGAAGCTACCCGCCTTGCCAAAGAAATGGCTCCCGAACTGATGATAGACGGAGAACTTCAGGCTGATGCAGCGTTGGTTCCATCGGTAGGACAAAGCAAAGCGCCGGGAAGCAAAATTGCCGGACATGCAAACGTATTGGTTTTCCCCGATTTGCAAGCCGGAAATATTGGTTACAAAATGGTGGAACGTTTCTCGGGTGCACAAGCTGTGGGACCTATTTTGCAGGGAATGGCTGCACCAATCAACGATCTTTCGCGCGGTTGCTCGGTAGACGATATTGTAAGAATGATTACCATTACGGCTAATCAGGCTATGAAATAATGCCTGAAGCCTAAGGAGGAATCAAACGGAATAGAAATATTTAAACAAAAAATACTAACTAAATAATCTCCTTATCAGGGAGGTTGGAGGCTTTTATATGGCAGAAGAAATGATTGAAGCAATAGAGCGCTACGGCCTGAGCAAGCGAAACCGGAAACGGACCTTGTTTTCGCGTATCGGCGTGGTTGGTTGCGGGAAAGAAGGCAGTGTAATTGCTACTACTGCGGCAATGAACGGCATGGAAGTAGTTTTTCTTGAACCTTCGGAAGACAGAATTGCGAATGCTTTTAGTCGCATAGAGGAAAAACTGGACAAGAAAATTGAAAACTGGGGCCTGACGATTAACGAGAAAAAGGCAATCTTATCGCGCGTTTCGGGTACTACCAACTACGAAGACTTTAGTGGTTGCGATTTTGTTATCGAAGCTATTCGTTACGATGAGCAGACGGGCGAACGCCGCGTGAATCATCGTAAGGAAGTATTTCTTCAGTTGGAAAAAGTACTTTCGACCAATGCTATTATTGCTTCCAATGTTTCGACTGTGATTGTTACCGATCTGGCTGCTGAGCTGGAACACACCGAACGGTGTATCGGATTGCATTTCCTGTCAAATATAACTGGTTCGCACATTATTGAAATTGTTCCCGGGCTGAATACTTCTAAAGAAACTTTTGATAAAGTTTGTCAGTTTGCCAAATTGCTCAATCACCAGTATGTTCCGGTAATGGAATCGGCCGGATTGATTAGTATTCGTCTGTTTCTTATTCAGCTGAATGAGGCCTGCGGCATTTTGATGGAAGGTATTTCGAGTGTTGAAGACATTGATTTGGTGCTTACAGCCGGTTTTGGTCACCGTCAGGGAGTTTTTCGTACGGCCGACCAAATGGGTATCGAGAAGATTGTAAAACTGCTCGAAAACCTGTGGGACGAGTATGGTAGCATGAAATACAAACCGTCGCCGGTGTTGCTGCGTTTGTATCGTGCTAAACATTTTGGCGTAAGCCGTGGCAAAGGTTTTTATACCTATGACGAAGCTGGAAATATAATAAAATAAGGAGGAACGGAAAACATGAAGATATTAGTATTGAACTGTGGAAGTTCATCAGTGAAATATAAGTTGCTCGACATGGAGAGCAAAGAAGAATTGGGAACCGGAGCAGTTGAAAAACTGGGTATGAAAGGTTCTTTTCTGAAACATGTTCGTCGCGATGGAAAAAAAGTGGTATTAAAAGGTGAAATTCTGGAGCATCAGATTGCTGTGGAATACATCCTGGGTGTACTGACCAGCGAAAAGCATGGTTGTATCAAGTCGTTGGAAGAAATTGACGCGGTAGGTCACCGGGTGGTTCACGGAGGCGAAAAGTTCAACAGCAGTGTGCTTATTACCGACGAGGTGATACACAAAATTGTAGAATGTATCGACATAGCTCCGTTGCACAATCCGCCCAATCTGGCCGGTATACGCGCCATCAACGAATTGTTACCCTCGGTTCCTCAGGTAGCGGTTTTCGATACGGCTTTCCACCAGACTATGCCCGATTATGCTTATATGTATGGCATTCCGTATTCGTTGTATACCAAATACGGCATCCGTCGGTATGGTTTCCACGGAACGAGTCACCGCTATGTGTCGAAACGTGTGTGTGATTACCTGGGACTCGATTATCTCAACACCAAAATAATTACCGCTCATATTGGTAACGGTGCTTCGGTTACTGCTGTGAAAAACGGCCAATCGGTTGATACTTCCATGGGATTTACGCCTATTGAAGGACTGATGATGGGTACCCGTTCGGGCGACGTGGATCTGGGTGTGGTTACTTTCCTGATGGAAAAAGAAATGCTGGATGCCTCGGCTGTTTCAACGCTGTTCAACAAACACAGTGGTATGTTGGGTATTTCGGGTATATCGTCGGATATGCGCGATATAGAAGCCGGTAGAGTGGAAGGCAACGAACGGGCTGAACTGGCCTGGCAGATGTTTGAATACCGGATGAAAAAATACATTGGGTCTTACATGGCTGCTTTGGGTGGTGTAGACGTTATTGTATTTACCGGTGGGATAGGAGAGAACCACCGCATTACGCGTGAGTTTGTTTGTGAGGCTTTTGAATTTATGGGCATCAAAATAGACAAGGAAGTGAACAACAGAACGCAGGGCATCGAAGCGGTAATCAGTACCCCCGACTCTACGGTGAAGGTAGTGGTAATTCCTACCGACGAAGAGTTTATGATTGCTTCCGATACACTTGAAATTTGTAGCAAGCTGGCGTAAGTGTCTTTATATAAATAATCCGAATCGGGAGTTGGAAATTAGTCCGTAGGACTTAAGTAATCAATAATATTTAATGATATGTTTTGATTGTGACCCCTAACCCCCAAATGGGGGCTTAAAGACGTAGTTTCTAACATTTCTTTTTATGTAAAATCAATTCTCTGACGCACTCTTAAGCCCCCATTTGGGGGTTGGGGGGGCTGAAAACATAAAGAATTAAGAAATATATCAATAATAAATACGACTTACTTATATATCTATAGAATAAGCAGAGGTGTATTTTTATTGTCCGTAGAGCTTGTCCCGATCTATCGGGAACATTCATATTTTCCCTGTGTATCCCCTACGGGGAATTGGTTGTATTTGTTCCATTTTCTATTGATATGTATTCCCTACGGGAAAATTACTCATTATAAAGTGTGTGTACACACCCGATTTGTATGATAACAAAAAATGCCTGATACTTTCGTGTCAGGCATTTTTGTTTTCAAGGGTTAACCCAGTGGGTGTAACTCTGGTTTCTAAAAACTTATTTTGTTGTTTCGTCTTCTTCTTTGGTATCTTTTGCTTTGCGTCCTTTGCGAATGGCCATGGTGTTGTTGAAACGGGTCATGCGTTGGTTCAGTTCGTTTACAAAAGGCGTATACACTGTTTCACCGTTGATCAGGATCAGTGCATCCAGGCGGTCGATCATGCTGGTTACGCATTTGTCCATTTCGGCACGTACCTGTTTCATTTGGAGAGCTGTTTTGGCAGCTTCCTGCGCGTCACGGCTTTTCATCAGGGTATCAAATCCATCGTTAGTCTGTTTTACTTCCACTACCCATTCATCCTGATTCAGTGTTTTGATATCGGGAGCCAGACTACCATTCAGCTCACCCAGCAAAGCGTTGGTCGATGCCGTTTGCTGGTCGTAAGGTTTTACTTCCAGCTGCTTGTACCTATCGAGCACTACCTGTACGTTGGCAGCAGCTTTTCGTTTTTCAGGCACAAAATGGTCAATAAATCCCTTAATGCTTTTTCGGAACGCATACATGATGTTGTCGCGTAGCAGGTCGGCTTCCGATAACTGTTGGGTAAAAGCACTTTTAATAATTTTGTTGAGTGCCTCGCCCTCTTTTCCGTAAAGCACTAGGAAAGTGGCAAAAAGTGCTTCAATGTTCAACACTTCGGGTTTGTAAATCATTACTAATCCCTTGAATTCAGTCAGGAGCTGATAATGTTCTTCGTTGCGAAGATTGGATAATTTTGTTCGTGTAATTTTCATATTTTCATATTTTTCGCTTCAGGTTTTGGGGCCTGAAGCCGGTTAGTATATAATAGTTTAAAGGTAATAATGTCCAACAAGAAAGACTGAAGACATACAATAAACAGTATGGTTTCTGCAATAAACCATCTGTTGGTGGAGTGGGAGGGAGGGGTATTTTGAGCTGAAATTCAGTCGTAGCTTCTAGGCAAGGTTTCAGCGCCTGCTGAAGGTTTGTCTACGAACTTCGACAAGGTTTCAGCCATGGCTGACGGTCTGCCTACGTGTGTAGGGAAGGTTTCAGCGCTTGCTGAAAGTTTGCCTACAAGTTACGAGAGACTTTCAGCGCCTGCTGAAACCTTCCTGATAACTTTGGACTGGTTTCAGATGGCTGATAAGCTATGCAAAAGAGCTTTTTACCTCTTTCCCGGTAACTTCAATCTATTCTTTCGTCATATCTATGTTCCTTCAGGCAGGAGTTTATTGTTGATATGAGTTCTTAAATACGCTGACAAAAATAAAAAAAAGAATTCTAAAAACAAATATTTATACGGAAAAATAACGAGCAGCCTGTTTTTTTATTTTTTGTGCTTCAATCTCTTTTATTTATTTATGGAATCATTGTTGTCCGATAAAAACAGCAGATTCTTCACTTCGTTCAGAATGACAGATTATTACATCCTTTTTGTAAGGGATGGGGTCGGTTGGCGGCGAAGCCGCCAACCGACCCCATCCCAAAACATAAAACATTGATTGTCATTTAGAACGAAGTGAGAATTGAAAATCGGCGTTAGCCAAATCTCTCACAAAGTTTCATCTATAAAGTTTACCGGACAATACTGTTATGGAATACATTAGTTCGGCGTACCGATAAATAGAACTAATTTTGCAGCGTAAAAAAAGATTTTAAAGTTTAGTTTATGGAAGTTGGAATATTACTGTTAGGTATTATAGCCGGAATTATGTCCGGTTTGTTTGGTATTGGTGGGGGTGTTATTATGGTTCCTACCCTGATTGCTATTTTTGGTATGGACATGCTCAATGCCAATGCCACTTCATTGGCAGCCATGTTGTTGCCGGTTGGTGTGTTTGGTGTTATAACTTATTATAAAGCGGGTTATATAAACGTCAAGGAATCGCTTTGGATATCGGTGGGTTTGCTGGCCGGTTCATTTTTTGGGGCCGAGCTGGCTGTGTCGGTAGATGTAAAAGTGCTGTCGAAACTATATGCCGCCTTTTTGCTTTACGTGGCAGTGGGTTATCTGGATATTCCGAAACTTATACGGGGTAAAAAACATGCAAAGCCCGAAAATCCGGTCGATGGAGAACGCATTCAGCGCGCCTTTTGGATTTATATAGCCGTAGGTATTTTGGCAGGAGTTATAGCCGGTTTGTTTGGCAAAGGCGGTGGATTGATCATTGTACCTATACTCATCAAGTTTTTCCATTATAATCCCAAAGCTGCTTCGGCCACATCGTTGGCTGCCTTACAACTGCCCGTAGGCTTACCCAGTGTGATTGTGTATGCGCATGGTGGATACCTGAATTGGGTATATGCGGGACTTATGGCGTTGGGCCTTTTGGGTGGGGTATTTTTTGGCACAAAGCTGGCCATCAAATTACCGTCGGGTCTCTTTAAAAAAATATATGCTGTGTTTCTGCTGGGCGTAGCGGTTTATATGGTTTATAAATACATTTAGGGTCTACTGAAATACGACTAACTCATTATTTTTAAATTCAATATGCAAGGTTTTTGCAACTATCCTCATAATTTCTTTGCATATGATATTACGGTGCGCTGCACCTAATCATGATAAAACGATGCTAAATGCTACAAATATTTCGGGACTCTGTCCCTCAAAAGGTGCAGAGCACCGAACTATTTGTAGAAATTTGATTTCACAGATAAGTTTAAGGTGCAGCGCACCGTAATCTAATTTAAAAAAACTGCCGGGGTTTTTCAGCAGCCCCTATTTAATCTCAGACCGTTTATTAAGACTAAAAAACAGTTTCTTCAGATAAAAAATCAGTAAAATACGAAGTACTGTCGGGGGTTTCCCGGCGGTACTTTGTGTTATTTGGACAATTATTTGTTTCAAATACACTCGTAAAGGGTGTATAGCTATTTTTTATCCGGAAAAAGTTTGTATTTTTACGACCTGATTACTTGTTTAAATCTGTATTATTATGGCTCATTCATCCACACTTACTTCGGCTCCATACCGTTTTACGGCACTGGACATCTTCCGCGGTCTTACCGTCTGTTTTATGATTATTGTCAATACTTCCGGCAACGGGGCAACCACCTTTTGGCCGCTCATGCATGCCGACTGGAATGGCTTTACACCCACCGATCTGGTGTTTCCTTCTTTTTTGTTTGCTGTGGGCAATGCCATGAGCTTTGTTACCAAACGATGGGAAACGATGAAACAATCGGAAGTATTGTGGAAAATACTGAAACGTACGGCTCTTATTTTCCTCATTGGGTACCTGATGTATTGGTTCCCGTTTTTTAAGCTCGACGCGCAGTCGCACTGGGCGCTTTCGCCCGTTTCGCAAACCCGCATCATGGGTGTTTTGCAACGCATCGCGCTGTGTTACGGTATCGTGTCGCTGATGGTTTATTGGCTTGGATCTAAAAAAACTATTTGGTTGGGCGTGTTTGCCTTATTTGCTTACTGGGCTTTGTTACTTATGTTCGGCACACCCGGAGCCGAATTTAGCAAAACGGGCAATGCAGTGTTGCGTTTAGATACCTGGTTATTGGGCGTCAATCACCTGTATACCGGTGAAGGTTTTCCGTTCGATCCCGAAGGAGTGCTCAGTACGCTTCCTGCCTTGTTTAATGTTATAGCCGGCTTTGCTGTCGGGCGTTTTCTCCAACAGCATGGCAAAAGCTACGAAGGCCTGGCTAAACTATTGCTGGGAGGCTTTGCACTGCTCTTTGTGGCCTATTGTTGGGATTCGTTTTGCCCGGTAAATAAAAAGCTCTGGACAAGCTCCTATGCCGTCCTGACGGTTGGGCTGGATTGTCTTCTGTTATCGCTTATCATCTATGTCACCGATTTTTTGGGGAAAACTAAGGGAACGCATTTCTTTTTGGTAACGGGTAAAAACCCGCTGTTCATTTACCTGATGAGCGAACTGGGCGTAACCGTCATGTGGATGATTCATGTGGGCAACGAGCCCCTTTTCTCGTGGATCTACAACCACATCTTTATTTTTACGGGCGACTACCTCGGAGCGTTTCTTTTCTCGGTGTGGTGGATGCTTACCTGCTGGCTCGTAGGTTGGGTGTTGGATAAGAAAAAGATTTATATTCGCTTATAAAGTAATACTATTTAGGGTATGCTGAAAGACTATTTTGTCAATGATTTATAATGAAACATTGTTGTCCGGTAAAAAACAGTAGATTCTTCGCTTCACTCAGAATGACAGATCATTACATACTCTTTGCAGGAATGGGGTCGGTTGGCGGCAAAGCCGCCAACCGACCCCATTCCCTAGCGTAAAACATTGATTGTCATTTCGAACAAAGTGAGAAATCTTTTACACAATTTCATATATAAAGTTTACCGGACGATACTAATAATGAAATAAGAATATAATTTTAATTTAATGTGCAAAGTTTTTGAATTCAAGTGCTCAAAATCCATGCACTTCATTGTTTAAATAAGAATCTGAATCCCGCAGGGATTAACTATGCATAACCTTAAGTTCAACTGGGGGAGTGAAGAAAAAAGAGAGAGCGAAACCCCGTAGTGGGTTCAACAACAAATAATTATTATGTTCAACCCACTGCGGGGTTGTATTTCAGAGGATAGTTCCATCCCCCAGTTTAGCTACGCTGACCGTTGGTTCACTGGGGGGTATGCACAGTTTAACTCCTATCGGAGTTTTTTAGCAGACCCTATTTAATGATCTGTTTATCTGAAAGCAAAGTTCAGACAAACAGTCTTGTAACTCGTAACGATTTACTTGTAACTACCTAAGCGAGGTATAGAGGCATAAAAAAACTCACTGCTGTTTCTTCATAGAAGAACGTCAGTGAGTTTTTTTTAAACTCCTATTTCTGAAAAAATGCCTGTTCCGGTTTGCCGGTTTTCGGACACCCATAGCTGAATAATTTCACTCCGGTTTGGCGGGTAAAATAGCCGGACTTTACTGTTGCTGTTCCAGTCGCGCAGCGTCCAGCCTGAGCAATATAAACAGTAAAATGGTAAAACCCCAAAGCGATGAACCTCCGTAGCTGAAAAACGGCAGAGGGATGCCAATAACGGGCATAATACCAAGTACCATCCCGATATTAATCATCAGGTGGAAAAATAATATACTGGCTACGCAATAAGCATAAATGCGGCTGAATGGGTCGCGCTGTCGTTCGGCAATGCGGAGCAATCGCATAAGCAGAAGCCAATACACAAACAGTACCAGTGTAGAACCCCAGAAGCCGTGCTCTTCGCCTACGGTACAAAATATAAAGTCGGTGTCCTGTTCCGGGACGTATTTCAGTTTAGTTTGCGTTCCGTTCAAAAAACCTTTGCCCCAAAATCCGCCTGAGCCGATGGCAATTTTAGATTGGTTTACATTATAACCCGCACCGGTGAGGTTACTTTCCATTTTCAGCAATTCTTTGATGCGGACTTGTTGGTGTGGTTCCAAAACGTTTTCGAACAAATAATCGGACGAAAAGCAGAACACTACCGACCCCAGCGAAAATATAACCAGAAACCAGTATTTCTTATAGCGGTAAAAAAGTTCGGTGATAGACCAATAGATACACGAAGCCACCACGGTGAATATAGCCACATAATTGTAGCTAACATAAAACCAAATGTTCAACAGATAGGTAATTCCACCTATTACCACTGTGCCAAGGAGCAGGTAAAGTGCTTCTTTGGTGTTTTTGCCAAAGAAAATAGCATAGCCTATTTGCATAACAAGTATAATACCCATGCCCAATACCATCCCCAGTGTACCTCTGTCTACCTGAATGGGCACGATACTGTATTTGATGGTAACTACAAATAGTAAAACCGTAAATGACAGGATGAGCAGTACAACACCTTTCATTCCTTCGCGATAGAGGGTGAGCAGAAAAGCCACAAAAACAAGGGCGGTACCCGTTTCATTTTGCAAAATAATAAGGGCAAACGGGATAAAAATAATCACCCCCAGTGGGAATAAATCTTTCCAGTTTTTGAGTTTATAGTTGTAAGAACTCATAAACTTAGCCAGAGCCAGTGCAGTGGCTACTTTGGCCAACTCGGCCGGCTGAAAGCTGATAGGTCCGAGTACCAACCACGAGCGCGACCCCTTGATATCGTGGGCCGCAAAAATGGTGACGAACAGGAGCACCATAGCACTCGCGTATATGATATAAGCGAATATATTGTATAGCTTCGAATCAATCAGCAACAATATACCTCCAATGCTAAAGGCGGTGAGAATCCATATAAACTGTTTTCCGGCACGCTGGCTGAAGTCGAAAATGCTGGCCTGATCAAAATCATAGCTGGCGCCGTAAATGCTGATCCAGCCCATAAGAATGAGAACAACGTAATAAAATACCGTTGTCCAGTCTAAAGCATATTTTATACTAACGTTCCTGTACATATGAGTTGGTTACAGTATTAATAGTTTTTTCTTCTAATTCGGTACGTGTTATTTTACCTTTCAGGTATTGCTCTACCAGCAAACTAAAAATTGGTGCAGCGTAAGTTGTTCCGAATCCGGCATTTTCAACGATAACTGCAATGGCAATCTTAGGATTTACCCGGGGTGCAAAACCTACAAAAACCGAGTGAGGTTTCCCATGGCTATTGTCGGCAGTACCTGTTTTACCACACATGTCAATGCCCGGAATTTTTGAAGCTCTTGCTGTTCCCGATTCGAATACACGCCACATACCTTCAAATACCACCGGAAAGTATTTTTTATCTACCTTACACTGATGAATCTTTTTCAACATCGAGTCACACTTGTTCAGGTGCGGTGTGATGTAATGCCCTTCGTTGGCAATGGCACACATCAGATTAGCCATCTGTAGAGGTGTAGCCGATACCTCGCCTTGTCCGATTGCGTTGGAGCGAATGGTGATAGCGCGCCATCCTTTTTCCGAACGATAAACGCGGTTGTAGAATTTTTGCGTTGGGATGTATCCGCGCGACTGTTCGTACAAATCGCCATCTTTGAACTTTTCTCCAAGTCCAAAACTTTTTACCCGGTCTACCCATTCATCGTAAGTCGTTCTGAAATTAATGTTTCTGGTTCCGTATCCGTTCCGCTCCATGGTCGACCGGAAGGCATTCCAGAAATAGGGATTACAACTTTGTTCTACAGCGCTCAGCAAGCTTACCGGTGAGCCGTGGTGGTGCGTACATTTTACCGGGTACGACTGCGGTCCGTTACAAGCAAACATCGTATGTTCAGTAATTCCACCCATCTGTTGGCACACTAACGCCTGAAGCGTTTTGAATGCCGACCCGGGTGAATATTGTCCTTGCGTGGCACGGTTCATCAATGGCTTTGTGGGGTCATGCAGCAATGAATTATAATTTCTTGAGCGTTGGCGACCGACTAAAATTCCCGGGTTGAATGTAGGACTGGAAGCTATGGCCAGAATTTCACCGGTCGAAGGTTCTATAGCAACAATACTTCCAAGTTTACCCGTAAGTAATTTTTCTGCCAACAACTGTAACTGTGCATCCAGAGTGAGTGTCAGATTTTCACCGGCTTTAGGAGCTACATCCTCTTTACCGTTTTCATATTTCCCTTTTATTCTACCCTTGGCATCGCGTAACAGAATTTCAACGCCTTTTTCACCACGTAGTTGTTCTTCGTAGGTATATTCAAGACCATCACGACCGGCATAATCGCCCGGTTTGTAATAATCGTCATTGTCTATTTTATGCTGAGAAACTTCACCGATACTTCCTAAGATCTGCCCGGCAAATGGATAGGTATATTCACGCAACGTGCGGCTTTGAATATAAAATCCGGGGTATTTATACATCGATTGCTGAATAGTGGCAATGTCGGCACTACTCAACTGAGTCATGAAAAGCTGGGGAGTGTACGAGGAGTAGTTCGGATTCTTCTTTCTATCCTTGATTTCTTCCAGTCGGTTTATGAAATTATGTTTGTCGATATTCAGTGCTTTGCAGAATGCAAGCGTATCGAGTCCTCTGATTTCGCGCATAATCAGCGCAATGTCGTAGGCCGGTTTGTTGTAAACAAGGAGTTTGTGGTTTCTGTCGTAAATAAGTCCGCGTGGAGGAAACTGCGTTTTTTTCAGAAAGGCATTACTATCGGCGCCATTTTTATATTTCGTGTCGATAATTTGTATGGTGAATAACCGCAAAATGTACAAAACTATAACAGCAGATATGATTCCGGCAACTACATATCTTCTGCTTTGAAGCTCGTCATTGATCATATGCTATTTTTTGCTAAACGATTGAATCCCTAAAATCATAAGTATGGTTACCAATGAGCTCAGAACTACTTTTGTCAGAATAATCCATCCGCTGACGAATGAGAATGATTCCAGAAAAAACAAGGCTACATTGTGTAATACAACAAGTATTACGACATATTTGATGTAGGCGCTTACCCCAAAGGTATAAAAAGACGGAGTCGGATTATTTCCTTCTTCTATCGATGTGAATAATTTGATAATGCCATCGCGTGCAAAAGCTACAAGAACGGTAGCAAAAGCGTGCTGTCCGGGAGTGTTTGAACAAATACCAATGGAGATACCCAGCGTAAATGCCAACAGAAGCGAGAACCAGCGTGGAGTCTGTACTGGTAGTGCCAGAATAAACAGAATATACAGATAGGGATTTATATATCCCAAAAATTGAATATTATCCAGCACCAGTACCTGAAAAAGTACGAGTAATATAAAACGTATTATGTTTTGAAGTACTGTAGGCATATTTTTAATCGACAGTTGATAAGTTGTCAGTTGATAGTTTTATTCAAGCATAGTTGCTGTCAACAAAAAAAACTGACAACGGTAAACCAATAATTATTGTTCTTCCGACTTTTTCTCTAAGTCTTTTTGTTCCTGATAATTCAGGTAATTAATCACTTTCACATGCGACAAGGTTCGGAAATCGACAGCCAGCTTCACTTTAATTTTGTAGTAAGCATCGCTTTCTTTGATCTTGAAGTCTTCGATATTTCCTACCGGAATACCTTCGGGGAAGGTGCTGGTAAGTCCACTTGTAATCAATGTATCTCCTAAAGCCAGTTCTACGTGACGTGCTATATCGTTTAGGTTAGCATATCGGGAGTCTTCGCCATTCCAGAGTAAGCCACCGCTGTAATTGCTGCGTTTGAATTTACAACTTATTTCAATCTTTGGATTCAGAATAGGAATTACCACCGAGAATTTTGGAGAAACGGTTTTCACTATTCCCACCACACCTTCGTCGCTTACCACACCCATGTCCGGTTTTATGCCATCCAGCGCTCCTTTGTTGATTGTGATGTAATTGAGTGTTTTGTTTGTGGTACATTTTATTACTTTGGCAGCAATAAACTGATATTCCATTTCGGGAGGAATGCGGAAGTGGACCGAATCAGGAGTCTCTTTTTTCAGCGAAACCAATTGGTTTTGCAATTTGACGAGCTGGTTTTTCAGTGCCGTATTTTCTTCCGACAGATTGTCGTTGGCTGCACGTAGTTTGAAAAATTCCACTACAGAATTACTCCACTCAAACATGGTTGAAGCTACCGAATTACTTGATGACAGAAATACACTTTTTTGATAGTCCTGATTCTTTACAATCAAGGTGAAGGAGATTACCTCTAGGAATAGAAATAAAAACACTACGCTGTATTGAATCAAAAAGTTGATAAGATTCTTCATGTGGGCAAAACCGCAGACGGGGAAAGATGTTTTTTTATAACAGAAATTTTCGGTAAGCATAAAGGTGACCTCCATGCTTACCGAAAATTCAATTTAGTTTTATCGGATCAGGAACGAGAATTTATCTACGTTTTTCAACGCGATACCTGTTCCACGAGCTACGGCACGTAAAGGATCTTCAGCAATATGGAACTGGATGTTCAGTTTATCAGTTAAACGTTTATCCAACCCGCGAAGCAATGCTCCACCTCCGGCCAGATAAATACCTTTTTGAACAATGTCGGCATACAATTCCGGTGGAGTTTGTTCCAATGCACTCAGAATAGCAGCTTCGATCTTCGAAATTGATTTTTCAAGGCAATGTGCAATTTCCTGATAAGAAACCGGAACCTGCATAGGCAAAGCGGTCATACGGTTTGGTCCGTGTACAATATAATCTTCGGGAGCATCTTCCAAATCGGTTAATGCAGCACCAACGTTTATCTTGATTAACTCGGCTGTACGTTCACCCACTTTGATGTTGTGCATACGTCCCATGTATTCTACAATATCCAGCGTTAAGTCGTCACCGGCAATACGGATAGATTTGTTAGAAACAATACCTCCCAACGAGATAACGGCAATTTCGGTAGTACCACCACCGATATCAACAATCATACATCCGTTTGGAGCTTCTACGTCAATACCAATACCAATAGCAGCAGCCATTGGTTCATAAATCATATACACTTCGCGTCCACCGGCATGTTCCGACGAGTCACGTACGGCACGAATTTCAACTTCGGTACTTCCGGAAGGAATACAAACGACCATTTTGAGGGTAGGAGAGAAGAGATGATTCTTGGTTGGAATCATTTTTATCATGCCCCGGATCATTAGCTCTGCAGCGTAAAAATCAGCAATTACACCATCACGCAAAGGACGTATTGTGCGGATGCCTTCATTTTCTTTTCCTTGCATTTGGCGGGCTTTTTCGCCGATTGCAATTAATCTGTCTGTTCGTTTGTCCAGTGCAACTACAGAAGGTTCATCCACCACAATTTTATCATTATAAATGATAATTGTGTTGGCCGTACCCAGGTCCATAGCTATTTCTTGTGTAAATGAAAATAGTCCCATTATCTTTATTTATTTTCGGGTTGTTTAATTAATGTTTAAAATGGCGGAATCCGGTTGTAACCATCGATAATCCGGTTTCGTTGCATTTTTCAATGGAAAGCTTATCGTTAATCGAACCTCCAGGTTGGATAACGGAAGTGATTCCGGCTTCCGATGCTATTTGAACGCAATCGGGGAATGGGAAAAATGCATCTGATGCCATAACTGCACCGTGTAAGTCGAATTTAAATGTATCGGCCTTGTCGATAGCCTGCGTTAATGCATCTACACGCGAAGTTTGACCAACACCGCTGGCGCACATTTGTTTGTCTTTAACCAGTACGATGGCATTCGACTTCGAATGTTTTACTATTTTATTAGCAAAAAGTAAATCTTCAATTTCGTCGGCTGCCGGTGCTTTTTCAGTAACCACTTTCAGATCGTCGGCAGTTTCTGTATGTGTATCTTTGTCCTGTACCAATACGCCGTTGAGTAATGAGCGGAATTGTTTTGCTTTTACTTTGGCATCTTTGATGATCAGGATGATTCTGTTTTTCTTTTGACTCAGAATTTCAATGGCTTCCAAATCGTAATCGGGTGCAATAACTACTTCGAAGAAGATTTTGTGCATTTCTTCGGCTGTAGCTTTGTCAACAATTGCATTGGTTATAAGTACGCCTCCAAAAGCAGAAACGGGATCGCCGGCTAAAGCTGCATTCCATGCATCAACTAATACCGGACGAGATGCAATTCCGCAAGCATTGTTGTGCTTCAAAATGGCAAAGGTTATATCGTCAAAATCATTGATCAGATTTACTGCAGCATCTATATCGAGGAGGTTGTTATACGAAATTTCTTTTCCTTGCAGTTGTTCAAACATGTCGTCGAACTTGCCAAAGAAAACACCGCTCTGGTGAGGATTTTCGCCATATCGTAGCGCTTTCGGATTGCTTTCGCTGTAGCGGAATGCGCTGTTTTCTTTATTGTCAAAATAGTTGAAAATAGCAGAGTCGTAATGCGAAGAAACGCCGAAAGCTTCTTTCGCAAACCAGCGACGTTCTTCCAGTGTAGTTTCTGCACCATTAGCCGATACAATATCAAATAAAGCTTCGTATTGATCTTGAGAAGCTACGATAACTACGTCGTTGTAGTTTTTAGCAGCGGCGCGAATCAGAGAGATGCCACCGATATCAATTTTTTCAATGGTGGTTGGTTCGTCGGCTCCGGCAGCCACAGTGGCTTCGAAGGGATATAAATCGACAATAACTAAATCGATTTCAGGAATATCGTATTCAGCAATCTGAGCTTTGTCCAGTTCCAAATCGCGGCGATTCAGAATTCCTCCAAACACTTTTGGATGCAATGTTTTTACTCTTCCGCCCAAAATAGATGGGTATCCGGTAAGATCTTCAACGGCGCTGCATGGAATATTGAGTGATTCAATAAAGGACTGAGTTCCGCCGGTAGAGATAAATTCGACACCTTCAGAGTGAAGTTTTTTGATGATTATATCTAATTTATCTTTATGATAAACAGATACCAAGGCTCTTTTTATTTGCTTTTTTTCCATATTCCGTTTTACGTTTAATTATGGGATGCAAAACTACAAAAAAATAGTTGTTTTATCAACATAAAAAATAGATAGATTTTAAGACTCGTCTAAATTTAATAAGTTGATACAGAAATACACAAAAAAACAGCTATAGCTGACGAAAAGAGGGAACTAAAGAGGCTGAATAAAGCATCGGAATCAGCCCCTGCAAATTTATTCGATGGCTTCTTTTACCGCTTTAAAAGCTTTTTCGAGTTTCAGCATTTCGGAGGACATAAATTGATAAAATTCCATCCATTGAATGCGTCGGTGAAGGTCTATTCCGTTCTTTTGCGTGTAGATGCGGCAGACCTCCGTACCACATTCGCGAATGTAAGCAAAATCCCAGATTAGCCCGTCGGGAAACTGCTTTTCCAAAATGATTTTATATTGTTCGAATTGCTCGTATTTTTCCAATCGGGCTTTGGCATCGTGCAGGTTTATTTCCAAAATAACAAAAGCCCCTTCGCGCGTGGCGTCGAACTTCATTTCCACACCTTTCATTTTGGTATTATAGAGCATAAACTTGCTTTTTCGCCTTTTTAAGGCCGGAATCTGGCTGCAATAAGTACCAAATCCTTCCCAAAATTCTTTTTTCAGCTGTTTTAATTCTTCTTTGCTATACATTTTCTTTAGTTTATAGGTTTTGGAGGCAATAGTTTTTCACGACAGTGTGAAGCAGCTAACGGCTTATATCACGATCGGAGTGTGTCATTATTTATTTTACGATTTTATACATTCCACCGGGCAGACATTTCACAATACCTTTAAATTCCATTTGCAATAATGCGGATGAAATTTTACTGAAAGGTTTTGTCATTTGGATGGCCAACTCATTTACCTGAATGCCGTCGGGGTGTTGTCTTAATGTAGATGCAATTTCTTGTTCTTCGTCGGAAAGATCGACGAACAAGGTGGTTTGAATTGTTGGAGCGTCGGTTGAATTTTGTTTTTCCCAGTTCATAAACTGTAAAATATCGTCGGCCGATTCTATCAACGAAGCTTTATTCTTTTTTATTAAAGCATTGCAGCCGGTTGACCATTCGTCGGTGATGCGTCCGGGAAATGCAAACACATCGCGGTTATAGTCGTTGGCCATTTCGGCGGTAATAAGCGCTCCTCCGCGGGATGCCGATTCTACTACGACAATGGCATCGCACAGTCCGGCTATGATGCGGTTCCGTTGTACGAAATTCGGTCTGTCGGGGGTGGTCTGACTCAGATATTCGGTGAGTAGTGCGCCTTGTTGCAGCATTTTTACTGCTGTGGGGCGATGTGCTGCCGGATAAATCCGATCGAGCCCATGACCTACCACGCCAATGGTGGGCAGGCCGGCATCCAGAGCGGTTTTATGAGCGCAAATGTCGACACCGTAAGCCATTCCGCTCACAATAATGGAATTTGGTTGTGCAGAAGCCAGGTTGTTGATCAGATTCCTGCAATTTTCTTTGCCGGTTTCGGTAGCATTGCGGGTTCCCACAATTCCGATAAACTTTCCGTTATTCAGATCGCAGTTTCCTTTGGTGTAAATCATAACCGGAGAGTCCGGACACTCTTTGAGTCGGAAAGGATAGTTACGGTCGGCAAAATACAAAGCCTGAATCTTATTTTTTTCAATAAACTCTATTTCCTGTTCGGCGCGTGGCAATATATTTTGCGATACAATTTCAGTAGAAAGTACTTCGCCGATGCCCGGAATCTTAGCCAGATTCTGTTGCGTTTCTTTGAAAATACCTTCCACACTGCCCACGTACGCAATCAGGTTTTTGGCCAGATTGTTTCCAATACCTTTAATAAGGGTGATGCCGATTTTGTATTTTAGTGTTTCGTCGACCATACAGACAATTACTTCGGTTGTTTAGACTATTTTGAAGTTTTGTTTGTTGTTTTTGGCATTAACCGGAGTAAATACATTACTAACAGTCCCAGTAATGTTCCGAGAATGTCGCTTAATAAGTCGGACCATTCGCCTGTGCGGGGAGCAAAGTACATGGGTTGTAAAATTTCGACAAGCCCTCCGAGAAAAACCGGAAATACCAGACAAACCGAAACAAATCCGAGGGTATTGGTCTTATTATTTTTAGCATATCTTCTGAAATCGAAGATTAAAACACAGGTGAGCCCTGCGTATAAAAGTAAGTGAACGAGTTTGTCCTCGTAACTGAACGAAGGGACGCCCTGGAACGTTGAAGGAGGAGCAAAAGACAAATACAGAATGCCTAAAGCTAGTATAATGGATTCCCAATACCGGAAAAGGGTGTTTATAATTTTCATGTTTGGATACTAAATGATGACCAATAAAAAACAGAATATAATGTATTTATATATTAAATAAACGATTATCCTTTATTCTACCTAATCAAAATAAAACACCACAATCCCGAAGATCGGGATGTTCCAAAGCACAAAAGTCACACAAAAGTTTTTATGAAATAAAAACTTAGCTTTTGTTTTCTTGAAAATGCAGACGATAGATAGCTCAAAATTTTCATTTTCGGCTTTTGTGTACCTTTTGTGGCTTTTGTGGTAAATTGTTTTTTGAAGTCCACAAAAGATAATATCTATCGATATTATTTTAGGTAACAAAGCGGATATTCATTTTAAATAATACACGGAAAAAATTATCTTTGCAAAGATAATTCTTTAAAATATAGAACAAAACACATAATCCATAAAAATATTTATTTATGAAGAAAACAATCTTTTTTCTATCAATAGCACTTCTGTTGACTTCGTGTTCGAAAGTATTGCTTACCGGACGGAAACAATTATTATTAGTATCCGACTCGGAAGTGCTGACTTCGAGCTTTCAGAGTTACAAGCAGTTTATTGATTCGGTTCCCGCTTCGAAAGATAAAGTGAATACGGCTTTGCTAAAGAAAGTGGGAGCCAAATTGTCGACCGTTGTGGACACTTATCTTACTAACAACGGAAGTGCTGCAGATGTTGCCACCTATGCGTGGGAATTTAATCTGGTAAAAGATCCGACGATGAATGCATTTTGTATGCCGGGTGGAAAAGTGGTGGTGTTTGAGGGTATTTTGCCTGTTACCAAAAATGAAGTAGGGCTGGCTGTGGTGCTTGGGCATGAAATTGCACATGCGGTAGCCAAACATAGTAATGAGCGGATGAGTCAGCAAATGCTGGTGCAGTATGGAGCTTCGTTGACGGACGTGCTTACTTCGAGAAAGTCGGATGTAGCCCGTTCAACTATAAGTACTCTGTATGGTCTTGGAGCGCAAGGCATTTATATTCTCCCTTTTTCGCGGGCGCATGAGTATGAAGCTGATCGGTTGGGTTTGATTTTCCTGGCTATGGCAGGTTATGATCCGAATCAGGCTATTGCATTTTGGGAACGCATGTCGGCAGCCAGTGGTGGTAAAGCTCCGGCTGAATTTATGAGCACTCACCCTTCGGATGCCAACCGTATTGCGCAACTAAAGGCCTATGTGCCGGAAGCTTTGCAGTATTATAAAAAATAATAACAGTATTGTCATATTATACTTTGATAAAGGCTTCTGAAATGTTTCAGAAGCCTTTTGTTTTTTCTGGTGCAAGCTGAATTACTGCCGAATAAAATAGAATCAGCTTAAACTTCAACAGGTAATTTGAGTCTGATAGAGCATATATTTTGTTTGTAAATTTATAATTTATAAATTTACACGGTTTTTCCAGTCAATAACCAATTTAATCTGCTACTAATTATGTTTCTAGATCAGTTTTTTGAAGCATCAGCGACTCATTACCCTGATGCCATTGCCATTGAGCAAGGTGAGATCAGATATTCTTATTCAGAAGTTGAAAAAACGGCGAACCGCCTGGCGTACTTCCTGATTGGGAAGGGTGTGAAGCCAGAAGAGAAAGTAGTGATTCTGATGCCGAGGTGCGCTCAGGTTTCTATAGCTATGCTGGGCGTGTTGAAGGCTGGTGGAGCGTATATTCCACTCGATCCGGAAATTCCGGCTGACCGTGTAAATTTTATCATGGAAGATTCGGGGGCAAAACTGATTATTACTGACGATTTAATTCTTGAACGAATCGGTGAGCAGCTTAGTCAGCATGATTTGTTTAATATGGATCGTCAGCTTACCGCGCTGAATGATTTTCCGGAAACTAAACCAACGGGAATCAATCGTTCCGAAAAGGACTTATGCTATATTATTTATACTTCGGGCACCACTGGTAAGCCCAAAGGCGTGTTGCTCGAACATAGAAACGTAGTTAATTACATTCGCGGAGCACAAAAAATATATTCCATTGATAATACCGATAGGGCGTTGCAAGGATTTTCGGTTTCGTTTGATGCTTCGGTGGAAGAAATCTGGGTTCCGCTATCTGTTGGCGCTACCATGGTAATCGGGACCTTTGAAATTATGCGTTCGGGCGATAAACTGGCCTCCATATTAACTGACCTGAGAATAACTTTCCTTTCGTGTACACCTACCTTACTCTCGATGGTAAAAGAGGACATACCCAGACTGAAAACACTTATTTTTGGCGGCGAAGTGTGTTCGACGGATGTTGCTAACCGTTGGTGCAAACAGGGTCGGGCGGTTTACAATACGTATGGACCAACCGAAGCGGCTGTTATTGCAACTTATTCAATTTTAAAACCTCAGGAAACCGTTACAATAGGAAAACCGCTGGATGGTTACGATGTGCTGATCGTAAATGAGCAATTGGAACCGGTAGTTGATGGCGAAGAAGGCGAAATACTGATAGGTGGCGAGAGTGTTGCGCGTGGTTACCTGAATCAGCCCAAACTTACTGCTAACAAGTTTATTGAAACCAACAATTATACCGGTAGATCCGGACGATATTACCGTTCGGGCGATTTGGCGAAGCTGGCTCCTGATGGAAATATCATTTTTCTGGGAAGAGCCGATGCGCAGGTAAAGGTACGTGGATTCAGGGTGGAATTGTCGGAGATTGAGTGGTTAATCATGCAATGTGGAGGCATTCAGGCTGCAGTTGTGGCACTAGATACCGATACGCAGCAACTGTCGGCTTATGTGGTGGAACGAAAAGGCGAAACAATTAATCGCGAAGGAATTTCCAACCTGCTTCGGTTGAAGTTACCTTATTATATGATACCTTCCACGCTGGATGTGTTGGATTCATTGCCTATGACATCGAGTCAAAAGATAGACAGGAAGAGTTTGCCGGCTCCTCAGACAGCACTCGGCTTTTCAGCACAAAAAGAAATTATTCCACCGGCTACTCATTTGGAAAGCGAGATGGTTCGCATCATTGCACGAAATATTCATAGGGATGATATCTCGATGGATGATAATTTTTTTGATGAACTTGGCGGACATTCGCTGTTGGCAGCATTGGTTGTTTCGGAAATGCGGGAACTGAAGATGTTTGAAAATATGTCGGTGGTGGATGTGTACAAATTTCCGGTGCTGCGCGATCTGGCTTGCGAACTGGAAAAGAATCAGCCTAAAAAAGAAGCTCCACCTAAAAAAGAGCGGGATATTTATACGCCATCGAATCTGAGTTATTATACCTGCGGTTTTTTTCAGGGAGTTTCGCTGCTTTTTATCATTTTGCTGTTTGGCTTGGAATGGCTCGGGCCGTTTTTTGTATATTCATATTACTATCAGGGCGATTTGGGAGTTTTTGATTCCATGTCCAAAATGTTATTGATGTATTTTGCCATTCTTCCTGTTCTTTCATTGTTTGCCATTGGGTTTAAATGGGCGGTCATTGGCCGGGTTAAGCCGGGGAAGTATAAGCTGTGGGGAAGTTATTATTTCCGGTTCTGGATAGTAGATAAAGTCATTAATATTTGTCCGGTTATCTATTTTACCGGGACCAATATTATGAATATATTTCTGCGTCTACTGGGTGCAAAGGTGGGTAAGAATAGCTACATCAACACGTCGGCTATTTCCATTTTCGATTTGTTGAATGTTGGTGATAATGTAAGCGTTTGTACCGATTCGCATCTACGAGGTTACAGCATTTCCGATGGGTATCTTCATATCGGATCCATTGAAATAGGCGATGATTGTTTTGTGGGAACGCGTTGCTGCCTGTCGCACAACAGCAAAATGGAGAAGAACTCTTCCACCGACGATTTGACGCTTGTTCCCGAAGGTTGTGTTATTCCCGCAAATGAAAACTGGGGCGGATCACCGGCTGTAAAGATTGGTGTAAACGACGCAAAACCTACCGTTCCGCTTTGGTCGGTCAGGAATACTGTTTTATTTTCAATCAGTGTATTTTTAATTCCGTTGATTACCATGGTTGCCTATTTTCCTGGAATGATGCTTATTACGCACCTCGATTATTCTACGGAGACTCATCATTTCTTATGGTTTACCATTCTGGTTGGGCTTTCGTTTGTGGTTTTACTGACATTATTGATAACCATATTGAAATGGATTTTACTTGGAAATATAAAAGAGGGGAAATACAAGGTCAACAGCACGTTTTACGTCAAAAAATGGTTTTTTGATCAGTTGATGAAACTGAGTTTGCAGGTTATCGGTACGCTTTACACCACACTTTATCTTCAGTTCTGGTTTAAAATGTTGGGAGTAAAGATGGGGAAACGAGTGGAGATATCAACTGTTGAATTTATATCGCCCGACTTGCTGGTTACAGGCGATGAATGCTTTCTGGCCGACTCGGTTTCGGTTGGGGCTTCGCATGTGCGCAATGGTTATATTGATATTGCCAAAACTTACATCGGCAACCGCACTTTTGTGGGCAACAGTGCCGTTATAAGTCCAAACACACGTCTTGGAGATGATGTATTGGTGGGAGTGTTGTCGAAAATGAATAAAGAAGATCTTCCGGCAAAAGATGGTACATCGTGGTTTGGATCGCCGGCTGTGTATTTGCCTAAGCGCGACATTAATCATGATTTTTCGTCGGAGCGAACCTACAAACCAACTAAAAAACTGTTTTTCCTGCGCTATTGTATTGAATATTTTCGGATAACACTTCCTACTACGCTGTTTATACTCTATGCTTCGTTGATTACTAACGCTGTATCCTATTTGCAAGTGGAAAAAACTCTGTGGCAATTGCTGTTGGTCTTTCCATTTTTGTATTTGGCTGCGGCTATTTTAGGAACGTTGATTATGGCGTTGATAAAGTGGATTGTTATTGGTAAATATGTGCCCGATAAAAAGCCTTTGTGGAGTAATTATGTGTGGCGGAGTGAGCTGGTGACTGGTGTGTACGAAAACTTTTTGGTATTATTCTTTCTTAATACGCTTACCGGAACGCCATTTATAAAATATCCGTTGCGTTTGCTCGGATGCAAGATCGGGAAGAAGGTTTGCATGTATACCACACAGATTACGGAGTTTGATCTGGTGAAAATTGATGATAACTCGGTGTTGAATGATAATTGTACGCTCCAAACGCATCTTTTTGAAGACAGGGTGATGAAAATGTCGTTTGTAGATATTGGTAAGGAATGTAGTGTGGGTGGAATGGCGGTAGTGCTGTACGATTCCAGGATGGAAGACCGCTCCGTGCTGGAACCCTTGTCGGTACTGATGAAAAGCGAGACGCTCCCGGCAAACACTTGCTTCGTAGGAGCTCCCGCCAAGATGACCTGAGTGTTTTTTTTGAACGCCAACTACGCAAAATCCACAAATCGACGCAAATTTTTTGATTATATCAACTAATTATATTCGACTTCCTAAGTCTTATTTGCGAAAATTTGTGGATTTTGCGTTATTTGCGTGCTTTTGATACATCCACTTTCTTATTCCCTCTTAGGGGTTAAGGGTTTTTAGAGTTTTTCTCCGTATGCAAGGTCGCCGGCATCTCCAATGCCCGGAACAATATACGAATGGTCGTTTAGTTCGGGATCGATGGCAGCTGCCCAGATAGTTGTTTTAGCTTCGGGGAAATGTGAAGCCACATAATCAATAGCCTGCTGACTTGCAATGACAGTGGCCACATGTACGTGGGCCGGTTTGCCTTTGGTAAGCAATGCGCCGTATGCCAACTCCATCGAACCACCTGTAGCCAACATAGGATCGGTAATAATCAGCGTTTTTCCATCCAGACTGGGTGAAGCTATGTATTCAATATAAATATCGAATTTCAGCGCATCCTTATACTTGCGATAGGCCGAAACAAAAGCATTTTCGGCCGAATCGAAATAGCTCAAAAAGCCCTGATGAAATGGTAGTCCGGCACGAAGAATGGTTGAGATTACAATTTTTTCATCAATCACCTCGGTGTGTGCCACTCCCAGCGGAGTTTTTACTTCTTCGGCTTTGTAACGCATGGTTTTACTCATTTCGTAGGCCATTATTTCGCCAATACGCTCCATATTGCGTCGGAAACGCATGGAATCTTTTTGAATTTTTACGGACCGAATTTCTTTGATGTAGTGCTTCAGCACGGAGTTATTCTCCGATAGGTTTATGATTTTCATTTACTTTCTACTGTTTTTTTCGGGCACAAAAGTAATGCTTTTTTCAAAGAAACTGTGTATGTGATTGAATTTTAATTCAAAAAAAATAATATTCAGGCGTGTTGTTTTTTATCCGGCTATGGCCCGATTGCGAATTATTGCTCCTCTGTATGTATTCTGTTTGTGCCGGCGGGTTGGCAACTCGGTCAGCGGCGGAATAATCTGCTTTTGAACACAGTCTTTAGTTTTGTTTATATTTTGCGACTGTCGTTCTGTACACTTCGCTTTTGATAAGCAGTTGTAATTAGTTTAGAATCTGAATTCGCATAACGGAAATAAAAAATGCAATAGTATAAAGTTAAATGTTTTTGAGTTTGCAAAGATTAACCACTTTTGTAAAATACAGAAAATTAATTAGTTGAAATAACAATTCATTATTTTTTCGGGTGAAATTATATCTTTCTGATTAAAAATATGGCGGAATGATGATTGTATTTGTTGGATATTAAAATAATAGCGTATATATTTGCAACGAAAATTATCGCTGTTGACCTCTGTTGAAGAGTATTTCGATTGATGAATTTTAGACTTGCTATTTATCACGTAAAATCTAAATAGTATCGATATGAATGTTTTCCTTAAATTGTGCCCTTACAGGCTGTGGGCCGAAAAAAAATTACCTGTTGCGACAACAGACCACCCAATGCGCATATTCTGCGCTTCGTTTTCCTTATCCGACATCTTGTGCGGTTGCATTTCGTTGGAAAACCATTCACAATAAGCATGCATATTAAACTAAATTGAATTATCTGTAGGTAAAGACCTACAAAGGCATTGTCAGATCCTGTTGATCGGTTGGCAAATGAAATAAAACGATTTGAAAACGAATCTGAGTAGCGGGTAAGATAATCATACGTGCTGAAAAAGGAAAGAAAAGTGTTAGCAAACAAATCTTTTTGGTCAAACAAGCCGTCGTAAGTGTTAGCAAGCAAAAGAAAAGTGTTAGCAAACGAATCTTTCGGACAAACGAGCCGTCGAAAATGTTAGCAAAAAAAAGAAAAGTGTTAGCACGGGAAAGAAAAGTGTTAGCAAACGAATCTTTCGGTCAAACAAGCCGTCGTAAGTGTTAGCAAAACAAAGAAAAGTGTTAGCACGGGAAAGAAAAGTGTTAGCAAACGAATCTTTCGGACAAACAAGCCGTCGTAAGTGCTAGCAAAAAAAAAGAAAAGTGTTAGCATGGGAAAGAAAAGTGTTAGCGAAACAATGAAAATACATTTTAAAATAGGCCTGTAAACAAACAGTAAGATCAAAACAGGCAGTGTATACATCAAATATTCAATATTTTATTAAAAATGAAGGTATACGGTAATCATTTAGAACATTAATAATAACATATAAAGTCACAGGAAATAAATCAGGAAAAGCGAATTGTTTATAAAAATCACATTAAAAAATCATTATCAACAAACAAAAAAATCTATTTTATGACAAACGTTCAATTAGAAAAACTGAAAAAATACCTGATATTGCAGGTTTTATTTGGCACTAATGCCTCTATTGTAGCTAAGCTGCCTAATGCGCAGGAGTATTTAACCGAGCTTGATGCTGCTATTCTGGAAATACAGAATTACAAAAAGCTGCAACAAGAAGGTAATAAAGAGCTGACCGAACAAGAAAGGCAACTGAAGGCTAAATTGATTGAGGAACTTCTGGAAACACAACGAAAACTTCAGGCTTATGCTACTCGGATGAAAGATAATCTGCTGTTGGAAACAACTAATCTTTCGAAAACAGATATGAAACGAATGGATGAACTGGATTTGATAGCTTATGCAAAAATGATTTATAGTAAGGTAGATGGTTTGTTGGTTGCTCTTGAAAAATACGAATTGAATGCAGTCACACAAAAAATATTGAAGGACGTAACTGCGCAATTTGAGGCATAGAATCCGGAATCCGGTAAGTCGGAAGTTGATAAAAAGAGTATAACCGGTTATCTGGCCGAAGCATACAAAAGAGCCGATACGGTTTTGAGCTATATGGATAAGGAGGTAGAGATTATACGCAGCTCAGAGCCTAAGTTTTACTCCGAATATAAAACCATTCGTAAGGTTGACCTGCCTACTGATGTGATGCAAGTGGTTGCCAAAATAACTGATTCGGAAACCGGTGCAGGCATACCCAATGCCACTGCAACATTGACACTCGACGGTGGCAAGGCTGATCCGATAGTGAAACAATCGGCCGAAAAGGGTGGATTCCAGATTAAAACCATTGCCCCGGGTATTTATACCGTAAAAGTAGAAAAACTAGGCTATCTGACTCAAACCCTCAGCATCATTATTACCGGCGATGAACCGTACAATTTGGCGGTGAAGATGGTGAAGGGGTGATGAATGTCACATGTATAGACAACGGATGATGTATAGACAACGGATGATGAATTGATAACGGATGATGTAATTGACAATGCATAACGTATTGATGGCGCATGGCATATTGATAACAGGTGATGTATTCAACGGATGATGAATTGATAACGGATGATGTAATTGATAATGCATAACGCATTGATGGGCATGGCGTATTGATGGCGCATGACGTAGAGACAACGCATGCGTTGTCTCTACAACCAACCAACCAACCAACCAATCAATTACCAATCACCCAACCAACAAAAAATAATATGGTCAGAACAGAAGAAATGCGATTTGGATTGTATAAAGTGGATCTATTGTGGTTCGAAAAATATTCGGCCGAAAATCCCGATGTGGAAGAATTTTTAGGGATGCCGGCAGATGAACCGATGGAGCCGGAGAATCCGGATATTCCAATGTTTGTGCTGACCTGCGGATATGATTTTGGAAAAAATAGCGACGGAGTTCGCGAAGTATATATCGATTCGTTTACCAAGCTTCCGCATTATGGCGCCCTGAAGCTTCGTTCGTATTACGAAATAGAAAACAAAACAGATTTTGAATGGGACGATGTATTTTTGCCTGAGCGCTTTCGGGTGATAGTTGAAAATGCAATACAAAACGGGCTGAAAAATTTTGTAACCCAGTGCGAAGCTCAGGATGTAAAACTTTCGCCTGAAATGCTGGCGCACAAACCGGATATTCCCACGCAGGAAATAGATGCTTTGACAGCCAATCTTACCAACGATTATTTCAATTACCGAAAACCCTTTATCGAACGCAATGCCGAGGCTATAAATATGCATGCACTCACCATTCCGCCAAATCAAAACTGGACAATTACCCTGCATCTTACCCTGCTGGTGATGGAAGAAGTGCTGTTTAATAATTTGCATTTCAACCGCCGGAAGAACCGGGAGAAATTTTTTGAAGTGGTACCCGAAAGTATCTTTTATAGCCTGCGCAATAAGTGTATTATGCTGAACACGCAGGAAATAACATTCAATCAAATGGAAATCCACTATTGGCTCATTGCACAAGACTGTGCACTTCAGATGGCCATGGGCGAAAAAGGCGATGCATTGACCACCATCATGTTGTCGCGCGGGTTTACGGCCGAAATACAGAAAATATGGCATATAGGTGCCGGTAAAATAGTAGAAATGTGTCGGGGTACAGTAGAAGTTTCTATTGCAAGTAAAGAAAAATTTGATTGGTACAAAATATTGAGCTGAGAATATAAGGATGCTGGTAGGACAACGCATGCTGGTAGAGACAACGCATGCGTTGTCTTTACGGGATGATTAAAGAGACAACGCATGCGTTGTCTCTACAGATGGATGATTGACAGGCAACACACGCGTTGCCTGTACATATTATTTTTTATCGCCTTCCCTGATTTCGGTACGACGAATTTTTCCGCTGATTGTTTTGGGCAGTTCGTCCACAAATTCAATGATACGGGGATATTTATACGGAGCAGTAACGTTTTTTACGTGTGCCTGAATTTCTTTTACAAGCTTTTCGTCTGCTTTGTTTTTATATTCCTTTGAAAGAATAATAGTAGCTTTCACCACCTGTCCACGAATCTCATCCGGTACACCTGTTATGGCACATTCCACTACAGCAGGGTGTGTCATCAAAGCACTTTCCACTTCGAATGGTCCGATGCGGTAACCGGAGCTTTTAATCACGTCGTCGGCGCGTCCCACAAACCAGAAATAACCATCTTCGTCGCGCCATGCCACATCGCCGGTGTAATAAACGCCATCGTGCCATGCTTCATTGGTTAGTGTGGCGTTGCGGTAGTATCCTTTAAACAAACCTTCGGGATAACGCTTATCGGTGCGGATCACAATTTGTCCCTGTTCGCCCACTTCGGCCGAACGACCTTCGGGAGTCAACAAATCAACATCGTAATGCGGATTTATCAGACCCATCGATCCCGGTTTGGGTTCTATCCAGGGCGATGTAAAGAGCGAAAGTGTAGTTTCACTTTGTCCGTAACCTTCGCGTAGTTTAATACCGGTTAGTTTCAAAAATTGTTCGTAAACGGCAGGATTCAATGCTTCGCCGGCAATGGTACAATATTCCAATGAAGATAAGTCGTATTTAGAAATGTCTTCACGAATAAGAAAACGGAAAATAGTGGGAGGTGCACAAAGCGATGTGATATGATACTTCTCAATCATTTCCAACATGGCTGTAGGAGTAAATTTCTCGTGGTCGTAGACGAATACACAGGCTCCTACAATCCATTGTCCGTAAAGTTTTCCCCAAAGCGCTTTAAGCCATCCGGTGTCGGCAATGGTTAAGTGCAGGCTATCTTCGCGTAAGTTGTGCCAATATTTAGCCGTAATAATATGTGCCAGCGGATATATGCAATCCAGCAAAACCATTTTGGCATTTCCGGTAGTTCCGGAGGTAAAGCTGATAATAAGCGGATCGTCGTTTTTATTTACGTTTTTGATTGGAGTAAAAGGGGCTGCATTTTCAATTCCTTTGTGGAAATCGTGCCAACCTTCGGGAACAATATGTCCTACCGAGATCAACATCTCCACGCTGGGCGATTCGGGCATGGCATCGTTGATGTGCGTGATGATAGGTTCTTCGCCAACAGCAATGATCGCTTTAATGTCTGCAGCATTGTTGCGGTAGATAATATCTTTTTTGGTCAACAGGTGCGTTGCAGGAATAATGATAGCACCGATTTTGTGTAAAGCCACAATGGTAAACCAAAATTCGTAGCGACGTTTGAGGATAGCCATCACAATATCCCCCTTTTTAATTCCCAAACTTTGAAAATACGAAGCTGTTTGATCGGTTCGTTCTTTCATTTCGGCAAAAGTAAACTCGTGGCATTCGCCCTGGTCGTTTGTCCAAAGTAATGCACGTTTGTTTGGCTCTTTGCGGGCCCATTCGTCAACAATATCATACCCGAAATTGAAATTTTCGGGAACAATAAGCTTGTAATTTGCTTTGAAGTCTTCAAAGTCTTTGAATTCCGTTTGTTTGAGGAACTTTTCTAACATATATATAATTTTTTAAGAACCATCGGGTTCATATTTCAGGCGGATAAAATCAGATTATGAGTTACGCAATTGCTGATAACGAACGTTTTTCGTTTAGTCTTTTTTCCAAATTCAGAAAGATCGTTTCATCTCTTTTTAAGAGGCTGCAAAGTAAGCCTGATAATGTTGGATGACCAAAAAATAGGGGTAAAAACGGATTATTTGGGATAAAAACAGCTATAAAGGGACAAACAAACCTTATTTTGCATAGCTTTTATTGGCCGATAATCCGCTTTTATTTTGCGAATGTGCATAATTTAATTTAGTCAGTGTAAATATTACCGGATATTTGAGCATACGAGCGGGCACGGTACAAATTTGACATTATTATATCGGGCGAAGTTTTACATTGATGCAAGCGGATTGCTTCTCCAGAGCTTTTATATTCTGTAAGCAGGTATGTTTACAAACAGAATACTCCTCAGTAGCTAATATTATTCATTCTGTGTATAGTAATAGACTCGGAAATGGTGAAGCAAGCTTGTAGGAGCGATTTGTCCCTATTGCTAATACAATTTAAATAATCACAGCCAGAAATTTCACCTTCTTTCCACTGAGAGCTTTCATTCCATGTGGTTTTGTGGCATCAAAATAAATGCTGTCGCCCTCATGAAGAGTAATATCATTTGTGCCTATGCGGAGTTGCATGCTTCCTTCGAGCACTAAATTAAATTCTTGTCCGGAATGAGTGTTTAAACTGATGGGGTTGTTGCAGGGCTCTACTGTTACTTCAAAAGTGTCTACTTTAGCGTTGCGGAATCCATGAGCTAATGATTGGTATTTGTAAGCTTTTGTTCGTTCTACGCTGGTTCCAGTTCCTTTCCGTGTTACGGAGTAGGCTTCGGAGTGAGGGTCGTTGCCCGAAATAAGAGCAGTTGTTTCTATTCCGAAAGTTTCGGCTATTTCGCAGATAAAACTCATGGGAATGTCCGATTCTCCCGATTCGTAGCGGGCGTAATCTGTTTCGGAAATGCCACATTTTTCAGCAGCCTGAGCAACACTTAGGTCAAGCGCGTCGCGTAATCCGCGCAACCTTTCGGCTATTTGTTTAATTTGTGTGTTCATAATATCGTTTGTTTAATAAAACTGTTCCAAAGTTTAAAACTCCGGAACAGCAGGTTGGTTTATTTTAAATGAGATGCTTTTAGTCCTTTTATTACGGCATTTGTAAAGCCTTGTGCTTCCATTTCGTTCAGTCCTTTAATGGTGATACCGCCCGGTGTGGTAACCTTGTCGATTTCTACTTCGGGGTGAGTATCGTTGGCTTCCAACAAATCGATGGCTCCACGCAAAGTCTGAATTACCACTTCTTTGGCCACTCCCGGATAAATGCCCATTTCCACACCGCCTTCGGTAGCCGCGCGTATATAACGGAAAGCATAGGCAATTCCGCAAGAAGATAATGACATAAATGCATTTAGTTGTGTTTCCGGAACAAGAAAAGCTTTACCCAGTTCGGCAAATAAGGATACGATAAGTGCTTCCTGATCTTTGTTTGAGTTGAAAGATGAAATGGTAGAAACACTTTGCAATACATCAATAGCCGTATTTGGAATTATGCGGAACATGGTTGCATCGGTATTGAAAAGATTAGCCAATTTACCAAAATCGACTCCGGCAGCTATGGATACAATAATTTGTTTCTTGTAGTCAATCAGATTTTCAATTTCTTCGGAAATAATTTCGACCAACCAGGGTTTTACAGCCAGAATAATGATATCAGCATTTTTAATAATCTCGCGATTAGAATTGCTTGTAATAATCTCCGGGGCAAAGGCTTTAATAGCATCCAGATTGGCTTGCGAAACATCGCTAACCCGAATGTTTTTCGATTGAATTAATTTACCTTTTGATAATCCACGGGCAATAGCTCCACCCATATTTCCAGCTCCGATAATAGCTACTTGAATGTTAGTTGTTTCCATATATTTATGTTTTAATGAACTAAATGTTGAGTCATTTGATTTCGATACACAAAGATAGAATAAGAAACTAAGAATGGTCAACGAAGAATTGAAAATTATATAAAAAAAATCAAGATTCCTCGTTATTTAGCAATCCAATTAAAAGCTAATACTTAAGCCGGTTCTGATTCCCCACGGAAAAACGCCGGATTTATTTGTATCGGTAAGTCGCCATACCGATTGAATGGCGAAAATATGCAGAATATTGGTAAAACCGATCCCTACTTCCATATAAGGTTTACTGAGTGGTTGCATAAAGTCGGGATAATTCAGTACGGACTGATGTGAATTGCTTAGCGAGCCGTAAGCCATTTTGAAAGTAAACAACTCACGCAAGTTTAAACATTTAATAAGCGGAATCTGATTCATGATTAATCCGTTCAGCGTAAGTTCACTTTGCAGATTTACATACCTGTCGGCCGCAAATTCCATATACCTCATCATATTGTACTGATACATGCTATATCCTCCAGAGCCGGTTTGAACCGGAATGTTCATTGCGTATATTCCGTACCCGCCGGCTTCGCTTCCCGAAGGTATTTCGAGTAAGGGGTAAGGTACGTCTCCAAGTATGCATCCTGCTTCGGCTACATAGTACAAATTTCCAATGTCAAACGGAACATATTGTTTTATTGCTCCCATCAGTTTGCCATATCCTTTTGTTTTGTTGTTCAGGGAGTATTGACCTCCTTCGAGCGCAACAGAGAGAACGGGTCGGTTGTTGAGAATATAAATACGTTGCAAATGGTTCTCATACGTTTTTTCATTGAAGGAGAAGCGGGTATTAAGCGTTGCCGAACGTTGCATAAACGAGGGCACATTTATACCATTGGTTTGCATTGGCAGGCTTCCGTTTGCATACATTGTATTGGCCCGAAGGTATAAGGTGGATTCTATATCCGAATTCCAATCGTTGGAAAATGTAACATTAAACTCTTTTCTGCGATTTAATTTACTTGCCGACCACAACATTAAAAGTGTACTTGCAATATCTTCGTCTCCGGTAATCAGCGGATTTTCGCGATACATAAAGTTATTGTAGTTGTAGTCAATCCGTCGGTAATCGTCAGTATAGCTCATTCCTATAACACGTTTTTTTTCTCCCGGCAATTTGTATCGTCCCTCGGCGGAGTATTTTATTGTGTGGTTCTTGGTTGCATAACCAGCATATCCTCCTATCATGCCATTTTTCCACAGTTTTTCGTTTGTTTTCAGAGGAAGGTTAAGGCGTATTCCTTCAATGTCGCTTAGGCGGGCGATTTGCAGAATATTTCCAATGTCAACTTTGCCTGCAGGAATATTTCCGGTTAATGCAACTTCGGCAATCAGTTTGGCAGTACGAAGCAGTGCGGTATTACTCAAATCATTGAGTTTTTCATTGAGTGTCGTCTGATCGTAATTGCTCCGGGCAAAATTTCCGGGTTGTATCAGGTTTAATTCTCCCGAATGATACGTGGCAGATCGTTTCACGAAAATCTCTGGTCGAGGATGCAGACTATCGGCCAGTAACTCGAAATTCATATTGAGAGTCAGCTCTTCCGATTGGCGAACCCAGTTTTTGTCGGCAAGCGGAACAAAGGTTTCGGTGATGTGCAGATTATGGATAAAGTTGATATTGGCTTTAGCGGGTAGTTCGGCTTCAATTCTGGTAAGGGCCAGCGTGGTGGAATCAATCCATAGTTTTCCGTTGAAGGCTAAATTCTTAGGATTTTTGGTGTGAAAATGAATTTCATATTGCTTTCCGGTTTTGTATTTCACGCTGTCGGCCAGATAATAGTCGTAATACGCATTTCCTACATTGGCCAAAGGGCTTATCATGCCCTTTCCGAGAACAAAAACGGCATTGTCGTAAAAATTCAGTTCGGTAGTCATCTCTCCGACGAATTTTTCCAACAATTTTTCTGCATTTTCGGGAGACGAATAAATGTTTTTCGATACTTGTTTTTTATCGATGTTGGTTAGTTGGTATTTATTCTCAGCCATGTATAAAGGAATCACCAGGGAGGAATCTTTGTTCGATATATTCCCTTTTTTCAGTTGATTAAAAATACGCTTGCTCAACGTGCGCTGATTAATTTTGCTCAGTAAAACCAGGTTTTGCTCCGTACTCTCGGCATTAAAGCCTTTTTGCCTGCTAACGTCATTTTCTTTTTTAAGTAGCCGCACTTTTTTCATTAAATCAATAGCCGGATTGACTCCCGGTATTACCAGAGCCTCCCGAAGCAGGGTGTTTTCTTCTCGCATTTCCACCTGTACTCCTACACTTTGCCCGGGTTTAATTTTGAGTTCCTGCTTTTTGTAGCCAACGGAGGAAAAAATGAGTGTCGATTCTTTGCCTGTGTATCGGATCAGAAAATAGCCTTCTTCGTTTGTTTGTACAACTCTTGGCGAATTTTTGAAATAGATATTTACCGAAGATATAGGAGCCTTATCGACAATGTTTAGTACTTGCCCTACTACCACTGTTTCTTGTGCCGACACAAATCCGGATGCAAATAACAGCGTTATCAGCATTAATTTAAATATGTTTTTTTTGCAGACTATTTTTGTATTGTTTAAAATCATTCTGTAATTAAGTAGTTACCAGTAAATGGTTACGAGTAACAAGATTGTTTGTCTGTGTTTTGTGGTCAAATAACAGACTATTAAATATTATTGTTTATTTATATCTTTTTTCGTTGCATCCGCTTTTGCCTTGTCTTCTCGTTGTTTCTTGTAAAAAGGATGGCAATTCAAAATGGTTTGTCGTAAATAGTGAACATCGATATGAGTATAAAGCTCTGTTGTTGTTATAGATTCGTGACCAAGTAATTGCTGAATAACACGTAAATTTGCTCCGTTTTCGAGTAAGTGTGTGGCAAATGAATGACGAAATGTATGTGGACTTACATTCTTTCTGATCCCCGCCAACACAGCTAATTCCTTTACTATTTTAAAAATCATATCGCGGGTCAGTTTTGTTCCGCGTCTATTCAGAAATACACAATCTTCATTTCCTTTTTTGATATCAAGCATATTTCGGTTTATCTTCCAAAGCTCGATTTGTTTCAAAGCTTCGGGAGACATTGGCACCAGGCGTTGTTTACTTCCTTTACCGTCTACCAACATATATCCTTCGTCCGTGTATAACTTCGACAATTGAAGACCTATTAATTCTGAAACACGCAAACCTGAGCCGTAAAGAACTTCAATGATCGCTTTGTTCCGTTGTCCTTCGGGTTTTGAGAGATCAATGGCAGCCACAATGGCATCAATTTCTTTCAACGACAGGACTTCAGGTAGCCGTAATCCTATTTTGGGACTTTCGAGTAATTCGGTGGGGTCATTCTCGAGTATATTCCGGTAAATAAGAAAATGATAAAATGATTTTATACTTGATAAAATCCGTGCTTGTGAGCGTGGATGAATGCCCAGACTGCTTATTTCGATAATAAAATCGCGCAAGACTTGTGTTGTTGCATTCTCTGGATTCACGTGCGCATCCGACAAATAAGAAGTCAATTTTCTCAAATCGTTTTCATATGCCACTATTGTGTTGCCCGACAAACCTTTTTCAAATTTCAGGTATAAATGATAATCATCCAGAATAGGAAGCATTGTTTGATAATTGGCTATGAGTTAACACTGTTTTTGAAATGACCTGCAAAGATATAAAAAGAAAGTTGAACTACTGCGTTTTGACTTTATTCATCTTGCTGCGGTAGTTGCTATAGCTGTGATTTTTCATGTTATATTTGAATAAATATCCTATCTTTGCCATGCAAAACAATAAATAAGCGAAATAATATTAGTGTCGTATTTCTTACAGAAAATAATGTCGATCCTCCGGAGCTTTGTTATCCTTATACAACATTGAATCTACCATACTATCTTGTAACTATTCACTTGTAACTATTTATATTATATCAAAAAAATAAATTGTATGAAAATCAACAAACATTTTCTTGCGCTATGTTTTCTGGCGTTCACCGTTTCCCTTTCTGCTTATGATGCTGTCGGGCATCGCATCGTGGCTGATATAGCCTATCACAATCTGACAGATAAAGCCCGAAATCAACTGGATCAGGTTTTAGGTAAAAATGGAATTGTTTATGCAGCTACCTGGCCCGATGATATTCGGAGTGACAATAAATATGCTTACAGTTATCAGTGGCATTATCAGGATTTGGATGATAATATGGCTTCTACCGATCTGGAAAAACTATTGAATAATCCGAAAGCTGAGGGCGAACATTTATTTTATGCTCTCGATTCTCTGACTAAACGCTTGAAAAATAATAAAAGTGATGCTGAAGCTTTAAAGTTTATTGTTCATATTGTAGGCGACTTGCATCAACCTCTTCATTTGGGCAGAAAAGATGACAAAGGTGGAAATGCGGTTGAATTCAACTGGTTTGGTCGGAAAACCAATCTTCACGCCGTTTGGGATGGATCGCTGATTGAAAGTCAAAAAATGTCGTATACCGAATTTAGTCAGTATTTGCAGGATAAATATGATGCCCGCAAAGCAGAAATCAAAAAGCAAACCGTTTTACAATCTATCGAAGCTGTTTATGCAGTTCGAAATATGATTTACAGCTACGATCTGTCCGACAAAAGCAATTATCATTATGTGTATTTCTTTGCCGAGAAGCGCGATGAAATGCTTTACCGTGGAGGCATTCAACTGGCCAATATTTTGAATGCAATATATAAATAAGATCTTATCTAACACAATAAAAAACCGCTTGTCGTCTCCGGATGATAAGCGGTTTTTTATTGGATGCAAACTATCTTATATACTCATTAAAAAAGCAGTTAGATTTTGTTCATGGTCAATTTCCAGCTTTTTGCGAAGTCTGTAACGAGCCATTTCAATACTCTTGAGTGAGATGTTGAGTAGAGATGCAATTTCTTTTGAACTGATGTTCATTCGAATATACGCAGCCAACTTTAGGTCGGATGTAGTCAGACTTGGAAACCTGGTACTTAATTTTACCAGATAATTGTTGTAAGTGTTATTAAAACTCATTTCAAATATCTTCCACTCTTCTTCTGGGTTTTTGTTTTTTTCGATGATTTGTTTTAGTCCACGCAGATTGGCTGCTGGTACGAGTTTGTTCTCAGAGATCTTCAATATCTCTGCATCAAGCTTGTTCATTAAACGGGTTTTATACAACATAGTTTTTGTTATTCCTAATAGCTCTTCATTTTGTAATCGAACTTGTTCCTGAAGCATTTTATTCTCCATTTTGGACATTTCGTTCTCATAATCTTTTGCAATTTGTTTTTGTTGTCGCTTAAGTCGTTCTTTTAGATACAAATCCAGAAGATAAATGGTAATGCAGATTAATATCATAGCTAAAATATATCCGAACCAGCCGAAATACCAAGGTGGTAATATTTTAATTTTTAGGTCTTGCGAATAATACACCTCATTTGTCCCTTCAATGGTTGCTTTAACCTGAAAGGTATAATTTCCCGAAGGTAGGTGTGGAAAGGTAACTGTACTGCTTTGCGAGGGGATTGAGAAGCTATCAGAGCTCCCTTTGATTCGATAGCTAAACCGTATCTTCTCTGCATTTTCGTAATAAGGCAAAGTGAATCGAATGAAAATGGTAGAATGATTGTTTGGAAATTCTATTTCATGTTTTGAATAATATGATAGTGGCTTTTCAAGCTTGAGCGAGGACATCTTATTGGTAAAGGTGCCAATGTCTCTAATGTACACTTCCAGTTGTTTATTTTGTTTCCCAAAGTTAGAGGTGTTAAGAACAGAAAAACTATTTGATGTACAAACGAGATACTTGTCAGGTGAAATGTTCAGGATATTTTCATTAGTATTGACCACTTGATTGTATAGCTGTTCCATATTGCGGGTTAGCAAATAAGCCGATGGCTGGTCGTAGTTACGGATGCAGAAGAATCGGTCAGGGGAGTAACACCACATATCGTGGTTGGTAAACTGTAGGCGGTTAATAGTAATTCCTTTGGGAAGCAGACGATTTAGAGTTGCATCTGGTAAAAACAGTCCCTGAGTTGTATTATATTTGAAGATACCAGATTGATCCAGCAAGTATAGATTGTTTCGGTCGGAGTAAACTCCTTTGAAGGTTTTTTTATTCAGGTTGATATTCTCTAGTTTATTTCGTGATGATAGTACTCTATCAAAGGTAGCATCAAACCGTAGTTGGTAAATCCCTACAGAATTGTTGCCTACGTAAATCAGATTATTCTTGTCTTTTGCCAAATAGTTGCTGTAATATGGATATTCCATCAACTTATGAGTTATAAAGCTTTGACCTTGTATTTTGAGAATACTTAAGCCCTCGTAGGTGGAGAAAACGGCCGTCTTATCATTTATTTCCACTATATGATTGGTGCCACTTCCCTTGTACACCTGTGTCACCTGCGTTCCTTTTATCAGAAACAATCCTTTGTTGTGACAGCAAAAAAGTCGGTTACCGATTCTTTGCAGTTCCCATGCTTGTCCTTGTGTATTTGGCATTAGGTTAAATTTTGGTTCTTTGTCAGGATAGGCTAAATCGGCAGTAGAGCAATAATAGAGTCCTTGGTTAGTCGCAAAATAGAGTCGATCCATGTCTTCTTTTATGTCGTACACAGAGCCAAGTAAACCTGTATGGTCTGGAAAGTTGCGGATGGGGTTATTTATTTGTACCTGACTTATTCCCATGTCTAAACCTAGCCATAAATTTCCATTTCGATCACAGAAAATGCTTAGGACAGTGTTGTTGGCTAGTCCTTTTTGTTTGTTTATGTTTGAGACTATATTGCCTTTAGTGTCGGTGATGAGTAAGCCATTGAGAATAGTGCCGAAGGCAATGTGTCCATTGGGCAATAGGCTTAGACTGAAGATTTGGTTCTTGGTGAGAAAAGCGTCGCAAGGAAAATTACATTTTGACACAATGTCATTATCTATGCGATATAACCCTTTATCGATAGTAGCTATCAGGATGGAGGTTGGAGACAGCGAAACCATGCCATACACGCAATCGCCATGCAATACATCTCCTCCAGTAACTGGAACTAATTTATTTCTTTTTAATTCCATTAGTCCTAGTTTTTTTTCTTGTACAAAAATTCTTTTGTTGACTGTAAAAATAAACTGATACAGATTTGGTGCGGGAATAATAGAGATTGTATTTTCTTTGGGGTTGAATTTATAAATATTCTTAGAACTTTGGAAATAAATTTCGTTCTTCAACATAACAATTTTCCAGAAATCTTCATCTTTTAGATGAAGATTAAAATGTTGAGATATAGATATGTATTTCAATTTCCGTGATCCACTCTCTTCTATCCAGTACCCAAATTCATTTTGGGCACCTGTATAAATTTTCTGATCGTCGGCAATGGAAACACAACGCAATAATGATCTACCGTTGGACAAAGTATTATTTGTCCATTGACTACCATCGTACTCTAGCAATCCTCCTGAGTTTGCAAAATAAAGATACCCTTTTTTATTTTGAGAAATATGCCAAGTTTGGTTTGCTGCATTATAACTCGTTTTGTTGAAATTGATAATTCGAGGGATACATATGTTTTCAACATTCTCAATACTTGCAAGTGTATAATTTGCAAACAGCAAAAAAACATTGACAAAAATTATTTTTAGGTAGTGTGACATATTTTTTTTAGACATAAGATTGATTTGCCTGTTTTTCAGGATAAGTAACAGTTGGCAAATATATAGTTTTTGAAACAAAAGACAAAAAGAAAGGAGAAATAAGTTATAAATAACTTATTTTAAATATATTACAATCCGTATTGTAGAGGAATAATATAGGTGTACTTCCTAATGCATATAGTTTTTATAGAGGTGTAAATTGTAAATATGTATAAGTAATCGAAATATATTTGCAGCATGTTGTTGTGACGACACTAAGTGTGTGCTTGTTTTTCTCAAAAATGCATATAACCCAAATGAGGTGTTGTTGTTCATAACTCGAATAAATAATCCATAGCGACAATATGGGCATTTGAAGAGATTCGAGCAATTTATCAGAATAACTAAGTTTGAATTTAATCAGTAAGTTCTAATGTTATAAGGCAATTCAAAATCAGTAAAAATAGATTAAACAATTATTTTTTATTAACCAGTCAACTCCATGTTTAAAAAATGGGGAAGACATAATTAGTACACAATGAAGAAACGAGTGATTTTTGTTTTGATTATTATGTTTGCTCTAAGCAAAGTGATGGCGCAAAACATTTCTGGAGTTGTAGTCGACTCTAAGGACGTGCCGTTGCAAGGAGTATCCGTAATAATTAAAGGGACGACTAAAGGAAGTACAACAGACTTAAATGGAAAATTTGTGATTAGTAATATTACTAATATATCACAAAAAGTCCTTGCATTTAGTTATGTAGGATATGAGAAAATAGAAAAGGATGTAACAAACCAAACCTCTTTTTTGAGGATTGTTTTACAAGAAACTAACAAGGGTCTGGATGAAGTAGTAGTTGTTGGTTATGGTAGCCAGAAAAAAGAGTCAGTTACAGCCGCCATCTCTTCTGTGACAGCAAAAGATCTGTTACAGTCTCCATCGGCTAATGTTAGTAACTCTTTATCAGGTCGTATGTCAGGACTTATAACAGTTCAAAATTCAGGGAAGCCAGGTGCTGATGCTTCAGACCTTTACATACGTGGGGTTGGAACTTACTCCAGTTCTGTAAGTCCACTTATTATGGTTGATGGGGTGGCCCGTGACACGTATAATAATATTGATCCGAATGAAATCGAAACCATCAGTATATTAAAAGATGCATCGGCTACAGCAGTATTTGGTGTGCGGGGTGCAAACGGGGTGGTTCTAATAACAACTAAACGAGGCAAAGCAGGTGCTCCCAAGATTAGTCTTTCGGCACAAACAGCTGTAAGTGAATTTACGGGACTTCCTAAATTTGTAAACTCATTTGAGTATGCAACTTTGCAAAACGAAAAAAGTTATGAGACCTACTGGATTAATCACGCAAAAGATGGCGATATAAATACTTGGGCTGATTTTGTCGCAAAGAGAGATGCTAACTGGAAAAAAGAAGCTGCTCACTATTATTCGGATGATGATTTGTTGAAATATAAAAATGCTCACACGCCATTTTTAAATAATGGGCAGACAAATCCATACTATGATCCATATTTTCATCCCGATACAGACTGGCAAAGCCAAATATTTAAGAAAAGATCGAGTCAAAGTCAGGTAAATTTAAACATCAACGGTGGAACCGAAAGCGTGAAATATTTTGTTTCACTAGGCTATTTAGATCAGGGTGGTATGTTTAAGACAGATTACATGGAATTTCCGAATGACATGGCATACACCAATAAACGATACAATATTCGTGGAAACTTTGATTTCGATATCAATAAGGATTTTCGTGTATCGGTTGATCTCGGTTATCAGCACGAAGTGCAGGGTGGATTGAACTTGGACAATGAAGGTTGGATGTGGGAAAAACGGATTATGTGGAGTAATCCGCTCACTACACCAGGTATAGTAAATGGAAAATTTGTGATGCCTTATACCAATACTAAAATTGGTGAAAACCCCTTGGAGGAAATTGCAGGAATGGGTTATAACAATACGATAAAAAGCACATTAACTTCATCGTTGAAACTTAAATACAAATTGGATCGAATTTTAAGCGGTCTGTCCGTTAATGTTCGGGTTGCTTATGACAGTTACTTTCAAACGCGTGATGGTGGGGCAACTCCAACACTTTGGTATAAATTGACTCCTAATTCAAATGGAAACCCACTGGATCCTATTTTTTCGCAAATGAGCGAAGAAATTCCACCGGCGCGTTGGGCAAGCTGGTATGTAAATAAATGGAGAAAGGTATATGGTGAAGGATCGTTCAACTATAATCATTCATTTGGAAAACATGACATTGGTGCACTAGTTCTGTATAATATTGAAAAGAAATATGATCCAACACTAACTCCAGATTTGCCTCATGCTTACCTTGGTATGGTTGGACGTGCAACATATGCCTATGATGGAAGATATCTGGCCGAATTCAATATGGGTTACAATGGGTCTGAAAATTTCCCTAAAGGATTGCGATATGGGTTCTTACCTGCTTATTCTTTGGGTTGGGTTGTTTCAAATGAAGCATTCTTTCCCAAAACCGATGTGGTTAGCTATTTGAAAATCCGCGGATCAATCGGAAAAGTTGGAAATGATAACGTAATTGTGAATAATGTTTCGAAGCGCTACTTGTACTTGCCTGATACATGGAATTACACCGGAGGTTATACTTTTGGAACATTGGCCGATCGTAATTATATATCAGGAGCCGAAGAAGGAACAGTTGGAAATCCCAATGTGACCTGGGAAACAGCAACTAAAAGTAATATAGGATTTGAAACAAAATTATTTCGAAATAAGCTATCTGTAACATTCGATTATTTCAATGAGGATAGAAAAGATATTTTATCGTACAAGCAGACAATTCCGGATATTGTACAGGCAACTTTACCACCTTATAACCTTGGTGAAGTGAAGAACTGGGGATGGGAGTTAGAAATGACTTGGAGAAGTAAAGTTGGTAAGTTTGATTACTGGGTAAAAGGTAATTTTTCGCACAATAAAAACAAAATTGTATTTATGGACGAAACAATTGCTGATGGTCTTGGTTACCAAGCTGCAACAGGAAACCCAATCAATCAGTTGTTAATGCTTAAAGATAAAGGACTCTATAATTCGTGGGCAGACTTATACCAGGTTGACGCAAAAGGAGAGCCTATCTTATCAAGTCCAGTGTTGGCGCTGAACAAAAGTGGACAGCCTTATACTAATGCTGCCGGCAAACCGGTCTATGAAAAGGACCTAGGATATAATGGAGCAGTTGTTCAACCGGGTGAAATTCGTTTGGAAGATGTAAATCAGGATGGTGTTGTCGACAAAAAAGATAATATACGTACAGGAAAAACAAATATTCCCGAATTTACTTATGGTGTTTCTTTCGGATTTAACTACAAAGGTTTTGACTTTTCGACCTTGTTCCAAGGTATCTCAGGTGTTGCACATTATGTTGGAACCAGACCATTTAATAATCTAGAAGCTATTACGGAGCTCGGGATGAAACGTTTTACATTGGAAAGGCTTGCTAACGGTGAAAAAATTGAATTCCCGATTGCTGCTTATAATAGTTCTGCAGGTTATAATACCTATTTCCTGAAAGATGCTTCATATGTTCGATTGAAAAACATGGAAGTCGGATATACGTTTCAACCATCGTTTCTGACTAAACTAGGTATTAGTTCTACCAGAATTTATCTGAACGGGTCTAATCTTCTTACCTGGTCACCTAACAAGATTTGGGGAGATCCGGAAAATCTTGGAAATAATGGTTATCCTTTAGTAAGAACTTATAACCTAGGTCTTAATGTGAACTTTTAATAATACTACTCAAAGAAAACAGATATGAATAGAATACTAACAACAATATTTCCAATCGTGGTTATATACTCAATGCTGTGCTTAAGCACAGGTTGTAGTGACGATTTTCTTGAAAAACCTAAAGGTGGAGCTGTAACCACAGATACCATTTTTCATACGCAAAACCAGGCACGACTAGCTGTTGCGCAAATGTACAATACTTGCGTGAAGTCATACTTTGCTGCTGATTGGACTGGATCTAGACCGGAATCAATTACTGATGAGTTATACCTGCTTCATGGATCTAACGATACATGGGCTGGTCAGGTAGTTAACACTCAGTATTACGTGACAGGAAATATGAGTACGGAAACTAACTGTGATTATGGTGGATACGGTTCTCATTACAATGGCATACGTCATGCCAACTTAGTCTTAGAAAACATTGATAAGGTAACCGATGCAACTGATGAATGGAAAAATGACGTAAAAGGTCAAGCTCTTTTCTGTAGGGCTTTGCAACACTTTGAATTGTTCAGGTATTATGGTGGAATTCCATTGGTTGATCACTCACTGCACGAAGACGTTAACTATCCAAGACGTTCGGTAAAATCTGTCGTAGAAAGGATTGTAAAGTGGTGTGACGATGCAGCTGCATTGTTACCAGCAACACGTTCGTCGGTTGACTTTGGAAAAGCAACAAAGCTTGCTGCTTTGGCTTTAAAAGCGCGCGTATTATTATTTGCTGCCAGTCCATTATATAATACTCCGGATAATATGAAAGTACAACTTTCTGGTGCACGATTTGGAGATTCGAGAGACTCGGTGCTTTGTTATGCAACCTATGACATAGAACGATGGAAAGTAGCTGCTGATGCTTCAAAGGCTGTTCTTGACAACGCAGCGGCAGCAGGGGTAAGTTTATTTAATACCGGAAAACCTGTTACAACAGGCGAAACCTATGCAACATTGGGTGATTATGAGTCGGTCTGGAATGTGTATGGTAATTCAGAAATAATTCTTGCAAATACGAAAAGTATTGAATCTCCAAGTGGGTGGAATACAGATTCGTGGTCGTTGTATATGTCTTCAAAAATATTTTACTCAAGCTGGGGTATAAAAAACAATGTTCCGAATGAATTTTTGCAATTGTACGAAAAGAAAGATGGTACGAAATGGACGCTTCCAGCTAGTGGTACCGATCTTCCAGTGGATATTAAGGCATTGAATCTCGATCCTCGCTTTTATCAGACAATTGCTTATGATGGCATGTATTATTGCGATCAAAAAGGATACTTGGATTATTATAAATCAGGTGATGGTTACCCTGAGGGTAAATTGTGTGGAACTGATGGAACGCCCAATGGTTTTGCGGTGGAGGTATTCAAATTTACACCACGTGTAGACGCAATGAATACAAAACATTTCACCTGGCCGGTATTTCGTCTTGCTGAATTCTATTTGAGTTATGCCGAAGCGCTGAATGAATTTAGCGGTCCATCGCAAGCTACATACGATGCCATTAATATTATTCGTAGTAGAGCAGGTATGCCTAATAAAGTTGGATTTGATCAGGCTGGTTTCCGGGCTGCTATTCAAAATGAACGTACTATTGAGCTTGCGTACGAAAATAACAGGTACAATGATTTGCTCCGTTGGATGACAGCGCCTCAAGTCCTTAATCAATCGCTACACGGTATTGTAACTACAGCTAAAAAAGTGAATGGAGTTTTGACTCGTCCTTGGGTAACAGGATTATTTATTAATCGCGTTTTCCCTCAGCGGTATTATTATCTGCCATTTTCCAACGCTGAAATCAGTAAGAAATATCTTGGAAATAAAGATTGGAATGGTCAAAATCCAGGCTGGTAATCAAAGATGTTTTTATTAAATTAATATCGAAAAAAATGAAAAGAAATCATATAAAATTATCTATTTTGTTTTTATTGCTTTGTAACCTGTGTGTCGTGAATAGTCAGGTTAAAAACAGTAAAATCTCTAAAGCAGAAAAACAACTTGCCGACTCTACGAAAGTTGCCAGAACTAAAGCAGGGAAGGAACTAGTAGGAAACTGGAAAAAAACCGGTGCAACATTTACTATTTCGGGCAGTGAGTTAGAGCATATGGCAACACCTAATCTCTTGAATGCACTTAATGGACGGCTTCCCGGACTGACTGTCATTTCTGGATCTGGTGAAACAGGTTACGACAGTCCTTCGCTTGCCATTCATGGTCAATCGTCGTGGAACACTAAAACAAATAATATGCTGGTTTACCTTGATGGTTTTGAAGTTGATATGGGAGCTCTTTCTTCCTTGTCGGCTAATGAAGTGGAATCAGTATCCGTAGTGAGTGATGTCACCGAGCTGGCTAAATATGGTTTTAGTGGGGATGGTTTAATAACCGTAACAACTAAAAAAGGTAAAGTCAGTAAAAAACCGATTATTTCATTCCACTCTCGTTATGGAATGCAAAGTGCAGTTGAATTGCCAACTGTATTGAATGCTTATGACTATACTCGTTTATATAATCAGGCACGCCAAAACGATGGATTACCGATTAAATATGCTAATCCTGATTTATATAAAAATTCCAACGATCCGATCCATCCAAACGTAGATTGGTATAATGAGATGCTTAAATCTTCGGCTCCAATACAGAACTACAACATTTCGTTTCGTGGTGGAAGCGATAAAGCGCAGTATTTTTTAATTCTGGATCATGTAAACAACGAAGGTCTATATAAGAATGCAAATGAAATAGACAAAGACTATGGAACAAATGCTCTTTACAAGAAATATAATTTGAGAGCTAATATTGCAGTTCAGTTAAGTAAGAATTTTTCGATCAAAAGTGAATTGTCGGGGAAAATAGAAGACCGCAATACACCTGCCGGATTCACTGCTTCAACATTATTTGCAAACCTGTTGAATACGCCTTCATCTTCGTTTCCTGTAAAGAATCCGAATGGGACATGGGCAACAAGTTCAGATCATGACTTCAACCCGGTTGAGTTATTGAAACAAGCTGGTGTGTACAATGGTCATACTCGTAATATGCAAGCTAATACCACATTTGTAGAAAAATTAGACATGCTTACACCGGGATTAGCTCTCAATGGTGGAGTTTCGTTTAGCAATCAATATATGGGTGCTTATTTGAAATCGTTCACTGTACCGACTTATGAACTGACCAAAGATGCAAATGATAATCCTATTAAAGATGCAAGTGGTAATTATGTATACAAACAACATGGTGCTGTGGCTTCATCGATTAGCGATGGCGAAGTCAGTCATTGGAACAGATCTACTTATCAACTTAGATTGGATTACAACCGTAGTTTTGGATTACACTCTGTGTCGGCCATGGTTCAGGCTAAAAGACAAAACTATAGCTACAACGGCTTAGTTTATGAGTATCGTACGCAAGGAATTTCGTCGGCAGTCTCTTATGATTACGCTAAAAAGTATGTATTGAATGTTTCATTTGGATACATGGGTACTGATAATTTAGGTGATGCCAAACATTATGGATTATTTCCTTCGATAGGCGCCGGTTGGGTTATTTCTAATGAAGAATTTCTTCAGGAGAACGGAGTGATTGATTTTCTAAAAATCAGAGGATCATTCAGCTCTACAGGAAGTTTAGATCAGAATTATCGCTTCAATGATAAACAATGGGCCGTAAATAATTCTGCAGGTTGGAATGTGGGAACAACATCTGTTACTTACAAAGATGGACGAAGCGAAGGTACTATTGGTAATCCAAACTCTTCGTGGGAGACTAAAAAATCTTTCAACTTCGGTATAGAAACAGTCCTTTTGAAACATCTGACAGCAATGATTGATGTTTTTAGCGAAAAAAGAACTGGTATTATTCAACGTCCTAATGCTGAAATTCCATTGTATGCAGGATTCAATCTTCCATACCTGAATACAGGTAAAGTTAGCAACAATGGCTTTGATGCAACGTTGAGATATGATGGAAAGGCTAGTGATTTCGAGTATTATGTTGGTACCAATATTTCTTTTGCCCGGAATAAAATTGATTATATGTCGGAAGTGGCTCAACCATATTCTTACTTATATGCTACCGGATACCGGATTGATCAAAGCCGCGGGTTGCAATGTCAAGGATACTATCAAACATCGGATTTTGATGCTTCAGGAAGTTTGAATAAGGGAGTTGTGAAGTCATCATACGCTAACGTTAAACCGGGAGATCTGAAATATAAAGATCAGAATAATGATGGTATAATCAATGATTATGATAAAGTTCCAATGAAATATAGCAAACTGCCGGAATGGACTATGGGACTTAATGTTGGATTCAAATATAAAGGTTTTGATTTAGATGCCTTTTTTGAAGGTGTAACTAACAGAACTGTAGTGATGCCTGCAAGTTATACGCAACCATTTGCCGGTGGAAACAATATCACTCCATTTTCTCTTAACTCCTGGACTCCTGAAACTGCTTCAACAGCAACTTCTCCAAGACTTACCACTCAAACTAACCTGAATAATACACAGAGTTCAGACTTTTGGATGAAAGATGGTAGCTTCATTAAATTGCGTAGCCTTGAAGTTGGTTATACAGTTCCACAAGTTGGATTCTTGAAGAAAGTCAATTCTATCCGGGTTTACGCAAATGGAACCAATTTATTCATTTGGGATAAAATCAATTCATTGGAAGCCGAAAATCTTTCAATGGGCTACCCGTTGATGAAATCGGTTAGTCTAGGCTTAAACATTGTTTTTTAATCATATATCAATAATAAAACGAAGATAATATGAAAGTTAAATATTATATCATAACTCTTTCTTTACTTGCTGTTTCGTTAGTCTCCTGTAAGGACGACTATCTCAACATCAGAAATGAAAATGCGAATATTTCCATCGAAAAACTTTATTCAACGTATTCATATGTACAAGGAGTTCTTTGGAATACCTATAGTTACTTGCCTGATGGTTTTGGTAGTTTAGGGATGGAGGGTGCGACGGACAATGCAGAGTTTACAAACGAAAGCTCATCTTTCCAGATGTTCAATAACGGAACCTGGAATCAGTTTACAAACCCTGATAATGTTTGGGCATCGAATTATGCAGGTATCCGTCAAGCAAACCTGTTCCTTCAGAATCACAATAAAATTGATATTAGTTATTTGAAGAATGGAACTGTAACCGATTCTACTGATTACTGGAACGCCAGAAACAATGTGAAGTTTATGAAAGGTGAAATCCTGTTCCTAAAAGCATTTTTCTATTTTGAATTAGTGAAAAGATATGGCGGTGTACCGATCATTAATAAGCCTATGGACTATGCAGATGCAAGTACATGGAAAGGAATTCCCCGTAATTCAGTGGATGAATGTTTGAGACATATCAGTCTCTTGTGTGATTCGGCAGCTAAGATTATTCCAGTTGATGTAGATACTAAATACACTTGGTATGACAAAGGGCGTGTAACTCATGGAGCTATTTTAGCGCTGAAATCGCGCACTCTGTTGTATGGAGCGAGTCCGCTTTTCAAAGATCAGGGTTCTACCATCACGTGGGCAGATGCAGCAAAAGCAGCTTACAATGTGATTGCTTTAAATAAATACTCACTGGTATCTGGAGCCAATTATGCAGATCTTTTCGGATCAAATAGTACAACGCAACCAGAGTATATCTTTATGCGAAACTATGGTGCTACTAACTTCATTGAGTTTGCTAATTTTCCTATTGTATTCGATAAAAGTACGGGTAATAGTATAACTCCAAGTCAAAATCTGGTTGATGCTTTTGAGGTAGTAAATGCAGGAGTGAGTGTACCTTTCAATTGGACTAATCCAGCTCATGCTACTGACCCATATGCTCACAGAGACCTTCGTTTTGATGCGTCGGTTATTTACAATGGCTCTTCATTTTCGGGTCAAACTATCCAGACCTATACTGGTGGAAATAGTGGACTGCCAAATACAAATGCTACTAAAACTGGGTATTATCTAAAAAAGTGGCAAAATCAGGCTGTCAATCTTGTAAATAACACCACAGCTATTCATGCGTGGGGTTACTTCAGGTATGCTGAGATTTTATTGAACTATGCCGAAGCGATGTACAATGCTTATGGCGAAAGTTCTGATCCTAACGGTTATGGAATGACTGCTTTGATGGCATTCAATTTAGTGAGAGACCGGGCTGGTGTGAGTCAACTGGCAGCAGGAACTTTAACTCAGGCAAAAATTGAAAATGAACGTCGTGTAGAATTTTGCTTCGAAGATCAACGTTTTTGGGATTTACGCCGTTGGAATAAAGCTGAAGCTGTGTTAGGTGGTCCATTGAAAAAGATAATTATCACCAATACAGGAACAACAGCTGCTCCGGTTTATACTTATGAAGTAAAAACCCTTGAAAATCGGGTGTTTTTGCCAAAGATGAATTGGTATCCGATTCCTCAAAATGAAATTATCAAAACCGACTGGAAACAAAATATCGGTTGGGAATAGAAATAAACTGATTTAGATGCTTATGCTTCAGTTTTGATAATACAGAATGAATGCTGTAAAGTAACCTGAAATATGGAACCGGAGTGTTGAATGCCTGAATAGGACAGCATCCGGTTCCAATTAAGGAAAAATTTTCTCTCAATTCAATTTTTCTATATGTTTGATTTATTACATAGTATTAGTTATTAAGGAAATATATTTAATATGAAACGTTTTTTTTGCATGTTCTCTCTTTTAGTTGTAACGGCTTGTTTGGTGCAAGTTGTGGCTCAAAATGGTACAGCATCAGATACCAATGAAAAACAGGTAAGCGTTTACACAACAGCTCGGAACACAAAGCTGAGATTGCAGAAAGTTGCTACTTTGCATTTTGAAAATGTAAAGCAGCCTCTTGAAACGCAGCCATCCATCTTTCTGGATCCATCCAAATCGTTTCAAACGATAGTGGGTATTGGAGGAGCTTTGACTGATGCTTCCGCTGAGACTTTTGCCAAACTTCCTATAGAAATTCAAAGTAAACTGTTGAATGCATACTACAATCCTCAGGAAGGAATTGGCTATACATTGGCACGTACAAATATCAACAGTTGCGATTTTTCCAGTGATATGTACACGTATGTTGCTCATGGCGATTCCGCGCTCAGTACTTTCAATATAGCGCACGATTTGAAATATCGCATTCCTTTTATCAAACAGGTTGTAGCAGCTGCTGGTGGAAAGTTAACTCTTTTTGTTAGTCCCTGGAGTCCTCCTGCATGGATGAAAGACAACAACAGTATGTTGAGTGGGGGTAAACTATTGAATAAGTACAATCAGGCATGGGCTAATTATTATGTGAAATTTATTCATGCTTACGAATCGCAGGATATTCCAGTTTGGGGGTTGTCTGTTCAAAACGAACCCATGGCTAAACAACGCTGGGAGTCTTGTATATTTACTGCTGACGAAGAGCGTGATTTTATTAAAAATTATCTTGGTCCAACTCTCCGGAATAGTGGCTTGGGCGACAAGAAACTAATTGCGTGGGATCATAACCGGGACTTAGTATATCAACGGGCATCGACAATATTGAATGATCCTGAAGCTGCTAAATATGTATGGGGAATTGGTTTCCATTGGTATGAAACGTGGACTGGTGGTGGAATGCAATTTGATAATTTGAAACGTGTGCATGAAGCATTTCCCGAAAAAAATTTGATTTTCACTGAAGGATGTATTGAAAACTTTGAACTCCGTAAGGTGAATGATTGGTCACTTGGCGAAAAATATGGAATATCGCTCATTAATGATTTTAATAATGGAACTGTAGCCTGGACAGATTGGAATATTTTGTTGGATCAGACAGGTGGACCAAATCACGTGGGAAACTTTTGTTTTGCTCCGATACATGCCGATACAAAAACAGGTAAACTGATATATACAAATATATATTACTATTTGGGTCAGTTCTCAAAATTCGTTCGTCCCGGAGCCAAGCGTATAAGTTGCTGCTCGAATAGGGATAAATTACTTACAACAGCTTTCGAGAATAAAGATGGAAACCAGGTCGTTATTGTGATGAATACTTCCGATAAACAAATAAATTATAATTTATTTGTTCGTGAAAAGGCTGTGAAATATAATAGTTTGCCACATTCTATTTCAACATTGGTAATTGAATAATAAATTTGGAGGTAGCGTAAATTTATTGCGATTCCTATAAAAAAAATATACGTGATTTCGGATGTGTTGATTTGGTATAAGAAGTTGTGTGTTTTTTAGTTGGTTTGTTGGTATTGATGCCAGTGTAAAACAGGGATAATTATTCCCCTTATTTACACTGGCACAATATTTTTGGGTGTGGTTTGAATCAACAATTTAAAAGACAGATAAAATTTATGCTTGTTCAATACATATCTGGTAGTTGGTGTATGGTACCAATTTGCGGAACTATCAAACTAATGTGTTGTCTGAGATTTTCTCAGGTATAAGTGATTTCTCAAATTCCCTTTGCTTTTTCTTGGCGCAAAACAGCGAACAGACCTAAACTGGTTACTAATTGACGAATCTTTTTACCCAATGGAGGGATGACGGATTTAGTGAGTCAATGCCAAAAATGATTATAAACAAAGACATATATATATAAAATTTAATTATCATGAAACAGCTTTTTGGATTTTTCCTTTTTTTTCTTTTAGTTTCTTGCTCCGGTGTGACAAAAATAGCCTGTGTGGGCGATAGTATAACGGAAGGGGCGGGATTGGCTTGGCAAAGCAAAACGTCGTATCCAGTGGTGCTCGATAGTATCTTGGGATCTAAGTACTCGGTTTTAAATCTGGGACGGAGTGCTACCACCTTGCAACGTAAGGGAGATTTTCCGTATTGGAGTGCCAAGGAATTTTATGATGTATTCGCCTTGCGGCCAAACATCATTGTTATTAAACTCGGAACCAACGATACAAAACCGGGAAACTGGAATGCTAAAAGGTTTGCTGCCGATTACCAAGCTTTGGTAGACACATTTAAAACGATTCCAAGCCATCCCCGTATTTATGTTTGTTTGCCGGTGCCGGTGTGTCAAATCAAATGGGGAATTAATGACTCCACCCTAACCGCGGGGGTGATTCCGGCTGTTGAACAACTGGCAAAAACAAACGGACTGAAGGTGATTGACCTGTATCATGGAATGCAAAATGAGTGTGAAGATTTTCCTGATGGTGTTCATCCCAATGAAAAAGGGGCGAAAATGATGGCGAAAATAATTGCCCGCGAAATAAAGAAATAATCGATATTTTCATATTTTTAAATGAGGAAAGTTACTTATTCCGACTTTTTCTTGTGCATCAGGTGTATTATATAACTTGACGGTATCTGAAAGTAGAATTATTTTGGATAAAGCTGGTCTTAAGTAGAATTACTCTGAATCTAATCAGGTAATCTTTTTCGGTTCAATAGTTATAAAATCATACAAAATGAAGAAAATAAATATATTGTTTTTTGTACTGTCAATTTCAGTATTACAAGCCGAATCACGTTCGCTTTCAACAAATTTATGGGATAGCAATAAGTTGAGTAAAGTAAAAGAATTTATTCATTCATCACAATATCAACCGGCTTATAATGCCCTGATTAAAAAGGCAGAATCAGCTCTAGTGACCCATTATGCCACCGTGATGGACAAAGCAAAAACACCGGCGAGTGGAAACAAACACGATTACATGAGTCTGGCTATTTATTTCTGGCCAAATCCGGACACCAAAGATGGGTTGCCATACATCAACAAGGATGGACAACGCAATCCGGAACTAAAGCAATACGATGCAGAACCCAAAACGGCTATGATTGATGGCGTGGTTAGCATGACGCTGGCCGGCTATTTTTCGGGAGATAAAAAGTACAGTCGCCGTGCTGCCGAACTGCTGGATACCTGGTTTCTGAATCCGGCTACGCGCATGAATCCCAATCTGGATTTTGCACAGCACGTTCCGGGCCGAAGTACCGGCCGTGGGTATGGAATTATTGATACATATAATTTTGTGTCGTTGACTGATGCCATTACTGTTTTAAATGCTTCGGGCGAATTGTCGGAAGCGCAATATGGTGGCTTGAAAAAATGGTTTTCGGATTTTACCACCTGGTTGCTCGAAAGCAAAAACGGACGGGATGAAGCTGTGGCAAAAAATAATCACGGCACAGCTTACGAAGTTCAACTGTCGGCTTGTGCACTCTTTGCCGGTCGCCCGGAAATTGCACTCGAAAAGATTCGTAATTTTGCGAAACAACGTATTTTTGTTCAGATTATGCCAGATGGTTCGCAACCTGAGGAATTAACCCGAACGCTTGCGTTTCATTATTCGTGGTACAATATTACTCACATGATAGATATGGCTGCTATTGCCAAACATCAGGGCGTTGACTTATTGAAAGAAGTTTCCTCTGATGGACGAAGCATTATAAAGGGACTTGATTTTCTGACATCCTATGTTGGAAAAAAGCCGGAGTGGAAATGGCAACAGATTCACGATTGGGATGTGGTGGAAGTACAGCTGGGCGAGGAACTTCGTAAACTCTCATCTATCAGTGGAAATCTGCAATACGAAACCTTGCGGGTTAAGTTGGGCAAAAATAGTCCGGATGATATTTGCTGGTTATTGTATAGCCTTTGATAAGTCGCATCCTCAATTATAAAAAGTAGCTATCTATGAAATTGAAATTTATTTTCTCATTTTGTTTGTTGTTGATGTTTAATGGCGGATTTGCACATAATAAGCCCGTTGTTGATGTAAAAAAAGAGTTTGCTTTTGCGGCTAAGCAGTATGAAGGCATGTTATTGTCGCATCCGGATATCACTAAATTTCCGCAGTCGACTAAGCCCGATGGTTCGCCGGATAATCGCATCTCCAGCTGGTGGTGTAGTGGCTTTTTCGGAGGTTCGTTGTGGTATATTTATGAATTTACCGGCGACAATAAATGGAAAGATGCTGCAAATATCTGGACAAAGGCTGTTGAAAAGGAAAAGTATAACAAAGGAACGCACGATTTGGGCTTTATTCTTTATTGCTCTTTTGGGAATGGTTATCGACTAACAAAAAACAAGGAATATGTCGAACCGATGCTTACCGGAGCTAAATCACTGGCTACACGTTTTAATCCTGCTTATGGTGTTATAAAATCCTGGGATCATTATCGCGATTGTAAATATCCGGTGATTATTGATAACATGATGAATCTGGAATTTTTACTTTGGGCAGCAAAAAACTCGAATGATACAAGCTTATACAATATTGCCGTGAAGCATGCTGACAATACGCTGAAAAATCATTTCCGTCCGGACTTTAGTAGCTATCATTTGGTGGGTTACGAAGAAGGCGAGAAAGTGTTCTGCAAGCGAACAGTACAGGGAGCCAATGACAGTTCAGCCTGGGCCCGAGGAGAGGGTTGGGCGTTGTACGGTTACACCATGATGTACCGTGAGACCAAAGATCCGAAATACCTGAAACAAGCGGAGGGCATTGCCGGTTTTATAATGAATCATCCTAATCTGCCCAAAGACAAAATTCCTTATTGGGATTTTAATGCGCCCAATATCCCGAACGAAGAGCGGGATGCGTCAGCTGGAGCAATTTATGCATCAGCTCTTTTGGAATTATGTAATTATAGTCCGGCCAACAAGCAAAAGTATTTTTCCTTTGCCGAGCAGATTCTGAAGAGTCTTTCGTCGCCCGAATATAAAGCACAGTTAGGCAAGAATAATCATTTTATTCTTAAACACTCAGTAGGGCATAAACCGGCTAAATCGGAGATAAATACGCCGCTTGTATATGCCGATTATTATTACCTGGAGGCTTTGTTGCGGTACAATCGTTTCTTTACTCAAAAATAATCTTTCGTTTTATTTTCAACCTTAAAAGCAACCTTTTCACAAGCTGGTGGAATTATAAATTTTGATATCATGATAAGAAAGATAACTTTTCTTTTCGTCTGTTCAATTTTCTTTGTGCTTCAATCGCTTCAACCGCTTCGTGCGGCTGTAACCGGGAAAGATAATCAGACTGAATTACAACCATCGCAAAAAGTGTTTCAGGTTGAGAAACCTGATTATAAACTAAGTCCTTATACCGGAATGACCCGGCAACATTGGAAAGATGCAGCGCTGTATCTGCTGAAAGGAGCATTCAGTTATATTCATACTTTGGACGATCCGATGAAGTTTCCGAAGCAGGAGGGTAAAAGCTATCCGCGCACTTCGGAACAGGTTCCCACTGAGAAGTTGGAAGGACTTTGCCGTACGCTGTTTATTGCTGCACCGCTATTGAAAGAAGATCCGAATCTGACTATCAACGGCATCAGAGTAGCCGATTATTATCGTCATCAGATAGGTCTGTTGGTTGACCCGCAGAGCGAAAGTTTTATAAAGCTGCGTGATAAGAAGACCGGACCTCACCAGAATCTGGTAGAATTTGGCGCGCTTTCCATTTCGATGTTTATTGTTCCCGATTTATTGTGGGAACCGCTGTCGCAAGTTCAAAAGGATGCATTGGCAGCCACTATGCTCAGTTACGGCGAAGGTCCTACTCATCCCAATAACTGGAAGTTTTTCAATATCTTTATCCTCAGTTATTTCAAAAGCTGTGGATATAGGGTGAATGATGCTTTGCTGTCAGACTATTTAGAAAAAACACTTCTGCATTATCGTGGCGAAGGGTGGTACAACGATAATCCTTCTTACGATTACTACAGCATGTGGGCATTTCAGATGTACGGCATGTTGTGGTCGGATTTTTATGGAAAGAAAAATTATCCCGAAATAGCTAAGCAGTTTACCGATAATTTTAAAGCTGTAAAAGAGAGTTATCCGTATATGTTTAGCCGTAAAGGAGAACTCATTATGTGGGGACGTAGTATTTCGTACCGTTTTGGTGCGGTGGTTCCTTTTCCGCTAATGGGTTTGGAGCATGCTCCCGAAACGAATTACGGGTGGATGCGCCGGATTGCTTCCGGAGGACTGTTACAATTTCTCCAAAACCCATCGCTTTTGAAAGACAATGTACCCACATTGGGCTTTTACGGACCGTTTGAGACAGCCGTACAGTCTTATAGTTGTCGGGGTAGCGTATTCTGGTGTGCTAAGGCGTTTCTTGGACTGTTAGTTCCGGAAGATAATCCTTTCTGGCAGGCAACAGAGAATGAAGGTGCCTGGAATACGGAGTTGAAAAAAAATACGGTCAACAATAAATACCTGAAAGGATCAAACATTTTGATTACCGATTACCCCAACATTGGGGCTGCCGAAATCAGAGCCTGGTGCAATTCACCACAGGGTACTGCCACTGAAAATTATCGTGGAAACGAAAACTATAACCGCTTGTCCTATAACAGTGCTTTTCCCTGGCAAACCGATGGAAAAGACGGGGATGTAGCCATGAACTATGTGATGAAAAACAATGCAAACCAATGGGAACCACTCCGGATGTTTACGTTTAGCAAGTTCGAAGATGGGGTATATTATCGCGATGCTGTGTTTGAAACTAATAAGAATATCAAACTCAAATTGGCGGATATTCCTCTTCCCAATGGAATTATGAGGGTAGATAAAAATCTCAGTACGGATAGGGTTGAACTACGGTTAGGACATTACGCATTGCCAACACTTCAAAAGCCGGTCAAAGAAGAAACTCGTAAGCTGAATGGATACGAGGTGAAAATTATAGATAATGGTGTTTACCAGTTGGCTATGGTGAACATGAAAGGCTGGGACGGCATGCAATTTGTACATTCGCACGGTTTGCATCCTGCTGCCTACGAGAGCACTGTCATCAATGTTACCGATCATTTTGTTCCCGATTCAAACAAAGAGAGTTTGTACATCACGCTGATGCTCTGGAAAAAATCCGGAGAGAAATGGTCTGCCGCTGAATTAATGCCCGTGAAAAAGCTGGATTATTCAAAGGCAGATAACCTGAGAATTACATTTACCGATAATTCAACAAAAAATGTTGACTTAAGGAATTACAAGTAAATAGATACGAGTAACAAGACGGGTTCTCTGAATTTTATTTTTAGGGAAAAAGGTCATTAAATATTATTACTTACATTAAATTGGAAACGAAATTCATTCGGCTTCTATTTTTAAAATCACACTAAACAAATGAAAACAAAACATTTATTATTGCTTATTTGCCTCTTTGTACTTGGCAAAGGAACGCTGTCTGCCGGGGGTTATCTAAAGGCAGATGGACCTAAAATTGTAGATTCAAATGGAAAAGAAATCATACTTCGCGGCATGGGGCTGGGTGGTTGGATGCTACAGGAAGGCTATATGCTACGCATGCCGGGCACCGGAACGCAACACTCCATTAAAGCACGCATAGCCGATTTAATTGGTGATGAAGAATGTGAGCATTTCTACGATCAATGGTTGAAAAATCAAATGACTAAAGCCGATGTCGATTCAATGGCCAAATGGGGATTCAACAGCATTCGCTTGCCTATGCACTACAATCTCTATACGCTACCAGCTGAAGAGGAACCCAACGCAGCTACCAATACCTGGTTGCAGAAAGGGTTTGCTATGACTGATAGTCTGCTGAGCTGGTGTAAGGCCAACAACATGTACCTGATTCTCGATTTACATGCTGCACCCGGTGGACAAGGCAATGATACAAATATCTCGGATAGGGATGAAACTAAACCATCACTTTGGGATAGTGAGCAAAACAAGCAAAAGGTCGTTGCGCTGTGGCGTAAAATTGCCGAATATTATGCCAACGAACCTTTTATAGGAGCTTACGATGTATTGAACGAACCCAACTGGACATTTGAAGGGAAGCATAAAAATGGAGTTGAAGACCAACAAAATAAAGATTTGTGGAAACTGTACGTGGATATCACGAAGGCAATTCGCGAGGTGGATAAGAAGCATATCATTATTATCGAAGGAAACGGATGGGGCAATAATTACAACGGTTTCGAGGGGCCGTGTGATAACAACATGGTGTTGAGTTTTCATAAGTACTGGAGTTCGAACGAAAAAGGTAGTATTGACGGCATTTTGAAATTACGCGATAAATTTAATATGCCAGTATGGTTGGGCGAAAGCGGTGAGAACTCCAACAAATGGTTTCGCGACTGTATCTCGTTGGTCGAGAGCAATGGCATTGGATGGTCGTGGTGGCCATTAAAGAAAATCTCGGGTATCAACAATCCACTTACTGTAAAAGCACCCGAAGGTTACGAAACACTATTAAAATATTGGGGGCAGGGAGGTGAAAAACCAACCAGAGAGTTTGCCCTAAAGGTGTTATCGCAATTGACCGAAAACCTGAAAGCTCAAAACTGTATTTATCATAAAGAAGTGATTGATGCGATGTTTCGTCAGGTAACCGACAGCACAACTAAAGCTTATGCCGTGAATTCTGTTCCGGGACGCATCTATGCTGCAAATTTTGATTTAGGCAGATCGGGTCAGGCTTACTACGATAAGGAAAGCGAGCGTGTTGATGGAAAAGCAGGTCTTTCGGGAGGTAATAAAGGAGGTGTTTATCGTAATGATGGCGTTGATATTGAGTTTAATGCTGACGTAGCTGATAAAACATGTCTGTACAGCGTTTCGTCAATAGAAGATGGTGAATGGATGAAATACACCTTGGATGTGAAGAAAAAGGGACGTTATGCTATCCAATTGCGTATCTTGCCGTCAACTCAGACCTCAGGGCTGCATCTTGTTTTCGACCAAAAGGCAGCAGCGAACACGATCTCTATCCCCGCAGAAACAAACCCAACATGGAAATCAATTTCTGTTGGCAACGTTCTTTTGGATAAAGGTAAACATACTGTAAAATTGATGATTGATAAAGGGGGTCTGAAATTGAATTTCCTTGATTTTTCTTTCAGAAAATAATAGATATCTCCGCCGATGCAGCTAAGTGACTATGCATAGAGGGCATTCAACTGGCCAATATCTTGAATACAATATATAAGTAGTTACAAGTAAATTGTTACGAGTTACAAGACTGTCTGTTTATCTGTATTTTGTTTTGGAGAAAACAGATCGTTAAATGCTATGTATAAATGAGATCTTGTAAGAGATAGAAAAACCGCTTGTCGTCCCCGGATGGTAAGCGGTTTCTTTGTCTGTTCGGTCTATGCTTCCAGCCTCTCGTTGTCAAGCTAAGAAACTTTTCCTTTTGCAGATGTTTTGTTTTCGGGCTGAAAGCCCTTTATAACCTAGCCCAATGGTAAAGTCCTGAAAGGACGACGCCTTGGGTTAAATAAAGAATACCATTTGTGCCCTCCCGTAAAACGGGATGAATTGCAGGGCAATATATCGACAAAATCACTAAAATAATTGGTTGTAACTATGCTGTCCTGCAATTTATCCCGTTTTACGGGAGGACGAAGAACTTTTTATTCTGCTTTCCCAAGGCGCCACCCTTTCAGGGTTTTACCTTGGGCTGGAATATGTCAGACTTTCAGTCTTCTAATTTGCTTAGATACTATTTCTTCCACTTTCGCAGGTCTGTGACCTGTGCTTCTTTGTATTTTGTTTGTCATGGGTCGCAGATTCGCGACAGCGAGGGTACGTTAGGGGCATCGACATTTAGGACTTTCTATTTGTGTTTTAATGCTCTAAATGCAACAAATGCAATAAGCAATACTCCTAAACAGATTAAATGATACTTTAACCGTTTAAATCTATTACTGTAATTAATGTGATTTATAGTCTCGTTGCCAAGCACTGATTTTTTTTTATACTTTTTGTCTTTTACTAACCACCCAATTTCTGGTCGAAGCGTCAATGTATTCAGATCTTGTTTTATACCAATAAATCCTGCCAGAAATTCCATTTCGTAGTTTGTACCATAATAGTTCCAAATAAAATTTGCTTTTGAGAGTCCGTTATTAAATTGATTAGTTAAAAGTCCTTCAGTAAGCTTTTTAGGTTCCTTGTATATATAAGGGTTTATTTCCATTTGATTATTGTTATTTATATATGGAAAAAACTTAATAATCCAGCCGGTTATATATGGACCTCCACTTTCATCCTTCCTTTTAAAAATATTTGACCAAAACGCTGTATCAATTTTATTATCACTTGCATCAACAAATTGTTGAATTATTGGTTCGAGTGAATTTATCCAGTTGTCTATTTTATACCCTTTGAAGTGCTGTAGCCCATTTCTAATTTTAAGCCAATCTGTTTTTGTTCCTTCGATATTTATTGTTGGTATACCACACATTGTTGAAAATTCATACTCAAAATATCCACCCATGACATCCAATAATGCCACTTCATAGGCTGCTTTTTCTACAGAAGTTGTGGTACTAAATGATTGAACGTATAAGTTATGGATGTCAGATTTTACATATTTAGAAATTGAATCTGACATAACTGGAAAAGCTAATGGCCAAGGTGATTTTGTGCTACCTTTTTTAAATTCTTGACTTATTAGTTGCGTGTTTACTATCAATTTCTTTTTTCCGTCAAACTTTACAAATTTCTTTCTCAATTCTTCAATGTTATTGTTTACATGAGTTGAAAATCCTTGGCAAATTAATAACCAAATCATATCCGGACTAATGCTTATTGGTCGATGATCCGCATAAGCAATATAAAGAGTAGCAACAAAAGGGTGTATATCGGTAAGAACAATAGGTTCATTCCTTAGTTTGAATTCACAAGCTTCAAATCCACCTCCAATTCTGTTTTCAATAGCTTTTACATAAGTAACTTCTGGAAGAGGTTCTTCAGCTAACTTAAGGTCTTTATTTATTATTTTTATTTGTGCTGATGGTTTAAACACAAACAACAATAAGACTAATATGCTCAATACTTTTTTCATATATGAAATACTATGATTGTCTTTCCATTTAAACCGCCATGCTAACGCGGATTTGTAATCCGTGGTATACACAGCAGACTAATTTCTTATATACGGTTCACAGGCTACGAGTATTCGGAAGATTTTTAAGCTTTACTTTTTTCCACTCATTAATCTTGTAGTCCACAACAATGCTGTCTTTATTAAGCTTAAATACTAAATCTTTAGTGTAGACGGGATCAATATCCCAACCATAATCTGTCACAATACTGTAAAAGATGCAAGTATCATAACCTTGTTTATAATTTTCGTCAGGTCCAATTTTCTCTATAAGTTCTCTGTAGGTTAATCCCTTTAATTTATTATTTTCGGTCAAGTCATTAAGCATTTTCTCCCGGTTTGGATAGATTCCTACATCACTTTGATCCATCCAACCAGTCTTCTCAAATTTAATGTTGTTGCATGCAAAAGACAATAAAATGAAACTTAAAATAACAATCAATTTGGCTTTTCTCATAGAGATATTGTTCTCAATTTTCTTTTTTCTCTTTCGCAGTTCTTTGTCCTGTGCTTCTTTGTATTTTGTTTGTCACACATCACAGATCTGCGCAAGCGATGGCAGATGCTTTGTTTTCGGGCTGAAAGCCCTTTATAATTTAGCCCAATGGTAAAGTCCTGAAAAGACGACGCCTTGGGTTAAATGAATAAAGAAATCCATTTTCGCCCTGAAAGGGCAATATATTGGCATATCACTAAAATAATTGGTTGTAACTATGCTGTCCTGCAATTTATCCCGTTTTACGGGAGGACGAAGAACTTTTTTATTCTGCTTTCCCAAGGCGTCGTCCTTTCAGGACTTTACCTTGGGCTGAAATATGTCAGACTTTCAGTCTTCTAATCTGCTATATTATGGAGAGACTACTCCCTTCGCTACCATAGTTCTTGTCCTGCACTTCTTTTCATTTTATTTATCACGGGCCACAGACTCGCGCCAGCGGAGGTGTGTTGATGGCAGTTTTTATTCAATCGTCATTACTATTTTCTTTCCATTTGTCTGATTATTTTCCATTAGTTGATGAGCTTTTTGTACTGTTTTTACACTTAATGTACCAACAACATTTATTTCTGTCGGGCTGATGATGTTTTGCTTAATTTTGTCAAAAAGCTCTCTTAATGCATTTCCATAATATTCAAATTTTTCAAAACCACTTTTAAGAGTTGGTGCATAATTGGCAATGTTGACAATTGTTGTAGCTTTATCAAATAAGGTTTCTTTGGCTTTTTTTGTGGCAAGAAAAGTTATATCAACGTAAGTTCCGAAAATATTCACAAGTTCGGCACATATTTCGGACATTTTACCTCCGACTAAATCAATTACATGGTCAAAATTCCCAACCTTTTCATTTAACGTAGCAATAATATTCTCTTTTTTATAATTGATAATATTACTTTCGTTCACTCCGATATTTTTTAGATGAGTAATACTTTCATCATTTCCAGCCGTTGTAAAGATGTTTCGGTTTCCATTCGAGATCAACAGTTTGATGAGAATTGTTCCGACACCTCCTGCTCCTCCTGCTATAAAAATTGGTTTTTTCTTTGGAATAATTATTCGGCTGAAGCACTGTAAAGCGGTCATTCCAACCATCGGTATGGCTGTTGCCTGTACAAAAGACAATTTACTCGGATTTTTTGCCACTAATTTTGAAGGAACACTGATAAATTCGGCATATGTTCCGTTTGATGCCAAACTTCCAACATAAGCCGAAACATTGTCTCCGATTTGGAATGAATTTACATTTTTTCCTAATTCAATAATTTCGCCAGAAAGCTCTCTTCCCAAAATGGGCGATTTTAATAATTTGCTTTCTGTTGCCCCTTGTCGCATTTGATAATCTATAGGATTAAATGCGGTCGCTCTTATTTTGATTAGTACTTCATCATTTTTAACCTGTGGATTTTCGATTTCACTAAGTTCAAAATTTTCAACTCCTCCAAAACTTTTTATTGTAATTGCTTTCACTTGCGGTTGTTTTAAAAAATACTGCCAACACCAATATATTTGTAACTAAGTAACACATATATGTCCACTTTACTTGAGGCTTCGATTGTTCCTTTTAATTAATTCCGCACCAAAGATAAAAACAAATTATCACATTAACAACCATTTCTGTTATTAATTGCCAGTTAAACTTCGGGAGTGTTTTTTGTGGATTTTGCGATGCAAGGCTTCCGGTAAGTGTAGACTCATAGATTCGTGGGACTGAAAACTGTTTTAACGACCATTAGAATCATTTTCATGGTGAGGGAAATGAATTTAACGGTAATGAATATAATTTTCATGGTGATGAATACGATTTTCATCGGGAGGAAAACGATTTTAATGGTGATGAAAATCGATTTAATGGTGATGAAAAAGCGTTTTAATGGTGATGAAAATCGATTTAATGGTGATGAAAAGATATTTTAATGGTGAGGGAAATGAATTTAACGGTAATGAATATAATTTTCATGGTGATGAATACGATTTTCATCGGGAGGAAAACGATTTTAATGGTGATGAAAATCGATTTAATGGTGATGAAAAAGCGTTTTAATGGTGATGAAAATCGATTTAATGGTGATGAAAAGATATTTTAATGGTGATGAAAATGAATTTAATGGTGATGAAAATCGATTTAATGGTGATGAAAAGATATTTTAATGGTGATGAAAATCGATTTAATGATCATGAAAATACTTTTTAATGGTGATGAAAATCAATTTAATGATCATGAAAATACTTTTTAATGGTGATGAAAATCAATTTAATGGTGATGAAAATGCTTTTTCATGGTGATGAAAATTAGTTATACTGTTTGTAATCAGTAAACTGAGTCTGTGGTGTGGAAATGTCATCACATTAACAAATAATTGCGTTAAATATGTGCCAATTTCGCAAATGACTCAGATATTCACAAATTGGATTTGCAAAGTTGAATAGCATTTGTGAAGAATCTACTGTTTTTGTACCGGGCACCAATGATTCCTATTGCAATGTTTGCTTATTCCCACATCATTTCTGATTCCTGTATTCTTTCGGAGTCAGGTGATATTTTTTGGAAAATTCGCGGTAGAAATAGGCTTTGTTATTGAAACCACAGCTGTACATTATTTCCTGTACCGTTTTGTTGGTGCTTTTCAATAGTTTCTCAGCTTGTTTTAGCCGGATAGAACGAATATATTCGGTAGGTGTCTGTCCGATGATTTCCTTTATTTTCCGGTAGAGTTGCATCTTGCTGAGTGCCGTTTCGCTTGCAATAAAGTCCATCGACAGGGCTTCGTTGTCAATTTGGTCGTGAATAATTTGGGTAATGCGAAGCATCAGTTCTTTGTCTTCCTTATGAATCAGCTTTCCTTCGAACTGTTCCAATGCCGCATAAGCCGATTCGCTATAAGCCAGCACTGCCTGATTGCGATGCAGTAAACTTTCGATTAATGCTTCCAGATGGCGTGGATGAAACGGTTTGCTCAGGTATGCATCGGCACCAACTTCGAGTCCTTCAATCTGACTCTCCACCGAACTTTTGGACGACAGCAGAATGATGGGGATATGCCGCGTAAGTTCCTGCTCTTTCATAATCCGGACAAACTCAACGCCGTTCATCACCGGCATAATGATGTCGCATACAATAATCAGCGGCATTCTGATTCGCATCAATTCAATGGCCTCTTGTCCGTTGGCAGCTTCGGCTATTTCGTATCTGCCGGATAGGAAGTCTCTCAGCAATTCGCGTATTTCCCTTTCATCGTCAATGACGAGCACCATTCCTTCTTTTTGCGTGTCGGGCACTGAAATCTGCATTTTATCATATTGTTCGTCTTCCGTTGTGCTGACAATGGGATTTGAAATTATCGGCCTGGTCTCGTTCTCTGCATTAAGCGTCTTGTCCAGCACCATTTCGGGCAGACTGACCACAAAAGAAGTGTAGGTTTCTCCATCACTTTCCACGTCAATGCTTCCCTGTAAAACTTCCACGATATTTTTACACAGAGCCAAGCCAATGCCGTTGCGTGTTTCGACTCCTTTGGACACCTGCATCTCGAAACGATCCAGCACTTCGAAACGGTCGAAAATACTTTTTCGATAAGCCTCTTTTATTCCCACACCGGTATTGGTAACGCGAATCAATAACCGATCCTCTACTATTTCCACCAGTATCTTTATGTTTTCGCCGGGGGGCGTATATTTCACCGCATTGGAAAGCAGGTTGAACACAATCTTTTCAATACTATCCCGATCTGTTTGCCAGTGGAATATTGTAGGCGAAAAGGTGAGTGAGAACTGAATTTCTTTTTGCTCCAGCACCTCCATGAAATTATCAATCACAAATTTAATGAGCTCTGGGATGTAAACCCGTTCTATCTTCAGTTGCAAGTGTCCGGTTTCGGCTTTGCGGAAATCAATCATTTGTTGAATTAAAGTCTGCATTCTTTCGGAGTTCGACTTAATGATATTGATGTATTTCCGGGTATATCCGTCTGCCGCATGGGTTCGCAGTAATTGTTCGCACGGCCCATATATCAGAGTCAGCGAGTTGGAGAATTCATGGGCAATATTGGTAAAAAAGCGCAGTTTGGCCTGGTGTATCTCTTCTATTTTCTGTTTTTCCAGATCCTTCAATATCATGTTATTCCGTGCGGTCAATCGATCTTTAATAAACCGATGAATAAGGATAATCAACCCGATAATCAAAATGAAATAACCAATGTAGGCTATGGTGCTGGCCCACCAGGGTGGCCGCATAATAATGGGAAGCGAAAAATATTGTTCGCTCCATATTTTATCGGCATTGCTGCACCGAACTTTCAGGGTGTATTTTCCGGTAGGCAGGTTGGTAAATACAATGGTATTGGAAGTCCCCAATTGAATCCATTCTTTCTGGTATCCTTCCAGCAGGTAGGAAATTTCGCATTTGGCACTCGACAGATAATCGAGTGGGATAAATTTAAAACTGAATGATTTGACTTTATAGGATAGTACCAATGTTTGAACCGAAGATTTCGACCTCAGGTAATCGGAAAAATTGGTTTCTACATTGTCAACAAAAAAAGCGTCCAGCCTCAGTGTGGGTATATAGTTGCTGTGCGTTATTTCGAGCGGGTTGAACATATTAAAACCACTGATGCCCCCGAAATAAAATTGAGTTGAATAGGGACTTGCATAAAATGCACCATCGGAAAATTCATTGTTTTGTAATCCGTCTTTTTTGAAGTAGGAAACAATGCGCGTGTTTTTCCTGTCGTGTACCAACTCGGCCAGTCCTTTATTGGTACTAAGCCACAGATTATGTTCTTTATCTTCCAAAATGCCGTGTATGGTATTGTTAGGCATACCCTCTTTCTCGGTAAAACGGGTAAAGACCGGTTTTCCATTTTCAAAGCGGAGCAGCTTATTGAGCCCCATGCTGGTTCCGGCCCACAAAATGCCTTTGCTATCTTTATAAAGGCAGAGAATGTCGTCGCTGCTGATAAAGTCGGAAGAATTGGCCGAGAACCGGTAACTCTGAAACTTTTCCGTCCGACGATCGAACCGGTTAAGACCACCACCCCGTGTACCAATCCACAAATGAGTGGCATCGTCGCGGATAATGGAATAGACGATATTATTGCTTAAGGAAGAATGATTGTTCCTGAAAATATATTGCTTGTAGTTTTTAATGGAATAGGGACGGGTGCTTCGGTCAATCTCCAGTTTGTACATACCGTATCCGCTGGTTCCTACCCACAAGATATTGTTATCGGTAGGCAAGATGGCATATACCGACGATAGATTTATGCTCCGTCGGAGATTTTCGTTGAGCGATAAAGTATATATTTTCTGATTTTTAGTGTCATAATAATTTATACCACGCCCGTCGGTGCCAATCCAGTATTCGGTTTCCTGACCTTGTACAATGGTAAAAACAGAATTGTTTAATAATCCGTTGGCGGTTGTAAAGTGCTGTTGTATTCCCGGTGCCTGATTATCTGCTTTGCGGTTGAGGACATAAATCCCACTTCCTTTTGTTCCTACCCAAAGTGAGCGGTTGCGGTCTTCAAAAAAAGTACGGACGGCATTGTTGCCAAAACCCTGAATATTCTCGGACGAAAAGGTGTGGAATTTTTCGCGTGAAGGAGACAATTGATAAACGCCCTGCGCGTCGGTTCCCACCCAGATAATTTGTTGCGTTCCGGCAAAAAGGGACAATACGGAAACATTGGGCATCACCGCTTCCACCACATTTGTTTTCAGGTCGTAACGATACAGACCGTTTGCAGCACCCCACAATTGGTAGCCATCCATAAACAGAATAGCCCGTAGAATGCCGGTTTTCTCCGTTCTTACCGGAGCTTCGGCTAAGACTCCTTCCGAAATCCGGTATGAATAGTACTTTGCATCGGTTGTTTGCATCCAGAATACATTGCCGGAATGATAAAATACCGATTCAATATTTTTCAGGTGTTGAAACCTGACTACATTTTCAACAACGGGTGCTTCTGTTCTTCCTTTTTTTAAAACAATCTTAAACAGGTTTTTCTCTTCGGTATATATCCAGAGATTATCGTCCAGGTCGAAGAACATCTTTTTGGTTCGGAAATTCTGAACGGCTTTGAGCTGTTCAAAACGATGTGTCCGGGCATTGAAGAAGAATACTCCCTGATCGTAAATAGCAGCAAACAGTCGATTTGAGCTGTTGCGGGCAATGAAAAAAGAATGTTCGCTAAAAATGGTTTGATTGCTATTGTCGGTAAAAAATCGCTCAAAGGTATTTTTTCGGGTATCCAGTCGGTTTATCCCACGATCGGTAGCTATCCATTGAATATTTTTAGATTCTTCTACAATATAGCGGATAATATTGTTGCTGATGCTTTGTGCATTTCCGGGGTCGGGTTTATATACCTTAAATTCGCGGCCATTATACACATTTAAGCCATCCCAGGTACCAAACCAGAGTAAACCGTTTGAATCCTGATAAATGGAGTTGATAGAACTGTTAGAAAGTCCATCGTTGTTGGTCAGATTTGCTATATCGTAGTTCTTGGCAGACAACGAAAGAGATATGAAAATAGAAAATAGAAGGACTGATTTCTTCATATAAATTGTTAGATTGCAATATAGTTATCAATGTCGTTTGGTTAGCACACAGCATACACAGATTTTACAGAACAGATTTCCCGTAGGAAATATATATCAATAGAAAATGGAACAGATATAACCAATTCCCCGTAGGGGATAAACAGGGTAAAATGTGAATGTTCCCGATAGATTGGGACAAGCTCTACGGACAATAATCATGCACGTCTGTTTATTCTATGGATATATAAGTCCTACGGACTATTTTTTCAACTCCTGATTCGCGTACTAAATGAACTAAATGCCTTAATGGTTATTCCATTCCTATTGTAAGATATTAACATTAAGGCATTAAGAGCATAAAGATTCACTAATTCTACTGACAATAAACATGTACGTCTGTTTATTCTATGGATATATAAGTCCAACGGACTATTTTTTCAACTCTTGATTCGCATTAAGTACGTGACATGATTTAGTTTATATTAAAAATGCTCTCTTAACTGCCCCCAAACCCCCTCCCGCCTTGCGGGATAAATGGCAGGGGCTACCGAAGTGCGACATGTGCGAAAAAGATCAACATTTTCACTCGGCAAAAGTCCCCTATAGGGGATTTAGGGGCGGATCAAAATAGTATAAACTAATTTGAGGCATGCACTTAATAGAAATTAAATAATGTCGCACCTACGTAGCTTATTGAATTCGATTGCATGTATACTTCTACCATATTGCCGGTACTACGTACCTATTTTAGCCACAGAGTGGCGATAGTATGGTAGATTCAATTGTTATTTAAAGGTAACAAAGCTCCGTAGGTGCGACATTATTTTTCAATAAGAAATACGACATTATATTGCTTTGCTTACTTAAATACAATTTCTATTCTATTTTTTTTATCTAATCCGTGTATTCTGTGTGCGAATCCTTATCTACACGACATGGATATACTTATGCAAATATACAATAATAAGATTTTGAAAATAAGATAGGAAGGTATCTATTTTCATCAAAAAGGTATCAATTAGCAATAATGTAAGATTCGTGTACTCATTTGCAAGAATAAGATACTCTGTTTTGGTTTGCGGTGGTCTACATTTGCGGTATAATTTTAAACTATAAAAACAGTATGGATATCGCAAAGCGTTCAATAAATAATCCATTGCTCCGTCCGGGCGATTTAAAGGCCGAAATAGATGGAATGGAAATTACCTGCCTGCTCAACCCCGGAGTTTTTCGGATGAACGGAAAAACATGGCTCTTACTTCGGGTTGCTGAACGCCCGACACAAATTGAGAATAAAATCAGTTTTCCCATTTACAATAAAGATGGAAAAATCGAAGTACTCAGCTTTGATAAAAACGACCCTCAACTTGATGCCACCGATCCGCGTGTCATTCTTTACAAGGGAAAAAACTACTTAACAACTTTATCCTATCTACGACTGGTTTGCAGCGATGATGATATCCATTTCCACGAAGATCCTGCTTACCCACCCATTTTTGGTGAAGGCGACTTGGAAGCTTTTGGCATTGAAGATTGTCGCGTGGCTACTATGGAAGATGGCTTTTACCTTAGCTTTACCGAAGTTTCGTCGGTAGCCGTGGGTGTGGGACTTATTGTCACCAAAGACTTTCAACATTTCGACCGCAAAGGAATGATTTTCCCTCCTCATAATAAAGACAGCGCCTTATTCGAAGAAAAAATAAACGGCATGTATTATGCATTTCACCGTCCCAGCAGTCCTGAGTTGGGTGGAAATTATATCTGGCTTGCCGAATCGCCCGACCGTGTGCATTGGGGAAATCATAAGTGTGTAGCCATTACCCGCGAAGGAAGTTGGGATTCGGCACGCGTTGGAGCCGGTGCCGCACCTATTAAAACCTCCGAAGGTTGGTTAGAGATTTACCACGGAGCCAACGGCGACCATCGTTATTGCCTGGGAGCTTTATTACTCGATTTAAATGATCCTTCCAAAGTACTTGCACGCAGCGTAGAACCCATTATGGAACCTATTGCCGAATATGAGCAAACCGGATTTTTCGGAAATGTGGTATTTACAAACGGACATTATGTGCAGGGCGACAGTATTAAGATATTCTACGGAGCCAGCGATGAAGTGATTTGCAGTGCAGAATTTTCCATTACCGAAATCTTAAACTCATTAAAGAAAATCTGATGACCAATAAATTGACCGGAGAATTTGCATTCTTCAAAACCCAGCCTAAGAACGTTCGTACAATATTGGTAACCAATATGCTGTATGCACTGATATTGCCGATTATTGAAATCTTTGTCGGTGCTTATATCATGCGGAATACCGGGAATTCATCGTATGTAGCCATTTATCAATTGTGCATGTACATTGGGGTAGTGAGCACATCGGTGTTGAATGGTGCTTTGCTCAAAATTTTCAAGGTAAACAGGTTGTATAGTTTTGGTATTATTCTTACTGCCATTTCATTAATGGTAATGATGTTTGTGCAGTCGCTGGGGATAGTGCAGCTGGGTATTGCCGGTTTTGCACTTGGAGCATCTACCGGGTTTTTCTGGACAAACCGTTATTTGCTTACGCTTAATTCTACCAATGATCAAAACCGGAATTATTTCTTCGGATTGGAATCCTTTTTCTTTTCGCTCTGGAGCATTGTTGTTCCGCTTATCGTTGGGGTATTTTTGGCAAGTATCGATGGTAAAACGCTGTTTGGTCATACCTTCGATGTAAATGCCGGTTATAAAATGATTACCGTGGTGGTATTCTTTATCGCCATTGGTGCTTGTATTGTATTGGCAAAAGGTGATTTTGTCAATCCGGTTCAAAAGAAATTTGTCTATTTTAAATATCATGTTTTATGGCAAAAGTTTCTTGCTTTGGCCGGTCTGAAAGGAATGGTTCAGGGTTTTTTGGTCACCGCACCGGCTATTCTGGTTATGCGCCTGGTTGGTAATGAAGGTTCATTGGGACTTATTCAGGGAATTGGCGGTGGTGCCACGGCCATTATTGTTTACGTTCTGGGACGTCTTGCAAAGCCAAAACACCGGATGTATATTTTCGGATTTGGGTTGGTAGTGTTTTTTATCGGAACTTTAGTGAATGGAATTATGTTCTCTGCATTAGGCGTTATTATTTTTGTACTTTGCAAAGTCCTTTTCCAACCTCTTCACGATTTGGCTTATTTCCCTACCATGATGAAGACGATAGATGCCGTTTCCGGCATTGAAAAACGAAATGAATATGCTTATATCCTGAGTCACGAAGTTGGTTTATTCTTCGGGCGGGCTTCGGGGATGATATTGTTTATTTCACTGGCCTATTTCGTTTCAGAAATTTTTGCACTGAAATACGCATTAATCATTGTAGCTGCTCTGCAACTAATTTCATTGCCTTTGGCAAGACACATTATCAAAGATATTGATACAAAATACAGCGGAAAAGCAGATGTGGCAGAAGTGAAAACTGTTCTGATACCGGCTGTGGAAGAATTAAAGAATTAGGAATTACACTAAATAATTATACGAATATAATGTTCCATTTTAGTTTTTCATAGACGATGGTATTTCACATCCCCTTTAGGGGCTTGGGGCGGAAAATATAGTTGAAAACCGCCCCTATATCCCCTAAAGGGGACTTAAAATTACAACCGTATTGTAATAATGCTTTTTTAAAAAATGCGATATTATGTAATTTCTAATTACTTAAATCTATTGAATCTCTAAAAATAAAAAAACGTTGAATCAATGAAAACGACTAAATCAACTCTTTTCTTCATTCTCTTTACAAGTCTGTTTTTCTCTTGTAGAGCCAATGATAACTACGGAACTTCGGTTGTGCAAACCAGTATTCCGCGGATAGAATTGATGCCTAACACGCCCGGTCCGTATAAAATTATCGATTGGAAGCAAAAGGCAAAACAGTATGATGCTTATGTGTTCGATTTTAATCCGAATGTTCCGGCAGGCTCCATGATTTGGCTTGACAACAGTCAGCGCAACCTCCCGCAAATCACTTTCGGACTTTACACAGCCATCAATGATGTCCGTCAGGGACCAACACACAATGGCGGTGAGTTTCACGAAAGTCTGAATTCGCTTTCGGCTATTCTGGGAGCCGGCTTAATGGGAATAGACAAAACACATCAGAACGGATACAACTATGTGAAGATGACTCAGAATTATTTCAATTCCGGAACCGGATGGAACATCATGATGAATAATACTTGTCCTGAAATAGCCCAGCAAGGTGGTGGGTACGGTCGCGACTGGTGGTATGATGTGTTGCCAAATGTTTTGTTTTATGCGGTGAGCGATGTTTTTCCCAATGTAGAAAATGCCGATAATATCCAACGCAGCATTGCCGAGCAGTTTTGTAAAGCCGACTCGGTGCTAAACGGAAACTATGATTATTCCTATTTCGACTATGGACGGATGAAAGGCATGGTTAGTCAGATCCCATTTCAGCAGGATGCTGCCGGTGGACATGGTTATGTGCTCTATGCTGCTTATAAAAAATATAAAAATGCTCGCTACCTGGCACATGCCAAGTCGGCCATTGCGGCTTTGAACAATCAGAAAGAAAGTCGCTTTTATGAAATTCTGTTACCCATGGGAATTTATACAGCGGCCCGCTTGAATGCAGAACAGGGTACCAATTATAATGTCGAAAGAATGATAAATTGGGTGTTCGATGGATGCAAAAGTTCAAAAGGGCGTAATGGCTGGGGCGTCATTGTTGGCAAATGGGGTAACTATGATGTCAGCGGATTGCAGGGAAGTATCATTGATGGCGGTGGATATGCTTTTCTGATGAACAGCATGAAAATGGCCTGGCCGCTTGTTCCAATGGTAAAATACCAACCTCAGTTTGCGCGTGCTGTTGGTAAATGGATGCTCAACAATGTAAATGCTGCTCGTCTGTTTTTCCCTGATGAAATTCCGGCAGGAAATCAGTGGCTTCCCGAAATGAAAAACTATACACATTCGGTGGTTGCTTACGAAGGCCTGCGTTATTCCGATTGCTATAACAAGCCCGAATTGAAAGGTGTGCATCCGGTGGCATTGGGCGATGGTCCAAACTGGAACCCGAAGAATCCGAAAGAAAGCATGTTCAGTTTGTACAGCACCTCGCCTGTGGGCATCATGGGAGCTATAGTAGATACAACGGACGTAAAGATGATTCTGCGGCTGAACTGTAACAAAACAGATTTTTATGCCAATACTACTTATCCGACTTATTTATATTATAACCCATACACAGTGTCAAAGACGGTGACCTATCATCCTTCGGGGCGTGTGGATGTTTTCGATATTGTATCTAAAAAATATGTAGCTAAAGCTATTTCAGCCAATGCACAAATAGCTATTCCAGCTGATCAGGCCAGTTTGTTGGTTGAATTGCCTGCAGGAGTCAAAATAGAGAAAAAGAAAAATTCACTGGTTGCAAATGGAATAACTATCGCTTATAAATAGTTACAAGTAAATAGTTACGAGTTACAAGATATACATTTTGCTTTTGGACAAAAAATTATTAAATATCAATTAAGTAATGGAACGAATATAATGTACTATTTTGATTTTTCAAAGACGATACTATTTCACATCCCCTTTAGGGGCTTGGGGCGGAAAATATAGTTGAAAACCGCCCCTATATCCCCTAAAGGGGACTTAAAATTACAACCGTATCGTCTAACGATTTTCTGAAGAATAGATCATTATTTAATTCCTATCATTTATCATTTAAACAATCTTCTTTTTATTAATTTTATATCTCAATTAAAATGAAAAAAACACTATTTCTAATGTTTCTGAGCTTTTTCAGCTTGGTAATGCAGGCTCAGACCGTTCAACTGAAAGGAACGGTTAAAGATGCGCTAACCAACGAAGAACTTATTGGTGTAAACGTAATTGTAGTAGGTACTAAAACCGGAACAGTTACAGGTATAAATGGCGATTTTGAAATTACAGTGCCACAAAATGCGACTCTAAAGGTGTCGTACGTAGGTTACAAATCGCAGGAAATTAAACTGTCAGGGGCAAGCCAGACAACACTGTATGTAAAGCTTGAGTCTGATACCAGAGCCATCGATGAAGTTGTAGTGGTAGGTTACAATGCTCAAAAGAAATCATCGCTTACCGGAGCTGTATCGTCTGTAAATATGACCGATCTGGCACAACGTAAAGTTCCCGACGTGGCACAAATGTTACAGGGACAGGTAGCCGGTGTGCAAGTCACACAAAGCACGGGTGCTCCCGGTGATGGGATCAATATTGTGGTTCGTGGGGTGGGCTCTATCAATAGTGGTACCAAACCATTGTATATCATTGATGGAAATCCGTCGGAAAGTATAAGCTTTATCAATCCGTCCGACATATTGTCTATGACCGTGTTGAAGGATGCTGCAGCTGCAGCGCTTTATGGGGCTCGTGCATCGGGAGGCGTTATTGTTATCACCTCCAAAAGCGGTAAATCAGGTAAAGTTAGTGTAGAAGCAAGCTACTATCATGGTATCCAACAAGTGTCCAATCTGCCCAAAATGCTGAATGGCACACAATATATGGATAAAATGGAAGAAAGCTGGAACAATGCTAACCCGGGCCAATCGGCAAGCAATCCGTATACTCCCCAAAAATCGAGAACAGATCTTGCCAACACGAATTGGTTGAAAGAGTTGTTCACTCCGGGACAAACGGACAATATGCAACTCTCGATAAGCGGGGGAACAGAAAAGGTTCAGTATTATTTATCAGGATCCTACTTTCATCAAAACGGTATCGTAGTGTCCAACAATGACGAATTCAACCGGATCAATTTCCATTCCACCGTAAATGCGAATCTGACGAATTGGTTCAAAGTAGGAACTAACCTTCAAATAGTAAACAGCATGCAGGATGCTCTTTCATCAAGCGGCGACGCTCCGGGCATTATTCGTCATGCTTTTCTTCGGCCTCCTGTAATTTCGGTATATAAAGATCCATCGGATCCTACATACAAAGCTTCCGATCCTTATACCGATTTGCCTTTTTATAGCACCAACCTGCAAAACAACGGAGGTAAATGGAACAACTCAAACAACCTTTATGAACTTAGTCAAAACCCGATAGCATTGGCTAATAACACAAATGATAAACGGGGAAGTTTCCGCACATTCGGGAATGTTTTTGGCGAACTTGCTTTCTTTAGTGATAAAAGCCTGAAATTAAAAACAAACCTTGGAGTTGATATCAACTTCATTCATAACAAGGCTTTTAATAAAAACTATGGTGATGACGATGGACAAGGTACCGCTATCTATGCAGGGCAAGGCCGTCAAAACAGACCCAATACGCTTGCAGAGTCACGTGCTCAGGAAAGTACTATTACCTGGACAAACACAGCTACGTATAATAAGCAGATTAACCTGCATGCGATAAGTGTGTTGGCGGGTAGCGAATATGTTGGCTACAATAATTCAGGTATGAATGGAAGCCGTGAGAACTATAGTAATTCTGACCCGGCTTTCCAATACCTTGACTTTGGGAATCAAAACCTACACATTTGGAACGGAGGTACGGAAGTAAAATCAACTTTGTTCTCTTTGTTTGCCGGGGTTAACTACAATTACGACAACCGTTATTATGCCAACGTCAATCTGCGGCGCGATATGTCGAGCCAGTTTGCCGCCAATAATCAAACGGCTTATTTTCCATCATTATCAGCTGCATGGCGTATTTCTCAGGAAAGTTTCATGAAAGATGTTGAGGCCATTTCCGATTTGAAACTGAGAATAAGCTCTGGTAAATTAGGAAATCAGTCGGGTTTAAGTAATTATCCTTCCCTGGCTATTTACGATTCTCAGGGAACATTGAGACGCTTAGGCAACCCCGACTTGAAATGGGAAACTACCACGCAAAACGATGTGGGATTGGATGCCAGTTTCTTCAATAGCAAAGTGTCGTTCACATTAGACTATTATCAAAAGGTCACTTCTGATCTGTTGTTACCTCTTAATTTGCCCACTTTTGTTGGCGACTTGAGTCCTACCATTGTAAATGCTGGAAAAATGACAAACAAAGGAGTGGAAATTTCTGCAGGTTACAAAAACTTTGATCATGCCTTCAAGTATTCCATCAATGCCAATGTGGCTTTGGGAAGCAATGTAGTAAATGAGTTACCGGCTACTTTGCCCAGTATTTACGGACAAGTAACAAAAACGGAAGCCGGTCATCCTCTTAATTCGTATTACGGATACCAAATGGCAGGCATTTATCAAACACAGGCCGAAATTGATGATTACCTGAAAGGAGCTCCACACAGCGATATCAAGCCGGGATATATCAAGTTTAAAGATTTGAATGGTGATGGAATTATCAATGATAAAGACAGAACGTATCTTGGCAATCCGAATCCAAGAATGACCTACGGATTAAATTTTATGTTCAGTTACAAAGCAATTGATTTTTCTATGTTTGTGCAGGGAGTACAGGGAGTTGAAAGATGGAATGATTTGAAAAAGATTCTTGATTATGATACACGTCCTTTTAATCACACCACAAGCACACTTGATTCGTGGCATGGTGCAGGTACATCGAACACGATACCTATTTCTACCTTTGCCGATAACGGAAGCAGCAACAACTCCAGCATATTCGTGGAAAATGCTTCGTATTTGCGGTTGAAAAATGTAGAAGTAGGATGTTCTCTGCAAGAAGTTTTCAAGAAGTACAAAAACGTATTGCCCAATATCCGGATATATGTTTCCATGCAAAACTTGTTTACGATAACCAAATATACCGGTTTAGATCCTGAATCTACCAATTTGATGGATCAGGGAACATATCCGCAAGCAAGAGCTTTCTTATTTGGCTTTACCACTAAATTTTAATCAATCTAATAAAATATTCTATATGAAAAGGACAAATTTAAGAATAAAATTATTCTATAATATATTGACCTTAGCTGCGATTCTCGGTTTTGCTTCGTGCGATTCGCAGCTACATGAGTCTCCTATTGGTATCATTACCGAGCAAACTCCCCCTACCAATTCTTCGGTGGTTTACTCTGTCAAAAACACCTACCAGTTATTATCAAATACCTTGAATATCATTGGTGAGTGGGGCTGGGATGATGGTACGGTAACGCGTAATGACTTTGTTTTGCAAGATATTGCTTCGGGCGATATGATGAAAAAATGGAGTCCTGACGGTGATCAGGCATGGATGGATAAGTTCTCCGATTTCAGCATTACACCGGTAAACTCCGGCATTAAAGGACAGTGGAGCTATGATTATGCCGGTGTGGCAAGAGCCAATTTATCCATTAGTTACTTAACCGATTTGGAACTGTGCAAGAAAATAGCTCTCGACGAGACTTTGAGGAAATACATGTTAGGACAAGTTTATTTCTTGCGTGCATTTTATTATTTCGACCTGATCAACAATTATGGTGATGTGCCCTTGGTACTTGAACCGATAAAAAGTTTCTCGGATGCGAGTAAATTGGCTAAGCGCGAAACGAAAGCAAATGTAACAACACAAATCAATAAAGATTTGGTAGATGCTTTAACGCTCATTCCCGATGGCAGGTACTCTGATAATACCGACAAATGGAGAGTCTCTAAAGGGGCTGTTTTGGCTATGCAGGCAAAAGTGGCTTTATACAACCAGCAATGGGCAACGGTGCTCTCTACGATCAACACGCTGGAATCACTTAATTATTACAGTTTGAACAGCAACTATTTTGATTGCTTTGACCAGACTAAGAAATTTGCCGAGAATGAAGATATACTTCAGGCAAATCATACATCGCTGACCACTCCGGCTTCCGGCAACGGGTTGTGTGCATTAATGGGCTGGGGCTTTGTGGCTCCCACTACCAATTTCATCAATTCTTTTGAAGCAAATGATCCCCGGTTGGCTTATACGGTGGAAGTATCAAAAAAACAGGTAAATAAACTGTTGGGTACATTAAACGGAACAAATTCGGGTAATGACGATGCTGCCAGCAATAAAATATATATTCGCTGGGCGGATGTATTGTTGTGGAAAGCAGAAGCTGCCCTGGAAACAGGCGACAACGCAACTGCCATTGCTTATATTAATAAAGTAAGACAAAGAGCCCGTAATACGGTCACTGTGGCCGGCACTGCGGCACCTGCGGGTATATTGCCTGATCGGCCGGCTTCTACAGACAAAGCAACTATCAAAAGCTGGTTGGTGTCCGAACGTAGAGCTGAATTGGGTTTTGAAAGTCAACGTTTCAATGACCTGAAACGTTGGGGAATGGCCAAAACATTTTTAAACGGCATTGGCTCCAATTATCAGGACAAAAACAATGTCTATCCAATTCCTCAAACTGAAGTGGACCGTACCGGAAGTAGTATTACACAAAATCCGCAATATTAATATTTGATTGCGAGTTCAGTAATGACTTATAATGCATGAGTGAACTTAAGTAATGGAATGAATATACTGTAGTATTTTGATCTTTCAAAGGCGATACTATTTTACATCCCTTTAGGGGTTTGGGGCGGAAAATATAGTTGAAAACCACCCCTAAATGACCTGAAGAGGACTTAAAATTACAACCGTATTGTCTAACGATTTTCCGAAGGATAGAATATTATTTAATTCCGGTTACTTCCTTAAAATGATTTTCTTTAAAAGGGGACTTGATCTTATTACTAAGTCAAGTCCCTTTATTTCTTTATAAAGTAGGAAATCAAGGATATATAAGCCATTTGAGCATTACCATACGGCATTGATCGAACTTAGGCTTTCGATCCGGTCTAACCGAGGCTTTCGATCTGATCTAATCGGGGCTTTCGATCGACTCGAACTTAGGCTTTCGATTCAATCGAACTTAGGCTATCGAAACGATCGATATTAGGCTATCGAGACAATCGACATTAGGCTATCGAAACGATCGACATTAGGCTGTCGAGACAATCGATATTTTCACTAATATTTTTTTTAATCTATATATAAGTAATTGAAACTATATAATGTCGTATTTCTTAATTCTTCCGCTTTCGTGTAAATTTGTGCAATTCGTGGTTTAATGATTATTTAAAACCATGAACCAACGGTCAGCGAAGCTAATTGCACGAATTCTCACAAATTAATTCGAGAAATAATTTGTGGAAATATGAATTGTCACAAATGAATATACGACATTTAATTGTTCATCCTACTTAATCAAATCAGCTCTGTATTATGTTACGTAACTTTCTGAAATACATGTTTATTTTCTGTTTGCTGATTGTCGCGACTCAGGAAGCCCGCTCTGCAACAGGCCTGCCGTGGTGGAAAGAAACGGTTTTTTATCAGATTTATATGCCCTCGTTTCAGGATAGTAACGGCGACGGTATCAGCGATTTTGCCGGCATGACTACCCGGTTGGATTACCTTCAGTCGCTGGGCATAAAAGGCATTTGGCTTACTCCCTTTCTCCAGTCTCCCAAAGTAGACAATGGTTATGATGTAGCCGATTATTATCAGATTGATCCGGCTTACGGTAGCCTGGATAACTTCCGCAATTTTCTGAACGAAGCTCATAAGCGGAATGTAAAAGTCATTATGGATATGGTACTTAACCATACTTCTACCGATAGCAAGTGGTTTCAAGAAGCGCGAAAATCGAAAGATAATCCGTATCGCGATTATTATATATGGAAAGATAAACCCAACAACTGGGAATCATTTTTCGGTGGTGGTGCCTGGCAATTCGACCCGCTCACCAATCAGTATTACTTACATAAATTTGCTGTGCGCATGGCCGACCTCAACTGGTCGAATCCCGCAGTGGTAACCGAAATTCAGAAAGTGTTACGTTTCTGGCTCAATCTGGGTGTCGACGGGTTTCGCTTTGATGTCATTAATTTCCTCAATACGGATGACATTACCAGAGATAATCCGGTAAAAGATGCAAAGATACAAGCCGTCTATAATATCAATCAACCGGGAGTCAAAAAAGCCATTGCTATAATTAAGTCGACGGTAAACGAATACCCGAATCGCTTTACGGTGGGTGAAGTGGGAAACGATCAAATTGATGTCCTGAAACAATACCAGTCACCGCAATTACTGGATGTGGTCTTCAACTTTAATTTCGGAAGTATCCCGGCGTTTTCCGTTGAGCGGCTTTTCAACGAACTGAAAAGTATGGAAAAGAACATGAGCGATTACCCGACGCTGTTTTTTGGAAGCCATGATAATCCGCGGCTGATGAACCGACTGGCAGGAGGGTCAGTTGAACGGGCCAAGGTATTGGCAGCTCTTATGCTTACTGCCAAAGGAGTTCCGTTTATCTACTACGGCGAAGAAATCGGGATGCAAAACATCACAGCCGACAAGTACGATGAGATAGCCGACATTCAGGGAAAAACATTCTACCAACTGGCTATTGATGCCGGGAAAACATCTGTCGAAGCACTTGCGGAAGGGGATGCTCATAACCGCGACAAATCGCGCAGCCCCATGCAATGGGACAAAACCCTCCATGCCGGATTTACGACGGGTAAGCCCTGGATAAAAGTAAACGGGAACTATGCAACGGTCAATGTGCAGGAATCTTCAGGTGAAAAGAATTCTATCCTGAATACCTACAAAGCATTGCTTGCACTGAGGGATAATGAGCAGACCCTTCAATACGGGAACTATAAAAAACTGGAACGGCAGGGTGATATAATCCGATTTACTCGAGCGTATAAAGGCGATGAAATAACGGTTTTATTGAACTTTGGAAAACAGAGGGATATTAAACTGCCAAAAGGTGCCAAAATATTAATGGGAAATACGGCTTTAAAACCCAACGAATTTTTGATATATAAGTAATGAAGACAGTATAATGTTCTATTTAAAACAAGGATAGAACGCGGATAAATGCTGATCCAGCGGATATAACCGGATAATAATTGAACGGATTTAAATCTGATTTAAGTCATGCAAGCATGACAGATAAAGAACTAAATTACTAAAAATCATCCCGATTTATCGGGATGAAGATCCGTATAAAGATCCGTATAAAAATCCGTTATATCAGCGTTTATCCGCGTTCTAATTTTCTTTTTAATATGGTTATAGGACATAATATATTTATCCAACTACTCAAAACCAGTTTGCATTAGACGAATACTATTTAAATAAAAACAAACGCATGAAAATCAAATACAATTATTTTATTCTTCTTTTTCTTTTCAGCCTCACGGCTCTTTCGGCAGCAAACCAATTAAACCTTAAGCTTAAGGGAGATTCTGCAGCCGGGTTTTACGTTGATTTGTATTACGGAACTATTCCTGTATCAATGCAGGAAAAGGGGGGGGAGCTGAATCTAATGGTTGAAAACGAAGATCATTCCATTCGCGAATATGTGCGCAATTGGAAAGCCACAACAGCTCTTCAAAACGGGAATAGCATCACACTTACGGGGGTCGTTCAACTGCCAAAACTGGAAACGAACGTAGCCCTGAAAGTGATTTATGAAGTAGTGAATAATCAGGTAGTGGAGAAACGCATTGAGCTGTTGCAGACCAACCTTTCCCTGCTATATTATTCGGTGAATACATCGGTGTCTTCACCCGATTCACCTTCCCGCTTTTGGAGCTTCGACAATGCCGATAACAAAGGCGGTGTGGCACACGAATCCTATCCGGCTGCCGGATATATGATTGGCGATTCGCTGGCCGTAGGGCTGCTTACCGATGCCGGTAACCGGAACTTGTGGACACGGAATATCCGTCGTCGACCTTCGACGGGTGGAGTCGGGTTTCGTGCCATTCAGGAAATATGCGATGCCAACCTGTATCGAATTGCTTCCGCGGATGATCGCAAGGTGGGGAATAACTTCGTAAAACTGACTTTTGGCGAACTGTCGGACTTTAATCATCCTACCGAAAAGATAGCGTACAAAACTCCTGAAACTTCGATCTGGAAATCTTACAACGGTGCTACAGTTACTCTCGACAAGGGTATTTACGCCCTGAAAGGAAACAAAGCAACTGCTGATATGGCCGGGTTCAGGTTGCCATACCAGTTGCCCGATGGATTTTATACAATCCGGTTTAAACATCGTTCCAACAATCCGATTTCGCTAAGACTCTGGAAAAACGAAGGTACCACGGCTAATGATGTTCAGGGTTTCCATTATCAAACCAATATACCTTCGTCCAATGCCAACTGGACTGAACAGGAAGAAACTGTTTTTCTGGCTAATACCGAAGGCGGAACGACTAACTTACTGATTGCCGCTTCGAATCTGAAAGTAGGAGAATCATACCAACTGGAAATAAAAGATCTGGAAGTGATTCAGTCCGTAGCTGAGGAACGGGCTTTCCATCAATTACGTTCCGGCGAAATAAACACAAAGAGGACGTTTATCTTTGTAGCTCCTGCTAAACCCACACTTCACGATGTGCGATTGGCTTCGCAGGTTTATCTGGCCGATGGGTTGCGGTTTAAAGGAACTACCGAAGAAAAATGCTTGTATTCCTGTCATCAAATGCTGATGTGGATCACCAGTGCCGATAATTTTAAACCCTTGAGTGTTCCCAGCATCAATTATGCCCCTGATATGTATAACCGCGATTCTTTTTGGAGCATGATGGGAACCTACAATAAAGAAAACAGTGAGAACATTTTCAATGAATGGGCTGCCACTCAAAACAGTGCCGGTACCATTGGCACCATTATTACTCCTTCCATGGGAAGCAAAGAACTGAAAGGAAATGATGCCACGCTCGAATTTCTCTGGTTTGCTTTGGTCAACAAGCGCCAATATGGAACGCCTCCGCCGATGGATAAAATTACCAAAGCATTTAATTATGTGCTGAATGAAATTGACCCTGACAGAACCGGAACATGCAGTGCACGCTTTGTGCTGGGACAAAATGATTGTGTGGAATATCCAAACCGAACCTCCAATCTGGCAGTGAATCAGGGCATGCTGGCCGTTACGCTGCGGGTGGCGCAGGAACTGGGATTGCCCGTAACGAATGAATATATTGCAAAAGCCAATGTAGGGTATCGTGCGTTTTATGATAAGAAAAGAGGATATTTAATCGATAATAAAGCATATCCTTATGTCATCACTTTCAATGCGCTCTTGCCGGAATTTGTTTCCCTGTGGTTATTCAACGAGCCCATTCTGACTTCGGAGATGGTGAATAATACGCTGGATAAAGTGCCGTCGCACGACGGTTATTCTCCGTTGATTTTTCATGTAAAAGATACTTATTTCAGCATGAAGAATAAACCTTTCTCGCCTAATCTGTTTTGGGATAATGGCATTTATTACAATGCAGGAAGCTGGATGCGTGAAGAAATTTGCGGTTATGTAGCCGGAATGAAACATGGATGGAAACCTGCCGAAAAACGAATTAAAGACAGGCTTACTGCTGAAATAACCCTGAACCACGACGAACCGTTTAGCCACGAATTTCTGCCTTACGATCTTACGGTTCCCAATTGTTGGTGGCCCAGCACACGCGTGTTCTCGTGGAATGTGTTTGTGCTAAAAGCCCTGGAAGTTGCCGGAATGCGAACACCTGAACAAGATCCGAACTATTTGACAGATTGTATAAAGAAATAAGAACTTTAAAGTAACTGTCTCAAATAGATAAGTATTCGCACACAGAATACACGGATTAGACGAAAAAATGCAGAATAGAAATTCCATTTAAAGTGCATATTGTCATAATATTCAAATCAACTTTACTTATTCTGTAAAATCTGTGTATTCTGTGTGCCGAACTAAACCACAGTGATTCTACTTTCCAAATCTTATTTGCGAAAATTTGTGCTGCTTGCGTTATTTGCGTGCTTTTGACACAGGCCCTTATTTTGCTCTCAAATACTGAGTTGGCCAGCTGATTTCTTCTTCCGTTTTCAAGGTGGCGGTTAAAGCGAAATATGGATTTCTCAGTAGTTCTCTGGCGAGTAAAACCAAATCGGCTTTTCCGCTTTCTAAAATATCTTTTATTTGTTCGGCAGAGGTTATCAGTCCAACGGCGGCGGTAGGTATGCCGGCCTTTTTTATTGCTTCAGAGAAATGAACCTGATAACCCGGGCCAACAGGGATTTTTGCTGCAGCTATATTTCCTCCGGAAGAACAATCTATCAAGTCAACACCTTTCTGGTGTAAAATACGACTCAGTTCAACAGTTTCTTCCAAACTCCATCCACCGTCAGTCCAGTCGGTGGCCGACAGCCTGACAAACAGTGGATAATCAGCTGGCCAAACACTTTGAACGGCAGCAGTTATCTCCAGCACCAACCGAATCCGGTTTTCAAAACTTCCGCCATATTCGTCGGTGCGTTTATTGCTCAGGGGCGATAGGAACTGATGAATCAGATACCCGTGTGCAGCATGAATTTCTACTATTTTGAATCCGGCCTGTTTTGCCCGCACGGTGGCGGCTTTAAACTGGTCGATTATAGTTTTAATTTCGTCCTTTTCAAGTTCATAAGGAGAAGTTTCATCCTGGTAAAATGAAATAGCCGAAGGGGCAACTGTTTGCCATCCGCCCTCTTTGGCCGATAGTTGTTTGCCTCCGTTTGCAGGCGAATCGTGCGAGGCTTTTCGTCCGGCGTGTGCAAGTTGAATTCCGGCTACAGCTCCCTGTTGATGAATAAATCCGGTAATTTTTTGCAGTTCGGTAATTTGCTCGTCGTTCCACAATCCAAGGTCATAGGGGGTTATTCGTCCTTCGGGGGCTACGGCGGCGGCTTCTAAAATAATCAGGCCTGCACCTCCAACAGCTCTGGTAGCATAGTGTACAAAATGCCAGTCGTTGGCCAAACCATGGCTTGCCGAATACTGGCACATGGGCGACATTCCGATTCTGTTTGGTATCGTTACGGATTTGATAGTAATTGGTTGATTTATTACAGACATAATAAGTTGAGCTTTTAGTTTGGCATTGGAACAATACGAACTGAAAAAAGTTTTAAAACGGATGTTTCAATGCCGTTTAGTTGGGCATACGGAATACACAGGTTTTACAGAATAGCTAAAGTAAACTTGATTATTGTATTTTGATAACATGCATTTTAAATGGAATTTTTATTCTGCTTCTTTTCGTCTAATCCGTGTATTCTGTGTGCGATTCCTTATTTAAACGACATTACAAAAAAAGCGGCCATTAGAAATTTCCTAATCGCCGCTTTCATTTTTATTCCGCCTGATTATTTGGCATTTTTATTTTCTTTATAGCGTTTGTCGGGCGTACCGTCTTTTTTCAAATGTTTAACTGCCGGATCCACTTTGTTTTCTTTGAATCGCTTATCAGGCGTTCCATCCTTTTTCAGTTTTTCTCCGGTAGCTTTCACTGTTGTAACAGCTTCGTCTTTTTTTGCTTCGCTTTTTTTGATTTTGCCATCCGATCCTTTTACTACCTTGGTAGCAGCTTCATCTTTTTTCTTCTCAATTTTCGAAGCTTCTTTCTTTACATCTTTCTTTGTTTTTTCAGCAGTACTTGTCTGAGCATTTACTGCTGTAGCTGTAAGAAATGCAACAGCCATAAATAAAATACAAATCTTTTTCATTACAAATCTTTTTTGTTTTTCAACAACCTGCATGTAAATTGCTTGAAGGATTAATTATTGGCGAACATGCTCGCTTCAAAAATGTATTTAATTGAAATCGATACAAATATATCGAGAAATCGAATACAATAATCTGTTTTAACGTTTTTTATTGTAGGTCGTATTCGGATAAGCCGTTTTGCCGTTCCCCGATGTTTCGCAATTGCGGAACGATGCCCTTTGATTAAAGTGCTCCTGAAAGTTGCTATTCTTGCGAAATTGCTATTTTTCAATGGAGTTTATAAAAGTAAACTTTGAAAAAAACATATTTTTCAGCCATTCATAATCAGGATTATCGATTAAATTAGTATTTTTGTAGCAAAGAGATTCTATAATTAACAGTTTCGTGATCAATAGTATTTAATGATCTGTTTACTGAGAGTAAAACTCATATAACCATTCCTGTAACTTATAACTATTCGTTTGTAACTACTTAGAAAGTTTGCAATTCGGGTTTATTCAGGCAGGTGCTTCTTTTCTAAAAATTGTAATATAAACATATGAAAGTAAATATAATAAATCGGTCTAAACATGCATTGCCAGAATATGCCACATCGCTGTCGGCAGGAATGGATATACGTGCCAATATCGACGAACCTGTAGTTTTAAAATCCCTGGAACGAAAATTGATACCAACGGGACTGTTCATTGAACTACCAGCCGGATACGAAGCTCAGATTCGCCCAAGAAGCGGTTTGGCTATAAAAAAAGGCATCACGGTGCTTAATTCGCCGGGAACAATAGATGCCGATTACCGGGGCGAAATTTGTATTATTCTGGTAAATCTCTCGTCCGAAGATTTTGTTATTAATGACGGAGAACGCATCTGTCAGATGGTAATTGCCGCGCATGCTCAGGCTGAATGGGTTGAAGTAAACGAACTGAACGACACAGATCGTGGTGCCGGTGGATTTGGCCATACAGGCAAACACTGATTTTTTGGCGGAAAAACAGTGTATCGTACCGAATCATACTTGTTTAGCCAGACTTTCTTATTTATGAATTCAAAAAGCGTATGCGCAAAAAATATTATCTGTTTGTAGTACTTATATTTGGTTTATCGTCTTACACGGCAGCTAAAAAACCTGTTGTGAAAGGGGCACTTGTACAGCGTATCTCAGACTCTGCTCAACGCCGGTTTGATTATTATTTTTACGAAGGTTTAAAGCAAAAAGAAAATCAGCAGTACGACCAGGCCATAGAAACCTTTCGCATGTGTTTGTCTATTGATTCGCTGGACGCCGGAGCACAATCCGAAACCGGGCTGCTGTATGCTGCTGTCGGGATGAATGATAAGGCGCTGGATTGTTTGGAGAAAGCCGTGAAGATTGATCCTGCCAACTGGTGGTACAACGTGCAGTTGATCTCCATGTATTCCGAATTGAAAAACTGGAAACGTGCCATAGAGCTTACGCTTAATCTGCAAAAAAAATATCCCGATAAAGATGATGTGTACTCCATGTTGGCAACGTTTTACAAAGAAACTAAGGAGTACGACAAAGCAATTGCGGCATACGATAAACTCGAAAGTCTGAATACAATAACGGAAACCGTTTCATTCGAGAAGTTTCAGCTTTATATCTTGTCTAACAAAGCACAAAAGGGAGTAACAGAAATAGATAAACTGATCAGTAAATACCCTACCGAATCGAGATACAAAGTCCTTCGGGGTGATATTTTTATGCAGCAAAAAATGCCGGCAAAGGCATTTGAAATTTATCAGGCTGTGCTGAAAGATGATCCGCAAAATGCTTATGTGTATGTATCTTTGTCGGAGTATTATAAATCGGTGAATAAACCGGATAAAGCCCTGGAATCTATAGTGAGCGCCCTGAAATGCGAGCAGTTGGATGTGGATACCAAGGTCAGTGTTCTTGGGCAGTACGTAGAAAAGCTGGTGCAGGATTCTACCAAGTTCGGCGAAACCGAAAGCTTGTTTAAACTGCTGGTTGAGCGGTATCCGCTCGAAGAAAAGGTGCATGGATATTATGCAGTATTTCTTCAATATCAGAAACGAAATGCTGAGGCTATTTCGGAGTTGGAAACCATGATTAATATTAATCCTAAAAATGATCAGACCTGGATACGGTTGATTCAAATGAGTAGCTTGTCCAAAGATTTCAATCAGATACTGACTCTGACCAACCGGGCTATCGAGCATTTGCCTAAACTGCCGGTTTGGTATTTCTATAAAGGAATTGCTCAGTTTCAGTTGGCGGACTATAAAAATGCCTTGGTTTCGTATCAGAAGGGTTTACCTTTGATAGCTCCCGCGCAGGCTGCCATGAAAAGCGATTTTTATGCTCAGATAGCCGACATTTATTATAAACTGGAGCAAAAAGATTCGGCCTTTGTAAACTATGAAAGATCATTGGCTGTAAATCCTCAAAATAATATGGTGATGAATAATTATGCTTATTATTTATCGTTGGAAAAAACTCAGTTGAAAAAGGCAGAACGAATGAGTGCCAAAACAGTGGAACAGGAACCCAAGAACAGTACCTATTTGGATACTTATGCCTGGATTTTGTATCAGGAAGCTAATTATTCGTTGGCCAAATTTTATATTGAACGCGCTGTCGACAATTTACCCAAGGAGGAGGAAACCGGAGTTATACTGGAACACTATGGCGACATATTGTGGATGTCGGGAACTGAATACGAAGCCAAGGCTTTGGAAACATGGCAAAAGTCATACGATGCCGGTAATAAAACGGAAACCTTGAAACAGAAAATAACCAATAAAGGCTGGAAAAGACAATCTGACCTTACAACTAAATAGAATAATTGAAATATATGAAACGTAAAATAGCAATATTCTCTCTGTTTGCTGTGCTGGTTCTGTCGGCATGTAAAACCACTCGCACGGTAACAAAATCTGTTCAGCCTCAGTTGCAGCCCACCACTGCGGTATCTCCTTTAGCTCAGGTAGCAGAGCAGGTGCAAAAGGCGCAACCTCAGTTCAGAACGGCGAATATCAATAAAATGTCTATGGCTTTTGATATGAACGACCGCAAGATAAATGTTTCGGGCACCTGCAAGATAAGAAAAGACTCGGCTATATTTATTTCTATTCAGCCTTTTTTAGGCATTGAATTATTTAAGGCTGAGCTAACCACCGACAGCATGCGGGTGTTCGATAAAATGAACCACCGGTATTATGTAGTGGACTATGATTTTTTCAATAAACGTTTTGGGGTAAACGTAAACTTCTATAGTTTGCAGTCTTTGCTTACGGCTCAGCTTTTCTGCATTGGCAAAAAAGAAATACAACTTGATGATTGCAAGTTGACCACCTTGCCCACCGGAAATAAAATAGAGTACCAAAATAACAACATATTGCAAACTACCGAAACATCAGCTCTTAATACAATATTAAAGGTGGTTTTGTCGGCCAAAGACAGCAACTACCAGTTGCAAACCGAATATTCCAACTTCGGTATGCTCAATGGGGTTAATTTTCCGCAAACAATATTGCTTCAGGCCACCAGCGAAAAGAAAAAAGCTTCTTGCGAATTTTCTATCCTGCGAGCCGAATTTAATACAGAACTGAAATTTACGGGTACTAATCCCGATAGGTTTACCAAAGGAGATATTGATCAATTGCTTAAGAAATAAGTATAGAACCCAGAACCATCATAAAAAACAGCTTGATGCATTTTACTCTAACGAATCGAATATTTGTCAGTATATTATTTCTGATGACAGTTTGTTTTACACTCCCGGCTCAAACGGTCAAGGAGTTGGAAAGACAGCGGAAGCAGACACTTCAGAATCTTGAGAAAACCAGCAAGATGCTGAATGAAACGAACAAGTCAAAAAAGAGTTCGCTGACTAAGCTCACCATAATTTCCAAAAACATTAATGAGCGTAAAACCCTGATCAAAAACATTAGTACCGAAATCTCGTTGATGGATGTTGAGATTGAGAGACTAAATCAGGAAAAAACGAAGCTGGAAGACAAACTAAAATCGCTGAAGAACGATTATGCCAACTTGATTCAGGAGGCACACATCAACCGGAGTATATATGCCAAAATCATGTTTGTGTTGTCGGCAAAAACCTTTGATCAGTCCTATCGCCGGCTCCGCTATTTGCAGGAATATACGACTTACCGCAAGGAACAGGTGGGAGAGATAGAAAATGTGAAGACGCAGATTGTCCACAAAAACGATAGTATAAACAACCATAAGGTTACTAAGGTAGAAGTTGTAAAGCAGAAAGAAACCGAAACTAAGAATCTGACTAAAGATCAACAAAACGAAAAGGTGCTGTTGACCGACTTGCAAAAGAAAGAAAAAACGCTGAGGGAAGCTCAAAAGGTACAACAGAAAAAGGCAAATGATCTGAATAACCGGATTGAGCGAATGATTGCCGATCAGATTCGAAGAGCCGAGGCGAAACGGGCAGCTGCTGCTGCTAAACGTGTGGCCGAGGCAAAACGTGCCACAGAGATAAAACGGCAGGCTGAGGCCCGTAGAATAGCTCAGGAAAACAAACGGATTGCCGAAGAGAACAGACGTATTGAGGAACGCAATAAGCGCATTGCCGCTGAAAATAGAGCAAAGGGAACTAAAACTAAAGCTACACCAAAGATTGAACCGATAGCTGCACCGGCTGCTCCTTCAGAATCGACTTCGTCGCAGTCTGTGTCTACGCTTACCCGCGAAGAGAGTTTGATTTCCGGTGGTTTCGAACGCAATCAGGGACGCTTACCCTGGCCAACTGCCAGTGGATTTATCAGCGGTCATTTTGGAATTCAACAGCATCCGGTATTGAAGTATATCACGACTAACAATAAGGGGATTTATATTAAAACTCCTGCGGGAGGTACGGCGCGTGCCGTGTTCGAAGGGGTGGTTACGCAACGTTTCTCTATTCCGGGAAGCAATTACGGTGTAATTATTCAACACGGAAATTATCGTACGGTATACGCTAACCTGACTCAGATTTTTGTAAACATTGGCGATCATGTAAATGCTAAACAAGCCATTGGTAAAATTTATACCGACGATGATAATGGAAATAAAACCGAGCTTTATTTCCAGGTTTGGAAGGATAAAAATCTACAAAATCCTGAGAAATGGATTTCAAGATAAAATTTCTGTCCTTTTGATGAAGGCGGATTATAAGTAGTTGATATAATCTCTTAAACGAAAACATATAATAATCATAACTAAACTAACTTCAACTCTGCTTGCAGGTTGGGGGTTATTTATTCTAACATGGAAGAATTAAATATTGAACCACATTTGGTTGATTATGGCGATAGCAACATTATCACCCTCGAAGGTCTCGAACACGTTCGTCGCCGTCCCGGTATGTATATCGGGAAATTGGGCGACGGGATGCATGCCGATGACGGAATTTATGTGTTACTGAAAGAGGTACTGGATAACTGTATTGATGAATACCGCATGGGTGCGGGCAAAAACGTGGAAGTCCGCGTAAAAGAAGGACATGTGGAAGTCCGCGATTATGGCCGTGGTATTCCATTAGGTAAAATGGTTGACGCGGTGTCTATTATGAACACCGGTGGTAAGTACGATTCTAAAGCGTTCAAAAAATCCGTTGGGTTAAACGGGGTGGGTACGAAAGCGGTAAATGCACTTTCGTCGAAATTCATTGTACAGAGTTTCCGTGACGGACAAAGCCGCCGGGCCGAGTTTGAAAAAGGAAAACTGGTGCAGGATACCGATGTCTTTGACGAAACCAGCTCCGAACGCGGAACCTACGTATACTTTGTGCCCGATAATACGCTTTTCCCCGATTTTGTTTATAAGGAAGACTTTATCGAAACCATGTTGCGCAATTACGCGTATCTGAATACGGGGCTGACCATCAATTTTAATGGCAAAAGAATTCTGTCGCGAAACGGATTGACCGATTTGCTGAATGAAAATATGACCTCAGAGCCGCTGTACCCGATTGTTCACCTCAAAGGGGAAGACATTGAGATAGCTTTTACGCACAGCGACCAGTATGGCGAAGAATACTATTCGTTTGTCAACGGACAGCATACTACGCAGGGAGGTACTCATCAAAGTGCTTTTCGTGAAGCGGTGGCACGTACCATTAAGGAGTTTTATGCCAAAAACATGGAGGTGGCCGACATCCGTAACGGTATCATTGCGGCGGTGGCAATCAGTGTAGAAGAGCCGGTATTCGAATCGCAAACCAAAACCAAACTGGGGTCGCGCGACATGTCGCCTTCAGGTGGCATTTCGGTAAGTAAGTTTATCTCCGACTTTCTGAAAAAAGAACTGGACAATTACTTACACCGTAGCACCGAAACGGCAGCTATTCTGCTTCAGAAAATTCAGGACTCTGAAAAAGAACGTAAAGCTATTGCCGGAGTAACCAAGCTGGCTCGCGAGCGGGCCAAAAAGGTGAACCTGCACAACAAGAAACTGCGCGATTGCCGCATTCATTACAACGACTCAAAAGGCGATACCGATAGCTCCTGCATCTTTATTACCGAGGGTGATTCGGCAAGTGGATCGATAACCAAAAGCCGCGATGTGAATACACAAGCCGTGTTTAGCTTACGTGGAAAGCCGCTGAACAGTTATGGGCTAACCAAGAAGATTGTATACGAAAACGAGGAATTTAATTTGCTGCAGGCTGCTCTGAACATCGAAGAAGGCATTGAAGGCTTGCGCTACAACAAAGTGATTGTATCTACCGATGCCGATGTGGACGGTATGCACATTCGCTTGCTGCTCATTACGTTTTTCCTGCAGTTTTTCCCCGATCTGATTAAAAAAGGGCATGTTTATATTCTGCAAACACCACTTTTCCGTGTTCGAAACAAAAAGGAAACCGTGTATTGTTATTCTGAAGAGGAGCGGTTGGCAGCCCTGGCTCGCTTGGGTGCAAATCCTGAAATTACCCGATTTAAAGGGTTAGGAGAAATATCGCCCGACGAGTTTAAACACTTTATCGGGAAGGATATGCGTCTGGATCAGGTAAGTCTGAAAAAAGAAGATGCCGTGCAGGATCTGTTATCATTTTATATGGGAAAAAATACTTCCGAACGTCAGAACTTTATTATTGACAACCTGGTGGTAGAGGAAGATATTTAGATAGTAGTTCCGGAGCGCTCGTAAACATTCGGTAAGCCGTTCTATTAGTTCAAAAATAAATGAAAATTCGTAGGGAAGGTTTCAGCAAGCGCTGAAACCTTCCCTACGATCGTAGGCTAACCTTCAGCCGTTGCTGAAAGTTTGTCGTAGTCTGTAGGCTAACTTTCAGCAGTCGCTGAAACCTTGTCTAGAGTTCTAGACAACCCTTCAGCCGTTGCGGAAACCTTCCCTACAGCTGTAGGCTGATTTTCGGCCGGTGCGGAAGGCTTTTTCGCTATTTCCCGCTTACTTTTCCGATTATTTTACAAATAAGATACGAAAAAAATCCCCTTCGAATATGATAAATTATTATTCCCAACCGACCGATGAAGATGCCGGAAGCCAGAATCCGAAGGCTGGTGCGGATACAGATGTATATTTCATGCGGCAAGCCTTGCTGGAAGCTCAACGGGCCGGTGAGCGCGACGAAGTACCCATAGGGGCTGTGATAGTTTGTCAGGGGCGTATCATTGCCCGTGGTCATAATCTTACCGAGACGTTGACAGACGTTACCGCTCATGCCGAAATGCAGGCCATTACGGCTGCTGCACAGTTTTTAGGTGGAAAGTACCTGATAGATTGTACGCTCTATGTTACCGTAGAGCCCTGTGTTATGTGTGCCGGTGCATTGGGCTGGTCGCAAGTAAGCCGGATTGTATTCGGAGCTCCCGACGACAAAAGAGGCTTTCAACGTTTTGCACCCGCTGCCCTTCACCCCAAAACGGAAGTTGTGTCGGGCGTTCTGCAGGATGAATGTAGTAAGTTGGTGAAAGACTTTTTTAAAAAGAAAAGAAATTGATGTGATGATTAACTGATGTGGTGATGTGATGATTACTGATGTGATGATGTGTTGATTACTGATATGATGATGTGTTGATTACTTATGTGTTGATATGGTAATGTGGGAAAATTGGGGAATGTGAAGATATTATGATATGGAAATTGATACCTTATAAAACTAAAGCACAACAAGATTCACAATTGCGATAATGTAAAATCATGAATCACCACATTAGTATATCAGTATATCACATTACCACATCAGTAATTATCAAATTAGTGATTATCGTATCAACACATCAGTAATCAACACATCAGTAATCAACACATCAGTAATCAACACATCAGTAATCAACACATCAGTAATCAACATATCAGTAATCAACACATCAGTAATCAACACATCAGTAATCAACACATTATCATATCATCACATCAACACATTACCACATTATCACATCAACATATCAAAGTTTTAATTTTATCACCACCAGTTCCGACTGGGTTCCAATGCGGTATTGAGGTCCCCAGATTCCCAGTCCCGACGACACATAGTAGTTGGTCTTTCCCTTTTTCAGGTAACCGTGACCTATTTCGTACATCGATTTTACAAACAAATTTCCCGGGAAAAATTGTCCACTGTGAGTATGTCCCGAAATCTGCAGATCAACGCTGTTTTGTTCCGCCTCTTCCAAATGATAAGGCTGATGGTCCAGCAAAATAGTCGGTTTCGTGGGGTCTAATCCTTTCATGAGCTCTTTCAGACTTTGTCTTTTTAAATCACTCTTATCATTCCGCCCCACTACGTAAAAACTGTTGTTTACCAATGCTATTTCGTCGCGTAGTACCTTTATTCCGGCATTCTTCAGATATTCGGCTGTGGCGTTTGGCGATTCGGCATAATGTTCATGATTACCATTGATGGCGTATACCCCCAGTGGTGCTTTGATTTCGCGGAGTTCCTCGTCCATGTGTTGGGCAATAACCGGGGTCATTGATCGGTCAGACACATCGCCAGCCAGCAATACAATGTCCGGATGTTGGTCGTTTATCAGTTTTACATAGCTTTTCAGTCGTTTTTTGTCTATAGAATATCCCAGGTGAATATCGCTTGCAGCTACTATTTTGAGTTCTTTCTGCTGACCGGGTTTGTTGGCACTCAAATTGAGCTCGACAATTTTGGGGTGATTAAACTTATAGTTTCCAATTCCCATAGCTACTCCCGTAACGACCAGGGTGACGAGCATCGCCCATAGGCGGAAGGCCGCCATTCCTGCCGGAGCAAAATGAATAAAATAATTGGCTATGCGTACAAGATCAACAGCTAAAAACGAAAGGAATAAATAGATGAAAATGATGATGTAGCTGAATCCGGCAAAACAGACGGCTTTGGTTACCTGAGGAGGCATGGAGTTACTGAAAATCATACCAGCAAACAAAGCAATAAACAACAAAATGCAGGTAATTAAATACACGGGACGATAAGCAGAAGCGGGTGGCAGGGCCTGCCATCCGCGTACTATCACATAACTATTAAGAGATAAAAGAATTGCTAATGCAACCAGAATGAAGCCTGTTTTCATGCAAGATGATTTATTTTTTTTATACTATGTGTAAACGTTTAAAGCTTACTATTGTTTCATTGTAAACAAACTATTATTTCTTTTGACCTATTTCCGGCTGGCAGTTTAGCCAAAGAAATGAGCCTTAATCGGAAAAATTCTGATTAAGACTTATTATAGCCAATGATTTTTATGTAATTTTACGGTGTTTAACCAGTAGACGTTCCGAATGAAAAAAGTTATTTCTATTTTAATCATCATTTTATGTGCAACTTTTGTTTCTAAAGCTCAGCGGGTAGGACTCGTATTGAGTGGAGGAGGAGCAAAGGGAATCTCTCATATTGGTATTATCAAGGCATTGGAAGAAAATGGCATTCCGATAGACTATGTCACCGGAACCTCTATGGGAGCCATTGTGGGAGGGTTGTATTCTATGGGATATAGTCCCGATGAGATGATACAAATAATTAAATCCGATGATTTTAAACACTGGTTGACCGGTGAGGTTGAACCCGATTACAACTACTATTATCGAAATCCCGATCCGAAACCCACCTTCGTGGAAGTTCCGTTTAAGCTTCATAGTGCCGATTCAACTCGGTTGAAATCGGGGTTTCTTCCGACCAGTATAGTTTCGCCGCGGCAAATGAATTATGCTTTTGTCCCGCTGTCTTCGCAGGCAAATGCTGTGGCCGGGGGCGATTTCGATAAGCTTTTTATTCCTTTTCGTTGTGTAGCTTCTGATATCTACAACAAGGAAGCGGTAATTTTCCGGTACGGAGTGCTGGGCGATGCCATCCGGGCCTCTATGAGTTATCCGTTCATGTTCAGACCGATGGTTATTGATGGCCGCCTTTTGTTTGATGGCGGTATATTTAATAATTTCCCGGTAGATGTTATGCGGACCGACTTTAAGCCCGATTTTATGATTGGTAGTGTGGTGGCCCGTAATCCGCGCAAGCCCGATGAACGGGATATACTCATGCAGATTCAGAACATGATTATGACCAAAACCGACTATTCCATGTCTAAGAAGGAAGGAATGTTATTCCGGTTTCATACTGCAAACTTTAAACTGTTTGATTTTTCACGGGTAGATGAATTGGTTAAGATGGGATATGACTCGGTGATAAATCATATAGAAGAAATAAAAGCACGGGTTCCGCGCTGCGTTTCGGCCGAAGAGGTTGCTATCAGGCGTAAAGCTTTCAGAGACCGTTATCCGGAATTAAAATTTCAACGGGTTATTGTAGAAGGAGTGGATAGCCTTCAAAAGAAATATGTGGAACAGGCTTTCCACTCTCATAATAATGTTTTTTCGCTCAAGGAGTTTAAAGAAGATTATTTCAAATTGATTTCTGATGATAAAATCATGGAGGTTGTTCCGCATGCCATTTTCAATTCGGCTACAGGTAATTTTGATTTGCATTTAAATGTAAAAACGCAGGATCATTTAAAAGTTTTGCTGGGAGGTAATATTTCTTCTTCTACTTCTAATGAAGCTTATTTTGGGCTCAGTTATCAGAATCTGACGAAGTATGCGCAGTCTGCTAATGTCGATGCACAGTTTGGTAAGGTATATAACGGTTTGGGATTTGGAACCCGAATAGAGATCCCCTCGCAAAGAAGCTGGTATGTAAAGGCAGGGGTGGTGCTTCACGAATTTGAATATTATGAAGGTAATGAGTTATTCTATAATGATAACCGAACGGCTAATTTCAGGCAGAACGAAATATATGGAAAATTTAGTGTAGGCTTTCCTTTGTCAATGAAAGCGCGTCTGGAATTTGGCGTTGGATATGGCTTCCTCACCAATGATTACTACTTAAACCGAATGGAACTGACTTCCTCAACTAAAGAAGACGAGAGTTCTTTCTCGTTGGGGAGTGCGTTTGGACGAATTGAAAATTACACGCTTAATAACGTCATGTATCCTACCAAGGGGTATAATCATTCTGTTTCAGTGCAACTGATCGGTGGTGATGCAACTTATAAATCGTCTAATGTCAACCAAAATAAAGCTGAAATATCTGATTTATGGATTCAATGGAGAGCTAAAATGGATCAGTACTTTCAATTATATCCCCGTTTTATTTTGGGAACTTATGGCGAGCTGATGTTTTCTACCCGTAAGCTTTTGCAAAACTATACGATTAGTGTTATTCAGGCTCCTGCTTTTCAGCCAACTCCTTTTGCTCGTGCTTATTTTAATGAAGCTTTTTGTGCTAATAAATTTGCCGCTATAGGGCTGAAACCCATATATACTCTGTCTAAAGATTTGCATTTACGGGGCGAAATGTATTGGTTTGTTCCTTACAGGTCAATAAACCGGGCAACTGACAATACAGCTTATTATTCAACTCCATTTCATTCGTCGCAGTTTATGGGCGAAACCTCACTTGTATACAACTTTAAGATAGCTTCAGCCGGTTTGTTCTTGAACTATTCCAGTGCGGCAGTATCTCGATTGAATTTTGGGCTGAATATTGGTTTCTTATTATTTAATCCGAAGTTTACCGAATGATGAAAGCTATTGTTTTAATCTCAATAGCTAAATCCAAGTTTGGTCAATCCTGCTTGCACATTTGTATTCTGCATAAATAAATTCCAAAGCAATCCGGTACGATAATTTTCTATCATGACTACAATTGGTCCCTGGTCGATGGCTAAATAGGAATCGGCAAACCAAGGTGTATTCAGGTTAAATGCATCTTTAAAACCATAGTTTCCCCACATTTTATCACCCAGCGTATAATAGAAAAAATGCAATGCGTGCATACTATCGGTAGGTGTGTATGGAAAGGATGCTAAAGCAGCGGTAGGAGCAATGACGCCTACATCGTTGTTGGGTGATGAAGCAGTATAGCCGTTTTGAATGTCACTGGCAGTAAGTCCCCAGCAATTGGCGCTGTAGCCAGAATACCCTTTCGGGTTGGCTACACAATAGTTGTAATTGATTTTTGCATGAGCCGTGTTTTGCGTCCAATAGTTGGCATAGGCATCTGATAAATGGGTAGGATTTAAACCCAGGAACGAATAATGCGCAAAGAACAACGGCCCTCCATGGTCTTCGCCCAGTGGCAAAGTTACTCCGTAAAATGTCTTACCATTCTTCATGGCTCCATTGCGGGCAAATCCTGTATCGTAAACAGATTTTGTAATGGCATGAGTAGGAGAGGAGGCTGCCAGTACATACACAATCAAACCTTCATTCCAACCGGATATAGGCATATTCATATCCCAGGCATAGTTAGGCGACCAATGCCAATAAAGCTTTTGCTGTCCATTTTGCTGAAACCAGGTCCATTCTACATTTTCCCAGAGCGTTTCTATATTGGCACATAACGCTTTTTCTGCAGTATTCCCGTCTTTGAAATAGGATTGTACGGTTAATAATCCCTGCATCAGAAAAGCAGTTTCTACCAGATCGGCACCATCGTCTTTGGTACTGAAAGGTATCACTTTACCCGTAGAACCATTCAGCCAGTGTGGAAAAGCGCCATGAAATTTATCGGTGGTGGAAAGGCTGAGGAAGTTTACAATTTGATTCATGCGTTCCAGTCCCTGAGCCCGGGTAATAAATCCACGTTGAATAGCTACGGGAATAGTCATAATGCCAAAACCGGAACCACCGGTTGTCACGGTTTCTCCCGATCCAAGTCGTTCGCGTGCAAGGCCGGAAGTAGGGTGTGCATAACTCCAGAAATAATCAAATGTTTTTTTCTGAACTAAGGTGAGCAAGCTGTCATCGGAAATAGCGGCGAATTTAGGAGTAGAATCCAGTTCGGTAACGAATTTAGCGGAAAAAGGAGTTGAAATTTGTCCGCCTAAGTTATCTCCTGAATTGATGGTAATGCTGTATTCGGTCAATGCTTTTGGCAATACTGAACTGGTAAGAAGTAATGTTTTATTGTCCGATCCCTTGGAAGATGTAAAGTTTGTCCCAATTTCGCCGCTAAATGTAACTGCAGAGGATATGAACTTATTCAGATTTATAGAGTCATTAAACACAATTTTCGCAATCAGTGTTTTAGAAGGACTAACACCATAGAACTTCGAATTATTTGTCAGTATGACGTTGTTCAATTGCACACTTGTAATTTGCAGCGTACGGGTTGCAGTAGGTACTGTGCCAGGGTCGTCGGTTTTACAAGCACTAAAAAGAAGCAAACTGACAAAGAGAAGGATAATGACTTTTTTCATAGTTTTAGAAACTCGTAGCATCCTGAGTTTTGATCAGGATGCTACGAATATATTAAGATGATTGGAGATAATACCTTCCCATCATAGGGTTAGTTTAAAGTTTGCTTTTAAGCTTGCATCGGAAGAATTCCCAACGAATAGTTCATAATCACCGGCTTCGTTGATGTATTGAATTTCGTTATTAAAAAATTTCAAATCTTCCGGGGTGAGCGTGAAAGTAAGCTGCTTGGTTTCTCCTTTTTTCAGCATTAGTTTTTGGAAACCTTTGAGTTCTTTCACCGGACGAACTACACTTCCGACCAAGTCGCGGACATACAATTGAACGACTTCTTCGCCATCATAATTTCCCGTATTGGCAATATCTACCGTAACAGTCAGTTTATTTCCACTACTCAATTTATCGGATGATAATTTCAGGTTGCTGATATCGAATTTAGTGTAACTAAGTCCATAACCAAACGGATATTTGGGACTGTTTTGTAAATCGATATAGGCTGACACATAATTTTTGTCGTTTTCATCCTTAGCAGGTCGTCCGGTATTGAAGTGATTGTAGTAAATCGGAATTTGACCTTCGGTGCGAGGGAACGAAATTGGCAATTTACCCGCAGGATTATAGTCACCGAAAAGTACATCGGCAATGGCATTCCCAGCCTCGGTTCCCAACCACCATGTGTACAGAATAGACGGAATATTATCCGAAGCCCAATTAAAGATTAAAGGTCGACCGGCATTTAGTAGTAAAACAACCGGTTTACCGGTTTTATAGATTTCTTTCAATAACTCTTCCTGAACACCCGGAAGCTGCAGGTTACTTTTGCTTTTGGCTTCGCCACTCATATCGGCGGCTTCACCCAGCGACATAATAACCACGTCAGCCGATTTAGCTGCATTTATAGCTTCTGTAAAACCTGTTTTGTCGTTATCATTGATATTACAACCTTTAGCATATACAATGGTGGAACTCTTGTCCAGCTGATTTTTGATGCCCTGATATTGGGATATAATCCGGGTAGAATCGTCAGGAAAAGCGATAGACCAAAATCCATGATTAGCCTTTGTAGCTTTGAACAATGGACCTATTAGTGCCACTGTCTTGGTTTGTTTGGATAGAGGTAACAAAGTTTTGCCATTACTCAGTGGTGCATTTTTAAGCAGTACTATACTCTTCTTTCCTATTTCACGTGCAAACGCTCTGTTTTCAGGATTATTGGTTTGTTTCTTTTCCCTTGCTGCATTACAAAAGCGATACGGATCGTCGAATAATCCAAGTTCAAACTTCTTGACAAGAATACGCTTAACGGCTTCATCAATTACTGAAATAGCAACTTTACCATCCTGAACCAACTGTTTCAGATTGTCGCGGTAACAGCGGCTTTCCATGTCCATATCCGAACCTGCATTAATGGCTTTCATGGCTGCATCGTAGCTGTCTTTGGCATAACCGTGAGCTATCATCTCACCAATGCTTCCCCAGTCGCTCACCACGAAACCTTTAAAGTTCCATTGTGTTTTCAGAATGTCTCGTTGAATGTATTTATTGGCTGTGGCGGGTATTCCGTTGATGTCGTTGAATGAGTTCATGAATGTTGCCACGTTTGTTTCAACAGCAGCTTTGAAAGGAGGCAGGTAGGTTTCGTTTAATTGACGTAAGCTCATATCCACCGAGTTGTAATCGCGTCCACCGATAGCCGCCCCGTAAGCTGCAAAGTGTTTGGCGCAAGCCATCACGGCATCCACATTACCCAATCCATTTCCCTGAAAACCATTTATGCGGGCTTTTGCCACTAAACAGCCCAGGTAAGTATCTTCGCCGGCACCTTCCATAACGCGTCCCCAGCGAGGGTCGCGTGCAATGTCTACCATAGGTGCAAATGTCCATTGAACGCCATAAGCTGCTGCTTCGGTAGCGGCAATGCGAGCAGATTTTTCTATTGAAGCCAGATCCCATGATGCAGTTTCGCCCAATGGAATAGGGAAGGTGGTACGAAAACCGTGAATAACATCCAAACCGAAAATCATCGGAATATGCAAACGGGACTGCATGGCAAGCTCTTGTAACTTTCTTGTTTTATCGACGCCGGTAACGTTGAGCATGGAACCCACTTTGCCTTGTCGGATTTGGGTTTCTTTATCTCCCTCTGCAGTTATTTTTCCAGTACTGTCCCAATCGCTGGAGTATTGATTTAGTTGACCTATCTTTTCGTCGAGCGTCATTTGTCGGATAAGTGCATCGGCTTGCAGTTCCGGGTTAGCTTTCTTTTGCCCAACAACAGATGAACAGATGAAAGAGAGCATTAATAGAGGAATAATTTTTTTCATGAGTAATTTTTATTATGACTGTATATTAGTTTTTTCGTTCTTTTGGGTCTATCAATTTTTCTGTTTGCCTCTGGGATTCAATGTGCATTACATCGTAATATAGAAAGTCGAGAATCTCATTGAGGCAATTAGTTATGGGTAAACTAGCCCAGCTATGAGAACCTCCCTTTATAGAATACAAATAATACGGTGCATCCAATGCTTTTAATTTGTTTGCAATTGCTGCAGAACCATATAAAAGTAAATATCCGGTATCAGTTGAACTGCAATAACGATGCGCCCCTACATTGTATGGAACTGTTTCATCACTGGTGCCGTGAAAAAACATCGTAGGGATCGCCGTTTTATGGTTGATCTTATCTAAAGTAGTTATTGCTCCTGCCATACTAATTACTCCTGCAAAAGTAAAATTAAAGGGTAAGGGATGTTTGTCTGATACATATACTAAGTTTAGAACGGTTTCAGCACCGGCACTGGAGCCAGCCAAAATTATTTTATTTCGATTGATGCGAAACTTTTCGCTATTTTTCAGGATATACTTTATTGCTAAACTAATATCCTGTGTAGCTGAATCTATAGCAGCTATTTTTTTTGAGGTTTCAACATCGCACCCAAATCCGGTATCTTTCATCGTTAGCCTGTATGAAACAGATGCTACTGCATAACCTCTTTGAGCCAGTTTTGTTGCGAAAGATACAAAAATTTTGTCATCTCTGGCACCTCCGGAAAAGCCACCACCATGAGCATAAACCAACAGTGGTGTTTCTTCTCTGGATTTTTTGGCTACATAATAATCAAATTGCAATGATTCATTGTTGTAAGTATTAAATTTGAATGTAGTCTTGCTTACTTCTGAAAAAACAGGATCTAAGTGTTTTGTCTGAGCGGTAGAATACTGTATTGCTACAATAAACGCAAAGATCATTATATATTTCATAATCATTTAGTAGTTAAAAGGATATAGTTACGAGTTACAAGATCGGTTATTCATGTTTTGCTTTCTGGAAACAGATCATTGCATATTATTGCAAACTTAGTAAGCGAATCTTAATGGTAGATTCGCTTACTAAGTTTACATCAGGATACATCGGTTTACACCTTATTTAGTCCAATTTATTGTTGCGGTTTTTAGATCTTTCGAATTTCCACCGATTTTAATTTCGAAATCGCCACTTTCCCAGTCGTATTTTAAATCGCTGTTGTAGAACTTCAAACTTTCGGGAGTAATATCAAACGTAACTGTTTTACTTTCGCCTACTTTGAGCATAATTTTCTGGAATCCTTTTAATTCTTTTATCGGACGGGTTATACTGCCAACTACATCGCGAATGTATAGCTGAACGACTTCTGCACCATCATATTTCCCCGTGTTAGTAAGGGTTATGCTGGCTTTGAGCGTTTGATTTCCCTGTAGTTTTGAAGAACTCAAGCTTATATCACTGTAATTAAATGTAGTATAGCTAAGTCCGTAACCAAACGGATAAAGGGGTGAATTAGGAATATCCAAATAAACCGATTTGAATTTTTCAAACTTGTCTTCATCTTTTTCCGGGCGACCGGTCGATTTGTAATTATAATACAACGGTACCTGACCTACACTACGTGGAAACGTCATAGGAAGTTTTCCCGATGGGTTTACCTTTCCGAACAGGACATCCGAGATGGCGTAACCTGCTTCGCTCCCGGGGAACCACACATTCAGAATGGCATCGGCTATTTCTTTCTCCTGATTCAAAACCAGTGGACGTCCGGTGAAAAGAACCAACACAATGGGTTTTCCTAATTTTTTCAATTCTACCAACAAATCTTTTTGCGATTGAGGAACACTAATATCAGATCTGGAGCTGCACTCGCCACTCATTTCCGAAGCTTCGCCCAAAGCGGCAACAATTACATCAGCCTTTTTGGCTACTTCCAGGGCTTCTTTGATAATTTCAGCTACAGGTCTGCTGTCGCGATAACTGTTTTTGCCAAACATGGCTGAGCGTGCTTCTAGTTCTGCATCATACTCAAAATTACTTCCTTTGGCATATACAAAGTTTACTTTATCGCCCATAGTTTCTTTTAATCCTTTCACTAGGCTGATAGCTTCTTTGTGTTTGGCGGCCACACTCCAGGTTCCCGGCATATTTTCAGGGTTATCTCCCAGCGGACCTATCACGGCTACCGTACCCGTTTGCTTCAACGGTAATACATCATTGGCATTTTTCATCAATACCATGGACTGGCTGGAGATGGAACGTGCTATGGATCTGTTTTGCTGATTGTAGATCTCTGTTTTAGCACGATTCAAATCGCAATATTTATAAGGATCGCTGAATAATCCCAAGCGGTATTTAGCTTCGAGAATACGGCGAACGGCCAGGTCAATGTCAGCCTGAGTAATTTTGCCTTCATCCAATGATTTTTTAAGCGTAGTCAGGAATCCTTCGCCCACCATGTCCATATCAATTCCCGCTTTTAAAGCCAAAGCAGATACCTGTTGGAGGTCGCCCAGTCCATGATTCACGATCTCATTAATACCGGTAAAGTCGGTTACCACAAATCCACCGAATCCCCATTGATTGCGAAGGACTTCGGTCTGAAGCCAATGATTGGCAGTGGCGGGCACTCCATCTACTTCATTAAACGATGCCATTACACTACCAACTCCTGCGTCGACAGCAGCTTTGTAGGTTGGAAGGTAATCGTTGTACATCCGCACTCGGCCCATGTCAACTGTGTTGTAGTCGCGTCCGGCCTCAACAGCCCCATACAAAGCATAATGTTTTACGCAAGACATCATGGTGTTTTTATCGGCCAGACTATTGCCTTGATAACCGTAAACCATAGCTTTGGCTATTTGAGAGCCAAGGTATACATCTTCGCCCGAACCTTCGGCAACACGTCCCCAACGGGGATCGCGTGATACATCAACCATAGGTGAAAATGTCCAGCAAATACCATCGGCCGTAGCTTCCTGAGCTGCTATGCGTGCCGATTGTTCTATCAGACTCATATCCCACGAGGAAGCTAGTCCCAATGGAATAGGAAAGTTTGTTTCGTATCCGTGAACTACATCCATTCCAAAAATCATAGGTATTTTCAAGCGGCTTTTTTCAACTGCCACCTTTTGAATATCACGAATTTTCGCTACTCCCTTAATATTGAACAATCCTCCCACTTTTCCTTCTTCCACTTTTTTACCAATGTCGGAATTCTTTGCCTCGCCGGTAACAAAATCGCCGGAAGAAGGCAAATTGAGCTGTCCTATTTTTTCATCAATGGTCATTTTAGCCATTAAATCAGTTATAAACCGATCCATGGCAGGATCATTTTTGAAATAAAGTGCTTTGCCCGATGGCAAAACAGGTGTTGCTACTTCGGCAACAGCCTTCGACTTTTTCTTGTTGCTCTTTTGTGCAGAAACACTTGAAAGGAATAGGCAACAGATTGCTAAAAAATAGATTCTTGTTTTCACGTATAGTCTGTTTTTATATGTTATTTATATTGTATTTTATACCTTCTATTTTACAAAAATGCTTTTCGACCGATTGGAAACTCCGCTTTCACTCAATGCTTCGATGGAAAAATAATAAGATGTTCCCTTGTCTAATCCGCGGAGATCATAAGAATTGGCGTTGTACACTGTGATGCAGTTGTATTGTTTATCTGCGGCAGTTCCAAAATAGATATTATAACCATAAGTGCGTTGTTGCGGTTTCCATGATATTATGGCATTTCGGGTATCACTTTTACTCCGGTTGATGGTTAGCTTTTGAACAGCGTCAGGAGCAACTCCCGGAGCTTTTCCAAAAACACGCAGATCCATCAAGGCAAAATTGCCGCTGGCTGTGTGTATGTTTTCTACTTTTACATAGCGGGTTTGGATAGGCTGGCGTAGTTCCACATAATCGTGAGGCACATCCTGATCGTTATCACTTTTATCTACCACCAGTTCCCAATTATTTCCGTCGGTTGAGCTGTATATTTTGTATTGATGATATATGTCCATAGCTTTCCCAAACTGGTTGGCCTTGTGTTCGTAGTAATTTACCTGAATGGCATTCACCTGCTTTACATCGCCCAGATCCATAGCAAACCATTCGCCTGGTTGACCGGATTTTGCAGCCCAGTAAGTGCGCATGTTTTCGTCGGAAGCATTTTCCGGAGTATAAATACTGTCGGACGACGATGCTCGTGTTTTTTTGTTTAGCGACAATAACATCCAGCCGGTAAAGTTTCCTTTTTGGTGATCTTCGGTGTTTTGAGGAATCGTCGTAGGATAATCTCCAAAGGCAGTGTTTGAATACATGACGCCATCTTTATCAAAACCTGCGGGATAAAGCCCAATCCGTCTTTCAAAAGTCTCACGCAAAGATAACATGCAGGTGGAAATATGCCAGTAGTTACTGAAATTATCTTTAAATGTTCCGCCGTGTCCGGCTCCCAAAACAAATCCACCCGGTTTGTAGGAAAAGGGATTGTGTTGTTGGTAAACGAATGGACCGAAGGGATGATCAGCCACGTAAACACCATCGGCATACACTTTGAATTCTGTGCCTGGTGCTCCGTATTGCAGATAGTATTTGTTATTGTGTTTGGTCATGTATGCACCTTCAATAAATGGCTTTAGCGATACGGAATCGTCGTTGTTCATCCCAAATCGTTCCCATCCATGTATTTCGGGTTTTAATCCGAATAAATCGTGGACAATACTTTTGGGGCGAAAGGTAGAACGATCATATTCCGCCACTTTAATGGGAAATTCATTGCTGGAACCGTAATAGAGGTACAAGCGTCCATCATCGTCTAAAAACAAATCCGGATCCCAGTGAGGCAATATAGCCGTTTCGGTAAGTCTTTTCCAACGTCCTTCTTTGGGGTTGGTACTGTACCAAACCGGTAGATCTTTATAAGTAGAACCAATCATCATGATGGTGTCGCCCGATACTTCTACGGCAGGAGCACATTGGTCATCATCGGTTGGTTTACGTTGAAATCCGCTGAAAACGAATTTCCATTTCGAGAGATCTTTGGAAACGTAAAAGCCATCCTGATTTGTACTGAATAAATAATATTCTCCCTTGAATGGCACAATCAGCGGATCGGCTGTTGAGCGGCAAGAGATTTTATTTTCTTTATTATATGGTTCGAAATTGTAATCGATATTCAGCGGATTACAAAATGTTTTTGGATGATCGTTTTTAGGGTCAAACCAGGCTGTTGCCTGAGCTGTATGCTTTGGAAGTGAATGATCGGATTGATCTTTCTTCAAGGTGCAATTAACCCGAAGGTTTTGAATCCCTGTAGGTAATTCTGTAATTACCATTCCCGGATAATAAAAACGCAATGCCTTATCATTTGCACCAATCGTGATGCTGTATTCTCCTTTTGAATTCGTTGTAGCGGAACTCACCCCATCCTTCACCATCACTCTTACCTGACTGATGGGTTTATCTTGTTCGTTCGAAACAATGCCGGTAACCTGATAGGTTTTTTCAGTAGAAACATTGTACTCGGTGATCTGACCTTTTACAACTTTGGATTGAGCGGTTAATGTTATTACAATATTGAGGGAGAAAACTATAGTTAAGATCTTTCTCATACGTTTATTCTTTATGTAGTGTATTAAATACGTGGGTTACGAAAAAAATGGTAGAGAACTGTTTGCCATTATTTATTAAATCAATAAACAATCTTCTGATATTGACGTAAATTAAAAAGGGGAGGAAATGTCCTCCCCCTTTTTTTGTTGATCCATTTGTTTTATTTTGAGGATATTTATCGTACTTAATAACCTTTGTTTTGAGTAAGTTTTCCTCCGCTTACGTCAATTTCACTTTGAGGAACTGGGAAAACTTCATTTTTACCATCCACAAAGTTCTTTCCTAAAGCACGGAGCACTGTACCGGCTCTGCCCTGACGTATCAGATCGAAGAAACGGTCATATTCCATAGCCAGTTCCACACGGCGTTCGTTCCATATTGCTGTTCGTAAATCGGTTTGGTTGGAAGCAGTTGTATTTGCCAGTCCAGCACGGGTTCTGACAGCATTCAGCGATGTTTGCGCCTGTGCTGTTTTTGTAAGTTCATTGGCAGCTTCTGCATTAATCAGATAAACTTCACCCATCCGAAGGACACGGATGTTCTTGTTTGATTCCCAATCATTATCATTGAATGATTCCAGTTTTTTACTTACGTATGCTTTGTAGTTATACCTTGGATTAGCCACGTCATTACCAACTACTGCTCCATCCCATAAAGTTTGTCCTTTATACATAATAGTTCCTGCTTTGCGTATATCACCGGGTTCGTAAGCATTTTCAAGGTCCTGACTTGGGCTGTTGAATCCCCAACCACTGATCCCTGAAGTTCCGTCGGGATATTTTATAGATCCTCTGGCACTTTGAATGTCAACAAAGCCCTGAATTCCAGCGTTAGGAGTAAGTCCTCGTCCCTGAATTTCGAATAATGATTCACTGCTGTTTTCGCCAACTTCTCTCCAGATACTTGCATAATCGGTAACTAAACCGTAAGTTCCTACTGAGCCACCAATAATTTGATCTGTCAGCGATAAAGCCTGAGCCCATTTCTTTTCGTACATACTTACTTTAGCCAGTAAAGCTGTAGCAGCTCCCTTGGTTGCGCGTCCTAAATCAGCCGAACTATATTCGGTATTTTTAGGCAAGCTTGCAATTGCAAAATTGAGATCTTTTTCTATAAAGGCATAGATACTGTCTTTAGGAGCTCGTGTGTTTACCATATCCAGATCCGATGAGTTGGTCACATCAACTACCTTATTTACTAAAGGAACATCTCCGAAACACCGTACTAGATTAAAATAATAGAGAGCACGTAAAAACCGGGCTTCTCCTAAAAGTCTTGTTTTTAATGCATCAGCGATACTATATTTTGGTACATTGGCAATCGCCTGATTGCAACGTGTAACTCCATTATAGTTTCCTGTCCAAGCTTCACCTATTGACCCGCTGGTAGCAGTATAAGTGATATTGTCCATTAGATCTTTATCAGAACCAGAATCACCGGGATCACTTCCTTTGTCAGCATCGTCAGATGTTATGCTGGCATAACCAACGAAAGAAAACGAACTGGTCTGCCATTGGAGTAATTGATTGTAGCAGGCATTTACGAACTTTTCAGCATTAGCGGGAACGAGAAATGTTGTGTCTTGTGTGACCAGTTGATTTTCCGGTGCAGGGCTAAGCCAATTGCCATTACAGGACGATAGAGTGAAGACCATCAGACCAACTGTAATGTATATATATGTTTTTATTGTTTTCATATTGAAGAAATTAAAAATATTAGTTTATTTATTTCTACTTAAAAGGATACGTTAACGCCTACCATATAGGTGGTTGATACGGGGTAAATAGATAACTCTATACCTGATGCAGTGGCCGGGCCCGGAAGTTCGGGAGTAAATCCACTATACTTCTTCAAAATAAGAGGATTTTGAGCGGCAGCATAAACTCTCAGTTTTGAAAGACCAATATGCCATTTTTCGGCAGGAAGTGAGTATCCGAGAGTGATGTTATTTATACGGAAGAAATCGCCCGATTCAACAAAATAATCGGATGGTTCAGGAATCGCATTAGAAGCACGGGGCTGTGTTCCATTTGGATTTGTTGGACTCCAACGATTTTCCGCTCTTGCTGCTTCAATATTATCATTACCAAAGCGTACTGCTTTTTTGCCATTGTATATCTTATTCCCAAGATTTCCATAGCAGTCAACCGAAAAATCAAATGATTTGTAATCAAATCCGAGATTGAGTCCAAAATAAGTTTTTGGTTGATATGAACCAACGAATATCCGGTCTTTATCATCTATAACTCCATCGTCGTTTACATCTACTAATTTCAAATCTCCTGCTTGTGTTCCAGATTTGTGTGGTGAATTATCTACTTCCGCTTGAGTTTTGTATAAACCGTCTGTTTTATATACCCAGAAGCTTCCGATAGGTTGTCCCTCTACAGTATAAGTAACTACTTTACCATTGCCAAGACTACCGTCTTTAAGCTGCAATACACCTTTTACCTTGTCAACATTATTTGTGTTGAATGTTATATTGAAGCCGGCGTGATACGCAAAACTATTTGTTAAGCGATGCTTCCAATTCAGATTTACTTCTACTCCGGAATTACGGACATCAGCAGCTTGAGAAATAACAATTCTGTCATAATCTCCAGCTGCGCTGGGCATGGTAATAGGTATATAAGCATTAGTGAGTTTATTATAATAAGAAACTTCACCGCTTAATCTTCTATTGAAAGTCGAAAATTCGATACCTGCATCAAATCCTTTCGTTGTCTCCCAGGTTATCGTTGCATTTTTTATTTGGTCAAAAGTTAATCCTTGCGATACAGGAGTGTTATTTCCTCCAAAGTTATATGGTCCGGTACTTGTCACTGAGGTTAAGGTTCCGGTGCCATAAGGAACATTGTCATTACCAATTTTACCGTAGCTGGCACGTAGTTTCAAATCATCAAATACGTGTTGATTGGTCATAAAACTTTCATTGTTGATAATCCATGATCCTCCGAATGAGTAAAAAGTTCCCCATTTTTGATTATCAGGAAAAGCACTTGATCCATCCCTACGTAATACTCCACTCAAATTGTATTTATTATCGTATGTGTATATTAAACGACCGTACCAGGATGCTCTTTGTGAAATATAGCCATTGTTATAATTAGTTGATGAATTAATATTTCCCTGGTCGAGGTACCATAGTTTTTCTAAATCCGGAACTCCGGTTCTTGATCCACCCAATACAGACCCTTTGTCTTTTTCTGCAGAATAACCGACTGTGGCATTTATTTCGTGTTTTTCAACAAACTTTTTCGTGTAATTAATATTATTGTCTATAATGTAGTAAGTGCTGTCTCTATTCGCAATACTCAAAGATGAATTATATGTCTTTTGAATACTACTTACATTATATTTTGGAATATAATTGGTTTCTTTTCTGGTTGCCTTATTGAAGTTAAAGCTACTTCTAATTGTTAAGCCTGGTAAAGGGTTTATTTCTGCAAATAAATTGCCCTGAAGACGGGTGTCATTTGTGAAATGATGTGTGTAATCAAGTGCTGCAAGCGGATTGGCTACACTTAAACCGTCTACAAAACCGTAATTCCCGTTTGCATCTTTTACTGGAGCTGAGCTTCCCATGCGGTAAGCATCAGCAAACTCATTGGGTTTCATATTATTTTTGTTGAAAGACAGGTTCATTGTATGTCCCAACTTAACATATTTTCCCAATTTGTAGGTATTACTGTTACGTAACAATGTACGATTATAATCATTTCCTTTTAAGATCCCCTGATCACCAAACTGATTGGCACTGAAATAATAGGTTACATTGTCTGTACCTCCGCTAACGGTTAGATTGTAGTTTTGAACCAAACCATCGCGGGTGATGGCATCAAACCAATTGGTACTGTTTTTAATTGTGCTAAGATCAAACATAGCAGGTTGGTTGTCATAAGCTTTTGCTTCATTGGTGTATGCAGCATAAGTCTGAGCATCTGCCATTTTTACTTTCGAAGTCATTGACTTAACGCCAAAATAGGAGTCAAAACTGACTTTAACTTTTCCAGTTTTCCCCGCTCTGGTTGTGATCAGGATTACACCATTGGCAGCACGGCTACCATAAATGGCTTGAGAGGCGGCATCTTTCAGTACATCCATACTTTCAATATCGCTGTTGGCAATATTGGTAATGTCTGATGTAATTACACCATCAACAACATAAATAGGATTTGCGTTTGCCGTAATTGTATTTGTACCACGGATACGAACCTGTGGTTGAGATCCTGGATCGCCTGATCCGATAATCTGAATACCGGAAGTTTTGCCTTGCAATCCTTGTGCTGCTGTAAGCATAGGCTGTTTGGTGAGTTCTTCACTTTTTACAGAAGAGACAGATCCTACTACCTGACTTTTCTTTGCAGTACCGTAACCAATTACCACTACCTCATCCAATGCTTTATTTTCTTCTTGTAGCTGAATGCGTAATGGCGAATTGCCTACTACTTTAACTTCTTGCGAAATATATCCTACATACGACACCACCAACACGGAGTTTGATGGTACAGATAGGGAAAAATCGCCATTAAGACCTGTGGCTGTTCCATTGGTTGCGGCTCCTTTCTGGATAACTGTTGAACCGATTAGCGCTTCTCCCGTCTTTTTATCGACTATCACCCCCTGCACACGAATGTTTTGTGCAAAAAGCGAACCCGCACTAATAAGTGCAACCAATAGGAGTAAAATACTTTTTTTTCTCATGGTTTTTTAAACTTAAATGGTTAGTAAATTTATTTAGTTGATTTGAATCCTAATTTCTGTAACCCGGAATGAATTTCGGGATTACTCATAAACAATTTCCAAAGCAATCCGCTTCGGTAATTTTCTATCATGACAGCTATTGGTCCCTGATCGATGGCCAGGTAACTGCGAACAACCTGTTGTCCGCTTACCATATTTTCATTAAATGCATCGTAGAAACCATAATTGCCAAATAACACTTTGCCTTTATCGAAATAAAAGTGACGCAGAGCATCCATCGATTCTTTGGGCGTATAAACAACAGATGATAATGCGGCAGTAGGTGAAACCGTTCCGTTTTCGTCGGGAGTATTCAGCGCGTGCGAGCTGTATCCGCTTATCGGATCGTCGGACGAAGTGAAGCCCCAACTGTTTGCTCCGTATCCGGTGTGTTTACGGGGATTATCTTTTGCATAAGCCAGTTGAATTAATGCATGTGCCCGGTTCCGGTCGAAGTAATTAGTCAGTTCGTCCGAAAGCCCCTTGGGATTAAGCCCCAGGAATGAATAATGGGTGAAAAATAGCGGACCACCGTATTCCATTCCCAAATCGAGTTTAATGCCATAATAAGTTTTGCCGTTTAAATAGTAGCTGGAGTTTTTATAGCAACTGTCATACACAGCTTTGTTTATAGGATAGGTGGGAGAGGAAGCCGCCAACACATAGGTGATCATGGTTTCGTCGAAACCTTTGATGCGGTGGTTCATTTTCCAGCCGTAGTTTTTCGACCAATGCCAGTAAAGTGCATTGGTTCCTTGTGTGTACCAACTCCATTCTACCGTTTCCCATAGGTTGGTAATTCGGTTCACTAATGTTTTTTCGTTTTCATTGCCGTTGCGGAAATATTCGCGGGCAGTCAATAGCCCCTGAATCAGAAAAGCTGTTTCTACCAGGTCGCCACCATCATCGTATTGGCTAAAGCTAAACGATTTCCCCGTGGCGGCATCGTACCAGTGAGCCCAGGCACCGTGAAAACGTTCTGTTTTTTCGAGAAAGCTGACAATTTTTTCGATTGTTCTATAAGCGTCATTACGACCGAAATAATTCCGTTCGGCGCCGGCTATTAAAGCCATGATGCCAAACCCGGTTCCCCCGGTGGTAATAATATCGCCGTTTGGATCGTTGCTGCGTTCGCGGGCCAATCCGGTTTGCGGCTGTGCATAGTCGTAGAAGTATCGTGTAGTATAACGTTGTGTCATATCCAGCAAAGCCTCGTCGGTGGCTATGGGGATCGTTACTTTTACTTCAAATTTTGAAGCATCTTTATTCTGAACCGATAAGCCTTTGGGCATTACACGATAGATGTATAGTTGTTTCTTTTGCATTCCTTTTCCGAAGAAGTCAAGGAAGCTATCAGAGCTGGTTTCAGCTCTTTTGATGAACTTTTTACCGCCATCTGTGGAACGATAAATTTCGTAGGTAAACCCGGTACGGCTTTTCCATATCAGTTCTGCATGTCCCGGATAACCGGTTCCGTTTAATGCAACCGGCACTACATAATTCGGATTTTCGGCGAAACTATTGCCGAAGGTCAAGATTAAAAAGCTAAACAGGATAATTTTCTTTAGCATTGCAATTGTGTTTTAGCCATTTCCTGGCAGATGATTTATAAATATGTATAATGAATTGATTTCCCATTTTCAGAGCTTAGCCAAGTTCCACAGGGCCGGTTTCCCTATATTCATAGAGAAACCGTTTTTGCGCCCGGGAATAACCTTGGAACTAAACAACAACCAAAAATTTAACCTTGTATTTTCGACAGTAATTCTATGGAGTTTGTGTATACAAACTGCCGATATGAAATGAAGAGAGAGTAGCTGGTTTATAAACAGCCTATCGAATAGCGCCTGCATATTGCATCTATTCGTAGAGACATCTGATTTTATAAAAGCTGACCGTTTCATTGTGTTTTGATTTCCTGTAGAAAGTTAACGATGCAAAGTAACAGCATGAATGAGAGGAAAACAAATTTTTTGACCCAATAAGAACACTACATGTGAAAACAAGCCAAAATTCAGCACCCTATTTTAACCCTACTAAGCATTTAATTGGAATACTAATTCAAAGATTAATAGATGTTTGTCCAATACATATTTTTGGAAAATATCAATTGATTTCTATCAAAAATAGTATTATAATACAAATGGAAGGGCGGTATTTTTTATCCCGAATAATACAATAACCCTCTTTTCATATTTTCCAGAGAAATGGTAATCGGATAAGAATGTATTTTCGGCATGGATTGGGAGCCGGATAGTTTGCAAAAATGTCAATTCAAAGATAATAATCAGTTTTGATCAGTGAGCTGTTGCACCCGGCAACACACTGTTGCAAGTATCGGCAGATTTAGTAAATAATCAAGGAATATTTAAAATTACTGCGCGCATGGCTTTTATGTTTATTGATATGATGGCTCAGGTGGAGCTACCTTATCAGAGAGCCCATTATCCCTGCTTAAGCTTCTCCTCTCATACGCTTATCGCTCCTCCTCTTCCCCTAATATTGCACTTTGTTGCAGTCTCTGTATTCACGGTTTGACAGGTGCCTGTCAAAATCATTGACACGTACGAGTCAAACAGCTTGACAGGTACCTGTCAAACCAAGTCGCATTAGGTATTCGGCATGCAGCATATTAAGGTATGCGCTGCTTCGGGCTTAGGCTAACGGGTATTTCTCTATCTGCGTGCTGAGTTATGCCTTATTGTAGTGCCGTTCCTCATGTCCTGAAGCTGTGTTATGTGATTGCTTCGTATCGACAGTTGAAAACACAATAGGCTATCCGAAATTTCGGATAGCCTATTGTGTTTATTATAATTGTTGGTGTCTGGCAAAAAACAGTAGATTCTTCGCTTTGCTCAGAATGACAGACTATTACATTCTACTTGTTGGAGATGGGGTCAGTTGGCGGCGAAACCGCCAAGTGACCCCATCTCCCAAACATAAAACATTGATTGTCATTGGTAACTTTGTGAGAAATCTCTTACAAAGTTTCATCTATAAAGTTTACCTGACAATAGCATTATAATTGTTTATTTCAATCTTTATTCACTCAGGAAAATATATCGTATTACTACCAGTGCAAAAAGAATATACATCATCCAGTGAACTTTTTTGGCTTTTCCTGTAACTACTTTAAGTAGTGTGTAAGCCACAATACCGCCAGCAATACCATTGGCAATGCTGTAGGTGAATGGCATTAGAATGAAAGTAAGAAAGGCCGGGAAGGCTTCGGTAAAGTCATTGAAATCAATGTCCAAAACCGATGATGCCATGAGTACACCTACAATGATGAGTGCAGGAGCTGTGGCTGCATTGGGGATAATACCGGCCAAAGGGGCAAATACCAGTGCCAGTAAAAAGATAATACCAGTGGTAACAGCTGTTAGTCCGGTGCGTCCACCTTCGCCGATACCAGCAGCACTTTCTACATACGTAGTTACTGTGCTTGTGCCCATCAAAGCTCCAAACGAAACACCAATAGCATCTACCAACATGGCTTTCCCAATTTTAGGCGACTTGCCATCTTTGTCTATAAGTCCGGCTTTGGTGGCAGTACCAACCAGCGTACCAAAAGTATCGAACAGTTCTACAAACGTAAAAGTAAAGATGACGGTCCAGATACCCATGTTGAGTGCGCCTTTGATGTCCAGTGCTCCAACGGCAAGGTGATGAAAGTCGGGCAAACTAAGAACGCTGAAATTAGCCGGAATAATGGTAACTCCCATAGGGATGCCAAGCAATGTTGAAACCACAATGCTAATCAGAAGTGCACCTTTAACGTGTAAAGCCATAAGGACTGCTGCTAAGCCTAATCCTATAAGACAAAGTACCATGGAAGGGTTGCTGAAACTTCCCATCCCGATATTCCATTCGAAGAACTTCAGGGTAGTAGCTGATGTGCCTTTTCCTAATGCAGCCAGTGTGGGAGGAATGACTTTGGCTGTAACTACCATTATTTCGGATAACTTGAATCCGATGACGGTAATAAATAAACCAATACCCACGGTTATTGCTCGTTTAAGCGAATCGGGAACTGCAATTACTAATATCTGACGTACTTTGGTTACAGTAAGAACAATAAAAATAAGTCCTGAAATAAAAACGGCACCCAAGGCCGACTGCCATGGCATGCCTACTCCGGCTAAAGCCACAGTGGCAAACAGAGCATTGAGTCCCATACCCGGAGCTAAAGCCATGGGAAAGTTGGCCACCAGTCCCATAGCAATGGTTACAAAACCAGCTGATATAGCCGTTGCGAAAAATACAGCATTCTTATCCATTCCTGTAACTCCCAAAATGTTTGGGTTCAGGAAAAGAATGTAAGCCATGGTCATAAAAGTGGTAATACCGGCAATGATTTCGGTACGTACCGTAGTGCCATTCTCTTTTAGTTTAAATATCTTTTCTAACATTGTTGTGTGCTTATTATTTGTTTAAAAGTTCCATTTGGCACCTATCTTCGGACTAATCTTAAGACCATTCACTGTACTGAAATTGCTGGCGACTTGCACTTCACCTCCTAACGAAAGGTGTGGAGTAGGGTTGTACCAAAACTGAGGCTCAGTGATAAATACAAATTTTGTGTTGGTTGGAGTGATTGGCTCATTATTTCCGTTGGTGAAGTTCATATTATCTTCTCTCCAAAAATCGGCAAAACCGGATACAGTCAGTTTCTTGTTGAAGTAATTCAGATTCCAAACTCCGGTTATCTGGAATGAGTTGGTATTTTTTCCCTCAATAGTTTTATAAAGAAGTTTGAGATTCAAAAATTTAGAAAATGCTTTGTCGTGCCAGCCATAATCGATACCGGCAAGGTATGCATTGTTAATTGGAGCGTAAGCAGAACCTACTGCCAGCAATCCGCCGTTGTACTCAATGTGGGCACTGAAAGGGCCATTCCAAAACTTCAGGCAACGGGCTATTTCTGTGTAGGCTAATGAAGGATGATGGTTGCTGCCTCCATTGTAGTACATGTCAACAAACAGGTAGGTGTTTCCCCAGTTATCCGGTTTAAACATTTCCACTGTTGTGGTTAAATAATCACGGCCTTTACCTAGATCGTACAGAACCTGAAGGTTCGTTTGCGCTTTTGCAGCTAATGCAACTAAAAGGCATAATGCAAATGTGACTTTTCTCATAAACTGTGTCGTCTTTTAAAATAAATTATTTGATGGGAATTATGTATGAATGTCAAAAACCGATAATCACTTATCGGTTTGTACTGAAAAATCTTGCCTATTCAAAATATAATGACTTAAACTTCTGACAGTTTAATTAAGTTTGTTTTGTGCTTTTATCGCTTGCAAATATAATAATTATAAATGATTATACCACGTGCAAATATTTGTTACAATCGAAGCTGCTTCCATTTAAGAATAAAACCTTCCCGTAAAGTTTAAAAGTCTTTTTTTAAGGGTAAATAAATACTAATGCGAATCAGGATTTGAAGAGTAGTCCGTAGGACTTACATATCCGTATAATAAGCATATATGTATGTTTTTTGTCCGTAGAGCTTGTCCCGATCTATCGGGAACATTCATATTTTACCTTGTTTATCTCCCCTGAGAGGAATTGATTTGGTATATATTCTCTGCCGGAAATACCTTATTGAACGAAATAGACTTGTCTCCAACTCATGATTCGCATTACTATTTAAACTCAATCATAAATTCTGTCAGGCTTTTAGTAGAAGGGAGACCAATCTTTTTTCGGATACGATATCGTCCTACTTCCACGCCTTTTAAAGAAATGTTCATCAGGTGTGCAATGTCTTTACTTGATAAGTTAAGACGAAGATAGGCGCAAAAACGCAAATCATTAGATGTAAGCTCAGGATAGGTAGTATGCAGGTTGCGGAAGAAATTCTCATGTATCCGGTCGAAATTGGTTTGGAAAATAGCCCAGTCATCTTCCGACGACAGGTTCTCGTCCAGCAACCGAATCAGCTTATCGTAATATTTATTCGGATACTGTGTGCCAAGAGCTTGTTTCTGAGCAATAACTTCTTCCTTAATATTGACCAATATCTCATTTTTCTTGATGATAGTCATGGTCGACTCAGCTAGTTCTTTGCTTTTTACGGTTAGTTCTGATTCCAGTTTGTCTTTGCGGAGGGCAATAATCTGTTGTTCGCGTTTCTCTATTTCTTTACGGCGTATTTCTTCCTGTTCCTGTTTAATCTTTTCTTTTTTCAATTGGAAAGATCGGTGCAGGTAGGCATAAATTCCATATCCCAGCAGGATGATAAGGAGCAGATAGAATATTTTGGCTATTGAACTAAGGTAAAAAGGTGGGTTCACCTCGAAGCTGTAACTTGTTTCCGATAGCTTGACACCGGCCTTGGTCAATACTTCTACATTAAGTGTATAAACTCCATGAGGCAGATATCGGTATACCTTTTGCGACGAACCGGTAGTTTCGCTCCATACTTTGTCTAGTCCATCAAGCTTAAAGCGAAAATGAATGTTGTTTATATTGCTGTATTGCGGATAAAAAACGGTGAACAGTATATTGTTGTATTTAAAGGGTGTTGCAGGCGTTGATTCCGTACTCAGTGGCAGAAAAACAGATTCACTCGATTCGGCATTCGAAGTTTTGATACTTTTGAACTGCAATTTGGCGACATTTGTTTTTCTGACCGAATGGCTTTTGTGATATAATGCCAGTCCATTATCCAGTGTCAGCATGCACTCTTCGTTGGATATGGGAACAATATTCTGATAATCGTCTACAACCTGATTCAGAAATAAGGAATATTGAACTACATCGATAATCCGGATAGCCCCTGGTCTGACTTGTACCAATGCTGACTCTCCGTTGCGGATGAACCAATATAAATCACCCTTGAAATGACAAACGCGGTGAGCGTGCGAGAAATAGCCCAGACTTTTATTGAGTTCATCGTAAGGAATAATCTTTTTACGAATATCGTCATACGTGTAAAAAGCGGTATTGTCGGTAAATACTACGCGGTTATTTACAGAAAACACATTGATTGGGAACCGGTGTTTCTGATCCAATGAATTAAAAGTGCTTATATGTTCAATCCGCCGTAAATCTGAACTAAGGCGAATGGCATATAGGGCTTGGTGTAGGTGACTTGCCCAAATGGTACCTGTGTAATCTATTTCAACATACCGAATTGGATTCAGAAAATTTTCTATAGTATGGCTGAAAGCCCATACTCCGTTTCGTTTTTCATAAATGCATAGTTTGGTATAGGTGCCCTGAACGAGTACCTCTTTCCCGTGGATGACTCCTTCTTTAATGCAAATACCTCCTTTTATGGGCGACAGAATGCTTATACCCTTCGGTGAAACGTCAAATGTCTCTTCGTTATTTCCGCATATTTGTTGTTTGTCAAATTGATTGACGCTCCATACCTGGCCTTTTATTTTCGATTCCAGTTGCAGGTTCTGAATGTTCTTCTTGTTGGCACTCAGTTGGGCTTTGTACAGCCCCTGATTGGTGGCGATGTATAAATTTGGCTCGTCGTAGCTGAGCGAATAAATGGCTCCTATGGACGGACTGAATGAATGTATATAACGGATGGATGAATTGAGCTGAAGGCATGCTATACCTTTGTCTAGCGCCAGCCACAGGTTATTATCCTTATCGCAATGCATGCCTAGTACGGTGTTGTTCTGTAGTACATTCGATGTGTTGAGTGTCCACAGCTTTTCACCTTGCCTATTGATGGCTGTCACACCGTTGAGGATGGTGCCAAGCACAATGGTTCCATCGGGTGCAATGAGTGCCCGGTTTATTTCTGCTTTTTTCAATTCATCATCCACATTTGTTACAAAGCGCATGATGGTTGTTCCATCAAAAATATACAGGCCGTCGGAATTGGTGACAAGCAAAGAACGGGATTTATCCAAGGTCAATGTAGCGATAACCGGACTCTTTAACATACCCTTAGCCGCGGGCATAAAGCTGTTTTTATTCAGGCTGAAAAGACTAAACCCGTATAACTCGGTGTGCGTATAGATTTGATGATTGCTTATATTGAAAAACAGGAAAGAAAACGGACAATGATAACCTTTTACTTCTCCGTTACGGTAGGTAAAGTAAGAGGTGAATGATTGAAAAATAAGCGTTCCGTTAAAATCGAGGATGTTCCAGATCTCGTCGTTTTGCATCTTGTACGTTTTCAATTTAGCCGAAAGAGAATGATAAATAAGCTGTCCGCTATTATTTTTTTCAAAGTAACCGAACTGCTCGAATGAACCCACATAAATCCGGTTATCTTTAGTTATGAGTATGGAACGCACAATCTGGTTACCCGGTACCGGATGAATTTGCCATAACGAACCGTCGAACTCTAACACTCCCTGATTATTCCCAAAGTACATAATACCATCTTTAGCCTGAGCCACAGCCCAGTTCTGGTTGGAGGCATTATAGTCTTTTTTGTTGAATTGAGTAATAATGGGGCTAAATTCTTGTCCTATACAATAAATAGAACTGAAAATAAGAGCAAGAAGTACCAGTTTTTTTGATGAAATGTCCATGGTAGTGATCCGTATATGCATATGAGGCTTTTCTGGCTGCAAATAACGTAAAGTTCTGCGACATGACAAAACAATTTCACGCTTATCTGATGCTTGCGTTAAATGGGAGGGCAGTATAAGATAAAACCACTAATTGATAGTTTCTTTTAATTTATCTGATACTCGTAAACCATTCAGACGCCTTAATTGAGTTTACACAGATAATGCATCTGTAGGTGTATAATATAAAAAGAAGCCTTACTGATATTTCAGTAAGGCTTCCCCGGCTTTTATAAAACGTATTTCTATGAATTATTTCTTTATTTCATCATGAGCAACTTGCTTACGTACTTTTTTAGCTCTGGCAATACTGATCAGTTTCTCCATTTCCACTGTAATTGGCGAAGCAATAAATACAGAAGAATAAGTTCCGATAATAATACCAAACAACATGGCAAATATAAATCCTCTGATTGTTTCTCCACCGAAAATAAACATGGCAGTCAACGTCAGAATCACGGTCATTGTCGTACTGAATGTTCGACCCAACATTTCGTTTACCGATAAGTTGATCAACGATATTCTGTCTCGTTTAGGGAACAGGAGTACATTCTCACGAATACGGTCATAGTTGATTACCGTGTCGTGAACCGAATAACCGATTACAGTTAATATAGCTGCTATAAATGCTTGGTCAATTTCCATAGAGAATGGAAGGAAACCATATAACAACGAGAACAAACCAAGGGTGATGATTGCATCGTGTGCTAACGAAACGATAGCTCCTAAGGCATAACCCCATTCTCTGAATCGGATAAAGATATACAATCCGATACCGAAGATCGCAAAGATTACGGCCCAAACAGCTGATCGTTTAATATCATCTGCCACAGTAGGCCCTACTTTTTGAGAACTTTTGATGTTTTCTTTAATGAACTCAGTTTTCGTTACCGAACCTTTAAGCAACGGTTTCAGGTTGTCATAAAGCTTACCCTCAATTTCGTTATCAATGGTAGAAGCATTGTTCTCAATCTTATATTTTGTTGCAATTCGAACCTGATTGTCTGATCCAATAGTAATTACCTGAGGCATATCTCCGTCAAAGGCATTTTCGAGCATCGAACGTATCTTTTCTGTACTTACAGGCTGATCAAAGCTGACAACGTAATTTCTACCTCCCGAGAAGTCAACACCCAAACTAAATCCACGAGTAGCAAAAGATATGCAGCTGATTACTATCATAGCAGTAGATAGACCGTATAACCATTTACGAATTCCCATGAAATCGATTTTTGTGTCTTTAAACCAGTTTTTAGTTACACCGGTAATAAATGAAATCTCTTTTGCACTTTCATGGTTTGCATACAAGTACAACATGTAGCGGGTTAAGAATACTGAGGTAAAGAATGAAGTAAGTACCCCGATAATTTCAGTTACCGCAAAACCTTTAATAGGTCCTGTTCCGAAATAAATTAAAATGATAGCTGTTATGACTGAAGTTACATTGGAGTCAATAATTGCCGAAAGAGCGTGACCGATACCATCATCAATCGCTTTCTTCATGGTTTTTCCCTTATTCATTTCCTCTCGGATACGTTCATACATCAGTACGTTCGCATCAACAGCCATACCCAGCGTGAGCACAATCCCCGCAATACCGGGAAGGGTTAATACTGCACCGAAGGATGCTAAAATTCCAAAAAGGAAGAATACGTTAGCAAGCAGAGCTAAGTCGGCAATCAACCCCGGTACTACTCCATAATACAGGATCATGTAAAGCAATACCAATATAAATGCTATGATAAATGAGATTAACCCATTATTGATGGCTTCTTTACCCAGCGATGGACCAACGATGTTTTCTTGTACAATACGAGCAGGAGCCGGCATTTTACCAGATTTCAACGTGTTGGCCAAATCCTTTGCTTCTTCTACCGTGAAGTTTCCTGTGATCTGAGAGCTACCACCTGTGATTTCTCCGTTTACAGTTGGGAATGAATAGATATAACCGTCTAAGGCAATTGCAATGGATTTTCCAATATTGTCTTTAGTCATGCGGGCCCATGTTTTAGAACCTTCCTGATTCATGCTCATACTTACATTAGCATAAGCCGAAGTTTGAGCAAAGTCAGCACGAGCATCGGTAATTACATCACCGCCCAGTGTAGCGTGTCCATCACGGTTTGTTACTTTAATAGCAACTAATTGGAAGATTTCTCCTTTTTTATCAATTGCTTTTACCGACCATCTCAGACCTAAGTCACGGGGTAAAGTTTCTTTAACTTGTTTGGTCTTAAAGTATTCGTTTATTTGAGCAGTGTCTTTACTGTGCGCATATCCTACTACCGGACCACGACCAACTTGTCCGCCCTGAGCGTTTAGCTGAAGTAATGCGAATAAAGGATTTTCTTTTCGGCTCTTTTCCATAACTTTGGTTGAGTCCGTAACTGCCGCAGTATTTGTTTTCTTCTGCAGTGCAGCTTTCAGGCTATCAACACTGCTTAACGACGATGCTTTCTTTGCGGTAGCTTTAGTTAGTGCTACCCCTTTTGCCCCTTTAGCAGCTGTGGAATCTTTAGTAGTTACCGTTTTTCCTCCATTAGCTTGTAAAGTAGCCAACACTTTATTGGCATCCGAAATATTGTTTACAATTTCGTTTAAGTCATAAGTTTCCCAGAATTCCAGATTGGCCGATCCCTGAAGTAATTTACGAACACGTGCAGGTTCTTTAATCCCTGGAAGTTCAACGAGAATACGTCCGTTACCTAATTTCTGAATGTTTGGTTGAACAACTCCAAATCGGTCAATACGTTGACGCAATACATTGAATGAATTAGCAATGGCACCGTCTACTTCGGTTTTTAAGACTTTAATAACATCGGCATTCGAAGTTGTTAGTGAAATCTTGTCTTTCAATTCGAAAGTGCTGAAGATCGATGCTAGTTTAGCGTTCGGATCTAATTTAGTGTAAGATTCAACAAAAAGGTCAATGTACGATTTCTGGCTGTTTGTTTTCTCCAGTTCAGTGGCATTAGCCAAGGCCTGATTGAAATTTGCATTTGAATTGAAATCAGACAAAGAACGAATGATATCAGAAACCGATACTTCGAGGGTTACATTCATTCCTCCTTTTAAGTCAAGACCAAGGTTGATTTCTTTGTCACGACATTCTTTCAGTGTGTATCCCAACCATACTTTCTCACTCCCTATAGAGTCTAAGTAGTTATACTCTTTCAATTGATCCCCACCTGCATATTCCTTAGCTTTTTTGTTGTACATGTTGGTGACAACACTAAAAGATAAATAAAATAGACAGACTAAGGTTAACGAAAGTGCAAAAAGTCTGATAAGTCCTTTGTTTTGCATGGAAAAATTATTTAAAATAAGACATTAGTTATTTCTATTTTTTTAAAGAGCTGCAAATATAGCATTTTTTTTATTAGAAACATAAAAAAATGAGCATCAGAAGTTCTATTACAATCAAAAACATCAAAAAAAGCTGACTTTTCTTTTTAGATTCGTTTTTGGAGGTTCAATTTTTTGACTTTTTGCTTGCCATTTCGGATGTTTTTGAAAAAATAATAGGCATTAAATAGTCTTTAAATCAAATTTATAAGTTCTTTTATTCGCAAATAGACAAATGTTTTTCGAATAATTATTTGCCAGTTCAAAATAAAGCGCTACTTTTGCACCTACAAAATATCGCGGAGTGGAGCAGTGGTAGCTCGTTGGGCTCATAACCCAAAGGTCGTTCGTTCGAGTCGGACCTCCGCAACTAAATAAAACAGGCTATTTCAATCTGAAATAGCCTGTTTTATTTTTATTCGGAATGATGTTTATGAAACCGAAACACCAATCAATTTTCCGATCCCAAAGGTTATTGCGGCAGCGATTAAACCGAAAATCACCTGACGGAAACCCGAATACCAAAGATTTTTTCCTGTGAATAATGTAATGGCTCCTCCTATTAAGAACAATCCGGCGGCGCTCAGAATAACGCTTAAAACAATGGCATGTATTCCGGTTGTAAAGAAAAACGGTGAAACGGGAATGATAGCTCCAATGGTAAACAGGAAGAATGAATACAAAGCTGCTTCTATGGCCGATCCTTTTAATTCTTCTGGATTGATGCCGAGTTCTTCTTTAACTAATACGGCATGGGCGTGTGTTTTGTCTTTCATGATGTCTGCAGCCATGGTGTTAGCTTGTAATTCTGGAATGCCTTTGGCCATGTAAATTAAGGCGAGTTCCTGTTGTTCTCCTTCGGGATTTGTTTCCAACTCGTCCATCTCTATGGCCATCTGGTTTTCGTACAGCTCCTGTGAACTCTTTACTGAAATCCATTCTCCTAAAGCCATGGATAATGCTCCGGCTAATAATCCGGCAATACCAGCCAGTAAAACTCCTTTTCCTCCGCCTGTGGCTCCGGCAATACCCATAACTAAACTAAAGTTAGACACAAGTCCGTCATTTCCTCCCAATACGGCAGCCCGAATGGCATTTCCCCCTACCGAACGATGCCGGCTTTCGAATTTGGCATGCTGTGTTCCGCTTATGTTTTTATCGTTGTCCAGTATCGACCATAATATTTGTACATGGTTGGTTTCTGATCCGGTAACTTCCAGCTTGTTTTTTTTCTTGGTTTTGATTATGGCATTCGAAAGACTCTTCTCTGTGTCCATCATAGCGCCGAGCACATAATCGTATCCAAAGAGTTTACCTATCAGGTTCATTGTTCTGGCCCGCCACGATGGTTTGATCAGGTTTTCGGTGGGTATGTTTACTTTGCGAGCAAAAGCTTCGGCGTGCCCCTGTTCTATTTCGCTCATCTGGCGAAAAACATTGGCTACGGCTTCGTCGGCTTCATTTTCGGCTAGTTTGCGATACAGGTAACAGGCGTCAATTTCAGTTTGGATATTTTTATTTCTCATTTCATGTTTATTTTATCTGGCTCAAAAGTACTAAAAAAGGAATTGGCTGGTACAAAAAAAGAGCTCCGGAACATTTCGTTCGGAACTCTTCGCATATAGTGTGTTTGATGTACCCTCTATAAAACGCGAAAGGTAGTAACGCCTTACTACCAATCTTTGTTAACCTTAAATCTAATACTATGAAAAAATCACGATGCAAAGATAAGGCACATTTGGAATCCGTGCAAGTGTTTTCCGAAATATTTCTATGAAAAACGTGTTTTATAACATCTTTTTAATGTTTCTGACGTTTTTTTATTCTGAAATGCTGCTTTTCTACCATTTTTAGTATATTTATTAACTACTTCTGGTTGTTTGAATCGGCCTTTCTCGATACTTACAAATCTGTTTTGATTAAAAACCGATCGCTTTTAATCCTAATCCGGTCTTTTCAGCTAGTCCAAACAGTAGATTCATGTTTTGAACGGCTTGTCCGGAGGCTCCTTTCAGTAAATTATCGATCATTGAAACAATCAACAGCTTGTCGTCGTGTTTTTCCAGATACACTAGTCCTTTGTTGGTATTTACGACTTGTTTCATATCCGGATTTTTGTCAACAACAAAAGTAAAGGCGGCGTCTTTGTAAAAGTCAGTGTATAGTTTTTTTGCTTCGTCCAGACTAAGTGAACATTGTGTATAAGCTGTGGCATAAATACCACGCGCAAAGTTACCGCGTACGGGAATAAAGTTTACGGCTTTATCAAATCCGGGTTGTAACTGACGAAGCGATTGTCCGATTTCCTGTAGATGTTGGTGCCCGAAAGCTTTGTAGATAGAGATATTATTGTTGCGCCAGCTGAAGTGTGATGTTGCCGACGGTTTTACGCCGGCTCCGGTAGAGCCGGTAATGGCATTGACATGCACCTCGTGGGTAAGCAGCCCGGCTGACGCCAGTGGTAATAATGCCAATTGTATGGCAGTGGCAAAACATCCGGGATTGGCAATGTGGGTGGCTTTGCGAATTTGGTCGCGATTTAATTCAGGGAGTCCATACACAAAGTCGTGATCGGAACGAGTCTCGCGGTAATCGGTAGACAAATCTATGATTTTCAAATGAGCAGGCACATTGTTTTCGTCCATAAACTTCTTGCTATCGCCATGTGCCGAGCAAAGAAACAGGGCATCGACCGAACTGAATGGTAACTCGGAGGTAAATACCAGATCGGTTTCGCCAATCAATCCGCTGTGAACATCCGTAACGGGATTTCCTGCATTGCTGCTACTGTTTACAAACACAATGGTTACGGCGGGATGGTTAATCAGGATGCGAAGCAACTCTCCTGCGGTGTATCCGGCTCCGCCTATTACGCCGACTTTAATTTTTGTCATAACTGAAAGTGAATATAGGATATATGTTTTGTTTAATTTGCTGACTTTACTGATTTCCGACTTCTGATTCTATCAAAAATAACTGTTTGAGTTGAATTTTCTTCTTCAATATCAAAATCATCTTGCAGCCCAAGCCAGAATTTGGCTGAGTTTCCAAAGTATGAGCTTAGTCTCAATGCTGTATCGGCAGTAATTCTTCGCTTTCCTTTGATAATTTGAGAAATACGTGTTTGAGGTATTTCCAAATCTTTCGACAACTTATAAGCCGATATTTCCATGGGAATAAGGAATTCTTCATTCAATATTTCGCCGGGCTGTATGTTATGCTGTTTTTTCATTTAGAATGCTTTAACAAGTCACAAATTTCTCAGTGGCAAAGGTAGTTAATCGGAATGTTATATCAAAAAATTAAAGAGATAATAAATCTCTGGTAGAATACTCCGCCTGTTCTGCCTATTTTACGCTTTGTCATATAGCTCGATATTAAGTAAGGCAACGTACTTTTTGCGCCGGTATTTATATTATTTCACGACAAATAAAACACGTAAGTAACTGACAACCAACCAATCATTATCATCCATGTCCACGCCCAATAACTAAACTTACGGTTTTTGTGGTGGAGCGTGTACATGAGCAACAGGTTTGCAAATACTCCACCCAGCAGTTCCAGTATGTGTAATGTTCGTTCAGGTATTCGGTGTCGGCCTCGTATAGCTGCATTTTTATCGTATGCAAAAATGAATCCGCTTAGGAGATTGATAAATACAAAATAGATTGTTATGAGTTTCATCTGTTGCTTCTGTTTTCTGTTTTAATGCAGCATTTAAATGTTTTTGCCGCGGTTGATATAGGTAAAGCTATGTTTCAAATGCCTTATGCGGTATGGTAGATTGCCAATGCGCTATACAAAATGACAAAATGCGGTACCTTAAACTGTCAATGCGCTACTTCCACCATCAATTGCAGATATAGCAAATTCAATATTTCAACTATCAAACGGTCTATTCTTCCAATAGGTCGGGTCTCAATCGCTTTGTGCGTTCCACCGACTGCTGATGATTCCATTCATCCACTTTGGCCTGATGTCCCGAAAGCAGAATGTCAGGCACTTTCCATCCCTTATATTCTGCCGGACGGGTGTAAACAGGTGGTGCAAGCAGGTTGTCTTGAAACGAATCGGAGAGAGCCGATTGTTCGTCGCCAATAGCCCCGGGTATAAGTCGCACAATAGCGTCGGTCATGATGGCGGCAGGTAATTCTCCTCCTGTAAGCACATAATCGCCAACGGTTATTTCTTTTGTAATCAAATGTTCGCGTATGCGATGGTCAATACCCTTGTAATGTCCGCAAAGAATAATCAGATTGGCGGACATCGACAGGTTGTTAGCCATTTTCTGGTTAAACTTTTCGCCGTCGGGTGAGGTGTAAATCACTTCGTCGTAAGTCCGTTCGCTTTTCAGCAGGGAGATAATCCGGTCAATCGGCTCTATCTGCATAACCATGCCGGCACTAAACCCAAAAGCATAATCGTCTACGCGACGATGTTTGTCGGTGGTATAATCGCGTAGATTATGCACATGAATTTCTACCAGCCCTTTATTTTTGGCTCGTTTTACAATAGAATAATTGAGTGGACTGTCAAGTAATTCGGGTACAGCGGAAATAATATCGATGCGCATTCAGTATAATTAATAATGGGAGTGCAAAGTTACTAAATAATGTGATGATGTGGTGATGTGGTGATGTGATAATGGTTTAGTGAGGTGATGAATGATGAGTTAATGAAATCATACAGAGAAAATAAAGTGAAAATGATAATTGTGGCCCCCCCCCCGATTTGTACTTTCAAATTATTTAGACTGATCATCACATCATCACATCAACATATCATCACATCATCACATCATAAATTAGCAGCCATCCATTTTCGGAGTAGGTCGGGCGATTTTCCACATCGGCGTGCATAGTCATGAAACTGGTTGTCGTCAATTTTACCTATCATAAAGTACTTCGACTTTGGATGAGCAAAATACAATCCGCATACCGATGCATTGGGAAACATAGCTCCGTTTTCGGTAAGTTGAATGCCTATTTTGGAAAATTTTAAAAGTGGATCCAGTTCAAAAATAATGGATTGGTCGGGTAGGGAAGGGTAACCCACGGCCGGACGAATGCCGCTGTACATAGTTTTCAGCATATCCTTTATGGATAAATTTTCGTCGGGTGCATAACCCCAGTATTCACGTCGCACTTTGTAGTGAATCCATTCGGCAGCTGCTTCAGCCAGTCTGTCGGATAGTGTTTTGGCCAAAATAGACCGATAAACATCATCTTCTTTTTCGAATGCTTCTGCATAAGCTTCTACGCCCTGAATGGTGGTGGCAAATGCACCTACGTAATCGTTTTCGGGAGCCACAAAGTCGGCAAGCGAGTAGCAAAACCCATCGGTAGCCGGATGTTGCTGCCGAAGCATAGGCAGAGTGATGGTGTTGCCCTCATTTTCAATAAAAATATCATCACCCAATGCATATCCCTGAAAAACACCAAAACTTGCATTGACCGATACAATTTTTTTGTCGAGCATGTGGCGCAGCATTTCCTGTGCATCTTTGAAGAGCTTGAGAGCTTCTTCAGCTCTGGGTCTGTCTGCCTGAGGAAACTGTTGCAGCCAGCTCATTTTACACGAAAGGCAATCATGAACAGTTTCAATGCCCTCGTATTTGCCAGATAATCGCCAGGCCATAAAGAAAAATCCCCAGTCGATAAATGGTACTATTTCGTTTAAATCTATTTCATTAAGTGTTATTAGTCCGAGAGTGTTGGGTTTGGTAGGAATATATTTCATGTTGAACATAATAGTTTATATGGCATAGGATAGGCCTCGACTTATCCTTTCACTGAATTTTGTGTGATTACAACACAAAAATACATGAAAAAGTTGTAAGTTTGCGGATTAAGAAATCATTCACTCAATTTATATCTTATGAAATACTCTTTCTTAGTCCTTTTGGCTTTTGCGCTCGTATTCAATCTCTGCGAGGCACAAACAAAAAGAGGAATAGGCAACGACTTGCTCATGGATTCTGCGACTTTTGATACAATCAAATTATTGACTCCCGATACTTTGGGAGGAAAACCACTTATGCAAGCCATTGCGCATCGAAAATCGGATCGGCAGTTTGAATCACGAAATCTCTCGCTTAAGCATCTGTCGGAAGTACTGTGGGTAGCTAATGGTATTAATCGTGCTAATGGGAAACGTACTGTTCCTTCGGCTATGGGCTTATATCCGCTGCAAACTTATGCGGTGTTTTCCACGGGTATTTACTTTTATAATCCGCAAAAGCATCAATTGGAACCACTTGTAAAAGGTGATTATCGTGCTTTGGCTGGTTTGCAAACTTACGTGGACACGGCTCCATTGAATCTGCTTTTTATTGCAAAAGGTAAAAGTGCAACGGATAATTTTCTAAAAGCTTATATGGATTCGGGTTACTGTGGACAAAATGTTTATCTGTATTGTGCCTCAGAAGGACTTAAATGTGTAGTTCGCGCCGGAGCTAAAGAAGCCGAACTTCTTAAAGCAATGCATCTGGGTGACAATTATAAGTTTATTCTGGCGCAGACTATCGGATATTGAGCTGTTGTCAGTCAACAGTTACAAAAGATCTTTGGAGCAATCCGGAGATCTTTTTTGTTGTGGAAAGTTAGCTATAAGTTAGCAATACTATTTAATGATTTGTTTTCTGATAGAAAAGTCCATATGAGCAGTCTTGTAACTCGTAACTATTTACTCGTAACTCCTAAATGTTAGTTTAGCGAAATCCTGTTCAATCGATTTTGTTGAGCCCTTGCAATGGCTTTAAGAAATTTCGGACTTGGAATGAACTCAACTTTCATTTCCCGTTCGCCGGTAATAAGGTCCGGTTCTGCAAAATGGGGCCGAAAAGTTCCTAATGACCAATTCACACTTGAACCATTCCTCAGCATTTCTTCCATTACTTCAAAAGTAAGTCTCAGCACTTCTGCTACTTTATCCCGATCGAGTTTGGTTCTTTCTGCTATGCCATCAATCAAGTCGCTCCAGCTTACTGTTCCTGTAAGCAGCCAGGATGGGCATTTGAATTCATTGTTTTTGCTATCTTCATTCATAGCGCTTTTGTATTTTGAATATCTATAAACTTGGTATACTCATTCCCGTTATTTTTCGGTACAAGTCCAATGCATATACATCGGTCATACCTGAAATGTAATCTAATACCGCCATTACTTTTCCGTACGTAGTGGGGCTGTCTGTTTCGTATTGCTGTGGTATACGCATCAGCAGTTGTTGGGAGTAAGCTTTGTCCGGACTCAGCACTGCAGCCACCAGATGTTCCAGCAGCGTTAGGATGATTTTGTAACCGGCCAGTTCTACATCCAGTACTTCCTGCGAGCGATATATTTTTGCAAAAGCCGTCTTCGAACAACTTTCGTAAGCTTCGGCCGAATGTTGTGGCAGGCTTTTGATAAGCGACGAAGCAAAAGTCCCATTCAGAATATCAGTTTCATTATCGGCAAAAACAGCTGAGCACTCTTCAATTAATTGCCCGATGACTGAAGATCGAAGGTAAGCTATCTGTTCGTTCACATCCGTAACCATCAGCAATGTTTCCTGACGACGGGCTCTGCGCTCTGCATTAAAAAATCCCAGAAACAAATTCTTCGTTTCGTCCGAAGTTAGTATTCTGAGCTTGTGCGCATCTTCAATATCCATAATTTGATAGCAAATATCGTCTGCAGCCTCTACCAGATACACCAGCGGATGACGTGCGTAGCGATTTTCATTGCCTGGCAGATGAGGTATACCCAGTTCGGTAGTTATCTTTTCAAAATCGGCTTTCTCCGAATCAAAAAAACCAAACTTTTGTTTTTTAGGGTCGGAATAAACAGAGGCATACGGATATTTTACGATCGAAGCCAGCGTGCTGTAAGTTAACACGAACCCGCCGGGACGTCGACCGTTGAACTGATGAGTAAGTAAGCGTAACGCATTGGCATTGCCTTCAAAGCAAATAATGTCTTTCCACTCTTCGGCGCTCATTTGGGTAGCCAAATGCTGTCCGTTACCTTCCGAAAAATAAGTAGCAATGGCTTTTTCGCCCGAATGACCGAAGGGTGGGTTACCTAAATCGTGTGCCAGGCATGCTGCCGATATGATTGATCCAATTTCTTCAAGGTACGGAGTTTCTATATGCTTCTTCGACTTCAACTTGTGAGCCACATTCACTCCTAACGATCGTCCTACCGATGCCACTTCTAAACTATGTGTAAGGCGATTGTGCACAAATACGCTGCCCGGAAGCGGAAATACCTGCGTCTTGTTTTGCAGCCGCCGAAACGGTGCCGAGAAGATTAGGCGGTCGTAATCGCGCTGAAATTCACTCCGGTCATCATCGCGTTTCACGTGATATTGCTCCTGTCCGAAGCGCTTGGTCGATAAAAGTTGGTTCCAGTTCATATTTTACTCACTTTGTTCGTGTTATTACTTCGTGATATTAGCTTCGCGTTATTCGTTGCGATAATAATACGACCGTAGGGAGTGAATATCTATTAATATCACCCGAAGGGCTAATATAAGCGAAGCTAATAACAATTTTTTATTGCGGCATATGATAATTTTTAAGTTCCGCTCTTAAGTTCTTGCTTTTGCTGTCAGTTACTTTATCCATCCATCCCCAGAATTTGTCGCCGTGGTTCATCTCTTTGGTGTGACAAAGCTCGTGCAGAATCACATAATCTACCAAATGAGGCGGCAGTAACATTAAATAGAGCGATAGATTAATACTCTTTACATGCGAGCAGCTTCCCCAGCGGGTTTTACTCGATTGGATCTTTACTTCAGAGAATGTAAAACCAAACTTATCTGCCAATTGCTTTGTTCTCCCCGGCAAAAGCCGTTTAGCCTCTTTCCGCATAAAGTAACTGATCCCGTTCCAGAAAAATTGTTGATTTTCTGTTGTTGAGCAATCCGTTCCGGTCGGAAATTCAATATTCAGCGTACTGTTTTTTAGAGAGAAATAAATGTTCTTTCTGGTGGTCGGCTTTGCATTTACTACAAACGTGAGTGTTTGTAAATGCGAGTTTTCGTCTATTAGAATATTCCTTTTCTCAAGTCCTTTTCCGAGAGCTTCCTGCTTCTGAATAAGTTTTGTTCGGATGGAATTGATAAACTTCATGGCATCGTGCTCACTTGCCGGATGCGGCAACGTAACTTTAAGACCATTGTTCAAAATTCGCACACGGATGTGTTTCGAGCGTTCATTGCGCACAAATTCAATAGTTCCTAACTCAGCATCCGATAGCATGATTCGTAAAAAGCAGATTAATTTTACTTGAAGAAAGGACAAAGATACATTTTTTTTGAGCAAAAAATAATGGATTATTCTCTGAAAGGAATAACTTTGCATAAAAATTATAACATAGGATTTTGTGTTACGCTTTACTCGGTTTTTTCCTTGTAATTTGGAACTCCTAACTTGTAGCTAATTTATGATAAACGCAACGAACATACGTAAAAGTTTTGGCGATCTTGAAGTCCTGAAAGGTGTTGATTTGCACATTGCAAAAGGTGAAATTGTATCGATAGTAGGTCCTAGTGGTGCCGGTAAAACCACTTTACTGCAAATTCTGGGGACACTCGACAAACCTAATACAGGGAAGGTACTGGTGGATGGTATTGACTTTAGTAAACTGGGCGAAAAAGAGCTGGCGGCTTTCCGCAATAAACATATTGGGTTTATATTTCAGTTTCATCAGTTGTTACCAGAGTTCACTGCACTCGAAAACGTGATGATACCGGCTTTAATTGGCCGGAAAGATAAAAAAAAGTCGGAAGAACGGGCAAAAGAAATACTGGCATATCTTCAACTTACGGATCGGATGGATCATAAACCCAATGAATTATCAGGGGGTGAAAAACAACGGGTTGCGGTGGCGCGAGCATTGATAAATGATCCGGGATTAATTCTGGCGGATGAGCCCTCGGGTAGTCTGGACTCTAAAAACAGAGATGAACTCCATAAACTATTGTTCGACCTTCGCGAAAAATTCGGACTTACGATTGTGATTGTCACACATGATAAAGAATTGGCAGCATTGTCCGACAGAGTGATTGAGATGCGTGACGGACTTGTTCAATTACCAATGGAAAGTTAATAAGTAGTCCCGCCGGGAATCGAACCCGGATCTAGTGTTTAGGAAACACTTGTTCTATCCATTGAACTACAGGACCTCATTTTTTGGTGGCACAAAATTACATTATTTTACCGACATAAAAAACAGTCATACATATTTCCGGTCTGCGAAACATAGAGCGAAACAGTCAGAATTCATGAGTAAAAATAAATTTTTCGTTGTTTGGGAAGGAAAACAACCCGGTATTTACCGATCGTGGAACGAGTGCAAACAACAAATTCACGGTTATGGTGGTGCGATTTATAAAGGATTTGCTACTGAGGCGGAGGCCCGGGAAGCAATGACTTCACCTTGTTGGGACTATATAGGTAAAAATGCGAAAGAAAAGAAACTTTCGGAAGAAGAAATAGCCAAATTCGGAAAACCAGATTTAGAAAGCCTATCGGTAGATGCGGCTTGTAGCGGCAATCCCGGTTTAATGGAGTACCGTGGCGTTTATACAAGAACGGGTGAAGAGGTGTTCCGTCAGGGTCCTTTTAAAGAAGGAACAAACAATATAGGTGAATTTTTGGCATTAGTTCATGGATTAGCTTTTCTGAAACAAAAGAACAGTCCTCTTCCTATCTATACTGATAGTATTACTGCCCTAGCATGGGTTAAAGCCAAAAAAGCAAAAACGAAGTTGGAAAAGAATGAAATAAATGCGGTACTTTTCGATTTAGTTTCCCGGGCTGAAACCTGGTTAAAGCAAAATGAATATACAACTATAATAAAAAAATGGGAAACGCAGGTTTGGGGTGAAATTCCTGCTGATTTTGGGCGAAAATAATTGCTCTTGATCATGCTTGTTCGGTTGCTGCTAAAGAAAAATTACGTTGATTATTTAACCATAAAAATACACAAATTACGGATTTAAGCTCTGTATGAAAAAGAAAATATTAGTAGACCTTTCAATACTCAAACATAGAAATTGTGGACTTGGGCAAGTTGCATTTAATTATGGTCGATTTTTTAAAGAGTATTATAAAAAGAGCAACGAATTTGATTTATATGTTTTGTTGCCTAAAAAGATGGTTGGTGAATTTGGGCCAGAGATTAATTATATTTCTTCAAATTGGGTGTTCAAATATTTTCCATTTTTACTTCCCACATTTGATGTCTGGCATGCTATTCATCAATTGAGTAATTTTAAACCTTTTCATAAGAGAACAAAACTCATATTGACTATTCATGATTTCAATTTCATGTATGAGAAGAGAGAATCCAAATCCAGAAGGTATTTAAACAAAGTACAATCCGAAATTAATAGAGCAGATAAGATTATCTGTATATCTAAGTTCTCGAAGAGCGAGGCAGAACGTTTTGCTGATTTGAAGGGCAAATCTATAGATGTGATTTATAATGGAGTTGAACAATTTGACTTCAGCATTGCGAAAAGACCTGATTTTATTAAATCTAGTACCCCATTTTTTTTTAGTATTGGTCAAATCAAGACTAAAAAAAATTTTCATGTTCTTTTACCTCTGATGAAGATGATTCCAGACAAGGAACTGTATATAGCAGGAAAATGTGGAACTCCTTATGCAGATCAGATACAAGATACAATTAAAAAAGATAATATAACAAATGTTCATCTGATTGGAGAAGTAACTGATTCGGAACGAATATGGCTTTATAACCATTGTGAAGCTTTTTTATATCCATCACTTTTTGAAGGTTTTGGATTGCCTGTTGTTGAAGCGATGTATTTTGGAAAACCGGTGTTTACAACTGAAGAAACTAGCTTAAAAGAAATAGGAGGAGGGCTTACTTATATTTGGAATAACTTTGAAGCAACATATATGAAAGATATTTTGATTGCTGGTTTAACTGTATTTCAACAGTCTTCTCTTAAGGCGCAACAGAATATTGATTATGCCAAATCTTTCTCATACGAGAAGCATATGGCGGCATATATGAGAATATACAAGCTTTTGTTAAGTGACAGGAAGTAAGGAGACACATTTAATATGAATTTAAATAGATAAGAAATCGTATGCGTAAAATAAGCGTTGTCATTATCACTTATAATGAAGATAAGCGGATTAGACAGACACTGGAATCTGTAAAATGGTGCGATGAAATTATTGTTGTGGACTCGTGTAGCACTGACACTACAGTTGATATTTGTAAAGAGTATAGTAATTGTAAGGTTTATATTCAGCCATTTCTTGGTTATGGACTTCAGAAAAGATTTGCTGTAGATAAAGCATCAAACGATTGGGTTTTATCTATCGATGCTGATGAAGTAGTGACTGATGATTTACGTGAAGAAATAAAGAGCATTTTTTCATCTTCTTCTATTTCAAGTGCCGGATTTAATGTGCCTATAACCATGGTTTTCATGAATAAAGTATTTAAATATGGTGCTGAAAACAAATGCTTGCATCTTCGATTCTTCAATAAAAATGAAGGCAATTTTGATACCCAAAGTCTGCATGAAGTTGTGGAGCTTAGAGGAGCTGTCTCCACACTTAAAAATGAGATACTGCATTGTAGTTATGTAGATACTCACCATTATATATATAAAATGAACGATTACACTAGTATATATGCTAATGAATCCTTTAAGAGGGGAAAAAATGCGGGGCGCTTGAAATCAGTCTTCAGGTTTTTATTCGAGTTTATCCGGCAGTATTTTATCAAGTGTAATTTTTTGAATGGTTACCCAGGCCTTGTGTGGTCAATATTCTCATCATATTATGTTTTTGTGAAGCTCGTAAAACTTTACGAAAAAAATTTATATAAATAAATGATTCTATTCAAAATAATTCATCATTACATTTAACTGTTTGTTATGTCTGTTATTGCAATACTATTAGGATTACTTTTATTTTTACTTGTTTTTCAATTATGTGTATCAATTATGTCTAAACGGGGACTTCGTGTTTTAATGTATCATAAATTAAGTGACTCCGATAGTGATGGCCTTACAGTGAAAGTCGATGTCTTTGAAAAACAGTTGTCATATCTGACTAAACATGATTATCAGCCAATAACAATAGAACAACTTATTCAATATCAATATAGAGGCTCAAAATTGCCGGATAAGCCTGTCCTTATAACCTTTGATGATGGCTATGAGAATAACTATACTTATTTATACCCTTTGTTGAAAAAATACGGATTAAAAGCAACCATTTTTCTCCCTGTAGGATTTATCGGAAAATCAAATTTCTGGGATGAAGGTAATGAGCCCATTATGAACTATGAAAGACTTAAGGAAATGAGTTCTACATTTATAGAGTTTGGGTTACATTCATTTTCGCACATTAATTATGCCGGATTGACAGAAGAGGAGTTGATTCATGATATAACTGAATGCAAAAAAAAGCTTACAGAGATTGCTGTTCCTTTTGTATCTGCAATTGCATACCCGTATGGAGCTTATCCGCGTGAAGAAGAAAGGTATGCAAAGTTTAAAGAAGTTCTAATAAACAATGGGATTTTATGTGGTTTTCGTATTGGTAATAAGATAAACAAACTCCCGATATCAGATCTGTTTAATATTAAAAGGATTGATGTTAAAGGAACAGATTCATTCTTTAAATTTAAAATAAAGATGTTGCTTGGAAGGGTAAAGCCATTTTGAATTAAAATATTTCAGTAATACGTGTAAATCGGTCGGAAGATTTATATTGAAATTGTTTGGGCTGCAGATTTAGGGAAAAAATGATTATCATGATGTGGTGAATTGCTTTTGAGATAACGTTAGTAAAGCTATAAAAAATACGAAAATCGTCAATCCATTTATGATGATAAGAGAATCTTCAAACATACTGTAAATAAAGAAGGTTGACGAGAACGAAAGGGATAAAAAATAAATTCGTTTTTCAAAATAAATTGGCAATAGCAATAGCATAAAAATCAAACTAATTCCAATGCCGCTTTCCAGTGCAAATTGAAGAAACTGATTGTGACTATTATGCTTGGCTTCAACTTCAGAGTTTAGTCCATCCTCTTTGTACTTTCTATACAATTCAGATTTTATTTTAGAATATCCGACTCCAAGTAATGGATAGTCTCTGATTATCTCTGTTGCTGATTTCCATATTGCAATGCGAGGATCTATTTTTGATATATCCTTGTTATAATCTGTTGCTCCTTTATCTATAATACGGGTTGTTTTTAAGGTGAATAAACTTGCTATCGCTAGCGTGATGAGTGCAAATACGATAAAAATTATTTTTTTTCGTCTAAATGTGAAAAATGTGCTGGCTAGCAGTACAGATATTAACGAAAGACTTCCTGATCTCGACCCTGTGGAATAAAGAACTATAGAGAGGAACAGCATAGTAGTAAAGCCAATAATAATTTTAGATAACGAAAGCTTATTTGAGGTCTTGATAAGATATACTAAAGAAGCTATAGCAAGGCTAATATTTGCACCCATTGCTGCTCTATGTTTAAAGAATGGCGAAATAAACAGTTGAAATAATGAAATGTCATCTGTCAGCTTATGAGTATATGTTCCTAATGGAATACCTTCTACATTGCTAATTAATATATTGTAACGATATAAATAAAAATAGCTTACGGCGATGATACAACTGGTCAAACATCCTATTAGATAGAAAGATAAAACTTGTCTTAGATTGAAATATCTGTTGACCTGAAAAATTATCAATACAGGTAAAAATAATAATGCCAATTGAGTGTCTAGTAACTTTGACATTAGAGATGGAAAATCATTATGGATAAATGAAATTATTATCCTTCCTATAATCAAAAAGCTCAAAAGAATAAGAGGAATGTAGTACTTTCTGAATGTTATTCTTTGTCTTAAGTTGGTGGAAAATAAACAGCTAATAAGCCACAAACCAAGAGAAAACTTTATTAATGTTTGAGGAAAGTTTAAACTAAATGCGAAAATAAGAAAAGTATAATAATTTAGTTTTTCTAAATTCTGTTTAAACTTATCATTTGTCATGTTTGATATATTGCTATGTATTGTTAATAAATATTGCGCCCTAAAGAGGCGTGTATCTGATAGGTTATTATCAAGTAAAGTGCATGTGTTATTTTTATTTTAAGGTTTCAATTGACTTAAAAAAAATGTTTTCAAAAGTCTCTTTGTTAGCTATATAACAAATCACGTTTATTGATAAATTCTCATAATTAGAAATTGGCTTAAATTAATGAGAACTATATATATCAGTATTGTTTCGGTTTAATCAGATAATGTGGTTTGTAGAAAAGACGAATAAAGAATATATATAATCGGATATATTTTAGCCGACACATTGCTTTTTCTGATTTAATTATATTTGTGAAATATGATGTATCTTGAATAATCCTCTTCGTAGAAAATCCTTTTCGAATCATTTTTTCTATCAATTTCAGCAATCCGTTTTCTTCAATAAGAGTTATTTTTTTCAAATAATCTTCTGATACATTTTTTCCAATTAAGGGTAAATGTAATTCCCATCTTTTAAAAATTGATATAAGATTGTTATAATAGATAGCATTAGTCTTTCCTCTAGAAAAGTGTTCTAAATCTATATCATATATAACATAATTGGTATAGCCTGCAATCGTGGAGTGAATTGAAATATCAAGATCATATCCATGGAATCCTTTTAACGCCTCATTAAACATGGTTCTTTCCATTACTCTCCTTTTCATACATAATATAACTCCATCTAATAAAATAACTGAACGTCTTAATTGATTGAAATCTTCCGGATATTTCATCTTTTGAGTTCTTTTCTTGCCACTTTTATCAGACTGAATAATGTTTATGCTAGGCATTAGTTTTGGCCAAGAACTAGGAATACGTGTAACTATGTCACCTCCAGCAAGACCAATTATCCCAACTTCATCAGATTTCAGATGGGCAATTAGTTTATGACCCCAGTTTTGCGTATGAAATAAAACATCTTCATGAACAAAGCAAAGATATGGGTATTTGCTTTTAGCAAACCCAGTATTGTAAGCACTACAAATAGAATAAGTGTCTTTAGAGTTGTCAATGGTAACTATTTCATAAATAACGCCGACAGTAGTTTTTATGTTATCGGCTAAATCGCAAGATATACTTCCATTTCTGCAACAAATGATTATTGAAAGCATAGTTTTTATTGGTTAATTTTTGTCAGTCCATTTAGGCAAATAAACGTTTTTTCCTGTTGTTTTCTCCTGCAAATTTCTTGGTTCTCTTCTCTATTTACCCAGTTCAATTTATGATGTAAATGATAAACTATAGCAAGATTTCGAACTGATTGAATCTTAAATCCAGTTCCTTTAAAACGCCATATTAAATCAGAGTCCTCTCCAACGGCAGGTAGTTTATAATCTTCGTCAAATCCGTTGATTTTATAAATAGTTTTTTTTGAAAAAGACATATTACAGCCAAGTAAAAAGTCATGCTTTCGCATTTTGGGGATGAATCCAAATATGTTTTCAGGAGGGATAAAAAAAGCTTCTTCCAAATGTCTTATATTTTCTTTTCTCAAACACATCTTTTTAAAGAGATGCGTTTGAATTTGTAAGATATCAATTTTTTTTACAATCAGAAGATTAGAACTTTCAGCGCTGACAATTACTCGTTTGCCGGCTAATATTATGTTTTCATTTGCAAATCGAAGATGCATTTCGATAAACCTTGGATGTGGCACGCAGTCCCCATCAATGAAAATCAGCCAATCTGTTTTAGCTGCACGGATAGCTGAATTCATTGCTTTATTCTTTCTCCATCCCTCATCTTTTTGAGTTAAATGTAAATATGGTTGTTCGAATTGATACTGATCTATAAATTTCTTCACATCCGCGTTTTCACCATCTTCAGAGATGATAATTTCAAAATCCTTTTCTGTCTGAAAATGGAGTGAGTCTAAAATAGTCTCTAAAAAGTCAATATTGTTATAAATCGAAATTATGAGAGTAGCTTTCATTCTTTTTTACTTTATTATTATATGGAAAAATGTGTATTAGAAATATTTGTTTTATGTAATTATTTCTTTATTACAGGAGAATTAATACTGGTGAATGGCACACTAAATACTGACATATGTATCCATTAATTGCTTAGCAATTTTATCATCTGTAAATTTTAGAGCATGGAGTAGTCCTTCTTCTTTCATCTTGATTTGTAAGTTAGAGTCACTTAAAATAGTTTGAATTGCATTGCCAATCTCTTGTGGATTTTGCGGGTGAACATATGTACTGTGTTTTCCACCTGTTTCTTCAAAACAGCTTCCTAAAGATGCTATTACGGGTGTTTCACTACAAAGTGCTTCTAGAATTGGAATCCCAAAACCTTCAAAAATTGATGGGTAAATAAATAACTGAGCCATTTGATAAATAGCAGGTAGCTCTATTGTTTCAACCTCATGTAAAAATATAATTTGCTTGGATAATTGCAGGTTATTTATAAGTTTATGTAATTCACTTGTGTATACTGTTTCTCTACCAGCGACAACCAGCGGAATATCAATTTTTTCTTGATAAATAGCTTGAATAATAGTAGCAATATTCTTTCGGGGCTCAATGGCGCCAACAAAGAGCATATAGTCAAGGGGTAAGTTATATTTTTTTCTGATTTTATCCTTAATTACGATTGAAACTTTCTCTCTGAAAATGTTATTACATCCTTGATAGACAACGTCTATTTTTGTTGGGTCGGCTTTGAAAAATTCAACAGCATCTCGCTTTGATTGTTCGCTTACTGCAATGATGCGATCTGCAATCCGACAACTTTGCATGTTTTTAGTCGTGAAAATTCTACGATACGAAGGTGCGTATAATTCAGGATATCTTATAAAGATAGCGTCATGAAATGTTATTATCTTTTTTATGGACGATCTTTCGATTCCTATGGGTAATTCCTGACTAAGCCCGTGAAAAAGCTCGTCCCCCTGACGCTTTATGTCTGTATTCAAGCCAATGCTTCGCCAAATCGACGATGGAAGTAGTTTATATATTCCGCCAGGCTGAATGATACGAGTATTTTTGGGGTTAATAGAAACTTTAATTTCAACTCTGGGAGTAAATAAATCGTATTGATTATCCGGATAATATTGACTTAATATTCGAATCAAGTCACGACTGTAATTTCCCAGTCCGCGATGATTACAAAATAACCGTTTGGCATCATATCCTATTTTCATGATTTTAAGTGCTTGTTTTATAGTAATTACTGACTTCTAGAATTCGGTACAGTAATTATTTATCTTATAGATGGCTTCTGTCTCATTTAACTTTGAAGCAGAAGCGTATAATTGAGCAATTCTTGTTAATACTGCTTTGTTATCAGAAAGTTGTTTAAAACTTTTGAATCGTTTTTCGTTAGAAATTTTTGGCAAGAATTGCATTCTATTAATATCAATTAGTGTAAACTGAAAATGATTATCTACTTTTTTATAGAGGATATTTCCGGGAGACATGTCAAAATGTAAAACTCCTTTGTTGTGGAATTCAGCAATGTAAATTGCAAGCTCTTGTAATAAAGCATCATTAGTTTGTTCGCCGGTCATAAGAGACCGAATATCAGTATAATCTTTTTCATATATTGAAATGAAATATCCGTGATTTAGTAGCCCAAAACTTTTCTGTTCAATATAAGCAATTGGAGCAGGTGTGTTCACGCCTAAGTCAAGTAGCTTAAGAGCATATTCATATGCGCGTTTGGCTTTGGACGGACGAAAAAAAGTATAAGCTATTCGATTAATCAGATGGGGTACTTTATATCGCTTCACTATTATATCGTAACCTTCTACCGAATAGCATTTCAGTTGATTTCTGCCGGCATAAACCAATTCTCCTTCTTGGTCAAAAAGAGTTGGTATATTTGTTATAAATGAATTTAAAATACTATATTTCGGGTTGATTACGATTTCCATAAATCAGAGAAGTGCATTTTCAATGCGATTAATAATTTGTTTAGGTGTGATTCGGTTTAAGCATGCATAATCTTTTCGATAACATGGTTTTTGTCCATAAATAGAACATGGGCGACAAGTTAGGTCATCAATCTGCACTGCATTTTCCAAACATTGATTCCAGCCCATAAATCCGGCATAAGGATGCGTGGCACCCCAAAGTGAAACCACCTGCGTATCCACCAACGAGGCTAGGTGCATATTAGCGGAGTCCATCGAATACATAACATCCAATTGACTCATAAAAGCTAGCTCCTGATCCAGATTTAACTTCCCAACCATCGAAACGATTGACGGATATTTATGAGCCCAGCCGTCGATAATGCTCTTTTCATATTCTCCCCCGCCAAAGACAAATACCTTTATGCGGTAATCATTAGCAAAATGTTCAATTACTTTTTCTTGTAGCTCCAACGGGTAAATTTTCCCTTTGTGTTTGGCAAAAGGGGCAATTCCTAGCCATCTTTCGGTAGATTTCTTTTCGGAGTAAGAAACCATTCCATCTAAGTTGACCGGAGCTTTCGCGAAAATTGATTTAAAATTCAGCTCAAACTCAAATCCCAGCTTTTCAAGGACGTCATAATAACGTAAAAAACTTGATTTTAGTGGAGCAAAGACCTTATTGTTTTTTTGAGTCAGCTTTTTTTTCTCGCTGCGACCTTTGTTTATTACTGCTGTGTGAATTCCATCCAACCAGAAACGTAACCGCAGGTAGTGAGATCTTAGAACAGAATGAAAATCTGCAACGTAATCATACTTCTCTGCTTTTAGTTCTTTGTACAGAATATTAAGTCCTTTGATTCCTTTATGCTTTCCTTTTAAATCGGCACTAATGAAACGAATATTTGAAGGTAAAGTTTTAAATAGATCTTCAAAAGGCTTGCGACTTAATACGGTTATTTCGTGCATGGGAAAGGCTGTTGCCAATGAATAAATCACTGGAACGGTCATGGCTACATCGCCCAAAGCCGAAAAACGCATAATCAGAATTCTGGACATTATTTGGCTTTTGCATATAAAACCGGATTCAAATCAGGATCGTTGTACATTTTCATCTGTTTGTACACTTTCATCTTTTTGTCTCCGCTGTTAATATCGTCAAGTAGTTGATTTATGGCAGACGATAAGTCTGCTTGTTGTTCAAGTAAAATACCCAACTTTGTTTTACACAGAGCTAAATGTTCCGCCGACGAATCTTTTCTGTCAACTTCCTGTTGCATATGATAAATTTTCAGATGCAATATAGATAAACGGTCGATAGCCCATGCCGGACTTTCGGTGTTAATGATCGCGGAGCTTTTAATTTGAACATCTTTGTACTTGTCAAAGAAATAACTATCAATCAACTCAACCAAGTCTGTTCTGTCTTGATTGGAGCTGTCAATGCGACGTTTCAGAGCTAGTGCTGCCACCGGATCAATATGTGGGTCGCGAATGATATCTTCTAAATGCCATTGAACTGTATCAATCCAGTTTTTCAGATACAGATAATACTCAATGCTTTTTAATTTGTACGGATTGCTGATTGGAGTATCTACATTATCAGTCTTGTGATAATCTAGTACAGATTCGTTGAAAATCTGATTACTTAGTTGGATAAAATTCATATCTTACAATTAGAAGTTTATTATTGTTATTTATTTATTAATCTATTGATAAATTTGTCCCAATGATACTTAAATGGTTGGGATTGTTTTAGATGCATCCATGGATAAATACTGTGTTGTAAGTGGATAACAGGTGCAGACGTGATTATATAATTTTTCAATCCCAGTTCGTTTGACTTATGGGAAATAAAATGGTCGTGCCAGGTTCTTTCCGGGTTTAATGCGTTGAAATTATATGCTGTTAATAGTGACTGAGTCAAAAGAGTGCAGCAAAAGCTTAGATCTTTTTTAGTCTGAGCATATTCATTTTTAAATCTTTTGGCAAATAAATATGGATAGTTTATTTTCTTATTCAAATCGGTTGTTATACTTGCAATCAATCCCGGAGTCTCAAGGTCAAAAGCTGCGTCGTACATTTTCTGGATCGTATTCTTATCTACAATAACATCCGATTCTACAATCAATAACTGAGCGCTATCGAAGTTTGCCCGATTTTGAGCCATTTGCAATATGGTTAAATAATTGGGGCTTGGATGGAGTGTTACATCTTTCAGATTTATCAGGAAGAAACCAAATTTCTTTGATAACAAGTCCAGTTCAGCTGTTACTTCTTCTGAGCTAAAATCATTGTATACCGTATAGATGAAATCAACAGAGATTTCAGAACTCATGATGCTCTCAATAGTTCGGGTGGCTATATCCAATGAATCCTTTACCGGTGTTATAATGTGTAATTTACTCATGGCTAACTCTATTTGAAAAAACGATTTATTACAGGAATTGTACGCAAGGGGAAATCGCGTTTTATCAGCAATACCAGATACATAACCATCAGGATGGATTTTAATGCTATATTTAAGAGGGTATAAGGTGTATTGATAAATGTACTTACGATATATAAACCTATGCTGACAACTGTATAAAGTCCAATGGTCTTTAAGTCGTATTTTATAGGCATATATTTTTGTCCAAAGAAGTATGAGACCACCATGATAACAAAGAAACATGCAAATGCAGCCCAGGCGCAGCCCATATAACTATAAGTTGGTACCAGAATAACATTTAATACTACCATAATCACTGTTCCCAGAATTGAAAACCAGGCTCCGTACATAGTTTTGTCTGTAAGTTTATACCAAAGAGAGAGGTTGAAAAATATTCCCTGAAATATAAATGAAAACATAACTACAGGAACTACTTTCAGACCGACCCAATAACTACTATTTGGAATGAAATGTTTAAAAACATCCATGTACAGAACCATTCCCAGAAAGATGAATAAAGCTATTAATATATAATACTTCATAGCATCAGCATAAGTATCCAGACTGTTCTTGTCTTTCTTTTGGGCAAAAATAAATGGCTCGTATGCATAGCGAAAAGCCTGTGTGAACATAGTCATAACTAAAGCAATTTTGGATGTAGCTCCATAAATTCCAAGTTCTGATGCCCCTTGTTTCCCCGGCATTAAAAACGGGAAAAGTATTTTATCAAGAGTCTGATTCATGATGCCGGCAATTCCTAAAACGACTAATGGCAATGAATATTTTAGCATTTTCTTTAGTAACGCTCTGTCAAATTCGAATTTCACCACAAAAACATCGAACAACAGAGCTACGGTTACCAACGCGGTAGAAAATATGTTGGAAATAAACACATAGCCGACTCCGTAATTTGGGTTATAGAACCAACTGATAAGGTTCGGAGCTTTGACCATGAGCCACGGACAAACAACCAAAAAGAAAATATTGAAGAAGATATTGACAAAGATGGCAAATAAATTCAACGCAACAAATCGCACGGGGCGATTTTTAAATCGCAAATAAACATAAGGAATACAGCCGAAAGCATCAAAGGCCACCACAGTTCCCAGCATGGCTATAAACTCAGAATGGTTGGCGTACCCCATAGCGTTGGCAATGGGATGTGAGAAGAATATACAGATTAGCGCAAAAATAGTAGATGTTGTTCCTACGGCAATCAGGGTGGTGCTATATACTTTTCCGGCTTCTTCTTTGTTTTTGTTGGCAAACCGCAGAAAGCCTGTTTCCATTCCATAAGTCAACATAACCAGCAGTAATGCCGTCCACGCATACAAATTTGTTACAATCCCATAATCAGCGGAGCTTTTAAGGACGTAAGTATAAAGAGGAACCATCATCCAGTTCAGGAATTTTCCCAGGATGCTGCTCACTCCATACATGGCGGTTTCTTTCGCCAGCTTTTTCATTTGTTGTGCCATAAAAACAGTTACAAGGTTTTCGTTTCAGGTTGTAAAGCTAATAAGTAGTTACAAGTAAATAGTTACGAGTTACAAAAGCGTTTATTTGTATTTTGTTTTCAGTAAACAATCATTTATCATTGCTTACTTATCTCTTATTTTCGATGAAAGAAATTCAATAATTTTTCCATCCATTTCATTTCGGGCGATAGCTCAAAATCTTCTTCTTTCAGGTAGCCTTTTTCAAAGAGTAGTTTTACCGCTTCTTCGGCTTGTTCTTCACGTACCTGAAGTTTTATACCTCCGTTTACATTGGCGAGATATGCACGATTGTTTATTTCATCGCGTCCGAAACACTCAATTCCACAGGACTCGAGATATGATTTAGCCATTTCAAAGTCTATCGACTGGCTAAAAGTTCTTACCGTTAGTAATTCGTCCATGAAATATATTCTTTAGGATTCAAAGTATTTACGAGTAAATAGTTACGAGTTATAAGACTGTTTATCTGAATTTTATTTTCAAAAAACAGATCATTGAATATTATTTATTTAAATAGTTCCAGAGCTCTTACTCATATCAAAACAATGTTCCTGTTTCTCCCAATCTGACTTTTCCCAGATGTTTGTATGCTAGTTCGGTCACTTCACGTCCGCGTGGAGTCCGTTTCATAAAACCTTCTTTGATTAAAAAAGGCTCGTACACTTCTTCAATGGTTCCGGCATCTTCACCCAGCGCTGTGGCAATGGTGGTGAGACCCACCGGTCCGCCTCCGAATTTATCAATAATGGTGTTCAGAATTTTATTATCGATTTCATCCAAACCGTATTTGTCAATGTTCAATGCTTCGAGAGCATAGCAGGCAATTTCCACATCGATAGTACCATTTCCTTTTACCTGCGCAAAATCACGAACCCGTCGGAGCAGTGCGTTGGCAATACGCGGAGTCCCGCGGCTGCGCCCTCCAATCTCAATGGCTGCCTGATTCTCAATTTCGACATTCAGCAATCGTGCCGAACGTTTTATGATTCCTGTGATTACTTCGATGTCGTAATATTCAAAGTGGCAATTAATCCCAAACCGCGCTCTCAAAGGTGAAGTCAAAAGCCCGCTGCGGGTTGTTGCACCAATCAACGTAAAAGGATTTAATTCCAGCTGAATCGAGCGGGCACTGGGTCCTTTATCAATCATGATGTCAATCCGGTAATCTTCCATGGCCGAATACAGGTATTCTTCCACAATCGGACTCAGACGATGAATTTCGTCGATAAACAGTACGTCGTTTGTTTCTAAACTGGTGAGTAAACCCGCCAGATCACCGGGTTTATCGAGTACCGGTCCGGAAGTTATTTTAAAACCCACGTTCAGCTCATTGGCAATGATGTTCGAAAGCGTGGTTTTGCCAAGTCCCGGAGGCCCGTGAAGCAACACGTGATCGAGCGATTCGGTACGCATGCGCGCAGCCTGCACAAAGATTTTCAGATTCTCGACAATTTTATTTTGTCCGCTAAAATCCGAAAAAGTCAGTGGGCGCAAAGCGTTTTCAAACTCTTTTTCACCTTTTTGATTGTTCCGTATGTCGAAATTTTCTTCCATCTTCTTTGTATAGCTTTTCCAAAGTTCAAAACTTTGGAAAAGCTGAATAATTTCTTGTAACTATTTTGTCAGACTTCTAAATACATCTTCCATGCTTCGTTCCACAGCTTTTATTGTCAGAATCTTATTGTTTGTCTTTGTTGCAAAGTCAAATATGCTTGCACGAATATCAGTTGAAGCAATGAGTGTAAAATGCTTGTCGGAAATTCGTTCAACTCCGGTTATATGTTCCAGTTCCTCCAGCACTTTAGGTTCAATTGCTTCTGCAAATTCTACTTCGAAGTGGAGACTATCTTCGCTGAAAGATTTTATTTCAGAAAGATCGGAATAGTCGGCCACAATTTCACCTTTGTTTATCACAATAACCCGGTTGCAGATAGCCTGAATCTCCTGCATGATGTGGGTACTGAGCAACACGGTTTTGTTTTTGCCTATTTCACGAATCAGTGCTCTGATTTCCTCCAGCTGGTTTGGGTCGAGCCCGGTGGTAGGCTCATCCAGTATCAATACCCTGGGATTTGGAATCAGTGCCTGCGCCAGTCCTACCCGTTGACGATATCCTTTCGAGAGTTGTCCGATTTTCTTGTGAAATTCAGGTCTCAGCCCTACGGTATCGATCAACTCATTTACGCGTTTCTCTTTTTCTTTGCCCAAATGATAGGTTTCAGCTACAAAAAGCAGGTATTCTTTCACGTACATATCCACGTAGAGCGGATTTTGTTCGGGAAGAAAGCCAACCATGCTACTTGTCTTTAGCTGATGGTCGTTTACTTCAAGACCGCATATTTTTGCCGATCCGGTATTGTATGACAATGCTCCGGCAAGGATTCTCATGGTGGTGGTTTTGCCCGCACCATTGGGACCCAGAAAGCCTACCACTTCTCCCTCGCCAATTTCGAAGTTGATGTTATTGAGGACAACCTGTTCTCCGTATTTTTTAGTCAGATTTGATATGCTGATAGACATGGATGCATGATTTAAAACAAAAGTACATCTTTTATTTCCAATTTTAAGTCTATAGGCTTGAAAATTGAGTTGTGAATTTATGCACGCGACTTTTTAGTCAACCAAACGCAAACAGATAAGATGATATACCACCCAATGAGCATGGGGAAAGCATTTAGTTGGAAAACTGCGAGTATAATTGCACAAACGATCAGAAACAGAAATTGGATTTGATTATCTTTCCATGCCAGGTTCTTAAACTTGAGTGAGAACATGGGAATTTCGGATATCAGGAAATAGCAGAATAATGCGATACAAACCAAAAGCAACCAGATATTGTCCAGCATAAATGGAGAGTAGGCATAAACCATTCCGGCCCAGAAAATGGCATTGGCAGGTACCGGTAATCCGATGAATGAGCTTGTTTGCCGATCGTCGATATTAAATTTAGCCAGGCGCAGACCGGAAAATATAGGAATAAGAAAAGCCACAAAGGGGAGGTACTCCCAACTACTAGTGGTAGACAGGAGTGAAAAAACGATAGCGCCCGGAGCCAGACCAAAGCTTATCATATCGGCCAGCGAATCAAGTTCTTTTCCCATGGGCGAATAAGCCTTCAGCAGACGGGAAGCAAATCCGTCAAAGAAGTCGAAAACAGCCGAAAGCATAATGGCGATAAAAGCCCCTTCGTGATGTCCGTTGAAAGCAAGATAGACTGCTACACAGCCGGAGAAAAGATTCAGGCAGGTGATAAAATTAGGAATATGTTTTTTCATGATAGTTAGCCCTCTTACTCTCCCTGAAGGAGACTAAAGGAATAGTTATGTTGTTTTTATATATAAAAAAAGCCCGCGGGCTTTACTCCTTGTTTTTTGAATCAATCCAGATAGTTACCGGTCCGTTGTTTACCAACGCCACTTTCATATCAGCACCAAAGGTTCCTGTTTGTACCTCTTTGCCAAGCTTCAGGCTTAGCTGTTTACAGAAATGTTCGTACAGCGGAACGGCTGTTTCGTGGCCGGCAGCTCTGATATAGGATGGACGATTTCCTTTTTTGGTCATGGCATGAAGCGTAAACTGGCTAACAACCAATATTTCGCCATCTACGTCCAGTACCGACCGGTTCATTACACCGTTTTCGTCGTCGAAAATACGTAATCCGGTAGCTTTACCGGCCAGCCAATCACTGTCTTCGGTGCTGTCGGCTTCTTCAATACCCACTAAAATCAACAAACCCTGTTTTATTGAGGATTTTATCTTTTTGTCAATTTCGACGGAGGCTTCATTAACCCGTTGAATAAGAATGCGCATTTTTTTTGTTATCTCTCGGTTTCTGGCCTACAAAATTACAAAAAAATGTGGATAGTCAATTTTTATGCTAATCAACCATTCAATAATTGGGCGGGCGACTTCAAAAAGATTGTTGTTTTACCGGAATGTGCCAACATTAAATCAATTTTTCTACCTCCGATTCGTAAAAATAAACCAAATTTGTACTGTAATTTGTTTCAATCAGGATTTATTCGAACAGGAAATCTAAATTGAATATAAAATTGGAGAATAAAGGATGTTATTCAATTATTTAATACTAAAACACGCTGCATGAAATTAAAACCCGTATTAATAAGCTGTGCTTTGTTACTGCTTGCACTGCCTACTGCTGCTAAACCTTATTCGGTTTGGATGGCCGACTCGGAAATGAAACGAAATCCGCAAAGCTGGATGCTTGACTTTGCCAAAAAACCAAAATGGGACTACTGCAATGGTCTGGAGCTTCAATCTATCTACCAGGTTTGGAAGATCACGGCCGATCCGCGTTATTTCAATTATGTGCTAAGTTATACCGACACCATAATCGACGCGAACGGCGTTATTACCGGCTATAAACGCGACGATTATAACCTGGACAAATTGAACTCCGGTAAGATTTTGTTCGATTTGTATGCCAAAACAAAGCAGGAAAATCTGAAAAAAGCCCTGGACATTCTTCGCGACCAGATAAAAACGCAGCCCCGTACTGCCGACGGCGGTTTTTGGCACAAGAAGATATACACCCATCAGATGTGGCTCGACGGTTTGTATATGGCATCGCCTTTTTTGGCGGAATATGCTTATCGCTTCGGAGAGAAGCAGCTGTATGACGAGGTGGCTAACCAGATTTTGATTGTGGCAAAGCATACCTACGACCCGGTCAGCGGACTTTACTATCATGGATGGGACAAAAGTCGCCGGCAGCGGTGGGCAAACCCCAAGACAGGTACCTCGCCCAATTTTTGGTCGCGCAGTATGGGTTGGTATATGATGGCTATGGTGGATGTGCTGGATTATTTACCGGCCAATCATCCCAAACGTCCTCAGATCATCGGTATTCTGACCAAACTCAGTAAGACGCTGGAGAAATACCGCGATGAGAAAACCGGTATGTGGTACCAGGTCACCGATAAGCAGGGCGAAAAAGGCAATTATGTAGAATCGTCGGGTTCGGCTATGTTTATTTATAGCTGGGTAAAAGCTGCCCGGAAAGGTTATCTGCCCAAGGAGTATTTACTGAAAGGCGAAAAAGCCTATGATCAGTATGTAAAGACCTTTATCAGACAAGAAACCGACGGAACTATTTCGCTAACCGACGCTTGCTCGGTGGCCGGGCTGGGTGGCGAGCCGCGTTACCGCGACGGGAGTTACGAATATTATATTTCGGAGCCCAAACGCGACAATGATCCTAAAGCCGTGTCGCCATTTATCATGGTGAGCGTGTTGCTGAAAAAATAAATCCGGAGTAAATCCATTCAACTATTTTGTACAAAAAAACTCATGAAGAAACTAGTCTTATTATTTTTTATTTTCGTTGGAACAACCCTGTTTGCACAACCGCAGAATTATATTGTGGTGGATCGTAACGGCACGGGCAATTTCCGTACTATTCAGCAAGCCATTGACTCCGTGCGCGCATTTAACCCGGCGGGTACGGTCACCATTTTTATCAAAAAAGGTGTTTACAAGGAAAAACTGGAGATACCTACGCATATTTGCAACGTAAAACTGATTGGCGAAGACCGGGATAATACCATTATAAACTACGACGATCATGCCAACATCAACAAGATGGGAACGTTTAAAACCTTCACCCTGAAAATTTGTGGTACCGACATTCGCCTCGAAAACCTTACTGTGCAGAATTCGGCTGCACCGTTGGGTCAGGCTGTGGCGCTTCATGTGGAGGGCGACAGGGCTGTATTTGTCAATTGTCGTTTTCTGGGTAATCAGGATACCATATATACCGGAAAGCAAAATGCCCGCCAGTATTTTGTAGACTGCTACATCGAGGGTACTACCGATTTTATTTTCGGCCCGTCGACGGCCTGGTTCGAAGGTTGCACCATTTTCTGCAAACGCGATTCGTATATTACGGCTGCCAGCACGCCCGAAAACATCAAATATGGTTACGTATTTAATAACTGTAAGGTCGTTTTGGGCGACAAGGTGAAAGAAATGTATCTGGGCAGACCTTGGAGAGCGTATGCCATGACTTTATATATGAACTGCGAATTGCCTGACGGCATCAAAGCTGTGGGCTGGGATCATTGGAAAAACGAGGAGAATAAAAAGACAGCCCGCTACATGGAGTATCGTAATACAGGCAAGGGAGCCGACACTGCCGGGCGCACCTGGACAAAAGTGCTGACTAAAAAAGAAGCTGCCGAATATACGGTAGAAAATGTAATGAAAGGATACGACGGCTGGAATCCGGCAAAGGAATTTAGCGCGAAAAAATAAAAAGGATGAAGAAATTCAGTTACATATTGCTGTTTCTGTTGGTGGTTAGCATGACGGAAGCGCGGGTGAGGATATTCACGATAGGTGACTCAACGATGGCCGACTATGACACCCTGAAATATAGCGGTGATAAAGAACAACGCGGCTGGTGTCAGCTGTTTCCTCAATTTTTATCGGGCAATGTGGTGCTTAGCAATGCAGCCCGGAACGGGCGGAGTTCCAAGTCGTTTTACAAAGAAGTGTGGGTAAAGTTGCGGAACGAACTTAAGCCGGGCGATTATGTGTTTATCCAGTTTGGGCACAACGACGAAAAGGGAAATGGGCTGGATACCGACGAGAACGACTCTACCGCCCGTGGCACGGCTCCCCGCGGGTTGTACCAAAAATACCTCCAGTTGTATGTCACCGAAGCCCGTGAGAGGGGTGCTGTTCCGGTGCTTTTCACTTCGGTGGTGCGCAGGGGCTTCAATAAGGGCGTGCTAACACATCTGGCACAACACAATTTATCAGAAACAAACGGTGATACCCGTCTGGACTATGTGGCTTCGATAAAAGAGCTGGCTAAACGACTGGCGGTGTCGCTTATTGATATGACTGCTTCTACCAAAAAGCTGGTAGAGACCTATGGACCCAAAAAATCGAAGGCCGAATTGTATGTCAAAGCCGACGATACCCATCTCAAAGCGCGTGGTGCATATCAATTTGCTCTGCTGGCAGCCCGCGAGCTTAAGGATAAAAACATATTGGCACAATACATCATACTTCATTCAAATTAATTTATTATTGAACCAAATAAAGAGGATCTAACACTAAGGCACTAAGAACACAGAGTTACACAAAGTTTATATTTTCTGATATTCTTTGTTGCCAAAAGCATTGAGAATACAACAAACGGATCATTTTAAAACATGCACTGTTAGTGATTCTTAGTGTATTTAGTGTCTTAGTGGTAATTGAACCAAATAAAGAAGACCTACCACTAAGGCACTAAGAACACGGAGTTACACAATATTTATAGGACACTCTTAGTGGTCCTTCATGCACTAAGTGTCTTAGTGGTTGCTCTTATTTTTTTGAAACATTTTATTCGATATACATTCTATTAAACAAAAAACAATGAATCTCTATTCGCTAAACAAACACACATTTTTTGCACTTTCATTGCTCTTGCTTTCTTCCCTGTCATTATCTGCTCAGGGGGTGTCCAAAGTCTGGGTCTCCGACCTGCGCAATGGTAATTATGAAAACCCCGTACTCTATGCCGACTACTCCGACCCCGATGTATGCCGCGTTGGGAAGGATTATTATATGGTAGCATCGTCGTTTGCCAACACGCCGGGATTGCCTATTCTTCACTCCAACGATATGGTTAACTGGACCATCATCGGGCATGCGCTACCACAACTGATACCCGACGAGCGTTTCAGTACCATGCAGCACGGCAACGGGGTGTGGGCACCCAGCATACGCTACCACAAAAAGGAGTTTTACATCTATTTCGGCGATCCGGATGCAGGCGTTTATATGACTAAAACCTCCAATCCGGCAGGCACGTGGTCGCCACTCACGTTGGTAAAAGCCGGCAAAGGATTTATTGATACCTGCCCGCTGTGGGACAATGACGGTAAGGCTTATATCGTGCATGGTTTTGCAGGTAGCCGGGCGGGCCTGAAAAGCTTACTGGGCATTTTTGAAATGACACCCGACGGCACAAAAGCGTTGACCGAAACCCGTCTGGTGTTCGATGGGCATCCGGACAATACCACCACCGAAGGTCCTAAGTTTTACAAACGCAAGGGATATTACTATATTTTTTGTCCGGCAGGAGGCGTAAAGCAGGGTTGGCAGTTGGCGTTGCGCTCGCGCAATGTGTACGGACCATACGAATTGCGCAAAGTAATGGCTCAGGGAAAGTCCGACATCAACGGACCTCATCAGGGAGCATGGGTAGATACGCCTGATGGCAAGCAGGACTGGTTTCTTCATTTTCAGGATTTGTATGCCTACGGTCGTGCGGTGCATCTACAGCCTATGAGCTGGGTAAACGACTGGCCGGTAATAGGCCTCGACAAGGAAGGTACGGGCTGCGGTACGCCGGTGAACACTTACCAAAAACCCAACGTGGGCAAAACCTATCCGGTGGCAACACCGATAGAGAGCGATCAGTTCGACGGACAAACGCTCGGACTTCAGTGGCAATGGCAGGCCAACAGCAATCCGGTGTGGTATTTCTGTGCGGGCGACAAAGGTTATCTCCGACTGTTTGGCTGGCAACTGCTGGGCGAAGCACGTAATTTGTGGGATGCTCCCAATCTTTTGCTTCAGAAATTTCCGGCTCCCAATTTTACAGCCACTACCAAACTTACTTTTTCGCCTTTCAAAGAGGGAGAGCGTGCCGGACTGGTGGTGATGGGTGTGGATTATGCTTCGCTTTTCATCGAAAATACAGCCAGCGGACTTACAATAAATCAGGTTAGTTGTCTGCATGCCGATAAAGGTGGTGCCGAAAAAATAAATGCTTCTGCTCCTATGGCGCAAAAAACCGTTTATCTGCGGGTATCGGTTACACAGCATAAAATTCTGAACAAAGACGGCATTCTTTGGCCAAAAGCCAGTTGTACGTTCAGCTACAGTACCGACGGCAACAAGTTTCAGCCGCTGGGCGAAGAATTTGTAGCAAACGAAGGGCGCTGGATAGGTGCCAAAGTAGGTGTGTATTGCAGTCGCCCCAAAGCCAGCAACGATTCGGGTTACGCCGATGTGGATTGGTTCAATGTAGAACCGTAAAATAAACGAAGCACTGTCGGTGAGAGATATTTTTTCAATTTGCAGATGTTTTCAAATCTATTTTTGATAACATCTGCAAATTAAAAGTATGGTATGCATGGATAGTGTATTAATTGCAAGTGCCAAGATTATGCTTCGGGTAAATTAACGTGAGTTCGATATAAGATTCTTTTGAATCTCATTATTCCACAAGTCCGAAGGACTTGAATGTGAATAACCGCGGGTGTAACCCGTGGAAAAGACAGAACATGAATGCGAACCCCGAATGGGGTTCAATATATAGATGTTGTGATATTGAACCCCATTCGGGGTTCTGGTTCTTTTGTGCAATAACCACGGGTTACACCCGCGGTTATTCACATTGAATCCCTTCAGGATTCTAAAATCTAATTTTAATGGATCGTAAGCTGTTTACTGATATTGAACTCACATTAAATTATAAACAGAATAACATTTAAGACTTCTATCAGCAGGCACGGATTTGTTTACAACGATTTTATATTGGCAATATTAATGCCGATAAAACAATCGTCCATGCAACCATCTTCCACATAACCGCAGGATGATATTAAACCATTGTTATTTGTTTCCAAATAGGCTTTGGCATTTTCTCTTTTTATCAGCCATTGACTGCGGGCAGTATTGTAGATCTCATCCAGCGTTAAAGCAGCTGCACCTGAGCTGTGCGAATTTATTCCGGTCCCGTTTTCAGTCCACTCCAGTTCTGACGCTGGAATGTTAGTCATTCCGAAGGTTGAAGTATATTTAAAATGACGTTGTGTAACTTTTCCATTGCTTACAGTGATGGTTGTTTGCGATGCCGGACCAAATACCGAACCTTGTGTCACCATATAGCTGTAAGAATTTCCGGATGTTTGTTTGAAGCTGATCCACTTTTGGTAGCTATTTTCAAAATTACTCTGGTAATACAAATCATCTTTGTCGCAAGACGTAAATAAAACCGCTGCCCATAGCAGGGCGAAGAAGTATAGTTTTCCTTTCATAATAGTATATGTTTTGCTAAATTAAAATTCATCCTAAGTAAGGTCTGCTGAAAAACTCAGTCTGTTTCTACAAGATTAGATTACGGTGCGCTGCACCTCCGGACTTATCCGTAAAATCCAGATTCTACAAAGATTCCGCCACTCTGTGGCTTTGCAACAGGTGCAGCGCACCGTTATATTTGTAGCTATTTACGACAATAACAACCAAAGGTGCAGCGCACCGTAATATCATGTGCAAAGATATTGAGAAAATCAACGTTTAAATCTTGCACATTAAATGTAAAGTTCGATCGTATCATCTTTAATATAACACATTAAATGTTTTTTTAGCAGACCCTAAGTAATTCGATTGCTAAAACATCGGATAAGGCTTATTTCAGTCCGGTAAGACCAATTGGAAAATCGACACCCGATCATCATGTTTTTCCAGCCGTCATTCTTATGATGCATTTTTCACTTCAACTGTTGCACATTCAAACTATTATTTATTCTAACCCTACCACACAGTAACAGGTAGTAGTAAAGAAATCTCTGAGGTGGGGGATATTCAAGATGGGTGGAAGTTTCCGAACCTTAAGCTTAAACTTTATTTCGTAATTTGGATTTATAAGGTAGTAATCCTGCCGGATAATTGCCAGCTTGTTGTTCTTTAAAATGAAATGAAACCGCTTGATGCTTATTTGTGTATCTCGTATTTCGAGTAAGCTCCCGATTTTACCCTCCGACTCACCAAGTATTTTTAGCGCACTAATATATAGTGGGCGTGGAAGCAGGTGCAGGTAGGGCATATTGGCAAGTACTTTGTTTTCGCACACTTGCTGATGTCCGCCAAAGGGCATATGCCAGGGTGGAAATGCGAAAAAGATCTTTCCTCCCGGTTTTAGAAACTTTTTCAGGTTAGCCAGAAACACTTCCTGATTCGGTATATGTTCTATCGTATCGCGCATAATAACCAGATCCAGTTGGTCTATATCTTCCGGTTCCACTTTGTAAATGTCTGCAGCTATCAGGTGGAGCTGGTCTTTTCGCGGATGATTTTCGTAAAACCGCCTTGCGTTTTCTATTTTGTTGGGGGCAATGTCGATGCCAAAAACCTTGCAACCCATATCCAGAAACGGTTTCAGGTTACCGGCCTCACCGCAGCCAATTTCGGCTACGGTCATTGAAGAACTTATAGGAAAAACGGTATTGACATAAGGAATGATATATTTTTCAGTAGCAAGGCTTTGCTCTTTAAAATATCTTTCTCTGTTAGAATGACGTTCTTGCATATTGATGGGGGTTTTTATCGAACAAAAAAGCTTATTATTTTACAAATAGAAAGTATTGTCCATATTGTTTGTTTGGCTATTTAAATTAAAACTCACTACCACCTGGCGAAACTTAAGTTCCACCAAATCATTAAACGCTATATTACTATGAATGAACTTGCAAAAATACAAGGGCCAGATTCTTAGAATGCGCTTAAGGTAAAAGTTCTTCACACATACACTCCCGGTTTTATCGCTTTCTTTCAGTAATAAATAGGTAATAAGAAAACCACTAAGAACAAAGAAAAAAGTAACCGCGTTTGACCCGTTTCTAAATAATCCGAGCCATTCAAGATTTTCAATCCCGTTCTTCTTTTTAATGGTCTCACTATGATGCATTACAACCAGCGAAGCCGCAATAAATCTGAGTGAATTTAATCCTTGAAACACTACAATATTTTTATAGTCTGTTATTTCTGTATTCTTTGATTTCATCCATTTGCAAATAATAATTCAATTTATAGTTTTGAATCAGTCAGGCTTTCTTCCATTCAGTGAAAGCCGAATGATGATATTTTAAATCAAAGAAAATAATGTATGCCTGCCGAAAGATTTATTCCAATAGGTTTTAGCGTGTTATTTTGATATAGACTATTCAAGTAAAATACAGCTCCGGCATTTACATTAAGAGAGAGTTTGTCGTTGACATCCCATCGCAATTGTGGTGAAAGAGTAAAGGCAAAATTTAATTTTGATATTGGGTATGAATCGTCAATAAGTTGTACGTCTGCCGGTAGTTGATTAAATAGCCGTTTCTTTGATAAAAAGATTGAAGTATTAATCCCTGTTTTTACATCTATGAAAATAGTATTGCACTGGAGAATTTCTTTCGTAATAAAAAATGGAATAATAATGCTACTTAGGCTGTATTTATATGAAGAAACAGTTGTTGTAGAATCATTTGTCACGGTAGTTTGATAAGTATATAGAGTTCTGCTATAGGGGACATGATATTCCAACGACTGAAAGCCGATGCCGGTTTCAGCCGCCAGCTTATGTTTGGTGTTACGTATTCCAATTGCCAAAATTCCTCCGTATGAATAGATATTCTTGCTCTCATTTTTAGAAAATAGTAAGCCGCTATTTCCGGAAAATCCAATAAATATATGATTGGTTTTTAAATAACTATATCTTGAAAAATTACTACCTCTATGTTCTATCTTTTCGGTTTCTTTTGCAGAGAGGTTTGTGTTTAGCGAATTTCTTTCTGTTCGGGGAGAATTATTTAAAATAGGCTTAGTTTTTAATTCAGCTTTGGCCACATTTTCATTTTTAAATAAGATACCATTCAGTTGAGAATTTATAGTATCCACAAAAGCTGTTTCAGGCTGTTTCTCTATGGCATTCGCTGCACTGTTTGATTTTCCAGTGTTTAATTCGTAATTATCAACAACCTTTGGTAAGGGAGTATTCAGTTGAGAATTTACAGCATCTACAACAGCTATTTTATATTGTTCCTCAACGGGACTTGTTGTATTCTTTGAATTGTTAGTGTTTACTACATAATTATCAACAGCCTTTGGCAAGATACTATTCGATTGAGAGTTTACAGTATCTACAGAAGCAGTTTTATATTGTTCCTCATTGAAATTTGTAGTACTGTCCGATTTGCCAGTGTTTAATACGTAATTATCAACAGCTTTTGGCAAGGTACTATTCAGTTGATGATTTATAGTATCTACAGTATTTGCAAAAGCCGTTTCATGTCGCTCTTCAATGGAACTTGTTGTAGTATCCGATTTGTTTGTCTTTAATCCGGTATTATCATCTGTTGTATTGTTCTGATTCGTTTTTTCTACCAATGCGACTTCTTGCGGAGTATTCGTTTTGGCAACGGCTGTAGATAATGAAGTTTGATTATTGCTGTGTTGCTGTGGTTGCATTTTCTCTTCATTTCTCTTTTGACTGGGATTTATACTTGTTTGAATATCTGTTTCGGCAGGTATAATAGCCGAACTATCTGTTTGAACAGTTTTATTAATAAGACTATTGAGCTTTGGATATTTCGTTAAATGAATTTCTTTTTTATTCTCTATGCTTTTTAGCGCTATAAAGGTTCCTCCACCAGCAAGAATCATTGCTGCTACCACCAAAATTCCCAATTGAGAAGAACTTATTGTGAGCGTTCGTTTCTTTGGTTTATGATCTGATACAGGTATTTCTGAATCCAGCTGTTCTGCCATTTTGTTCCATGCTTCATCCACAGGAGTCAAAGGAGTGGGTGACTTCTGCTTATACAGGCTCGAATCTATTTTAGGTCTTTTCAAGTTATTCTGTTTTTAAGGATGAAGTAACTTTGATAACTTATTCCGGCATTCGCTTAAATGCCATTTTACAGTACCATCACTTATGCTGAGTTGCTGCGATATTTCTTTGATAGAAAAACCTTCTCTGTAGTAAAGGCTACTTACAGCACGTGTGGCAGGTGGTAGTTTGTCCAGATACGAAAACAGATCTTCCCATTCGAGTTCTATCAGGGGATTCTCGCAATAATCAGCATGTAAAGCAGTGTCCAACTGAACAGTGTTTAAGCTTTTAATAGTTCTTAGGTATGTGATTGCAGCATTACGAACAATGGTGTAACACCAATTTAAAAATTCTCCTTTAGAAGTATCGTAAGAGCTGATATTCTTGTAAACGTTTAACATGCCATTATTCAATGCAGTAACAATATCTTGCTCATCCTGAAAAAATTGTCGGCACAACGCATGCAAACCAGGATAAAACTGTCGATACAATTTTTCCTGGCTTACACGATTGTTTGATATACATCCGGTAATTATATCTTCTAAATCGGTCAAAATGAATTAAATTTCTTTTTGTAGCTAAATGTGTTTCTGTGCGAATTTAATCTTGATTAGAAGATACCGCTCCTATTGGATAATACAATACCCTGATTAATTATTACCCGCTATTTTGATGGCATTGGTAAACAGGATGCCATTGGTATAAGGCCAGTAAACATATAACTGCTTATTTGAAACATAGTAATAACCTTTGTAAGTAGTTCCGTTAAGAGTAATTTGAAGGGCGTTGGTTTTTGATGTTACATCAGGAGTTAATGTAACTGAACCTTCAGCCACTTTTTCGCCTGTCGTACAGAATTTAGAATCAGGAGTAAAAATACCATCAAATGAAATTATCCCGGTTAGAGGATCAGTCTTAGTAAGTAAGAAATTGTTTAAGCAGTTGTATTTATTTGAGGTAGTAAAAGTCAATATAAGTACGATGTCCGTTTTTCCTACAGATAAGCTGTCGTTAATTGTAGCTGCTACATTCAACGTTTCACCACTTACAAGTGCTGTAATAGTATTTACTGTAGGGCTATACACACTATCAATAACCACTACATTTGTTTTTACAATGGCATTTTTATAATTCGCGTTAATGCTATAACTGCCGGCGAGGCTGAATAAGGCAGAAGCCTTGTTGCCGTCGGCTTTTAAAGTCGCACCCTCTTCAGGCGTTACTTTCCACACTACATTACTACTGTCAGGGATACTGCTGAATTTAAATATCACCGGTTCCCCTTTTTTGATATTGGATACCTTGGACGCATCCACAGTGGATGAAGCTGCAGTCTCAAGCTGATTGCAGCTGATTAGCAGAAAAGATGCTAAGGATAAGAACAAGAATAGTTTTTTTTGTATCATAATCGTAAATTTAAAATTTTTGGTTTTTGGTTTCTACAATATATACTAACTTTTTATTCTTAAAGGTTGGGTAAGTCTGAAAAATAAATCAGACAAATAACTGAATATCCAGAAAAGGCGTTTGGTTTCCGGCTTCGCCACAACCCATCTCCACCACACTCATTGCCGGATTTACCGGAAAAGCCGTATTGATATAAGGAATCGCATATTTTTTAGTGGCAAGACTTTGTTCATTAAAATATCTCTCTCTGTTAGAATGTCTTTCTTGCTACACACGATTATTTTCATCGAACAAAAATACGTATTATTTTACAAATAAAAACTAAATATTGTCCATTTTGTTTGCTTGCCTATTTATATCAAATACACCAGTATCTGGTGAAGTTTAAGCGCCTCCAAACGCTAGTAAATAAGTCGTTCGTTAGCTTAAAAACCATTTTATTGATTTTTTTCAAAAAAAATATCTACAAAAGACCGATTTTAGAACAACAAATAAAAAAAATATATATATTTGCAGGGTCAAATGATATCTAAAGCTTTGATAATGTACTGTAGTATGTTTTTCGGCTACCTGATTTATTAAAGCTTAGCCTTTGAATTCTGATACTCTGTTTTTTGCCGTCGAAGCATCGAAATAGCTCCGGCCGTGTTATCCGAAAAAAGGTATATCGCCACCGGTCGACAATGATTCTTTCTACATTTTGTAGAGTCGTCGCCGGACGCCAGAGCGAGCTTCTACGAGTTGTAGAACCGTTATTTGACCACAGATTTTGCATCTACAACTTGTAGATGTAAGATAGAACTCCCGACGAACGATCCACAATTTGTAGATCTGGTGCCGGAACACATGTTGACCTTCTACGAATTGTAGAGCCTGAGACGGAGCTTAAGCGGGCGTTGTACAGATTGTAGAATATATGATGAGATAAAATTGATTTCTTTTTAATCGGAATTTTTTCAATTATAAACCAATTAATAAATACTTTATCATGGAAAAGTACACTTTCACTTCGTTGCACGTCAATAATCTGACGATTAACAACGCTTATGCTCTTTTCAAAACCTCTATTGATATGGCAGAGCCAGTCATTCCTTTTTTCGGCCCCATAGAGACTGCGGCTTTTACTAAATTCAAAGCTGACAATGAAAGTTTTGGAAAACAAATCAACAAAAATCTAAAAAGTCCGCTTACCGATAGCCTGAAAGCGTTTAATAAAATGCGTATCGGGTGTATCAGAGAGGCTAAAAACGCAACCAGCACCTTTATCAAAAGTCCTGATGAGGTGAAAAAGGCAGCTGCACAAACTATGGATGCATTTCTGGCTCCATATAAAGAGGCCGATACCCTGCCGCTGAATTCCAAAACGGTGGTTTTTGCCGAAATTATTCAGAAGTATAAAAAATCACCTGCAGTGATGGCTGCTGCCAAAACTCTGGGTATTGACTCTACTTTTACTTTGTTGGAAGCAAAGAATACGGAATGTGATGTTATTTATAAACAGCGCAACGATGAGTATGCTCAGAACGAGGTGTCGGGTAGTTCGCTGAAACCGATTGTGGTGAGCAGTTACGGACAGTTTTCCACGGCCATTGAGCAGTCGGTAAACCTCACTCCTTCGCCCGAAGTTATAGCACTGTTTCTGCAACTGGACGAGCTGCGAAAGAAGTATCGCCTGTTGGATATTGATGATAAAGAAACTCCGGAAACACCTGCTCCGGAAAAATAAGACGGTCTACCGATATACAAGAAGAGCATAATCCGATCAGGATTATGCTCTACTTTTTTGAGAAGGGTGAATGCTGTAAGTTCCCAAGAGATTAGGGGGTGAACAATCGCACCCCCTTGTAACTCGTAACTATATCCTTGTAACTATCTTATTTGAGCAATTCGTCAATTTTGTCGGTCATGGTTTTAAATTCCTCGGGGTTGTACAGCCGTGTAAGGAATACTATTTTACCCGTTTTGTCGATAATCACATTGCGCGTAATGCCGGCATCGCGTGTGGCATACAACGCAAAATGGTCGGCATGCGGATCGAGTCCGATGGGGTAGGTGATGGGAATTGATTTAGCAAATTTCTCTACCGTTTTCAGCGGTTCATCCCTGTCTACGGCCAACAGGGCAAAATTGCTGTTGGCTTTGTGTTTTTGCCAGATTTCGCTTTCGATAAATGGCATTTCGTGCCGGCAAACACCACACCAACTGGCGGTAAATTGCAACATCACTACTTTTCCGCGCAGGTCGGATATTTTTACCGTTTTTCCATCGGTCAGTTTCAAACTGAAATCGGGCGCTATATCGCCAACTTTGACTATATATCCGCGGTCGTCGTTGTTTTGACCGAAAACAAAAGGGGTGAGCGTAAGTGCCATAAGTAATATAAGTTGTTTCATAAATAAATAGTTACAAGTGAATGGTTACGAGTTACAAGATCTTGATCTGTAACTTGCTTTCGGAAAACGGCACATCGTGCATTTGTTTGCTGTATATGCGTTTGCAAAAGTACTGAATTCCCCGTTGCCAGACAGGAATAAAAACAAAAAAACCGATACAAGGTTCAACTTGCACCGGTTTTTCTATGTTTTAGTCGCTTTCCGATTACATATCCCACTGTTCGCAGGTAGCCATCAGGTCGTCGAAGGTTTTAATTTTCGATTTAGCCTGTACCTGTGCTATCTGAGCTTCCACTGCTTCGTCGTAGGTTTCTTCTTCCACGCTGCGGATCACACCCATGGCAATCGGCATATCAGGACCTTCCATCATGGCCAGTTTCATGTGCAGGGTGCTGTCCTGGCAGGTTGCATCGTGAACCAGCAAGCTGTTTTCGGTCACACCGTTTTCACCTATAGTTACCACCTTAAGGTTGAAGCCGTCGAGCACCAGTCCTTTGTCGCGGTTTTTACCGAAAACCATCGGTTTACCGTCTTCCAACACAATAATGCGGTCGGCACGGTTTTCTTTTTCGGCAATCCAGTTGTGAGCACCATCGTTGAATATCACACAGTTTACCAGGCATTCCACTACCGACGTACCTTTGTGACGGGCAGCTGCCAGCATACATTGTTGAGCTGTTTTGAGGTCAACGTCCAGCAAACGGGCGAAAAAAGTTCCGCGTGCACCAAAAGTCAACTCTGCCGGATGGAACGGACGTTCCACTGTTCCGAAAGGCGACGATTTGGTAACAAAACCCTTTTTGGTAGTAGGCGAATATTGTCCCTTAGTCAGTCCGTAAATTTGGTTGTTGAACAGTAGCACGTTTAAATCCACGTTACGACGCACGCTGTGGATAAAATGATTTCCACCAATAGCCAGACAGTCACCGTCGCCGGTTATTTGCCATACCGACAGTTTCGGGTTGGCTACTTTTACGCCGGTAGCCACCGCCGCGCCACGTCCATGAATGGTGTGAAAGCCGTAGCTGCTTGTATAATAAGGTAAACGTGACGAACACCCGATGCCTGAAATCACCGCGATGTCGTGAGGTGCCACACCCAGCTCGGCCATTACTTTCTGTAATGAATTGAGCACGGCGTAGTCGCCGCAGCCCGGACACCAGCGAACGTACTGGTCGCTTTTAAAGTCTTTGGCTGTATATTGTAATGTTTTTGTTGCTTCCATAATGCAAACTTTTATAATTACCCCAACCCCTAAAGGGGCTAAGAAAAATGAGATTTGTGTAGTATTTTTAATTTGTAGACTAAGTTCCCCTTTAGGGGTTAGGGGTCCTTACATCAACTCACTGAAATCATTTTCCAGTTCAGCCACCGTAAAGGGTTGTCCCTGTACTTTGTTGTATTGAAGAAATTCCACTCCCGGCACTTTCGAACGCAGGAAGGTGGCAAACTGTCCGCTGTTGAGCTCACACACCACCACTTTTTTGTAACGTTGAATGACCTCTACCGTATTTTTGGGTAGCGGGTTGATATAGTTGAAATGCGCCAGGGCAATTTTCTTTCCGGCCTTGTTCAGGTTGTTCACCGCACTGGTCAAATGTCCGTGTGTACCACCCCAGCCAATAACCAACATGTCGGCATCAGCTGCACCTTCTATTTCCAGTTCGGGAATAAAATTAGTAACGTAGTCAACCTTAGCCTGACGGGCGTTCACCATTTTTTCGTGGTTCAGCGGGTCGGTAGCAATACAGCCGGTTTCATAATCTTTCTCCAGACCACCGTTGCGGTGTCCGAATCCTTCCATGCCCGGTATGCTCCAATAACGCACTTTCGATTCTTCGTCGCGTGCCGTTACGGTGCAACCTTCCATGCCCGGTTTCACGTAGTTTGGTTTTATCTCAGCCAGTTCAGCCAGCTTAGGCAGTTTCCACAGCGATGTTCCGTTGCCAATAAAGGCATCGGTCAGCAGAATAACCGGAGTCATATGTTCGAGCGCTATCTTACAAGCCATAAATGCATAGTGGAAACAGTCGTCGGGGGTTCCGGCAGCCATAACTACGGCAGGACTCTCGCCGTTGCGTCCGTACAAGGCTTGCAACAGGTCGGTTTGCTCGGTTTTGGTAGGCATTCCGGTTGAAGGACCGCCGCGCATTACGTCTATAACCACAATGGGCAATTCCGCCATCACGGCCAACCCGATGGCTTCCGATTTCAGAGCCAAACCGGGTCCCGAAGTGTTGGTTACAGCCAGACTACCGGCAAACGAAGCACCAATCGCCGATGTGATACCGGCTATTTCATCTTCGGCTTGCACTACTTTCACGCCCATGTCTTTGCGGGCGGCCAGTTCATGCATAATGTCGGTGGCAGGGGTAATGGGGTAACCTCCCAGGTAAAGCTGCAAACCCGATTTCTGCGCTGCGGCTATCAGTCCCCAGGCAGTGGCTTTATTACCGCTGATGCTGGTGTATTTTCCTTTGGGTGTTTCGTGCGATTTTTCTACCTGGTAGGTAGAGATGGAGAGGTGTAGGTTGTTACCGTAGTTAAATCCGTCGGTCAGTACTTTTACGTTAGCCTCCAGGATGGATGGCTTTTTGCCGAATTTGTTAGTCAGAAAGTGGATGGCCTGATCAATAGGGCGGTTGAATAACCAGCAGATCAATCCCAGTGCAAACATATTTTTGCTGCGCAATACCGTTTTATTGTCAAAGCCATACCCATCCAGGCTGCTTTGGGTGAGGGTAGAAAGTGCGGCAGGTATTAATTGAATGGTTTCCGAAATGCCTAACTCTTCGAATGGGTTCTCTGTAGTAAAGGCAGCTTTATCAAATCCCGATTTGTTGAATGTATCGGAGTCGAATATAATAATTCCGCCTCTTTTTATCGATTTGGCATTCACTTTGAGTGCTGCGGGGTTCATTACTACCAACACATCGGGGTCGTCGCCCGGCGTATAGATTTTGCTTGCTCCCAGGTGTACCTGAAATCCGGAAACTCCACCCAGTGTACCTTGCGGAGCGCGTATTTCCGATGGATAATCGGGAAAGGTTGAAATTTCATTTCCTAAAATGGCCGAAAGATTCGAAAATAGTGTACCTGTGAGCTGCATCCCATCGCCTGAGTCGCCCGAAAAACGTACCACTACATTGTCCAGTTCGGTTGTCTTCGTTTTGTCCATTTCTTTATTATGTTTTATTGTGTATTGATTTAAATTGATGCAAAAGTAATCTTTAGTCTATTATAATAAACTGTTTTGTACTAAATGCGCATATTTTGCATGGTTTTGCCACATTATGACTTATACCCCTGTATTTTTATTCAGGAGAAGAGTTTATAAATGGTTGCTTGTTTGACATTCAGCCAAACGGGCAACCATTCTTTTTCAGTTCCGGAAATAGTATAAAATAATAGTCGGATGAGATAACAAATTAGAACTCGGCATTGTTCGGAGTTCGTGGGAATGGGATTACATCGCGGATGTTTGCCATACCCGTAACGAATAGCAATAAACGTTCGAAGCCTAAACCAAAGCCTGAGTGCGGAGCTGTTCCGAATTTACGGGTTTCCAGATACCACCAGATATCTTTCGTAGGAACTCCCATTTCGTCGGCACGTGTTTTTAGCTTGTTGTAGTCTTCCTCACGTTGCGAACCTCCGATAATTTCTCCAATCTTGGGGAACAGTACATCCATGGCACGAACTGTTTTTCCATCGTCGTTTTGTTTCATATAAAACGATTTGATTTCTTTCGGGTAGTCGGTCAGAATAACCGGTTTCTTATAGTATTGCTCTACCAGGTAGCGTTCGTGTTCCGATTGCAGATCGGTTCCCCAGCTTACAGGAAATTCAAATTTATGACCTTTAGCAATAGCTGCTTCCAGAATTTCCACCCCTTTGGTGTAAGTCACCCGTTCGAAGTCGTTGTTTACCACAAAGTTTAAGCGTTCAATCAGTTCTTTGTCGTACATGTTGCAAAGAAAATCCAAATCGTCCTTACAATTATCCAGTGCCCACTTCACACAATATTGAATGAAGTCCTGAGCCAGTTGCATGTTTTCGGCAATTTCGTTGAAAGCTACTTCCGGTTCTATCATCCAGAATTCCGACAAGTGACGCGGTGTATTTGAGTTCTCGGCGCGGAATGTTGGTCCGAAAGTATAAATTGCTCCCATCGACATCGCCGCCAACTCACCTTCGAGCTGTCCCGAAACCGTTAAGCTGGCTTGTTTGCCGAAGAAATCGTTGCTGTAATCAATAGATCCGTTCTCATCTTTTTTCAGATCATAGAGGTTCATGGTGGTTACCTGAAACATCTGACCGGCACCCTCGCAGTCCGAAGCGGTAATGATCGGGGTATGAAAATAGAAGAACCCACGTTCATGAAAGAAGGTGTGAACCGCCATGGCCATGTTGTGGCGCACGCGAAAGATTGCTCCGAAAGTATTGGTACGGGGACGCAGGTGAGCTATGTCGCGCAAAAATTCCATCGTATGCCCTTTCTTCTGCAAGGGATATGTTTCCGGATCGGCAGCACCGTATATTTCAATCTTGTCGGCTTGTATTTCTACATGTTGCCCCTGACCCATGGATTCAACCAATTTGCCGGTGACGCTTATACAAGCACCGGTGGTGATGGGTTTCAGGTATTCGTCACCAAATTTTTCATTATCTGCTACAACCTGAATATTATTGATCGTTGAACCATCGTTCAACGCGATGAAACTAACGGTTTTATTCCCACGGCGGGTACGTACCCAACCCTTAATGTTTACTTCGGCACCAAAATCTGTTCGTTTGAGTGCATCAACAATTATCGTTCTGCTCATAATGTTTTATTTATCGAGATTTTTTGAATTTCTTTTTTGAATTTTGAATTGCAAAAGTACTAATTTTCATTGGAAAACCAACTCAGAATAAATACAAAAAAGCACCAATTCATATTCTGAATTGGTGCTTTGTAAGTCTTGTATGTAGATCATCTGTTGCTTTTCTTTGCATCGCCAAGCATACTCATTGCGCAACGGAATCCCAGGTCATTTCTACATTTGTCCTGATCCAGATAACGACGGGTAGATGGGTTCAGCCAATACACGCGGTCTTTCCACGAACCTCCTTTGTACACTCTGGTTTTTACAGTGATCGAAGGACGTAATATATCAGTAGGATCAAATCTACTGTTCTTCAAATTGGCTACCCCTACAGAGTCGGCCATTATGTAATCAATTTGCGATTCGGCATCACCATCTTTATAGTTACGTACATCGTCTGATTTCTTTGCAATTTCAGTCGCAATACGTCCGAGCGAATCCACTTTGTAGGTTTTATTTCCTTGTTCGTCAACGCCGGTTGCAAGGGGTGTAAAGTAAATATTTCCTCTGAAAGGGTTGTATTCTGCTATTTCGTCTGTAGAAGTAGAACGGTATACATCCAATACCCATTCGTTCACGTTACCGGCCATGTTGTATAGCCCAAAATCGTTGGGGAAATACCAGTTAACAGGTGCTGTAGTAATTGCCTTGTCATTTAAACTTCCCGAAGTTCCCATCATATCACCTTTACCTCTGACAAAATTGGCTTCCATTTGTCCAAGTTGTTGTCTGGTTGGGTTACGTACCTGAGAACCGGACCATGGATAGATTTTGCCTTCGGAAACCAGTCCGTTTTTCTTGTCTGATTTTATAGCATAAGCTGCAAATTCCCATTCAGCTTCCGTTGGCAAACGAAATTCTGAGAAAAGTATACCGTCGGTCATATCTACCTTTCGGTTTTTTCCATACAGATCTTTCTTTGGATTTTTTCCGATTGCCGGTTGATAGTCCGGTTGTAATAAATATTTTTGAGTATTGAAGACAAAGTTTTTTGAAATAGTTTCAATATCTGTCTCTTTTTCCATTTTGGTGAAGTTGGGAGCTGCAATAATACCGGCATCAATCAATGCTTTTTCATTTACGCGGTCGGTACGCCAAGCACAATAATCCATAGCTTGTTCCCAGGTCACGCCTACGATGGGGTATTGATCATATGCAGGATGTGTAAAGTAGTTATCCAGATAAGGCTCGTTGTATGCCATTTCCTCGCGCCATATTTTGAAGTCGGGCTGAGCTCTGGCAACCAATTTTGGAGCTGCATTGCCAAACACGATTTTCATCCAGTTTGTATATTCGCGCCAATCTATATTCCTGATTTCGTATTGATCCATGTAAAAAGAACTTACTGTTACCCGGCGAGGTTTGTTGTCGCGCGGTGCAGTAATAAATTCTCCCTTTTCTCCCATGGTAAACGATCCACCCTCAATGGCAACCATACCAGCCGGAATGTGGGAAGCATAGCCTGACTTTACCGAAAATCCGGTTCCGGTTTTGTCATTGTACTTCCATCCAGTAACACGGGAATAACTTTCGTTGGCAGATTTACTTACGCAGCCAACCATAGTTATTACCAAAGATAACGATGCTAATTTAGCTATGACTTTTAATTTCATAAAAGGTATTATAAAAATAAAGAATATACAATTGTTTAAACTAAAGTGCAAAAATAGTATTTTTTTCCTGTAAATGGACATTGTAAATTATTTTTTTCAAGTTTTGTTTTATAAACTGTCTTTACATAATAACTTGATTTCTACAAAAAACGTATACATTGCCGTAAAATTTTTTAAATTTTCTCATTCTTACAAATCTATCGTTATAATTCCTTACTTTTGTAACAGTATAATCCACTTACATTTCACGCGTTTTCGTCTCTCAATGATGATTTATGATTCTTTGCAAATAAGTTTAAATAACCGGTTGGTCGATTTATCAACGCCCATTGTTATGGGCATAGTGAATGTTACGCCTGATTCTTTTTATATGGGGAGTCGGTACAGATCTGACAAGCATATTTTGCAGGCCGTAGAGCAAATGTTGACCGACGGAGCAGGGATAATAGACATTGGCGGTTATTCTACACGTCCGTCGGCTGAAGTGATTTCGCAGGAAGAAGAAATCGGAAGACTTTCTGAAGGGCTTGAGGTGATATTAAAAAAATTCCCTGATGTGGTGATTTCTGTTGATACTTTTCGATCTGGGGTTGTACGTCATGTGGTGAGTAATTATGGAGTTGCCATGATTAATGATGTGGGTGGAGGAACACTGGATGACCTGATGTTCGAGACGGTTGCTGATTGTCAGGTGGCTTATGTGTTGATGCATATGCGGGGTACTCCTCAATCTATGCAATCGCAAACACAGTATGAGGATATTGTGCCCGAAGTTTTACAGTTTTTAGAAAAACGGCTTGCACAATTGCGTTTGCTTGGTGTGCATGATGTGGTGATAGATCCGGGATTCGGATTTGCGAAAAGCTTGGATCAAAACTATCAATTGCTGAGTAATCTGGAATATTTCAAACAACTAAATGTTCCGATACTGGCAGGCATGTCGCGTAAGTCTATGCTAACAAAATTGCTGGGCATTGATGCGCCTGAAGCTTTGAATGCAACTACGGCTGCCAATATGCTGGCATTAACCGGAGGCGCATCCATCCTGAGGGTTCACGATGTGAAAGAAGCTTCTCAAACTATTGCTATTTACAAAAAATATATAGATACAAAAGATTCGGAATAACCCGGTATTTCAGATACCGGAAATTGATAACTTATGGGATTTCAAATAGGATTTAAGGACGTTGTAGATATTTTTCTGGTGGCTATATTGCTTTACCAGACATTTAAACTGCTTAAACGTACCGGAGCCGTGAATATTTTTATAGGTATTCTTGCCTTTATCATTTGTTGGTTTTTGGTTTCGTACGTGTTTAAAATGGAATTGCTGGGTGCCATTTTTGATAGGGTGGTAAGCGTCGGTGCTTTTGCATTGATTGTCCTTTTTCAGGACGAGATAAGACGTTTCTTTTTGCGCATCGGTTCCAAACGACGAGGGAGCTTGTTTCTTCTTTTCAAACGGATATTTGGAAACACGTCAAATGAAAAAGAAAAGACGGATTTTACCCTGGTTCAAATTGTTTTGGCCTGCCGAAGTCTGGCTAAAAGCTCTACGGGTGGGTTGATTATATTAACCCGATCGAATAATCTGGATTTCTATTCGCATTCAGGCGAACAAATTAATGCATCTATAAATTCTCGGTTGATTGAAAACATATTTTTCAAAAACAGTCCTTTGCACGATGGGGCTTTAATTATTTCCGACCGAAAGTTAAAAGCTGCGGGCTGTATTTTGCCCGTATCTAAAAATCAATCCATACCTAAGCGGATGGGATTGCGACATCGGGCTGCGCTGGGAATCACAGAGCATTCGGATGCTATAGCTATTGTTGTTTCGGAAGAAACCGGGCATATTTCGTGGGCAATAGCCGGTCGATTGACCGTGAATGTGAAACCTGAGCAGTTAGAGCATTTCTTATCTGAAGAATTGGCTCAATAAGAAGATCTAGATTCCTGACTGAATCCGAAAATTTAGCCTAGGCAAATGAACGGTGTGTTGGACTGGGTCAAATCAACTTTTTTGCGGTATGTTTGTTATATCATCAATGAGAAATTTCAAAAACTATTTAATAATATAATTATGAACAAAATTTCAGAAGTTGTAAAACCGGGTGTTGTAACAGGCACTGATTTGCAATACATTTTCAAGGTAGCTAAAGCAAATGGATTTGCTATTCCCGCAGTTAACGTAGTTGGATCATCAACAGTGAATGCTGTTATTGAAGCCGCAAAAAGTGTAAATGCACCAGTAATTATTCAATTTTCGAATGGTGGTGCTATATTTAATGCTGGTAAAGGATTGAAGCTTGAAGGACAACAGGCTGCTGTGCTGGGTGCCATTGCTGGTGCAAAACATATTCACACATTGGCTGAAGCTTATGGGGTTCATGTAATTCTACACACTGACCATGCTGCTAAGAAACTTCTTCCCTGGATTGATGGATTGTTGGACGCAAGTGAAAAACACTTTGCTGAAACAGGAAAACCTCTTTTCAGCTCACACATGCTCGACCTTTCGGAAGAACCACTTGAAGAAAACATTGCTATCAGTAAACGTTACCTCGAACGGATGAGCAAAATCGGAATGACTCTCGAAATCGAACTCGGAATTACCGGTGGTGAAGAAGATGGTGTTGACAATAGCGGCATTGACAATAGTTTGTTGTACACGCAACCTGCCGATGTATGTTATGCTTATCAGGAACTGAGCAAAGTATCTCCTAACTTTACTATTGCTGCATCTTTTGGTAATGTACACGGTGTTTACAAACCAGGTAATGTGAAATTAATGCCTATCATCCTTAAAAACTCTCAGGATTATATCAAAGAAAAATTAGGATTGGCTGATGCTCATCCGGTAAACTTTGTATTCCACGGGGGGTCAGGCTCAACTCATGCTGAAATTCGCGAAGCAATCAGCTATGGTGTGGTAAAAATGAATATCGATACCGATACTCAGTGGGCATTTTGGGATGGTGTTCGTGGATTCGAAGCTAAAAACCACGATTATCTTCAGGGTCAGATTGGAAATCCGGAAGGAGCTGAAAAACCCAATAAGAAATTTTACGATCCTCGCGTTTGGTTGCGTAAAGGTGAAGAAGCAGAGATCGCTCGTTTGAAAATTGCTTTTGAAGATCTGAATGCTATTGATAGTATTTAATTATCAGTGAGCAAAGCTCAATTTGAAAATAAAAAAAGGTCGTTCTGATTAAAGAACGACCTTTTTTATTCACTAATGACAATAGTCAACTTAAGACAATTGATCAAGCTTTTCCAGCACTACCCAATACGTTCACAGTTTTGTGAGCATACAATTTTTTCAATTCTTCACGAGCTGGTCCTAAGTATTTGCGAGGATCGAATTCACCCGGTTTAGTAGCCATAACTTCGCGAACAGCAGCAGTCATTGCCAAACGACCATCAGAGTCGATGTTGATTTTACATACTGCAGAAGCTGCTGCACGACGTAATTGATCTTCGGGAATACCGATAGAGTCTTTTAATGCACCACCATATTGGTTGATAGTAGCAACATATTCCTGAGGAACAGAAGAAGAACCGTGAAGTACGATAGGAAAACCGGGGATTTGTTTTTCAATTTCTTCCAAAATGTCGAAACGCAATGGAGGTGGGATAAGGATGCCATTTTCGTCGCGGGTACATTGAGCTGGAGTAAATTTGTTAGCTCCGTGTGAAGTTCCGATAGAGATTGCCAAAGAATCAACACCTGTACGGGTAACGAAATCAACTACTTCTTCTGGTTGAGTGTATGTGTGGTGTTCAGCAACAACGTCATCTTCAACACCTGCTAATACACCTAGTTCACCTTCAACGCTTACGCCATGAGCGTGAGCAAACTCAACGACTTTTTTGGTCAATGCAACATTTTCTTCGTAAGGTAAGTGCGATCCGTCGATCATTACAGAAGAGAAACCGGTTTCGATACAGCTTTTACAAAGTTCGAAGCTATCACCATGATCAAGGTGTAAAACAACAGGAATGTTTTGTCCTAATTCTTTGGCATATTCTACAGCTCCCTGAGCCATGTAACGAAGCAAAGTTTGGTTTGCATATTTACGCGCACCGCTTGAAACTTGCAAAATTACAGGTGATTTTGTTTCAACACAAGCGGAAATAATAGCCTGCATTTGTTCCATGTTATTGAAATTGAAAGCAGGAATTGCATACTTGCCTTCGATAGCTTTTTGGAATAAGTCTTTGGTGTTGACCAATCCAAGTTCTTTGTAACTTACCATATTCATTAATTTTATAGTTTGATAATTTGAGCGCAAAAGTAGTCTTTTTTTATCAAATACGAAAGGTTTTGTCTTCATATAATAAGATGCCGACTCTGATGTAGAGACTTCAAATAGTCAAATAAAGCAGATGATCTTAATCTAATAGTAAATTATTCTGCCATCGTACAACTAAAATGTAAGTGGTAATGCAACCGAAAATTAGGATGTCAATCCCTTTTTTGCTATTTTTGTGATTCTAACTTTCAAATTATCAATTATCAAATTATTTAATCTTATGGGATTGCTTAAAGAGTTTAAAGATTTTGCCATGCGCGGAAATGTCATTGATCTGGCTGTGGGTGTAATCATTGGTGGCGCCTTTGGAAAAATTATTGCTTCGTTGGTTGCCGATATTATTATGCCTCCGGTGGGGCTGCTGATAGGAGGAGTAAATTTTACGGACTTAAAATGGGAAATGAAAGCTCCTGCATTTGTTGGCGGAGTGAAAAAGGCAGCGGTTACCCTGAACTATGGAAATTTCTTGCAGGTCACTTTTGATTTTCTTATCGTTGCTTTTTGTATTTTCTTATTTGTAAAAGGGATGAACTCTCTGTCGAGAAAAAAAGAAGCAACTTCAGCACCCGCCGTTTCCGAACCGACAAAGGAAGAGTTATTGCTGACTGAGATCCGCGATTTGTTGAAAAACAGATAAAGGCTCAGCTTTAAGCTGAATAATTTCTATTCGTTTCTTAAGGTTGTAAAGGGTTTCTACAGTCGTATTTCCATACTTTCGTCGGGAAATTATGCCTTGTTTGTCGATTTCGACTTGTTTTGCACGTGTTTATACGTGTATCTTTGCATCATAAATTTTTAAAACAAATTATTATGGATAATGAAGTTAAAAGCTCGTATCGTTCAGGCTATACAAAAGGACTTGGCTTTGGACTAATACTCATGTTGATAGGGGTTGTATTTCTGGGGATTAATTTTGGATTGATTCCGCTGGAACTGAAGACGGTAATACTTTCGTGGCCTATGTTATTGATTGTAATTGGTCTGTTTAATTTTGGAAAACGTCATATTATTTCGGGGGTAGTAATGATATTAATAGGAGGATTCTTTATTGTACCACGTTTTGTTGAGGCATGCCCTACCTGTTTTCCGGGTTTGAACGCAGACTTTACCCGCATTTACTGGCCACTGTTATTGATAGCTGCCGGACTGCTTCTTATCATAAGTCGTTTTTTAGCGCCTAAGTGGGGATTTGGTGACTGGAGTCGCTGCAGTGGAAATCATCATCGTCATCATGACTATCGAAACTATCGTCATCACGACGCTAAGTGGTCGGTTTCTTCCGATGGCTTTTCTAAAAACAGTGTATTTGGCAATGGTGAACATATTGTACTTGATCCGGAATTTAAAGGCGGTGACCTGAATGCTGTTTTCGGCGGAATCTCACTCGATTTGCGTAGAACTACATTACAAGAAGGTGAAACAGTGTTGGAAGTAAATGCCGTATTTGGTGGAATTACTATTTATGTACCTGTGGACTGGTATGTAGAAACACACCTGGATGCAGTTTTCGGAGGTTTTCAGGATAACAGAATGCCCAAAGAGCCACTTGACACGACCCGCAAGTTGATCATCACCGGATCATGTGTTTTTGGTGGAGGAGAATTGAGAAACTAACATATAGATGTAAGAAGTAAGAGGCAAAGAGTAAAAAACGACTTTGTGAAATAAAATAAACTCTTACTTTGACTAACTGACAAAAAAACGATTCACTGTTCACTGTTAATTGTTTACTGAAAAGATGCTTCAGCCTTTCTTAGAAAATACAACAAAAATTATCTGGTACATCCTGTTGTGGGTAGCGTATGCCCTGCTTCAGTCGGTGGTTTTATATTCCCTTGTGGCACTTCCGCTGGAAATGATTTTTCTGGATGGTTTTGTGCATGCCACCATTTTCGCCATTCTGGGGTTGTTGCTTTGGAGTGTGATAGAATATGGTAATTATGCCGTGCTGACAATGTACCAACGGATGATAAATTATATTGGATTAGCACTGCTTACCATCGCTGTTTGGCTTGGTGCCGGTTTTGGTTTGTTTTACCTTATTTATAGTCCGGAATTAGCTCTGAAATTTGTACCCCTGCTTCCTATTCGCGCCTTTATCGGGCTGCTGATTTATTTACTCATAATTCAGCGGTTCAGGTTTCAACCTGCCATAGAGGAGGAAGAAACTGAAATTCCGGCACCGATTGAAGTATCAGAGAGCGAAAAACCAAAAAAAGTAGCTGAAACCGAATTGCTGGAACGTATTGCAGTGAAGTCGGGGTCAAAGATCCATGTGGTGATGGTTCCCGAGATCATTTACCTGCAGGCCGACGGCGATTATGTTCAGATATTTACCGAACAGGCAAAATTTCTGAAAGAGCAAACCATGAAATACTTCGAAGAGCATTTGCCCGACAGTCAGTTTGTGCGGGTACACCGGTCGGTCATTGTAAATGTGGAAATGATTTCGCGCATTGAGTTGTACGAAAAGCAAAGTCAACTGCTAACACTCAAAACCGGACAACAGATTAAAGCCAGTCCGGCCGGATACAAAGCCCTACGGGCGGTGCTGAACCTGTAATTCCGCTATATCTTATATATCGCGCCAATGTAAAATGCAGTAGCATGTTGCACTTAATTCAATCGTACATCGTCAATCGTATATCATCAATCGTTCATCTCTCAGCAAATTCTACATAGCCTTTCGTTCTATCTCTCTCAGGTTTTGAAGTTTTTTCTTGGCTAAGAATCCGTAGATGTCCTCGAGGTGTTCGGTTACTTTCTGATTGCCGAATTCGTACACTTTGGTGACCAGTTTATCCAGAAAGTCACGGTCGTGCGAGACAACGATCAGTGTTCCGTCGAAATCAATCAACGCTTGTTTCAGAATATCTTTTGTTTTCAGGTCGAGGTGATTGGTCGGCTCATCCAGGATTAAGAGGTTTACCGGTTCCAACAGCAGTTTTATCATAGCCAGTCGCTGGCGTTCGCCTCCAGAAAGCACTTTTACCTTTTTCAGCGAGCTGTCGCCACCAAACATAAAAGCTCCCAACAAGTCTTTTATGCGCGTGCGAATATCGCCCACCGCTACGTCGTCGATGGTTTGAAAAACCGACAACTCTTCGTTTAGCAAGGAAGCCTGATTCTGGGCAAAATACCCAATCTTTACATTGTGCCCCAGTGTAAGTTTACCCAGGTGCTCAATCTCGCCCATGATACATTTTACCAGGGTAGATTTTCCCTCGCCGTTTTTCCCCACAAAAGCTATCTTTTCGCCGCGCTCTATCATAAAGTTGGCATTGGTAAAAATGCATTTATCCCCGTAACTCTTTCCAATATTTTCGGCAGTTACCGGATAGTTGCCCGAGCGGGGTGAAGGAGGAAAGCGAAGTCGTAATGCAGAAGAATCTTCTTCGTCCACGGCAATCAAATCGAGTTTTTCGAGCATCTTTACCCGCGACTGCACCTGATTTGTTTTTGAATATGTGTTTTTAAAGCGGTCGATAAACTCCGTGGTGTCGGCAATCATTTTCTGCTGTCCCTCGTACTGTCTTTGTTGCTGTTCGCGACGCTCTTTGCGGAGTTCCAGGTAATGGGAATATTTGGCTTTGTAATCGTAGATGCGTCCCATCGTAAGTTCAATGGTGCGGGTGGTAATATTGTCGACAAAAACACGGTCGTGGGAGATAACCACCACGGCTTTGGCCGAGCTGATCAAAAAGTCTTCGAGCCATTGGATGGATTCAATATCCAGGTGATTGGTTGGTTCGTCGAGCAGAATCACGTCGGGATTTCTAAGTAGAATCTTGGCGAGCTCGATGCGCATGCGCCATCCTCCGCTGAATTCGGATGTCTGTCGGGAGAAATCGGCACGGGTAAATCCCAATCCCAACAAAATCTTCTCGATGTCGGCATCGTAGTTTGTGTCTTCGATGTTGTAGAATTGTTCGCTTAGGGCCGATACGCGTTCAATCAGTTCCATGTAACTGTCCGATTCGTAGTCGGTACGCGTTATCAGTTCTTCGTTCATGGCTTCTATCTGCCGGCTCATTTCGGTGATTGCCGAAAAAGCCTGAGATGCTTCTTCGAATACCGTGCGGTTATCTTCTATCAGTAAATGCTGCGGTAGATAAGCCACAACAGTGTTCTCGGGATAAAAAACCGTTCCGCGCGAAGGGCCGCGGACACCCGCCATAATCTTTAATAAAGTCGACTTTCCGGCTCCGTTTTTACCCATCAGGGCAATGCGGTCATTATCGTTTATCACAAATGAAATGTCCGAGAAAAGTGTTTGTCCGCCAAATTCGACGGTAAGAGCATCTACTGATAACATGTGTATAGTTTAAATTCATCTTACGTCAATGAGTCGGCGCAATTAGAAGGAAATAAAGCAGCAGAATTTTAAAGAAAAATTCTGCCATCAACTGTCCGGATGCTTTTTCAAGCACTTGACTGATTATCTGTTACAGACAATAAACAAGAACTAACGTAACCGGAGAAAAGAAAAGCCGGAGAAGAGTTTGTTGACTCAATCCAACGGTGAGTGTATTTCAGGATAGTATTTATAAATGATGCGGTATGCATTCATTTACAGTTTGAGAGTGCAAAAGTACATAAAAAAAGCTTAGCACCAACTTGTCCTATAGTTAGGAGTTTTACTACAGGTACTAGAACAAGCAATTCCCTGTAGATAAATATGACACATGTGAATGCCCTACAGGCAACAAACATACATAATACGCTTATTCTACGGATATGCAAGTCCTACGGACTATTTTTCAACTCCTGATTCGCATTATTAATGTATATGTAGTGAAATTCGTGTACAATTATTTTATCAGTTTCTGCAAACCGGCCTTTGTTTGTTCTAAGTCATCACAACTTAAGATAGGAATAAGTTGATTTATTTGTTCAATAGGGAGATTCCACCACTGAACTTTGAGCAGTAATGCAATTAATTCGTTGTCGAATCTTTTCCTGATCAATCGTGCGGGATTTCCGGCTACTATGGAATAGGGTTCAATGTCGCTTCCAACAACGCTATTGGCTCCGATTATAACTCCATCGCCAATATGCACGCCGGGCAAAATAGTTGCATGTTGTCCTATCCAAACATCGTTTCCAATGACAGTATCTCCTTTTAGCGACATTTTTTCCATGGCAGGAACCGGCTGTTCCCATCCTTCGAAAATATAAAAAGGAAAAGTTGAAGCTGCATTCATCTGGTGATTTGCACCATTCATTATAAATTCTACCCCCATAGCTATTTGGCAAAACTTTCCTATTATCAGTTTATCTCCATAAAAGTCATAATGATGTGTGACGTGTTTTTCAAAATCAACATCGCTGAAATACGTAAAATCGCCAACGATAATATTTTTTGATCGAATGGTTGGCTTGACGTAAGTCACCGTTTTTGTATCGGGTATTGGATAAATAGTATCCGGATTGGGGAATGTTTTCATCTGTTTTCTGATATTTATTTTGTTCTACAATATTGCCCAATTACTTCATTTGTATTTTTTACTTTCTGATTCAAGCCTTCGCTCCCTCTCTGGAACTATTCACCAAAGCTGGCCAAAACGAGTAGCTGAACTACATTTAATGCATCATCTTTCATGTTTAGCTATTCTCCGGATCATTCCTTTGAAGATAAATCCATGGAACGGCAATACTGCATACCAATATAATCTTCCGGACAACCCTCTTGGTCTGAAAGTAGCAGTTTGTATCAACTTATTTTCGACGATTCTAAATTCGAGCCAGGCATCGCCGGGTAATTTCATTTCGGCAAACAGGAGTAACCGGCTTTCCTGTTTATCGGCATACAACACCCTCCAAAAGTCCAGTGCATCTCCAACGTTTAAATAGTCTGTCGAAGTACGTCCTCGTCTTAATCCAACTCCGCCTACCATTTTATCCATAAAGCCTCTGATTCGCCACAACCAGTTTCCATAGTACCATCCGGTTTCGCCACCAATGCTCCAGATTCTATGTATGCAATCCTCTCTGTCGGCAAATGCCGTTTCTCTGATGTCTTTAAAACAACCATAAGTTGGTACCTGAATAGATTCTGACAAATTAAGACTGAAACTACTGCTTATAAAGGCATCTTTCCAGCTCGACAGCACTTCGTGGCTTTCTATTTTGCTAAATGCTCTGTCCAATGATGCCTGATAACTTATTGGTTCGATGTTCAGTATTTTATTAATCTCATCGTTTCGGCATATCACCTCTATTTTCATACTATTTACGAGTGCGGCAGCAAGTTTATAGGAAGTTGATGTGACAAAATAGAGCCAGTACGACGAAAGTTTGGGTGTCATAACCGGGACAACAAAAATGTGACGTTTCAAATTCCTTGTCCGGGCAAATTTCAGAAGCATATCTTTATAGGTCAAAATGTCGGGACCACCTATATCAAAATTTTTATTGAATGTTTGGGAATTAAAAATCGTTTTGGAAAGAATTTGTATCACATCCGAAATGCCTATGGGCTGGCACTTTGTTTCTAACCATCTGGGGGTAATCATTACCGGCAGTTTTTCAACCAAATCGCGCATTATTTCAAAAGAGGCACTTCCTGATCCGATGATAATTCCGGCTCGCAGTGTGGTGAAGTTATAGCTCCCTTTGCCAAGTTCGGCTTCAACGTTTTTTCTCGATGCTAAATGTTTCGATAAGGTAGATTCATTCACTATTCCACTTAAATACACAATATGGCGTACGGTGGTTTGAGCCATTGTCTTTCTGAAGTTCTCTGCCGATTCCTGTTCTTGTTGATGGTAGTCGGATGATGACGACATGGAATGCACCAAATAAAAAGCTCCATCAATATCTTTTGGAATATGGGCAAGCGAAGTTTTATCCAGCAAATCGAGCTGAATGATCTCTATTTTTGATTTTAGAGATGCGGGGGGCGAGAACCGCTTGATATCCCTCACACAACAAATCACATCATGTCCATTTTCAATCAATACAGGGAGAAGACGTTTTCCGATATATCCGGAAGCCCCGGTTAGTAATATTTTCATTTTCTATTTGTTTAGATATAAGGACTAATATCGTTTAGATAAGGATTCGCACACAGAATACACGGATTAGACGAAAAAACTCAATAGAAATTTCATTTAAAATGCATATTCTGTAAAATCTGTGTATTCTGTGTACCTAACTAATATTATTCAACATTCCCTTTAGGGGCTCGGGACGGAAAACACATTTGAAAACCGCCCCTATATCCCCTAAAGGGGACTTAAAATTACAACCGTATAATCTATCTATTCATGCAAATCAGGAGTTGCACACATACATATTCTATTTACAATGAGTATTTCCCGTAGGGAATACATATCAATAGAAAATGAAAACAAATACAACCAATTCCCCGTAGGGGATAAACAAGCTCAGATGTGAATGTTCCCTATAGATCGGGACAAGCTCTACGGACTATTTTTTCAAGTATAGGTTGGCATTATTCTCTGAAAAATCCCTATTACTTACCTACTTATTCTTTCAAATTATTATGTTCTACCCAAACCAACTCTGAAGTTTTGAACCCTACTTTTTCTGCCAAAGCGAGGTATTCCCGTTTAATGGTGTCGGGGATAGTTGTTTCGCGCGAAAGTATCCACAAGTATTTTTGATTTTTTCCGGCAACAAGCGCATAACGATATTCGCTATCGATGGCTATTACATTGTAGCCCGAATAAAAAGGTCCGAAAAACGAAACTTTTAGCATAGCGGTAGTTTCGTTGCCAACAAATTTAGCTTTTCCCGTTGCCTCTTTCCACTTATGAGTCGTGTAGTCAAAACCTCTGTTTACTACTTTGATGCTTTTACCATCAGCATTGAGCGAATAATCGGCCGTGGTATTATTCAGGTTACGTTCAAAGCGAAAATCCATACGGGCTATTTCGTACCATTTGCCAAGATACTTCGCTTTATCAAACGACTTTACTGCCGTTACTCCTTGGGGAATGCTGGAACAAGACAATAATGCAAAGATTCCGAGTACATTCATCAGCGCGATTATTTTAAAGTTTATTTTTTTCAAAATTAGAAGTATTTACAAGTAAATAGTTACTCAGTTGTATTTATTTTTTCTCTGAAATAGTTGCCTTTTTTATATTCATTTCCCCAGTTAAGCATAAGGGCAATTAAAGGTAAAAGGGATTTTCCTGTATCAGTTAGAAAATACTCAACTTTGGGAGGTAATACCGGGAAAACTTTCTTTTCAATTATGTTGTGTTTTTCTAATTCAAAAAGTTGCTGATTAATCACTCTTAAAGATGCTTCGGGATGTTCCCGATGTAATTCACTTGGTCTTTTTATACCTTTATTGATATCATTAATCAAACAAGCCTTCCATTTTCCGCTAATAACCTCCATGCAAACAACAATACCACAATTCAAATCTTTTGGAATTTTCTTCTCATACATACATATTCATCTAGATGTTTAATAGGCAATTACAAGACAGTTTATCTGAATGTTGTTTTCAGAAAACATATCATTAAATGTTATTACTTACTTATTATAATCATAGGGTGAAAATTATCACTATAGGATAATTTTCGCCCATATTGTGTTCTTCAGTTCAAAGCCCTAGTTTTGCAATTCAAATGACATAATTAAAAAGAACAGTTTTATGAATACAAAACAACCAACTCAACCCGCATCTACAAATCAGTTATTGACAGATTTGGAAAAGAAAACATTAGCCGAGACTTTCCTTCATGCAGTTGGAACTCAAAATTGGGATTTGCTCCGGTCTATTATTACAGAAGATATCTTCTGGACTTTGCCCGGTACCAGTTTAATATCAGGCGAAGTTAATGGACAAAGTGCAATAATAGCCCGAGCGAATCAGATTGCCAATTCTGGTGCCAGCTTAGAGTTGAAACATATTTTATATGGACAATATAATGTCACATTGTTTGTGCATAATCAAGCGTCAAGAGGCGAACTTATACTGGATGAATACCTGGCCACAGTTTGTACAATTTCTAATGGCAAAATTTCTAAAATCGAAACCTATGTATCCGATGTTGACGGCGTAAATGCCTTCTTCAAATAATTAAGAACACCTTGTTTTGTTTTTAGTGAGCTTGTATCAAAAGCACGCAAATGACACAAACAACACAAACTTTCGCAAATAAGATTTGCTGAATTTTTGTTTTAATCAGATTGCATTAATTTGCGCATCTTTTAATTTGTGTTCTAAAATGACTTTTGAAACAACCCCGACATGATCTAAACAATAAACAGAGCTTAGAAGTTTACAATTTCTGAGTTCTGTTTATAATTTTAGGAAGTGATCATGGATAAATCCAGAAAGCCATGTTCCGATTATATTTTGTTAAACTTTATGATAAACTTCGTCGAAAGGAACTCTCATTCTGTCTCCCCAAACTCCACGTTCTTCTCTTATGCCGCAGGAAACAACCATATTGATTTCGGCGCCCAAAGGTAAATTCAGGATGCGTTTTACTTTTCGGCTATCAAAACCTTCCATCGGGCAGGTGTCATAACTTTCGTTGGCCATTGCCAGCATAAAGGTCTGTGCCGCCAGAGCACAGGTTTTATGAACTACCACTCTCATGTCGTTTTCAGATACCTGATAGGTGATTGGTCTGAAAAGTCCGATAATGTTCACAAGGGCTTTTCGGACAATCCCCGGAATGCCTAAAAAGCGGGAATATAAAAATGGCATGACTTTTCCATAGTACAATTGCCATCTTTTGATTCTTTTCTCTTGTTTCTTTTCGGGACTATTTTTCAGAATATTCTGAGTTTCCAGTTCAATCATTTTGTTTGCTCGTCTTCGGTAAAGATCCTGCCGTGTTACGAAAATGACCATTTGTTGGGCAGTAGTTGCCGATTCCTGATTTAAACAAGCGACCGAAAGTTCTTTTAGAATTTCCGGATTGGTAACGTGGTAAAACTCCCAAAGTTGCATGTTGGAACTGTTGGGGGCTAAAGTTGCAAGTTCTATACAATGTCTTACTTTTTCCGAATCGATGGAAAGATCCTTATAGTGCCTTACAGAGCGTCTGTAATTGATTATTTCTTCTAATGTCATTTTTTGATGCTGTATTTATACGTTGCTTTTAATAAAACAGTTATTTACCCGGGAAGTTGACAGCTATGCATTCATTTTCTGTGAATTCTGATTCAGACTTTCGTTAGTTACTGATTGCAAGGCAAGAGACCCGAGCGAATCCTTATAAATTCTATGCAGACTTGGAAGAGGGTACTACTTGCATAAAACCTATTTTGTAAATGAATTTTTCATTAAACCCTTTTCTCGATATAATGATGTTGTAAAACCCGGAATCTGCATGTTTTTCAATTTCCGTTGATATGTCTTCGTATTTACTTTTGACACTAATAGTTTCTTCGGCCGGCATAATATTCCAAATAACTAAATCATAACTTCTGATTGGTGATGTATCGCCGTAACCATATCCAATAATTGCATAGGAGTCACTTCCTTTTGCCGGAAATCCGATTGAGTCTAAAGTTATAATGGTTTTATCAATAATAATCTTTTCAACTCCCAATACAGAGAAGTTGTAGGTAACAGTATTGTTCTCCTCACTGCAACCGGTCAATAATATTAGTAAAACCGGTAATAAAAGAAAGTATTTCATCTTCTAGTCAGTTATAGGTTTTAGTCTGCGAATTGAATCCCGAATCAATGAGTAATAACCAATTTCAACCAGTACAATTACAACCACACTACCCAGCTCCTTAATCAGGGTTCTACCCGTGTCATTATCATTAGCATTGTTCATTATTGCTATTATTCCCAATATAATTCCTAGTATGAGCACAAAGATTAAGAGACCTAACAACAATCTCATCCCTATTACCCAAGAAATGGCAAAGAACCGTTTGAAAAAATCCTTGCCGTCTCCTTCGGTATTTGCTTTGTACGCGGCATTCAGTCCCCAGATATTTACCGCTACTAACAAAAGGCATTTTAATACCCTAATCCATAGTTCTTCGCCTTGCGAACTAATATCCATGGATAATGCTGATAAAATAAAAAATGCCAAAACATACTGAAAGCCATCCTTTTCGGATAATTCATTTTTAGAGATTTTCTCTTCTAATTTTCTAATGTCAAGCCAAATCATACTGTTGAATTTAAAATGGTTATTGATTGATTTCTAATTTTTCCGTCTCTGTGAACCGACTACCGAAAGTAATTTTGTTTACTTCTTTTGGTCGAAGTATCTGGTATATTCAATGTTTGCTTTCTCGGATATTAGTTGAGTATGTACCTTACTGAATATTGCATCTTTTTGTCGTCAACAGACCTGTAAATACAATAATTGAAAAGACCATCAAAAGCCCGGTAATAAGCGCCATCATTATTTTCTGTTCCTGTCCAGAATCGGCAAGTACTGTCAAAGTATGAATTTGTAGAGCCTTGCGAAACAGGCGTTAAGTAACCGATGTAATTGACATTAAACCCCTGAATACCTCCGGTTAAAAGTTGGGCGGCATTCCAACCTCTCCAATTAAAATCGATTAATTGTTCTGAAGTCATTCCAATTGCCAATTCTAATTTCATCCAGTCATTATCAGTCGGAAGCTTACAGTCTTGCGGACAAGCTGATTTAGCTGCATCCCACGTATAAAACCGATTATAAAGTTTTGTGTTTTTGTCTTGTTGCTTTGTTGAACCCTCAATCTCAAAATTCAGATTCTCGGCAAACCACCATTTACCTCCGATATAAACAATCTTATATTTTTTATTGTCTCTTGAGTCTATGTAATAACTTGTTCGGTTGGAGTCGGTTTTTACCGTCAAAGTATTACCATAGTTAGTTCCTTCTTCTGTGGTAACATACGATTTTATATAATATTTAGTTGCCGGAAATAATGATTTCGTTGACTTGATTGAAAAGGTATCACTTTTCACGTCGGATTTTTGCCAGTTGGCTGCATCCGAATTAAATAATGAGTCTGTTGACCAATAAAATCCTTTTTCGATAACTTTTTTTCCGCTGAAATTTTCCAGTATGGCCTTGCATTCTATTTTATTCTCAAACAATAGGCTAACACTGGTAGTCTTTATTTCTAAACTCGTGATTTCGTCTTGATTATTACAAGATAAAAATAGAAATAGACCAGATAGAAATAGAAATGCAATTTTTAGATTTTTCATTCTTCCTTTATTTTATTGTTTTACAATATTGCCAGCGATACTTTTTGTCTTTTTTTTCTTCTAAAATGCTATGCTCGCGCGAGTCAAACTATACTGTTGAATTTAAAACGGTTATTGATTTGTTTTTAAGATGAATGCGGAAAAAACATCTCAGTTGCTGATTTGTATTTAAAAATCAGCGACTGAGAGAGGTCAATTAAAATGTAATCCCGGCAATTAAGCTTATTGCACCTGAATTTCGGGTATTTGAATAAGCGTAAGAATAATTGTAGTGAAAATCCATTAACTGTATTTCATACCCAAGACCTACGTTTATTGCCGTTTTTTCTGAAATCATAAAACTTGCACCAACTGTTGGATTTACTAAAAAACCGACTCCGTCAAAGTTATTTGAAGCATCAAATGAGTAACCGACTCCTAAAGAACAGTATGGTGAAATTGATTTCTTCGACAGGTTGGCTCTGAAGTCGGCAAACAACGGAACTACTGTTGTGTTTGGATCTAAATAATAGCGTATTCCCGTTCCTATACCTACAGAAAAATTTGGATTTATTTGATAGGCATTGATGATATTTAGTTTTAATCTGTTCATACCATAATCGCCTGTACCAAATTGATAACCCAATTCTACCACTCTCTTATAACCTGTTCTTAGAAATTTTGAATCCTGCGAGCTATCACTTGGACGAATCGCATTCCCTCCCGCCATTTGATATGGTTCTTTTGTGAATTTCTCGATTTCATCCACTTGAAAAGCTAAAACCTTTTTGTCTGCAGTCTCGATTTTAATGGACTTGTTTGGAACTTGTTCAATAATTATTCCCCGAACAGTGCGTCCATCTTTCAAGTGTACTACATCCTGATAATTGTTCTGTCCGAACGAAAAGGTTGTGATTAACCCTAATACAAATAGCAATAAATATTTTTTCATTTTTCTCAATTAAGTTTCCTTACTCGTATGGCTTTTCAGTTACGCCCCCGTTTTTTATAGTGGATTCTGGACTCCACTGTTCATGGTTTAAGCTTAGGAAATTTACTTCTGTTCCAAATATTCCCGTGCTGTGTTGTGTTTCTTGTAAACTATCAGAATGAAGATGTACTTCTACTTCTATCTATTTTTTTTCTCTTCAGACCAACCCTTATTCTGTGAATTCTCCCATTCTGTAAATTATGATTCAGACTTGAATTCTCCACCTATTGTAAACCAACAAAACAAAACTAATGATCTATGTTTGCTTTTTAAAATGCTTTTGGCAACGGACTCAACCAATCAGAATTTCTCATTAAAATTACATATTGATAAGCATAATCCCGAAGTGTAAAATCACCTATAAGTTTACCTTGTGGAGAAATACCATTAAACAGACGTCCTGTTTTTGAAAATGGCGAATTCAATCCATTAATTTTAAAAAGTGTTGTGGTATGTATGTTTGTCAGATATTTTAAGTCTTCTATTCCATCTACTTGTAAAAGTGATTTATCATCATACGAAAATGATTTCTTTTGCCATGTTTGACTTTTACTATCCCACTCATTGTATTTCGAATCAATAGGTAAACATACGATCGAAATTATCTTTTTGGCACTCGGATGATTTGAACTCACTAACTTTGAGGCAAAATCCTCTCCGTAAAATTGAACAGGTACTTGATGAGAATGGAAAAATCCCCACATCCCATAAAGTTTTTCATTCTCAAGATGTAGTATAGAATAGAGTTGTTTATAATTTCGGAACATAGCTTCTGGCCTGTTTACTCCAGATATCTTAGTACTACTGTAACTTAAATTTTGAATAAGGTATTCAAACATTGGCAATTTGTCATCAAATAACTGCTTAAATTCAATTTTATTTTTTTTAATTTTGTCAACACAGTTTTTCGCAAAACTAGAGATTTTGCCTATTTCAGAATCAATAAAATCAGTACGGACTATATGTCTAAGAGAATCCAACATCGGGTTTTTCTTGTCGCCAATAAACTTATCTATTAATTTAAAATACAGGTCAAAATCCTGAACCTTGTCAATACCCGAAAAAGTAATTTGTTGAGTTTTCGGCAGAGTGTTATTTAAAGCCCTTATTTTGATTATTTTATTATAAAAATCAGAATTTCCCCATTGTGCATTTTTCTTTACCCAATACCTGAATACATTCTTTAAAATTGTTTCATTGCCTGTTCTTAGATATTCGTTAATACTACTTGATTGAGCATAATCAAGTTCTGCAATGTAATTTTTAGTTCCGACAGTTTGGTTTAGATACTTCAATAAACTAAAATCGATAAGTTGTGCATCTTGTGCACCGTGAGATTCTCCTAATACTATAAATTGATTTTGCTTTGCATCAGTTTTTAATAGCTCCCACTGGTTTATTCCATTTAAGTCAAGTTGCGTTTTGTTATTTTTCAAATAATCTACATACTTATTTTCCTGCGCATAAACTGATCCATAAACAAAGAAGAAAGCAAAAATCCATTTTTTCATATTTTGTTTTTTATTATTAAACTTCATGTCTCCAAGTCTAAATACGCCAATGTGAACAATTCAAGTTGAGCGAAGTGTAACTTCAACTATCCACCGATTGCAAAACAACAGACTTGGACAAATCAGCTATATCTTAATTGCATTCCGGGTGCATTATCCGGTCTCTTTTCAAATCCAAATTTTTCATAGAAAGAATATTTGTCTTTTGCTGAAAACAATTGAATATCTCTTATCTTATTCTTTTTGCATTTACTTACTAACATATCGAGAAGTCTACTGCCAAGTCCTTTGTTCTGATAATCCGGATGAATAATTAAATCTACAATCAAAGCATGATGCACTCCGTCGGCAATTACTCTTCCGAATCCTATCAATTTATCGGAATCATATATTGACATTGAATACCAACTATTTTGAATTGCATTGGCTAAGTCCTGAATTGAAAAGTTGTATTCTTGATTCCATCCGGTTGTTTGAAACAAATTCCAATACTCTTTAATATCAGGTAATGTCTCTTTAAATATTATTGTTTCCTGAATCTCATTAGCCATTTTACATTTTCATTTATAAGAATCCTCTTCTCCCTCCAAGTTTAAAAATTTATATGCTCTGAATAGTTCAAATTTTTAACTATCAACCAATTCCAAATTGTCAACAGAATCAGATGAGTAAGGAGAAAATCAATATTTATCTTCATTATATACTTTTCGTCCCAGCCAAGATAATTCATGTTTGCCAAAATTTGTATCATCTTTGAAGATGTTATTTACAAATTCAACTAACTCTTTTATTTTATCTTCGTGTGTTATTCTGATTCTGGTTTCAAAATTCGAAGAGAAACCGTCATTCGTAAAATTCAATGAACCCAGATAAGCTACTTTACGGTCAATCACATAAATCTTTGAGTGGACAAACTTATCTTTATTAAAGTAATTGCTGAGGTACTTAAAATTAATTTTTGCAGAATAATCGTAGGTGTAGATTCCTGTTTTTTCAATTTGTTTTTTCTTCTTTTTAAACCATTGAGATAAAGCAAAAAATACGATCAAAGTCAACAAACAAGAAACAAAAATTTTAGAGTTGCTTATTTCAAACACAGAAAGAATCAATGCACATATACCCAATACAAAGCTTGTTGTTGTGAGGTAATTATAGAGTTTTGCTTGTTTTTTTACTCTTTCTTGCTTTACTGTATCTGTATATTTATTTTGTTGTATTAATTTTTGCAGAATATTATTCTTTTGCTCTTTTCTCAATGAACTAAAGGCTAACCGAACGTTGATATTCCTATTTTTCAATTTTATTAAATCATCAAGTTTTGTTTCATCTATGTAAGGAGATATGATTAAGACCTCACTTTTTGCATTTTCGATGTCACGTTGAAGTTGTCTTCCGCTATTCTGCCCAATATAAACTTCAACAGCCTCAGATTCGCTTATCAGCATTTTGGAATAGAAATTTGTCTTTTTTTCAGTGCTATAATTCATTGCTTTTAATTAATTAAGCCCCAAAGATAAAAACAAATTATAACATTAACAACATTTTCTCCGATTAATTGCTTTTTGGGGTTTGGACCTATAATTATTTAGCGAAGTTGTTGGAATTGATAATGCTAGTAGTTCCCGTATTTTGATATTGTGAGGGGCGGGGGAGATGTAACTTTTCCAAAGTCCGGAGACTTTGGAAAAGTTATTTAAGGAAAGAGATATTTATAGTGGGAGCGATGGATTATCGGGGCAAAAAGGCCATCGGTTCGCTGGCTGTTCCCCATCCGCGGATATTTCCACCACTTATCCTCACATAGATGGTTACTCCGTAATCGAGGTTCTCTATTTCAAGGTTATTGCGTGTAAGACAATCGCTATAGGTCTTCCACGGACCTTTGATGTCGGTTGCAATTTCCACTTTCCATCTATCGGCACCAGCCAGTGTTTCGGCATATACTTTGGCACTACATGGCGTACTTCCATCTTCAATACGTTTAATCAGTGCTCTATCCGGTACCTCCGAGCTTTCGGGTTCATCGTTACAGTCAAAACCTGATAAAAGAATAATAGCTTTGTCACCTTTAGCTATTTTGTTTACATAAAAAATATAATCTTTAAGCAACGCATATACCACAGCGGCCTGATCAATGGTAGCCTGATTTTTTTGCTTATTTCCGTCTTTCGAATCCATGAGTTCGTCCAGCTTGTTCAGTTCTGTACTTAGCTTAGTTAACGGTGGATCTGGTTCTTTGTAGGTTGTTGCACTACTTGTAAGACCACTGAGGACTTTGTGTGCCAGCTTAGATACTTTCTCTGGAGTTGGTGTTTTTACATGTAACACCGCAATTGATGTTTTCATATTAATTTAATTTAAATTTTTGTGGGATATCCCAATGCAAAAATAAACAGGCATTTATATTCCGAGAAATTTTTCGAGGGCAAAAACGTGTCAAAATGCATTTTGACACGTTTTTTATTTCTTCAAAATAAAGAACATAGCTATTTTTTGGCTTTAAGTTGTTGTGAAATAAACGACTATAACTCTTTTTAAAATGAAATTCTACGGTACGTTAAAGTGTTTGCTTTTTTAGAGTTTCGCCTCTTTATTTGCAGTGAAGGTAAATGGGAAAAATTATTTCTTCTAATTTTCTCATCTTTTAAGAAATTTATTCAGAAGAATTGCCTCCTCAGTAAAAAGAAAAAGGCAATTCGGAATTGAATTTGCCGTCGCATTTCAGGAATTGCCGTCGTAGTAAAAAGGAAAAGGCAATTCGGAATTGAAATTGCCTGCACATTTCAGGAATTGCCGTCGTAGTAAAAAGAAAAGGGCAATTCAGAATTGAATTTGCCGTCGCATTTCAGGAATTGCCGTCATAGTAAAAAGAAAAAGGCAATTCGGAATTGAAATTGCCGTCGCATTTCAGGAATTGTCTCCGCAGTAAAAAGAAGAGGGCAATTCGGAATTGAATTTGGCTTCGCATTTCAGGAATTGCCGTCGTAGTAAAAAGAAGAGGGCAATTTGGAATTGAAATTGCCTCCGCATTTCAGGAATTGTCTCCGCAGTAAAAAGAAGAGGACAATTTTAAATTGAAATTGCCTTTACATTTTGAGTAATTGTCGTCGTAGTAAAAAGAAAAGGACAATTTGGAATTGAATTTGCCTCCGTATTTTAGAATTTGCCGTCGTAGTGAAAAGAAAAGGGCTATTTGAAATTAAAATTGCTTCCGCATTTTAGGAATTGCCCTCTCAGTAAAAAGGGAAAAACTATTTAGAATTGAAATTGCCTCCACATTTTTCTGTTTTTACACCCTCCTCAAAAATATTGAAACCTTTATTTGTGACGTTTGGTATTCCTTTTTTCTTTCTTCTCAATCTCCTGTTGATATTCTTTCGGAGTTTTTCCGGTGAACTTTGTGAATGCCCGGTTGAAGCTGTTTTTTGAACCAAATCCGGATTGTTCTGCTATCACTTCCATGGTTTGTCTGTGTGCTTTGTCGTTTCGTATTAACTCACGTGCGCATTCTACCCGGTATTTGTTCAGATAATTGCGAAAATTTAAATCGGTATAATTACTTAATAGGTTCGATATCTGGTTGGGGTCGATATGCAACAGTCCGGCTACTTTGCGCACATTGCACTTGCGATCCAAATAGGGTCTGGACGTTTCCATTTCGGTTTCCAGCCGAATGAGCAGTAGATTGTCTTTTTCAGTTTTGATTGGTTGTATAACCGGTTCATCTATTACCGGTGGCGGCAGGGGTATTTCCGGTAGGGGCACGGGAATCTCCGGTAAGGGTATAAGTGGCACAGCCCGTAGCGAGTTCCATATGAAATAAAAGGACAGGTAGCTGGCTAATGCGGCATAAATACACAGGCCGGCGATGAGGCGTATATGACTAAAGCCCGACAGGAAGCCAAGCAACAAGTAGATACCGAGCCCCACCAGCGCAATAGCGAAAAAATAAACCAGCCACCGGATGTTTATCAGCTTTTCCCCCACCTCAATGTCGTAGTTCACCTGTCGCAGCGCATATACTTTGCGGAGGCAAATGATGAAATAAGTAGCTGTTTGGACGCAAAACACGCTGTTGAGCACCGCCACCATCCAATGTGCAGCGTGTTGATGGTTCATCAGCAGGTGTATCTGCACGGGTTCGGGCTGTGCCGCAAAATACAAGAGGTAAAGCGAGCCGGGCAATAGTGCCGGTGTATAATGAAACAGGAGCTTTTTCCAATGAACAGGACGATGCCCGAGCAGCATACATATATATAGGTATAGCGAAGGTGCTATAAGCAGCGCCGAAACACAATGTGCCGGAAAATAGGATGCAAGCAGGTCGTAGGGCTTGAAGGTATGGGCGTAATGTAACAGATTGACAGACAGATTGGAGATTACCATCAGCACAAAGGCTATGGACAGAAAATAATTAGCCCCTCCGGCGGGCAGTTTTTTCAAAAGGAATACAATTGAAAAAATAATGAGAATAAATACGGAGAATGTAGCTATGCTTATGCTAAACATATTGCTTCAAAACCGGGATAAATTCAACTATCAAGATGTATAAGGCCGAGAATCAAACGATCATCTGTTTTGCAAAAATAAAACATAGTTTTTTATTTTGCAAGAAAAGGAAGAAAATTATGAACTATGAGTTAAGTAATGGAACGAATATAATGTCCTATTTTAATTTTTCAAAGACGATACTATTCAACATCCCCTTTAGGGGCTTGGGGCAGAAAATACAGTTGAAAACCGCCCCTAAATCCCCTGAAGGGGACTTAAAATTACAACTGTATCGTCTAACTATTTTCTGAAGGATACGACATTATTTAATTCTTACTACTTATGAATGTTGTTCAGATAAGGATTCGCACACAGAATACGCGGATTAGACGAAAAATCACAGAATAGAAATTCTATTTAAAATGCATATTCTCACAAATATAATAATCGAATCAACTTTACATATTCTGTAAAACCGGTGTTTTCTGTGTGCCTAACTAAACGATATTAATTAGTGGCTGATCGGTTCGGGGTTCTTTGTTTTTATTTTTTCGACTGGTGGAGGAATGGGCGTTTTATATTTTTCGGGAGGAGCTGAATAGTGTTGTAAAATTATAAAAAGAAAGAGTGCAAATGTGCTTTTTGTCTCCGGCATTATTTTCCTTGGTTTAGAGGGAAATCTTGGGTTCTCAGCACCCTGCGATAGTAAAAAATTCAAATCGGGGCGAAAAACGGCCTTTTTTTGCTACAGTTTTGATGCGGCAAATAAGATTTTTAAAATAAAATGATGCTGATTCAAAAAAAGTATTTATCTTTGAAGCGCTAATTAACAGGCGTACAGTTTTCATCTGTATAAAACCTGCTTATTGAGACCCTGAAAATCCGCAACAAAGCAAAGATCGGAGACGTTTGGTATAGCATGATGATGCAGCCGGCATTTAAAAGCGGGAAGGTCGGAAGACGGAGGAACAGGACTAAATTGATAGTGATTTTGACCGGATTTTACAGAATGAAATTTGATTCAAAAACAGTATATTTGTATTATATATATTCAAGCTGTAAAAGCAGCTAATTTTAAAACCAAAAAAATTATTTGAAAAATGGAAGAGTTAGTAAACAAAATTAAAGCTCAATTCGAAGCTTTTGTAACAGATGCAGATTTGCAAGTTGAAAAAGGAAACAAAGCTGCAGGTACTCGTGCACGCAGAGCTTCTCTTGATCTTGAAAAATCATTGAAAGAATTTAGAAAAGTATCAGTAGAACAATCAAAGAACTAATAATTGATTTTTCTTCTTTACGATCAAAGCTCTTCCTTCGCCGGGGGAGCTTTTTCTGTTTCATACGGTGTAGTAAGTAATCAATAACGATTAATATGAATATCCGCTTTGTTACCTAAAATAATATCGATAGATATTATCTTTTGTGGACTTCAAAAAAAAGCAATTTACCACAAAAGCCAATAATGAGGATTTCGAGCTATATATTGTCTGTATTTTCAAAGAAACAAAAGCTGATCTTTTATTTTATAAAAACTTTTGTGTGACTTTTGTGCTTTGGAACATCCCGATCTTCGCGATTGTGGTGTTTTATTTAGATTAATGACATGCTTTTTTCCGGTTATTTCAGATAAACACCCTTGTAACTCGTAACTAGTTACTTGTAACTATTTATCCTTTGCTTTCATCTGCCGGAATAAATTTGCTATATTTGCCCTTCTTAATTGATCTTCCAATGGATGTAAAACAATCTTTCGACCCCATTCTGGATCCGGAAACAACTATTCTTATTTTGGGAACCATGCCCAGTGACAAATCGTTGGCACTGGCGGAATATTATGGAAATCCACGAAACCGTTTCTGGAAAATCATTGCAACCCTTACAAACAACGAATCGCCACTCACCTATTCCGATAAAAAAGAGCTTTTGGCTATAACGGGCATTGGCGTTTGGGACGTGGTACGCAAAGCCAGCCGCAAGGGCAGTCTGGACAGTGCCATTGAAAACGAAGAACCCAACGATTTGGATAATTTTATAGCAATACATAAGAATATAAAAGTGATAGGATTCAACGGAGCAAAATCAGAAGCGTTGTTTAATAAGTATTTCGACCGAAAACCGGGGATCAGGTATGTGTCATTACCCAGTTCAAGCCCTGCCAATGCAGGTATTAGTTTCGATGCTCTTTGCAATGTGTGGCGGCAACTGTTGGGATAATAGCTTGCCTGAAAAAATGTCTGTGGTTATGGGTAAAGGATAATTAAAATTAGTATTGTCCGGTAAAAAAACAGTAGATTCTTCACTTCGTTCAGAATGACAGATTATTACATTCTTTTTGTAAGAGGTGGGGGTCGGCTGGCGGCTTCGCCGCCAACCGACCCCCACTTCCCAAAGTAAAATACTGATTGTCATTCAGAGCGAAGCGAAGAATCTCTCCCAAAATTTTATTTATAAAGTTTTCCGGTCAACAATTAAAATCTATATTAAAAGAAAAAACAATCGATTCTAAATTCAAAGTTTAGTTATGAAAACAGTTATTGCAGCAGTATTATTTATGTCTTCCACTTTCGTAGGACTTGGACAGAATGTATCATTCGACTATTTTGGCCTTCCCCGGCCTGGCAACAATGTTGAGCTTTTTGCTCCTGACATTGTTTCATTAAAGAATTCCAAAGAAAAATCGGTGGCAATTTCGCCCAGAGGTGATGAAGTTTTCTTTTCCGCAGGTAAAAGCTGGCCTGAATGCAAAATAATGCGGGTAAAAAAAGTCAACAATAGATGGTCGAAACCTGAAGTAGCCGAATTTTCTTCTGATTGTTATGCTACAGAACCTGCATTCTCGCCCGACGGTAAATATTTATATTATTCTTCGAGTAAGGGCATGCAGGATATTAAACAATATAGTATCTGGAGGGTCGAAAAAGTGGGTAATGGATGGGGTAAGCCTAAAAAAGTGATTGATATTACAGATCCTGATATATTAGAGTTCCACCCTACAATCACAAAAAAAGGTACCGTGTACTTTTGTTATTGGAACTCGCAAAAACAAACCGGGAGTATCTATAAATCAAAATTCACAGGAAAGACTTATTCTAAACCCGAAAAAGTTGATCTTCCGTTTAATGTGCCGGGTAGCGATACGGATCCATTTATCGATCCGGAAGAAAAGTATATAATTACGGCTTCTGCCGGACAAGCAGGCAAAGGGGGATACGATGTATATATCTTTTATAATAAGGGAAATGGTGTTTGGTCATCTCCTGCTGACCTGGGAGATAGGTTTAATACTCCGGAAGATGAAGACTCTTTTGATATTTCGCCCGATGGTAAGTACATATTTATCTATAAACAGGATAATGTTTACTGGACTGAGTCAAAAGCAGTATTGAAAAATAACTAGTGCTTGCTCCTTGTTTAGTAAGTATATGTACCTGAATACCTCCAATACAGAACGAGGAATAAAATGTTTCATCTTTACACAATGCCTGAAAACCTTTTTGGCATAATACAGTAAACAACACAAATAGCCCAAAGCTTATTTCCTGAACTAAACATTAAAAAGCCGGTTGCGGTACCCAAACCCTTATTATTCTTTGTTGGCTGACTGATGGAAGTTGGACGTAAAATAAGCGGGAAAGCTCCGGTATTAAGTCGCAAAGATATTGCTATGTTCTCGGGTTTACAGCAAGACTTTGATATTTCAAAAGCAAAGAGAGAATTGGGCTTCAATTCCAAAGATTCTACCAGTGCGGTTAAAGAAGCTATGTTCTATTTAAAAGAAAATCAAAACAGGCTGACTTGATGATAGGAAGTGGTAAGGAACCGCTGTCGAATAGTAAACGAGAATTTATACTATACGGCTAAGGGATTCTGCATCAAATCTTTTTGACATACGTGGCTGTGATTGTATCAAGAGCACGCAAACAACGCAAACTTGCACATCTTGCGTGCTAAAAAGACTTTTGATACAGCCTGATTTGCTAAAAAACATATTTTTTTCCATCTTTCTAAAATATTTTTCCGTTTCATTTGTCTTCCTAAGTAGAGTATGATCTTAAGTAGGACGAACAATTAAATGTCGTATATTCTTTCGTGACAATTCGTGCAATTAGCTTCGCTGACCGTTGGTTCGTGGTTTTAAATAATCATTAAACCACGAATTTCACAGATTTACACGAAAGTGGAAGAATTAGGAAATACGACATTATATAGTTTCAATTACTTATAAGAATCAAAAGTGAAGAATTTAATGTTTAAAGGAAAAGTAAATGACTATAGTTTATATTAGTTTGGTAATTTTGCTCTTGCTGTTTGTCGGCAGTAAATTACACAGAAAGAAACATGGAAGAAACCGGATTGTGCAGGTGCTGGAGAAAAATTGCAGCAGATGCCGGAGTTGCCTGAAAAAATGTAATCATAAGGTATTGGGTTTGGTTAAGGATGAAAAAGGAACGCGCATCGAAGTCATAAATCCGGACAAGTGTACCGGCTGTGGCGACTGCATAAGTGCTTGCCGATTTAATGCGCTTGAATTTGTTCAACGAGTTGATACTAAATCAAAATAAGATGACTCGTATTGAATGTCTCAGAGCCCGGGATGATTGTGGTGCTTGGTGCGATGTGTTTAGTTTGTTTATCCAGTTAGGTATTCCCCCCGGTGAGCAAACCGTTTTATGGGATATGGCAAATAAAAGAATGGGTTGTAAAGGGCTTAAAGCCATTTTAGTACTTTTACAAGAAAATAATAATTTAAAAAACAAAGAGATATGAAATTTCATATAATTAAACGGCTGGCGTTAATGCTGGCATTGATTCTGGGGCTTAGCATAGTCATCATGGTTTTGTGGAATCTGATTGTTCCTGCTATTTTCAGACTTGCGTTTATCAATTTCTGGCAAGCTTTAGGGTTGTTTATTCTTGCTCGTCTGCTTTTTGGAGGCATGGGAGGTCGATTCATGGGGATGGGAATGCATTCTCATCGCAACGCAATCCGTGAAAAATGGATGAAAATGACACCCGAAGAACGTAAGGAGTTTGTTCACCACAGGCATCACCACGGACACGATTTCAGATCCGATTTTTTCAATGCCGAAAAACCAGAAAAAGAATCGTAAGGTGGCAACCGAACCAACACCGGAAAATATCAATGAACTGATTGCAGAACATCAACCGCAATTGAAATCGTTTATCTCCAAACGGGTGGCGAGCAAAAAAGACGCGGAAGATATTCTGCAAGATGTGTTTTATCAATTACTGACAACCGTCAATACCACCCTGAATCCGATAGAACATATGTCGGCGTGGTTGTACAAGGTTGCGCGGAATACAATTATCAACGCAGGCATTAAAAAGAAAGAAGACGAATTGCCTTTTTATCCCGACGATGAAAGCGAAAATGATGTGCTGAGTGATTTTTCGGAAATTTTATTTTCTAATGGAGAAACAGTTCCTTCGCCTGAGACGGAATACCTGCGCTCGCTGGTTTGGGTTGAACTGGAAAATGCACTTTCGGAGCTTCCGCCGGAACAACGTCAGATATTTGAACTTACCGAACTGGATGATATTCCGGTAAAGGATATTGCCGAGGCTACCGGAGTAGGAGTAAACACCCTGTTATCCCGAAAGCATTATGCAGTATTATTTCTTCGAAAACGATTGGCCGGTTTGTATGCCGATATTATTTGTTCGTGAAATTGATTCAACATAATTATTATTGATATGTTTTTCACCACATAGTACACAATAGTTTTGAAAATAAAAAATAAGACTTAGCACACATAGGATTATCCCGAAAATCGGGATAATTTCGGCGATGTAAAAAGTATCGTTAGATACTTTTACTATGCGAACTAAGTCTTTTTTCTTCAATAATTTCTCCCGAGTATCGGGATGTACCATATGTGTCTTATTGTGTTAGAAATATATCATTGAATATTTCAAACTACTTATATATATAGTCAGGTCGGATTTTTTAATCCGACCTTTTGCATTCAAAGAAATCAAGCCTCAGTCGCGTTAATTCAGAAAGCTGGAAGCTATTGATATATTCACTAATTGTAGTTTGCAGAATCATTAATTTGTATTGTCTCTACTATCTTTTACTTATTCTATCATTAAAACTGGGTATTTTAGATCCTTTTTTGCCTATTTTATGTGATTGCCCTTTTCTTTTTGGTCTGGTACTTTTGCGCTCATTAATCATCATAGTAAATAATAATGAAATCAATCAGACTAATTTTATTCTTTTTAATAGGGGGCTTTTTTCTGCAAGCTCAGAACTCTTCGTTTCGGGGACGGATTCTGACGCATGACGGGTTACCGGCTGAACATGTTTCCGTAATAGTGAAGGGCACGGACAAAGCAACCACATCCGATGAAAGCGGGGAATATCTGCTTCAACATCTGAAAAGCGGTAAGTACACCGTTTTATATAGTTATATAGGGTTACAGACACAACAAAAAACAGTAGAACTCTCCAACGGGGTGCAAACAGTGGTGGACGATGTGATTCTGACGGAAGATTCGAAAAAACTGAAGGAAGTGGAAATTGTGGCTCACAAGCGCAATCCGTTTTCCGAGAAAGTGAGCCAGTTGGTAGCCAAGTTGCCACTCGCCGACATGGAAAACCCTCAGGTTTACAATACCATTCCCAAAGCATTGCTCAAAGAGCAGGTAGTAACTAACATGAACAGTGCTTTGAGTAATGCAACGGGAATCACCCGCCTGTGGGAAAGTACCGGGCGCGGAACTGATGGAGCCGAGTATTATAGTATGAGGGGTTTTTCGGTACAGCCGACTATTGTGAATGGAGTAGCTAATATAAACAATGGTGCATTAGACCCTGCCAATATTGAAAACATCGAAGTTATCAAAGGCCCTTCGGGAACACTCTATGGAGGAAATCTGATTAGCTACGGAGGATTGATCAATATCAATACTAAAAAACCGTACGATACTTTTGGAGGCGAGTTGGGTTACATTACCGGAAGTTACGATTTGCAACGGGTAACAGCAGACATTAATACTCCGCTAAGTCCGAAAGCTTCTCTGCGGATCAATGCGGCTTATCATTCCGAAAACTCTTTTCAGGATGCCGGAACCACAAAATCATTTTTTATTGCTCCGAGTTTTAAATTTAAAGCATCCGACAAATTGACTTTCCTTATTAATACGGAATACAAATCCGGAGAGAAAGCCAATGTGCCCATGCTTTTCTTGAGTCGTTACAGCGCTTTGTCGTTTTTCGACATGAGTTTGTTTGAAAGCAATTACAAAAAGTCTTATACCAGTAATTCGCTTACCATTCAGAATCCTACTTTCGGAATGCAGTCGCAGGCCTTGTACAAGATTGGTGGCGGTTGGAGTTCGCAAACTATTCTATCGACAGGAAGCGCCAAAACCGATGGCTACTACCAATACCTGTGGGATTTGGCAAACGGAAGTGATTTTACTCGGTATATCTCGAAAAGAAATGGTCAAACCAATACAATGGATGTACAACAAAACTTTATGGGTGATCATAAGTTTGGCCTGTTTCGCAATCGGGTACTGGTAGGAGTGGATTATTTGCAAAAAGAAATTCAGAACAACAGCACCGGATGGGTTGGCGATGGTGTTGTTTCACTGAAGAACCAAACCGATACAGGTGTCCTCACTACACAGGGTGTCGATGCTTTGTTGGTAAGTTCGCAAGAAGGGGTGTCAAGTGCAACAACCAAAATATGGAGCGGATATGTTTCGGATGTTCTTAATTTTACTCCACGACTTTCGGCATTGGTTGGGCTGCGTGTAGATAACTTTAGCGGAACCAGTACTGCGAATACCAAAAGTCAGACAACTACTTCGCAGAAACTTGGTCTGGTTTATCAGCCTTTGTTGGATAAAGTATCTGTATTTGGAAACTACATGAATGGTTTTACAAATCTTGACCCGGTGCAGGTTTCGGATATAAACGGAAAAAATGCAACAACAAAAATATTGAACCCTGAACGGGCTAACCAATGGGAAGTAGGAATGAAAACTAATCTGTATAAAGACCGTCTTTCCCTTACAGCCAGCTATTATAATATTTTAGTGTCGGACAAATCGATGACCGATCCCAATAATGTGAATAATGTGATTCAGGGCGGAGAGGTAGAAAGTAAAGGCGTTGAAGTCAGTCTTATTGCCAATCCAATAGCCGGACTAAATATTATCACAGGTTTTAGTCACAACGATAACAAAGTGACTAAAGATGCAGCGGATGGTGGATACCTGGGTATGCGGACTGAAGAGTCGGGACCTGCTGATTTATTTAATCTTTGGATGAGCTATAAACCGGAGTTTGATGCACTGAAGGGTTGGGGAATTGGTTTTGGTAGCAATTACGCCAGTAAGTATAACACACTGAATCGGAGTACTACCGGTAGCTTCACCTTGCCTAGTTATACCATATTCAATGCTATGATTTCGTATGGTGCAGACAATTATAGTATTACTCTGAAAGCTGATAACATAGGCAATAAAAAGTATTATAGTGGATGGAGCACGGTGACTCCTCAGAAATTGCGTACAATATCGCTTGCTCTGAATTATAAATTCTAAAAAAGAGTTTATATATGGTTTGATTTATTAGGCATAAGCACAAAGAAGGTGGAACCAAACGGTTCCACCTTCTTTGTCTTTACAATCCATTGTCAATCTTCAATCCACTGGGGGGGGGCTGTTAAGCTTCCAGCTTTTCTTTCAAAAACTTACCGGTATACGATGCCTCACAATGAATAATGTCCTCGGGAGTTCCTTCAAATACCAGGTTTCCGCCTTTGTCTCCGCCTTCGGGACCAATATCAATAATGTGGTCGGCACATTTAATTACTTCAATATTATGTTCGATAATGATAACTGTGTGCCCTTTGGCAATAAGTGCATCAAAAGCTTTCATCAATGTTTTAATGTCGTGAAAATGTAAACCGGTAGTTGGTTCGTCAAACACAAAAACAGTAGGTTCAGGCTTTTCATTTGCCAAAAACGAAGCCAGTTTTACACGTTGGCTCTCACCACCCGACAGCGTGCTGGACGATTGTCCGAGTTTTACATATCCAACCCCAACGTCTTGCAGCGGTTTCAATCGTTTTACAATTTTCTTTTCGGTATTTCCGGTTTGTGCCGAGAAAAATTCGATAGCCTGATTTACGGTCATTTCCAAAACATCGAATATATTCACGCCTTTGTACATCACTTCCAAAATGTCTTGTTTGAAACGCTTCCCATGGCAATGTTCGCACTCCAGTACCAGATCAGCCATGAACTGCATTTCTACTGTTACTGTTCCTTCGCCCTGACATTCTTCGCATCGTCCGCCTTCGGTATTAAACGAAAAGAACGAAGCCGTGTAATTCATTTGTTTAGAAAGTTGCTGGTCGGCAAATAATTTACGAATCTCGTCGTACGCTTTTATATAGGTTACCGGGTTGGAGCGCGAAGAACGACCAATGGGGTTCTGATCAACAAACTCGATGTCCTTGGCCAGATGCATACTGCCTTTTAAAGTTCCAAACTGTCCGGTACGATCGGCTACACCGCCATAATGTTTTTTCAGGGCAGCATAAAAAACTGTTTTGACCAGCGATGATTTTCCTGAACCACTCACGCCGGTAACCACTGTCATTACATTTAATGGAAACTTGACATTGATTCCCTTCAGGTTATTTTCGCGTGCCCCGATAACTTCAATGTAGTTATTCCATTTCCGGCGTTGAACAGGAATGTCAATTTTTTCCAGTCCCGATAAATACTTCAGTGTGTAGGAATTCTCAATCTCCGCTGTAGCCGCTTTGCTTTTCGTGGTTGTAGCCAGTGCAGGTATTCCCTGAAATACAACTTCTCCACCTAGTCTACCTGCGTTAGGACCAATATCAATCAGGTAATCGGCAGCACGCATAATTTCTTCATCGTGTTCTACTACTACCACGGTGTTTCCCAGGTCACGAAGTTGTTTCAATACCTTGATCAATAAATAGGTGTCGCGCGAATGTAAACCGATGCTTGGTTCGTCTAGAATATACAATGAACCTACTAAGCTGCTTCCCAACGAAGTGGCCAGATTGATTCGTTGGCTTTCACCACCCGAAAGAGAGTTTGATAGTCGGTTAAGCGTCAGATATCCTAAACCCACATCGAGTAAAAAGTGGATGCGGTTGTTGATTTCGAGTAGTAAACGTTTAGCTACTGCGGCGTCTTGTTCGTCCAACTGAATGTTTTCAAAAAAATCATTCAATGTAACAATAGACATAAGCACTAAGTCCGAAATAGATTTATCGGCAATACGAATATAAGATGCTTCCTTTTTTAGTCGGCTACCATTACATTCCGGACAAATGGTTTTTCCCCGATAGCGAGCCAGCATAACCCGGTATTGGATTTTGTATTGATTGGATTCCAAATGTTTGAAAAATGCATTCAGTCCTTCAAAATATTTGTTCCCGGTCCAAAGCAACTGTCGTTGATCATCGGTTAGTTCATAATAAGGTTTATGAATGGGAAAGTTGAATTTTGATGCTGCATGAATCAACTTGTTTTTCCATTCGCTCATCACTTCTCCCCTCCAACATACTATGGCATCTTCAAAGACTGACAGCGTTTTGTTTGGAACAACAAGATCTTCGTCAATGCCAATCACGCGTCCGAACCCTTCGCATACGGGGCAAGCGCCAATGGGGCTGTTGAAACTAAAAGTGTGCACAGTAGGAGTTTCGAATACCATGCCGTCTGCTTCAAATTTTTTAGAGAAATAAAGCATCTTAGTTTCTTCGCTGGTAATCACTTTCAGTATGCAAACGCCATTTCCTTCCGAGAAAGCGGTTTCGATAGAGTCGGTCAGCCGACTGATTGCTGTTTGTGTATGTTCCACCACCAGTCGGTCAATAAGCAAATATACTTCATCGGTATTATTGTCAGTATTGTTTTTTATTATGTCCGAAATTGAGCAAGTTTCTCCCAGTATGTCCACTCGGGTGAAACCCTGTAGGAGCAAACTTTGTAGTTGTTCATTCATCGTGCGGTCGCTGCTTGGAATGATCGGGGTTAAAACCATCAACTTTGTGCCTTCAGCCAACTCCATGGCTGCATCTATCACATCCTGCGCTTCGTGCTTCCGTACTTCATCGCCCGAGATGGGAGAATAGGTTCTGCCGATACGAGCGAATAATAATTTTATATATTCGTAAATTTCGGTGGAAGTCCCAACCGTAGAGCGGGGATTGCGCGAATTTACTTTTTGCTCTATGGCAATTGCCGGTGGTATACCTTTAATATAGTCTACTTCCGGCTTACTCATACGTCCCAAAAACTGACGAGCATAGGCTGATAAACTTTCTACGTAACGGCGCTGCCCTTCGGCATAAAGTGTGTCAAATGCCAATGATGATTTTCCGGAACCGGAGAGTCCTGTTATAACCACCAGTTTGTTTCGTGGAATTTCGACATCAATATTTTTCAGGTTGTGAACCCGTGCTCCTTTTATTATGATATTTCCCTGTTTGGACATATTGTTTTGTGTTGTGACTTGATATGCAGTTGAATTACTGCATTTAGTCATTGATTTAGTTTGGGTTTTTATGACCTGCAAAGATACAGTATAAGATAGAAATAATGAATATCGGATCTCAATTAATTATTATATGTCTGCAATCAGTTGTTTCTTATAGTTTGTTTTAACTCGTCTGAATATGTTCGGACCTTTTGATATGATAATTTTAGTTTGTTTTCACGGAATTTATGCATAAAAGCAGAGGTGGAGAATATATATACTCTTTTCTTTTCGTTATAAATATGCAAAATATTCGAGTTTTATAATGTTTTTCGCCTAAATTAGAATATTTATGATTAAAAACGGTGTTATATGCAGAATAGTTTGTACTTTTGCGACACATCTAAATAATTATGCATTTATGAAGAACAAACGAAACCGCTTACAGATTATTTCGGAAATTCTTCGGTCTACTTTAGTTGGTAGTCAGGAAGAGCTGCTAAAGATTTTAAGTGAACGACAGTGTGAAGTAACACAGGCAACATTGTCACGTGATTTGAAATTACTGAAAGTTGCTAAAACACCTTTGTCGAATGGAGCCTATAAGTATATTCTGCCTTCGTATAATAAGCCTCTTCCTGCTACAGGAAGTGTCAATACTTTAATTTCTCATGGAGCTGTATTAAGTATGGAGTTTTCCGGACAGTTGGGTGTGGTAAAGACAAAACCTGGATATGCCAGTGCTATTGCCTGGGATATTGATAACAAAGCTACCGACCATGTGTTGGGAACAATAGCTGGCGACGATACTATTTTAGTGATTCCCCGTGAGGGTGTAACGCGGGATGAAATTCTCGAAATGATGAATATTACCTTTTCAGAAAAGGAGTAGAATAGGAAATGAAGTGGAAAACTTTACGAAGTTGAAGCTTTGTGAAGTTTAATTGAACTCATTCAAAATTGAATATGGACAAAGAGATTGCCGTTGGAGAGATAACGGTACAAATTGCTGATGAGCGTTTCTTAGGTTATGTTGATACCATTTTGACCACAATCGCCGTTGCGGCCAAAGTGCGTGGAACTGGAATAGCCAGACGCTCGCCCGAGTACATCGAGCAAAAAATGAAAGAAGGAAAAGCTATCATAGCTTTAGCAGGAGAGGAATTTGCTGGATTTTGTTACATTGAAACTTGGGGCAATAAAAAATTTGTTGCTAACTCCGGATTAATCGTTGTGGATAAGTTTCGCGGACACGGTTTGGCTAAGAGGATAAAACGTAAAGCTTTTGAGCTTTCTCGCCAACGCTATCCGGATGCTAAAATTTTCGGATTGACTACCGGATTGGCTGTTATGAAAATAAATTCGGAATTGGGCTATAAGCCAGTAACATTCTCTGAACTTACAGATGATGCTGCTTTTTGGAAGGGTTGCCAAAGCTGCGTAAATTATGATATTCTTCAACGGACTAATCGCAAGCACTGTCTTTGTACGGGAATGTTATTTGATCCGGCAAAAGACGATACGGATAAATAAAAAGATTAATCAAACAGGAAGGTTTAGTAGAATCAGTATATTTATATAGAAAGCTGATTGGATACCTTGGACTTTTAGATAAAGAGAAAATGAAAGAAAAAGTTGTTTTAGCATTTAGTGGAGGACTGGATACTTCGTTTTGTGCAAAGTATTTAGCTGAAGAAAAAGGCTATGAAGTACATACAGCGGTAGCTAATACCGGTGGTTTCAGTGAAGAGGAGTTGAAAGTGATCGAAGACAAAGCGTTTCGATTGGGAGCTGTGAGCCACGTGGCATTAGATGTAACCCAGGAGTATTACGAAAAAAGTATCAAGTATATGGTTTTCGGTAATGTCCTTCGCAATGGAACTTATCCTATTTCGGTTAGCTCGGAACGTATTTTTCAAGCAATTGCTATTATCAATTATGCAAAAGAAATCGGAGCTGATTACGTGGCGCACGGTAGTACCGGTGCTGGAAATGATCAGGTTCGTTTTGATCTGACTTTTGATGTGTTGGCTCCTGAAATTAAAATTCTGACTCCAACGCGTGATATGGTTCTGACACGTGAGTATGAAATCAATTATTTGAAAGACCACGGCTTTAAGGCTGACTTCAAGAAAATGGAATATTCCATTAATAAAGGATTGTGGGGAACCAGCATCGGTGGAAAAGAAACGCTGAAATCGGAGCAGACATTACCGGAAGAAGCATATCCAAGCCAGATTGAAAAACAAGAGGAAGAAACGGTAACCCTCGAATTTCTAAATGGAGAAATTTGTGCGGTGAATGGGCATAAAGATGATAATAAAGTATTGCTCATTAATCAACTGGAAGATATTGCAAATAAGTTCGGTATTGGTCGTGATATGCATATTGGTGATACCATTATCGGTATTAAAGGTAGGGTTGGGTTTGAAGCTGCAGCGCCTTTGTTGATAATTAATGCTCACAAGATGCTTGAAAAACATACGCTCACCAAGTGGCAACAGTATTGGAAGGATCAGTTAGGTAACTGGTATGGAATGTTCCTTCATGAAGCTCAATATCTAGAGCCTGTTATGCGAGACATCGAGCAGTTTTTACAAAGTTCCCAACAAAATGTGACCGGAACAGTCATTGTAAAATTGCGCCCTTATAGTTACACCTTGGTTGGTGTGGAAAGCCCGTTTGATTTGATGAAAACAGATTTTGGCGAATATGGCGAAGTTAATCGCGCTTGGAGTGCTGAAGACGTCAAAGGATTTACCAAGATATTGGGTAATCAAATGAAGATTTATTATAATGTTCAGAAACGGAACGAAAAATAATAAAAACGGTACTACATAAAATAAAAAAGCCTTTACCTATTTGGTAAAGGCTTTTTTATAAATGATTGTAATTCAATTTATTTTGATATTTAGAATAAAAATTGTATTTTTGCGCCTTAAATAAAAACAACGAAAATCTTATGGCTACTACAGCGGATATTAAAAATGGAATGTGCCTTGATATTGATGGTCAATATTACGTTATAACAGAGTTTCTTCATGTAAAACCAGGTAAGGGTCCGGCTTTTGTACGTACTAAAATGAAAAATGTTATTACAGGCAGAACGTTTGAAAAAACATTTAATTCTGGAGTGCGTGTTGAGGAAATACGTATTGAACGTCGCGAATATCAATATCTTTATCAGGATGATATGGGTTATAACTTCATGAATAACGAAACTTACGAACAAGTTTCTGTGAATAAGGAAATTATAAATGGTGTTGACTTTCTGAAAGAAGGTATGGTTTGTGAAGTTGTAATTCATGCTAAATCGGAGACTATTCTTTTTGTTGATCTTCCTGTGCAAGTTGCATTATTAATTACATATACTGAACCCGGGCTAAAAGGTGATACTGCAACTAATGCCACTAAACCGGCGACAGTTGAAACTGGTGCAACGGTTCGTGTTCCATTATTTATAAATGAAGGTGAAACGATCAAAGTTGATACTCGCAACGGTTCGTATGTTGAGCGTGTGAAAGCGTAATTAAACTATATACTACAAAAAGATCCGCCATACATAGTTGTTTGGCGGATTTTTTATTGAAAATAAGATTGATTTCTGCGAATTATTTGCGTTATTTGCGCATCAATATTTTAAATTGCTCTTATGAAGAAACGGATACAAAGTTTTGTATATGCATGTCGTGGGATAAAGGTTGTTTTCTTGTCAGAAACTAACATGCAAATCCACATTGTTATTGCTCTATTAGTTCTGATCTTTGGGTTTATGTTTAAAATAAGCATAGCGGAGTGGATTGTATGCCTACTTTGTATAGGTTTGGTTTTTGGAGCAGAAATGATGAACACAGCTATAGAAAATGTTGTAGATTTGGCATCTCCTGATCTTCATCCTTTGGCAGGTAAGGCAAAAGATATTGCTGCTGGTGCGGTGTTGCTCTGTGCTATTACTTCTGTTGTTGTTGGTCTGCTCATTTTCGGACCAAAAGTTTGGAATATTCTTCTTCCTATTCTTTAGCTTGTTTCTCATCTAAATGCTGCGAGTGTATGAAGATAAAAAATCCGTTTATTGATTTTTTAAATTTGATTTTCCCCAATCTATGCCTGGTTTGCGGCGAGAATTTGTTGAAATATGAACAACATTTATGTTTCAACTGTTTACATAACTTACCAAGAACAAATTACCATTTAATTATTGATAATCCTATTGAAAAACGTTTCTGGGGTAAAGTTCCTGTTTATCGTGCAACAGCATTTTTCTTTTTTCAAAAAGGATCACCTTTTCAAAAAATGGTGCATAGCCTAAAGTATAAAGGGAACAAAGAGGTCGGACTTGTTTTGGGTAAATATGCGGGAGCAGATTTACTGAATTCTGACGATTTTGCATCTGTAGATCTTATTATTCCAGTTCCGCTTCACCCTAAGAAATATAAGATTCGGGGGTATAATCAAAGTGAATGGATTGGAAAGGGATTATCTGAGATATTGAAGGTTCCTCAAAACACCACAGCATTATGCCGAATTCATGAAAATGTAACGCAAACTAAGAAATCTGTATTTGAACGGTATGAAAATACAGAAGGAATTTTTGAATTGTCAGATAAGCAAGCTTTAGTTGGTAAGCATGTTTTGTTGGTAGACGATATCCTTACTACTGGCTCTACAGTTGAGGCATGTGTTCGAGCATTGATCAAAGTCCAAAATATAAAAGTGAGTGTTTTTACACTTGGAGTAGCTTAAAGTACGCTTTTCCTATATCTATTTCTAAATAAATTCTGTGGTTTGGTTTCATTTTCAGACTCTTTTATCTTTTAACTGAAGTTTGGCGAATTGACACCTCCTCTCGGGTCTTGAAATGAATAATAATTTGTAGTTTTGCATTTAAATACAAGCAAGGTAAATACATTAGTGACGCTTAGTTATGCTCAATAAACTCCGACTTTTTTTTCCTCTATTTTTCCTGATTTTAGTTGGGTGTTCTTTTTCTCCAAATGAGATAAAAACCGCAGAGCGTATTATGGAAACTTCTCCAGATTCGGCTTTACGCATTCTTAAACGTATTCAATCTACCCAATATTTATCTAATTCCGATAAAGCTCTCTATGGTTTGTTGCTTTTTCAGGCTTTGGATAATAATAAACTAACTTTAGAGCCAGATTCAATAATAAGCTTTTCTTTAAATTACTATCAGAATTCGACGAATAAACTTCGATTGGCTTTTTGTTACTTTTATAAAGCACGTATTTATAAAAATGCTCAGCGTTACGACGAAGCAACTATTTTATATCTGAAAGCGCTAGATTGTATTCCGGATAAGAAGGATTATGTCTTGATGGGTAAGATTTATGCTGACATGGGAGATATATGCTCCTTCCAAAAAGATTTCAAAGAGGCATTAAAGAAGTATGAGATGTCAGTAGAATATTTTAATCGTGCTGGAAAAAGGCTTGATGCATGTTACAGGATCCTCGACATTGGGAGGACCTATAGATTAGCTAAAGATTATAAACAAGCCTTGAGATTTTATCGTAAGTCTCTTCATCAACCGATAGATTCAGTATTTTATGGTGTTGCTTTACAAGAAATTGGAATAAATTATTATGGTGGCAAGCAATATGATTCAGCATTATATTATCTTAGGAAGAGTATTCATTTACCATATAAAACAACTAATTATGCTATTAGATGTTTTAATCTAGCCGATTTGTATTTTGATATTGAACAGTACGATTCTGCTTATCGTTATGCCTCAATCGCTCTCAAGTTTCCTGCAAATTTTTTTACTCAGCGTGAGTGTTATCGTCTTCTTGCTAATACTGAATATTTGAAAGGAAATTTTAAACAAATGGCTATTTTTATGACGCATTTTCAAGCTTGTTCGGATTCGGTTCGAAAAGTGGAATCGCAAACTAAAATTGCTGTGCTAGAAGATTTGCATCAAACTTCTGAGAGCGCAAATAAAACAAAAAAATATCTTCTTCTATTGGGATGGCTTTTGCCGTTAACTATTCTGATTTGTCTTTATATTTTGCATCGTTTACGTCAGCGAAATAAAGGAAAACAAAAGCAATTGGAGCAAATTGAAGGGCAACTAGAAGTGCAGATGAACGAGAAAAAAAATTTACTTGTTGAGGGTTTGCTGCAAAAGATAGATGAGGCACGGGCTTTACATGCTGAGATATATAAAAAGGCCTCAATTGCAGAACGTGAACAACTAGACAAAGATTTATATAATGCTTGTCTTCATTTGAATGACTGGATCAGGTTTAAACAACTGATGAATAAAACATTTAATGATATAGTTGACTTTCTTGAAAGTGAAAATCCTGATATAACCCGCAAAGAATTGATTTGGTGCTGTCTGTTTTTACTAGATGTTCGGTCTCAGGATATAGCATTAATTCTGGATACCCAACTGGCTAGTCTGTATAAATTAAAGCAGCGACTGGCACAAAAGATGAATCTTAATAGTACCAGAGAGTTGGATGCAGTTTTGAAAAATAAATCCAAAGGTAAGTTATTGTCTTAAATTTTACATTGGAAAATATTTCATTTATTCTTTAATGTTTCAAACCTCATGTCGTTAATTCTTTCCTTACTTAATAATGGAACCAGGGTTTCGACAATGCTGATTCGACTATCTTTTTTGAATATTCATCTTTTCTAGTTTCCGTTTTCACCCTGTTTAAGGACTGTGTTTTAACTTTGTCCTAAATTTTTCTAGTTGTCCAATTGTATATATCTGTTTTATAGCTTACTAGAAAATCGGTTGTCTTACTTTTTTTTGTCATAATATTTGTGTTCATACAATACAATGAATACCTTAGCATCTTCAAAGGATGCCCGATGGGGAATTCTTAAACCCGATGTTCACACAAATAATTTATGTTTATGAGAAAAATTAATTCTTCTTTTTTTTGCATTTTTGTAATGCTAGTTTCCCTTTTTTCTGTACAATCAGTTTTCGCAGTTGATCTTCCTTTAAAGAAAGGAGATTCCGGGAGTATAGGTGGAAGTTATATGTTGAGTAGATCTGTTTCTGCTACCATTCCTCTGTCCGCTTCTTTGGATGATACTGAACTAGCAATCTTCTTCGGTAAATCTGTGGGAATTGCTCATGTAGCAATCTTGGATGAAAGCGGTAGCGTCGTTTATCAAGAAGTGATAGATACTAATTCGACTTCTGAAACATATGTTGAGATTGGAGGTTTTGATAGTGGAAATTATACATTGCAAGTGACTTATGGTGTTACAAATATTGTAGGGGCTTTTCAATTGTAGGAGAAATTAAAGGGAATAAAGTGGATTGATTCCACTTTGTTCCCCTTATTATATCTTTTTAAGTTTGATGTGATTTTTAAGTATTATCTATGCGGAATCTATTAAAAGTATCATTAACTAAGAATGTAAATTATAAGTATTCTAATATTTATAATGCTCAGATTCTAGATAACCAGAATATTACTATAATTGACATTGTTGGAGAATTGAGAAAGGATGGACTTGAACTTGATGAAAAACAAGTTCTGGATGTTATTGACAAGTTTAATAAAAAAGTTTCTGAAAAAGTTTTCTCAGGAAAGAATGTATGTACGGGGCTTGTTAATATAAGTCCGTTTGTCAAAGGACCATTAGCTGAGAAAAGATGGGACTCGAAAGTTAATAAGGTGGAAATAGTACTCACAGCCGGTACTGATTTGACTCATTCAATGTCAGAAACTACTGTTGAAATATTCGATGAGAAACAGAGTGTTATTGGCGTGTATAAACTTTCTGATCAACTTGATAATTTATCCGAGTATAATGTCCAAAGAGAGTGCAAGGTTGACCTCAGAGATACAAAACTGAATTTGACTGAGGATCCAGCCTGTGGAATTGCTTTTAGAACATGGTTGTGGAAGTCATAATTATTTATATTGTTTACAAAGCGTAAGTTTTTATTAGTACCTAAACTTCTTTTTAAGTGATTAAATGCAAATTATATTTTATACTTTTGCATTTGATCGCTTTTTGTGTTTTGTGGTTTTTGAAAAAAGCAATTTGTAGGCAATATATTTGAATTATGAAATTCAAGATAAGGATATTATTATTTTACTTTACGTTAAGTTTGATTGGTTGTTCGTTTACCCCAAATGAATTAAAAATTGCAGAGAAGATGCTGGTTTCTAAACCGGATTCCGCTCTTTTTATATTGGAACATATAAATCCTAGGAATCTTAAATTTGATTCAAATCGGGCATTGTACGGACTTCTTCTTTATCAGGCATTAGATAAGAATGAAAAACCACTAGTTGCAGATTCTTTAATAGATTTTTCCACAGAATATTATTTAGAGAGAAATGATAATTTCCATTTAGCTTTTTGTTATTTTTATAAAGCTCGTATATTTAAAAAGGTTCAACGCTTTGATAATGCAGCATCTTATTACATAAAAGCTTTAGACTGCCTTCAAGATAGTAAGGAGTATATTCTCTTAGGTAGAATATATGCAGATATGGGTGATATTTGCTCTTTTCAATTTGAAAATAAAGAAGCGATAAAGAAATATAAAATTTCTCTTGATTATTTTCGTAAGGTAAGAGATCGAAAAGAAATCCTTTATAGGCTTATTGATATTGGGAGAGCTTATCGATTCAATAAACGGTGCAGCATTGCTCAAAAATTCTATAATTATGTATCGAGAAATGTTACTGATTCTATGGTTCGTGGCGTTATTTATCAAGAAATAGGTTCTAACTATTATTGGATTAGACAATATGATTCAGCCCAATATTATCTTCGTAAAAGTTTATGTTATCCTTTTAAAAATGCAAATTATTCTATCAGATGCTATAATTTAGCTGACTTGTCATTTGATTTAGCGCAATATGATTCCGCTCATTATTATGCAAGTAAGGCATTGCGGTATCCAGCAAACTTTTTTACTCAACGTGAATGTTACCGAATATTAGTAAATGTTGAGTACCTAAGAAAGGATATAAAACAGATGGGTAAATATATGACTCAATATCAGAATTGTGGTGATTCTATTCGTAAAATAGAATCTCAAACAAAAATTACTGTGCTTGAGAATCTCCACAATACCACTTTGGAGGTTAAGGGTTCAAAACAAAGTATGAATCTGATTGTAACCATTTTGCTTACTGTTTTATTATTATCAGGCTTTATCGTTTACTTTCTTTATCGAAGAAATAGACTCAAAAAGGTACAGTTAGACGTGTATAAACAAAAGTTAAGTCATAAACAAAAGGTTGTAGCACTAAGCCTGGCTAAGAAAATTGAAGTAACTAAAGTATTGCAGGCTGAAAGACGTAAAAATGCGTCTGTTGATCAGCGCTTGATGCTTGACGTTGAGTTGTACAATAACTGTTTATATATTGATGACTGGGATCGGTTTGTTGTCGAAATGAATCAGTCTTTGAATCATATAGTTGACAAACTTCAATCGAATTATCCTACTATTTCCCAAAAAGAGATTATATGGTGTTGTTTACAGCTGATTGACATTCCACATAACGATAAAATATTGTTACTTGGTTCTTCTTCAGATAGCTTATATAAGCTAAAACAACGTCTGGCTCATAAAATGAATCTTAGTTCTACAAAGAAACTGGATATACTTCTCAAAGATTTGGTTTCCATGAATGATTAATTTACTCAAAAGATCTGCTCAAATCTTTGATGTTTTAGCTTAAATTCTATTTTGTTTCTTCTAATGTCCAAAAATTATTCTTGCGACTGGTTTAAAGCGTTGTAAAACAACATTTTAAAAATTGTGATGTCCAAAATTATTTAGTCGAAATTTTGGTTTAATCCTTTGAAATCTCTAATTTAGCTCTTGCAAATAAAGGGTGCATGGTAGTTTAACTGCAAGATATTCGTGTAGAATTCTCACATTTTTTTGTGGTCTGTTTTTTGATTTAACACAGATCTTCCTTTACGTTTTACATAGCGATAATTTTTATTATATATACAAAGATAAAAAGCGGTACGGTCAATTCGGGTATAGTGAACATCAATTATTATAATTTGTCCTCATTGCCTAAACCTTTCAAAAGAGGATCACAAATCGTAATTTTGCATTGACTGTGCCGTTTTTTTATGAAATCTAGTTTTGTCAGATTTTCAACAAGTGATATATTTCTTGTTATTCTAGCTGTAAATGTAAAAAGCCAACTTTAAGTTGGCTTTAGAGATAATATAACATAAATTGCGAGGTCGCGCTTTAAAGTAGTTCTAGTTTTCTAATAGCTGTTTTTCTGCTTTTCGTACCCTGCTAAACGTAAATTGAGTAAAGATTTCATTCTTGTAAGCACAAATTTCAGTATTAAATAGATTACCAATACTCCCCTGATGCGTATGCTTGATAGATTTGTTTGGCTTGAAGTTGCCGGCTTCAATTTCCAACCCTACTTGTTTGTATGCATCTCGAAATGGAACGCCGGCTAAAGTTAATCGGTTTACTTCTTCAACACTAAACAAATAATCATAACGTGAATCGGCAAGTATGTTTGTGTTTACCTCAACTTGGGCCATCATCATAGCTGTCATTTCCAGACAATCCGTTAGTTCGGCAAATGCAGGTACGAATATTTCTTTGATAATTTGCAAATCGCGAAAATAACCAGATGGTAAATTGTTGGTTATCATTATTATTTGCTGAGGAAGCGATTGCAGTTTGTTACATTTTGCGCGTGTCAATTCAAATACATCTGGATTCTTTTTATGCGGCATAATGCTTGATCCGGTAGTGAATTCATCGGGCAATTTTATAAAATCAAAATTTTGGGAAGTAAACATGCAGGCATCAAATGCCAGTTTTGCCACTGTAGCAGCAACAGCTGCCAGTGCATTCGCCACGGTGCGTTCCATCTTTCCTCGTCCCATCTGAGCATAAACCACATTATAGTTCATGTTGTCAAAACCCAATAAATCTGTTGTTAATTGACGGTTAAGGGGAAAAGAAGATCCGTATCCTGCAGCAGAACCAAGGGGATTTCGGTTCGTAATTTTCCATGCTGAAAGTAAGAGCTGTAAATCGTCGGCCAGGCTCTCTGCATAAGCTCCAAACCAAAGTCCAAACGACGAAGGCATTGCAACTTGCAGATGTGTATACCCCGGAAGTAAAACGTCTTTATAGCGGTTACTTTGGGAAATGAGAACATCAAATAAGTCTGACACAGTTAAAACCGTTTTTTCTATTTCAGCTCGGGCAAAAAGTTTCAAATCTACTAATACCTGATCGTTGCGAGAACGGCCACTATGAATTTTTTTGCCCATATTGCCTAATTTACGTGTCAGCAACAATTCTACTTGTGAGTGAACGTCTTCTACCCCTTCTTCAATGATGAAATTTCCGGTATCGACTATCCGATAGATGTTCTTTAATTCTGTCAGCAAAGCTTGTAATTCATCGGCTTCAAGTAATCCAACAGATTGAAGCATTCGAATATGTGCCATCGAACCTAGGACGTCGTATTTAGCCAGGAATACATCCATTTCGCGGTCGCGCCCTACGGTAAAGGCTTCAATTTTTGCATTTACCTGTGTGCTTTTTTCCCAGAGTTTTGTTGCCATGTTGAAAATTTCAGTTTGTTTATTCCTGTTTTGAGTTTAAAAGTCGAAACAGGTTATTTGCTTAATGTATTTGCCAATATATCAGCTATAGCATTTATTCCTTCTTTAAGCTTTTTATCCACCATCATCTTGATCATAGTCGGTAATTCAGCTTTCAGGGTAAGCTTCATTCGAGTATCATTTTCTGCAACTTGTTTTAGTTGAATCCATACACTAACCTCCACAGGAGCCTTTTCCGAAGCCAGTTTAATTGTTTTGAATGGTTCACGTTCTACAATGCGGAAGCCCATTTTACCGAATCCTTCTACTGCAAAGCTGCAGCTGTCAGCATCGAATTGGAGATCTTTCACTTTGTCGGTAAAACTTGCATTTTCTTTGATCTTTTGTAGGTTTTGCAGGTCGCTTAGTATACCAAAAACCACTTCTTCATTTGAAGAAATGGTTTTTATATCGCTTTCGTATGTTGTCATATTTTTTTTTGTTTGCAATTTATATGTTGAAACATAGATTTGTTTTTTGTTTCAACGTATTTTATTGTTTAAAGTACAATTGCAACTTTACTAATTAATAATTTAGAGTTGATCATTTCTCCAGGTTGACGGGTTTTGACGCCATTCCTGTAAAGTTTCGATATCTTCTACTGCGATGTAATTTGTTGCTAATGCCTCTGAAAGTACTGCTTCGTAACTGCATAAAGTAGTAAGTTTTACTTTTGCATGTTTAAATTTTTGCTCAGCCACGGGAAAGCCGTAAGTAAAGATGGCTACCATGCCAAGAACTTCAGATCCATCATTGCGGATAGCTTCAACCGCTTTAAGACTACTTCCTCCGGTAGAAATTAAATCTTCAATTACAACTACTTTTTGACGAGGACGGAGATCACCTTCAATCATATTTTCTAAACCGTGATCTTTGGGAGTGGGACGTACATATACAAAGGGTAATCCTAGTACATCGGCTACTAAAGCACCTTGAGCAATGGCTCCTGTGGCGACTCCGGCGATAACTTCAACTTCGGGATACATTTCCAGAATTAACCGGGCTAATTCTATTTTTATAAAGCTACGGGTTTGCGGATAAGATAATGTTTTTCTGTTATCGCAATATATTGGAGATTTCCATCCAGATGCCCAGATAAACGGATTGTTTGGTTGCAATTTGACAGCTTTGATCTTCAATAGCTTTTCAGCTACGTTTTTTTCTAATGATTTCATTTTTAGTCGGTTTAAAAGAAAATGATTGACAATTATTGTGAGTAAACATTTATCTTATTGATTTTGCAAAAGTACGCAAACTAGTTGAGACCTAAAACATAAAAAGATTTATTTTAAAACATTTTTTTATGCTGAAAATGTGCATGAAAAATGGAATATTATTTTAAAATTGAAACAGCTTAACTATACTGTTTTTATGTAAAATATAGCTGACTGTTATAAAAATGCGTCTTCTATATGTTCAATCGTGAAATCAGATCCATGAGGAATGACTGATATTACATCAAATCGGGTTTCTCCCTGCCAGTCGAATTTAAAAATATACTCCTGTGTGGCATCAATGATGTTGCGTATTTTACGACTTGTAATTGCTTCCTGAGGATGTTCAAAAGTTTCTGTAGATCTGGTTTTTACTTCTACAATAACAAGCCATCCTTCTTTTTCGGCAATAATGTCAAGTTCAAGCTTTCCATATCGCCAGTTTGTATGACGTATATGAAACCCCTTGGAACGTAAATAATCTTGTGCACGTTTTTCTCCAAGGTCTCCAAGTTCATTGTGATCTGCCATGGTAACTAAGAAAATTCAATATAAAACGGAAAAAATAATTTTAATTAAACAAAAGTACGGATTATCAGTAGATAATTTCAGTAAAACACAGTTTTTTGTTATATACCCGTTAAATGTGGACGGATAGTATTATTTTTGTGCGGAATATTGATCTCTTATGGCAAAAAAAAATACAATTCCGGCTTCACAACGTAACTCATTGCGTACACACCGACAAATATTTACTTTAAATGACGAGGAAAACAAAGCTTTAAATCGTTATATTGCAAAATACAAAGTTCAAAACAAATCGAAATTTATCAGGGAAACACTAATGTTGGCAATCATTCGCAGGTTGGAGGAGGATCACCCAACATTATTTGACTGAGCTCGCAAATTGATTTTTTTACTGTTTCCTAAAAAACGCATAAAACATTTTAATTTATGGAATACTTCCAACTATTGTTAGCATTAATTGTAGGATTTTTAGTGGCTTGGTTTATCTGCTTGGGTAAGCTTACTGATCTGAAATCGACATTTGATGTTACTGAGAAAAATCTGCTGTCGGCTCAAAATGAACTGAAAATGCAGAAATCGGTTGCGCAGGAAATGCTTCGAATGAAACTGGAGGAGTTGCAACGGATGCAACAGCAGCTGGCATCGCAGCTTGAAATAGCGGATAATCGTGGCATAGAAGTTGCTACATTAAAGGCGGTCAATGTGAATCTGACTGAAAAACTCAATAATCAAAAGGGAGAGATCGAAAATTTGCAGAATCGCCTCACTGCTGAGTTCGAAAATATTGCTACCAAAATTTTAAAAGAGCGTTCGGACGAGTTTTCCTTATCGAACCATAAAAATCTAAGCGAAATTCTGAACCCATTAAAAGAACGAATCCAACTTTTCGAAAAGAAGGTGGATGAAACTTACGATAAGGAACTGCGTGACAAGATAAGTTTGCGTGAAGAGGTACGGAAACTTACTGAGTTAAATACACGCGTGAGTCAGGAGGCAAATAACCTCACGAAAGCACTTAAAGGTGATGTGAAAAAGCAAGGAAACTGGGGTGAAGTGATTTTAGAACGCGTTTTGGAACGCTCAGGGCTGACTAAGGGTCAGGAGTACGAGCGCGAAGAGGTAGTAGATGGAGCTGACTCAAGTGTACAGCGGCCGGATGTGATTATTCATTTACCCGACAATAAACATATTATTGTTGATTCGAAAGTTTCGCTGGTTGCTTATGAACGTTTTGTGTCAGCTGAAACCGACGAGCATCGGGTTATACACTTAAAAGACCATATCAACTCGTTGCGGAGTCATGTAAAGTTGCTAAGCGAAAAGAACTATCAAAATGCTCAAAATCTGAATACTCCCGATTTCGTATTGATGTTTTTACCCATTGAGGCTTCATTTTCGGTAGCAGTGCAGGGTGATGGTGAGATTTTTTCGTATGCCTGGGAACGAAAGATTGTGATTGTGAGTCCTACAACTTTATTGGCTACATTGCGAACCATTACGTCGATATGGAAACAGGAAAACCAAACGAAAAATGCACAGGAAATTGCCCGGCTAAGCGGCTCGTTGTATGATAAGTTTATTGGTTTTGCCGAAGATATGGCTAAAATAAAAGTCAATATTGACCGGACATCTGGCGCATACGATGATGCGATGAAAAAAATGAGAGATGGCAACGGAAATATAATCCGGACAGCCGAAAAGATAAAAGAGTTAGGGGCAAAAACCGGTAATAAATCATTACCGTGTGGGTTTGAAAATTCCTGATTGATTGACGGCGAATACTTCCTATTGATCCCTGTTTAAACAATTTAATGATGTAATTTATGAAATTAAAGGTCCTTTGTGCGCTTGTGTTTTGTTTGTTTGTGCTGAATGTATTTGCCACAAAACCCACAAATCAACACGAAAAAACGAAGATCGCTAAATTGGAAATTATAAATACGGATAGTATTTTAGGAGCTATGCTCGGAGACTCGGTTGAGCTTACACCAATCGTAAAACCTCAATTGGCAGCAAAAACAGAAATGGTCAAAACCCAGATAAAACAGATTACTGCGCATAATGAAGATTCGCTAAGCTTGCCACCTGTTATTTTATCAGCACCGCCTGCCATAAATAAAGATAGCCTTGCTCGTTTGAGTTTAATACTTCGCAAAGACCAACAGCATGTCGACTCTCTTCTGATTTTGGGCAATCCTCTTTTGATTGATTTGGTGTATACCGGACTTCCCTATGATTTTAAATGGGATATAAAGCCGGATTTCAGGGTATTATATTATGGACAAGAGCCAACTCCGCTAGGTAAGCTAATGATTAGGCAGGATAAACATGAAACTACAGAGAAAATTATTGCTGATCTTCGCCAGGGAGCCCGTGATGAAATAACCCGGACTGCTTTTTATTTGTACGACACAATGTTTGACGATTTGCCGAGTCCAGATATTAATAAAAGTCGGTTTATAACGGACAAGCATCTGACAAAAGTCAAATTTATAGACGATGATGCCGAATTTAGTCATTATCATCGAAAACTGATTGTAAAACCTGAGCGACTCGGACCCTGGCAATACAAAGCCACTGCCTTAGCTCAGTTTTCGGAAAACGTTATATCCGGAAACTGGTATCAGGGGGGGAATAGTAATGTTGCTATTTTGGGGATATTGACCGGCCAGTTGAACTATGACGATAAAAAGAAAATTCAGTGGGACAACAGTGCCGAGTGGCACATGGGATTCAATTCGGTGGCCGGAGACACGCTACATTCTTTGAGTACCAATGACGATGTGCTGAAAGCAACCAGTAAACTGGGGATCAAAGCCAGTGGAAACTTTTACTATAGTGCGTCGGTCGACTTTTCAACTCAATTTTTCAATAGCTATAACGGAGTAAATTCAAACGTTTTGAAAACTTCGTTTTTAACTCCGATCCGGTTGAATGTGGGCTTTGGTTTGGATTATAAGTACAAAAAGATTTTCTCGTTGATGGTGTCGCCTATCTCGTTCAAATATATTTATATGAGTGATAATGCACATGTAGATCCGAATCTGTTCGGGATAAAGGCCGGAGAAAACTCGCTTAGTGAGGTCGGAAGTTCGCTGACTTCTACTTTGTCATACGCTGTGAGCCACGAGATACAACTTGATTCCAAGCTGGCGTTTTATACCAATTACCAAAGCGTGCAAGTCGATTGGGAAATGGTGTGTAATCTAACGATCAATCGTTTCTTGTCAACGCGTATTTCAATTAATCCCCGATTCGATAATACGGTTATTCAAACCAACGGATCAAAAGCCAAAATTCAGTTTAAGCAGTTCCTGAGTGTGGGCTTCTCGCATAAATTCCAGTAAGGTTTTTTCGACCTTATTCGAACAACGAGTGCCAACGATCAAATTTTAGAACCTCCGACTTTCCGTAACGCGTCAGGTAGCTCCTGATTCGGTCTACCGAATGAGCTTCGTCCAGTTGTGTTTTAGAATAAAATTTGTCGGCATAGCAAATTACCTGTTCTTCGAGCGAAACCGGCAGCATGTCGCGATGGGGTAGAGGTAGTTTTCCCTTTTCAATCATTTTCAGACTTAGGCCGGTACCGGTGTGTCGTTCGCAAACCAGTGCGTGGCGTGCTAAGCCTTCTTTCTGGAGCAAATCGGCTCCCAGATAACCGTGTTCGATGTATTGATGTTTACCGTGGCAATAGATCCGTGGTGCTTCGCACAGAAAAATGCCGATATCGTGTAGCATGGCAGCTTCGGAAATAAATTCGGTATTTAGATTCAGTTCCGGATGTTTTCCGGCAATTTCCAGGGCTTTATTTTTGACTTGCTCGCTGTGTTTCACCAATACATAATGAATTTCGCTGCCGGGCAGATAATATTTTTCTATTATTTCGAGAGGATTAATCATTTCAACTTGAATTAAGTTTGTGGAGGTTGTGAAAGGTTTTTCTAAAACCTTGCAAAATTACTACATTTCTTGCTGAAATGATCCGAAAACAGAAGAACAAGTAGTTTCAGATATTTGATGAACTACTTTTCGCAATAGAGCACATAGCATTATCCCGATTGTTAGAAGAAGTAATGTGAGATAAATACTTAGTTCATATAGTAAAAGTATCTGACGATACTTTTGTGCAGTTTGTGATTATCCCGTATTCGGGATAATGCTATGTGTTCTGAGTCTTAGATTTTCTATTTAAAACTATTGTGAACTATGTGGCAAAAATGGTTCAATCGGAATTCTCATTTACCTATCTTATTCTATTTCATTGATTGCTTTAAAAATTACTCCTTCGTACTGGGCCAGTGTTTTACATTTCTTTATCAGTTTATAAATTTTATGTCCGTTTTCAAACCCCTGCGCGTGATAACTCCAAAGTTCTTCAAATCGTTTTAGAAAATGCAGGTCGCCCGAGTATTTTTCTTTGCTGTGTTCAATAAGTGCCTGGTGAAATTTGCGAAGCCTGTTTTTTTTCTCCTCGAGAGTCAGTTCTTGTTCGTGAATTTCGGCTAGTAAAAAAGGATTTTCCAGTACCCCCCGACCAATCATAATCCGGTCTACCTGCGGAACCCGGGTTTGAATCTGCTTTACGTCGTTTACAGACCTGACATCGCCGTTGTAACAAAGCGGATGCTTTAGCTTCGGAGCATAACGGGCAAATGCTTCTACTTCGGCCTCGCCTTTATATTGTTGTTTGCCCACGCGTGGATGAATAATAATTTCTTCCAACGGAAAGGCATTAAAAACGGGGAGCAACTGTTCAAACTCGATGGGGTTGTGCATCCCAAGCCGGCATTTGACAGATATTTTCAGTTTAGTTTCGGCAAAAATGCCTTTTAGCAATGCTCCCACTTCGGCCGGATGTTCGAGCAATCCGGCTCCCATGCGCTTGCCTGTTACCATGGGGTAGGGGCAGCCCATATTGATATTGGCTTCGGTGTATTGATGTTCGAGACACAAATCTTCAAATCGTTTGAATGATTCGGTGTTATTTCCCAGAAATTGAGGAACCGGTTTCTGTTGGAGGTTATGTGTTGGAAGCAAGTCGTTGCACTGACTCGGGCGGTAAAAATCATTACCCTGCACTCGGATGAATGGCGTGAAGGTTCTATCGAAAGTACCAATGTGTTCGGTGTACGATTCCCTGAAAATCCAATCGGTAAGACCCTGAAGTGGGGCGAGGTAAATTTTGATCATCAATATGTCGTGTTCGTTTTACTATAATACGGTCCGGTTTTACTAGCCATATCAGCCGGTAAAGGTAAGCAATTCCCGGGATGTTCTCATTTTCGTTTCACCACAATGCCCAGCGCCTCCAGTGCCTGATTGCCGACAAGTAAAATGCACGCATATTTTATGTACTCTGTGTAGAGAGGGTGCAGTTCGCCGAAGGCCTGGTTGCGAAGCTTAGTGTACTTTTCTTTTTCGTTGCCGTACCTTGTAAAAAAGTAAGGCATTTCTTTCTAAAGGTTGGCGTGCTTTTCTTTTTTGTTGGTGTATCTTGTAAAAAGGTAAGGCATTCTCTTGCCAATGTTGCCATACTTTTCTCTAAAGTAAGGCATTTCTTTCCAAAGGTTGGCATACTTTTCTTTTTTGTTGGCCTACTTTGTGAAAATTAAGTCATTCTATTACAAGTTCTCATATTCTTTTCTACAAAGTTGGGCATTTCTTTCTAAGGGTTGGCGTACTTTTCTTTTTTGTTGGCCTACTTTATAAAAAAGTACGGCACTCTCTGACAAAGCTTGACGTACTTTTCTCCAAAGTTGGGCATCCATTTTTAAACGATGGCGTACTTTCACAAAAGCTTGCCGTACTTTTTTCTTTCGGAAGGCAACATTTAGAAATAAATGCCCGGTTTTTTTTAATATGAGGGCACACAATTATTTTTAATGGTCTTTCTGTTTTCAGTAGTAAATCGATTTAAAATGACAGTTACATTTATGGAGCGATAAAGCTATTCTTCTTGCACAAATATACTTCATTGTTTGGAATGCATTTTAATTATCCCCGATTAATTTTTCCCAATAATCCCTGCATTTTGCAATTGCCCTTTGTCAATTGTTTGTTACCTTTGTGGAAAGAAAAATGAAATACGTCGACGTCATACTGCCATTGCCATTGGCCAATACCTTTACCTATTCCGTACCGGACGAGTGGGCCGACTTGGTGCGCATTGGCATGCGGGTGGTGGTGCCGTTTGGCAAAAAGAAAATGTACACGGCCGTGGTATATCTCGTTCACACGGTTACACCTACCGTTTACGAAGCCAAGGATATTGTGTGTTTGTTGGATAATGCACCCATTCTCCGTCGTCCGCAAATGAAGTTTTGGGAATGGATTTCCTCCTATTATCAGGCTTTTCTGGGCGATGTGTATCAGGCTGCGGTGCCGGCAGGGTTGAAGCTGGAAAGCGAAACGCGGGTGTGCATCAATCCCGATTATGAAGCTGAAACCGTTCTTTCGGAAAAGGAAGAAAAGGTACTCATGGCTTTGTCCGAAGGCAAACCTGTTACTATCACCGAGCTGAATAAAGTCACCGAAATGCGTGATGTGATGCCTACGCTCAAACAATTGCTTGAAAAAGGTGCGGTGGAAATAAGCGAAGAACTGACCGATAAGTTCCGGGTGAAGACCGATACTTTTGTTCGGATGTCCACCGAAGCTATGCAGGAAGATAATCTCCGCAAGATTTTTGACGATCTCGGTCGTGCCAAAAAGCAACTGGACGTGCTGATGATGTATATTGATCTGTCAAAATGCCTCATCCCTGCAAAGTATCGCGAAGTTTCGCGCAAAGAGCTGATGGAAAAATCGGGAGCCTCGGCTGCGGTGCTTGCTGGTCTGGTGGAGCGGGGCGTATTGGAAACCTACCTGAAGGAAATAGGACGATTGGATATCTCCGATGTGTCAACTTCTGCCGTTTATCCGCTTAATGAGTTTCAGCAGGTAGCTATCAAAGAAATAGAAAAACAATTTATTGAAAAATCGGTAGTGCTGTTGCATGGTGTTACGTCCAGCGGCAAAACCGAAATTTACGTACATCTTATTAATAAGGTCCTCGCCGAAGGGAAACAAGTGCTTTATCTTGTTCCCGAAATAGCCCTGACTACCCAACTTACCACGCGCTTGAAGCGGGTGTTTGGCAAACGCCTTGGGGTGTATCACTCCAAATTCTCCGATGCGGAGCGGGTGGAGATATGGAACAATGTACTTAATGATAAAACCTACGACGTTATAATAGGCGTGCGATCGTCCATCTTTCTTCCTTTTCGCCAGCTTGGGTTGATTATTGTAGACGAAGAGCATGAGTCGAGTTACAAACAATACGATCCGGCTCCGCGCTATCATGCCCGTAATGCTGCCATCGTATTGGCTTCCATGCACGCAGCAAAAACCTTGCTCGGAACAGCTACCCCGGCCATCGAAACCTATCAGAATGCCAAAACCGGCAAGTTTGGACTGGTAGAGCTCAATCAGCGTCACGAAGATATGGCCATGCCCGAAATTCTTGTTGTCGATACCAAAGAAGCGTACCGGAAGAAACAAATGGAAAGCCATTTCACCGACACCTTGCTCGAACGCATTGCCAAAGCGCTACAGAATAAAGAGCAGGTTATCCTTTTCCAAAACCGCCGGGGTTATGCACCGTATATAGAATGTAAGGCCTGCGCCTATGTGCCGCATTGCAAAAACTGCGATGTAAGTCTCACGGTTCATAAAGCTTTTAATACCCTGACTTGCCATTACTGCGGATATACCGAACCGATTCCGAATATCTGTCCGGCTTGTAAAATGCCCGGAACACTTTCCACGAAAGGTTTTGGAACGGAAAAGATCGAAGACGAAATCAAGCAGATTTTTCCAGATGCGCGCGTTTCGCGCATGGATTTAGATACAACCCGTTCCAAAAAGTCGTATGAAAAGATCATTTCCGACTTTGAACAACATAAAGTCGATATTCTTATTGGTACCCAAATGGTGTCGAAGGGGCTCGACTTCGAGTGCGTAAGTCTGGTTGGAATTCTCAATGCCGACAACATGCTCAACTTTCCGGATTTTCGCGCGCACGAGCGCGCGTTCCAATTAATGGCGCAAGTAAGCGGACGTGCAGGAAGGAAGAACAAGCGTGGAACGGTCATTCTTCAGACCTCATCGCCTGAGCACCCTATTATCGGGCAAGTCATACAGAATGACTATCAAGCTATGTTTGCCACACAGTGTGACGAGCGGAAGCTATTCAAATATCCCCCGTATTTCCGCATGATTCAGATCGTCCTTCGCCATCGCGACCCGAATATTCTCAATCAGGCGGCGGCTTGCATGGCTGTTGATTTACGAACGGTATTCAAAAACCGTGTTCTTGGACCCAATATTCCGTCCATCTCGCGCATACAAAATATGTACATCAAACATATTTTGCTCAAATTTGAAGTGGAAGCATCTGCCGAAAAAGCAAAAGATATCCTTCGACAGGTAACAAATAACCTCCTTTCTGATCCAAAGTTTAAAGCTTTGTGGGTAAATCTGGATGTTGATCCGATGTAATTCCCGTTTTTTTTTATGCAGCATTTTCATTTTTCATTTGATTTTATCTCTATGATCGGCTTTTCTTTGTCGAAAATATTCTTAAAAACGTCTGTCCTATTTCAAGTAAAGCTGGCTTCAATACATTTCATACCGGTTAGTAGAGTGTTTATTTTGGATAAAAAATGATTTTGGAGTGACTAAAATGTCAGCATCTGAATAAATTTCAAAAAAACATTTTTATTCAAGTTCTGTTTAATGAGTAATTTAGTAGTGTATGTAATATTTTTCTTGAAAAAAGAGCGCGATAAGTTTGGATAGTATAGGTAAAGGGAGTACTTTTGCACCCGCTTTAAGAGAGAAGCAGTGTATGGTTTTAGAGTAGATGATTTCGAGTCTAAACTATACAGAAGAGTAATTAAAAAGGACGCGATAAACGATCTAAAATTTAATAGAAATTTATTTTCAAAAAAGTTTGGTAGTTTAAAAATAAGCGTTACCTTTGCAGCCGCTTAGAGAGACAGGCTTTGAAGATGAAATGAGACAAAATAACTGA
>Ga0302165_10000010_pt1 | contig 227252 bp, 208 predicted proteins | sample I_Fen_E3_2_FD_193499 | JGI IMG/M metagenome (GOLD analysis project Ga0302165, IMG submission 193499) | Peat permafrost microbial communities from Stordalen Mire near Abisko, Sweden - I_Fen_E3_2 | ecosystem: Environmental > Terrestrial > Soil > Wetlands > Permafrost | place: Sweden: Abisko...
CTTGGAAGATTACATGCCATGGAATCCAGCAATTCAAAAACGATGTCGTTAACAGAATCGCCAACCTTCTAGTATATCAGAAGGTTGGCGATTTTTATGTACACGGAGTTATTTGACGGTTACGATAAACAATTGTCGTTCATGCGTTTATTCTTGCCGTTCATTATATATTGCCTATGATTGATTGTAAGTAAATGATAGAAGTGATATAAATAATCAAGGTGATTACATGGAAAAAATCAACAGCAGTATTTCACAGATTATTTTTGACTGGCTATTAAAAGACAAGACTTTTACATCACTTCGGAAAGATAAAATCACTTTTTCAATAAGGTTAATTTTAAATGACTTTGAAAAAATTATTCTTTTAGGAATTATATTTGCAGTTTTCGGGAAAATAGTGCCCTACATCATATGTACTATATTTGTTGGCATTTTAAGGATTTATTGCGGCGGGATACATTTAAAAACGTTTTGGAGTTGTTTTTTGTTCTCGTTATGCTATTTTGCAATGATTATTGTTTGTAGTGGACAACTTATCATATCAGGCTGGCAGAGTTATTTTATCTATATTTTAGATTTTATATTAACAGCAGTATTTGCACCTTTACCAACAAGAGAACGCTTTTTATATTCTGAGAAGCAAAAGTGCAGAGTAAAAATATATAGTATCGTTATTTTCCTATTTGTTACTTTCATAAGTATGTCCGTCACTATTCTAAAAGAATACATTTTATGGATAATGGCTGCACAGATAATAGAAATAACAGGCAAGCTTATCTACCTGCAAGTCAAGGAAGGAGTGAATAAAGGATGAAGAACATGGATGTAAAAGAGAAAATGGTTAAAAAACTAGAAAAAATGGCTGATTATGTTGTTGAAGATGCAATTTGCGGTTTACTATATGGAGAAACTGAAATACCGCAAAGTTTAAAACAGGAATGCTTAAATCACCAGGAAGAAAAATAATGCAGGACTGTGAAGACGGAAGTATATTATGGATATTGATACATTCATAATAATATGAGTATGGAAAATTATATAGCATTGAATAATATATGAAATTATTTATGCAAACGGGAGAAAAGAACTGCTGACAGCATTTATGTTGTATAGCAGTTCTTTTAATTTTATGATATGATAAATACAATGTATTTAAGAAAGAATTCATGATTTCTTCAGAAGAAGTTCAAGTAAAAAACACTTCAGATTGATACATTATAAATATAAATAAAATATGGGAAGTATAAATGAATAATAATAAAAATGCAAATAATAATCTTGGTGGGAACCGAACAACAAAAGGACGAGAGAATTTTCAAGCATCAAGGAAAAAGTCCTCTGTGCAAAGAAAATCAGATGAATTCATAGATGACCAGTTGTTTTATGATTTAAAAGAAAATACAAGTAACAGAGAAAAAAGAAAAGAACATCATGAAAAAAGGAAAGATTTTTTTGAAGAAAATCAAGATTATAATCAAAAGCAAGCATCTCAAAGAACAAAGGCAAGAAATAATACAGGCAGCATGACCCGACGTAAAAAAAACAGACGAAAGCAGAAAATGAAACGAGTACAAAGAATATTGATTTTGCTTTCTGTTTTAATATTAATATTAATGATTGTCATGTTACGATTTCATAAAGAAGCGATTCCTGATATAATAAAAAGTGTTCCAGATAATTTAAATGTAAAAAAGGTAATGAATCAGATTTCTGGGGATGCAGTTCCTATTAGTAAGTATTACATATACGGAACACATTTTAATTTTACCGGAAATATAAAAACAGATAAATCCATAAATGCAATGTCTCTTCTGTTTATGGATGAAAAGACTGGTGTATTAGCTCAAAGTACTGATAATAAAGCATCCAATAACTTAGGTGTTTTATTCAAAGCTCAAACAACAGCAAATTCGGATGGAAGTATTAATTTTACACTCTCTTCAAAAATTAATGAAGGAATTAATTTAGAGCATATTTCAAATGGAACATACTGTGCAGTATTAAAACTGCAATATGGTGATGGTTCCAGTGAATATAGAACATTGCAAAATAATACAAAAGAAAATAAGATTACATATTATACAATAACGAAAAATGGAGTAAATCAAGAAATAGATATATCATTCTTAAATGATAAAGGGAATACAAATAAAAATTATTTGCAATTTAAAGTTCAAAAGGCAACATTACCAGATGATGTATATGATATTGCTATAGATGCCGGTCATGGAGGAACAGATACAGGTGCGATCAGCGGAAAATATACAGAAGCTGAATTTACCTTATCTTATGCAAAAGCATTATATAAGTCCTTAACGGCCAAAGGTTATAAAGTAAAACTTACAAGAGATGGGACAGAAAGTTCTTCTATAGCAATGGCTTATACGATGTATGATAAAAATGGAAGGGTAAATATTGCGAATGCTTCTGGAGCGAAATATTGTTTTTGCCTACATTTAAATAGTAATGATCAAAAACTTACCCAAGGTGGAGTTCAGGTTTATACTTCGTGTAAGGGAAATACGGATTTTGCAAAAATAATTGCAGATAATCTTGTAAATGAAGCGGGTACTTCATATTCTGTCATGGAAACAGATAAAACGGCAAATGGTGTTTATCAGAGAGATTATACGAATGATGAAATCAAGGCTTCAAATAAAGAGGCTTCTAAGAAGAAATTTACACCCTATAATATTACAACAGATACCGATTATTTGTTCATGATTCGAGAATTGGGTGGAATAGCAACGAATGCATATATTGATGGTAGAAACACAGACTATGGAAAGAATCTTTATTATCAGTCAAATAAGGGAGTAGAATGTTTTTTAATAGAACTTGGATATATATCGATTAATAAAGATTTACAAAATATATTAACAAATAAGACGAATTATATAAAAGCTTTAAGTGATAGTTTAGATGAACAAGTGCAAAAATCAGAGTCGTCATAATATAAAATTATGTTTTGTGATTTTTGTGGCGGATTATAGTAGTAATATAGGGAAATTTAAGATATTTGATTTCAAAAGAAGAATATATTCCACAACTAATAGTTATGGAATATATTCTTTCTATTACTTTTAGTCTTTTTCTTATTGACATTTGAACTATATATAGCTAGAATTATTTCTAACATGAATAAAAGGTAAATGAAAAGGATGATTCGAATGAGAAGACAAGCATTATCGATTTTAGTAGAAAATACGTCTGGTGTTCTTAGCAGAGTGTCAGGTTTGTTTAGCCGAAGAGGATATAATATTGATAGTTTCTCAGCAGGAGTTACAGCTGATCCGCGATTTACCAGAATGACAATTGTAGCAAGCGGAGATGAATTGATTTTAGAGCAGATTGAAAAACAACTGGCAAAATTAGAAGATGTCATTGATATAAAGAAATTAGAAGATGGCGAATCCGTATGCCGAGAGCTGATACTAGTAAAAATCAAAGCGAAAGATACAGATAGACAGGCAATTTTATCTGTTTCAGAAATATTTAGAGCCAGAATTGTTGATGTTACAAACGATTCTATGGTAATTGAACTTACCGGGGATCAGAATAAATTAGATGCATTTTTAGGACTTGTCAAGGGTTATGATATTTTAGAGCTGGCAAGAACAGGTATAACCGGTCTGACCAGAGGTTCGGCTGATGTTACATATATTGAATAATTTTAGGAGGAATAGAAATGGCAGCAAAGATTTTTTATCAGGAAGATTGTAATTTATCCCTTTTGGACGGTAAAACAATCGCAATTATTGGCTATGGAAGCCAAGGACATGCACATGCACTAAACTTAAAAGAATCGGGATGCAATGTCATTGTCGGTCTTTACAAAGGAAGTAAATCTTGGACAAAGGCAGAAGCTTCAGGATTTAAAGTATATACAGCTGCAGAAGCTGCAAAACTTGCAGATATTATTATGATTTTAATTAATGATGAAAAGCAGGCAGATCTTTATAAAGATGAAATTGAACCGAACCTGGAAGAAGGCAATATGTTGATGTTTGCACATGGATTTAACATTCATTTTGGATGTATTGTTCCACCTAAGAATGTAGATGTTACCATGATTGCACCAAAAGGACCTGGACATACGGTTCGTTCGGAATATCAGGCAGGAAAAGGAGTTCCTTGTTTAATCGCTGTAGAGCAGGATGCAACAGGAAAAGCTCAGGAAATTGGTCTTGCATATGCACTTGGAATTGGCGGTGCAAGAGCTGGAGTCCTTGAAACTACTTTCCGTACAGAAACAGAAACAGATTTATTTGGAGAACAGGCAGTGCTTTGTGGCGGTGTTTGTGCACTTATGCAAGCAGGATTTGAAACATTAGTGGAAGCTGGATATGATTCTAGAAATGCATATTTTGAATGTATTCATGAAATGAAATTGATTGTAGATTTGATATATCAGTCAGGCTTTGAAGGCATGAGATATTCTATTTCTAATACGGCTGAGTATGGCGATTATATTACTGGACCTAAGATTATTACAGAAGATACAAAGAAGGCAATGAAAAAAATATTATCTGATATTCAGGATGGTACGTTTGCAAAAGAATTCTTAGTAGATATGTCACCAGCTGGAAAACAGGTTCATTTTAAAGCAATGAGAAAATTAGCAACTGAGCATTCATCTGAAAAAGTAGGCGAAGAAATTCGTAAACTTTACAGTTGGAATAGTAATGAAGAAAAATTAATTAACAATTAGATTCTAAAAGTAAAAAGCAGTGTCAAAATGTATCCTTTGCAGATTGACATTGCTTTTTTTTGTCAACTAAACAGGAGTGAACAATCCAGTGAAAATGTTTATCCGTGATGTTTTGTATAATTCAACACTGGATTTAGATCGATAAAACTTGAATATAATACTAAAAATTAAGTAAAATAGATAGAATAAAAAAATAATAAATATCAGAAAAATAATTAAAATAATATGTAATTTCAAATAACTTTATAAATACATTGCAATTATTCTTATATTAGTATATCATATAACTTATAAGCAATTGATAAGATTATCCAGTTGCATTTGAATAAGTGAAAAATTGAAAAAGTCAAAGGGTGGAGTCATTGTATTAATGGCTTCGCCCTTTTTTTGCGTAGCAGCACTAACTTGAGCTAATATTGCAAAAAATAGTGCTTTAAACTCTAAAAAGTAATTATAGCCAAAACATCTTGAACATTCTTAACATCTTAAAAAATATCTTATTATCTCTAAAATATTTCAATATCTTTATTTCATTCATAAATTTAAGCTGCTATTTATAAATAATTCATAAAGCTGAAAATGATCTAATAAATTTTTCGAAAATAATGTGGTGCGTGCGAAAGGGGATTATAAAAATGGATGTTTATAGTAAATTATTAATAGAAGGTGCAATACTAATAGCTCTTATTATATTGACCTTGTGGGTAATATTAAAAAAATCAGTCAATAATTGGAAATTAAATATAAGGGATGCTTCTCTTTCCAGTGAAGAACTAGAGGGACATGCAAAAAAAATTGCAACAGAGCATACGCTGTCTTTAAAAAGAAGTACTGTGAATTGGCCGCTTCCAAGAGTAAAAGATAACTACGATTTTATATTTTCTGTTTATAAAGGCCTTAATGAGGATATACAAAAAAAGTATTCGGTTCCTGATTCTGCCGAATGGTTATTGGATAATTTTTATATTATCGAAGAACAGACGAAAGAATTAAAAAGAGATTTGAACAAAAAAAGTTATTTTCGATTACCAGTTTTGAAATCAGGATTTTTAAAGGGATATGCAAGGATATTTGCAATTGCAGTAGAACTTGTTGCACATACAGATGGACAGATGGATGAGAAAATACTTGAAGATTATCTTAATGCATATCAGTCTAATAGTGTACTTTTTGACCGAGAAGTATGGGCACTTCCGCTTGTAATAAGACTTGCCCTGATTGAAAATATCCGCCATCTTTGCGAGAATATTCAAAAAACACAAGAACAGTGGCATAAAGCGGATGATGTTTTTCATAATTGGATGTTAAATGAAAATTTTAATTCTAATCAGGGAATGTATTCTTTTAAAGGAAGTTTGAAATCCGTGAATATTTCTAATCCTTCCTTTGTAGAACATTTGATGTATCATTTAAGAAGATCTGGTCGCAGTTATACAAAAGTTTTAAGTATACTAGATGAGCAATTAACCAAGTCTGGTATAGCAACGGATGACATTATACAAAAAGAGCATTATGCGCAGTCAATTAATACATTATCCATGAGCAATAGTATCTCAAGCCTTCGTCTTTTTGCAACATTAGATTGGGAAAGTGTATTTGAATCTGTAAGCTTGGTTGAACAAATATTAAAACAGGATCCTGAACAGATGTACTCACATATGGATTACAGTACAAGAAATATTTACAAACGAAAGATAGAAGAAATATCATATAAATATGGCGTGTCAGAACTTCATATTGCAAGGGAAGCAATCTTACTTGCACAACAATTCTATGATAAAAATCATATGGACATAAGTGAAACGGAACAGGAGTATGCCGATGATACTTCCAGCAAGTGGCATGTAGGACATTACTTGCTTGGAAATGGTCTTATAACGTTAGAAAACAGACAAGATAAGATAAAACTGGCATGGAATAAAAAGAATAATAGATCAGCAAGTATTCTATATATGGGATCCATAGGTCTTATTACCATAATTTTGGTATGTCTTGCAGTAGAATATTCTTTTTTTTCTGTAAAAAATCCGTTATTATATTTGACAATTATTGCGGGTATCGCAGTTCTTATTCCAGCTTCTGAAATTGCAGTTGATATCGTAAATAGGATTGTGTGCAAAACGATCAAACCTGCTTATTTTCCAAGACTTGATTTAAAGGATGGCATACCAGAGAGTTTGAGTACTGTGATTGTAATACCAGCATTGTTTCCAGATAAAGAATATGTAGAAGAGTTATTGAATAAATTAGAAGGACATTACTTATCTAATCGGGAAGATAATTTATATTTTGCATTATTGGGTGCTTTTCAGGATTCCGATGTTCCGCATATGAAAAATGATGAACAAATTATTCAAACTGCTTTATCTGGAATAGAAAAGCTGAATAAAAAGTATTCCGTTTCTGGTACAGATAAATTTTATTTTTTTCATAGAATGAATCAGTTTAACGAAAGTAATAATAAGTGGATAAGCTGGGAAAGAAAAAGAGGAGCATTGATGGAATTCAATGACCTGATTTTAGAATCCGTAAATACCAGCTTTCGCTATTCATCTTGTGAAAATCCACCCTTTTCGCATGTTAAGTATATTATAACGTTAGATAGTGACACTATTTTGCCAATGGGTGAAGCGAAAAAAATGATAGCTACCATGGCACATCCATTAAACAGACCAGTAATTGATAAAGAAAAAGGAATTGTCATTCGTGGGTATGGTATTATGCAGCCTCGCGTTGAAATTGAGAGTGAAAGTTCCAATGCAACATTGTTCTCAAAAATATTTACTGGACAGGAAGGAATTGATCCATATGCCAATGCCATTTCAGATGTTTATCAGGATTTATTTAAAGAAGGTATTTTTACTGGAAAAGGTATTTATGATTTAAAAGCATTTCAAAGTGTTCTGAAAAATGTAATTCCGGAAGACTCTGTTTTAAGTCATGATCTATTGGAAGGATCGTATGCTCGAACAGGACTGGTTACAGATTTAAAGCTGATTGATTCTTTTCCATCGAAGTACAATTCTTATGTAGCAAGACGTTATCGTTGGACAAGAGGCGATTGGCAGCTATTACCATTGCTATTTGGAAAATTCTCTAAACATAATAATAGATTACCAAATCCACTTTCCTTATTATCAAAATGGAAGATATTTGACAATCTCAGGAGAAGTCTTGTACAACCAGCTATCCTTATTTTGATTGTTTTAAGTTTCTGCATTCTCCCTGGCAGAATTTCTTTTTGGGCTGGATATGTGATTGCAGCTCTGGCACTTCCGTTCATATTGGATTTGATTGTATATATATTTTCGGGACAATTTGGAAATGGAAAAACCAAACGACATATGCCAGTAATTGTGGGGCTAAAATCTGTGTTTTGGCAAAAATTACTAACATTGATTTTTATGCCTTATCAGGCATGGTCTATGGTATCTGCAATTTTTGTTACGATGGCCCGCGTTTTTGTTACGAGAAAAAACTTGCTTGAATGGGTTACCTCCGCGGATACAGAAAAATACCAGAAAAATTCTTTTGTTAGTTATATGTTAATGATGCGTTTTTCTGTCATAATTGCACCAGTCATTTTTTTACTGACAATTATCTTGAAGCCACAGGCTACAATTACAAGTCTGTTTCTTTGTATCTTATGGGTAGCAGCTCCATTTATTGCATATTGGATTAGCAAAGACCGAAAACCAGCAATCATCAATGTATCTGAAAAAGACAAATTTGAATTAAGGAGAATCGCAAGAAAAACATGGCGGTATTTTGAAGAATTTGCAAATGCCAGAAATAATTACCTGCCACCAGATAATTATCAGGCAGATCCTCCAAGAGGTGTTGCTGCCAGAACATCTCCAACAAATATTGGACTAGGATTATTAGCAACACTATCAGCAAGAGATTTGGGATATATTTCAACTAGTACAATGATAGATTTGATTGATAAAACAATATCTACAGCAGAAAAAATGGAGAAGTGGTGCGGACATCTGTTCAATTGGTATGATACACATACGATGAGACCAATTCGACCAGTTTATGTATCTACGGTTGACAGTGGAAATTTTGCAGGATATTTAATTACGTTAGCAGAGGGATTATTGGGTTATTTAAGTACGCCTCTTGCTGAAACAAAAGTAATGACGGCTGGCATAAGAGACACGCTTTATTGTGATGGAAAAGAAGGTCGGGATGATTTTGATAAACTCGTTTATTACCACACGACGAACGGTGAAGAAAAATTAGATTTAGTTGAGTGGGAAAAATTTTTAACAGATCTTTTGAATAGTAATATATTTGATAATATAAAAGAAGAAACATGGAAATTGAAAATAAAGAGTATGGTACGAATGCTGATAAGCGAATTAGATGAATTTATGCCATGGATTATTATGGTGGACAAAATCCCATCTGATTTAAAAAACCAGGATAAACATAAGGAAATTAGTGATGATGTGGAACAGGTGATAAGTCTATTAAAAACAAATACAACATTACTTAATATGCCTATCGTTTATATGGAAGCGGACAATCAAATCAACCGGATTACAGAACATATTTTAATCAATGATACGGAGGAATATAAGGCTGGCTTGCTTTGGTTAGAGGAATTAAAACAAAAAATAATGGAAGCCAGAAAAACAGCAGAAGAATTCATTCAAAAAGTAGAAGATTTGATAAAACGAATTCATGTACTATATGAGCAAATGCAGTTTTTTCCACTTTATGATCCTAAAAAGCACTTATTTGCAATTGGATTTGATGTAGATGAGAATAAACTTACAAACTCATATTATGACCTATTTGCTTCTGAAGCACGGCAAGCCAGTTATGTGGCGATTGCAAAAGGAGAAATTCCACCAGAACATTGGTTTTGCATGAGCAGATCTTTAACTGCAATAGACAAATATAAAGGACTGGTATCCTGGAGTGGAACGATGTTTGAGTACCTTATGCCACTTTTGATTATGAAGAATTATGAAAATACTTTATTAGATGAAACCTATTCTTTTGTTATTAAGAGCCAGAAAAAATATGGAAGGCAAAGGAATATGCCGTGGGGATTTTCTGAATCTGCATATAATTTGCTTGATTTAAATCTTGATTATCAATATAAAGCAATCGGCGTACCATGGCTTGGTTTAAAAAGAGGATTGATCGATGATGCCGTTACCGCACCATATGCCAGCTTCCTGGCATTATTAGTTGACCCTGAAGGCGCAATTCAAAATATCAAATATCTGAAAAAAGAAGGATTAGAAGGGCCTTATGGATTATATGAAGCAGCTGATTATACACCAGAAAGACTCTTATTTGACAATAAAACAGCAATCATAAAAAGTTTTATGGCACATCACCAAGGCATGAGTCTGCTTGCACTCGACAATTTTTTGCATGACAATATTATGCAGAAACGTTTTCATGCAGATCCATCTATAAATGCTGCACGTATTCTTTTACAAGAAAAAGTTCCTGCAAATATATCACTTATCAAGGAAGAAAAAGAGAAAGTGCTTCCTTTGAAAGAAGGAGGATATAAAGAAAAGAGTTCTGTCCGAAAGTTTCACAGACCAAATCCAATATTACCGAAAGTACATATTTTATCAAATGGAAATTATTCCGTTATGATTACAGATCGGGGAACTGGTTATAGTAAAAATAAAATGGTATCCGTTACACGGTGGAGAGAAGACAGTGTACTAGATTCCTTTGGAACATTTTTCTATTTACACAACATTGATACAAATGAATTATGGTCAACTACATATGCGCCATTAAATGTTATGCCTGATAAATATGAGGTTGTATTTATGTCGGATAAGGCTGTATTTAAAAGAACAGATGGGAATATAGAAACGCAAATGGAAGTAATGGTTGCTTCTGGTGACAATGTTGAAATTCGAAAAATTTCATTGAAAAATCATGGTACAAAAGACTGCATCATTGAACTAACGAGTTATTGTGAAATAGTATTGGCACCAAAAGAAGCTGATATAGCTCATCCAGCATTCAGTAATCTTTTCATAGAAACTGAATTTTCCCAAGATAAAAACTGCGTAATTGCACATAGAAGACCACGTGCAGAAACAGATAAAAGTCTTTGGATTGCAAATGCTATGCTTTGCAAAGATGGAAGTACGATTGATGTGCAGTATGAAACGGATCGGATGCAGTTTATTGGAAGAGGGAACACTACAAAAATGCCATTAGTAATGGAACGTGGGAAACCACTTTTGAATACTGTAGGTCCGGTGCTTGACCCGGTAATGAGTTTAAGAATACGGATCAAGGTTCCAGCAGGAAAAGCAGAGAGTATATCATTTATATCTGCAGTAAGTGAAAGCAATGAATCACTACTTTTACTTATGGATAAATATTCTGGTTCAGATGCTGTAGACAAGGCCTTTCGACTGGCATTAACAAGAAGTCAGGTAGAAACTAAATACTTGAATTTAGATGCCCTTGAAACTGAGCTTTATCAGAATTTAATGTCACATATTTTATTTATCAGTCCAACAAAAAGAAAATACGAAGAAGAAATTCTTCAAAGTGAAAAAGGACAGTCGTCTCTTTGGAGTTATGGAATTTCGGGAGATCTACCCATTGTTTTTGTTACACTTAAAAATTCGGAACAAATGGAAATCCTGTACGATATTTTAAAAGCTCACGAATATTGGCAGCTAATGGATTTAAAAGTAGATTTAGTTTTATTGTGTGAAGAAGAAAACAGCTATTTACTTCCCTTGCATGCACTTGTTGCTGATATTGTTCTATCAAGAAAACCGCATAACAATTTAAAAAGGCTGGGCGAAATATTCATTTTAGATAAAAACAAGATGTCACAAGAAAATATTTACTTGTTTTACGAATGTGCAAGATTGATTTTTGAAGGTGGTATGGGAACGCTTGCAGAACAGATTACTGTGCAAAAGTATTTAATACCAAAAGAAAAGCAATTCTCTGGTGTAGAAGCTGAATTTATACAGCCAGTTTTTACAACTCCAAAACTTGTCTGCCCGAATGGATTGGGAGGATTTAGTGAGGATGGAAGCGAATATATCATACAGCTTGAGAAAAATCAAAAAACGCCGCTGCCATGGACAAATGTAATTGCAAATCCAATTTTTGGTTTTACCGTTTCCGAATCTGGATCAGGTTATAGCTGGTATGAGAACAGTCATGAAAACAAAATTTCTCCATGGTCGAATGACATGGTATCAGACAATCCAGACGAAATGTTATATATCGTTGATGGTGATACAGGAAAGCAATGGACGGTAACATCTCTTCCGATAAGGGAAGAAGAGCCGTATCGAATTACACATGGGTTTGGGTACTCCGTATTTGAACATACCAGTCATGGAATTGAACAAAAACTTACACAGTTTGTACCAGTTGATGAATCTGTAAAAATAAGTATGCTAAGTTTAAAAAATGATTCCAATCAAAAAAGAAACTTAACCCTAACCTATTACATCAGACCAGTGCTTGGATCAAATGAACAGTTAATGGCGCCACATATCATAACAAGTCTTGATGAAAGTGGAGTTTTCTTAATTGAAAATCCTTATAATGAAGATTTTAGAGGAAAATTATGTTTTCTGGATGCTTCTATAACAAGACGTTTTGTTACAGGTAATCGTAAAGAATTTTTTGGTGCCGGAGATATTTACTCGCCAGATTGCCTGTCCAGAGAAAACTTATCTGGTGCAGTAGGAACAGGATTTGATTCTTGCGGTTCTATACAGGTTCATATATCACTTGAGGTAAATGAGAGCAGAGAAATTGTTTTTCTACTTGGAATGGCAGTTGATATTCAGCAGGTCAATAAAATCACTTCCCATTATCATGAAATTAAAAATGCAAAAGAGGCATTTGCAGATGTTAAGCGTTTTTGGAAAGAGAAAATGGATACCATAAAAGTTGAAACACCAGTTGCGTCAATGAACTTAATGTTAAATGGATGGCTTCAATATCAGATTATTTCTTGCAGATTATGGGCTCGAACTGGATTTTACCAATCTGGGGGAGCATTTGGATTTCGAGACCAGTTGCAGGATTGTCTTTCGATTGCACATTTATCCCCAGAGATTACACGTGCACAAATCATTAGGCATGCAAAACATCAATTTACGCAAGGGGATGTAGAACACTGGTGGCATGAACCACAGGAAAAAGGAGTTCGGACCCGTTGTTCGGACGATCGTTTATGGCTTGTATTTGTTACTGCGGAATATATCAGGATCACTGGAGATATTGAAATTTTACAGGAAGAAATTCCGTTTCTGGAAGAAGAAATATTGCCAGAATATATGGATGAAAAATATGGAAGTTTTCAAATTTCAGATATGAAAAAATCGTTATTTGAACATTGTGTTCGTGCAATTGATATTTCATTACAATTTGGAAAACATGGTTTGCCGCTTATCGGAACGGGTGACTGGAATGATGGAATGAATACCGTTGGAAACAAAGGAGAAGGAGAAAGCGTATGGCTTGGCTGGTTTTTGGCATCCGTCTTAAAAATGTTTTCACCATATTGTAAAAGAATGGGTGAAGATGAGCTGGCAGACAAGTATTTACAAATCGAGCGGGGACTTATTGTTAATATAGAAAAAGAAGCTTGGGATGGTAACTGGTATAAGAGAGCATATTTTGATGATGGAGAGCCATTGGGTTCAGTACAAAATGAAGATTGTAAAATTGACTCAATTGCACAAACATGGGCTGTAATATCAGATGAAGGAAATGAAAAAAGAGCAAAAATAGCAATGAATTCATTGGAAGATTATCTTATTAATAAAGAAGATGGTATTATCAAACTTTTAGCCCCTCCATTTGACAAAGGAGATATGGAACCCGGATATATCAAAGGGTATGTACCAGGTGTTAGAGAAAATGGTGGACAATATACGCATGCAGCTGCATGGGTCGTAATTGCTTTTGCAAAATTAAAAGATGGGAATAAAGCAGAAGAACTGTTTGAACTTATGAATCCCATTAATCATACAGAAAATATACGAGAGTGTTTTCGATATAAAGCTGAACCATATGTTATGGCAGCGGATGTTTATGCGGCTTATCCTCATGCTGGAAGAGGTGGATGGACATGGTATACAGGTTCCGCAGGCTGGACATATCGAGCAGGACTTGAATATATTTTGGGCTTTCAGAAAAATGCAGATGAAATAATACTAGATCCTTGTATTCCGGCAAAATGGGAAACATATGCAATGAATTATAAATTTAAGGATACGCAGTACGTCATACATATAAATAATCCAGACGGTTGTAGCACAGGAGTCAAATGTATATCAACGGATGGCGTGATAGAGAATGGAAATCGAATCCATCTGATAAATGATGGGAAAACACATGTTATTGATGCGCTTATGGGAGTTAGTGAAGTATAGAAATGCAATTTAGGTGACTTAAATTAAAAGCATTATATTCAAAAGTTATTAACAGTATGATAGGAATATTTATCATGAGAAACATGCAAAACATGGCACTTAGCATGAATGAAAGGACTTAAGGCATGGATGCAAAAGAGAATATAAAAACAGTGAAAGAAGATATCTATAAACTTCCCATCAATCAGGTTATCGAAAACTTAAAAACCGCTGTATCAGGACTTACACAGGCGCAGGTAATAGAAAATCAGAAGACTCAGGGTAAAAATTTAATCGAAGAGAAAAAGAAAAAATCAATTCTACTTATTTTTCTTGGAAATTTCATACATTTAATGGCAATTTTACTCTGGTTTGGAGGAGCGATTGCTTTTGTAGCTGGTATGCCACAGTTAGGCATAGCAGTCTGGCTTGTAAATGTAATAAACGGAATATTTAGTTTCTGGCAGGAATTCCGTGCAGGAAAGGCAACAGAAGCATTAAGAAATATGTTGCCGTCTTATACACGTGTTATCCGAGATGGGCAGGAACAAAAAATATTGGCAGAAGATCTTGTAATTGGCGACGTTATGTTATTAGAAGAAGGAGATAAAATTTCAGCGGATGCCAGACTTATAGAATGCAGTGATTTGCAGGTAGACCAATCGACACTTACAGGAGAATCAAATCCAGTTCGCAAAGTAAAGGAAGAAATATTAACTGATAACTTAAGCAGAATGGAAATCCCAAATTTAGTATTTGCAGGTACAAGTGTATCCGAAGGAAATGGAAAAGCAATTGTAATAGAAATTGGTATGAAAACAGAATTTGGCAAAATCGCAGGATTAACGCAGACAATGGGAAATGCGCAAAGCCCACTAGAAAAAGAGCTAAATCGTTTGACAAAGCAGATTTCTTTTATTGCGATTGGATTAGGTATTGTTTTCTTTGTAGCTGCAGTCTTTTTCGTAAAAGAAAAGATGTCTTTGGCATTTGCTTTTGCATTAGGCATGGTAGTTGCTTTTATTCCAGAAGGACTCCTTCCTACGGTAACACTTTCACTTGCAAAAGCTGTACAGCGTATGTCAAAGCGAAATGCGCTGGTAAAAAAACTTTCTTCGGTTGAAACATTAGGAAGTACATCTGTTATATGTACAGACAAAACAGGTACATTGACACAAAATGAAATGACCGTGAATCATCTATGGCTTGTCAACAAAGAATATGAAGTAACAGGGACTGGATATGGACCGACCGGTGACATTTTAAATAATAAGAACAAAATGATGGCAGACGAAGATCCGGATATGAAACTTTTATTGGTAGCGGCTGCATTGTGTAGTAATGCAAGATTATTACCACCAAGTGAAACGTCGGATCGTTATACCGTGCTAGGGGATCCAACAGAAGCATGTCTGGGAGTCGTAGCTCAAAAAGCAGGAATAGATTTAAAAAAGCAAGTAGAAGCAACACCTCGATTAAGAGAATTACCATTTGAATCAAGACGAAAAAGGATGAGCACAATCCACCAGTTAGAAAATGCAACAGAAGGATCCAATCGCATTGCATATGTAAAAGGAGCACCGAAAGAAGTGCTTAAACTCTGTGAATCTGTACGTGTAGATGGACGGATTGAAACAATGACACAAGAAATTCAAAATCAAATTATAAAAGCAAATGATGCGTATGCAGGTCAAGGCTTACGTGTTCTTGCAGTAACCTATCGTATGCTCAAAGAAACAGATGATTTACCAAAAGAACTTAGTGCGTATACACCGGAAATCATTGAACAAAAACTAGTATTCATTGGCTTAACCGTAATGGCAGATCCGCCACGTCCAGAAGTAGCAGAAGCGGTAGAAAAATGTCATCATGCAGGAATTCGGATTATTATGATTACAGGAGATTATGGATTAACAGCGGAAAGTATTGCAAAGCGTATTGGAATTGTAACAAAAGAAAATCCACGTGTTCTATCCGGAGTAGAATTAGAAGATACTTCGGATGAAAAGCTAAAAGAATATTTAAAAGAAGACATCATATTTGCACGAGTAGCACCAGAACAAAAACTACGTGTGGTTACAAATCTGCAGGAATTAGGTGAAATTGTTGCAGTGACAGGAGACGGCGTAAACGATGCGCCTGCATTAAAAAAGGCTGATATAGGTGTTGCTATGGGAATTACAGGAACGGATGTTGCAAAAGAAGCTGCTGACATGATTCTTACGGATGATAATTTTGCTTCTATCGTAAACGCAATTGAAGAAGGACGTACGGTATATAGTAATATCCGTAAATTTCTCTTATATATTTTAAACTCAAATGTACCAGAGGCAGTTCCGTCTGCAATGTTTTTATTCTCAAGAGGAGCCATTCCTCTTCCGTTAACTGTCATGCAGATTTTAACGATTGATCTGGGTACTGATATGTTACCGGCACTTGGACTTGGCACAGAGAAGCCGGAAAAAGACGTTATGGATATACCACCTCGAAATCAGAAAGAACCATTACTAAGCAAAAAAGTGATTCGTAAAGCATTTTTGTGGTATGGAATACTAGGCTCTGTAGCATCTGCGATGTCTTATTTCTTTGTGAATATTCAAAATGGATGGCCAGGTGTTCCTTTAGCAAGTGGCACAGATCCGATATATTTAAAAGCAACTACAATGGCATTAGCAGCAATTGTATTTAGTCAGATAGGAGCAGTATTTAATTGCCGTACAGAAAAGCAATCTGTATTCCGGTTTGGAATGTTTGGAAATAAACAGGTGAATGCAGGTATTATTTTTGAACTGCTTTTACTGATTGCGTTAATTTATGTTCCAGTGATACAGGATGTTTTCCATACAGCGCCATTGAACTTAAGTGACTGGTTGTTCTTATGTATTTGGCCACCTTTGATTTTAATGATAGAAGAAACAAGAAAAGCAATTGTCAGAAAAAAATCTGGGGGAAAATCAAAAGAGAAGATTTCATAAAAGAAAGCCAAAGGTGATGAGATGAAAGTAATAATTGTAGGTATAAAAAGAATGGGAGCAGGTTTGGCAATGAAGCTTGATAGAAAGGGACACCATGTTACTTTAATTGATGACGAAAAAGAATCTTTTCAAATATTAGGAGATGATTTTAAAGGAAAAAAAATAGTTGGATTTGGTTTTGATCGAAATATATTAAAGGAAGCTGGAATTGATAAAGTTGATGCCGTTGTTTCCTGTACAAGAAGTGATGAAATGAATGCGGTAATTGCAAGAATTGCAAAAAACATTTACCTGGTACCACATGTAATTGCCAGACTATATGATCCCCAAAAAGCAGAAATTTATCAAAGACTCGGTATACAGACTATCTCTACAAATACATGGGGAATTGAGCGGGCTATAGAATTATTAACTTACAGTCAGCTAGACAGTGTTTATGAGATGGGAAATGCTTCTGTAAATCTTGTAAGAATAGAAATTCCTGCGCTTTTAGTTGGACATGTAGTAAATGAAATTACAGTTATTGGTGAAATCAGTATAACTTCAATTAGTCGTCACAATAATACCTTTATACCAACACTTAGAACAATCTTTGAAAAGGAAGATACTTTATATATTACAGTTATTTCATCCGCTACAAATAAATTAAAATCGATATTGGGTCTGATGTGAAGGAGAAAAAGATGAAAGTTATTATTGCAGGTGGTGGAAAAGTGGGAACTTATCTTGCTACTTTATTATTATTAAATGGTCATGAGGTAAAAGTATTAGAAAATAATGAAAAATATTATACAAAAGTTAAGGAAGACCTACCCGATGGGACAGTCAGTAAAGGAAATGCATCAGATCCACAAATATTAGAAGAAGCAGGAATAGCATCTGCGGATGTGCTGGCAGCTGTTTCGGATGAAGATGAAAAAAATCTGGTGGTATCAACGCTTGCAAAACTAGAGTTTGCGGTTCCAAAAGTAATTGCCAGAGTGAATAATCCTCAAAATGCATGGTTATTTGATAGTGAAATGGGCGTAGATGTTGGAGTAAATCAGGCAGATATTATGGCACATTTGATTTTAGAAGAGATGAATGTAGAAAATATGCTTACATTAATGAAACTAAACAGAGGAGAATATTCTATTGTTCAGATAAATGTGAAAGAATCAGCCTGGGCAGTCAGTCGGCCTCTTAAAGACTTGGGAGTACCTATAAATGCTGTTATGATATCCATAACAAGGGAAGGTGCTGTTATTATACCAAGAGGTGACTCAACGATACTCTCCGGAGACGAATTACTGATGTTAACAGATGAAGGAAGCCGGAAAAAACTTGGAGAAATTTTTGGTTAAGTATATTTAAAAAACAAAAAAGCATTCAGAGGATATAAATCCGGATGCTTTTTGTTTTTTAAATATAAGTAAAGAATACATCAGTTATATTGATGGTTTTCAAAAAAATGGATAAAATATTCTAGGGATTTTGTTGGTTTAACGCTGTGTTTATAAGAAAAACCAACTTCTCTTTTATGAATAGGAAAATCAATTGGTACTTCAAGTAATAAACCTTCATTCAGTTCTTTCTCAACAAATTTTCGAATAACGCCAGCAACACCTACACTTATTTTTGCAAAATCAATGAGCAAATCCATGGAGGATACATCAATGGAATCCTGGACAATAATTTGATTTTCCTGAAGATAGCCATTAATATACTGTCTTGTAATATTATTTTTATCCAGAAGCATGAGTGTAGAGTTTTGTAAAATCTGACTTTTTTTAACACCGCGTGCCTTTAAATTTTTCAAGTAATCAGAAGTAGCAACAAATACATCTTCAATTTCTGCCACAGAATAAAAAATCATTCCTTTTAAATTATCGGGTTTTCCAACAAAACCTACATCAATTTTATTGTCATCTAAAAGTTGCATGGTTTCATGTGTTGACTGACAACTGATAGAAATATTTATATGAGGGAATTCCTTAATAAAATCTTTCAAATAAGGTAAAAGCATGTATTTACAAAGAGTGGTACTAACACCGATTCTTAGATGTCCAACTCCCAGTTCTAATGAGTTTTTCAATCGATCCTCGCCCAGTTCTAACGTTTCAAAAGCAACTTTTACATGTGAGAACAGTAAGTCGCCTTCTTCTGTTAAAACGACACCTCTTGAACTTCTGCGAAAAAGTTCACATCCCATGCTTTCTTCTAATTTTTGAATTGATTTGCTAATCGCCGGCTGGCTGATGTATAATTCTTTTGCAGCATTGGAAATATTTTTGGTTTTTGCTACGGTATAAAAAATACGATAGCAGGATAAGCTTTGAATCATGTGAGACATCCTTTCTATTAATAAGTTGTTTTAGCAAGCACATAACTGAAAATCATAATAATCATATTTAATATGTATTTCTATTATACCATGCATTATGATAAAATGGCAACAATGATAAGCTTATGAAAATAAAAAAAGTTGCGTAGGAGGAAAAAATATGGGAATGACAATGACACAAAAAATACTTGCATTACATGCCGGACTTGACTCAGTAGTAGCTGGTCAATTAATAGAGGCTGATTTAGATCTCGTATTGGGAAATGATATAACATCACCTGTTGCAATTCATGAAATGAATAAAATGGATGTCAAAGGTGTTTTTCATAAAGATAAAGTAGCACTTGTTATGGATCACTTTACACCGAATAAAGATATTAAATCGGCAGAAAACTGTAAATATGTCCGCGAATTTGCAGCAAAGCATGAAATATCAAATTATTATGATGTAGGTGAAATGGGAATCGAACATGCATTATTGCCAGAAAAAGGACTGACTGTATCTGGTGATGTAATTATAGGAGCAGATTCACATACATGTACCTATGGCGCTCTGGGGGCATTTTCAACAGGTGTTGGGAGTACAGATATGGCAGCTGGTATGGCAACTGGAAAAGCCTGGTTTAAAGTACCAGGAGCAATAAAAATAAATCTGACTGGGAAACCCTTAAAATGGGTAAGTGGAAAAGATTTGATTTTACATATTATAGGTATGATTGGTGTAGATGGTGCTCTTTACCGTTCATTGGAATTTACTGGAGATGGCATAGCTAATTTATCCATGGATGATCGTTTTACTATCGCAAATATGGCAATTGAAGCAGGGGCAAAAAACGGAATTTTTCCAGTAGACCAGACTACGATTGATTATATGAAAATTCACTCAAAGCGACCTTATAAAATCTTTGAAGCAGATGCAGATGCCATATACGAAGAAGAGTATATCATTGATTTGGCAAAGTTAAGACCAACCATTGCATTTCCTCATTTACCTGAAAATACGCATACAATAGATGAAATTGAAAAAATTAAAATTGATCAGGTTGTTATCGGTTCTTGTACAAATGGAAGGTTGGAAGATTTGAAAATAGCAGCTGAAATCATGGCTGGAAAAAAAGTGGCAAAAGGTGTTCGAACTGTTATTATACCTGCTACACAAAAGATATATCTTGAGGCTATGGAACGTGGATATTTAAAGATATTTGTTGAAGCTGGAGCAGTTGTGAGCACTCCGACCTGTGGTCCATGCCTTGGTGGACATATGGGAGTATTAGCTGCTGGAGAGAAATGTGTATCAACAACAAACAGAAATTTTGTTGGTCGTATGGGGCATGTAGAATCCGAAGTGTATCTGGCAAGTCCGGCAATTGCTGCAGCAAGTGCGATAACTGGAATTATTTCAGGACCAGAAAATATATAGGGAGGTTGGAAAAATGAAAGCAACTGGTAAAGTATTCAAATATGGAAATAATGTAGATACAGATGTGATTATACCGGCACGGTATTTAAATTCTTCTGATCCGAAGGAACTGGCAGCACACTGCATGGAAGATATTGATAAAGATTTTATTAAAAATGTCCATCCAGGTGATATGATAGTAGCAAATAAAAATTTCGGTTGCGGCTCATCAAGAGAACATGCGCCACTTGCAATTAAAGCTGCTGGTGTAAGTTGTGTTATCGCAGAAACATTTGCACGTATATTTTATAGAAATGCAATCAATATTGGTCTACCTATTATTGAATGTAAAGAAGCGGGAGATGAAATTGAAGCGGGAGATGAAATTGAAGTCGATTTTGATAATGGAATGATTTATAACAAAACAAAACAAACTTCATATCAGGGACAGGCTTTTCCAGAATTTATGCAGCAGATTATAAAAGCAGAAGGTTTAATTAATTATATTAATCAGAAGAAATCATAATCGTATAGAAACAGATCTTACAAAAGTTTCTTGAAAAGGAAAGTTTTATTGATATAACAAAAACATAGCGCTTAAAAAGTTTTTAAATAAGCGCTATATTTTTTTGAAAGATGAATGGATGAATAAATTTCAGCATATTGGAAAGCGGACAGGGAATCAATAAAGTTGGTTGGGAAATTTTTTGAAATACCAGCATCTTTAGCAGCATCCACAGCTTTATTATAAGCGATTGCGGCAGTACGTTCATCTGGATAAGTTCCTATCGTATAATAACCAATCAAATGTATCTGGGTTTGATAAATAATTTTGTTTTTTCTGGCCAGACGGGAAACCCCGTGAAAATTATTGATAATATCAATGTTTCCATAGCGGAAATCCAGATTATCCTTATTTATAAAAATGTAATCCTTTCCAGAAATGCCATAATTTTTGATTCCATATCGAGACAGAATATTATATTGCATACCATAGTCATTTACGTAAAGATGTCCTCCGCGTTTTAAGATTTTATGACTGGAATAATAGAATAAATCGTCGATATCAAATTTTAAAATAGCGCTGTGAGTTAAATAATATTCAAAATATGTTTTGAACAGATAAATTGGATTTTTAATATAGACCCCATTGTCCCGAAAGTTTAATAAACAAATAATTTTCTCAAAGGACAAAATTTTATAGGCATCAAATGCTTCCATAATAGAGCACTTTGCAATTGAAAGCATATCGCTGGCAGCTAAATATGCTTCATGGGCTTTAGTTTCAGAAGAAAAACTTCCCAAACTAATATGTTTATTCCGAAATGTTATGTTTGCGCGGAAGTAAATATCACCGTCTTTTTTTTGAGCTTTATATACACCTGCTAGCATGGAACCCTCCAACTGATATTAATTTATATACCATAGTATATAATAAATATCACAAAAATAGAAGATACAACTGGATTTTCGTTGACATAAAAAAAGGCTTTCATTATAATAATGAAAAAGTAGTATAAACAAATTGGAAAGAAGAGGAAGAAACAATGGACTTATTATATTCAAGTACACGTGATGCAAATGAAAAAGTTACAGCTTCTTGGGCTATTTTAAAAGGACTTGCCAATGATGGTGGTTTGTATGTTCCAACAAACATTCCAGCATTAGATGTTACCATAGAAGAACTTTCAAAAATGACGTATCAGGAAGTAGCTTATTGCGTTATGAAGCAGTTTTTCACAGATTTTTCAGAAGAAGAATTAAAATCCTGTATTCAAAAGGCGTATGATGAAAAATTTGATTCAAAAGAAATTGCGCCAATCGTAAAAGCAGAGGATTCCTACTATTTAGAACTTTTTCATGGTTCCACGATTGCATTTAAAGATATGGCACTTTCCATTCTTCCACATCTTCTAATTACTGCTGCTAGAAAAAATAATGTAAAAAATGATATTGTGATTTTAACAGCAACATCTGGAGATACAGGAAAAGCAGCTTTGGCAGGTTTTGCCGAGGTTAAAGGAACCAAAATTATTGTTTTTTATCCGAAAAACGGAGTTAGCCCAATACAAGAAAAACAAATGGTAACACAAAAGGGTGATAATACTTTTGTAGTTGGAATTCATGGTAATTTTGATCAGGCTCAGACGGGCGTAAAAAACATTTTTTCAAACAAAGAACTTTCAGAGTTAATGGAAAAATCGGGTTTTCAATTTTCTTCTGCAAATTCCATTAATATAGGTCGTTTGGTACCACAGGTCGTTTATTATGTATATTCATATGCAAAATTGGTAGAAAGAAAAGAAATCAAGGACAACGAACCGATGAATGTTGTCGTACCAACTGGAAATTTCGGAAATATATTAGCAGCATATTATGCAAAACAAATGGGAGTTCCAATTGCAAAATTGATTTGTGCTTCTAACGAGAATAAAGTATTGTTTGATTTCTTCGAAACGGGAATTTATAATAAGAACAGAGATTTTATTTTAACTTCTTCTCCATCGATGGATATCTTGATTTCAAGCAATTTGGAAAGATTAATCTATCAGATTGCGAATCAGGATGCAAACCAGAATAAGAATTTTATGGCAGAACTTTCTAAAGATGGGAAATATGAGATCACAAAAGAAATGAAAGATAAGTTAAAAGATTTTTATGGTAATTATGCAACGGAAGATGAAGTATCAAATGTAATTAAATCTTTGTATGATAAAACGGGTTATATTATTGATACACATACGGCAGTAGCCGCAGCTGTTTATGAAAAATATAAAGAACAAACATCTGATAGAACAAAAACACTCATTGTATCAACAGCAAGTCCATTTAAATTTACAAGAAGCGTTATGAATGCAATTGATAAAAAATACGATTCGATGGAAGAATTTGAGTTAGTAGATGCCTTAAGTGAAGTAGCTCATGTGGCTGTACCACAGGCAATTGAGGATATAAGAAGCGCAGAAGTGTTACATGATACTGTCTGTGAAGTAGATGAAATGACCCATACAGTAAAAAAATATTTAAATATATAAAATGAAATTCATATTTCAATACATAATGACGAAAGAGGTATTTGAACCTTCTTTTGCTAATATTCACTTTATATAATGACGAAACAAAAAAAGGAGCTTTTTAGCTCCTTTTAAAATTCTTAAATTATGAAAAAGCAAAAATAAAACTAATGGTTCCAAATGGAAAAATAATTGGAAACAAATAAGAATACTGTCCAAGTGTCAATACATCAAACTTATGAACTTCTGGAGGCTCCAAATGAAATTCTTCAGAATAGTCGTTTGATAAATTTACATTAAATAATCCATTATGAAGATTTAAAAAATCTTCTAAAGAAGCTTTTGCATAATCATTAAATTCACTAAATTGCTCATTTACATAGCGTGATGCAAATGCAGTAGCAGTGTCATCGTCCATATCAATAACAGAAGTAATTGTAATCGTATCACTTTTTGTTACCTGTACTACGCTATAATTGGTTGGAAACTCGGGACATGGCATCGGATTTAAAGGCGTAAAATCTTCTCCAATAAATCGTATTAAATTATTAAAGAGCAAATTTAAATATTTTACAGCTTTTTCGGTTTCTGGATGACCGTTAAAATCACAATAATTAACAAGCATATCATCTATAACTTCTTTTTGTTCTACTGTCATGTCTAAATCCATGATTTCATTCTCTGACTGGTAATCGGTAGTTAGATTTTCGAAATCAGTATTGCTTATAATTCTTTTTTTAATTAAAATCTGACCTAACAAAAGATAATCAGGCTTTTGCATTTTTAAAAGAGTTTCTACCTGTTTCTCCGTTAGGTAACCACCTTCAACGGCAAGTTCTCCAAAACGCTTATCCTGATGTGTCTGCATAATCAAAATATTATCGGCTTCACTTGCAGTCATGAATCCAGCATGAATAGCAAGCGTACCTAGTTTTAAATGAGTGGAAGATTGTTCTTTTATCGCTTCAATTAATTGTTCAGAGGTAACAATACCACGGCTTAGCAGAAAATTACCAAAAAACTGTGTATACATGTTCTATCTCCCTTCAAACTTTAAGGACAAAATAGATTTAATCTGATCCGTATTCAGCGGTTTTTGGATAAAATCCTTTGCCCCTGCTTCAATAGCACTTTTTAATTGTGATTGTGTACCAACAGAAGAAACAATAATTACATATGCAGTTGGATCTGTTTTCATAATTTCTGAAACTGCAAAAATCCCATCTTTTTGTGGCATTACAATATCTAAAAAGACGATATCAGGTTTCTCAAGATTAAAGATATCTAATGCTTCCTGACCGTTAGTTGCTTCAATAAAATGTTTACCACCAAAAGCGGTTAACACGTCTTTTAACTGTTTCCTTGCTAAAATGGAATCGTCACCTATTAAAATTTTCGCATCTTCAAGTTTCATTTATATCTCTCCTTCAAATAGTAGTCGAAATAATTTATTAATATATTGTCATTTTACAATAAAAAGGAAAAAGTTTCAATCTTTATTCAAAATAAAAATACGATTGCAAGTAATTTTGCATACGCTTATAATAGAAGAAAAAGGAGAAGTGAACAAATGAAGGGTATAGAATTTAATGTTATGTTTGATTTGCTAATTGCTGCATATGGAGCTTTTTTAATATATTCAGCCAGAAAAATGAAAATAACCGGCGAACCAAGTTCTGCAATACTACCTCGGTATGAGCTGATGCGCTGCATGGATAAGAAAGGATTTATTGATGCAGTCTATAATAAAACCATGCTTTTTGGAATTATTATTTTAGTTTATGGAATTGCTGAAATTGTAAATGAAAAATTTATTTCCAACAGCTATATTGATTTGATTGGTATGATCGTATTTGTAGTATCCTTTATCTGGTTTGTTGCAAGTCTAAGGCAGATAAGAAGTCGTTTTATTAAATAAAACAGTTTCACATGCTCATCACATTAGAATGATATAATTTTGTAAATATTTTAAGGAGTCTGGTAATGTATGGAAAGAATACTTGTTGTTGATGATGAAGATAAAATAAGGGCGGTTATTAGAAAATATGGCGAATTTGAAGGATATAAGATCTTTGAAGCAAAGGACGGACTGGATGCAATTCGTCTATGCAAAAAAGAAGATTTTGACTTGATTATTCTTGATATTATGATGCCTGAAATGGATGGATTTTCTGCATGCAGAGAAATAAAAAAGACAAAAGATATTCCTGTAATTATGCTTTCTGCCAGAGGTGAAGAATACGATAGAATACATGGATTTGAGCTTGGCGTAGACGATTATGTCGTGAAACCTTTTTCTCCCAAAGAACTGATGATGAGGGTAAAGGTGGTTCTTGGAAGAAACAAAGGAAATTCCATAAGCTTTCAGCGCGATATTTTTGAAGCAGAAGGTCTAAGAGTTGATTTTACAGGACGCACGGTTTCTGTTGATGGGAATCGAGTCGATATGTCACCAAAAGAATATGACTTGCTTTTTTATCTTGTAAAGAATAGAAACATAGCGTTACAGCGTGAAAAACTAATCACAGATGTATGGGGCTATGATTATTATGGAGATGACAGAACACTGGATACACATATCAAACTTCTTAGAAGCAGTCTTGGAGAATATAGGAAGTTCCTTGTGACTTTACGAGGGGTGGGATATCGTTTTGAAACCTGAAAAAATCAGCATTAAGTGGAAAATATTTATGTATCTGCTTGGTTTTATGGTCATATTGTTAGCTATTTTGTGGTTGTTTCAGATTTGTTATCTGAATACATTCTATAAGCTTATTAAAACAAGTGAAACAGAAGTGATTCGTTCAAAAGTAATAGATCTTTTAAAAAGTAACGAAGATGATAATTCTATTTTGCAGCAGATTAATATTCTGGCAGGGCAGAATAATATTGCTATCTTTGTAGCGGATAAAGACGGAAATGAAAAATACAATGCCGAATATGTGATGAACTCAAGTTTGAAAGAAATGACAAAGGATGAATTTCATACATTTTATCAAACAGCCAAAGATAAAGGTGGTTCAGCAAAAATAAACTATCGGGGAAATAAAAACACAACGGTAGGTGATGTCGCCAATCTATGGAGAAAAACACATCCAGGAGAGAACACCATAAATACAGAATCAAATATCCCACTTCCACCTATGCCTGGGGCTGCGCCACAGGACCTTCATGGCTTTGAAAGAATGGAAAGTGTGATTTATGTAAATATCATAGAAGATCAGCATGGCAAAACTTATGTTATACTGATTAATTCTATTTTAACACCAATTGATGCAACGGTAGAAACCTTGAAAATACAGTTAATCTCAATTTCCGTGATTATGATTATTTTGTCTTTATTTATTGCTTTTTGGATGTCAAAAAAGATTTCGAAATCAATTATTCGTGTAAATGCAACTGCAAAAGAATTGGCAAAAGGCAATTTTAGAATAAATTTTGATGGAAGAGATTATCGCGAAATATCGGAATTATCTACTACACTAAATTTTGCAACAAGTGAATTAGGTAAGACGGAGCGTCTAAGAAGAGAACTGATAGCTAATATTTCACATGACCTTCGGACACCACTGACAATGATTATCGCTTATTCAGAAGTAATGCGAGACATTCCAGATGAAAATACATCCGAAAATATTCAGGTCGTTATCGATGAGTCAAAGAGACTTACGAATCTTGTAAATGATATGCTTGATATTTCGAAACTTCAAGCTGGAGTCATGAGCCTTACGCTATCAGAATTTAATTTTACGGAAAGTGTTGAGTCTGTATTAACACGCTATAATAAATTAAAAGAGCAGGATGGTTATAGTATACATTTTCAATATGATGACGAAGTTTTTATATCAGCGGATGAGTATAAAATCTATCAGGTAATTTATAATTTGATTAATAATGCAATAAATTATACAGGAGAAGATAAGACAGTATATGTCACTCAAATAAAAAAAGAAGATGTTGTTCGTCTTGAAATCAAAGACAGTGGACAGGGGATTGAGAAAAAAGACATTCCATATGTTTGGGATCGTTACTACAAGGTTGATAAAACGCATAAACGTGCAGTAACTGGAACAGGTTTAGGTCTTTCCATTGTTAAAAATATTTTAGAATTGCATCATGCGGCGTATGGTGTTGAAAGTGAAATGGCAAAAGGAAGTACTTTCTGGTTTGAAATGAAGTTTGAAATAGAAAAAGACCTGGATAACAAATAAGTTATCCAGGTCTTTTTAACGGTCAGACATAGGAATGTATTCTTGACGTTCACAAACATTTAAATAAGATGGACGCATGATTTTTCCATTATAAGCAATTTCTTCTAAGCGATGCGCACTCCATCCAGCAGAGCGGGCAATTGCAAATATAGGGGTATAAAGTTCTAGTGGGAGACCTAGCATACGATAAACCAGACCGCTGTAAAAATCCACATTTGGACTTACACCTTTATATATTTTTCTTTCATCTTTTATGATTTCAGGTGCCAGACGTTCTACAATAGAATATAATTCGAATTCTTTTTCATACCCTTTTGCTACAGAAAGTTTTTTGACAAATATATGAAGAATATCTGCTCTTGGATCGGATAAAGAATAAACAGCATGTCCCATACCATAGATTAATCCAGCTCGATCAAAAGCTTCTTTATGTAATAAGGCTCTTAAATAATCAGCCACTTCATCTTCACTATTCCAATTTTTTACATGTGATTCCATATCTTCGAACATTTTTACAACTTTGATATTAGCACCACCATGTTTTGGCCCTTTTAAAGATCCAAGTGATGCGGCAAAAACAGAGTACGTATCTGTTCCGGAAGAAGAAACAAGATGGGTTGTGAAGGTTGAATTATTCCCTCCACCGTGTTCCATGTGAAGAACTAAAGCAATATCCAAAAGTTTTGCTTCCAATTCTGTATATTGATGATCTTGGCGTAATGTGTATAAAATAGTCTCAGCGGTAGATAATTCGGGCTTCGGAGCATGAATAAACAAGCTTTCACCATCATGATAATGCTTAAATGCCTGATAGCCATAAACCGATAATAAAGGAAAAAGACTAATTAATTGCAGGCACTGGCGTAGCACATTTGGTATGGAAACGTCATCTGCATAGTCGTCATAAGCATATAAGGTTAAGACGCTTCTTGCTAAAGTATTCATCATATCTTTACTTGGTGCCTTCATAATGATATCACGTACAAAACTGGTTGGAAGAGAACGATAATCTGCTAATTGCATGCAGAACTGCTTGAGCTGGTCATTATTAGGAAGCTTTCCAAATAATAAAAGATATGTACATTCTTCAAAACCAAAGTGTGATTTTTCATCACTTCCTTTTACAAGATCTTTCACATTATATCCACGGTAAAAAAGCTGTCCTTCTGCGGGAATTGAAACACCATTTTCTTCTCTGGTAGAACAAATTTCAGATATTTTTGTCAGGCCAACTAAAACACCTTTGCCATTAATATCTCTTAAACCTCTCTTTACATCATACTTGGCGTAGAGAGAGGGATCAATATCTGCTGTTGCGGAACATAATTCACAAAATTGAAGTAATTGTGGCGTAATTTCGCTGAATTTGTTTGATTCCATATGTTTCCCCCCTTATGCTTGATTTTTATATGTTAACATAATTAAAAAACGAAAATAAAGAAAATAATGTAATTTTAATAAAAGTTTAGAATCATTATAAAAATTTAATATTTGATGAATTCAAAAAAGGCGTGTATTGTACACAAGATATTTTGACTAGAAAGCATTTAATATACGCTGTTTATACTATATCATATATTAGGAAGGATGTGAAAAAAAAGATTATTTTTAAGAAAATCTTTTGTAAATTTTTTGTTGCGTTATATAAAATATTAAAGTATAATACGTGTAACCAAATAAGTGTTTTGCCTGGGATGTGCGACACCCTGCTATTTTGAACCTACAAATTATTCATGGGAATTCCTATATCTCTAGTCTGATGTCAGGCCACCTCGTATCAGTGGAAGACAGAAGTCTAGTTGCGGACACCCACCTAGCTTCGCTAGGAATCAAAATCGCAGGAAACGGCATTTTGGGTCATATGAAAGAGCTATTTTTACAACGTATCATTACAATTATACGAATTTAGTTCTGAAATAAATATGGGAGCTGCTTTGAAAAAAGCAGCTTCTTTTCATGTCGAATAAGATGTATTTTAGACTTGAATGAAAGGGATTAGAATATATGCGAAAGAGTATTTGGAACCAAATTGAGTATTTTGTAAAAAAATGCACAGATGACCACATCAATGCGTATGCTGCGCAGACAGCTTTTTTTATGATACTTTCATTTATTCCATTTATGATTGTATTTAGTGCCATGTTAAAGTATACACCAGTAACAGAGTACATGCTTACCAATGGAATAAGAAGAATGATGCCAGATTATATTGCACCATTAATTTTATCTGTTGTAAAAGAAGTTTATGGAAATAACGGTAAGTTAATTTCGTTTACTGCGATTGCGGCAGTATGGTCTGCTGGCAAAGGAGTTCAATTTTTATCGAATGGACTTAATGTGATTCATGCGTGCAGAGAGACCAGAAACTGGCTTGTTTTAAGATTCAGGGCTGTATTTTATATGACAGTATTTGTTATTGCAATTGTTGTTATTTTGATACTTTTAGTATTTGAGAATACATTGCAGGACATACTGGTAAAAAATTACCCGATTATTCAAAATCTCTTTATTACAATTCATAATGTAAGATTATTCTTTTTGCTTTTATTTCTTGTCTTTATTTTCGCATTAATTTATAAAACGTTGCCCAATATAAGACCAGACTTTTTAGACCAGATTCCAGGCGCTGTTTTAAGTGCATTAGGCTGGTATTTATTCTCATTTTTACTATCGGTGTATGTAAAGTATTTTAATGGATTTTCCATGTATGGAAGCCTTACAACCATTGCACTGGTTATGTTATGGTTATACTTTTGTATGTATATATTTTTGTTATGTGCAGAAATAAATAGTATTTATGGAGAAGGATTCAGAAAATGGATCCATGGAAAAAGGACTTGAACTTTAAAAAAGGCTATGCTAATATAAAAAGACAATAGTAAAAGCAATGAAAGAGTTTAGTAGTCTGTTATACATTTTTCAGAGAGAGAATATCATCGGCTGTAAGTATTCTTAAAATAAGGTATCAGATCAAGTTCCCTCTGGAGCCGTTAGATTGAAAATAAGTAGGTCTAAACGAGTCATGCACGTTAAGCATAATTAAGAGCTTGAAGTTATCTTCAAGAATCAGGGTGGTAACGCGGAGTCATTTCGTCCCTATGCGGGGTCGTGTATGAGCTCCGCTTTTTGTATTGTTTTCTATACTTAAACAAAAGGAGATTATCAATGAAAGAACAACTACAGAAGTTAAAAGAAGAAGCGCTTCGACAAATTCAAACATCAGATGAATTAGCAAAATTAAACGATGTAAGAGTTGCGTTTCTTGGGAAAAAAGGCGAATTAACAGCTATTTTAAAGGGAATGAAGGATCTGACTCCAGAAGAAAGACCGGCATTTGGACAACTGGTAAATGATACAAGAGAAAGTATCGAAAAAATGCTGGAGGATACAAAAGCAAAATTAGAAGCAGCAGAACTGGAAAAAAGATTAGAAAAAGAAGTAATTGATGTAACCTTACCAGCAAAGAAAAATAAAGTAGGTCACAGACACCCAAATACTATCGCACTGGAAGAAGTAGAACGAATTTTTGTTGGAATGGGTTATGAAGTTGTGGAAGGACCTGAAGTGGAATATGATTATTATAATTTTGAAGCATTAAATATTCCAGCTAATCATCCAGCTAAAGATGAGCAGGATACCTTTTATATCAATGATAAAATCCTGCTTCGAACACAAACATCTCCAGTTCAGGTTCGTGTTATGGAAAAGAAGAAATTGCCAATTCGTATGATTGCGCCGGGAAGGGTTTTTCGTGCAGATGAAGTAGATGCAACACATTCACCATCATTTCATCAGATTGAAGGAATGGTTATTGATAAAAATATTACATTTGCAGATTTAAAGGGTACATTAGCTGAATTTGCAAAGGAATTATTTGGAAAAGATACAAAAGTAAAATTCCGTCCACATCATTTCCCGTTTACAGAACCGAGTGCTGAAATGGATGTAACCTGCTTTAAATGTGGAGGAAAAGGCTGCCGTTTCTGTAAAGGAGAAGGCTGGATTGAAATCTTAGGCTGCGGTATGGTTCATCCAAAAGTCTTAACGATGAGTGGAATTGACCCAGAAGAGTATTCTGGTTTTGCATTTGGTGTTGGACTGGAACGTATTGCTTTATTGAAATACGAAATAGATGATATGCGTCTTTTGTATGAAAATGACGATCGTTTCCTTAAACAGTTTTAATTATACTTAGAATAAAAAAACAGGAGAATTATTGATATGAATACTTCATTAAAATGGATAAAAGACCTGGTACCAGGTCTTACCTGTGAAGCACAGGAATATATGGATGCCATGACGCTGTCCGGTTCTAAAGTTGAAGGATATGAGCAGATGGATAAGAATCTTAGTGACATCGTAATTGGGCAGATTTTAAAAATTGAAGGACACCCAGATGCAGATAAACTAATTATATGTCAGGTAGATATCGGTCAAAGTGAACCAGTACAAATAGTTACAGGAGCACCAAATGTAAAAGAAGGAGATAAAATTCCAGTTGTTTTAGTTGGTGGAACAGTAGCCGGTGACCATGATGGAAATCTTACCGATGGTGGGGTAAAGATTAAAAAAGGAAAATTAAGAGGAATTGAATCTTTTGGAATGATGTGTTCGGTTGAAGAACTTGGGTCTACAAAAGAAATGTTTCCTGAAGCTCCCGATAATGGTGTATATATATTTGAATCAGATGTGGTTGTTGGAGATAGTGCAATAAAAGCATTAGGTTTAGATGATGTACTTTTTGAATATGAAATCACTTCAAACCGTGTGGATTGTTTTTCAGTTCTAGGCATAGCAAGAGAAGCGGCTGCTACGTTTAAAACAGATTTTATTCCACCCATTGTAACAAAAACAGGAAATGATAAAGATGTAAGTATGTTTATTAAAGCAAGTGTTTTGAATTCTGATTTGTGTAACAGATATACAGCAAGAGTTGTCGAAAATATAAAGATAGCTCCATCTCCAAAATGGATGCAACAACGATTAAGAGCTCAGGGAATCAGACCTATTAATAATATTGTAGATATTACCAATTATGTAATGGAAGAATATGGTCAGCCTATGCATGCCTATGATCTGGATACAATCGATGGAAAAGAAATCATTGTAAAAACGGCTCAAAAGGGAGAAAAGTTTTTCACGTTGGATGGTCAGGAAAGAACATTGGATGATAGTATTTTAATGATTCATGATGGGAAAAAGGCAGTTGGCATTGCAGGAATTATGGGCGGTGAAAATTCCATGATTACAGACAGTGTAAAAACTATGCTTTTTGAAGCAGCTTGCTTTGATGGAACAAATATTCGTATTTCCAGTAAAAAAGTTGGCTTAAGAACAGATGCATCTTCAAAATTTGAAAAAGGACTTGATCCAAACCTTGCGATGGAAGCAATGAACAGAGCCTGCCAGCTAATTGAAGAATTAGGTGCTGGGGAAGTAGTTGGTGGCGCAATTGATATTTATCCAGTAGAAAAAACTGGAAATCGTGTTCTGTTTGAACCAGAAAAATATAATAAGCTTTTGGGAACAAACATCTCATCTGATGAAATGCTTTCATATTTTAAGAAAATTGATTTATCATACGATAAGTTGACAAATGAACTTGTAATACCATCCTGGCGTCAGGATTTGTTATGCAGTGCGGACATTGCAGAAGAGGTTGCCAGATTTTATGGATATGCAAATATCAAAACAACCCTGCCAACAGGTGAAGCAACAACAGGAAAACTTCCTTTTAAATTACGCGTAGAAGCCGTTGCAAGAGATATTGCTGAATTTTGTGGATTTTCTCAGGGAATGACCTATTCTTTTGAAAGTCCGAAAGTATTTGATAAGCTTATGTTATCAAAAGATTCGAAGTATCGTAATGCAATAGTAATTGCAAATCCACTTGGTGAAGATTTTAGTATTATGCGAACAACATCCTTAAACGGAATGCTTACGTCTTTATCTACGAATTATAATAGAAGAAATAAAGATGTAAAACTTTATGAACTAGGCAATATATATTTACCAAAACAGCTTCCGTTAACAGAATTACCAGACGAAAGAATGCAGTTTACACTTGGAATGTATGGAGAAGGCGATTTCTTTGACATGAAAGGTGTAATAGAAGAGTTTTTATCTAAAGTTGGAATGAGTCAAAAAGCGCAATATGATCCGAATGCAAATAAAGTATTTTTGCATCCAGGACGTCAGGCAAACGTTGTATATAATGGTACGGTAATCGGATTTTTAGGAGAATTTCATCCCCTTGTGGCTTTAAACTATGGCATAAAGGATCGTGCTTACGTTGCAGTTATAGATATGCCTTATATCATAGAAAATGCAACATTTGATCGAAAATATGAAGGAATCGCGAAATTTCCTGCTGCAACAAGAGATCTTAGCATGACAGTTCCAAAAGAGATCCTTGTAGGTGAAATTGAAAAAGTATTTGAAGAAAAAGGCGGAAAAAATCTGGAAAGTTATGAACTTTTTGATATATATGAAGGAACTCAGATTAAAAGCGAATACAAGTCGATTGCATATTCATTATTATTTCGTGCGAAAGACCGCAATTTAGAAGAGACAGACCTTTCCGGTGCAATGAGCAAAATTTTAAAAGCATTAGAAGCAATGGGAATCGAATTAAGAAAATAAAAAATTGTTCCATGCTAAAAATGTGAAAAACACTTTTTCGTATTGTATTTAAAAGATTCGAAAAGTGTATTATAATAAAATGATAAAGAAATATATTTAAAGAAGGTTTACAGATGGACGTAAAAGATTTTAATTATGATTTGCCAAAGGAATTAATTGCCCAAGATCCATTGGAAGATCGTTCAAGCTCAAGATTACTTGTACTTGGAAAAACAAGCGGAGATATTGAACATCACGTGTTTCGGGATATAAAGCAATACTTAAAAAAAGGGGATTGCTTAGTAATTAATAATACAAAAGTAATTCCAGCAAGATTATTTGGTGCTAAAGAAGATACACAATCCAAAATTGAACTACTGCTCTTAAAAAGAAAAGAAAATGATGTATGGGAAACGTTAGTAAAACCTGGTAAAAAAGCAAAAATTGGCACTCGTATTATTTTTGGAGAAGGATTGCTGGTTGGAGAAATAATTGATATTATAGAAGAAGGAAATCGTTTGATTCGATTTGAATACCAGGGAATTTTTGAAGAAATATTAGATCAGCTTGGAGAAATGCCTTTACCGCCTTATATTACACATCAATTAAAGGATAAGAACCGTTACCAGACGGTGTATGCGAAAGAAGAAGGTTCTGCGGCTGCACCAACAGCAGGATTACATTTCACAAAAGAATTGTTAGAAGAAATCAAAGAGATGGGTGTCGAGATAGCTCAGATTACCTTACATGTTGGACTTGGAACATTTCGTCCTGTAAAAGTAGAGGATGTCGAAAATCATCATATGCATTCTGAATTTTATCAGATTGAACAGTCTCAGGCAGATAAAATAAATTATGCAAAACAGAATGGACACAGAGTTATCGCTGTCGGTACAACAAGTACCAGAACATTAGAAGCAGCATCTAATCCAGATGGAACATTAGATGCAAAAAGCGGCTGGACTGAAATTTTTATTTACCCAGGCTACCACTTTAAAGTAATTGACGCTTTGATTACGAATTTTCATTTACCGCAATCCACTTTGGTTATGCTTGTTTCTGCACTTGCAGGGAGAGAACATATATTAAATGCCTACAAAGAAGCTGTTTTAGAAAAGTATCGTTTTTTTAGTTTTGGTGATGCCATGTTGATTATTGATCCGTGAATCAGGAGGTAAACATTATGCAGGAAAGAAGAGGCCATAAGCGTTTGGACATTGATGTTTTTTTGAACTTGAAAAGTGTCGGAGTGAATGTTGATCTGGAGAAGAATGTTGATATTCCAGTAGATGTTACTGATATTTCAAGAAATGGAATGGGATTTATTTCTACCGTGTCATTGGATCTTCACAGTTACTACGATGCAAAACTTCAAATTTGGACAAAAGAAATAATACCAGTTGTAATTGAAATTGTTCGAGGCGAAAAGCAAATGGATGGTTCATACAAATATGGAGCTTCTTTTATTGGTATGATGGAAAGTGATGCATTAAAAATTGATATTTATGATATGGTACATGAACTAACTTAAATAAAAAAGAATGCGAATAAAAATCGCATTCTTTTTTATTTATACAGTGTTTATTTGGAAAGTGAAAAGATATCATGATAAAAGGTTGGATAAGATATATTTACACATTCACTATTCAAAATCTCAGATGTACCAGTGCTTCCCATAGCAGCAATTGTAAATGACATGGCGATACGATGATCCTGATGTGAATCTAAGACAGTGCCATGCAGCTGATGCCCCCCAACAATAATAAATCCATCATCTGTAGCTGTAATATCACAACCCATAGCTTTCAAATTGTTTGTAACAGATTCGATTCGATTCGATTCTTTTACTTTTAATTCTTCTGCGTCTTTAATGATTGTAGTTCCAGTTGCAAATGCTGCCATAACAGCGATAATTGGTAGTTCATCTATTAAAGTAGGGATAATATCACCTTCGATAATCGTTCCATGTAAGGAACAGGATGAAACAAGAAGATCACAGACTTTTTCTCCAGATGAAATGCGGGGATTTTGATATTGAATAGAAGCTCCCATAGCCTGTGCTACTTTTAATATACCATCTCTGCTTGGATTTATTCCTACGTTTTTAATTCGTATTTCTGAATTTGGAATCAGGCACGCAGCTGCTATGAAATAAGCGGCAGAGGAAATATCACCAGGAATTTCGATTTTCTGTCCTTTTAAAACGGGATTTGGATGTATTGTTGCTGTTAAATGATTTGTTTCGATTTTGGCACCAAAGGATGATAACATAAGCTCTGTGTGATTTCGCGAAAGAGCAGGTTCGGTAACAGAGGTAGCAGAATCGGCATACAAGCCGGCTAATAAAACGCAAGATTTTACCTGTGCAGAAGCAACTGGTGAAATGTAATGAATTCCTTTTAATGACTTCCCAGCAATATGGAGTGGTGCACATCCATTCCCATTCATACTTGTAATATTTGCATCCATAAGTGTTAATGGTTCAATGATACGTTTCATTGGCCTTTTTTGGATGGAGGCATCTCCAGTTAATGTGCTTTCAAAAGACTGACCTGCCAGAATACCACTAATCAGTCGTGTCGTAGTTCCACTATTCCCAGCATCTAAAACTTGAAGAGGTGCAGATAATCCGTGAAGTCCTTTTCCATGAATTAAAATAGTATCACGATTTTTCTGGATAGGAATACCAAGGCTTTGAAAGCATGAAATTGTAGAAAGACAATCGGCTCCCTCTAAAAAATTGGTCACTTCTGTTAATCCATCAGAAATTGATCCAAACATTACGGCTCTATGTGAAATGGATTTATCACCAGGAATGTTTATTTCACCTTTCAAAGAGGTAACTGGTTTTATCATCATAATATGTAGTCTCCTTTCAAATGCAGGTTCATTGTTCGTAAATAGTATAATGATATTTTTTCAATAAATCAATGGCACAATGAAAAGCATTTTGATTATATAGTTCAATTCGTAATACGCCATGCTCAAATTCTCTATTATGAATAATACCAATATTTTTGATGCTTATATTATTACTTGCAAGGATCGTAGCGATAGTAGCAATTCCTCCAGCCTCATCTATTAAGTCACAGTAAAAAGCATAGATAGGCTGAAAGGTGGCACTTTTTTGAATATGTAAGGAATCTCTGTAATCCTTTGCACTGGAAAAAAAATCGAATATTTCCTGTTCTTTGTTTTCGGAAATCATTGATTTCATATGGTTTAAAATATCCTGATACTGCTCAATCAAAGCAACAATTTGTTCTTTATTGGACAAACAGATATTTTGCCACATAACAGGAGAGGAAGAAGCAATTCTTGTAATATCCCGAAATCCTCCAGCGGCAATTGCTTTTAAGAGATCGTCCTGGTGAAAAGAATCTACCAGATTAACAAGACCAGATGCAATAATATGGGGCAAATGACTAATTGCAGCAGTTGCAAAATCATGTTGTATGTCAGTCAATCGTAAAGTGATAGCACCTAGACTTGAAATAAATGATTGAAAATTTTGAATTTGGATTTGCGTTATACTGGATGTTGGAGTCAATATATAATAAGCATTTTCAAGAAGATAAGCATTTGAATGGGCATATCCCATCTGCTCAGAGCCAGTCATTGGATGACCACCAATAAAGTTAGCGTCCATATCTAAAAGATGAACTGCTTTGTGAATATCGCCTTTTACACTTCCAACATCAGTTACAATACAATCCTTTTTCAAAAAAGGTTTTAGCTCTTTTAGATAGAAAAGATTTTGTTTTGTAGGACAGCATAAAAAGATAATGTCACACGCACAAAAAGAGGACAGTTCCAGTAAATGATCGTTTTCGATGATTCCTTCATTATATGCGTTATGAACGGTATCAAGGTGGCCGCTGGTAGCAATTTGGCGTATATCAGGATGAATCCGGCGGATTGTTTTTGCAATAGATCCGCCGATTAAACCTAAGCCAATAAAACCAATGGTTTTAAAGTCCATTTTTATTTCCTCCCAACGAGCGATATGAAAGGTTTTAGATGACTCATAACATGTTCGAATTGTTCAAAATCTAATGACTGAGGGCCATCGGAGAGTGCGTGTGCCGGATCGTTATGTACTTCTATCATTAATCCATCTGCACCACATGCAATTGCTGCTTTGGCCAGAGGCTCAACATACGATCTTACACCAGTTGCATGACTTGGATCTACAATGACAGGAAGATGTGTTTTTTCTTTTAATGCACAAACAGCACTTAAATCTAATGTATTTCTGGTAGCCGTTTCAAAAGTACGGATACCTCTTTCACATAAGACTACATTTGGATTGCCAGAAGCCATGATATATTCAGCTGCATTAAGCCATTCATCAATGGTAGCTGCAAGACCTCTTTTTAGTAAAACAGGCATACCCGTTTTACCAACTTCTTTTAGTAATTCAAAATTTTGCATATTTCTTGCGCCAACCTGAAGCATACTGATATATTTAACAGCAGATTCGACAGCATGTGCGCTTGTTACTTCGCAAATAGTTGCAAGACCTGTTTCTTTTGAGGCGATTTTCATATATTCCAGACCTTCTTCTTCCAGACCCTGAAAAGAATAAGGGGATGTGCGGGGCTTGTATGCACCCCCACGCAAAACAGTTGCTCCGGATTTCTTTACAGCATGAGCAATCAGCATCAGCTGTTCTAAACTTTCTACAGCACATGGGCCAGAAATAATCGTCATGTTATCTGGACCAATGGAAGTGGAATCTACTTTGATGGTTGAAGCTTCTGGGTGAAATTTTTGATTTGCCAGTTTATAACTTTCTGTTATTGGGACAGTTCTTTGAACTGCACCATCTGCTTCAATAGCAGATATATCAAGCTTTGATTTATCGCCAACAACACCAATTATGGTGACTTGCTCCCCTTTTGAGAGGTGTGTTTTTAAGCCACATGTTTCTATAACAGCTACAATTCTTTTGACATCCTGTTCGGATGCGTTCTGATTCATTACAATTATCATTTGGATGTCTCCCTTTATCTATATTTGTTTTTATACTATACAAGCTTTTATTTAATAAGTCAACACTTTAAAGTGGAAAAGTGCAAGAAAAGCCAACTAGTGATAGAATATTTACAAAATGTTTACGTTTCATTTAGACTTCGTTTTTAAGCGTTAGGTATTATATATATATAATAAATCAAATAGTAAGACGTCAAGAAAAATAAAATCAGTAATATATATATAAATGTTGATAACAAACTCATAATTTAGTAAAATATATGTATAAATTAAAATTTTACAGGAGGTATTGCTATGAATGTTTATACAACGGACAAAATACGTAATGTGGTTCTGTTAGGACATGGGGGAAGTGGTAAAACATCTTTATTAGAAGCTATGGCATATTTGTCGGGTAAGATTCCTCGAATGGGGAAAATTGCAGATGGAAATACAATAAGTGATTACGATAAAGAAGAAGCCAAACGTAAATTTTCGATTCAGACATCTGTTGTTCCAATTATCTGGGACAATACAAAAATTAATTTTCTGGATACCCCTGGATATTTTGATTTTGTTGGAGAAGTCCAAGAAGCGGTGAGCGTAGCTGATGCAGCAGTTATCGTGGTTTCTGGTAAGAATGGAATTGAAACTGGAACAAAAAAGGCATGGGAACTTTGCGAAAAGTATAAACTGCCACGTATTATATTTGTTACAGATATGGATATAGACAATGCAAGTTTTAGACAGGTTGTCGAAGATTTGCAACAATTATATGGAAAAAAAATAGCACCGTTTCATTTGCCGATTAGAGAAAACGAAAAATTTGTTGGATACATAAATGTTGTAGGTGAAAAAGCCTTTCGATGGAATGAAACGGGTGAAGTGGTAGAAGATGTAATCCCTTCGTATTCACTGGCAAATCTGGAAATATGCAGAGATGCCTTAATGGAGGCTGTTGCGGAAACCAGTGAAGAATTTATGGATCGCTATTTTACTGGAGATGAATTTTCAGAAGATGAAATCAGGCAGGCACTTCGTGTAAATGTTTTAGATGGAAGTATCATACCGGTTTCTATGGGCGCCAGTAACCTAGTACAGGGTATCTATACATTAATGGATGATATTATAAAATATTTTCCATCACCAGACAAAAGAGAATGTAATGGAATCAATGTAAAAACAAATCAGATTTTTAATGCTGATTATGATTTTTCAAAATCCAAATCGGCATATATTTTCAAAACAATTGCAGATCCATTCATCGGTAAATTTTCTTTGATAAAAGTAAACTCTGGTGTATTAAAGCCAGATGATTTACTATTTAATCATCATAAAGATGTGGAAGAAAAAATCGGTAAATTATATATCATCAGTGGAAATAAGACAGAAGAAGTAAAAGAATTACATGCAGGGGACATCGGCGCATTAGCCAAGTTAGAATTTGCAGAAACAACCGATTCGCTATCAACAAAAGTCAATCCAATTGCTTTTTTAAGAACGCAAATTGCAGAGCCATTTACTTATATGCGCTATGTTACAAAAAACAAAGGTGATGATGATAAAGTATCTTTAGCACTTCAGAAATTATTAGCAGAGGATTTATCCTTAAAGGCAGTAAATGATAGTGAAAATGGACAGTCTTTGCTATATGGAATGGGCGAACAGCATTTGGAAATCGTAGCAAGCAAGCTGTTTGGACGCTATAAAGTGGAAATTGAGTTAGCAAAACCTAAAATTGCTTTTCGGGAAACTATTTTAAAAAAAGCAGATGTAGAATATAAATATAAAAAACAGTCTGGTGGGCATGGACAGTATGGACATGTTAAGATGGCATTTGAACCCTCTGGTAAATTAGACGAAGCATATGAATTTGAACAAATAGTTGTGGGTGGAGCAGTTCCTAGAAATTATTTTCCCGCTGTTGAAAAGGGGATTCAGGAATCTGTAAAAAAAGGTCCGCTGGCCGCTTATCCAGTCATCGGGGTAAAAGCTGTTTTATATGATGGCTCATATCATCCAGTGGATTCTTCTGAAATGGCATTTAAGATTGCGGCAAGTCAGGCATTTAAAAAAGGATTTTTAGAAGCGGAACCAATATTATTAGAACCAATTGCTACCCTAAAAGTAACCGTTCCAGAACAGTATACGGGAGACATTATGGGAGACTTGAATAAACGACGGGCAAGAGTGCTGGGCATGAATCCAATTGAAAATAGCAAGCAGGAAGTACTTGTAGATATTCCTTATTTGGAATTGTATGGATATAATACAGAGCTTAGATCAATAACTGGTGGTTGGGGTGAATTTTCTTATTCCTTTGCCAGATATGAGAAAGCACCATCTGATATCCAGGAACATGAAATTAAGGAAAGGTCTTCCCATCTTGATACTTTGGAATAAAAAGCAGACCGTCATATAATTATATGACGGTCTTTGTAAATAACGATAAAAGGCAGGTGATTTGTTATGAATGTAAAAAAAAGACTGATTTGTATTTTCTTAAGTATCATACTCGTGTTGGAAAGTTCAAATATTGCAAATGCTTCGCATATACGTACCGAGCATATTTTACTTCATGACTATATTACACCAGCTCAAGAGCAGGAAGAATTAGTAGACCATGGAGTTTATACTTTGAAATACTATCTAAATAATGGGAAAAACAGTTGGTTGAATGTTATGAATTACACAAAGGATCAATTACCAATTTTTCTTCATTCACCTAGCAGAGATGGGTTTAGCTTTGGAGGATGGTATACAGATAGTAATTATTCGCATAAAATCGAAACAATTACACAAATCGGAACAGTATCTCTTTATGCAAAATGGCTGCGAAGTATAAATAATACCAGCAGTGTAGATGCATACCATTACAAAACGAATTTTTTGTCTGGTAAAACGACAGTAACGTTAAAAAGTCTAAACTATACATTTTTAAAAAAAGTTGATATTCCGGGTATGCCAGGTACGATATCAAATAATTTCATGCAACAGACAATTGCAGCTGATAATCAGATACCGCAGGGAATTGCGCTTACAAAGGAGTTTATTTTAATCACGGCATATAGTTCAATAAGCAAAAAAAATCCGGGGTCTTTATATATTTTTAATAGAGAACATGGCGAATATCTTTCAACAATCAGGATGAAGGCGGGTAGTCATCTGGGGGGGATTGCCTATGATGGGGAAAATGTCTGGGTATGTCATTCGGAAAATTGGACATTAGAAAAAATACCCTATTATTATATACAAAAAGCCGCAAAATTAAAAATAGGAACAAGTATTGATGTATCAAATGCTTCGCTATTCTACAAAATCAAAAACAGACCTTCCTGTGTAACTTTTCACAAAGGTAAGCTTTTTGTTGCCACACAATCCCCTTTTTTTGATTCAGAAATGGTGTCTTATACGTTTAACGGTAAAAAATTAACCAGACAAGACATATATCGAATCCCCAAAAATGTTCAGGGAGTTACTTTCAATGACGAAGACAAAGTATATTTAAGTACTTCATTAGGAAGAAAAAAATCATCATATCTTAGAATATATAACTCCTTATCAAGCATGAACAAAAACACAAGTAATACACTGCTAAACGTTGAAATGCCACCATGCTCGGAAGAACTGGATATTTATGACGAAAAATTATATATTGTTTTTGAATCGGCTGGGGCAAAATATTTCGAAGGAACAGATGGACATGGCGCTAGTATTTCACCCATTAATAAAATTCTCTCCATAAAACTAAATTCTCTATAAAAATGTTCGGCCTTTTCTTGAATGGAGGAAACAAGATATTTCGATATAATTGTATAATAAGAGACCTTATAAAGATAGAAAACTTCTACTTTAAAAGGTCTTTTTTATTTGAAATCACTTGAAAAATGAATAAATATACATTATTATAAGGAATGTATCAATGGATTAAAAGGTTTTCACAATAGAACACAATATAATCCAGAAATATAATTATAAATTCAAGTTATAATTATTATAAATATACATAAGTTCCAGTCAAGATATTGACAATGGTTGTATAATTGTATACAATAACACGAATGTAAGTGATTGTATACAATTATGCAAAATTAGTAATAAAGGAGAAAAGTTTATGAAAGAAGTTATAATGAATGGTAAAACAAATCTTCTACAGTTAGAAGAACATTTTTATCAGTTGGTAGATGTGCAGGAGCCAAATGTTTATCGCAATCTTTTTCCGTATTCCGATATTCCTAAAATAGCTTTTAATGATAGAATTGTGCCACATAATATGCCGGAAGAAATTTTCATTACCGATACAACATTTCGCGATGGTCAGCAATCCCGTGCACCTTATACAACGGAACAGATTGTAACGATTTATGATTTCTTACATAAACTGGGCGGTCCTTTAGGAAAAATACGGCAGAGTGAATTCTTTTTATATAGTAAAAAGGATCGTGATGCCGTTTATAAATGTATGGAACTCGGATACAAATTTCCAGAAATTACTAGCTGGATCAGAGCCAGTAAAAAGGACTTTCAATTAGTAAAAGATATTGGATTAAGAGAAACAGGTATTTTAGTCAGTTGTTCAGATTATCATATTTTCTATAAAATGAAAATGACAAGAAAAGAAGTTATGAATCTTTATTTAAGTGTCGTAAGAGAGTGCCTTGAAACGGGAGTCAGTCCTCGCTGTCACTTAGAAGACATTACAAGATCCGATATTTATGGATTTGTAATTCCTTTTTGTATGGAACTAATGAAATTGATGGATGAATATAAAATACCAATAAAAATACGTGCATGTGATACCATGGGATATGGGGTGAATTTTCCTGGTGCAGTCATACCACGGAGCGTACCTGGTATTATATATGGTCTGACAACGCATGCAGGTGTTCCAAGTGAGCTAATTGAGTGGCATGGTCATAACGATTTTTATAAAGCAGTCAATAATTCTACTACAGCCTGGCTTTATGGCGCAAGCGGAGTAAACTGTTCTTTATTTGGAATCGGTGAACGCACGGGAAATACTCCATTAGAAGCGATGGTATTTGAATATGCACAGCTTCGGGGAACATTAGACGGAATGGATACGAGAGTAATAACAGATATTGCTGAATACTTTGAAAAAGAATTGGGATATGAGATTCCAGACCGAACCCCGTTTGTTGGAAAAAGCTTTAATGTTACAAGAGCTGGTATCCATGCAGATGGTTTGCTGAAAAACGAAGAAATATATAATGTATTTGATACAGATAAATTTTTGAAAAAACCACCACTTGTTTCCATTTCGAATACCTCTGGGTTGGCAGGGATTGCTCATTGGATTAATACCTACTATCATATTGATAGAGAAAAATGGGTTGATAAAAATTCGAAACTTGTTAAAATAATAAAGGACTGGGTTGACAGACAGTATGAAGATGGACGTGTCACCATATTAACGGATTTTGAATTGGCAGGTGAAATTGAAGTCTGCTGCAATGAATTAAACATTAAATTATAGAGGGGGTTGTAGTTTGACAGATGATAATTATTCACTGGGCTCTAGAGTTTTCCATGTGATACGAGAAGATATCTTATCTGGCAAATATCGATATAATGAAGAACTAAAAGAAAAATCAATAGGTGATGAGCTGGGTGTTAGTCGTACTCCTGTAAGAGAAGCTTTGCGGCAGCTTGAACTGGAAGGATTGGTAAGTATCATTCCAAACAAAGGTGCTTATGTAGTTGGTATATCAGAAGAAGATATAAGAGATATTTATGAGATACGATCCAGATTAGAAGGACTTTGTGCGAAGTGGGCTTGTTCCAATATTACACAAGAACAGATAGATGAACTGGATGAAAATATATACTTGTCTGAATTTCATGCCAGTAAAGAGCATGCGGAACAAGTTTTAGAATTAGATAATAAATTCCATGAGATTTTGTATGAAGCATCGAAAAGTCCAGTATTAAAACATACATTATCAGATTTTCATCATTATGTAGAAAGAGTACGCAAAATCACATTGGCAGATATGCAGCGTGCGATGGCTTCCAATGAAGAACATAGGCAGATTATAGAAGCTTTGAAGATAAAAGACAGACAAAATGCTGAGAAATTAGCAACCAGGCACATGATGAATACAATAAAAAACATAGATAAATATGGTTGGGACAATTTATTGAAATAATGCGGAGGATGATAAAATGACTAAAATAGAAATGTCTACCCCACTTGTAGAAATGGATGGAGATGAAATGACCAGGATTCTGTGGCAGATCATAAAAGATGAATTGATAAATCCTTTTATTGATTTAAAATCAGAATATTATGATTTGGGTCTTGAAAACAGGAACAGAACAAATGATCAGGTCACGATTGATTCCGCTAATGCAACAAAAAAATATGGTGTCGCAGTAAAATGCGCAACGATAACTCCAAATGCAGCAAGAATGAAAGAATATGATTTAAAGGAAATGTGGAAAAGTCCAAATGGAACAATTCGTGCAATTTTAGATGGAACCGTATTTCGCGCTCCAATCACAGTAAATGGAATAAATCCATGCGTAACAAATTGGAAAAAACCAATTACAATTGCAAGACATGCATATGGTGATGTGTATAAATGCGTAGAAATGAAAATTCCTTCGGCAGGAAAAGCAGAACTGGTATTTACCGCCGAAGATGGAACCATTACCAAAACATTGATACATGAATTTAAAGATGCTGGTGTTATTTTAGGGCAGCACAATTTAAACAAATCCATTTACAGTTTTGCCAGAAGCTGCTTTGCGTATGCACTGGATGTAAAACAGGATTTATGGTTTTCAACAAAAGATACCATTTCAAAGAAATATGATCATACGTTTAAAGATATATTTGAAGAAGTGTTTGAAAAAGAGTACAAGGACAAATTCAATGAAAATGGAATCATATATTTTTATACATTAATAGATGATGCGGTAGCCCGGGTTATGAAAGCAGAAGGTGGATTCATATGGGCTTGTAAAAATTATGATGGTGATGTCATGAGCGATATGATTTCCTCAGCGTTTGGATCATTGGCGATGATGACTTCCGTATTGGTATCTCCAGATGGATTTTACGAATATGAAGCAGCGCATGGAACGGTTCAAAGACACTACTACAAGTACTTAAAAGGTGAGAAAACATCGACAAATTCTGTAGCTACTATCTTTGCATGGAGTGGAGCTTTAAGAAAGAGAGCAGAAATTGATGGGAATAAAAGATTGTATGAATTTGCAGACAAGTTGGAAGAAGCTTGCCTAAGTACAATAGAATCTGGTAAAATGACTAAGGATTTAGCACTTATTACAACATTACAAAATCCTGTCACCTTAGATAGCGAAGAATTTATAAAAGAAATTCGTAAAACATTGGAGGCATCCCTTTCTTAAGGGATGTACTTTTTGTCTGTAAGGAGAACAGGTTTTTAAGAAATAAAGGAGGAACTATGGTTTTAACCTGTCAGAATATATCGAAAGCATTTGGTACAGATGAAATCATAAAAAATGCTTCGTTTCATATTGAAGAAAATGAAAAAACAGCAATTGTAGGAATCAATGGTGCTGGAAAATCCACACTATTAAAAATCATTATGAATGAAATAACTGCGGACAGCGGTATGGTTACAATTGCAAAAGATAAAACGATTGGATATCTTGCACAGCATCAGGTAAAGGATTTACAGTCAACAATTTATGAAGAAGTACTTTCTGTAAAAAAAGATTTGATTGCGATGGAACATAAATTAAGGCAAATGGAAGATGGTATGAGCAATTGTCCTGCAGCTGAAATGGAAAATTATTTAGATTCCTATAATCGAATGCACCACTTGTTTGAAGAATTAGGCGGATATACATACCGCAGTGAAGTAACTGGAGTTTTAAAAGGTCTTGGTTTTGAAGAAAATGAATTTGATAAAAAAATGGAAGAGTTGTCAGGTGGGCAAAAAACCAGAGTATCGCTGGGATGTCTTCTTGTACAAAAACCAGACATTATTTTATTAGATGAACCAACAAACCATCTGGACATTCAATCAATTGCATGGTTAGAAACTTTTTTGATGAATTATAGGGGAGCAGTAATCATTGTTTCTCATGATCGGTATTTTTTAGACCGCGTGGTGACGAAAGTCGTTGAGTTATTCCACCATGAGGCCTTTGTTTATCTTGGAAATTATTCTGAATATGCCAAGAAAAAAGAAGATATAAGGCATGCACAGCTAAATCAATTTCTTAATCAGCAAAAAGAAATTAAACACCAGGAAGAAGTTATTACAAAATTAAAGTCTTTTAATCGTGAAAAATCAATTAAAAGAGCTGAGAGCCGCGAAAAAATGCTGGATAAAATTGTAAGACTTGAAAAACCCGTGGAAGAAAATACAGATATTCATATTAGATTAGAACCAAATATTTTAAGTGGAAATGATGTTTTAACTGTAGAAAATCTGAGCAAAAGTTTTGATTTGGATGCACCTTTGTTTCAAAATTTAGACTTTGAAATAAAGCGTGGAGAAAGAATGGCTTTAATTGGTAATAATGGAACTGGGAAAACTACTATTTTAAAAATCATCAATAATCTTTTACCACCAAATACAGGAAAAATAGTATTAGGTGCGAATGTTCATATTGGCTACTACGATCAGGAACATCATGTTTTACACATGGAAAAAACTATTTTTGATGAAATCATGGATGATTATCCAAATTTAAACAACACACAGGTTCGAAACATTTTAGCTGCATTCTTATTTACCGGTGATGATGTTTTTAAAAAGATTCGTGATTTAAGTGGTGGAGAAAGAGGACGTGTCTCATTGGCAAAATTAATGCTTTCTGAGGCAAATTTTTTGATTTTGGATGAACCAACAAACCATTTAGACATTACATCAAAAGAAATATTAGAGTCTGCCTTAAATCAATATACTGGAACCGTTTTTTTTGTTTCACATGATCGCTATTTTATTAACAAAACTGCAACCCGTATTTTAGAGTTAACACAGAATACGGTTATAAACTATATCGGCAATTATGATTATTATGTAGAAAAGCGTGAGTTACAGCAATCCTTTCTTCAAAAAGAAGAAAAAAACAGTGAATTGCAAACAGAAGAAGCAATCGCAAAAATTGATTGGGAACAGCAGAAAAAGGAACAGGCAAAGACTCGCAAAAAAGAAAATGCGATTAAAAAAGTGGAAGAAGATATTACAAAGGTAGAAAAAACGATATCTACATTAGAAGAAAAATTATCAGATTCTTCAATTGCATCTAACTCAGCAAAATTAAGCGAAATCACAAGTGAACTGGTGAAAAACAACGACATTTTAGGAGAGTTGTATCAGAAGTGGGAAGAATTATCCCTGGAGTAATGTTAAAATGTTGTTAAGTTGACAGTAACTTGTGAAATCACTATAATAATAGTAGAATACAGCGATGATATACGAAATCGTAAAATACAGAAAGGGAGGCATTATCATGGGAAAAGATATTTCTCAGGCAGTAATTCGAAGAATGCCGCGCTATTATAGATATTTAGGTGAATTACTGGATGAAGGGGTGGAACGGATTTCCTCAAATGAGCTAAGCTCAAAAATGAAAGTAACAGCCTCACAAATTAGACAGGATTTAAATAATTTCGGCGGTTTTGGACAGCAGGGATATGGATATAATGTAAAGTATTTATATGAAGAGATTGGTAAAATATTAGGATTGAATGAAACACATAATATTATTATTATTGGCGCTGGAAATTTAGGACAGGCACTTGCTAATTACCGAAAATTTGAGAAGCAGGGCTTTATCGTAATTGGCTTATTTGATGTAAATGCTGATTTGAGGGGCACAAAAGTAGGCAATAGCGAAATAAGACTATTGGAAGAAATTGAAGAATTTACAAAGAAAAATAAAGTTGATATTGCTGCTTTAACAATGCCAAAAGAAGCTGCAGAAAGTGTTGTTGATATGCTTTTTGAATTAGGGATACGTGCAATCTGGAATTTTGCACATGTAGATTTAGAGTTGCTGGACAAAGGAGTTGTAGTAGAAAATGTTCATCTTTCGGATAGCTTAATGCAATTATCTTATAACATAGTGCAGAATAATAAAAAAGCGGAGTAACATTCGTTTGAGGGAAAAATATGGGGAATGCAAAAGACTTTAAAGAAATAATCTATGGTAAGACAATACCTCTTTTAGTGTTGGATCCAAAATGGCATCAGCTTTTTGATTTAAATGGAAAACCACCAGAAATTCAAAAAGCTGAAGCAGATATTAATCAGTTGCTTTTAAAACAGTCTCGTGTTACAGAAGAAATTAAGGATTTGAAGAGACTAAAAGCAACTTTGATGCAAAATATTGTTCAAAATATGGAGTCTGCGGGTGAAAACTCAATCAGCGATATTCGAACAAAAAAAATGGAAGAAGATAGACGTTTAATTGATGAGATTAATGTAAATATTCAGGATCATGAAGATACTTTACTTGAAATACCAAAAGAGATTAATGATACCAACAATGAACTTATGGCTGCAACAATGGCATTTTCCTATAATTCTTTAGCCGATAATACCATTCAAATAAGGGGAATTGCTGCCTGGATACAAAGGATCAGAAAAGAATTAAAAATTAATATTATCAATAAACAAAATCGTGAAATTATAAACAAACTAATGTATTCCTATATGCATGATATCTTTGGTGCAAATGTAATCGAGATTTTTGATTTAAAATATGAAGATTTTTCGATTATCATAAATGAAAACCATGAGGAAAACAAAGCTGAAGACAGCAACAAAAAAGACAGTTAAAACGCTTTGCCTTTTGGTAAAGCGTTTTTCGCAAAAGAGGTGTAAAATGGAATATCTTGTAAATGCAAAAGAAATGAAATATTGTGATGCGAATACAAGTGATTTTTTCGGAATAAACTCCATTGTCTTAATGGAACGGGCCGCACTTGCTGTTGTGAATGAAGTTAAAAAGCATGAACGATATTCAGACACTGAAATTTTAATTGTATGTGGTGTTGGTAATAATGGAGCCGATGGGCTTGCAGTTTCAAGAATGCTATTCTTGAATGACTATTGTGTATCTGTTTTAATTTTAGGTGATATAGAGAAAGCAACTCCTGAATTTAAAGTACAATATAATACAATTCAAAAATATAAGATACCTGTTTTTCACGAATGGATGGATAAATCATATTCGCTTATAATTGATTCGATATTTGGAATTGGTCTTTCCCGTTCAATTGAAGGAAAAACAAAGCAAATAATAGAGCGAATGAATGAAAATAGTGTACCAGTACTTGCTATAGACATTGCATCTGGAATAAATACCGATGATGGTAGTATCATGGGAATTGCAGTTAATGCTGAAATAACTGTGACATTTGCTTACAAAAAAATTGGTCAGCTTTTATATCCAGGTGCCAATTATACAGGGACATTAATAGTAGCTGATATTGGAATTAATGATAAAAGCTGGTTAGAGAAAAAGCCTTCTTATGGAGCATTTGATTTAAAAGATTTAAAGCATATCCCAAATCGAAAAAAACAATCAAATAAAGGAACTTATGGAAAAGTATTGTTAATAGCAGGTTCTGCGGATATGTCAGGTGCGGCGATATTATCAGCAAAAGCAGCATATGCATCTGGATGTGGACTTGTAAAAGTATATACACCAAAAGAAAATCGTATGATTTTACAACAGGCTGTTCCAGAAGCAATTTTAAGTTCTTATGATAGCAATAAGATAGAAAAAGAACAATTAGTAAAAGAAATACAATGGGCTAATATTATTGCAATGGGTCCTGGTATGGGAAAAATGAAAATACAAAAAGAAATTTTGAAAATTGTATTAGAAAATGCATCTGTTCCACTGGTTCTTGATGCGGATGCATTAAATATATTAGCAGAAGATACAGATTTGCTTTTAAGACCACATACAGAATATATACTGACACCGCATTTGGGAGAAATGGCAAGATTAAGAAATAGTACGGTATCTTTTATTCAAAAAAACATGATATCTGTTGCAGAAGAATTTGCAAGGGAATATAATGTGATTTGTGTATTAAAAGATGCTACAAGTATATGCAGTATTCCATATGGCAAAACATATCTGAACTTAAGTGGAAACCCAGGTATGGCAACCGCTGGAAGCGGTGACGTTTTAACTGGAATCATAGCAAGCCTTATAGCACAGGGTGTGGTACCAGAAACAGCTGCGCCCCTTGGAACATATATCCATGGATTAAGTGGTGATATTATGATTCAGCATACAGGTATGGCTGGATTAATGGCTTCAGATATCATACATGGAATAAAAAAAGTAATGAAACAGAGGGATAATAGTGAAACATTATAGCAGGGTATGTGCAGAAATTGATTTAGATGCAATTGCCCATAATATGCAGGCAATGCACAACCTTTTAAATGAAGAAACGAAAATATTTGCAGTAATTAAAACAGATGGATACGGACATGGAGCAGTAGAAATCGCACATGAAATCGAATCCTATGAATATGTATTTGGTTTTTGTGTAGCGACAACAGAGGAAGCCGTTATTTTGAGGAAACACGGTGTGAAAAAACCAATATTGATTTTAGGATATACATTTAAAGATCAATATCCAGACATTGTCCGCTATGATTTGCGGCCATCTGTTTTTACACTTGAGATGGCACAGGAATTATCAAATGAGGCATGCCGACAACAAAAAAATGTCTACATACATTTGAAAATTGATACTGGCATGAGTCGAATTGGATTACAGGTAAATGAAGAAAATGCCATATTAGCAAAAAAAATCTCAGAAAATCCTAACTTGAAAATTGAAGGGATTTTTACCCATTTTGCAAAAGCAGATGAATTGGATAAATCGTTTGCCAGTAAGCAGATGAATGACTTTCATCGAATGATTCAGATGTTAGAAGAACATGGGTTATCCATTCCATACAAGCATTGTTCCAATAGTGCAGGAATCGTTGATTTACCAGAAGCAAATATGGATTTTGTTAGAGCAGGTATCACATTATATGGATTATGGCCTTCTTCCGAAGTTCATAAGGAAAGAATTGATTTAAAACCAGTCTTAACCTTAAAAAGCCAGGTAATATATGTGAAAAACATTGAAAAGGGAACATCCATTAGTTATGGTGGAACCTATACAGCAGATACAACCAGAAAAATTGCAACTGTTCCAGTAGGTTACGGTGATGGATATCCAAGAACACTTTCGAATAAAGGCTGGGTACTTATTCATGGGAAGAAAGCTCCTATTCGTGGACGAATATGTATGGATCAGTTTATGGTAGATGTAACGGATATTTTGGATGTAAAACAAGGTGATGAAGTCATACTCATCGGACATCAAATGGATGAAACGATTACTATGGAAGAAATGGGAGATTTATCTATGCGATTCAATTATGAATTCGCGTGTGATCTTGGAAAAAGAATTCCAAGAGCTTTTGTAAAAAACAACCAGATTATTTCTACAAAAGATTATTTTGAAGCGTAATAACTTGACAGCTGAAATAAAGAAATGATATATTTCAAATGTTTTAATTTGTAAATCAATATTTAAAGGGAGTTAATCAATATGGACGATGGCGCGAATCCCAATGCGGGAACTTTTGCAAAGAAGATGGGATTTCTAAAAAAAGCAGTTTTAAAATTTTCTTCAAGGGAAGATGATGTAACTGAAGAAGAAATTATCTCAATGGTCAATGAAGGACATGAACAAGGTGTTATTCAGGAAAGTGAAGCAGAAATGATTCATAATATATTTGAGTTTGATGATAAAGAAGCAAAAGATATTATGATTCATCGGAAAAATGTAGTTTTTATTAATGGAACAATGACATTAGAAGAAGTAATGCATTCTGTTTCAGAAAACGCTTATTCCAGATATCCTGTTTATCTTGAACAAAAAGATAATATAATAGGTACATTGCACATTAAAGATGTACTTGCTTTCAGCTTAAATTCTAATTTGCAAAGAGTTCCGGTAAGAGACATCAAGGGATTAGTACGTAAAGTTGTTTTTATACCAGAAACACGTAATATAAATTCATTATTTAAAGAAATGCAATTAAAGAAAAACCATATGGTTATCGTGGTTGATGAATATGGCCAAACGGCTGGTCTGGTTTCTATGGAAGATATTTTAGAGGAAATCGTAGGTAATATTTTAGATGAGCATGACAAAGAAGACATTTTAATTGAAAAACAGACAGATGGAAGCTACATTATGCAGGGAATGGCGCCACTTGAAGATGTTTCAAAAGCACTGGAAATTGAACTTGAATCAGAAGATTTTGATACGCTAAATGGGTATCTGATATCTTTAATTGGTAAAATTCCAGAAGAAAATGAACATTATAGTGTACCAGACAATGGCTATATGTTTAAAGTACTGCATTTGAAAAACAAAATGATTGCTTCTGTACATGTTAGTAAAGAAGAATCTTCGCTTTTGGACCACACACAAAAAGATACAGACGCTTATCTTGCCAGTAATGTAAAAGAATGATAAAATATTTAAGAATACAAGTAAAGAGAGGGATTGATATATGTCAGGACATTCCAAATTTGCCAATATAAAACACAAAAAAGAAAAAAATGATTCGGCAAAAGGAAAAATATTTACTATTATAGGACGTGAGTTAGCAATCGCAGTAAAAGAAGGCGGTGCTGATCCTGCTAATAATAGTAAGCTTCGCGATGTTGTCGCAAAAGCAAAAGCAAATAACATGCCAAATGATACCATAGACAGAGGTATAAAAAAGGCTGCAGGAGATCTTGCAAACGTAAATTATGAAACAGTAGTTTACGAAGGATATGGTCCAAGTGGAACAGCAATTATCGTAAAAGCACTTACAGATAATAAAAACAGAACTGCAGCAAATGTAAGAAATGCCTTTACGAAAGGACAGGGAAACATAGGAATCCAAGGTTGTGTTTCTTATATGTTTGATGAAAAGGGACAAATCATTATTGCAAAAGAAGATTGTGACTTAGATTCAGATGATTTAATGATGATGGCTTTGGATGCCGGCGCAGAAGATTTTAACGAAGAAGATGAAGATTTTGAAATTTTAACATCTCCAGAAGCATTTAGTTCTGTTCGTGAAGCTCTTGAAAAAGGAAAAATTGTAATGGCAAATGCAGAAGTTACAATGATACCACAGACTTATGTAGAACTTACAGATGAAAAAGATATTAACAATATCGAAAGAACATTGGATCTTTTAGATGAAGATGATGATGTTCAGGAAGTCTACCATAACTGGGATGAATAAGGAAATGCACCCCGCATAAATTATTTATGCGGGTGTTTCTCATATTATGGCTAAAATACATGATTTCGGAGGAATTACATGGACGATATAGTAAGCGGGTTAGAGCGTATGCTACACTCGATTGATAATCCATTAAAGAATTTCAAAAAGAATACATATGAAACTATTTTTCGAGACTATCAAATGCAATATACAGATATCATATTATCTTTAGAAAATCAGATAAAGGAATCAATAAATGAGCAGGATACCATAAATGCTATTTGTGAAGAATTTGTTTCGAATATTGATAAAGAAATACAAAGCATTGGTAAGAAACGTGAAATTGAAAATAAAATGATGGATTATAATTTGACAATTGTTGCATATCTTTGTCCGTCTATTATAGATGCGAATAAGGAATATGGTTTATCTTTTTCAAAACAGTTAATTGCTTCATGGAAAAAACATTTTCCGAAAACGAATTTAAATGTTGCATCTTTTGAAGAAATCAATGAGGGATTCAAGAAAAGGTACTGCTATATAACAACCGCCGTTTGTGAAAGTCTTGACAAGCCAGATGATTGTTATGAATTAACATTGCTCAGAGATTACAGGGATGGATATCTTTTGAATCAGGAAGATGGAGAAAAGCTAATCCAATGCTATTATGATATTGCACCAACAATTGTAAAGCATATCAATCATAAAAGTAATAGTCATGATATTTATGTTCATATTTGGGAGCGTTATTTAAAGCCATGTATTAATGCCATTGAAAATGGAGACGATGAGTCCTGTAAAGTATTATATACAAAAATGGTGTATGACTTACAGGATGAATATTTTATATATGCATAATTTGAAAACATACTTTATACTAGCATATTAGATTTAATAGCCTAGGAGGAATTAAAGTTATGAAAAAAATACTTTTTGCTTCTTCGGAATGTGTTCCTTTTGTTAAAACAGGTGGACTTGCTGATGTATGTGGGGCACTTCCTAAAGAATTTGATAAAAGCGAATGGGATATAAGAGTTGTTATTCCAAATTATTCTTCGATAGCTGTAAAGTACAAAAGCCAATTTGAGTATCTAACGCATTTTTATATGAAAATGGGACCTGCCGTTGGTGAAAAATATGTTGGTGTATTATCTTGTAAATTGAATCAGATAACTTTTTATTTTATAGATAATGAGGAATATTTTACTGGTTTTTCTCCATATAGCGATATAAAATATGATATCGAAAAATTTTGTTATTTTGATAAAGCCGTTCTTTCCATGCTTCCACTTATTGGTTTTCAACCAGATATTATTCATTGTCATGATTGGCAGACAGGTTATATTCCAGCTTATCTTAAAAATGAATTTATGGGTGATATGTTTTTTTGGAACATGAAATCTGTTATGACCATTCATAACCTTAGGTTCCAAGGAATATGGAATCTGAAAACAGTAGCATCTATTACTGGTTTTCCAAGAGAATTATTTACACCAGATCGATTAGAATTTAAGCATGATGCAAATATGTTAAAGGGCGGATTGGTTTATGCAGACTATATTACGACGGTAAGTACAACATATGCAAATGAAATACAAACTTCAGAATACGGAGAGCAGTTAGAAGGTTTGCTTTATTCTAGACGGATTGACATGCAGGGAATTATAAATGGAATTGACTATAAAGTTTACAATCCTTCTACGGATAAAATGATATATTCCAATTACAATATCAGCGATTTTCGAAAAGAAAAGCAAAAAAATAAATTAAAATTACAGCAGGAACTGGGATTAGATGTTGATAGCAAAAAATTTGTGATTGGTATCATATCCAGATTAACAGATCAAAAAGGGCTTGATTTAATTAATTATGCTTTTGAGCGGATTGCGGATGAATTTACGCAGGTAATTGTAATTGGAACGGGTGATCCGAATTATGAAAATATGTTTCGCTACTATGCCTGGAAGTTTCCGAATCGGGTTTCTGCAAATATATGCTATTCTGATGAACTGGCTCATAAATTATATGCTGCTGCAGACGCATTTTTAATGCCATCCCGTTTCGAACCATGTGGGTTGACACAGCTGATATCATTTCGTTATGGAACGATACCAATCGTAAGAGAAACAGGAGGGTTAAAAGATACTGTAGTTCCGTATAATGAATTTACAAATACAGGAGATGGATTCTCATTCCAAAATTATAATGGCGAAGAAATGATACAAATCATAAATTATGCTAAGCATACCTTTTATGAACGAAAACGCTACTGGAATCAGATTGTGGAACGTGGGATTCGAAAAGATTATTCTTGGGGAAATTCAAAAAATCGCTACGAAGATATTTACCAGTACCTTTGCAACCGTTGAAAATCACTATATCAGGAGAGTGTTACACTCTCTTTTCTTTTCCCTTGATAATGACAAAAATTTCGAAATATGTTAAGATGTTTTTTATAAGTTTTTATTTATTTATATTGTATGCACTATTGGAGGCACTAAAATGGCTGGTAAAACAGGGAAAAAAACTTCAAGAAAGAAAGGGAACACAAAAAGCAGAACAAAGGCGGCAAAAATAAATCAAAGTGACTTTAAAAATGAAGTGATTTTATGGATTGTACTAGCTGTTTCAATTATATTATTTGTTAGTAACCTGGGTTTTGGAGGCGTTGTTGGTAACAAAATAAGTTCTGTATTATTTGGAATTTTTGGGATTATAGCATATATATTTCCACTGTTTTTGTTTTTCTTAACGGCTTTTTTCTTGTCAAATAAAAGAAATAAAATAGCTTGGATTAAAATCATTGCAGGGATTTTATTGATACTATGTCTCTGCTTGTTTTTTCAATTATTATCAGATAAATATAATTCATATACCCCTATGCAGGCATTTGAGAATTCTAGAAATTCTAAAAATGCGGGGGGATTTATGGGTGGAGTATTAGAAACTTTACTTTATCCCAATTTTGGATTAATTAGTACATATGTAATTGATATTGTTCTTACCTTGATTTCAGTTGTTTTATTAACAGAAAAATCAATTTTTTCAGGTGTCAAAAAGGGGAGCAGCTTTTTATACCGTAGCGCTCGTACCGATGCGCAAAAAAGAAAAGTGCGTAATGAACAACGAAGAGAGCAACGAGCGTATGAAAGAGAGCAGGAAGAAGCACAGGCAGAACAGCGGCGCATGGATAAGAAGGCTTTTGGTGTTGCAATTGATACCAAAATAAAAAACAATAATTCATCATTACCATCAGATGATATGGATGAATTTATTCCCGATTTTCCAATAAATGAAAGCACCGCTACCCCAGATAACAAAGTGAATTCAACAATTCTGAATACGTCAACGCATTCAGATACGATTGACATAAACAAAATCAAGATAGAAGAACCAGTATTTGAAGATGATTTTTCAAATAACAGGGAGATTTCTTCCGATTTACCAACTTTGAACCCACAACTTGTGTGGAATGATAATTCTAATGATGATGATGACTTGCCACCTCTGGATATCCATGGGATTTTCGATGATGCAGACCTAGTACCGGAAACGCCATATTCAGATGAACGTACTTGCGTGGATTCTAAACATGATTTGTTTGAAGACAAGAAAAAAGCAGTTCACAATGATTCTGACTATTTATCACCAAAAAACGAGGGTTTGGATAGAACATCACGACTTGATAATTCTGAAGATACAAATGGAATTCATGATTCACAAAAGCATGCACAAAAACGAACCAAGGAACAAATAAATGAAAATGTGAATGCTATTTCAAATGAAATTAGTGAAAAACCCATAACAAAAGAATATATTTTTCCATCTATTAGTCTTTTGAGCCCGGCAGATAAGAACGCAGCTGGAGACACAAAAGCCTATCTACAGGAAACAGCGATGAAACTGCAGCAGACCTTGAAAAATTTTGGTGTGAATGTAACGGTAACAAATGTCAGCTGTGGACCTGCTGTAACAAGATATGAGATTCAACCCGAAATGGGTGTAAAAGTCAGTAAAATTGTAAATCTGGCAGATGACATTAAACTAAATCTGGCAGCAGCAGATATTCGAATTGAAGCTCCAATTCCGGGAAAAGCAGCGGTTGGGATTGAAGTACCAAATCGAAAAAGCGTTCCGGTTATGTTTCGTGAATTGATTGAATCAAATGATTTTCAAACTTCTGCATCAGCACTTACATTTGCAGCTGGTAAAGATATTGCTGGAAATGTTGTAATCACAGATATTGCAAAAATGCCACATTTATTAATTGCTGGAGCAACAGGCTCTGGAAAATCCGTTTGCATCAATACAATTATAATGAGTATATTATATAAATCACATCCAGATAATGTAAAATTAATTATGATTGATCCAAAAGTAGTAGAGCTAAGTGTTTATAATGGAATTCCCCACTTACTGATTCCTGTTGTTACAGATCCTAAGAAAGCAGCCGGTGCACTTCATTGGGCAGTTACAGAAATGACAGAACGCTATCAGAAATTTGCACAGTATAATGTTAGGGATATGAATGGATATAACAAAAAAATCGAATCAATTCAAGACATTGAAGAAGAAAACAAGCCAACTGCTTTGCCACATATTATCATAATTGTTGATGAATTAGCTGATTTGATGATGGTAGCACCTGGCGATGTTGAAGATGCGATATGCCGTCTTGCACAATTAGCCAGAGCAGCAGGAATTCATCTTGTTATTGCAACACAAAGACCATCTGTAAATGTTATTACTGGTTTGATAAAGGCAAATATGCCATCACGAATTGCTTTTTCAGTTACATCTGGTGTTGATTCAAGAACTATCCTGGATATGAATGGAGCCGAGAAATTGCTTGGAAAAGGCGATATGCTGTTTTATCCACAGGGATTGCCAAAACCAAAACGTGTACAAGGTGCCTTTGTTTCCGATAAAGAAGTTTTTGATGTTGTATCTTTTCTAACAGAGAAAAATGGAATTGGAACTTATGACTCTTCCTTGGAAGAAAAAATGAATACGACACAGGATTCTAATGTTTCTATCACTGATTCTGATATTAATTCAAATGAAAGAGACAACTATTTTCTTGAAGCAGCACAGCTTATGGTAGATAAAGAAAAAGGCTCTATTGGAATGATGCAACGATATTTGAAAGTCGGATTTAATCGGGCTGCACGTATAATGGATCAATTGGAAGAAGCTGGAATTGTAGGACCAGAAGAAGGTACGAAACCACGTCGTGTATTAATGACCCAAGAACAGCTTGATGTTTTTATAGAAGAAAATTTGTAAAGGATGTAAAAAATGGCAAAATTAATTAATGGAAAAGAAATATCAGCACAAATTAAAGAAGAATTAAAAGTAAAAGTTACAAAATTAAAAAATCAAGGGATTACAGCAACACTAGCAGTCGTACAAGTTGGAAGTGATGGAGCTTCTTGTGTGTATGTGAAGAATAAGAAAAAAGCCTGTGCATATATTGGATTAGAATCTGTATCCTATGAATTATCCGAAAAGACAACAGAAACCGAATTATTAGAACTTGTAGATATACTTAACAAAGATGTCCGAGTTAATGGCATTTTAGTGCAATTACCTTTACCAAAGCATATAAATGAAGATAATATAATAAACGCAATTGATCCAAAAAAAGATGTAGATGGTTTTCATCCACAAAACGTTGGGGCTTTAGTGATTGGTCAAAAAGGCTTTGTCTCCTGTACACCAGCAGGTATTATTGAACTCTTAAAAAGGTCAGATATTGAAATATCAGGAAAACATTGTGTAATCGTAGGAAGAAGTAATATTGTAGGTAAGCCGATGGCATTACTCATGTTAAGAGAAAATGCGACAGTAACGATTGCTCATTCAAAAACATCAAATCTAAAAGCACTTTGTAAGGAAGCAGATATATTAATTGTAGCAATTGGGAAAAAAGAATTTATTACAGCTGATTATATAAAACCTGGTGCCGTTATTATTGACGTTGGAATCCACAGAGATGATAATAATAAGCTATCAGGTGATGTAAAATTTGATGAAGTAGAGCCACTAGCACAAGCAATAACACCTGTTCCAGGCGGAGTAGGACCAATGACAATTGCAATGCTCATGCATAATTGTGTTGATACTATGTGAAAATTTATGAGGAAGAAAATATGAAATGTAAAAATTGTGGAGCTCAAATTAAGGAAGGAAAAATGTTTTGCTCCGTTTGTGGAAATGAGATTCGAATTGTTCCAGATTATAATGATTTGGAAGAAGAGATGTTAAATGAGATTTTAGAAGAAGACAACTATGAAAAAAGAAAGTCTCTTTCTACAAATAATCAATTTGGGAAGAATCAGCATCAAGCCTCAAATATTCATAGAGAACCATCTGTTACCAGGCATGCTCCAGAAAAGAAAAAAAACAGAATTCAAAAATTAATCCTTTTTTGGACTGCTGTAAGTATACTGACTGTAGGAATAATTATTGGAATTATTTATTACAATATGACAAACAGTTTTACCTATTTCTACAATAAAGCAGTTTCATTTGAAAATGATAAGGACTATAGCAATGCATTATATTATTACAAAAAATCATTAACTAAAAATGAAAGTGATTTGGATGCGAGATTTTCAATGGCAGATGTTTACCAACTTCAACATAACGATAAACAGGCTATCAGCACATTATTAAATATAATATCTCTTGATAAAAGTAGTAAGCAGGCTTTCAAAGAATTAATATCGATATATGATTCTAAAAAAGATTATGATTCGATTCTTTCACTTTATAAAGAAGCAAGCACTAGTGGAATCAAAGATTTGTTTTCAGATTATATTGTATCAAAACCAGTTTTTGACCAGGATGCAGGTTCTTATACTGGCAGTCTTGTTTTAAAAATCAAATCTCCCGATAATGTAGAGATATATTATACTTTAGATGGAACTGACCCAAAGAAAAATGGTACTTTATACGATAAGGCAATTTCTCTGTCAACAGAGGGTGATTACCAGGTGAACGCAGTATGTAAAAATGTAAAAGGTGTCTATAGCAATATTCTTAGTGCAGAGTATGATATATCAACTGCTGATACGCAGCAAACAGTGAAAGACATTCAGGTGACACCTGATAGTGGTACCTATGCTTCACCCCAATCCATCACGATTACAGTACCTGATGGATATAAAGTCTATTATACCTGGGATGGTTCTGATCCAACAATCTCATCAAGCCAATATACCCAGCCACTGGATATGCAGACGGGAAATAACATCCTTTCTTTAATTTATGTTGACTTGGATGGAACTATAAGCGATGTATCAAAATATAATTATATTTGTAATTGATATTAAGACCGTTGATTTATTCTAACTGTAGCAATGTTCATTTGTTAAACCAAAAAATCATTTGTGATGAATAAAAAACCAGGGCAGACCACCCTGGTTTTTTATTCATCTGCTATATCAAATTCAATTATATCTTTTCCTAACTTGGAAATTCTTGCCAGTGAAAAAACTTCGAACCCCAAATCATTTAGTCGCTTTCTGCCTGGTTGAAAAGATTTTTCAATTAAGATTGCAACACCAGCAATGGAAGCATTTGCCTGCTTTAGCAACTGAATGGCACCACTAGCTGCTTCACCATTGGCAAGAAAATCATCCACAATCAGAACATGATCCTGACTCGAAATATATTTTTTGGATAACGTTAATTCGTAATTTGTTCCTTTTGTATACGAAGTAACAATTGTCTGGTAAAAATCTTGATTTAATACTTTTGAAGGTTGTTTCTTTAAGATTACAATCGGTACATGTAAAGACATGGCTGTCATCAAAGCAGGGGCTATTCCAGAGCTTTCTATTGTAACAACTTTTGTTATGCCCATTTCTTTAAAATGTAAAGCAATTTCTTCACCTATCTTTTGCATAAGTACAGGATCAACCTGATGATTGATAAATCCGTCAACTTTCAGAATATTTTCATTTAGTGCAATACCTTCACGATATATTTTTTCTTCTAGCAGTTTCAAAACATTCACCTCATATTATAATTAGCATATCAGCAATAAATTTTAATTAAAATTTATGGAAATAGTTTAGAATATATTTTTTCAATCATATATTCCTGATAATTTGATGAAATTTCCGAAAAATTCACTGTTAATTCCTGCTTGATAAATTCGTATCTTTTAAAATATAATTCTTCTTCATTTAAGCTAACAGCATTTTTGATTGATTCATCTATCTCGGAAGACAGAATTGACGTTAAAAACCATTCCAGAATTTCTGATGTCTTTTTTTCTTCTTCATCTGCCTCTTTGGATAATTTTTTCATTTCATTACTTGAAGTAACCCCGACAATAATAAAAAGAATAAATAAAATTCCCATGGTTATATATAATAATACTTTAATATATCCTGCAATTGACAAAGGAACCAATCCCAGCGATATAAAAATGAGTGCTGCAACTCCGAGAATACCAACAAACAAAAACGTATATGCTGTGGATTTCATATCTTCATACTGTGTTCTTTTATCTACATATAAGGTACTTTTTGCATCTGGGCGTATCGTTTCTTCACTATCTTGCTGGGCTTTGATTGATTCTAATTTATCTAAAATTTCATCTGATAAACCAGGAACAGAAGTAGTATCTTCACTTTCTGCTGTATTCGAATCTAAGTTCGACATTTTTTTTACCTCTCTTTTTATCAATTTAAACATATACAAATTTATTATAGGCTAAAACTGAATTGAAAACAAGTACGTTTCCCATTTATGAAATATGATTACCGCATTTTTCATGAAGTAAAGGTTTTTTTTGACTTCATAATATGATAAAATATTTTGAGAATAAGGAGAATGCATGAAGATAACAATTTTAGCAGTTGGAAAAATAAAAGAAAATTTTTATACACAGGCAATTGATGAATACAAAAAAAGACTAAGTAAATACTGTACTTTAAATATTATAGAAATTCCAGATGAAAAGACGCCCGATCATGCTTCTGAAAATGTAGAAACTCAAATCAAGAAAAAAGAAGCTACCAGAATTTTAAAGTATTGCAAGGAAAATGACGGATATACGATTGCACTTGCAATAGACGGACAAACACCTGATTCCATACAATTGGCAAATCAGATTGAAACACTAGGCATTCATGGAAACAGTCATATAATATTTGTGATCGGTGGATCTTTGGGATTAGCTACCGAAGTTTTAAATATTGCTGATGAAAAACTAAGCTTTTCAAACATGACATTCCCACACCAGTTAATGCGCGTGATATTATTAGAACAAGTGTACAGAAGCTATCGGATTATAAATAAAGAACCCTATCATAAATAAATATATTGTAAAAAAAATATTGAAATTTTGCGAAAAACATATGTATTTTTGCAAAAAACATGATATTATAATTTGGGATTTATTATTCTTGTAAGAAGAATAAAAATTATGTAACGAAGGGGTTTTTGACTATGAGCTTAATAGAAAAATCTTTAAACGTACCAATAGAACATATGGCAAATGTTTTTGGACATCTAGATGTTTATATGAAAAAAATCGAGCGTTCGCTAAATGTCACCATTGTAGTTCGAAATGAAACGATGAAATTGATTGGTAATATAGAAAATGTAGATGTTGCGTTAAATGTTTTTATGCAGCTTATTGAGTTATCAAAGCTAGGAAATGATATTACAGAACAAAACGTCGACTACATTTTATCTTTATCTGAGTCAAAGCAGGAGTCTGCCATTATAGGAATTGAGAAAGAAGTTATTTGTCATACAATGAATGGAAAACCTGTCAGACCCAAAACCCTTGGTCAGCAAACTTACGTAAATGAGATCAAGAACAAAATGATTGTATTTGGTATTGGACCTGCTGGAACAGGAAAAACCTATCTGGCAATGGCTATGGCTATAACCGCCTTTAAAAAAGAAGAAGTCAGTCGCATTATTTTAACACGACCAGCTATTGAAGCCGGAGAAAAACTGGGATTTTTACCAGGTGATTTGCAAAGTAAGGTTGACCCCTATTTACGGCCATTATATGATGCCTTATATCAGATTATGGGAGCTGAAAGTTTTCAGAGAAATATGGAAAAAGGGTTGATTGAAGTTGCTCCTTTAGCATATATGCGGGGACGTACGTTAGAAAACGCTTTTATTATTTTAGATGAAGCGCAAAATACAACACCCGCTCAGATGAAAATGTTTTTAACCAGGATTGGTTTTGGATCTAAGGCTGTAATTACAGGTGATGTAACTCAAAAAGATTTGCCTCCAAATGTAAAATCTGGACTTGATGTTGTAGTAAATGTTTTGAAAAAAGTAGACGGTATTAGCATTTGCCGGTTAAATGCTAACGATGTAGTGCGTCATCCGCTGGTTCAAAAAATTGTTAAAGCCTATGAAGATTATGAAAGCAGAACTACAAATAAAATAAAAAAGCAGGGTACGAAATGATATATGAAACCAATTATTCTGTAAAAAGAGTCATAAATGTTTTTATTATGCTTGTTTTTACTCTTATATTGTCTGTTTCACTTGGTATTTATTACAAATTTCTGATTGATCAGATATTATCTTTGACCTTTTTGGGAATTTTATTTTTTCTCTTATTTATACTTTGCCTTGTAAACAGCAGAGTGAATGGATTGATTTATGAAAATATTTCAAATAGCTATGGGCAGATTCGAAATTTATATTGTATTTTTTGCATTTTGTTTTTCTTTTTTTCTTTTTTACCAGAATTTTCGAGTCCAATGCTTTTAGCCACTATTTTTTTTACGATTGCTTCTAATAACATGATTGGACTCACAGCCTGTATTTATTTTGATGCTATTTTATGTTTGGTTATTCATGCAGATTTTTATGAACTTTGTGCCTATATTCTGTTAACCTTATTTGGCAGTGTGTTAACATCTTATCTTCAGAAGAAGCAGTACCGAAAATTTGTATATTTGATTATCATTGCTCTAAGCATTTCGATTCCTTCTATTTTTCAGTTTTTAGCTGCGTTTACATTTGATAAACAACTGGCAGGATATGGTTTTATTACTGGAATTGTGACCAGCTTTCTTGTTTTCCTTTTTTTCGATAAGATAAGCATTTATACTACAAATCAAAAGAAGCGCAGCCTGGAAGAAATTTTAGATATTGATTATCCACTCGCTTTAGAATATAAAGAATATTCAAATAAAGAATATACACACGCAAGAAAAGTTTCTGATTTATGCGGAATGTGTGCAGATATAATTGGTATAGACGAAAAGATTGCAAAAGCAGCAGGATTTTATTATAAAATTGGGAAGTTGGTAAAAAAGAAAGATTTTGTTAAAGATAGTATAAACATTGCGCAAAAGCATCTTTTTCCCACAGAAGTAACAATGGTTTTGGCAGAGTATAATGGAGAACTTTGTTTTCCAACAACAAAAATTTCAGCCATGGTACATTTGGTTGATGCATTAGTTACTAAATTCGAAATAATTGGAAAAGATACGCTGGAAAGTTCATGGAATCATGATGTTGTAATTTATCAGGTTTTTAATGAAATTTCCGCAAGTGGGATTTACGATGAATCGGGACTTACGATGAATCAATTTTTGAAAATACGTGAATTTTTTGTGAAGGGAAATGACCTATTATGACATTATCCATTGAGAATGAAACTGAGTTAGAATTACCGTTTGAATATGAAAAATTAGCAGAAAAAGTTATAGATTATACAATAGAACACGAGAATTTTCCATTTGAAGCTGAAATAAATCTTATTTTAGTTGATAATGAGAATATAAAACAAATTAACGAAAAATATCGCCAAATCGCTCGTAGTACAGATGTTCTTTCATTTCCGATGATCGAATACGATGTTGCAGGTAATTTTGATAAAATTGAAGCGGATGATAACAATTTTAATCCGGATTCAGGAGAAGCAATTATTGGTGATATCATTATTTCGATTGAGAAGGTAGAGGAACAAGCGAACTTATATGGGCATACTCAGGAGAGAGAATTTGCATTTTTGCTTGTGCATAGCATGTTACATTTATTTGGTTACGATCATATGGAACCAGATGAAGCAGCATTTATGGAAAATAAACAAAACGAAATCTTAAATGAGCTTCAGATTTTAAGATAACAGGAGGATAAGGATGAAACGATGCTTCAAACTCGCACTAATAACTGCACTAGCCGCAATTACATTGATTGGATGTGGAAAGAGTGCCAGTGCCAAGAAAAACGCAGGAACAGAAACATCATCAGCAAAAGAAAGTAGCACAACTGCAACGAGCAACTCTGGATCCACACAGCAAACCCAGGCATCTTCTGAAGTTTCAACAGAAGGAAAATCAAAAAGCAATTTAACAGGTGAATGGATTGACTCTGCTCTTTCAAAAAAAAGACCTCTTGCGGTAATGATTGAAAATACAGCAGAAGCTTTACCACAATATGGAACAAGTAAAGCGGATGTCATTTATGAAGTTCCTGTTGAAGGAGCAATCACAAGACTTATGGCTGTCTACCAGGATTATTCTGGTATGGATAAAATTGGTAATATTAGAAGTTGTCGGCCATATTATGTCGATTTTGCTTCTGAATGGAATGCCATTTATGTTCATTATGGTGAAAACATTTATGCCTTTGATATCTTAAAGACCATCAATGACCTGGATGGTTTAAATGGAACATTAGAGCAAACTACTTTTTTCAGAACTACGGATAAAGCAGCACCACATAATGCTTACATGAGTTCAAAGGGTGTTGATGCCGGTATCAAATATATGGGATATTCAACAGATTTACAATCTGGATTTGGTTCACACTACCAGTTTACTGCTGATAAAACTCCAGTAACTTTAGACAGCGGGACAGATGCTACGGTTGTTGCTCCAGGTTATTATATTGACAAACCCTGGTTTGTATATCATAAGGATGATGGACTTTATTATCGTTATGAATTTAAGCAAAAACAAATGGATGCTATGAATAATCAACAGATTACAACGAAAAACATTATTTTACAAAATTGTAGTTATACCAAATATGATACAGAAAAGGGATATTTAAATATTAGTGCATATTCTGGTGGTGCAGGTGAATATATAACAAACGGAAAACAAATTCCAATTACATGGAAAAAAGCTTCTCAGACATCTCCTACAAAGTACTATGATTCGACTGGGAAAGAAATCACTATAAATCAGGGAAAAACCTGGGTATGCGTTATATTAAATGATCAAACTGCTAATGTGAAATTTTATAAAAGTGAAGATGAGTTTAACGCTTCAAAATAACAGAATTATATGAGGTTTACAGATATGAATAGTAACAATACTAAAAAATCGAATTTCTTAGTTCAGGGAACCATCCTTGCAGTTGCGTCCATTATAACTCGGATTATTGGACTTATTTATAGAATTCCTTTAACTGGGATTATTGGAGATGTTGGAAATAATTATTATGGATGTGCGTTTGATATATATAGTATGTTACTGCTCATATCTTCCTATAGCTTACCACTTGCGGTCTCCAAAATGGTTTCTGCAAGAGTAGCAAAAGGTGAGAAAAAAAATGCTTACCGTGTTTTTAAAGGTGCATTCATTTTTGCTTTGATTTCTGGAAGCATTGCAAGTCTGGTTTTATATTTTGGTGCAGGATTTTTAACAGGTACTTTGTTAAAAACACCCTATAGCATTTTTGCATTAAAAGTTTTGGCTCCAACGCTTTTAATTGTTGCAGTTTTAGGTGTAATGAGAGGTTTTTTTCAGGGTCTTGGTACTATGATGCCAAGTGCTGTTTCGCAAATCATAGAACAAATTGTAAATGCAGTTGTCAGTGTTGGAGCTGCTTACGTACTCTTTTCTTACGGAAGTAAAATAGGTTCTGTATTAGGAAACGAAAAAAATATCAGCGCTGCATATGGAGCAGCTGGAGGAACTCTTGGTACTGGTCTTGGTGCTTTTTGTGCATTAATTTTTATCTTTTTCCTTTTTTCTGTTTATTGGAAAGTTTATAAAAAGCAAATGCGAAGAGACAGGAGCTCATATACCGAATCTTACGGAAATATTTTTAAGATTATAATTATAACTATTATACCAGTATTGCTTAGTACAACCATTTATAATATCAGTTCTATTATTGATCAGGGTATTTTTAAGAATATTGCATTACTGCAAGGCTACTCTGAAAATAAAATTGATATCTGGTGGGGCGTTTTTTCTGGAAAGTACAAGGTATTAGTCAACGTTCCAATATCAATTGCCTCTGCATTGGCCGCTTCCTGCGTACCAAGTTTATCCGCTGCATTCACCGTGAATGAAACGACAGCTGTTCGTAAACAAATTAATGTGGCAATTCGCTTTATTATGGTTGTCGCGTTTCCAAGTGCAATTGGAATGGCAGTCTTAGCTTCTCCGATACTACAGTTGCTTTTTGGTGATTCATCAAAAACAGCTGCGCTTATGCTTCAATTAGGTGCAATATCCATTATATTTTATTCACTATCTACCTTATCAAATGGATTGTTACAGGGTATTAATCGTATGCGCATTCCAGTGAGAAATGCTGCTATTGCACTTGTATTGCATATACTATTCCTTTTGATATGCATGTATCAATTACATTTGAATATCTATTCTGTTGTATATGCGAACGCATTTTTTGCATTGGTTATGTGCATCTTAAATGGATATGCTTTAAAGAAATATAGTGGATACAAGCAGGAATTGAATCGCACTTTTTTCATACCTGCAAGTTCAGCGATTGTAATGGGTATAGTTGTATGGGTTGTATATCATATTTTCCATTTGATCTTAAAAAGCAATGCAATTGCCACTTTAATTTCCGTGTGCTTAGGTGCAATTACATATTTGGTAGCATTGCTATTATTAAAGGGATTAAGCGAAGATGAATTAAATCGTTTTCCAAAGGGACATCTTTTGGTTCGATTTGCCAAGAAATTGCATCTGATGTAAAGTTGATTTTTTTAATAACAATCAGTAGAGATATTGATTGTTATTTTTTGTTATGTTACAATTTATCAAAAGTGGAGGGCACTTGTATGAAAAAAGCAGTAGAAAAAAATAATTTTTCTAAAACACAATTCTTAACCTTACTTTATGTAATATTTACAGTTTTTGGATTTTTGATGTTATTTTACCCACAAATATCTATGATACGTATTAGTTATTGTCTGAGTATATTTGCTATTATTATTGGAATTATATTTTTGACCAGATATCTGATTACCGGTTCGTTTCAAAATATTGACCAATATGGTTTTTCCGTGGGCGTGTTGTTTATAGTTCTTGGAATTTGTGCACTTTTTCGTGCTCAGGATATTTCAAACTACTTTATTACAATCATTGGCATTATCTTAATCATTTCAGCTTCAATTAAATTGCAATATGCAGTTGATTTAAAAGTTTTACAGGATAAGATATGGTCCTTCTTTTTGGTTGTTTCTGTATTAATCGGACTTTGTGCAATGCTTGTTTTAATATTTCCTTTTTCAGAAAATAAAAATCAATCTTTTTTTACATATACGGTTCTTACTTCCGATGGAATTATAAGTCTTTTAAGTATGATTTATCTTTCGATACGTATCAAGCGATATAGTAAAAAAACTATTGATATGCCTGATGAGGCAACCACATCTGATAGGACAAAAGCGTCAAACGATAAGGAAGATTTTTCTGAGGGATCAAAAAACGCTGATTCAGAAAAAAATGTTGATTCATCCAATAAATCAGACATAGATTCAAATAAAAAAGAATAGGATAAACCAGAATAATGAAACAACGAAATAGTCTAACCCCTTCTTGCTGGGATGTAATCATCATTGGCAGTGGAGCTTCTGGAATGATTGCAGCGATTTGTGCTGCAAGAGCAGGGTGTAGCGTTTTAATATTGGAACATATGAACAGCTCGGGGAAAAAAATTTTGGCCACTGGAAATGGGAAATGTAATTATACCAATTTGAATCAGGACATTTCATTTTATAGAGGAGAGTGCCCTGATTTTGTGCTACCCGTATTGAATCAATTTTCAGAGCAGGATGTTATTCGTTTTTTTAGTGAAATGGGAATTTTCCCAAAAGAAAAAAATGGTTACTTATACCCTTATAGTGAACAGGCAGCTTCCGTGCTGGAAGCTTTTTTAATCGAGTTAAAAGAATGGAACGTCTCAATTTTATATAATGTTGCAATTCGGGATATTAAAAAGAATGCTTCTGATTTTCAAATTGAGACAAAAATAGAAAATTATTTTTCAAAAACCTGCATTCTTGCAACAGGAGGGAAAGCTGCAAAAAAAACAGGTAGTGATGGCAGTGGATATATTTATGCAAAGAAGCTAGGACATACCATGATTGAACCTGTTCCTGCGTTGGTTCAATTAATCTCTACGGAAGTGTTCTTTCAACAGATTGCTGGTATAAGGATTCAGGCAAAGGTTATATTATATATTCAAAATGTGCAGGTCGCTTCAGATACAGGGGAAGTACAATTAACCGATTATGGTATTTCTGGTATTCCAGTTTTTCAGGTTAGCCGGTTTGCTTCCAAAGCTTTTCTTGAGAAAAAAAGCTCCAAGATCAAACTTGACTTTTTACCGCAATTTTCATTAGATGAAGTTTTTTCGTTATTAAAAAAACGTTTTTTAATGAAAGGACGAACCGCTCTTGAAACTGGAATCGGACTTTTCCCTGCAAAACTATATCCGGTTTTATTGGAAAAAGCTTCCATAAAAGCTACCCTTCATTCAAATTCATGCAAAGATGGAGTAATACAGAAATTAGCTTTTGTAATCAAAAACTTTGAATTTACAGTGAATAATACGAAATCTTTTGATTCGGCACAAGTTACCGCAGGCGGAATTTCGACAAAAGAAATAGATAATCAGACACTTGAGTCAGATAGAGTAGAAGGTTTATTTTTTGCAGGTGAAATTATTGATATTGATGGAGCCTGCGGTGGTTATAACCTGCAATGGGCCTGGTCAAGTGGCTGGTTAAGTGGAAATAGTGCAGCACAAAGAGCTTTGGAAAAGGGAAAACAAAATGATTAGAATACAGCAGATAAAATTGCCACTAGAACACAGCAATTGTGATATTAAAAAGAAAGTCGCAAAATGTCTCAAAATACGAGAAGAACATATTTTGGATTTTCAAATTGTAAAGCAGTCGATTGATGCAAGAAAAAAGAATTCGATTTTTTATGTATATACAGTCGATATTCGTTTAGAAGACGAAGAGATGATTTTAAATAAATATCAAAATACTCAGATTTCGAAACTAAAAGAAGAAGTATATGAATTTCCAAAAAGTGGTAAGACAGAATTGAAGTACAGACCAGTTATCATAGGATTTGGACCGGCTGGAATGTTTGCAGCTTATGAACTGGCGTTGCATGGTTATGCACCAATTGTTTTTGAAAGAGGAAAGAATGTAGAAGAACGGACGCTGGATGTAAATAAATTTTGGGAATATGGCATTTTATCACCAGAATCAAATGTACAATTTGGTGAAGGTGGCGCGGGAACTTTCTCAGATGGGAAATTAAATACACTTGTAAAAGATGTAAATGGTCGAAACAAAAGAGTATTAAACTTATTTGTACAGATGGGTGCACCAGAAGAAATTTTGTACGAAGCAAAACCGCATATTGGAACAGATATTTTAGCTGAAATTGTCAAGAATCTGAGAAATGAAATTATAAGATTGGGTGGGGAGATTCATTTTAATTCGTGTCTTACCAATATATCAATCGAAAACAATAGAATTCGTAAAATTGAAATTAATCATAAAGACTGGCTTATCACAGATGTTTTACTTCTTGCACTTGGCCATAGTGCAAGGGATACATTTTCCCTTTTAGATGAGAAGAAATTAAAGTTAGAAGCAAAATCTTTTGCAGTTGGATTTAGAGTCGAGCATCCGCAAAGTATGATCCAGCTAAACCAGTATGGCACAGATGACAGAACGCATTTAAAAACTGCTCCATATAAAGTTACAGCTTCATTTAAAAACAGAGGTGTATACTCGTTTTGCATGTGCCCTGGAGGCTATGTCGTAAACGCTTCTTCAGAAGATCATAAACTGGCAGTAAATGGGATGAGCTATCATAAAAGAGATAGTTTCAATGCGAATAGTGCGGTTATTGTTGCAGTGACACCTGCCGATTTTCCAGATAACGGTCCTTTAAGCGGCGTTGATTTTCAACGTAAACTGGAAGAAAAGGCGTATCAGTTAGGAAATGGAAATATTCCTCAACAGCTATATGGAGATTATAAAACAAAAAAACGCAGTGAAAATTATGGTGATTTTTCAAGCTGTAGCAAGGGTACTACATCATTTTGTGACTTAAATGAATTGTTTAACGATGAAATGAGGTGTGCTTTTATAGAGGGAATGGAGCAGTTTGATCGAAAAATTCATGGTTTTGCACGCTATGATGCAATTTTATCAGGAATTGAAAGTCGCACATCCTCTCCTGTACGCATTGTAAGAGATGAAATCCGCTTAGAGAGTAATATCAATGGTATTTATCCCTGTGGAGAAGGTGCCGGATATGCTGGTGGTATCATGTCAGCGGCAATGGATGGTCAAAAAGTTGCTGAATCAATCGGTTCTTGTTACAGTCCCTTTATGAATAACGAAAATCAAAACTAGAGAATGGAAGGAAGTAATACTTTGTCAGAATTCACACCAATGATGCAACATTACCTGCAAACGAAAGAAGAAAATAAAGATTGTGTTATTTTTTATCGTTTAGGTGATTTTTATGAGATGTTTTTCGAGGATGCTAAAATTGTATCCAAAGAGTTAGAATTGACGTTAACTGGAAAAAGCTGTGGCCAGGAAGAACGGGCACCAATGTGCGGTATTCCTTATCATGCAGTGGAACCATATTTAAATAAATTAGTAGAAAAAGGATATAAAGTAGCAATTTGCGAACAGGTCGAAGACCCAAAGCTTGCAAAAGGGATGGTGAAACGAGAAGTAATTCGTATCGTAACCCCTGGAACAAATATTAATATGCAGTCATTAGATGAATCAAAAAACAATTATATTATGTCTATTGTTTATATTGCAGATAAATACGGTATTTCAACAGCTGATATTACAACTGGAGATTATTACGTAACGGAAGTTGATTCAGAGAGAAAATTAATTGATGAACTAACAAAATTTACTCCATCTGAAATTATCTGCAATGAAGCATTTTATATGAGTGGTGTTGATATTGAAGATATTAAAAATCGTTTAAATATTTCGATTTCGTCCTTGGAAGCATGGTATTTTGCAGATGAAATGACAAAAAATACGCTTCTTTCTCATTTTAAAGCAGCTTCATTAGAAGCACTTGGACTAATGGATTATGAATGTGGAGTCATTGCTGCTGGCGCATTGCTAAAATACCTGTATGAGACACAAAAAACGACGTTAAGTCATATGACATCAATTCACCCTTATACAACTGGAAAGTTTATGATTATTGACAGTTCTACAAGAAGAAATCTTGAATTGGTAGAGACGCTTCGTGAGAAAATGAAACGTGGTTCCTTACTTTGGGTTTTAGATAAGACCAGAACCGCCATGGGGGCAAGAATGTTGCGTTCTTACGTAGAACAGCCTCTCATCGAAAAAACTTCTATCGAAGCAAGATATGATGCAATTGATGAATTAAATCAAAATGCTATCACAAGAGAAGAAATCAGAGAATACTTAAATCCAATCTATGATCTGGAACGTTTGATTACAAGAGTTGTTTATCAGACAGCAGGACCAAGAGATTTAATCGCTTTTCGCAATTCACTTGCTATGCTTCCGCCAATTGTGACGCTTCTGAATGATTTTTTGACTGATGAATTAAAAGATGTAAGAGAACATTTAGATGCGTTAGAGGATATCTATAAATTAATTGAAGATGCGATTGCAGAAGAACCACCATTTTCTGTAAGAGAAGGTGGTATTTTAAAAGAGGGATTCCACGAAGAAGTAGATCGGTTGCGGAAGGCGAAAACAGATGGAAAATCATGGCTTGCCGATTTAGAATCAAAAGAACGTGATAAAACAGGTATAAGAAATTTGAAAATCAAATACAATAAAGTGTTTGGTTATTATTTAGAGGTGACAAATTCCTATAAAGACTTAGTTCCAGATTATTTCACCAGAAAGCAGACACTTTCAAATGCAGAGCGTTATATTACTCCGGAATTAAAAGAAATGGAAGACACTATTCTTGGGGCCGAAGACAGACTGGTTCAGTTGGAATATGAATTGTTTCGTGAAATCCGTGAAAAAATTGCAGCGGAAGTATTAAGAATACAATCCAGTGCGAAAGCAATTGCCAGACTTGATGTACTGACATCATTAGCATTAATTGCTGAACAGAACAATTATTGCAGACCAAAATTAAATGAAGTTGGATTAATAGATATCAAAGATGGCAGACATCCGGTTGTCGAAAAAATGATCAGTAATGATCTTTTTATAACAAATGATACCTATCTTGACAATGCTTCCAATCGAATATCAATTATAACCGGACCTAATATGGCTGGAAAATCGACATATATGCGCCAGACAGCATTAATTGTACTAATGGCTCAGATTGGTAGTTTTGTACCAGCAAAATCTGCAAAAATCGGAATTGTAGATCGGATTTTCACAAGAGTCGGCGCTTCAGATGATCTTGCAAGCGGACAAAGCACATTTATGGTCGAGATGACAGAAGTTGCCAATATTTTACGAAATGCAACATCAAACAGCTTATTGATTTTAGATGAAATTGGTCGTGGAACCAGTACGTTTGACGGCTTAAGTATTGCCTGGGCTGTAGTCGAGCATATTAGTAATCCAAAGTTATTAGGAGCAAAAACATTATTTGCGACACATTATCATGAATTGACGGAACTAGAAGGTAAATTAAATAATGTAAATAATTATTGCATTGCCGTAAAAGAAAAAGGCGATGATATCGTTTTTTTAAGAAAGATAGTCAAAGGTGGCGCAGATAAAAGTTATGGTATTCAGGTGGCTAAGTTAGCAGGCGTACCGGATTCTGTAATAGAGCGCGCAAAACAAATTGTAGAAGAACTTAGTGCAAATGATATAACAGATGTGGTAAGAAAAATCTCAATTGATCAGTCCGTTGAGAAAATGAAAAAAAATAAATTAGATGAAGTTGATTTAGAGCAGATGACGTTGTTTGATACAATAAAAAATGATGATATCATAGATGAATTAAAAATAATTGATTTAGGAAATCTTACGCCAATTGATGCACTGAATAAATTATACGAATTACAGCATAAGATTAAAAATCGCTGGTAAAGGAGGTATTGTATGCCGCAAATAACATTATTAAGTCAGGAAACGATTGACAAAATAGCAGCTGGTGAAGTTATAGAAAGACCGGCTTCTGTCGTAAAAGAGCTTGTAGAGAATGCAATTGATGCAAAAGCAACCGCAATAACCATAGAAGTAAAAGAAGGCGGTATTAGTTTCATAAGGATAACGGATAATGGCTGCGGCATCTTAAAAAACCAGATCAGCACAGCTTTTTTAAGACATTCTACCAGCAAAATCAAATCTATTGAAGATTTGCTCACCGTTTCTTCCTTAGGATTTCGTGGAGAAGCATTATCCAGTATTGCAGCGATTTCTCAGGTAGAAGTTATTACAAAAACCCCAGAATCTCTACTTGGTGTCCGATATATTATTGAAGGCTCAAGAGAAAAAGAACTGGAAGAAATAGGCGCACCAGATGGAACTACATTTCTTGTAAGGAATATTTTTTTCAATACACCAGCAAGAAAAAAGTTTTTAAAAACTGCGCAAACAGAAACAAGTTATATTTCTGATTTAATGGAGCGGATTGCATTATCTCATCCGGAAATATCTTTTAAATTCATTTCCAATAATCAGTTGAAACTGCAGACCTCTGGAAATGGAAATGTAAAAGATATTATATATCATATTTATGGCAGGGATATTACGTCTGCATTATTAGAAATTGAAGGTAAAACAGAATTTCTGTCTTTTAAAGGATTTATAGGAAAACCTTTAATTTCAAGAGGAAATCGAAACTACGAAACTTTTTTTATGAACGGGCGTTACATTAAAAGCAAGCTACTTTCAAAAGGAGTAGAAGATTCTTATAAATCATTTTTGATGCAACATCAATATCCTTTTGTTGTGTTATATTTTGAAATCGATGGTCATCTTTTGGATGTAAACGTACATCCCACAAAAATGGAACTTCGCTTTTTTGATAATGAGCATATCTATCAGACAGTCTTAAAGGTTTTACGTGATAAATTATTACACAAAGATTTAATTCCATCTGTTGGGCTAAATGAAGAAAAAAAAGAGTTAAAACCCAAAGCAATAAAAGAAGAACGAAAACCAGAACCTTTTGAAAAACAGCGTATGGAAAAGATAGTGCAATCCATTCAAAAAGACTCACCATATGAAAGACAATATTCGAAAGCATCAGATAGTTCAAAATCATTTCTTTCCTCTACAAATTCGTTTCCGCAAAAAAGTGAGGCTAAAAATCTGGTTCAGGAAGAAACGATTTATGAGCGAAATGCTTCGGAACGTAAATATACAGATTCCCCAACTTCTGATTTAAATGTAAGAAACTCTGATTTGCCAGAATCTCACGAAAAGCCAGGAATAAACCGTTTAAATGAAAATGAATCGTTGGAAAATGAAGCTCTCAAACAAGTAACTTTAGCCGATGAACTTGGAAGCGATTTTCTAAAAAAAGATACAAAAGCAAGATACCATATGATTGGCCAGCTTTTTTCTACTTACTGGCTTTTTGAATTTGAGGATAAGTTGTTTATTGTAGACCAGCATGCAGCACATGAAAAAGTATTATACGAAAAAACAATGCATTCTTTGCAAAACAAGACTCATACTTCGCAGACAGTTAGCCCGCCAATTATACTTAGTTTGTCAATGAAAGAAGAAGAGACCTTAAAAAAATATCAATTAGAATTCGAAAAATTAGGATATAATATTGAGTATTTTGGTGGAAAAGAATATGCTGTTTGTGCAGTACCCGCAGATATGTATGGCATCAATGAAAAACAGCTGTTTATAGAAATGCTGGATGATATCGAAATTACAGGTCAAAAGATTGAACCAGAGCTAGTGCTTTCAAAAGTGGCAACCATGTCTTGCAAAGCTGCGGTAAAAGGAAATCAGAAAATCAGCATGGCAGAAATGGAACAGCTGTTTGATGATTTGATTCAATTAGATAATCCTTATTTGTGTCCGCATGGAAGACCAACCATTATTTCCATGACAAAATATGAATTAGAAAAGAAATTTAAACGAATTATATGATGGAGATTAGTATGAAAAAACCTTTTGTTATTATTGCAGGGCCAACTGCAGTTGGAAAAACAGAACTATCTATTGCTTTAGCTGAAAAAATAAACGGTGCAATCATATCAGCTGATTCAATTCAGGTATATAAATATATGGATATTGGCTCTGCAAAGATTACGAAAGCGGAGATGAGAGGCATTGATCATTACCTGATTGATGAATTTGATCCTTCTGACGAATTTCATGTAGTGAAGTTCCAGGAATGTGCAAAGCGATATATGGAACAGATTTATCAAAAAAAACAAATCCCTATTTTAGTTGGAGGAACTGGTTTTTACATTCAGGCATTATTACGTGATATTGATTTTTCAAAAGAAGAATCAGATGAATCTTATCGCAATTCTTTAGAAGCGTTAGCAAATGAAAAGGGCGAAGAATATTTACACCAGATGCTTGCAAAAATTGATGCCAAGTCAGCAGAAGATATTCATTCTAATAATAGAAAACGTGTGATTCGGGCACTTGAATTTTACCATACTTCCGGGAAAAAGATATCCGATCATAATGAGGAAGAAAAAAAACGGATTTCACCTTATAATCATGCGTATTTTGTGTTAAATGATACGAGAGAACTACTCTACAAAAAAATTGATGAAAGAGTAGACCTAATGATAGATCAAGGTCTTGTGGATGAAGTAAAGCATTTAAAAGAAATGGGCTATCACAAAAACCTTGTTTCTATGCAGGGTATTGGGTATAAAGAAATTTTAAAATATCTTGATGGTGAGCTTACAATAGAAGAGGCTGTCTACACTATGAAACGCGACACCAGACATTTTGCTAAAAGGCAGTTGACCTGGTTTAAACGGGAAGCAGATGTGCTTTGGATAATGAAACCTGAATTTGAATATAACACGGAAGCAATTCTTTCTTATATGATAGATAAATTAAAAGAAAAAGAAATAATATCTTAAAAAAAACAAAAGATGTAAGAGGTAAAATATGCAGAGCGAATTTTTGCAGGAACAATATGAAAGATTAGGAATTTCAAAAAAGATTTATGAATTTGGGGGAAAAATAGAAGTAACTTTAAAAGAAAGATTTGCTTCTTTAGATGCAACCGCAGAATATAATCAGATGAAAGTAATATCCGCTATGCAAAAGCATAAAGTAAGTGCAGAATGCTTTCAAATGTCGAATGGATACGGTTACAATGATTTAGGCAGAGACACTTTAGAAGATGTTTATGCCGAATGTTTTAAAGGGGAAGATGCTTTAGTTCGTCCACAAATCACTTGCGGTACACATGCTTTGGCATTGGCTTTAATGTCTAATTTAAGACCAGGAGATGAATTACTATCTCCAGTAGGTAAACCATATGACACCTTAGAAGAAGTTATCGGCATACGACCATCTACTGGTTCTTTGGCTGAATATAATATTTCTTATCGTCAGGTAGATTTACTTTCTGATGGTTCTTTTGATTATGAAAATATAAAAAAAGCAATAAATGAAAAGACAAAATTAGTAACAATTCAAAGATCAAAAGGATATCAGACAAGACCAACTTTATCGATCCAACGCATTGGTGAATTAATTGCATTTGTAAAAGGAATAAAACCATCCGTAATTGTTATGGTAGATAATTGTTATGGTGAATTCGTTGAAGAAAAAGAACCACTTGAAGTAGGCGCAGATATGATGGTTGGATCCTTGATCAAAAATCTCGGTGGCGGTCTTGCTCCCATTGGCGGTTATATTGTTGGGAAAAAAGAATGTGTACAAAATGCCGCTTTTCGATTAACTTCTCCTGGATTAGGAAAAGAAGTTGGAGCTTCTCTGGGTATTATTCAATCATTTTATCAGGGATTATTCATGGCTCCGTCAGTAGTTAACAGCGCATTAAAAGGAGCTATTTTTGCGGCAAATATATATGAAAAACTAGGATTTCCTGTTATTCCAAATTCAACAGAAAGTCGTCATGATATTATTCAGGCAGTTACGCTTGGCACAAAAGAAGGCTTAATTGCATTTTGTAAAGGAATTCAGGCCGCAGCACCAGTTGATAGTTATGTCACTCCGGAGCCATGGGATATGCCTGGTTATGATAGTCAGGTAATTATGGCAGCAGGCGCTTTTGTTCAGGGTTCATCCATTGAATTAAGTGCTGATGGACCATTGAAAGAACCATATGCTGTATATTTTCAAGGTGGACTTACATGGTATCATGCAAAATTGGGTATTTTAATGTCACTTCAAAAACTTTATGAACAGAATCTTGTTAATAAGGATATGTTGTGATAATATATTAGATATGCGTTGAATTTAGTGATTTTGGAATATATTTTTTGCCTGTTTGAGAGATGGAAAGGATGTTATGCACAACCATATCACATTAAAAAGTCTTCCAGAATCCGAAAAACCATATGAGAAATTTTTAACATCAGGAGTAGAATCGTTATCTGATGCCGAGCTTTTAGCTACTATCGTAAAAAATGGGACGAAAGAAAAGACCGCAGTTGAGTTATCCAGAGAGATTTTGTGTTTTAACAATGATGGTCTTTTAAATCTATATCAGATGAATCTACAGGAATTAATGAGTATATCAGGAATTGGTACAATTAAAGCTATTCAGATAAAATCAATAGCTGAACTTTCCAAGCGAATTTCAAAAGCCACTCGTTTTCGGGAAATTAAGTTGACCAGTGCAGCCTCCGTTGCTTCTTATTATATGGAACAGCTTCGCCATGAAACAAAGGAAAAACTTATGTTATGTATGTTTGATACAAAGTGTACCTTTTTGGCGGATGAAATCATTTCCATAGGTACTGTGAATGCTTCGCTGGTTTCTCCCAGAGAAGTGTTTCTTGTTGCAATGAAATACAAGGCTGTTCAGATTATTCTTTTACATAACCATCCAAGTGGATCACCTGTTCCTAGTCGGGAAGATATGCTGGTAACAGAGAAAATAAAAAACTGCGGTGATTTACTGGGTATTCGATTAGCAGATCATGTTATTATCGGAGATAATGAATATTACAGTTTTAATGAAGAAGGACTTAACATTTAAGTCTGAAGGGAGCACACATGATGAATAACAATATTTACGGAATTGATTTAGGAACCTGCAATTTAAAGGTATATTGCAAGGCTGCAGGGAAGGTACTAAACGAAAAAAATACAATTGCGATTATAAATAAAAACCAGCTGTATGCATATGGCGATTCTGCTTATGCAATGTATGAAAAAGCACCGGAAGCAATTAACGTTACCTTTCCAATTGTAAGCGGAGTGATTGCTGATTTTAATAATATGCAGACAATGATTTTTGATTTTTTAGAAAAACATGCAAAAGGAAAAGTCCATGGAGCAGAATATATTGTAGCCGTTCCAACAGATATCACTGAAGTAGAAAAGAAAGCTTTTTTTGATATGTTTTATAAAAGTAAAATGAAACCAAAAAATGTTCTTCTTTGTGAGAAACCAATTGCAGATGCAGTTGGACTTGAATTAGATGTAAATGAACCAACAGGTATTATGATTGTTGATATTGGAGCTGATACAACTGAAATTTCAGTAATTTCCCTTGGTGGACTGGTACTAAGCGATTTACTCCATTTTGGTGGAAATCGGTTTGATGAGTCTATTATTAGTTACATCAAGAAAAATTTCAACCTTGTCATTGGGCAGAAAACAGCAAAACAATTAAAAGAAGAACTTGCTTCTGGAGTAGAAGGATATGATTCCTCTATGGTGATTGTAGGTCGTGACGTAGTCAGCGGATTACCAATAGAAATGGAAATATCTTCTCAGATTATATATGAAGCAATCAAAGATAATTTGAGTTCTATTTGCAATTCCATAAAAATGATTTTAGAAAAAACACCACCTGAATTAGCAAAGGATATTATTCATTCTGGAATTTATATTACAGGAGGAGCTTCACAAATCAGACAGTTGGATGAATTATTTACACAAATTACAAATATTCGTGTAAATCGTTGTGAGGATCCAGAAGAAAGTGTAGTTCGTGGCTTAATTAAAATCGTGTCAGATGAGAAATATAAACATTTAGCTTTTAGTTTAAGAACAAGGAATTTTAGATAGAGGTAAAATATGAGACGCATAAAAAGAAAATCAAAGTTTTCACTGCCGTCAAAGTATGTACTGCTGGTAATGACAATTTTATGTGTTGCAGCCATGTTTCTTAGCCTTACAAAGAATTTGTCAGGCGGTCCTTTAAATACAGTTGCTGGTTATATATTTATACCAATGCAGGAAGGAATTAATTCTGTTGGAACATGGATTTCGCAAAAAGCAGATAATTTAAAGAAATTAAATGATGTCATGAAAGAAAATGCTTCTCTTCAGGGCAAAGTGGATGAGTTAACACAGGAACTCAGCACAATTAAACTTGAACAATATGATTTAGAAAATTACCGACAGCTTTTGGCTTTAAATCAAAAATACCCAAGTTACAAAAAAGTTGCAGCGAATGTAATTGGAAAAAATTCTGGTAATTGGTTTGATACTTTCGTAATTGACAAGGGTAGCAAAGACGGCATCAAAAAAGATATGAATGTTATCGCTGGCAGCGGATTAGTTGGAATTATTACAGATGTAGGTCCTAATTATGCAAAGGTCAGATCCGTTATTGACGATACGAACAGCGTCAGCGGCATGGATTTGAACACTTCTGATAATTGTATTATTACAGGCAATCTTGAAAAAATGAATGAGAACCAGGAAATAGAATTATCGGACTTAAAAGATTCTGCTAACAAGGTTCAGGTTGGTGATCAGATTGTAACGTCTTATATAAGTGATAAATATTTACAGGGTATTTTAATTGGATATGTAAAAAGCATCAAATCTGATTCAAATAATATAACAAAATCTGGTACTATTACCCCTGTTGTTGATTTTGAACATTTACAGGAAGTACTTGTGATTTTAAATAATAAACAAAACATTAACTCCGATTCTTCATCTTCAAGTAGTACGCAAACGCAGCAAAGTACGCAAAGTTCAACTTCTACTGAAGTAAAAAGTGCAAATTAAGAGGTTCCTATGAGAAGAAAAATAACGATAGCAATTATTATAATTGTCTGTTTTTTACTTCAGACAACACTTTTTAAAGCACTTTCTTTTGCAACCATCTCTCCCAATTTACTAATTGTAATTGTTTCTGCTTTTGGATTTATGAGAGGCAAAAAAGAAGGATTATTTATTGGATTTTTTTGCGGATTGCTGATGGATATTTTCTATGGAGATATTTTGGGATTTTATGCATTAATCTATATGTATATTGGTTATTGCAACGGCTTTTTCCGTAAAATCTTTTTTCCAGAAGAAATAAAACTTCCTATGATTTTGATTTCTGTAAGCGATTTAACTTGCAATGTGTTAGTATATTTTTTCTTATTTCTTTTCCGAAGAAGATTTGACTTTGGTTACTATTTTTTAAAGCTAATGGTACCCGAATTTGTATACACAATACTTATAACAATCGTTCTTTATTTTGTTTTACTTAAAATAAATCAGAAGTTGGAAAAAGTAGAAAAAAGGAGTACAGCAAAATTTGTTTGAGAATATAAAAGACATTTTAAAAGATTTTTTTAAGTCACGTTTAGTTGTTCTTGCTGCAGTTATGATAGTTTTGGTAGTGATTTTAATACAACGTTTATTTTCACTACAGATTATTCACGGCGAAGAATATCAGAAAAACTATACACTTAAAATAAAAAAAGAAAAAGTATTATCAAGTACCAGAGGCAATATCTACGATCGAGATGGCAATTTGCTCGCATATAATGAATTGGCAAATTCTGTTACGATTGAAGATAATGGCTCTTATAGTGGTCTTAAAGATAAAAACGAAAAAATAAATGACGAAATAAAGCAACTTTTAGTTGAATTGGATAAAAATGCAGACAAAGTTGATAATAATTTTGATATATCATTAAATGAGGATGGAACATATTCCTTTAATGTAAAAAGTACATCATTAGATCGTTTTTTGGCTGACGTATATGGTCTTTCCACTGCAAAAGATTTAAAATATGATAAAAAATTAGGATATAATCAAAGGAATGCAACTGCTCAGCAAGTAATCGATTATCTTTGTAGTGAAACAAAGTTTAATATTTCGAAAACTGCATACAGTCAAAATGATTTATATCGCATTGTGTTGATCCGGTATGCAATGTCTGGAAATAGTTTTCAAAAATATATTTCTACAACAATCGCTACAAATGTAAGTGATTCAACAGTTGCATATGTAAATGAAAATTCTGATACCTTACAGGGAATGTCTGTAGAAGAAGATACCATCCGCAAGTATGTAGATAGCCAGTATTTTGCTCATATCATTGGATATACTGGCAAAATATCAGAAGATGAATACAAAAGTTTTGCAAAGCAAAGCAAAAACTATGCATTAACGGATATTGTTGGAAAATCAGGAATAGAGCAGAACATGGATTTACAATTGCAGGGGACCAAAGGACATCAGACCGTTTATGTCGATAATTTGGGGAAAATTGCAGAAACGACAAATACCGTTAAACCTAAGTCGGGAAATAATGTTTATTTATCTATTAAGAAAGATTTACAGGAAGCAGTATATCAGTTACTAGAACAGGAAATTGCAGGTATTGTATATTCGAAGGTTGACAATGTAAAAGAATACACAGCATCTACTACAAGTTCTGCCAGTGACATAAAAATTCCAATATATGATGTATATTATGCACTAATTAACAACAGCGTGATTGATTCCGAACATTTTTCACAACCAAATGCTTCTGCAACGGAAAAGAGTGTATATGCAAAATTCCAGACAAAGCAAGCTGCTGTTTTAAATTCTTTGCAGGCAGAATTATCTTCTTCAAAACCGACTGCGTACCAGAAGCTGAGTCCAGAACTCCAAGTATATATGACGTATATAGTTAGTATGCTTTCTTCCGATGGAATTCTTGATACAAGCAAGATTGATAAAAAAGACAGTGTATATACAGCATGGAAAAATAATAGCATTAGCCTTGAAGATTACTTAAATCATGCGATTGAAAGTAACTGGATTGATATTACCAAAGTGTCTGTTACTCAGAAATATTCTGATTCCTCTGAAATTTACAGTGCACTGGTTACTTATATTGTCAATGAATTAAAAACAGATTCGTCTTTTTCAAAAAAAATATATAAATACATGATCGATAGTGATGTGATTAGCGGTACACAGCTTTGCCTGATTTTATACGATCAGGGTATTTTGAAAAGTGATCCTGGAACAGTATCTGCATTAACATCGGGCAGCGTGAGTTCTTATGATTTCTTAAAAGCAAAAATCAAAGATTTAGAAATTACACCCGCACAATTGGCATTGGATCCATGTTCCGGCTCGTGTGTCATAACAGATACAAAAACAGGCGAATTGCTTGCTATGGTTTCTTATCCGGGTTACGATAATAACCGTTTGGCAAATACGGTAGATGCTGATTATTATAAAAAGTTGCAAACAGATTTATCCTTACCGCTATACGATTATGCAACACAACAAAAAACAGCCCCTGGGTCTACTTTTAAGCTTGTTTCTTCAACAGCAGGATTAACAGAAGGTGTCATATCACCAACAGAACAAATTGATGATCTTGGTATTTTTACAAAAGTTTCAAATAAGCCAAGAGACTGGAGTTATCCAAGTACATTTGGGTTAGTTAATGTTTCTCAGGCAATTGAGCATTCAATCAATTATTATTTTTATGAAGTTGGATATCGCCTTAGTACCAGAAGTGGGGTGTATACACCTACACAAGGGATTGATACTTTAACAAAATATGCTAAAATGTATGGATTAGGTGATAAAACTGGTGTTGAAATTCCAGAAAGCAGTCCTCATATTGCTACCGATTATCCAGTAATGGCTGCAATTGGTCAAAGTGATAACAGTTATACAACATCACAGCTTTCCAGGTATGTAACAGCAGTTGCTAACAGTGGAACTGTATATAATTATACACTTTTAAATAAGGTATGTGATTCATCTGGTAATACACTTCAGGAATATAAGCCAAGTGTGAAAAATGCACTGACTAATGTAAGCAGCAGCACATGGAATGCCATTCATACAGGTATGCAGCTTGTAGTACAAGACAAAGCACCTTTTAAAAATTTTCCAATTGTAGTTGCTGGAAAAACAGGTACCGCGCAGCAGGTAACAACGAGACCCAATCATGCTTTATTCGTTGGATATGCTCCATATGATGATCCTCAGATTTCAATTGCGACCAGAATTGCTTATGGATATTCTTCAGATAATACTGTAGAACTTTCTTCTAAGATTTTAGAATATTATTTTAACTTAGTTGATAAACAAACACTATTAAATGGGCAGGCCGTAGATACAAATGGAGGAACCAATGGTTTCAATGATTAACGGAACAAACAGGAGGAAGAGAGAATGTCATCTCCGGTTATTTTAAAAAGTAATCGTTATGGAATAAATTTAGTTTTAGATGATGAAATTCCTTTTGATGAATTAAAAGAAGGAATTCTGCTTAAATTTAGAGAAGCTGAAAAATTCTTTAAAAATTCAGATATTGTAATTTCTTTTGAAGGAAGAAATTTAAGCAAAGAAGAAGAGTCCACCATTATAGATTTGATTACGCAAAACACAACTATAAATATAGCATGTATCGCTGATAATGATCCCCAAAAAGAACTCTTCTTTAAAAAAAAGCTGGATCAGCATCAGACACAATCCATTCCAAATTCAGGAGAGTTTTACAAAGGAACTCTTCGCTCTGGACAAGTGCTTAGTTGTGAATCAAGTATTGTTATTGTTGGAGATGTAAACCCAGGAGCAAAAATAATTGCTAGTGGAAATATTGTTATTATAGGTTCTTTAAAAGGGAATGCATTTGCTGGTGCAAAAGGAGATGAATCTTGTTTTGTAATGGCATTAGACATGGATCCTGTTCAGGTTCAAATTGCTACAATTATTGGAAGAAGTGCAGATAGAGGACCTTTTGAGGCAATTCGCAACAGGCGTCATGCACTGGACCCCCAAATGGCTTTTGTTTCCGATGGAAACATCCTTATGGAGCCAATTTCAAAAAATCTTTTGAACAGATTATAAGAATGATTATTAGGAGGATAAGGTAATGAGTGAAGTAATTGTTATTACATCAGGAAAAGGCGGGGTTGGAAAAACAACGACGACTGCAAATGTTGGAACGGGACTTGCACAATTAAATAAGAAGGTTGTATTGATAGATACAGATATAGGACTTCGTAATCTTGATGTTGTAATGGGATTGGAAAATCGAATAGTATATAATTTAGTAGATGTAGTTGAAGGTAATTGCCGAATGAAACAGGCATTAATTAAAGATAAAAAATATCCAAATTTATTTTTACTTCCATCAGCGCAAACCAGAGACAAATCTTCTGTAAACCCAGATCAAATGGTAGAATTAGTAAATGAATTAAGAGAAGAATTTGACTATATTTTACTTGATTGCCCAGCTGGAATTGAGCAAGGTTTTCAAAATGCCATCGCAGCTGCAGATCGGGCTTTGGTTGTAACAACTCCAGAAGTTTCCGCAATTCGGGATGCAGATAGAATTATAGGATTACTTGAAGCGCATGAAATCAGAAGATCTCATCTTGTTGTAAATCGAATTCGTATGGATATGGTGAAACGAGGCGATATGATGTCAGTAGAAGATGTAAAAGAAATTCTGGCAGTTGATTTAATTGGTGCTGTTCCTGACGATGAACAAATCGTAATTTCAACAAATCAAGGTGAACCACTCGTAGGCAATGAATCACTTGCAGGTCAGGCATATGCGAATATTTGCCGCAGAATAATAGGTGAAGATGTTCCATTTTTGGATTTAGAAATAAAAAATGGCGTTTTAGCTAAATTTGCAAGCTTGTTTAAGAAAAATTAAGGAGGAGAAAACTGAAATGGGTATAATGGATTTTTTCAAGAAAAAAAATTCGGGTGACGTTGCGAAAGACAGATTGAAGCTTTTGCTCATTTCTGATCGAGCCGATTGTTCTCCTGAGGTCATGGAAATGATAAAAAATGATATAATAAATGTTATATCAAAATATATGGATATTGATGTAGAAGGTCTTGATATCCAAATCACCCAGACAGAATCAGAAGGGAATAATGGAACTGTACCTGCTTTATTTGCGAATATACCAATTAAAGATTTAAAGCATCATTCAAGTTCCAATTAGGTTATATATATGTTTAAACAATATCACATAAAAGATTATAAAATTCGATTGATTTTATATGTTATAGCATTAAGTATTATTGGTATTTTTGTAATTGGAAGCGCACAGCATTCTTCGCAGATTAAACAAATTGAAGGTCTTATAATTGGATTAATTCTTATGGCTGTTGTTTCTTTAACAGACTATAGTTTGTTACTTAGATTTAGCTGGCTCTTCTATTTTATGAATATAACATTGCTTATTCTGGTAAAATTTTTCGGACATAAAGCAAATGGCGCTACAAGGTGGGTTAATATTTTTGGACTTCAATTCCAACCATCTGAATTAGGTAAAATTTTAATCATTTTGTTTTTCGCCTATTTTTTCACAAGATATCAGGAGAATTTAAATACTTTTAAAATTATTGCTTCATCATTTGTTCTAGTTGCTATTCCACTTATTTTGATTTTAAAGCAACCGAATTTATCTACAACAATTGTTACTACTTTAATTTTCTTATCCCTCTTGTTTATTGCTGGATTAAGTTATAAAATAATTCTAGGTGCATTTATGATATGCATTCCAAGCGCAATTATATTTCTTAGTCTGGTTTTGCAACCAGGGCAAAAAATATTGGATAATTATCAATATCGAAGAATAATGGCGTGGATTGACCCTCAGAACTTTACGGATGATGCATATCAACAGCAGAATTCGATTATGGCGATTGCTTCTGGTCAACTTTGGGGAAAAGGATTAAATAACACGGATGTTACATCTGTAAAAAATGGTAATTTTATCTCAGAACCACAAACAGATTTTATTTTTTCTGTGGCTGGAGAAGAATTAGGTTTCATAGGTGTAGTAGTAATTATCATTTTGTTATTTTTAATCGTGCTTGAATGTATTCTTATTGCTCGAAGGGCAAAGGATTTGTCTGGCAAATTGATTGCCTGTGGAATGGCTTCTTTAATCGGATTCCAAGGATTTGTCAATATCTGTGTAACAACAGGTTTAATGCCAAATACAGGATTGCCACTTCCGTTTGTTAGTTCTGGTCTGACCTCGTTAGTCACGTTATATCTGGGTATTGGGTTGGTTTTAAATGTCGGGCTTCAGCCCAAAAAATATTGAATGGAGGAATTATCATGAATATAGGATTGATCGCTCATGATTCAAAGAAAAAATTGATGCAAAATTTTTGTATTGCTTATCGCGGTATTCTGTGCAAAAATGAATTATTTGCGACAGGCACTACTGGTCGTTTAATTGAAGAGGTAACTAATTTAAGTGTACGCAAGTATCTTGCTGGTCATTTAGGTGGCGCACAGCAATTAGGTGCCCAGATTGAGCATAATGAGATTGATTTGGTTATATTTTTACGGGATCCACTCACACCGAAATCTCATGAACCTGATGTAAACAGCGTAATTCGTCTATGTGATACACATAATATACCGTTAGCAACAAATCTAGCAACAGCGGAGTTGTTAATCAAGTCTTTAGACCGAGGAGATTTAGAGTGGCGTGAAATGTACAAATAGAGTAATTGTTTCGATTTTATTATGTTTAACTATTTTATTATCCGTAGGATGTGGAAGTAATTCTGCATCTGCAAATTTGAAAGATCCTTTTAACGCATATTCTTCCTCTGGCTTGACCTTAAAAAACCAGTCTGGTTCAAATGCTTTAGCTTATTTTGGAAAAAATCTTTGCATTGGTGGAACTTCTGATGTCGGACTTAAGTCTACCGATTCACAGGTAACTGAAGGTGCCGGTCTGTTTAATACAGCAACTGGAGCAATTCCCTATGCAAAAAACATATATGGAAAACTATATCCAGCTAGTACAACAAAAATTTTAACTTGCTTAATTGCAATTGAAAAAGGAAATTTAGATGATGTAGTAACTGTTAGTCAAAATGCCTTGAATTTAGAGGCAGGTTCTTCTGTTTGTGGATTAAAAGTGGGAGATCAGATTACATTAAGAGATTTATTATATGGTCTCATGATGCGTAGTGGAAACGACGCAGCTGTTGCAATTGCCGAGCATATTTCTGGAAGTGTAGATGCATTTGCACAATTAATGAATCAAAAAGCAGCAGAAATAGGAGCAACCGGTTCTCATTTTGTTAATGCCAATGGATTACCAAATGATCAGCATTATACAACTGTTTATGACATGTATTTGATTTTTAATGCAGCAATTCAAAATGATACTTTTCTAAAGGTAATCGAAACAAAAAATCATACTACCAATTATAAAGATTCACAAGGAGCTCCAGTTACTCAGCTTTGGAACTCTACAAATAAATATTTGGCTGGAACTGAAACTTCGCCAGCTGGAGTTACCGTATTAGGCGGAAAAACAGGCACCACCGGTGAAGCAGGTTACTGTCTTGTTTTATTAAGTCAGAATTCTAGTGGTCAAAAACTGATTTCGATTGTTTTCAAAGCGGATTGCAGAAGTAATTTATATTTACTAATGAATCAAATATTGTCTCAATATGGCAATTAACAGTTGTGTTTACAGATAATGTATACTATAATAAGCGTAATTAAATACAAATTTCACGGCACAATAAATTGCAGATAATTGGGAGGATTCGCTTATGGTTGAAATTATTTCTGGAGAAAAAGGAAAAGGAAAAACAAAACACCTGCTGGAACGAGTTAATTCTGCAATAAAAGAAACAAAGGGCAATATAGTCTATTTGGACAAAAGCCCTAAGCATATGTACGAACTTAATAATCGTATCAGATTGGTCAACGTTTCTGATTACCTAATTACAAACTGTGATGAATTTTTAGGCTTTTTATGTGGCATAGTTTCTCAGGACAATGATTTAGAAGAAATGTATTTAGATAGTTTTTTAACCATTGGATCTGTTTTGGAATCTCAAATAATCCATGCAATAGAAAAGCTTGATCTTATTAGTGAGAAATACGGAATAAAATTTGTTATTAGCATTTCTAAGGATGAGAAAGATTTACCAGAAGAAGTTCGATCAAAGTTAATTATATCACTATAAATCATAAGAAATCACAGTGTCTTAAGCAAAACACTTAAGACACTTTTCTTTTGCTTTTTCATCTGTATCAAATTTCTTATTTTTCAATGGATGACGATTGTATAATTGAAATGAAAATGTTAATATATAAGAATAGTACACGAATAAAGGTGGTAACAATTGACTAAGAATCGCAAAGTAATAAAATATAGGAAGCCTGTAAATATTAATATCGGTATCGTAGTATTTTTTATTATTTTTATTTATATCATTTTTAATATTTTCAGCTATTTTACAAAAACTCATATTTCTGTTTATGAAGTAGAACAAGGTACAATTGTCGAGAATAATACATACATGGGTCTTGCACTAAGAACTGAGAATGTAGTAAATACAGATAAGGCGGGATATATTAATTATTATATTCAGGAAAACAAGAAAGCCGCATTTAATGCATTGGTTTTTTCGGTAGATGAAACTGGTGATGTTTCAAAAAAAATAGAGCAAGCCTCGGCAGCAAATAATTCTATAGATGATGCGGCCAGAACTGAAATCGGAGAAAATATAAGTAACTATACAAATTCTTTTACAAATACCTCTTTTTCTAATGTTTATAGTTTTAAAGAAAATTTGGATTCTCAGATTATGGAAGCAATAAACTTAAAAGCTTTGAATTCCATTGGTGATTATACCAGTTACGCTCAAAGTGATAGTAAATTTCATTTAAATTATACACCAACACCTGGTCTGGTTTGCTATTATACGGATGGATATGAAGGCGTAACTCCAAATAATTTCGACCCAACTATGATGAATGAACTAAACTATAAAAAAAATAATTTAAAAGAACATACAAGTGTAAATGCTGGAGATCCGGCGTATAAATTAATTACAAACGAGCAATGGAATATTATGCTATCGGTAAATGAGAAGACTTACGAAAGTCTTGCAAATAATACAAGTATTCAGATAGAATTTAAAGAAGACCAGAAAAAAGTATGGGCTGGTTTATCCGAGAAGCAGATAAACAATGGATATTATTTAATTCTTTCATTGAATAATTCCATGGTACGCTATGCAAGTGAGCGATTTTTGGAAGTTGAACTACTGATGAATGAAGAAAGCGGACTTAAAATACCAAATACCTCAATTGCTTCGAAATCATTTTTTACTGTTCCAAAAGAATATTTTTCTCAAGGGGACGATAGTACTGATTTAGGGCTATTAGTTAAAAATTCATCAAATAATAGTGTTACCTTTACGGCAACGACCATATATTATGCAAATGATAAAGATTATTATATAGATGAGAAAGATATAAAAAAAGGAACAGTTGTTCAAAAACCAAATTCAAGTGATACCTATACAGTGGGTGAAAATGCTGCTTTGAGTGGTGTTTATAATATTAACAAGGGATATGCTGTGTTTAAGCAAATTGCTATTTTATATCAAAACGAAGAATACACAATTGTAAAAACTGATACCGACTATGGAATATCGTTATATGATCATATAGCTTTAGACGGTTCAAAAGTTGCAGAAAATTCATTCATAAATTAAGAAAAGCAGGTGGATAAATGTTAAAAGAAAATTTTCAAAGCGTAGAATCTAACATTCAAAGGGCATGTGAGATATCTGGTCGCAATCGATCGGATGTTACATTAATTGCTGTTAGTAAAACCAAACCTATTGGAATGTTAGAAGAAATATATAACTGTGGATGTAGAAATTTTGGGGAAAATAAAGTTCAAGAGTTAAGTGAAAAATTTCCACTATTAAAATCTGATGTAAAATGGCATATGATTGGTCATCTTCAAAGAAATAAAGTAAAAAATATAATTGACAAAGTTTCATTCATTCATTCTGTAGATTCATATCGATTAGCTGAAGAAATTAATATTCAGGCAAAGAAGAAGAATCTTGTTATACCTATTTTAATTGAAGTAAATATTGCTGATGAATCTACAAAGTTTGGAGTTTCAATGCAATATACCAAACCATTAGTCAAAGATATTTCTGCATTAGAAAATGTAAGAGTGAAAGGGCTGATGACAATTGCACCGAACGTAGAAAACCCCGAAAATAATCGGATTTATTTTAAACAATTAAAACAATTATTTATTGACATAAGTAATGAAAACATTGATAATGTGAGTATGGACGTTTTGTCCATGGGTATGACTGGCGATTATGCTGTAGCTATCGAAGAAGGTGCTACTATGATTCGAGTCGGTACAGGCATTTTTGGTGAAAGAAATTATAGTATATAAAAGTTTGATAGGAGAGTTATAAATGGGTTTATTTGATAAGTTTTTAAATGTTATGCGTTTAAATCCTGATGATGAAGATGATTATTACAATGATGATTATTATGAAGAAGAAGATAGATCTGTAAAGAAAAAATCATTTGCAAGAGATGATGATAATGATTCATCTTATCGTGAAAAGCAAGGTAGATCTTCTCAAAAGATTACACCTATGCGTTCCTCAAAAAAGCAGATGAATGCATCAGGAATGGAAGTATGTGTTATTAAGCCTACATCTGTAGAGGATTCACGTGAAATAACAGAAACATTATTAATGAATCGAACTGTAGTACTAAATGTGGAAGGTTTGGATGTTGAGATTGCCCAGCGAATCATAGATTTTACTTCTGGATCCTGTTTTGCTGTAAATGGTAATCTTCAAAAAATTACTAATTTCATTTTTATTATTACTCCAGCTACTGTTGACATTTCGGGAGACTTTCAAGGTTTAGTTGATTCTTTTGATCTTTCAGGATTGCAGTCTGGTTTAAGGTAGTATAGTGTATGGAAAAAGATACTTTACAAGGAAAGCGTTTTATTGATTTATCAAAACAGGCAGATCGAAAAAATATTGTTACTTTTTCTGATTTTTTAAATCTAAATGAACAAAATATTTTTTATCAAAATAAAAATTTATTTGAAACCAGTACGATACTTTCTGGTGGTTATGAATATGCAGAGCGTCAGATAGCAGCATTTTTACCTGACGCTCTTTCTTATGATTGGGTATTTCCTATTACATGTTTGAAAATCATTCCATCATATCCTAAATTTTCTGATAAACTTACACATCGTGATATTTTAGGTTCAATCATGAATTTAGGAATAGAACGAAGCAAAATCGGTGATATCTTGCTTCAGCAAAATGATTATTACTTGTTTTGTTGTGAAAGTATATCACATTATATTATTGAAAATCTGGAAAAAATCAAACACACAATTGTCACTGTCACTATAGTTGATGGCAAAAATCTTAATATAGTACCTGAATTCGAAGAATTGTCAGGAGTTATTTCCTCTAATCGCCTCGATGCTATTATTGCATGCATATGTCATATTTCAAGAAGCCAGTCATCTGATTTTATTATAGGTGGGAAAGCATTTATCAATGGAAAAGAAATATTACATAATACATATATTTGCAAAGAGGGAGATATTATATCCATACGTTCCATTGGAAAATTTGTTTTTAAAAACATTTCCGGTGAAACAAAAAAAGGACATTTGAAATTACAATATCTAAAATATGTTTAATAATGCTATGTTCTCTTGGAAAGGATTTTCATGAAAAAGTTTAAAATAAATTCAATTACTATCTTTTCAATTATTATCTTCATCTTAATTGATCAGTTTACGAAATTATTAGCAATCAAAAAATTAAAAGATAATCTTTCATTTTCAATAATTCCTCATATATTTGAACTTCAATACCTGGAAAATAGAGGAGCTGCTTTTGGTATTCTTCAAGGTCAAAAATACTTTTTTGTAATAATCACAGTTATTTTTTTGGCTATTTTGTTTTATATATATAATTCTATACCAGGTGAATCTAAATATGTATATCTTCGAATTGTCATGATACTATTTTTTTCTGGTGCTATTGGAAATTTTATTGATCGTATAAAAAACAATTATGTAGTTGATTTTTTCTACTTTACACCTGTTAATTTTCCGATTTTTAATGTTGCAGATATCTATGTTACTTCAGGAGCATTTTTTTTAATTGTATTAGTTCTTTTTTATTATAAAGAAGATGACTTTGCCAAAATATTTTCTAAAAAAGGAGAACTATAAAAATGAATCAGCAAATATTCGAGGTAACTTCCGATTATGAAGGAGAGAGACTAGATAAATATTTAGCTTGCATCTACGAAGCACAATCTAGAACGTTTTTCCAAAAATTAATTAAAGAGGAACATGTTTTTGTTAACGATAAACCAGAAAAAAGTAATTATCGTCTAAAAGAAGAGGACATCATTTGTATTCAAATACCGCCTGCGGTTTCTGTTGAAATTTTACCAGAAGATATACCGCTTGACATTTTGTATGAGGATGAAGATCTGCTAGTTATAAATAAGCCTAAAGATATGGTGGTACATCCTTCTGCTGGACATTATACACATACTCTGGTAAATGCTGTTATGTTTCACTGCCAAAATAGCTTATCTGGAATAAATGGTGAAATCCGTCCTGGGATTGTTCACCGAATTGATAAGGATACTACTGGTTCTTTAATTGTATGTAAAAATGATGAAAGTCATGTATTTATTGCAGATCAAATTAAAGCGCATACTGTAACCAGACGATACCAGGGAATTGTCATCGGGAATGTAAAAGACGAATCTGGAAAAGTGGATGCACCTATTGGACGTCATCCAACCGAACGGAAAAAAATGGCAATCAATCATCAAAATGGGAAAAATGCAATCACTCATTATAAGGTATTGGAGCACTTTTCGAAATATACATATATGGAATTCGAACTGGAAACTGGACGAACACACCAAATTAGAGTTCATATGGCAAGTCTTGGGCATCCGTTATTAGGAGATGAACTTTATGGCCCTGCAAAGCAGGACTTTCATTTACAAGGACAGACACTTCATGCCATAGATATTGGTTTTATTCACCCGCATAAAAAAACGTATATGGAACTCACTGCACCATTACCAGAATACTTTGATGATTTGTTGAAAAAACTGCATTAATGAATCTGCTTATGCAATGTTCACACATTATATCTGGATTATCCATATACATTTTCACCAAATTATATTATAATAATATTATATCAAACAAAAGGGGGGAATCGGTATGGATAACTATATTTTTACAATAGGACGAGAATTTGGCAGTGGTGGTAGAGATATTGGATTTGCGTTGGCCGAGAAAATGGGTATTCGATTCTTTGATCGGGAATTATTAACTGAGGCAGCTAAAAATAGCGGTTTATGTGAAGAAATTTTTGAAAATCATGATGAAAAACCTACAAGTAGTTTCCTATATTCTTTAGTCATGGATTCTTTCGGCGTAAATGGCTATGCTTCAACACCATTTCTCGATATGCCTTTAAATCATAAGGTCTTCCTTGCTCAACTTGAAACCATAAAAAAAATAGCAGAAGAGGAATCTTGTGTAATCGTTGGAAGATGTGCCGATTATGCATTATCCGAACATAAAAATGTTATAAATATCTTCATACATGCTGATTTAGATTATCGTATCGCTAATATAATGAAGGCACATGATTTGTCCGAACCAAAAGCAAAAGAGTTGATTCAAAAAAAAGATAAACAACGTGCCAGCTATTATAATTATTATACTAGTAAACGCTGGGGCGATTGCAAGACATATGACATTTCTATTGACAGCAGTAAACTCGGCATAAGTGGTGCCTTAGATGTGATTTTAGCATATAAAGATGCTGCTTTTACATATTCTAACAATGAATAAATTTTAAATGAAATAGATACAATACACACAGGAAAATGAAAGCGCATTATCTTATAATTCTTTTGCGCAGGAAAGGCTAAAGGTTTTACCCAATGACACAGCAGGAATTCGAATCCTTTTTCACTAAAACTTATGTGGAAGTTACTTATTTAGATGTGAAAATTCAATTTGAAGAATTTTATAATACACAAGATGGAAAACTTTTTCATGATGACTATTTAAATTTTTCTAAGACAGATTTTATTGAAAATTTATCAGATGATGCTAAGTTTCAGTTTCAAGATATTCTTTTGGAGGCTTTCTATGATAAAAATCCTCAACTTTACGAACAAGCTTTTGCTATATTCGAATCTAATGGTGGTAAAAAAACTGAGGTTACAAAACTGTTCGATGATACATATAAAATATTATATGAATCCTTTTTAGGAGAATTATTTTTGACATATAAATGTATGTAAAGAATACACTAAATAATAAAGTCAATAATTAAACAACTGTCATTTGTAGAATTTATTGCAGTCCGTTATTCATAAAATAACCTGCCGAATTGTATAGATGGCAGTAGTTTGTGGCTGATATATCTATCGGTTAAATATCAGTTTATCCGTTAGATATGAGTGAAAATCACATGACCTTGTTAAATCCGTAAATTAGTGTTTTAAATGCAAGATTCTAATACTTAATGCAATAAAAAGTAAATGTTGCATTTACCTTTACAAATCCACTCTTTCTTTTTATAGTATAGTTACCTACAGATTGATTACTTCGTGTATCGGAGGTAATCCAAATATGAAAAATAAACATTTATTATTTGAAGAAAGAATCATTATTGAAGAATCATTATTGAAGAATCATTGGATAAAGGCATCTCTGTATACAAATGAGCTTTTTGAAAATTGTATTTTCATGATATGTGATAAATATATTATGTTTTTCAAAAAAACATTTATCTTACAAGAATGGTTTACTTTTTTAACGATTATGCTATTATAAAATCTATAAGCCAAATAAAGTGTTGCCAAACGTATTACATTTCAAATATAAGGAGCTATTTAACTATCATGGGAAAAGATTCTGATTATTATAAAATGAAAAAGAAAGATCAAAAATTGAAATTACGTGAATTACTTGTTCTCTTACCTGAATTTGCATTAGATTATATGCATGATAAAGAAGTAACTTCTCAAACAAGTACTCTTATCTCCTATGCTTATGATCTATTAACTTTTTTTCGCTATTTAAAGGAATGCAACCCTTATTTTAGAAAATTCGAAATTAAAGATTTCAAATTAGAAGATATAGGGAATTTATTATCTGAAGATATTGTAGAATATCAACGCTATCTAGAATTGAATGTTCTTGGAGAGAAACATGAAAACGGAAAAAAATCTATTTCACGTAAAATGGCGCCATTACGAGGTATATTTCAATACCATTTTGAGCATGAATATATAGAAAAAAATCCTATGGCTCTTGTTAAATTGCCTAAAGTAAAAAAAGATAAGAATATTATACGTATGAATGAAAAAGAAATTTCACTTTTACTACAGGCAATTGAACATGGAGCGTCTAAAATGAGTGAACGTCAAAAAAAATATTGTTTAAAAACTAAACAGCGTGATTTAGCGATTCTTACTCTCATGCTTGGAACTGGAATCCGGGTATCAGAATGTGCTGGTCTTGATATCAATGATATTAATTTTACAGATAATTCTTTCGTGATTGTTCGCAAAGGCGGAGGACAAGATGTTTTGTATTTCAGTCTGGAAGTACAGGTTGTATTAAAAGATTATTTAGAAGGTGAACGCGCACTAATTATCCCGCTTGAAGGACAAGAGAAAGCTTTGTTTCTATCACTTCAGTCAAAACGAATTAGTGTTGATGCAATCGAGAATTTAGTTAAGAAATTTGCCAAAGCTACTGTTCCAAACAAAAAAATCACTCCACATAAGTTGCGTAGCACCTATGGGACAGCCTTATACCGCCAAACAGGAGACATTCGCCTAGTTGCCGATGTACTTGGCCATGAAAATGTAAACACGACAATTGACTATTATGCTGCCATTGAAGATGACCACAAGAAAAAAGCTGCTAATGCTGTTTCATTGAGACCAAAACAAGAAGAATCATAAGTAAATATTCAATTTATACTTTTATATTTTGGTTTGTCTCTAGAAAATCTACTCTGTTTTTCGAATCATCTTGTGTTATAATATTTAATAGATTTACAAACTATATTTTAGGAGGATTAACAAATGGATAAAATTGCAAGTTTTACAATTAATCATATTAAATTACAACCTGGCGTATACGTATCAAGAAAAGATACGGTTGGCTCTGAAGTAATTACAACATTTGATTTACGAATGACTTCACCAAATGATGAACCAGTAATGAATACAGCAGAAATGCACGCTGTGGAACATTTAGGTGCTACATTTTTAAGAAATCACAAAGAATTTAAGGAAAAAACCATATATTTTGGACCTATGGGATGTCGTACAGGTTTTTACCTGCTACTTGCTGGAGATTATAAATCATCCGATATTGTATCTTTGTTAATTGAATTATTTGAGTTTATTCGTGATTTTGAGGGTGATGTACCTGGTGCAAGTCCAAAAGATTGCGGAAATTACTTAGATATTAATTTACCTATGGCTAAATATCTGGCAACACAGTATCTTAACAAAACATTATATGTCATTGATGACAATCATTTAAATTATCCAGTTTAATTATATAATAGATAATCTGAAAATCATATTTAGACATAAGGTCATATTAGGATAAATACTTTCAATTTTATTAGACATTTAAAAAGCATATTTAAAATATTAATAGAAAAAAACAAATTAGAATTTAAAAATAAAGCATTCTGAGATTGTATTAAAATCAGTATGCTTTATTTGTTTTTATTGGTAGCTAAAAAGGAATCGCTTCTTTTAAATAAAGTTTCAGATAAAAAATCAAATATTTATAATACCTGATTTGCAATTTCTTTCAAAGCTTTTGCAGAAGCTTTTAATCTGCCTAATTCTTTTTCATTTAATGATATTGGTATGATTTTTTCTACACCATTTGAACTCACTACAGCCGGTAAACTCAAACAAATATCATCAATACCTGGATATTCTCCATGTGTAATACTAGATACCGGAAGAATTGAATGTTCATTTCTTACAATACATTGGCATATTCTTCGAACAGCCATAGCCACACCATAATAAGTTGCTTTTTTTCTTTCAATAATCTGATAAGCACTATCACGAACATCTTCATAGATTTTCTCTAAAGCCTCTTCATGTTCATAATAACCACGCATTTCACAAAATTGATTCAAAGCCAAACCAGAAACATTTGCACTACTAAAAGCTGCTAACTCACTATCACCATGCTCACCGATAATGAACGCATGTACACTTCGATTATCTACTTTTAAATGTTCACCCAAAATATATTTTAATCTAGCAGTATCTAATACTGTGCCTGATCCAATTACACGATTCTCTGGAAAACCAGATATTTTTAATGCAGCATATGTGAGAATATCAACTGGATTTGAAACAATCAGTAAGAGGCCTTCAAAGTTAACCTTTACAATTTCAGGAATGATAGTTTTAAATATACCAATATTTTTAGAAACCAAATCCAATCGTGTTTCATTTGGCTTTTGATTTGCTCCTGCTGTAATGATTAAAATAGCGCAATCACTGATGTCTTTATATTCACCAGCATAGATTTTCATGGGTGCTGCAAAAGGCAGTCCATGACTAATATCCATTGCTTCTCCTTCTGCTCTTCTTTTATCCACATCTATTAGAACCATTTCAGAAAACAATTCACTTTGCATTAAACTAAATGCACTGGTTGATCCAACAAATCCACAACCAATTATTCCTACTTTTCTCATGTTTACCATATGTTTCTCCCTTCATTTCATCAATATGAATTTCATTTCAGAGTTACTAAGTCTCATCAAACGAATCATTTTAGATATATTCTTCATTAAAAATATGTTGATTAAGAACGTATTTCCTTTGAATCTAAAATGATTGTAAATGGTCCATCATTTATCAATTCTACTTTCATATCCGCGCCAAACTGTCCTGTCTGAACATTTTTGACTTGTTCCTTTGCTTTGCTAATAATATATTCATATAGTTTATTTGCAAATTCAGGTTCTCCTGCATTTATAAATGATGGTCTATTCCCTTTTTTGCAATTAGCGTATAAAGTAAATTGTGATATTAGCAACAAGCTTCCATCTACATCCTGCAATGATAAATTTGTCTTTCCTTTTATATCTTCAAAAATACGTAAGTTGAAAAGTTTAGAAAACATTTTATCTGCTATCTCTATCGTATCTTCATCGCAAATTCCAATAAAAACAACAAATCCTTTTTCAATCTTTCCAATCATATTTAAATCCACTTTTACATTTGCTGATAATACACGTTGAATTACAAACTTCATAGAACGTTCTCCTCATAGTAATTTAGCTGGAATCACTTTTGTTTCTATTAATAATAGATTTTATACAATTTATTATATATAATATCATAAAAATATTCAATAGCTTTTCGCACTTTTACACATATAGTATTAATATAAATTTATCAATAAAATTTGAGCATTTATACTATTTACGAAAAAAGTAACCTATATAAAAATATGAATGATATAAGAATACCATTCTATTTCTATTTCTATTTCTATTTCTATTTCTATTTCTATTTCTATTTCTATCACGATTATAACTTATACAAGAATCATACACTGCAATTTAAAAAAGTCGCTGTATCTTTTGCATTTTAACTTCTTTTATTTTTTCTTCAATTCTGGATTTGACAACAGCTGCTATATCGGGAGTCCTAAGCCCTTTATAATCTTCATAATACAATGGTTCTAAAAAATGCACCTGCGTTATAACTCGACCTATTTTAAAAGAATTAAATACTTTATAGGAATCAATGATGGCCACTGGAACAATCGGAACCTTAGCAACTACTGCAGCCTTAAAACTACCCGCTTTAAATTCTTTCATATGATTACGATTATTAAATTCATATCCACCTTCTGGAAAAAGAATATATTTTTTCCCATTCTTAACTTCCTTAGAAACAGAATGGATAATTTTCATAGCCTGCCTGACATCATTGATATCCATCCGTTTTCCCTTTAACAAATCAACAAATTCACTCACTAAAATTGTATTTGACTTTGATATATCCATTACCAGGGAACAAGGTCTTTCATGCGCAGTAATAATACCTAGCACATCGTATTTACCTTGATGATTTGGTGTCATTATATAGCCTGTATACTGCGGCAAATTTTCCATTCCAAAACTTTGGGTATCAATTTTTCCTGAATCCGTCATATAACGTATTACCTGCTTAGCAAAGTTATATCGCTCCTGCTCAGAATATTTATCATAATGATCTGCCATATAACGCATTTTTGTAATAATATATGGCGCCCGGAAAAGATTTGTAATAATTACATATATAAACCTAAACATAAACAGTCTCCTCTTCCTATATATTATATATAGAAATCGGAAAAAACACAATATTGGCATGCATTTCATTAAATCTAGTAAAAAAGCTGATAAATTACAAGGTGAGAGTTCCATTTGTAAAACGAAAAACCATCCCTTGTAAATGAGATTCATAAAAAGCTCTATAATTTGCTATATGAATTATAAGGTATGGTCAGGTAATGTCCTTCGTGTATTTTAGAGCTATCTAAATTATTAATATTTTTAATCTCACGAATATAAGATGAAATATCTTTAAAATCTTGTGTTTTATATTTTTGGGCAATGCTCCATAAAGACTCTCCTGATTCAATCTGAATGCTTTTGTAATATTTATAGTTCGTTCGTTCAGCAGCAGCATTTGCCTTTGATGAACTCATGAACGAGCTACCAAACCAGACTCCGAATATAAGAAGTAAGGAACATATAGCAATAAAAATAATGACTTTTTGCATCATGCAAATTGACTTTCTACTCATAAAACTTCCTCCTATGCAAACACTTGTTTGTATAAATTATATTTCAAGAACGTATGTTTGTCAATACATAAAATCGAACAAATTTTCGAGAATATATGTTTGCTTTTTTTGGCGATTTATGTTAAAATTTTTTTAACTACTAAGGAGGTATCGTCTATGTCATATGGTAAGATTAGCGATAAACAAAGAGAGATTTTAGAATATATTAAAGAAGAAATTCTGAGCAGAGGATATCCTCCTGCAGTTCGTGAAATATGCGAAGCCGTAAAGCTGAAATCCACATCGTCTGTCCATTCTCATCTTGAAACATTAGAGAAAAATGGATATATAAGAAGAGATCCAACAAAACCCCGTGCAATTGAAATTATTGATGATAATTTTAATCTAACACGTCGTGAAGTTGTTAATGTACCACTAATTGGAAAAGTTGCTGCAGGTCAGCCAATCTTAGCTGTTGAAAATATTGAGAACTATTTTCCTGTCCCTGCAGAATATATGCCAAACGAAGAATCTTTCATGTTGAAAGTAAAAGGCGATAGTATGATAAATGCAGGAATTTTTAATGGTGATAATATTCTTGTCAAAAAGCAAAGCATTGCTGAAAATGGAGAAATTGTTGTTGCTCTTGTAGATGATTCTGCTACAGTCAAAACCTATTATAAGGAAAATGGACATTTTAGATTACAACCGGAGAATGATAGTATGTCAGCCATTATTGTTGATGACTGTTCTATATTAGGTAAAGTATTTGGTGTTTTCCGTTTTTTTTAAATATAGCAGATGATTTATGCTATTTAACATATTCTTAACTATAAGATTGTCTGAAATTTAAAAAGGTAAAAAGCTCTAATTAAAAAAATGTGATATATAAAAATCAAAAAAGAGTTGTGATATACAACAACTCTTTTTTGATTAAAACTATAATGTATTCATTTTGCCTTGTCTTTCATTATAAGCGTAAACTTTCTTAGAAGAACAAAAAAATTAGATTTTCAACACTTTATCTATAAAACATTTATTTACTTCATAAGTAAAATGTAAACCTCATTTATCAATAGTTCTTTTTATAACTTTGAAATGTCAATATGTTTTCCATCTCTCCAGATTCTCTCTAAATCATAAAATAATCGATCTTCTTTTGAAAAAACATGGACAATAATATCATTATAATCCATTAAAATCCAACTAGAATTTGAATTTCCTTCAATTTGACGTACTTGAAATCCTGCTTTATATAATTCTTTATCAACAGCATCTCTCATCGCCTGAGTTTGGCTAGAATTTGTTCCATTTGCGATTATAAAATAATCAGCAATCGTTGAAACTCCTGCAATATCAAGTACCTGAATGTCTTCTGCTTTTTTATCTTCAAGTGCCTTAACAGCAGCTTTTACCATTTCTAATGACTGACTCATATATTTTCCTCTTTCCTTAAAAAATATTCATACGTTTCCTTGGTTATTATATCAATAGATTCTGATGTTTGCTCAAGATATTTTAATGTATCTTTTAATATAAGTAACATCGCTTCATCTAAATTTTCAAAGCTTACTTTTCGAATATGTGACAAATTTTGAGCTTTATCTCTACCTGGTTCAATGTAATCTGCAATATAAATAATTTCATCCAACATGCTCATATGCGGTTCTCCTGTTGTATGAACCTTTATCGCATGTAATATTGCTTCATCTTCGATTTGATACTTTTCTCTTGCAAGAAATGCACCCAATTTTGCATGAATCAGAAATGGACTGCTTTCTTCTGCCTGTGTTAATTCTATACTGTTTTTTTTACAAAGGGCCACTTTCTTATCATTTGGTATGCATTTGGCACAATCATGTAATAAACCAGCAAGCATTGCTTTTTCGATGTCCTGGCTGTGAGCCATTGCAAGACTCGCCGCTGTATACATAACACCTAATGTATGCTCATAACGACTTTTATCTAGTTCCTTTTTTAATTGCTTCATGATATCTTTTAAAATATCCTGCATAAAACAATTTGCCTCCATAGTACTAATATATTTTATGAATGTGTGAATAGAATTTTATTTATTCGAGCTGTACAATTCGTTTTTAAAAATAAATTCCAAAACCTGATCTGGTAATTGATATCGAGCAGAAACATGGTTTTCGATACGATCTCGTATATCATGAGAAGCAATTGAAAAATTTGGAGTATTTAAAATTTTAATATCTGCCTGAAAAAGCCTTTCCAATTGATCTATTTTAGAATTTAATATTTCATGATCAAAAAAATCCCGAACTGCAACAACAATTACTGCACTATCTGCTATACTCTGAGGTTCCACCCATTGTTCAAAATCAAACAAAGAATCCGCTCCCATTATAAAATAAAATTCTGTTTGCGGATACTTTTGCTTTAATTCCTGTATTGTAAGATATGTGTAACTATATGTTTTACGCTCTATTTCCATTTTTGATATTAAAAAATGTGGGTTATCCTTAATTGCAATTTTAACCATCTCATAACGAATATCCGCATCCGTAATTTGTTTTTTCTTTTTATGCGGTGGATTTCCAGCGGGTATAAAAAGAACATAATCCAAATTAAATTGTTGTGCAGCATTTTCTGCTATCATAAGATGACCATAATGTATAGGATCAAACGTTCCACCCATTATTCCAACTTTTTTTGCACCATTTATCATTGATTTACACTCTTTTCTAATAACTATTTATTTCGGTAATTCAATTTTGGGTTTCTTTGCCGGTTTATAGAATACCATTTTTTTACCAATAATCTGAACTACTTCTGAATGTGTTCTTTCAGCAATAATTTGTGCAATTACATTTGGTTCGTCTGCACAATTTTTCAATACACCTACTTTTATCAATTCTCTTTTTTCCAAAGATTCACTTATTGCTGTAATAATTTCAGGAGTCAAACTTGATTTTCCAATTTGAAAAATCGGCTCCATTGTGCTTGCGAGACTTTTGAGATATGAACGCTGTTTACTTGTCATTCAAACACTCCCTTTCTTTATTTATAGTAATCAAACTCAAGTTCATACATACGAACTGTGTCACCCTCCTGGATTCCACGTGATTCTAATTCAGCCAAAATTCCTTGTTCTTTTAAGAATTTCTGGAAAAATAAAAATCCCTTTTCTGAGTCTATATTCGTATATCCCAACATTTTTTCAATTCTTGGGCCTTCTACAATAAATGTAGCATCATCTGCGCGTGTAACCGTATAAGGTTCGTTTCCAAGGAATTTTGATGCTGGGAAAAATTCCTGTTCGTAGATAATCGGTGTGTCATCCATTTGCGAAAGCATATTATAAACATAATATAATAGTTCTTTTATGCCTTTTCCGCTTACAGCAGAAATCGGAAAAACTTTTACACCTTTTGGTTCAAATTCAGCTCTTAATTTATCCAGTACTTCATTTTCGTCTTCTATAACTGCATCCATTTTGTTTGCAGCAATTACCTGTGGTTTCTTTAATAAATCTGTATTAAAAGATTCCAATTCATGATTAATAGCATAAATATCCGCAATTGGGTCTCTACCTTCTGTTCCAGCTGCATCTACAACATGAATCATAACCTTGGTTCTTTCGATATGTTTTAAAAATTCATGACCTAACCCTATTCCTTCTGATGCACCTTCAATCAGACCAGGAATATCTGCAATTACAAATCCTTTTCCATCATCTAAATCAACCACTCCTAGAATAGGATTTAAAGTAGTAAAATGATAATTTGCAATTTTAGGGGTTGCATTTGTAACACGCGAAAGAAAGGTTGATTTTCCAACATTTGGGAAACCTACCAAACCTACATCAGCAATAACCTTTAATTCCAGACGAACATCAATTTCCATTGCTTCCTGACCAGGCTGAGCGTATTTTGGTGCCTGCATAGTAGCTGTTGCAAAATGCTGGTTGCCTTGTCCGCCCTTTCCTCCACGCAGGATTACTTGCTGTTTATTCGTTCCTGACATGTCAGCGATAACTTTATCAGTTACTGCATCACGGATGATTGTTCCGGCTGGTACTTTTAAAATCAGATTTTCACCGTTTTTCCCATGACAATTTCTCTGTCTGCCATCTTCACCATTCTCAGCACTGAATTTTCTTCTATGTCTATATTCATTTAAGGTATTAACACCCTCATCAACAACAAATACAACATCACCACCACGGCCTCCATCACCACCATCTGGTCCGCCGTTTGGAACGTATTTTTCTCTGCGGAAACTAACGTGCCCGTTCCCACCTTTTCCGGATTTTATGATAATTTTTGCACTATCGGCAAACATTGTTTTCTACCTCAATTCAAATTTTCAATAAATGTTAAAATGAGGCTGTTATATAATGTAACAGCCTCATAAAGTAATCTTATTCGTTTGTAGATACTGGATAAATGGAAGCTACTTTTTTGTCTCTTCCTTTTCTTTCGAATCTTAAAACTCCGTCAGTTAATGCGAATAAAGTATCATCGCCACCGATACCAACATTAGTACCTGGATGAATCTTTGTTCCACGCTGTCTGTATAAAATATTTCCAGCTTTTACAAATTGTCCGTCTGCTCTTTTTGCTCCAAGTCTTTTGGATTCAGAATCTCTACCGTTTTTAGTAGAGCCAACACCCTTTTTATGAGCAAAAAATTGAAGGTTCATATTTAACATGTTCCTACACCTCCTTGATGTTGAGACACAGATAACTGTTCCCATAATTTTGTTGTATTCCTTCTAAACCTAAAATCATGGCATCTATAAGCAATTTTCCAGAATTATCACACGTATTTTGAAAGCGAAACTGAATCATCCCTGTTTTTTCAACCGAATCAGCGATTGCTAAATTCTTTGTCAAATTTTCTATGGAATTAATCGTATTAATTACAAGTACAGAGACTCCTGCACAAATAATATCCTGTCCGCTGTTTGCATAACCTGCATGACCAATACAGTCAAATCCTATATAGACTTTTTCATGATTTTTGTAAATCGTTACTTTAATCATAACAATTACCTATCAATTAGCCATTAATTTTTTCGATTTTAACTTTAGTAAATGCTTGTCTGTGACCGTTTTTCTTATGATATCCAGTCTTTCTTTTATACTTATAAACGATAACTTTTCTGCTTTTGCCTTCTTTAACGACTGAAGCCGTTACTGAAGCATTTGCTAATGTTGGGTCTCCAACAACTAATTTACCATCGTTTACAGCTAAAACCTGATCAAATGTAACAGTTTCTCCAGCTTCAACGCCAAGTTTTTCAATGGTAATGATATCGCCTTCAGCTACTTTGTACTGTTTACCACCTGTTGCTATAATTGCGTACATATGGCACACCTCCTATTTATCATTACTCGCCAGTTACGGTGCTAAATAATAGACTTATAACCTCACTGTGCGGCATACTGTTATATACTATCATATAAGACTCTATTCGTCAATATTTTTTTGCGTATATATTTGCTCAATTAGTGACTTTTTCACTTTTTTTCTGGTTAATTCCACAAGACCTAGTTTTGTAATATCAATTAACTGCGTAGGTATTTTATCTTTTTTACATAAGTTGGACATTTCTTCCATTAACTTTATTTCATATTCCGGATTATCCATGCTGATAAAGTCAATAATACAAATCCCAGAAATATTTCTCAGACGAAGCTGTGCTGCTATTTCCTTTGCAGCCTCTATATTTATCTTGAAATGATTTTCCTGTGCAGATTTTTTTGCAATGTTTTTCCCACTGTTGACATCAATAACTGTTAAAGCCTCTGTCTGTTCAATAACCAGATACGCTCCAGATTTTAGCCAGACATTTTTTTTCAAAGCACATTCTAATTGTTTTTCAATATTGTACATTTTTACAAGCGAAAAATTATCATCCTCATAAAATCTAATTTTACTCAGCAGGAAATCCTCTGTCTTAGATTGTTTCAAATAGTTTACAAATGATTCAAAAATTTCTATATCATCTGTGACAATTTCATCTAAATCTTTCCAGTCTAAATCCTTCAAAAGCTTCATTTCATCTCTGGGCGCTTCATATAGACAGGTAAATGTTACTCTGTTTTTAGCATAAGTAACGGTTTCCTGATATAAATGTTCTAATTGCGATAATTCATTAAAAATGCTCTCATCAGAAGCATCCTTTGCATTTGTACGAATAATAATTCCATATTCATTTAAAGATTGATTTGACAATAATGTTTTAAATCTGGTTCTGGATTCCTTACCAATTTTTGATGAAATCCCTAACGTATGATTCTCAGAGGTTAGAACAAGATATTTTCCAGTAAAATTCAAGTTCGTTGATAATACTGGATCTTTTGTTTTAATTGGATCCTTTGCTACTTGAACCAGCAGTTCATCTCCTATAGATAATGGTTTTTTACCATTCTTTTTTATAAATACTGGAGATTTATAATCCTCAAGGGAATAAAAACCTTTTTTCCCATTTCCTATGTCGATGAAAGCCGCGTTTACATTTTTCACTATGTTTTGAACTCTTCCTATATATATATTTCCCAAAATTGACTCATCAGAAGATTTCTTGCAATTAATTTCAACCATTTTATTGTCTTCAAATAAACATGTCACAAGATAAGGTTCGTCGTCTAATGTGACATTTTTTATTTGTAAATGCTGTTTTGATATAATCAGCTTTTTAGGATTCAATATCTTCGCCTGCACTTCCTAAAGGAACTAAATTATTTAAAATACTTTGCACATCCGTTTGTTCTATTTCTTCTTTATTCATATATGCTTCTAATCGCCTTACATGAAAATCTGATTCTACATAAGGAAGTTCTAAATAATCAAAAAATGCTTCCAGGACTAATTCCGGTTTTATATTATCCATACTTCCTGTACATACTTTTAAGTAAAAAATGATATCAGGATTTTCTTTTTCTATGCGAAAATCATAAACCAATTTTTTTAAATCAATTATTTTCTCACTTTTTTTTGTTTTCTTTGTAATTAGAACTTCGGATGGTTTTACAAAAAATTCACTTAACTTTTCTTCCCACTGTGCTAAATTTAAAGGATAAGAATTCATATCTTTTAAGATTACTTTGTAATCAGCTGCTGCTACAATAGACATTGCAGTTTTCGCATTCTCTGGCAAACATTTAAATTCTATGATTTCCATTCCGTCAACCATTTCTCTGTTTAGGTTTTCAATTGATTCAGTGGAGGATTTTGTACTATGTACTTCGATGTCAAAATATTCTCCATCACTCTCAAGACCTACCCCTAATGGTGCTGCAAAGGACATGATCTGATGAGGTGAATAACCTTCCGAATATGCAATATCTATTTCAGCTCGGCGAATTGCTTTTTGAAAATAGCGCATAATATCAAGATGTCCTATAAATTTCATAATTCCATATTTTCGAAATTTAATTCTTATCTTCAAAGCAGACACCTCCTTTATAATTTAAAGCTCCACATCCAGAGCACTGCATTCTACAGTTTGGTGTTACTTTCTCCGTCATTGCTGTGTCCCATTCCTTTTTTAAGAATTCTTTTGTAACACCACAAAAAATGAAATCCCATGGGAGAATTTCTTCAAAGGAACGTTCCCTTTTTGTATAAAATTCTGTATCGAAATTCAATTCAGCAAAGGTTTTTTTCCATTTGGCTAAATCAAAAAATTCTGTCCATGCATCAAAAACACATCCATTTTCATATGCTTTTAATAACACATCTCCCAATCGTCTGTCTCCTCTGGCAAAAAGTCCTTCTAAAACAGTTACATGTGCTTCATGATAAATGTAACGAATGCTTTTTTTGTTTATTTGTTCCTTCAGTTCATTATTTACTATTTTGGCAAAAGAAATATATTCTTCTGGATCATACATTTTCACCCATTGAAACGGAGTAAATGGTTTTGGAACAAAAAACGAAGTACTCATCGTTATCTGACATTTTCCATTTCTTTGTTCTTTTGGGATTTCATAATAGCGTGTAGCAATACGATTTGCTAACTGTGGGATTGCTTTCCTGTCTTCTTCCTCTTCGGAAGGTAGTCCAAGCATAAAATATAGTTTGACCTTTTGCCATCCACCATCAAAAGCCTGCCCAGATCCATTTATAATGTCTTCCTCTGTCAAACCTTTATTAATAACGTCACGTAATCGCTGCGAACCTGCTTCTGGCGCAAATGTCAAACTGCTTTTTCGAATATCCTGTACTTTGCTCATGACATCTAATGAAAATGCGTCTATCCGTAAAGACGGAAGTGAAATGTTAACTCCTTTTTCTTTGAAGTTGTCAATCAAAAATGTGACCAATTCTTCTAAGTGAGTGTAATCACTTGAACTTAAGGAACTTAAAGATATTTCGTCCTGTCCTGTATTCTTTAGTAATGTATATGCATGTTCCTTTAATACATCAATATCCTTTTCTCTATTTGGACGGTAAATCATTCCAGCCTGGCAAAAACGACAGCCTCGAATACAGCCTCGTTGAATTTCAAGCACGACTCTGTCCTGTGTCACTCTAATGAATGGAACAATCGGTTTTTGTGGATAAGTTGCATTTGAGAAATCCATAACAACCTGCTTTTCAATGGTCATTGGAATATCATCATAAATAGCGGTTCTGTCTTCTATTGTACCGTCAGGCTGATATATCACTTTATAAAGTGATGGTACATAAATACCCGGTATTTTGGCAGCTTCATGAAGAAAATCTTCTCTTGAATGACTTGATGGTTTCCATTTTTTATATAATTCAAGTAATTCATCGTATCGAATTTCACCTTCTCCTATGTAAAACAAATCAAAGAAATCTGCAATTGGCTCTGGATTATAAGTACATGGTCCTCCTCCAATTATAAATGGATGGTTTCGTTCTCTTTCAACTGTTTTCATTGGAATCTGTGATAAATCTAAAATCTGCAATATATTTGTGTAACACATTTCATATTGAATTGTAATACCAATAAAATCAAATTTATTCAATGGATCCTGAGACTCTAATCCGAATAACGGTATGTTCTTTTCTTTCATGATTTGTTGTAAATCAGGCCATGGAGAAAATACTCTTTCACAATACACATCATCTTTTTTATTAAACATATCATATAGAATCTGCATACCAAGATGTGACATGCCTATTTCGTATACATCAGGAAAGCACATTGCAAAGCGGATTGCCATTTTATCTGGATCTTTTTTCACCATATTTAGTTCATTTCCTATGTATCTTGCAGGTTTATCGATGGTAAGTAAAATTTCATCTGATAAAGCTAATTTTGTACTCATTTTCTACCTCAATTCTTTTTCTTCCTTTTATTAATGGGATAGTCATTTTTTTACATACTTTAATATCATAGCATATTTCCTTACGTTTGTATAATAAATTATGCACATAAAAAACTGACTAGAAATTTTCTAGTTTAAGTTTTGAATATGTAAAAATCTTGAACTATATGTATTCTTTTTTAGATGCGAATGAGTTTACATAATATTTTTATGTAAACTCATTCATCTTAAGTAGATAATAATTTAAATGTTAACTTTATTCATGTTTGGGTTGATTTTCTTGTATTGACTTGTTTGTATTGACTTGTTTGTATTGACTTGTTTGTATTGACTTGTTTGTATTGACTTGTTTGTATTGACTTGTTTGTATTGACTTATTTGCATTCCCTATCGTTGTGCTAATTCCTGTGTGATTTCTTCCCATGTAACACCCTTCTCTACCATTAGAACCATTACATGATATAGGAAATCCGATATTTCATATTTAATTTCTTCTGGATCAGGATTCTTTGCTGCAATAACAATCTCCGTACATTCTTCACCACATTTTTTTAATATCTTATCCAGTCCTTTATCAAAAAGATAATTTGTATAAGAACCTTCTTTCGGATTTTCTTTTCTATCTGCAATTACATTGTAAACACTTTCAAATACTTTTAAAGGATTTTTTTCAATATATTCTTTTTTTATGATTTCATTAAAAAAGCAGGATTGCTGCCCTGTATGACAGGCAGGTCCAACCTGAGATACTTTTGCAAGAATTGTGTCATAGTCACAATCTGCTGTTAATGATTTCACATATTGCAAATGTCCAGAGGTAACGCCCTTTGTCCATAATTCTTTTCTGCTTCTGCTAAAATACGTCATTTTTCCAATCTGAATGGTTGTCTCATAGGCCTCTTCATTCATATATGCAACCATCAAAACTTCATTGGTTTTATAGTCCTGTACGACAACTGGAATCAATCCATCTGAATTTGTTTTTAGATCAGACCATTTTAAGAACGGCTCAAAATTATCCATTTTTACACCTTCTTTAGAGAATTTTGTTTTTAGCATCATGACATCTGTATCAATATTATTGATAAAAGCTCCCATAATACCACGTATATTTGGTCTTTTAAGTACTTTAATCATTTCAGAAAAATTACAGTTCTCATCATTCATCTCCATAATGTATGGTAAATCAGTCATATTTTCAACTGTGTCACGCATTTCACTATTCATAACTAAAAGCTCGTGATAAATTTCGGACATCTCATCTTTATGCTTAAATAAATAATCAATATTTGTGATGGAAAGAAGAATTTTTTCTTTGCCAAAACGCTTACTTGCTTCTATTGCAAGTTCTGTTGATAGTGTTTTAGAACCATTTAAAATAACTTGTTTACAACCTGCATAAAGAAGTTTTTTGATATCCTCCAGTCGATTGATATTTCCACCCGCACTAACTGATATTTCTACATTTCGATTCAAATTTTTAATTGTATGTATATTCTTTTCATGCTCATGATCTTCATTAGATAGATCAAAAATTATAATTTTATCAATTCCACTGTCATTATATATTTTGGCAATTGTAAAAATATCGCCGACTACAGTATCATCTTCTGGAGATTTTACTGCTTGTCCATTCTTTAAGTACATTGTTGCTACAATGTTTTTATATTCTTTCATAGGCTTACAAACTACCTTTCGTTGATAAAACATCTTGAATTCTTGGATCTATGGTGCTTGCTTCATCCAGCGCTCTTGCAAATGCTTTAAACATTGCTTCAATCTTATGGTGATCATTTTCACCCGATAAAAGTTTTATATGAAGATTCATCCCCGTAGCGTATGATATTGCATAAAAAAATTCTTTCACCATTTCTGTATCCAGATAACCTACTTTATCAGAACGGAATTCTCCTTCAAATGATAAATATGGTCTTCCGGATAAATCAATTGCACACAGTACCAGCGTCTCATCCATTGGTAACATGCAGCTTCCAAAACGTTTGATTCCTTTTTTCGTTCCCAGTGCTTCTTTGATTGCATTTCCAAGCACAATACCTGTATCTTCGATTGTGTGATGAGAATCGACATTAAGATCTCCGATCACTTTCACATCCAAGTCAAAAAATCCATGTTTCGAAAATCCAGCCAGCATATGGTCAAAAAAACCAATGCCTGTATCAATTGCAGAAACTCCTGTTCCATCGATGGAAAAAGATACTGCAATGTCTGTTTCTTTGGTTATTCGATTTATTTGCGCACTTCGTTCCACAATTACCCACCCCTTATATTTTATTCTTCAAATCTTACTTTAATAGAATTTGCATGCGCCGTCAACTGTTCGCTTTCTGCAAATTGAATAATATCTTTATAAACGGCCTGTAATGCTTCCTTAGAATAGGATATAACACTTGATTTTTTTATAAATGCATCCACAGATAAAGGTGAGAAAAATTTTGCAGTTCCATTGGTTGGTAATACATGATTTGGGCCGGCAAAATAATCTCCTAACGGTTCACTGGAGTATTCTCCCAGAAAAATTGCACCTGCATTTTTAATCTTTGTCATTGTTTCAAAAGGATTTTTTGTGATAAGTTCTAAATGTTCTGGTGCGATTTCATTTGCTGCCGCAATTGCAGTTTCCATGGAATCCGCAATTAATATGTATCCAAAATTATCTAAAGATTTTTGGATAATTTCTTTTCTTGATAATATATTTGTAAAATAATCCACTTGCTTTGATACTTCTTCTGCTACTTTTTCACTTGTTGTAATCAAAATTGCAGAAGCTAATTCATCGTGTTCTGCCTGTGAAAGTAAATCAGCTGCAACATATTTCGGATTTGCCGACTCATCTGCTAATACAAGGATTTCACTTGGACCAGCAATGGAATCAATACTAACAAAACCAAATACGGCCTTTTTAGCTAAAGCTACATAAATATTTCCCGGTCCAACTATTTTATCTACTTTTGGAATCGACTCTGTTCCAAATGCCAATGCCGCAATTGCCTGCGCTCCACCAACTTTATAAATTTTGTCAACACCGGCTTCCCTTGCGGCTACAAGAGTTGAACCATTTACTTTCCCATTTTTATCTGGTGGCGTTGTCATGATGATTTCTTCAACACCGGCTACTTTGGCTGGCACTACATTCATCAGCACTGATGACGGATACACAGCTTTCCCTCCTGGTACATATACACCTGCTCGTGTTACAGCCGTTATTTTTTGTCCGAGTATAATTCCTTCTTTACTAGAATCAAACCAGCTGTTTTGTAATTGCTTTTCATGATAAGATTTAATATTTACCAGTGATTTTCGGATTACCTCCAAAAGCTTTGGGTCTATATTTTTATAAGCCTCATCAATTTCTTCTTTTGTTACTAAAATAGAGTCTTTTGTAATATCTGCGCCATCAAACATTTTTGTGTATTCAAAAAGTGCGGCATCTTTTTCTTTTCTTACCTTTGAAATAATATCAAAAACTTTTCCTTCAAATTCACTATAATTATTTGGACTTCTCTTTAACAAATCTTCTAATATATGATTGGTGCTTTCATCTGTTAAGCGTACAATTCTCATAAAATCTCCTTCCTTCATTTCGGATTTTTTGATTTCCTCTGATTATATGATACTAAAATTGAATTAGTTATTTTTTACTACTTTTTTCAAATCCATAATCAACTTCATAATTCTTTCATGTTCCATTTTCATGCTTACCTGATTTACAACCATTCGAGCTGATAAAGGACAAATTTCTTCCAAAATAGTCAACCCATTTTCTTTTAATGTAGATCCAGTTTCTACGATGTCGCAAATCACTTCTGATAATCCTACAATTGGCGCCAGCTCAATGGAACCATTTAACTTTATGATTTCAATTGTCTGGTATTTTTTATTATAAAAGTAATCTTTTGCTATTCTGGGGTACTTTGTTGCAACGCGTATCTGCTCGTGATGCTGTAGTAGCTGTGCAGCTTCTTTTGGACCGCAAACACACATTGTGCATTTCCCAAATCCCAAGTCCAAAACTTCATATATATTACGTGCTTCTTCAAGTATCGTATCTTTTCCAACAACTCCAATATCTGCAGCACCATATTCTACATAGGTTGGAACATCCGGTCCCTTTGCAAGAAAAAAGCGTAGTTTATATTCTTCGTTTACAAAAATAAGTTTTCTTGTGTTCTTATCTTTCATTTCTTCACAGGTAATACCTATTTTTTCTAATATATCCAGCGTTTGATTTGCAAGTCTTCCTTTGGTAAGTGCAAATGTTAAATATCTCATTTCATCCATGTTTCGTCTCCTATCATAAATGTCACTTGATTTCTTCTGTTTCGCATCGCATATGCTTTATAATCTTCTTTTGTTTTTCCTTGTTCAAGCAAAAGAAGTTCTATGAAATTTCCATGTTCTCTTTGTTCCCTGGCATATAAAATAGCTTCCTGCTGCCTGCCTGTATCAAATATAACCAATTCTGTATCATTTGTCATCGTTGCTTCAATTTTTTGACGCGATAATGCTGCTAAGAGTTGATCAATTACAACTGCAAAACCAATGGAAGGCGATTTCTTCCCAAAATAGGACAAGAGTTCATCATATCTTCCACCTTTTACGATTGGCTCCCCTGTTCCCAGTGTATATCCAGAAAAAATGATACCCGTATAATAACGGTAGCTGCTTATTACGCTTAACTCATAAGAAACATAAGAATCTACATTATACATTTTTAAGATTTTATCCAGATTTTCCAATCGTACAATGGATGCAAATATTTTTCCATATTGACCGGAAAGTACTTTAATTGTTTCCAACTCTTCTGCCGAATTAAAGAAATCTCCAATCATGCCAAAAATCTGTTTTAAATCTTTATCCATAGACAAAGGTTCTACAAATTCTTCTACACCAAAAAAGTTCTTATTAGAAATTAAATTTCTTAATTCTTCTTCCTCGTCATCACTTAATCCTGCTGCTTCCATAAGACCTTTTAAAAAATCAGCATGTCCTATACTAATTTGAAATTCTTTTAAGCCAGATGCTTTTAAACAGTCAACTGCCATGGAAATAATCTCTGCATCTGAACTTACATCACTATCGCCAATTAATTCTGCACCCAATTGTGTGTTTTCTTTCAATCGTCCCTGATAACTATTGTTATTGATAAATGTATTTCCCATATAGCATAGACGAATTGGCAAGTCTTCTTCTAAATAGTATTTGACGGCACATCGAGCAATGGATGGTGTGATATCCGGGCGAAGAACCAGCGTATTGCCTTCTCTGTCAAAAAATTTATATAAATCTTTCGATGGAATTGTTCCTATTTCCTGATTGAAAATATCAAAAAATTCAAAAGTTGGAGTTTGAATTGAATGATATCCATAGGTTTTTAATATTTTATGCAAATGCTCCTGCAAAATCAGCTTTTTTTCACATTCATCATTGTAAATATCTCTAACACCTTCTGGTGTATGCAATAGTTGTCGTTTCATCATTTCCTCCAATTCATTCGCTTTAGTGTGCTACCGTGCTACCATGCTAAATTATTGTTTTATTATAACATGCAATAGGCAAAAGTCAATCCCTTAAGTTTATGTCTTTTTGAAGCATATCCAAGTATGGGATAAAGAATCCACTACTCATAGGCATGAAAAAACGTTCGTCCAATTCATCATATCGAAAGCTTTTTCTTCCGCCATCTTTACTTCGATTCCAATATATCATAAGTTCTTCAAGTCTCAAATAATAAAAGGTATTCTTATCGCTAAATGATAGTAAAAAGAAAGAAATACCTCCCTGCTTTTCAAAATTCTGCATGAAAATGACCTGATGTTCATGGATGTTTTGAAGCGGGAAGGTGTTTGTATTGCATTCTTTTGCATCAAAGCAGACAGGTATCCCTTGCACTGCTCCAATGTAATCTACGGTACTTTTTTGGTCAAAATACGCTAATGTAATATGTCTTGAAGTTTTATCTATGGATATCGGAGTAATTGGCGTTGGGATTTTTTGAATCAATGCAAGAGCATTGGTTGCATATTTTTCATTCGTTTGATTAATCATCTCTTCTAAAGTTGATCCTCTTAATCCTCTCGAATTCCAGGTTGCCATAATTTTCTCCTATCAGTTTTTTTGTTTCATATTCTTTAACTCTGATTGTTTTAACACTTATTCATTTTTGATTCTATTCGAATTCCATTTATTTTTTTCAGATATTGCGCTAATATGTTTGCACAACTTTATCAAATATTTCTGGGTAATCTACCATATACTGACGTCCGTCTGGGAAAATCATTTTATAGGCATGCAAAAGCTGGTACTGGATTTTCAAATTTTTCTGAAGTGCTTTATTCCATTTTGCATCTCCATATTTTTGATCTCCGGCAATTGGATGACCAATGGAAGCTAAGTGTGCCCGAATCTGATGAGAACGACCTGTAATCAAATGAACTTCCAATAAAGTTGCATTTGTACCAACTTTAATCGGTCTATATGCCGTTTTAATATATTTGGAATCTTTTACTTCATTTTCTAATATTTTAACCTGATTCTTTTTCTCATCTTTCCAAAGATATCCTTCGATTTCAGAGGGCGATTCGATTTTTCCCTGTACTACACAGCGATAATACTTTTTTAGCGATCTGTCTTTCAGCAACAAAGACATTTCCTGCAAGCCTTTTAGAGATTTCCCTGCAATTAAAAGTCCTGATGTATTTCTATCTAACCGATTGCAGATAGATGGTCGAAACGTCATAAGCTGACTTTCATCAATCTCACCTTTTCTTATTAAATATTCTAAAATATATTCATTTGCAGAAATATCTGTAGGGGCTGCTTTTTGTGAAAGCATTCCGGCTGGTTTATTTATGATAAGAATATCTTTGTCTTCATATACAATATCTAGTGTTGTTTGAATCACAGCATTATTTTTAAAAGATCCTTTTTTGATTTTTGTAAGGTCTAAACTCTCTTGCCAAATATCTGTGGAACCTACAAATTTTTCAAATGTTTCATCTGCTAAAAACAATGTGATTTTATCTTTTTCCAGCAACTTCTCATTTCCATCTGATTTATTGCCATTTAGAACAATATTTTTCTTTCGAAGCATTTTATAAATAAAGCTATTCGAAGCCTCCTTTAGGAGCTTATGCAGGTATTTATCCATACGCTGCCCAGCTTCATTAGGCCCAATATAAAATTCTTTCATGCATTTTCACTTTCTTTATTTTTTCTTATGAACATTTCGTATGGATTTCTTTTTTGACTTTTCTGCGGAACTGTTTTTTGTAGCAGTATCTTTCCATGTACTGGTCTTTGAAGAGATGCTTTTCTTTGTTCCACTTGAATTATCACTTTTTCCAGCAAATTCTTTTACATTCTTTTTCCCGGCATATGCTTTTGGGGTCGTTTTTTTAGAATGATAATTTGCACTGGAAGCTTCTCCATTATTCAAAAATCGTTTGTCCTGCTTTGGTTTGATCAAGCATCGTTTTTCAAACCCGATCAAATCTTCTCGTCCTGCTTTCTCAAGAGCTTCATATACAAGAAAATAATTCTTTGGATTTCTGTATTGAATCAAGGCTCTTTGCATTGCTTTTTCATGCGGATCTTTTGCAACATATACCGGTTCCATGGTTCTTGGATCTAATCCGGTATAATACATGCAGGTTGAAATTGTTCCAGGTGTTGGATAGAAATCCTGTACCTGTTCTGGCATATATCCAAAGCTTCGTAAAAATTCAGCAAGTTCTATGGCTTCTTTTAATGTTGAACCTGGATGAGAAGACATTAAATATGGAACCAAATACTGTTCTTTCTCTAATTTTTCATTTTCTTTTTTATATGCACTTACAAAACCATTGTAAATTTCAACGGTTGGTTTTCCCATTTTTTCCAAAACAACATTAGAAATATGTTCTGGTGCCACTTTTAGCTGACCGCTGATATGATGCTCACACAATTCATGTAAAAAAGTTTTATCTTTATCTGCCATTAAATAGTCAAAACGAATTCCTGAACGGACAAAAACCTTTTTTACTTTTGGTAATTCTCTTAATTTTCGAAGTAGCTTCAAATAGTCTGCATGGTCTACATTTAAATTTTTACAAGGTTTTGGAAATAAACATTGTCTCTCTTTACATGCGCCTTTTGTAAGTTGCTTTTTGCAGGCTGGTGCCCTAAAATTAGCTGTAGGACCTCCAACATCATGTATATAGCCTTTGAACTCTTTATCTTCAATAATCTGTTTTGCTTCATCTACAATTGATTCATGACTTCTTGTTTGAATAATTCTTCCCTGATGAAAGGTAAGAGCACAAAAATTACATCCTCCGTAACATCCTCTATTACTGATCAATGAAAACTTCACTTCCGATATTGCTGGTACTCCGCCTGCTTCTTCATAAGAAGGATGATATGTTCTCATAAAAGGAAGTGCATAAACGTCATCCATATCCTGTTGACTTAGTGGCTTACTTGGAGGATTTTGTACTACAAATAAAGCTTTATCATACGTTTCATACAGCCTTCGAGCAACAAAGGGATCTGTATTCTGATACTGGGCATAAAAACTTTTTGCATATTCTTTTTTATCTGATAAAATAGTTTCAAACGAAGGTAATTCAATCGCATCTGCAATATCCTGTTTATTTCTGGTTTTAAATACCGTTCCATCTATAAATGTAATATCCTTTATTGCAATTCCGCTATTTAGTGCATCTGCAGCTTCTACAATATTGCGCTCTCCCATTCCGTACAAAAGCAAATCAGCACCAGAATCTAAAAGAATAGACCTTTTTAGTTTATCAGACCAATAATCATAGTGCCCAAGTCTTCGTAAACTCGCTTCAATTCCTCCAATAAGTATCGGAGTATGCTTATATGTCTGACGAATTAGATTACAGTATACGACCGTTGCATAATCTGGTCTTTTTCCCATAATGCCACCTGGGGTAAAAGAATCCTGTTTTCTTCGATGTTTGGATACAGAAAAATGATTTACCATAGAATCCATATTTCCGCCCGTTACAAGAAATCCAAGTCTTGGTTCTCCGAGGATACCAATGCTATTTTTATCTTTATAATCCGGTTGGGAAATAATACCTACTGTGTAGCCATTTGCCTGCAAAACTCTGCTGATAATTGCATGTCCAAAAGATGGATGGTCTACATACGCATCTCCAATAACATAGACAAAATCTAACTGTTCAATGTTTTGTTCTAATAAATCTTCTTTTGAAATTGGTAAAAATCCATTTGTCATTTTAAAACCTCATATGTTTCATTCAATACCTGATCATAGGAATTGATATAATAATCTGCCAGAGTTCTTTTTTTATCAACTAAATCGGCAGAGTACTCATCTTCAACAGCACACACAGTCATTCCTGCCGATTTTCCTGCTGTAATTCCATTTGGGATATCTTCAAATACAAGACATTCTATTGGTTGAATACTTAATTTCTTAGCTGCTGTTAAAAATACATCTGGTGCTGGTTTTCCTTTTTTCACATCATCTGACGTTAAAAAGCAATCAATATAACGTGCTAAGTTATGTGCCTGGCTAACTGCTTCTAATAAAAATCTGGAATTACTTGTAGCAATACCTGTTTTTATATTTGCACTTTTCAAATATTCTAAAAAATTCTTTGCACCAGGTTTTAATGGGACTTCGTATCTATATTTTTCCAGAGCCATGTGATTTAAATTTTTTTCTAATTGTTCCAAAGGCTCTGCCAACTGAAATTTATTTTTAAAATAACGAACTGTTTCGGAAAAACTCATACCTTCAATTTCTTCCTGCAATTTTTCCGGGTATGGAATATTTCGTTTCTCCAGAAATTCAATATCAATACTTTTCCACATCCACATAGAATCAACTAATGTTCCATCTAAATCAAATATAACGGCCTTTTTTTGTTTTAACATAGCTTATATAATCCTTTCAATTGAGCTATCTCATCATCTGTTAAAGGTCTGTAGTTTCCAGTTTCCAGAGTTTCATCTAATTTTAATGGTCCCATTGATATCCTTTTTAAAAATAAAACTTCTTTCTCAACTGCTTCAAACATTCTTTTTACCTGATGATATTTTCCTTCAGTTAACGTAACCTCTATTTCTGATATTTCATCTGAAGACAAAATATTTAAAAGCGCAGGGAGCGTTTTCTCATCTTCTCCAATATTCAGCCCCTCTTTAAATAATGCGATGTCTTCTGGGGTTACGTAACCTTTTATTTTGGCATAATATGTTTTATCCACATGTTTTTTTGGAGACAATAACTGATGTGCTAAATTCCCATCATTTGTAATAAGCAGTAGTCCTTCTGTATCCATATCCAACCGACCTACTGGGAAGAGATCTTTTCGCCTTTTTTCTATTATAAGGTCTACTACTGTTTGATGTAAAGAATCTTCTGTTGCAGAAACAACGCCTTGTGGCTTGTTTAACAAATAATACTCATAATCTGCATATAAAATTCTTTTGCCCATGTAACAGACAATATCTTTTTGTGGATCAATTTTTATATCCGGTTGATTTATAATTTCACCATTTATGGTGCAAATTCCTTTTTTTAAATCCTTTTTTATTTCTGTTCTAGTGCCAAAATCCATTTCAGCCAAAAATTTATCTATTCGATATAATGCCATAATTTCCTCATTTACAGTATAGTTGTGATTTTGTTAATTTAAAAAACTATTATAGTTTATATTATAATACATAGTTCCATAAATAGAATTTCTATTTAAAATTAATCGTAAAAAAACGACATCATGTAGTAAAACACGGATGCCGTTTTATCTGATAATCCTTCGTTTAGGATAACATGTCTGTTGAAATCTGTCCAAAAGATTCTTTTACCTGCGAAGAATCAGACATTTCCTCTATTTCTTCTGCAAAATCATCCTGTGGCATTAATTCAGCTCTGTTTGCTCTTACAATGTTAAGACACTCCTGTAAAGAATTGTCAAATCCTTCATATCTTTCTTTTGCAATTCCCATTGAGTGCGAAATGATTTCTTCTGTACTGCGAAGCAAATCATCTGTATATGTAATTGCACTGACACGAATGCTATTTGCATCATTGGTAGCATTATCTAAAATCTCCTGCGCCTGCTTCGTTGCAATCATAACAACTTCATTGGCCTGTGCATATGCCTGCTGCATAATTTGATGTTCACTTATTAATTCTGTAGTCTGGATTTGCGCCTGCGCAATAATTGAATCCGCTTTTGCCTGCGCATCAGCCATAATAGCTTCCTTATTACTAATGATTTTTTGATATCTTTTTATTTCTTCCGGAGTTTTCATTCTAAGCTCCGCTAAAAGCTCTTCCAGTTCCTCTTTGTTTACAAGAATTTTTGTACTGGATAACGGTTGATACTTGCAACCATCGATATATTCTTCAATTTCTTCAATGATTTGTTCAATTCTGCTACTCATATCCACCTCTCCTTTATTTTATTATGTTATATTTTGTATATATTCTATTTACGATTTGCTCTGGTACAAAATTTGAAATATCGCCCCCATAAGAAGCAATTTCTTTTACAATTGTGGAACTCAAATATGCATATTCTAAATTAGAAGTTAAAAATATGGTATCCACATCTGAACTCACTTTATGATTTGTCTGAGCTATTTGTAGTTCATACTCAAAATCCGTAACAGCCCTAAGCCCTCTGACAATAATTGATGCATCAATTTCTTTCATATGATTCACGAGTAATCCTTCAAATGAGGTAACTGTTACATTTTTCATATTAGCGGTCATCTCTTTTATCATACTAACACGTTCATCTATAGAAAACAACGAGTTTTTTGCGCTGTTATTTAAAACCCCCACAACCAATTCATCGAATATATTTGCAGAACGTTCGATGATGTCAAGATGTCCTTTAGTAACAGGATCAAAACTTCCAGGATAAATTGCTTTTTTCATTTTTCTTCTCCAATTAATTTAGTCTCAATTCATTATTCTTGAATTTTTTCGATAAAAACATGTTTATTTGTTTTATATTTTTTTTCTTTTAAAATATGAAATCCATAATCTTCTACATAATCAAAATCTGTCTTTAAATCAGCTTCTATAATAAGTAGTGTTGATGGTTTCAGTAAAGATGATTTATCAAGAAAACGTAAAACTTCCTTCTCGAGATCACACTCATAAGGAGGATCCATAAAAATAATATCAAATTGATATTTACCTTCTAATGTTCTCATCCCAGAAATAGCATCTGTATTTAATACCCGACATTTCTCCTGAAACTTTGTAAAATAAATATTATCCTGTATACAGGTTACTACTTTTGGTGCTTTTTCAACAAAGAATACATAACTTGCACCTCTACTCAATGCCTCAATTCCCATTTGTCCGCTTCCAGCAAATAAATCTAAAAAATAACAATCTGGTATTTCGTTTTGTATCATATTAAAAAGTGTTTCTTTAATACGATCTGTTGTTGGACGCGTATCCATTCCTTCAATCGTTTTGAGTGGAAGGCTTCTTGCCGTACCTGCGATAACTCTCATTTTTCTACCTCATCTAAGATAACTTCCTTTGCAAGCTTTAAAGCTTCTTCTACTGTCTGTTCGCGTACAGACATTCTGTCGCCATCAAATATAAATTTTCTGGATGTTGCTTCTCCTTTAAAGAAGCATCCGATATAAACCAATCCCACTGGCTGTGTTTCATTGCCGCCATCAGGACCAGCTATACCTGTTGCAGAAATGCAAATATCTGTCTTTGCAGCTGCCGCACCACCGATTGCCATTGCCTTTGCAGTTGGTGCACTTACAACCGTAAATATATCTATAATTTCAGGGTCAACTCCAAGTAGCTTTATTTTTGCTTCATCTGAATATGTTACATATGCTTCCTTTAAAAATTCTGATACACCAGAAACATTAATTAATGTTGCTGATATTAAGCCTCCCGTACAGGATTCCGCTGTTGTGATTGTTAAATCATACTTTTTTAATAATGAAACAACCTCTTCTTCCAGTGTCATTTATTTTTGCTCCTTTAAAACCTCTTTATTTCTTACAATATAATCAATCAGAGAAATAACAGTAAGAATAAGCGCTATATAAATCAGAACCTGTCCCAATACATAAAACACTGTTCCTGGTAAATCTAAAATTAAAACGATTACCATTAACATCTGAAAAGTCGTTTTAAATTTACCCCAGTATCCAGCTGCAATAACGATACCATTATCCGATGCGATCAATCGAAATCCACTGATTATAAACTCTCGACTGATTATAATCACAACAATCCAGGCAGCTAATTTTCCAGTTGCTACTAAACAGATTAATGCAGCACTTACTAAAAGTTTATCCGCCAATGGATCCATAAATTTCCCGAAATTAGTCACCAGATTATACCTTCTTGCTATTTTTCCATCTGCAAGATCTGTAAGGCTTGCAATGATAAAAATCACTAGTGCAATATAATTTCCATATTCAGGAAAAAAAGGCGTTAAAAGGAAAAAAACAAAAAACGGAATCAATATGACACGAAATAGTGTCAGTTTGTTTGGTAAATTCATGCTAACTCTCCTATCAAATCATACTCATGTGCACCAGTCACTTTGACTTTGACAAAATCTCCCGTCATCAGTTCCTGTGGTGTGTGAACAAAAATATATCCATCGACGCCAGGAGCATCTTTATATGTTCTGCCTATATATGCATTTTCATCTGTAACTTTTCCTTCAATAAAAGCCCAGATTTCTTTTCCAACCATATTCTGTGTCTGTTCAAATATGATTTCCTGCTCTAACTCCATAATATCATCTTTCCAGGTCTGCTTTAGTTCTTCATCAACCTGGTTTTCAAATGTAGCAGCTGGGGTTCCTTCTTCTGGGGAATATACAAATGCACCTAATCGGTCAAATTCCATATCATTTACGAACTGCATAAGTTCTTCATGCTGATCAACGGTTTCTCCTGGAAATCCACTAATTAAAGTTGTTCGTAAACAAATATCCGGAATTTCAGTTCTTAATTTTGTAATAATACGAATCAAATCCTCCTGATTCGTTCTTCTTCCCATACGTTTTAAAATTGTATCATTCGCATGCTGAATTGGCATATCAAGATAATGACATACTTTTTCATTTCTTTTCATTGCTGCAATGAATTCATCTGTAATTTCTTCTGGGTAGCAATATAAAATACGAATCCAATACAATCCAGAAATTTTATTTAATTCATCCAGTAATTTTGGCAAGTACTTTTCCTGATACAAATCCATACCATATAAAGTAGTTTCCTGTGCAACCAAAATCAATTCCTTAACACCATTTTCAACAAGCTCTTTTGCCTGTTTTATGATATCTTCTATTGGTATACTTCTGTAATTTCCCCGAATAGAGGGAATTATGCAGTAAGTACAGTGCTTATCACAGCCTTCAGCTATTTTCAAATATGCAAAATGACCACCTGTTGTCAAAAGTCTTTTCTCTCCTGTTTTAGGAAGTCCTTCTAAATTTTTAAATTTCTCATACCATGTTCCCGTCAATGCCGTCTGAACCGCAGTAACTATGTCATCATAAGAATTTGTTCCTAAAATAGCATCTACTTCCGGAATGTCTTCCTGTATTTCTTTTTTATAACGCTGCGCAAGACATCCAGTTACAATTAATGCCTTACAATTACCACTTTCTTTTTGCTTTCCCATATCAAGAATGGTGTTAATGCTTTCTTCTTTTGCATCATTAACAAAGCAACACGTATTGACTACAATAATATCTGCAATATTCTCATCATCTGTCATTTCGATGCCTGCACTTTCAAGCATTCCAAGCATGTATTCTGAATCAACCAGATTCTTATCACAGCCAAGTGAAACAAAAAACAGTTTCATGTATACCTCCATATTTTGAAAAGGGTGTCCAGAGTTATTCTGGTCACCCCTTTTGCTTCTATTTTCCAAATCTAATTCTATGATTCCTTGTTCTCTTCGTCTTCACCAACAATTTTAACTTTACCTGTATATAATTCTTCGATAGCGATTGAAAGAGGTTTTTTCCCTTCAACATTGCTAATCAATGGTTCATCACCTGAAATAATCTGTCTTGCTCTTCTTGCTGTTGCAATTACAACAGAGTATCTGCTGTTGACAACAGGAGCCTCTCCTGATTCAACATCATGATTTAAAGCTTTCATAAGTTCTGTGTAAGATGGATGTATCATAATTTATTCTCCTTCCGAAAAACAGTGTAATTCTTTTCGAATTGCATTAATAAAGTTTATATTACGCGACACACGAGCCTTTTCATTCTGAATAATGCTGTGAACCTCTTCCACGCATTGTTCTAAAGCATCGTTTACCACAAAATAGTCATAGTTTTCAATACCTAAAGCTTCCTCAGAGGCTCTTAGAAGTCGTTTTTTAATTGTTTCGTAATCTTCTGTCCCACGACACGTCAATCGCTCTTTTAAAGCATTTGCAGATGGTGGTGAAATAAACAGCAGCAGCGTATCCGGAAATTTCTTCTTGATTTCAAGTGCACCCTGAATCTCAATTTCCAAAATAACATCTTTACCAAGTGACAGCTTTTCTTCTACGTACTTTCTTGGTGTGCCATAATAGTTATCTACATATTGTGCATGCTCAATCAAATCACCCAGATGAATCATAGACAAAAATTCATCTTTCGTTTTGAAAAAATATTCTCTTCCATTTTCTTCGCCTGGACGTGGAGATCTTGTTGTCGCAGAAATAGAAAGTGCATACTGAGTTGGGTATTCTTTCAATAATTCTTTCATAATTGTGCCTTTTCCCGCACCTGAAAATCCTGAAATAACAATCAGGATACCTCTTTTTACTATTTCCATTTTATTAATCCTCTGATTCATTCTCGCGGCAATTAAATCTGCTTGCCAGAGTATCTGGTTGCAATGCCGATAAAATTATTTTATCCCCTTCTACCAATATAATTCCTCTGGTACGTCTCCCCTGGGTTGCATCAACAAGTCTATCTTCTTCTTTTGCTTTTTGAATCAGTCTTTTGGCTGGAGCTGAATCAGGTGTAATAATTGTTATTACCTTATCTGTATTCACTACATTGCCAAATCCAATATTTAAAAATCTCGCCATTTTAAGTATCCTACTCTATATTTTGTATCTGTTCTCTTACTTTTTCAATGTCCGTTTTTAAATTAATCCCCATATCAGATATCTGAAGATCATTTGCTTTTGAAAGAATTGTATTTGCTTCCCGATTCATCTCCTGAGCAATAAAATCAAGCTTACGTCCAATACTTTTGCCTTCTTTTAAAACTGATTTTGTACTTTCAATATGGCTTCTTAAGCGAACTGTTTCTTCATCTACACATATCTTGTCCGAAAAAATTGTAACCTCTGTAACAATTCGACTTTCATCAATCAGAGTATCTGCGAGCATTTCCTTTACTTTCGTTTCAAGTTTCTCACGATATTCATGCATGATTTCCGGTGTTCTTTCTTCTATAAAATCAATATATGTGATCATTGTATTAAGCTTATCAATTAAATCTTCCTTTAATCTTTCACCTTCTGCGATTCGTGACAAAACAAGCTGCTCACTTGCACCTCTTAGCGCTTTTTCAAACAATGACCAAAGCTGCTTATCATCAATTTCAGGGGCATCCATTGTAAAAACATCTGGATAGCGTGAAAGTGTGCTTACTTTTATGTCATTTTCTAAATGAAAATTTAAAGCCATTTCTCTTAAATACTTCAAATATTCAGCAGCAATATTTTCATTGTATTTCAATGAAACATTATCTTCTGTAAAATCTTCATACGTAATAAAAATGTCAACTTTTCCTCTTTGTATGTATTCTTTCAACAAATTCCGTACAGAACTCTCAAACATATTTAGTTTCTTTGGCATTTTAATATTAACGTCTAAATAACGATGATTTACAGATTTCATTTCTACTGTAATTTTACGATCTTCTTCCATCAACTCACACCGACCAAACCCGGTCATACTTTTAATCATCGTTTTCACCCCGATATATATCTTAGTATCTACATTTTAATGAATGCATAGATAAATATATTATAGATTATAAAGCATCATTCGTCAAACATTATATTTGTTGTATTTTACCTTGTGTTTCGTGTATAATGTCGATAAAGACTGAATTACTCAACAGGAGGTACCACTATGGCTTTTGATGGAATTGTAATTGCAAATCTCGTTCATGAATTAAATCAAACGATACTAAACTTAAAAATCAGTAAAATTGCTCAGCCAGAATCAGACGAATTATTGTTTACCCTCAAGGGAAATGGTCAAACCCGTCGCCTGCTTATTTCTGCAAGTGCTTCTTTACCATTAATATACTTAACTGACTCAAATAAGCAAAGTCCACTTACCGCACCTAACTTTTGCATGGTTTTACGAAAACATATTGCAAATGGAAAAATTACACGTATTTACCAGCCTCATATGGAAAGAATTATCTGTTTTGAAATCGAACATCTGGATGAAATGGGCGATTTGGGTCATAAGATACTGATAATCGAAATCATGGGAAAACATAGCAATATTATTTTTTGTGATGAAGGCAATACTATTATTGATAGTATCAAACATGTTTCCTTAAATATGAGTTCCGTTCGTGAAGTTTTACCTGGTCGTTCTTATTTTATACCAAAAACCCAAGATAAAAAAGACCCTTTGGAAGCAAATGAGAAAGATTTTTTACAAATAATTCATACTTCCTCTATATCCTTAAGCAAATCTATTTATGGAAATTATACCGGAATCAGTCCACTTATCGCAAATGAAATATGCTATCGGGCATCTTTGGACGGAGATTTGCCTTCTGATGCTTTTTCGGAAAACGAACTTTTACATCTGTGGACAAATTTCCTTCATCTTATGGAAGATATAAAAGATTGTAAATTCTGCCCTAATATTGTAATGAAAGATAAGGAACCTGTCGAATTCTCGTCTTTTATATTAAGCGAATTTTCTGATTATGCAACGGTTACATACGATTCTATTTCTTTTGTTTTAAATCAATATTATGAAAAAAGAGACTCTTATACCCGAATCCGCCAAAAATCTTCCGATTTGCGTAAAGTAATTTCAAATGCATTGGATCGAAGCCGAAAAAAATATGCTTTGCAAAGCAAACAGCTTGAAGATACCAATAAACGTGAAAAATGTCAGCTCTATGGTGAATTATTAACAACCTATGGCTATGAAGCCCCACCATCTGCCAAAAGTTTCGATGTGCTAAATTATTACACCAATGAAATGATTACGATTCCTTTAGATAGTGATTTAACCGCACTTGAAAATGCAAAAAAATATTTTGAAAAATATGCAAAATTAAAACGTACGTATCAGGCTCTTACCGAATTTATCGAAAATACCAAAAGAGAACTTGCTCACTTAGAATCGATTGAAGCTTCATTGGATATTGCTGTGAATGAAGATGATTTGTCTGTTCTTCGAGATGAACTATTTGATTTTGGATTTGTACACAAACGAGCAAATGTCGGAAAAAATGGAAAAAAGAAACAGGCAAAATCAATTCCTTTCCATTACCTTTCCTCTGATGGATATCATATTTATGTCGGGAAAAACAATTACCAGAATGAAGACTTAACATTCAAACTTGCTACCGGTAACGATTGGTGGTTCCATGCAAAAGGAATTCCCGGATCTCATGTCATTGTGAAAAGTAATGGAGATACTCTGCCTGATTCCACATTTGAAGAAGCTGCAAAACTCGCTGCCTATTATTCAAAAGGAAAAGATAATGCCAAAGTAGAAATTGATTATATTGAAAAAAAGCAGGTCAAAAAAGTAACTGGTGCTGCACCTGGTTTTGTTATCTATCACACAAATTATTCTATGTCCATTGAGCCAGATATATCTGGTATTGAATTTATTGGTTAAAAATTACTTAGCAACTCTTGATAGCAGGTGTTGTATTACAAAAACAGATCACTTGAAAATAGCACAAAATGCTAAATCGAAGCTTAAATGAAGCATACTATGTAACGATATAAAGAAATTCTATATAAAACTTATCTGTAAACCAAGTCTGCTCTTGCACGATGAAAATCCGCTTGAGTAAATTGCATTTTTTACAGATAAGTTTTTTTATGTTACTTTTGTTATAAATTTGCTTTTGGCAATTCTTTATGAAAGTACAATTTTTTAATCAGTTCATTTTTAGGATCTTTTATAAACGCTTCAAAACGATTATCCTCCATAAACATTGCACATTCTATAGAAGCTGCTTGTAGAACCTGCGCATCCTGATAAATATCTGCAACTTGGAATTGCATATCCCCACTTTGACGAATGCCAAAGAAATCTCCAGGACCTCTTAATTTCAAATCTTGTGAGGCTATAAAAAATCCATCATTTGATTTATTTAAAACATCTAATCTTTTTTGTGATTCTTTTGATTTGGAACTGTTAATCATAATACAGTAAGACTGGGACTCACCTCTTCCAACGCGCCCTCTTAGCTGATGCAGTTGTGCCAGTCCAAATCCTTGTGCATCTTCTATCATCATGACCGTTGCATTTGGAACATTTACACCTACTTCTACAACCGTAGTAGAAACCAGTACCTGAATTTCATTGGCTGCAAATCGTTCCATGATATCTGTTTTTTCATTTGATTTCATTTTTCCGTGCAAATATTCCACAACAACAGAATCACCAATCGCTTCTCTAACCTTTTCACAATAATCTATCACATTTTCTTTATCAGAATTTTCTGTTTCTTCTACTAAAGGACATATAATATATGCCTGATGCTTTTGTAAAACTTCATCTTTTATAAACTGATATGCTTTTGTACGAAAATTGGTTTTAACTACACAGTTTTTTATCGGCAGCCGTTTTGCTGGTAATTCATTCATAACTGAAATATCTAAATCTCCATATAAAATAATTGCAAGTGTTCTTGGAATTGGAGTTGCACTCATAACTAAAATATGGGGATTTAATCCTTTATCAGAAAGTGTTTCTCTTTGTCTGACTCCAAACCTGTGTTGCTCATCTGTTACTACCAGTGCCAGATTTTGGTAGATTGCTTTTTCCTGTATCAAAGCATTCGTACCAATAACCATTGCATTTGGTACCTTTTCCATTTTTTCATAAGCTTCTCTTTTTTGCTTTGCAGTGCAAGACCCTGTTAGAAAAACAAGTGGAATATCCAGTTGAAACAAAACACAATATTGCCGAAATGTTTCCAAATGCTGCTTTGCCAAAACTTCGGTTGGTGCCATAATTGCAGATTGATATCCGCTTTTTGAAGCATGTGCCATTGCTAAAAATGCAACAATTGTTTTTCCAGAGCCTACATCTCCCTGAACAAGGCGCTGCATGATATGCGCTCCATTCATATCCTGTTTGATATCATTCAATGTTTTTAACTGCGCATTTGTAAGTGAAAATGGTAATTTTGCAATAGCTTCGTGCATCCATGTTTCCTCAGCAAAACTATATGGATTTTTCATTTTTTCCATAAACTGCCGTTGCTGTCTAATCCGTATTAGAAAGAAAAAGAATTCATCAAATACGATTCTTCTTCTGGCTTCGATCAATTCATCTTCATTTTCAGGAAAATGTATCCCATGAATCGCCTTATGAAAACCTGTTAGCTTGTTCCTGTTTCGCATTTCTTCCGAAAAGAATTCCATATTTTCGGTTACTGCTTCCAACGCCTGTCCCACTGTTTTTTGAAGAATCGCATTTTTAAGTCCAGAAATCAAAGGATATAATGGCATGAGGAGATTTTCCAGTAACGCATATTGGTCGGGAGAATATATCACTGGCTGTTCCATTGTTAATCTATTACTCTTAATAATCACCTTTCCAAATAAGATGGATTGCTGACCTGGCTTAATAGTGTTTTTCAAAAAAGGCATGCGAAACCATACCAGCTGTAATGCAGTTTGATTTTGACCCACAAATGCTGTTGTAACAGACATACTTTTTGTATTTATTACCTTAGGTGCAGACAAAAATCGTACTACTACGGCAGCAGTTTCTCCTTCTTGCAATTCCTCAATACTTTTTCTTTTTGGATATTGGATATAATCACGGGGAAAATAAAGGAGTATATCACCAATGGTATATACTCCTGCTTTTTGTAGTACATTTTCTGTTTTAGCACCAATGCCTTTTAATTCCCGAATAGATGAATCCAAGTTCATAAGTGCCTCCTTATTTATTCTACCGATACAATATAATAATAAATTGGTTGTCCACCACAGTGAACTTCAACTTCAATATCTGGATATTCATTTTGAATCATGTCTGCCAAATCTTCTGCTGTTTCCTGTGCAATATCACTTCCATAATATAAGCTCAAAATTGCAGAATCTTCATCAACCATCTGACGAATCATGTCTTTTGCAGCTACAATCATGTCTGAATCCACGGATAAGATTGATTTATCTCCGATACCCATAAAATCATTTTGTCTGATTTTTTTATCATCAATTACCGTGTCTCTGACTGCATAAGTAACCTGACCTGTTTTTACATTTTCAATTTCAGATGACATACGTGCATTATTTTCAGTCGCAGAAATTTCTGGTATGAAATTGATTAATGCAGTAATTCCCTGAGGAATTGTCTTCGTAGGAATAACAAAAATCTCTTTATCTTCTACTAACGAAGCTGCCTGATTTGCTGCAAGAATAATATTTTTGTTATTTGGTAAAATAAAGATGGTCTTAGCGTTCACCTTCTCAATTGCCTGCAACATATCCTCTGTACTAGGATTCATCGTCTGACCACCTTCTATAATATAGTCAACTCCCAATCCTTTAAAAATATCATTTATTCCATCTCCAATAGATACGGAAATAAATCCCATTTCTTTTTGCTCTGAATTCTGTGCTTGTAATTTTTCCTGTGCAGCTTTCGTATCTGCAGCCATTATCTGCATTTCTTTTTCTTTCATGGCTGAAAGCTTTTCATCACGCTCAAGTTTCATATTCTCAATAATAATTGTTGTAAGACTTCCATACTCCAAAGCTTTTTGCATTGCTTTACCAGGATCGTTGGTATGAACATGAACTTTAACAATCTCATCATCCGATACAACAACGATAGAGTCACCTAATTCTTCCAAAAATCCCTTGAATTCATTTTCTTTTTTGCTATTCAGAGGTTGCTCTAACATGATTAAGAACTGTGTACAGTAAGCGAATTTGATTTCCTGCTGTGCCTGTGCATCAATATACGAAGCAGTTGATTCTCCGACTGTGTTTGTTCCCTGGAATTCAATGGTATAATCAATCTCTTTACCAAGTAAAGCATCATATCCACCTTTTAATACCTGAACCAATCCTTGTCCGCCAGAATCTACGACACCTGCCTGTTTTAAAACTGGTAACATTTCCGGGGTCTGTGCAAGCACAATATCTGCTTCTTTTATGACTTCATTTATAAAATAAACTAAATCATTTGTTTCATCAGCAATCTCAAGTGCTTTGTTTGCTGCACCCTTTGCGACTGTAAGAATGGTTCCTTCTTTTGGCTTCATAACTGCTTTGTAAGCCGTCTCAACAGCCTTTTGCATTGCATCACTTAAGACATTCACGTCAATCTCATTATATTCGCTGATTACTTTCGTAAAGCCTCGAAATAACTGGGATAGAATTACACCTGAATTTCCTCTTGCACCTCTTAAAGAACCAGAAGAAATTGCCTTTGCAAGGGCTGCCATATCCGGATTATCCAATGCGCTTACTTCTTTTGCTGCTGACATCATTGTCATTGACATATTTGTACCTGTATCACCATCGGGAACAGGGAAAACATTTAATTCATTAATCCATTCTTTCTTGGATTCCAAATTCTTTGCACCGGCTAAGAACATTTTTGAAAATGTCAAAGCGTCTATTGTATTGATTTCCAACTTCTGATCCTCCTTAATCAATTACTCGAACGCCTTCAACATAAATGTTGATTTTTTCAATAGGCATTCCTGTAAATTCTTCCACTTTATATTTGACGGTGCTGATTAAGTTGTCTGAAACTGTATTAATACTTACTCCATATGAAATAATTACATGAAAATCTATCGCAATTTTATTTTCACCATTAACGGTTACAGTAATCCCATGGGTAAGATAATCTCTTTTTAATAATTTCACAAGACCATCTTTCATATTTACAGCAGCCATGCCGACTATCCCAAAGCATTCAACCGCAACTGAGCCTGCATATGTTGCAATTACTTCCGGATCAATCATAATCTTTCCATACTGCGTTTCAATTTGTCCTTTCATATCTTGCCCTCCATTGAAATAACTATTTGTCAATTTCCATACTGACTCTAGCATAAAGTATATTATAAACGTTTTTTACAAAAAATGGAACCATAAAATCACTATTTTGTAAAAATTCAAATTTAAGCTTGCAATATATATGTTTTTTTGATATCATATTCATGTTGTGAGCCTAACGAAAAAAGGGCTTAGTATATTTCCAAGGAGGTGCTATCATGGCAAAATGTGCAGTTTGTGGAAAAGGCGCTCATTTCGGTAACAATGTGAGCCATTCTCATAGAAGATCTAACAGAATGTATAAATCAAACATCAAATCCGTAAAGTGTAAAGTGAATGGAACTCCAAAAACTTTATACATATGTACTTCCTGTTTAAAATCAGGATACGTGGAAAGAGCTTAAGAATGTTGAAAAGGACTGTCAATGGCAGTTCTTTTTTTGTGTTTTTTTTATTTCAAAGAACTACTCATTTCTATAGAGTGGATGTCTTACGACGGGATTTCAGACATTTTTGTACTCTGGATGTTTATAGCGTCCTCTTTCCCTGGTTTTTTCACCATACTGAATCGCTTTTACCGGGCATAGGTTTATGCAGGCCAGACACTGCGTACATGCTTTATTCCACACAGGTTTTTGACCCTTTTGCATTTTTATCGTATGTATAGGGCAGATTTTTTCGCATAACCCACATGAAATACAATCATCTGTTGCAAAAAATGGCTTTGTTGTTCTGGCAAATTTATTAAAAAGTGGATTTGTAAAAGAAGATTTTAATGCTGCTGCATCTCCTTTTAAAAGATCAAAAGAACCTTTGATTCGAACAGACAGACACTGATTTATCCGTTTTATTCTTTCATCTGCTTTTTTAAGCTTTTTTTCCTGTATGTCTTTACTTTCTACATCTTCGCCAATAATATAGTTGCTTGGCATACTGATAGAAAATCCATAAGTAAGATTTAGTCCAACCTTTGTTAACTTCTTGTTCAATTTCTTTGTTGCATTTCCTTCTTGACTTCCACATGTATTTACAGAAAACACATTTTCCAAATCTCCTGTGATTTTAATATTAGATATAAAATCAAGAACAATTTGAGGTGCGCCCCATGCATAAATTGGATATACAAAACCGATTAATTCATTTTCTTTTGCCTCATAGAGATGTTCCCGTTCTGGTTTATCCATTTCTGCTGCTATGGAAATAAGCCTTTCGCTCTGTTTCTCAGCAATTTTCTTCGCTACATAATACGAATTTCCTGTTCCTGTAAAATAAAAAATCATATGATTTCTCTCCTTTTAAAACGTATCGTTTTATATTCTTTCCTTATCTTAACATTTATTTTGACTTTTTACATAAAATAAAGCGAATTAGTGAGTATTCGCAAAATCAGAGAGAAAATCAGAAAGTTTTTTCTAAAATAGGCTTTTTTGTTTATCAAAATAATCTTCAAAAACGAAAGAGTCCCAAGCAAACTTAATTGCTTAGGACAAGCGTTATAATAGTTCTGTTTAATTTCAGATATAAAAATCTGCTCATTATCTGTATTGAATGAGCACATCCTTCACTGTATTCTTTCAAACTAATTTTTTTGTTGGAAAAAACAAATATTCTTTTCCTGTTTCCGGACAGATAAATTCATGACTTGCACCTGCCAAATCTATTTTCTTCTCCTTCATGTAAGATATTACCTCAAAAAACGTAGTCTCTTTTTCTTTTTCTACATATAGATATTCATAACCTGGAATTGTCCATTTTATCCATCCTTTTGGTGGAACAGCTTCATTTACACATTCAACTCCTGCAAGATATAATCCTTGTGAGAAATCATCTTCCCACGGTGCAAACTGATGTGAATAATCAGACATGGCGCCCCATATACCAAGTAATGTTCCTGTTTCATCTTTTTTTACTATAGATTCAACCTCATTAAAGTGAGAATTTGCATCTTGCCATAGATTCTGGATAAAATCTTTTCCATCCTTTGTTGATCCTTCTTTTCCCACAACAGCAAAAGACTCCTTTGTACATATTTGGATATTCATAATATGTGCCTCCTAATTTAATTTTAACAGACTTTTATGAAACTACTTTTAATTACATTATCTTTAAAATCGTACATTCGTTATTTTTTCGGTTACCTAGCTTCATTTTCTTTTTACTGGAATCCATATTTCACTTTTATAATTTTGCGAAGAACAATCGCCTAGTGAATACCATTCAATGTTTATACCGCAGGCAATTTCATAGTTATTGTTTCCAGGTAACCATTCTTTATAGATTTCCGTATTTACGGTCTGCAAAGCACCAGGAAGCGGACCTACACAGCGAAATATTGCCCATTCCATTTCAGGTATTTCATATGCTTCCATTTCTGTTGGAATATCCTTAACCTCATTCATACCTGCTATCATATAACGAAATCCACTTTCATCTGTCTGCGTATTTATGCTTATGCCATATTCACCAATTTTGGACTGTTCGATTACCGATTGAAGTATTTCACCATATTGATTCTTTTTACAGTTTTCCAAAAATTCATCCCAGAATTTCGGAATGTTTTCATAAGCACTGTCAAATTCAAAATGTCTGCTAAAGCCAATTACCTGAAAGGATTTTCTTTTTTCAATAACGCAATCCATTGTATTTCCTCCCAAAATAGAAATTGATATTTTCAAAGGCAGATATAACTTGATTTTACTTACATCACCTTTGATTTGTGCTGGAGAAACCCCGTGGAAGCGGCTAAATGCTTTTGAAAAACTTTCGGGGGTATCGTATCCATATTTATAGGAAAGATCAATGATTCTCTTTTCTCCTGATAAGAGTTCCAGTGCTGCCAGATATAACCTACGATTTCGTATATATTCCGTAATCGTTATTCCAGTCAGTACTTTAAAACCTTTCTGAAAATAAAAAGGGGAAATATGCACTGCTTTCGCAACTTCTTCTGCGTGAATATCCTCCAATAAATGATTTTCTGCATATTCAATTGATTTTTTCAAACAGGATGTCCATTCCATATCGTTCCTCCAGTACTCTTAGATGATATTATAATAAAATACCGTTTTAGTCCGGTCTTATTTTGCAAGAATTTGTCCGTTTTATTCCAATCCTTCACTTTTATACAAAAACTCTTATTGTAAAATGATATCGACCTCTATCTATGAGTAATCAAGTATGTGCCAAAATCGGGATTTTAAGATATCGTTCCTGCATATTATCAAAAAAAGTTCCTTTTGCAAATAAAGTCAGCACTTTTTCATGAACTTCCTTTCTATCATATGTTTCTTTCTTTAAAGGTGTAAATCCAAGAACTATCTTTTTGACCTCTTTGCCAAATGCAAAAGCAATTTTATCAATATTGACAGTGTTTGGAGCGAAAATATCGTATATATAGAGAATACCATGATTTTCTTCTGCAACAACATATGCTTTTTGACTTTTTATATAATATACATTTTTCTGCATAAATTTTGTAATATAAAACATGGCAAGTTCCATATTGTTTTGCAGGAAAAATTCACTTTGTGGACAGCTGGATGTAATCGCTGATTTTATTAGTTCCACATTTGCTTTATTTTCCAACGATACCCGCTCTGCTATTTTAGATGTGTTACAATCCAACGTTTTAAAGTATTCATATTCCTTGTATTTTTTATACCCGAACTTAGGATAGAAATCCAACACATGATCATTTGCAAACAAAAAAATTCCATCTGTTTTATCCTGATAGTCTAACTCTATTTCATGTAGCAGTCCTCGAATCAATCCATTATTTCTATATGATTCTTTCGTCATGACAGTGCCTATTTGGAGCAGATTGTAGGTCTTGTTGTCATATGAAAACTGCATTGGACTCACCGATACATTTGAAACCATTGTTGTTTTATCAAAAACAGAATATGGAATGTAGTTGCTTTTCCAATATCCATTTTCATACCAGTCTTCAAAATCAATTGCATGAATCGTTTTTGACAAATCATTAAAGCTTTTTCGTAATTCATTGTTGTGCTGATATGCTTTTATAAAACTAAACTTTTCATCCATATATGCCTCCTATATATTTTTCCATCATAAATCTGATGCCCTCTTGCAATTAACACATTGCAAACGATTTTTTCTATATTCCCTCTATTTTAAAATATACGCCTTAACCTTTGTTTTTCCTTCACCTATCAAGTATTCCTATTTTTTTCTGCCTTACTTAGCAATCTGCTTGCTGTCTTTATCTGTACTTTAAGTAATTCAGCTGAATAATACCATTTATACTTAAGCTGACACTCAAATGCTCCAATATTAGTTTCTTTTATATGTTTCTTTTATATGTTTCTTTTATATGCTTCTTTTAAGATGTTGCTTCATTTTCTTCTTCATATGCATCTTCTATCTTCACAGAATCTTCCATCTGCTCCGAAAAGAATTTTACACGAATTATTGCCTGTGACCAGTTTATGGAAACCCTGCTATGCTTGCTTTTTTCCTTGGCCGCCATTGCTATAATCTGCAGCAGTTCCTCCATAACAGTTTTTGTGAGATAACCACCTCTCCAATGAAATGTTAGAACTTTTCCCTTTTTGATTGCCTGCTGACAACGCTTTGCTACATCCTCTTGTTTGGTAAATGAAAGTTTCTTTTCCCTATAGTAGAAATGTTCACCATTCGAGCAAGCTGGAATTTTGTAAATCACAGGCTCATGGTCTTTAAAAATACTCTTATCATCTAAATTAAAATAATCATATCGTACTTCTTTCTTTCCTAAGGTATTATCGAATGTCGCATCCAAATGATTCCATGTTCCATTTACTTGAATAATATTCCATGCATGCCGATATTTAATGTTCTTTTCAGGATTGTTTTCTGAAATAACAACAATACATGGAATCAAAAGTTCATCGCAAAGAATCTTCACAGATTTTGCAATTCCTTCACATACGCCAACTCCCTGCCCCAACGGTCCTAATATTTCATGTGAATATTGTTTCTTAAGCTTATCGTAAGTCACATTTTCACAAATAAAATCATGAATGTATTGTTCCTTTTCCCAATCATTTTTATCCTTTGCTACCCGGGCAAGCTTCGCCACCCTGGAACTCATAGCCATCTGATGCTCTCTGATTTTATTTTTTTCAAATAAATAAACCGGCTTCATTTTTATCAAGGTAGAATCCTCGTAAAAAGAATACTGAAATGTTGAAGCATAAAATATCTCAGGGCAATCTAATCTTAATTTATAAAAAATGTCGCTCAGCTCTTTTCCTTCCATTCTTGGAACATCAAAATTTTGCGAAAACGACTCCAGTCCATTCTTAATGAGCTGATAAGTTCTTTGTTGCTGTTTATTCATATGACTATAATAATATGGTTCCATTTTTTGCTTCTCCAAAATTATATAATTCTACTTTATGATTCCTCCATGAAAATAACATTCATATATTTTTTGATTTATATAAAATATTTCCTCATAGCCTTGAAACCATGAAAACTCTCCGTCTACTTTACAATGATAAATATAATCTCCTTTTTGATAAACTTCTGGTCCCCGGAATGGTTTTTCAAACGGGACGTTGTAGAGCACCTCTTTTAGGAAATCTCCTTGAAACTTATCATCTGTTACACGTCCAGAATAATTCATGGACCATACAGGAATATTCTTTGACCACACTGCTTCTTCACCAGAAAAACTTTCTCCACCCAGGTAGGTATCATAATACAAAAAATCTCCTTTTTCATATTGCAGATCATGCGATTCTATCCTTGATGAGGCAATCTCATTTCCACTGGCCGCATAACAATTTTGTTTTGCGTGAATCAAAAAAATAATTATATCATCCCATTTAAAGTCAAGGATATTTAGCAGGTTCGTATTGCATGTATCATCTTCTTTTACAAGTCGGTCAATACTGACTCCGTATAATTCACTTATCAAAATGAGACCATCGAGCTCTGGCACTGCCTGACCACTTTCCCATTTGCTGATGGTTTGTCTAGCCACGCCTAGTTTTTCTGCCAAAATCTCCTGAGAATACCCTCTTTTTTTTCTAATCAATTGTAATTTTTCGAATAATTTCATCTATTTTCCTCCTAGATATCAGCAGATATAAAATTGCCTTTATTCTATAGCTGCTGTTTTCATTATTATAAAAGGAAAACAGATAAACTACTACCATGTAAAACTTGCAAATATGTCATCTCCTGCGTACAAAGCAATTTCATTGTTTTATACGTAAATCTTTATATTGCAAATATCCCGCAAAAGTTCTATTTGCGGGATATGCCATCTGATATTCTTTTTTTCGAATTTATTTCTTACATGAAGAGTTCATTCATAATGTATATTCTATTCATAATTACTCTTCCGTTTTATTTACAGCATCCTTTAAAATATCATCCATTTCTTCTCCTGCTTTTTCTTTTGCTTTTTTGTATTCAGGAGATTCATCTGTTGTGTTCTTTTTACCCGTAAACTTATTTACGAATTCTGGTACCATATCAAGAATTTTTGCCATTCCATCCTGATTTTTGATATTGACCAATCTTGTTGTTCCATTTTGAATAACAAGTACTGCACTTGGAGTGATTTTACCGCCCATTCCACCAACTCCGTTGTTTTTCTTTTCCTGTGTCATTGCGCCTGCACCAACACCAAAAGAAACGTCAACCAGAGGAAGGATAATTGTATCTCCAATATGAATTGTATCTCCGACAACTGTTTTAGAAGTAATAAAGCTGTCCATTCCCTTAAATAAAGATTCCACTGTAGCATTAAAATTATTATCTGCCATAATTCTTCCTCCTATAACTTTCGTTTTATCCATTTCATAATGTTTTTATCTAATAGTACACGTATTGCTGTACACAAAGCATGTATCAGGTGAATATGACCTTTTATCATTAAGTTTCCCTGAAACTGATAGCTGTCCGCTTCAAAATCTGGGATAATATGCACCTCATAATTAAATAAAAAAGGAAATAAACACAGTAAACCTGTTAGTTGTCCTGTTAAAGCAGGATCTGTTGTAGAAAATACTGCATCTGCTTTTATTTTCCTCGGTTTGAAATGATGCAATAGATATTTGATTTCTTTCCATAAATGCCGAACTGCTTTTCTGTTTTTTTCATCTGCAATCTGGCGTTTGATTTCTTCTTGTTTTTCTTTTAAAAATACCACTTTATCTTTTGCATGTAAAAAAGCTTCTTTTAAACCATGACACACGCTTTTAGCTTTCTGAAATAAGCGTTGTTTTTTTTTGAAAAATTCTTCAAAACCACTCTTTTTATCTTGCCCTGATTCCCGTTTTTGCTGTTTTTGTTTTTCTTGCTTTTGTTGTTGTTTTTCTTGTTTCTGATATTTATCTTGTTTCTGTTGTTTTTGTTGTTGCATCTCAACTTTTGATATATCCTGTTTTTTATGATTTATACTATCAGCATTGTCTTTTAAAAGTAATATAGAGTCATTCTTTTCTTCATCACTTTTTGCTTTTGTATTCTTTTTGGATGTATCAGAATACTTGCTTTTCTTATATTTTTTACTTTTTTTATTTTTTTTGTTTTTCTTATGTTTTTTATTTCTATTTGTCGAATCTTTTTTTTGCTTGGTAGTCGTTGGATCAACAAGAAAAGAATGACCAAAAATCTTTACACTGTAAATCAACTTTTCATTTTGCAATGTTCCGCAAAATCGAATTATAAAAAGCAACCAGGTGATTTTAAATGACACATGATAATCCAATTGCTTTGTATTAGCCAACACCACATATCTCACCGGACAAAACAAAACAATTCCAAGTAAAAACAAAATAAGAGCTAATAGTACAAGTACAATAATTCCGATGATTTTAAGGATTAGAATCACGATTGACATGTCTCACCACCCTTATTTTCAGTTTTTAATATATATTCACGAATATTAGCCGTATGAGTTTCTCTTAATGTCTGCTCTGTAATCTGACAGACAAGGGATAGCGCCTCCTCATATCCTTTCGCAATACCGACAATATATAAATCCTTTTTCGGATAATGTTTAAAAAGCAACATCGCCGAATGAATAATTTCAAGCTGATTATGGGGATTTGTTGGAATGGTCAGCAGATAAATATTCAACTGACCTACATTATGATTGATTTTCCACTTTATTTTCCAAAGCTTCTCATCTAAATCCTTTCCCATCCATAAGTTTTTATGCCACTTCATTAAAATTCCTCTTTGTTTTCAAAAGTTAAAAGTTTTAGGGAAACCACTAAAAATATTTGTGGCTTCCCCATAGATTTGCCTTCTTTAAATCCAGATATTCCGAATAGGCTTTCTCTAAAATTTGTTTCTCATTCGTAAATTTTAACAAATGGTACGCTTCATGGAACTTATAATAACCTGAGTCCATGAAATATTCTTCTTTTTGTGGTTTGCTGTAATAACTATCAGCCATCATAAGATACCAGTGAACTTCTTTCTCCACTGTGTCTTCGGGAACAGAAAATGAATACTGGCTTCTGTCAATGTACTTAATAATTGACGCATTTGCCCCTGTTTCTTCTAATACTTCTCTTATTGCCGTGTCTTTGTATTCTTCTCCAGATTCTACCGTCCCTTTTGGCAAAACCCAACCTTCATATTTGTTCCTGTAATTTTTGTATAGCACTAAAATCTTACCACGGAAAATTACCACACCACCACAACTTGTTGCTTCAATCATTGCAATCCCTCCAGATGTGGTTGTTTAAATCTAATCTAGGAATAGTATAACCCATTTTCTATGAAGTTGCAATAAAGTTAAAGCAAGGAATTAGTCATAGTATTCATCTAAAATTTTCTTTGCAATTGGTACTGCATAAGAACTTCCTGAGCCCGCACCTTCTACAACAATTGAAACTGATATATCTGTCTTTCCAGCCTGGTGTGCATACCCTACAAACCATGCATGACTTGATTTATCTGTATCTGTGTATTCTGCTGATCCAGTCTTTCCATATGCATCATAGCTTTGATTATCCAGTTTTTCACCAGTTCCATCCGTTACAACACTTTTCATGAATTTTTGCATTATCTTCGTCTCGTCTGAAGATATTAATTTTTGTGACTCTTCTGGCTGATAAACCTTAACCGTAGCCCCTTGATAATTTTGTATTTCTGAAACAAGATATGGTTTCATCAAAATACCATTATTGGCAATAGCACTTGTAATCATCGCCATATGCAATGGTGTTACAACTGTCTCACCCTGACCTATTGCAGTTTGCATAATATCGCTATCAGAAGCTTTTTCTTTTAATTTAAAACTGCTTTTGCTGCTTCCAAACTCATACGGTAATTCCTGATTAAACAACAAAGAATTGCATAGATCTGAAAAAGAACTGATTTTTAAAGTTAGTCCAATGTTCGCAAACGAAGAATTGCAGGATTGTGCAAAAGATTCTTCCAGATTTTCTTTTCCATGTTTTTCATTATTGTAACAGTGAATTGTAGTGTCTCCCTGTGTAAAACTTCCATTACAGTCAAACTGATACTTGCCATAATCTTTATTTTCTCTTATATATTCCAATGTTGTGAAAATTTTAAATGTAGATCCCGGCGGATATAAACCTTGTGTCGCCCTATTAATTAAAACAGATTTATTATCTTTGTTTTTGATAATCTGATTCCATTCCTTCTCAATGCTGTTTGGATCATAATCTGGCTTTGAAACCATCGCAAGGATTTTTCCTGTGGAAGGTTCCATAACAATTACTGCACCATCATTATTTCCAAGCGCCTTATATGCTGTCTTTTGCATATCAACATCCAATGTTGTAATTACATTGTCTCCTATGCTTTTGTTTCCCTGAAATTCATTTTTAGCTCTTTCCAGTAGTGGTGCATGCGAACTCAAAAGATTAAAATTCATAGAAGATTCCAATCCTGATTTTCCATTTGTTGAAAAACCTACCACCTGCGAAAACAAATCATTGTATGGATATGCTCTCGTTTCAGTTCCTGATGAGGAAATTTTTGTATCGGCAAGAACATTTTTATTTCGATCTAAAATTTCTCCTCTTACAACTTTTTTAGCAAAAGCATCGATTCTCTTGTTATAAGAATTATTAATAAATGTCTGACTTTTAAATACCTGAAAATACACAAAATAAGCCATCAGTGCTAAAAATAGTCCTAAGAAGATATAAGTAATGACTGTAAATTCTTTATTTTGCGAATGTTTTTCTTTCTGAATTTTTTTACTTTTTTGTTTTTTATTTTTATTCGTATGTCTGATAGGATTTTTTGGTAAAATCATCGTCTATTTCTCCTTCATCCTGTCTTCTGATATAAAGGCCTTGTATAATCGAAAATATAATAAATGTAGCAAGCATAGAACTGCCGCCATAACTTACAAACGGAAGGGTTACACCAGTAGAAGGAATAAATTTTGTTACACCTCCAAGTGTCAAAAATACTTGAAATCCATATACAACTCCAAGTCCAAGGGCTACTAACTTGTAATAGAAATCATGCATCTGCAGCGCAATATTAATAAACATAAAAAAGCAGCTTACACAAACCATGATAAGGCAAATTGCAAAAACTCCCCCTAATTCTTCCGCAATAGCAGAAAACATAAAATCCTGTTCTACTACAGGTATTGTCTTTGGCATCCCTTGATATAAGCCAAGTCCAAACCATCCGCCTGTTCCAATTGCGAAAAGAGACTGACAGATTTGATATCCCTCTTTATTAATTACGCTAAGAGGTGTCCTCCATGCAATAACACGAACTCTTACATGTGAAAATATCTTATATGCAACAACAGATGCAACGCAGCCACCTAATATTCCAGCCACAAAATAATAAAGGTGCTGTGATGCTACATATAGCATAACTATATATACAACGAAAAAAATCAATGCTCCGCCTAAATCTTTTGAAGCTGCAAGTATCAGAACATGCGCTGCTGCAAATGCTGAAGTAATCACAATCTGTTTAAATTCAGTGGATATATAAAATCTACCTGCTATAAAAAATACAAATAATATTTTTACAAATTCAGTTGGCTGTAAGGTGATACCTGCTATCGTAAATGATATTTTGGCACCATAACTGGTTGCTCCTAAGATTGCCACAATTAAAAGCATAGCTAATCCCACTCCACCATAAATCCACGTCATATTCCTTAATAGTTTTATATTTTCTATAATAAATGGAATTAAAAATGTAATGCATGCAGATATAAGTACAATAATAAACTGTCTTTCTGCCTTTAAAAAATCAAGTCTTGACATCATAATAAAGCCAATCGTTAAAAGCATACTCATATTATTTAACAACAGACGATTGCTTCTTTTATACAGGATACGGTACCCTGCCTGTAAAACAATTAAAAAAAGTACCTGCATGCCATAAAAAGCTAATATATCCCATTCTTTTTCCATCAAAAAGATGACAAGAAATGCATCTGCATGTATCAGAAACATGAATAAAAGCTGTTTATTATAGATTGTATTCCTTTTCCATTCATCATTTTTTCTTCGAAATACTGCAAAACATTCATAAGTATACAATGCAAATAGTATAATCAATAAATACTTTGACAGTTCTACAAATATTGTTATCATCCTGTTATTCTACTCCACGTTTAAAATGTCCATTTGTAAAATCTTTTGGAACTTCATTTTCTTTTAAATTCTGATTTTCCAAAAATACTCTTTTATACAAATGCATGATTTCTGAAATCTGATTTCTATTTTCTTTTGTAAACATCATTCGATATGACATAAATTTCATCCGGTCCAAATCTTTTTTCTGATGCAATAAAAATAATGGGCTGGAATTATAGATAATGTTATAGCATTCTTTGCAATTATTTCTCACAAAAAAAGTCTTGTCATATCTGTCTTTTAAATAAGATATTCCACTTTTTTTATCACATGATGCTGCATTTTTATGTACACACTGTGCGGATACCATCAATGGAATATAACCATATAGGATCATTTCACTGTTTGTGTTATTGCGTTGCAGCAGTTCTTTCCGATTCAATTCAAATGGAACTGTATTTTTTTGATACTGATTTAGTGCAAATGCTGCCTGTGCCTCATTTGAATAGGTATACATATTGTGATCTAATACAACATCTTTTATTTGTTTTGTGCTTTTTTCATAAATTCCAAGTTCATCAAAGCTTTTTATTACATATCCGTCTAATGCGGTCTCATCTGATTTCTTTAATATTTGCGCATAGTCGATTGCAGTTTGTCCTCTGCTGATTGCTGGTAATACCAGATATAAATTTTTCTTTTGCTGATGTGCTTTATTTATGAATTCAGCCAATTGTTTGATAAATTCATTTTTCCCCAATATCATACTATCCAGGTATATATTCTGCACAAACTCATATTTTAATACTTCATCAAACGCTTCCATTGTCTCAACGGAAACACTTAATATTGGGCTGATTTGTTTTTGTTGAAATGATATTTCCTCATTTTTGTCATTATAAGCACTTTGATGTTCCACAAAGACCTCTGAGATGTTTCGTTTTTTATCCGTATCTGTACAACGTCGAAAAGGATTTAGTTGCTTTTCCTTTAACAATTCAAGAGCTTCGCGGCGAATATGGTTCAACTCCTGTACTGGTACAAAAATGTCATCTTCCATATCAATTTGCAAATCTTCAAATTCATACTCTGTAGTTCCTGTTTTTTTAAGCTTCGCCTCCACTGCCTCTTTCGATAAAGGTACTTTATTTGCCTTCTCCACCACATTACCTTCAAACGAAACACAGTTCACTCCATCCGATACTTCTAATATAGCAGATTTTCCTTTTTGCAATGTTAAGATTCCATGAATTTTTAGTTTATTTTCGGTTGTTATTTCAAAAACATCAGACTCTTTTGAACTATTTTCTGTTTTTTTCGTATGGGATGGCTTTTCATAAGTTATCATATCAGAATCATTATGCTGATAATAATATCCCTTTGTAAATCCACTTCGATTCCCCAGATTTAAAAGGAACTCTTTATCCTGTTTTAAAACAGAATAACTTTCTTTGCCATTTTGCAAATATAAGTCGATATACTTACGATATATGGAAACGACTCCTGCTGCATATTCCGTTTGCTTCATCCGACCTTCGATTTTAAAAGAGTAAACGCCATGCTCCGCAAGTTCTGGAATGAAATCAATGGTGCACAAATCCTTTAGGCTTAATATTGGTGTTTCTTTTCTTTCACGAATTTGGTTTGAAGTTGTAACGGTATACGGCAAACGGCAAGGTTGTGCACAACGGCCACGGTTGCCACTTCTCCCGCCTAAAATACTACTAAAGAGGCATTGCCCTGAATAACAGTAGCACAATGCTCCATGAATAAAGCTTTCAATTTCCATGTGTGTTTCATCATATATATTTTTTATCTCTTTTAAATCAAGTTCACGGGCTCCAACAATTCTTGATGCCCCATTCTTTTTCAAAAATCTTGCTCCGTCAGCATTCGTTATCGTCATTTGTGTACTTGTATGTAATGCTAAATCTGGAAAATTCTGATGTAAAAAAGAAAGAACACCAAAATCCTGCACGATAACTGCATCCAGACCTTGTTCATAGTAAGGCAGAATATAATCGTACAAATGATTTTTTAGTTCCTCTTCCTTTAATAACGTATTGACGGTAAGCATCATTTTTTTTCCATGCATGTGCACATAGTCAATGGCTTCTAACGTTTCTTCTCTTGAAAAATTCTTTGCATACGCTCTTGCTCCAAACATATCACCGCCTGCATATACTGCGTCTGCTCCTGACTGAATAACCGCCTTAAGGGTTTCAAGTGAACCTGCGGGCGCTAAAAGTTCTAATTCCTGATTCATAAGTTTACTCCATTATTAAAATAAGGGACAGCCTGTTGTATTCTGCCCCCTGCTTCCTATTCTTTTCCTTTTACTCCAACAGGGGATTTATCCAAAACAGCTTCCTGCCGAACTTGTTTTAAAAACATTTCTTTATTCTCATTTTCGATATCTTTTAATGCTTTTACATTACTTTCGATTTTTATCTGTTTGGATATTAATTCATGTTTTAAATCATAGATTTCTTTTTGCCGTTGTTCAACTTCTTTTTCCAGATTCTCAATCATTTCTTTTGCTTTAAAATAATCATCTGCGATATTTAATTGCAAAAGGAGTGCTTTCATGTCATTTTGAATTCTGGAATAATTCTCAATGGAACGAAGTTCATCTATCTTTCTGTTCATATAGGAAGCAACTTGTTGCAGATAGCTTTCTTCTTCAAATCCACTTAAAGTATACACTTTTCCATCGATGATCACTTCTGTACTTTTTTTAGATGACATACTAATTAGTTCCTCCCTGATTTAAAACGTAATCATAGTATTTGCGTTAAATCTATATTAGGATATTATAAAATTTTTCCACTTTAAAAACAACCCTTATTTCGTAATTCCAAAATGGCGATATGCCAGATCTGTAGCTACACGTCCTTTGGGTGTACGGTTTATAAGTCCATTTTTCACAAGAAATGGTTCATAAACATCTTCAATTGTACCAGAGTCTTCACCGATTGCTGCTGCAAGTGTTTCTAAGCCTACTGGTCCGCCTTGGAATTTATCAATAATTGTATTTAAAATATTTCGGTCACTTTGGTCAAGCCCCATTTTATCTACTTCAAGTAAATCAAGCGCAAAAGATGCAACCTCTTTTGTAATTCTGCCATCATACTTTACCTGTGCAAAATCTCTTACTCGTTTTAATAGCCGGTTTGCCAGACGAGGGGTTCCTCTTGATCTTTTTGCAAGCTCCCAAGCTCCTTTTTCATCAATATCAACATCTAATTTTTTCGCTGAATGGACAATAATTGTTTCTAATTCTTCCTCTGTATAAAATTCCAAATGATGTACAACACCAAATCTATCCCGTAATGGTGCAGATAAGAGTCCTGCCCTTGTTGTTGCTCCAACTAAAGTAAATTTAGGTAAATCAAGACGAATGGAACGGGCTCCCTGCCCTTTTCCAATCATAATATCAATTACAAAATCCTCCATTGCTGGGTATAACACTTCTTCCACCTGGCGATTCAGTCTGTGAATTTCATCTATGAACAGAATATCGCCTTCCTGCAAATTACTTAAAACAGCAGCCATTTCTCCTGGTTTTCCAATCGCAGGTCCTGAAGTGATTTTGATATGAGTTCCCATTTCATTGGCAATAATTCCTGCAAGGGTTGTTTTTCCAAGACCTGGTGGTCCATAAAATAGAACATGATCCAGGGATTCTTCTCGCTGCTTTGCTGCTTCAATATAAACCTTTAGATTTTCCTTTGCTTTCTGCTGTCCGATATATTCATCTAAAGTCTGTGGACGCAGTCCTTTTTCAATCTTTATATCTTCATCCTCTGCTAGCGTGGATATTACCCTTTTTTCCATTCCAAACTCCTTTTTACATAAATGCCATCTGCTTTAATGCCTGTTTTAAAAGATCTTCTACGGTAGCCTCTTTATCGTACTCTATATTAGAAAGCACTTTCAATGCTTCCGATGAGGTATAGCCCAATGCCACAAGTGCCTGTATTGCTTCGTTTTTTACAGAATTATTGCTATTTGACAAATTTGTATCATTTTTTGTAAGTGCGCCTTCAAATGTATCCGCTAAGCTTAATTTATCTTTCAATTCCAATATCAAACGTGCAGCTGTTTTTGCACCAACTCCAGGAGTCTTTGCTATTGTTTTTGCGTCATCACCCAGCACAGCAAATCGCAAATCATCTGTACTCATAACCGACAGAATCGATAATGCGCCTTTGGGTCCGATTCCACTTACACCTAACAAGAGTTTAAATACTTTTAAATCATCTTTTGTTAAAAAACCATATAAAATCATGGCATCTTCTCTCACATGCAGATAGGTATAAACTTTTACAGTCTCACCAATTCCAGGAAGATATTCTAACACCTGCCCTGGTACATAGATCAAATATCCAATCTGATTGGTCTCAATGACAATACTGTCTTCGTTCTTTTCTACTAATTCGCCTTTAAAATAAGAATACATACCTTCTCCTTGCCTGCAATTGAATTTGTTCTATTATAAAACTTCTCCTAAATAATAAAATCCTTTGCATTCTGTTAATGTCACATCAATGATTTTTCCGATCAAACGTTCATTACCCGAAAAGTGAACAACAGAATTATTACTTAATCTCCCGGTCAAAAGATTTTGATTCTGCTCATTTATGTTTTCAACTAATACTTTTTGCGTTGTTCCTGTAAGCTGTCCTGTCTTTTGAGCTGATCTTGCTTGCACTTCTTTCAAAAGTCTGTCAAAACGTGCTTTTACAACTTCTTCTGAAATCTGATCGTCCATTGCCGCAGCAGGTGTCCCCGTACGTTTGGAATAAATGAAGGTAAAGGCACTATCATATCCAACTCTTCTTACCACATCCATAGTTTCTTCAAAGTCTTCCTCTGTCTCACCTGGAAAGCCTACAATAATATCTGTGGTAATCGCCATATCCGGAATTGCAGCATGAATTTTGTCTACCAGTGTTAAATACTGTTCTTTTGTATATTTACGGTTCATTGCAGTCAAAATTTTTGTACTTCCAGACTGTAAAGGTAAGTGCAGATGTTTGCATATCTTTTTTGACTGTTTCATGACATCAATCAAGTCATCGGACAAATCTTTGGGATGAGAGGTCATAAAGCGGATTCTTTCTAATCCCTCGATTTTTTCTATCTCTGATAATAACTGTGCAAATGTCATTGGTTTTTCCAGATTTTTGCCATAAGAATTTACATTCTGCCCAAGCAGCATGATTTCCACAACTCCATCTGCCACAAGCTGTTCTATCTCTCGAATAATATCTTTGGCTTCGCGGCTTCTTTCACGACCTCTTACATAAGGAACAATACAGTAACTGCAAAAATTATTACATCCAAACATGATGTTTACACCTGATTTAAAGGAGTACTTCCTTTCCACTGGTAAATCTTCTACAATTTTATCCGTATCCTTCCAGACATCAATGACCATTGATTTGTTTTCAAACGTGCTGACAACCAATTCTGCAAGTTTATAAATATTATGTGTTCCAAAGATCAAATCTACATAACGGTAGCTTTTTTTTATCTTCTCAACTGCCTTTGGCTCCTGCATCATACAACCGCAAAGTGCAATTTTCATATTGCTGTTTTTCTTTTTCAGGCTGCTGACCGCACCGAGTCGTCCATAAAGTTTATTATTTGCGTTTTCACGAACAGTACAGGTATTATATATAACAAAATCGGATTCTTCGGATTCATTTTCACTTGTCTGATATCCAATATTTTCAAGAATTCCACTTAATTTTTCAGAGTCTCTTGTATTCATCTGACAACCAAACGTTGTGGTTACCGCGAAAAGTGGACGCCCTATTTCTTCCGATTTCTTTTTTACATATTCTCTTGCTTTTTTTATAAAATAATACTGTCTTTGTGGTTCTTCTATGGGTGCTGGTTCACTTAAATCTATTTTATCAAGTAATGCTTCAAATTCTGGATTCATTGCGTTCATAAGTAGTTCCCTTCTAAATTTATTATTGCGGTTGTTATTATAACATTTATAGCATTGTTTTACAAACAAAAAACCAAACGTATGAGCGTTTGGCTTTTCCTGCGTTACTATAAAAAACGTATTTGACTTTTACATAATTGCTTTTTTCTCTTCTTGAGTTCTTATTTTAGATTTTCTTTTACTTCTTACTTTTTTCTTCTTTTAAGGCTTACTTTAACTCTTCTTTCAAGTCTTTTTTTAATGAAACCATCCATTCCTTAAACTCTTTATCTTCCCTTAAGTATGCATACTTTGGATTGTTTTTTAAATCTGCCAGCAATGTGGGGATTATCTTTTCCATCATATTTACCGAACGCTTTTTTGCGTCTTCTTTCGTTGCTTTATATACTTTCTTAGTTCCATCCTCGTTTTTCTGCTCGCTCTCCATCACAATCATGTCATCGGACTCTGATGAGTGATAGATATGATTGTAAATGGTACTTTCATATATATTCCATGGTTTTTGTATTTCAACTATCATTTGCTTTAATTGCTTTAAAGTTTCTTTTGTATTTTTGTTGTGAATTGCAATGGCAAGTGGTGCAACACATAGACTGTAATCCCATAATTCAAAACTTTTTACCATTGTTTGTAGTCCATCCGATAATTTAACAGCTTTTTGCTGATTTCCTTCTTCTAACTCCACTTCAATCAAAGATATGATTGTCATCTGTAGTTCGTTTAAGGTTGACATTAGTTTCTGCTCTAGTAATTTTGCTGCATCCGGGAACTTTTTTTCACGAAAATAAAGTCTTGCCTGTAAGCTCTTTTTATCCAATGCGGATCTCTGTGGCATGCTATCCAAAAATTTCTGTGCTTTCTCAAAGTTTTCTTTTTCAATATATTTTGAAACCAGCATATATAATGCTTTGTTTTTTAACGTATCATCATCACTTGTTGCCACACGTTCATACATTAGAAAAATCTGTTCTTCAAATCGCTCTTTATTTTGCAGATTTGCTCCATAAAAAAGAAGTGCTCCTTCCAGTAAGACTGCCATATGGTCTATTAATTCCATACTGTTTGGATATTCTTTTATTTTTTCCTTTGCAAGTACAAAGCCTTTTTCATAGCCATCTTTTTCTATGCACTCCATAATCTGTGTACTAAATTTTGTGATTTCACTTTGCGTTATATTTTCCTCAAAACACAAGAGTGTATTTAAATCAATTTTCAAAACACGTGCAAGTGGAGATAAAAGCAAAATATCCGGATACGTTGCTCCTTTTTCCCACTTATTTACAGCTGGGGCAGATACACCCAGATACTCTGCTACCTGTTCCTGCGTTAATCCTAATTCTTTTCTTCTACTACGAATAATGACATTTGCTGGCATATGATTTTCCTCACTTTTTTTAAATCCATATAGACGTTTGTGAAATATTCTTTTCTATATCTATTTTAGCAGGAATGCCTCTCTGATACTATTGAGTAGTTGTTAAATTTCAAGACATATTTTTAACCTATGGTTATTTTTTTAATATGAACACTTTAAAACAGGATATTATATTTCTGATGTTTTTCTAATATTTTCTTTAAATATCATATCAGGAAAAAGAGAGAGACGGCTGCTGCTGTGCTCAGCAATGTGCCTAGTAAATAGTATTCTGCGAAATATGGTTCTTTTGAAATTTTATCATAGCGGGCTATTGATTTTGCTGTGAGTACAAACCCTATCGCTGTGTACTGATGAACTGCAAGAAAAATCACAATAATAAGGCGTTCTACGGTTCCTATGAACCTTCCCGCATTATGATCCTGCTCTTTTGGTGACTTGCTTATCTCATCCTGCATAATCACACTTGCCGGTTTGTATACAGAAATCAATTTTCCAATTGTAAGATTCGCCGGTTTATGAAGTAATAAAAGCACTACACTCCAGTTTAGTACCGCTTGCCAGGAAACGCCCACTGTTTTTGCGAATTCCAAAATATAAGGTTTTACAGACAGCACGCCCAGATTTTTTGTCATCATATAGGATAGGAAACATATGCATATCAAATGTAGTATCTGATCTATACAATAAATATTACGTTCCTGATAAAAAGATAGTTCCCTTCTTTTTTTACTATTTTTATGTTTTAAAAAGAGCTTATAATAAAATTTTCCAATATCAATCACAAGGTGAAGAACTGCTGCAAGAATTCCATAGAAAAACACGTTTATGGAACCAAAAAGAAATGTAACAGCTGCTATCACCAGAAAATAAGTCATACCATGTAAGAATACCCAACTGATATGATGTTCTTTTTCTTCTGCCATATGCTTCGACTGCGTATAAAAATCCCCTACAATATGTCCAAGCAAAAACAGCATAAAATATGTTTTAAATATCATCGTTTTATCTCCCCGAATGCTTGTTCTAATGTTTCAAGTGCCTGCTTATATGTGTAATAATTACCTTTTTCAAGATTTTTATATACAGCAGGCTGTTTGATTTTAAACTGCAGTGCTATTTGCGACTGATTTTCTTTGTGAAATAATGTATACCTGATAATTTCTCTTTGTCTTTCACTCCAACTGTCTTCAATTACCTTTAACAAAGAAAAAATAGTATTTACCCATAATGCAGTCTCATCATTTTCATTGCCTGCTGCAAGAAAGTAATCCAGCGGAATTGCTTTCTTTTTGTTCTCATTTTCTTTCAAAAATTCAACTGCACTTCGCGCATTGTAATATGCAGGACCATCTGCGCCGAGCGACATCGCCGGATTGATATCGGTCGTGATTGCCCCAACGCCAAAACCAAACCGGATGCGAACCGGGTGCATGGCAGTCTCGATTTCCAATAAAATATGCATCACAGATGTTCCATCACAAAGCAATCCCTGAAATTCATCTCCCAGTGTAATAATAAACTTCGATGCTAATTGATTCTTATGTCGCTCGTTTACTTTACCCAGCACATTTTTCAGTCGATTTTGAACTTCTTTTCTGTCTTCCGTATTTTTAGAATCTTTGATATCTCCTATAATTGCGATATAAGTATTTTTTTTATAATAAAAAAACATATCACACCTCCACGCTTGATATGTTTATATTATTCTTTATTTGAGGAATATTCAAGCATTATTCCTCAAAAAGAGAATAAATTGTTATTATTTCTTTTTTAAGGAATATTATTTCAAAAATTTTTGAAAGAAGTGACATTCATCATCATTACATTTTTTTGCAAATTCAGATTGAACATCACAATGGAATACATGTCCCAGCCGATGTGATCTGTCTCCATAAAAGTGCATTTCAAATGGAACGTCATGTTCCATTAATTTTTCCTGTAATATGGGCGCCTGGCATTTCAGAGAATCATCATTGGATGTCATCAGAAATGTCGGTGGAAATTTGTCTGTTATATGATTTTCGACACAGATTCGCTCAATTTCTTCTGGTGTTCCTTTTTGAGGGAGGTAATCCGTCATCAGTTCTTTTGTCAATTCATCCCCTCTTTGATCTGTATATACATGATACTTTCCACAGTTTAATGCTATCGCTTTGAATGTAAAATCTTTCGGTTGTTTTATAGCAAAGCTTTTTGCATAAGCTTTATTTGTACAGATACAAGAATACAGTGCAAGTGTATGCCCACCAGCCGAATCTCCTACCGCAAAGATATGGTTTGTATCAAATCCATATTCCTTTGCATGTTCAAAAACCCAATGTAAAACCTGATTTGTATCCTCAATTGGCGCTGGAAACTTAAATTCCGGTGCAAGACGATAGGTAAAATTTACAACTACAAATCCACGTTGTGCCAGATTCATGCAATAAAACTGATAGACCTCTTTATTACCGTATACCCATCCACCACCATGTATACTTACGATGACTGGTAATTTTTTTTCTAAGTCTTTTGTAGGCTTATATACATCTAATCTCTGCCATTTTTCATTTTCTCCATAAACAATATTATCGTAACGAGTAATATCATTCGGTGTTATTAATCCTTTATCTCGTTTTGCATCCCCAATGGAAGCCATTTTTATAAACATTTCTCCAGCAACTGACATATAAAATCTCCTTACTTTTTCACAATTTTTTTGTAGGCGTTTGCAAAACTATGTAAATTACATGATACGCTAAGTGAATTTACCAAAAGAATGGTGACTTGCCACCGCATTGGAACCTTCTTTTGGTAATATTCACTTTGATATTTCATATAAAATGAGTTTCACAATTGCCTAACAAGATTTTAGACATATAAAAAACTTTTTTATAAAGTCTTACTATTTTTAGTATAGCATAAAAAGCTTAAAATACTACCATATCCTTCCTATGCTCCAATACAAAACCTCCTGCATGGGGATCAAAGCGTCTGATCAATCTATTACTATTTTGTCAGTTTTTAAAAACTGGCTGGTGGCTGAAAGTATTATTGGAGAACTTCCCCTTCTTCTTATGTATACAATTAAGTTTCCCTCATAGGTCATTCTTTCCCGGCTTGTATAATCCGTGACATCTGATAAGTCACCGTTATCGATACCAACAATTTCACCATCTCCTTGTAACATAAATTCTATCTTATAAGCACCTTCTATTACACTTCTTGCTTCTCTATCGATAACGCTTACTTCTATTTGTATCAAATCTTCCTCACTCACCTTGTGAAGCTTTATTGCAACTGCTGCAGAGGTCGTTTCCAACGTAGCTTTTGCATTTGCTGATACGGAAACCGCTTTTAATCCTCCAGCTTCAAATGGAATGCAGATGGAAATATATCCAAACTCGCTCGTTTGATTTATTTCATCCACTTCTTTATCATTTATATAGAATTTCACATCGGATTGATTCGAATAGCAACGTACTTCGATTTCTTCCCCGTTGATGTAATTCCAGGTCTGCTGCATCGTTTTCCACTCTCCGGTATCCTCATTTTTTCTAGCTGTTGCAAGTGCTAAAAATGGTTCACTTGTCCACAAACTTTTTCTTCTTAAATACGACGTTTTCTCAAATCCCGCTGTGGTAAGCAATCCTGCTGTGGAACCATGATATGGCCATCCTCTGCACTCTCCAAGATAATCAATCCCTGTCCATAAAAACTGACCCGAAATATAAGAATTCTTTTCTACTGCCATCCATGCTTCATAGCTATGCCCATTTTCACTACCCATAAATGGTTTTAATGGAAATCTTTGATGATCCATCTCATACAAGTGTTCTTTATAATTATATCCAACGACATCCAGACTATCCAGATATCCTATTCTTGTAGAAAGTTCAGGAAAGGCAACTGCTGCAGTTACCAGACGTGTTGGATCTGTTTCCTTGCAGATTTTTGCCAGTTCTTTTGCAATAATTGGCAGTCGTTCTGCATTTGGACGATTCTTATTGTAAGTCTGTTCTTCCTTTGGCTTATTTGCATCATTATTGCCTTCCATGGATTCAAACAATGGATGGTTATAGGGATCATTTGGATAATCAATTTCATTTCCAATGCTCCATAGAATAACGGAAGCATGATTTCTATCCCGTTTTATCATACTTTCCAAATCACTTCGATAGCATTCTTTAAAATCATATGCATAGCCCTCCAATTTTGGGGGATAGACATTATGTCCCTTATGCCATTTGTTCTTTGCTGCTTCCCACTCGTCAAACGCTTCATCGATAACCAAAAATCCCATCTCATCGCATAAATCATATAATTCTGGCATATGAGGATTATGGCTCATTCGAATTGCATTGCAACCCATATATTTCAATTTCTGCAATCTTCTACGCCATACACCTTTGGTCATTGCTGAACCGAGGCATCCACCATCGTGATGCACGCATACCCCCTTTAAAATCGTATGCTTTCCATTTAAGAAAAAACCAGCTTCTGGGTCAAAATCAACGGAACGAATCCCTGTCTTTCCTTCATAAATCAAGCTTTCCTGCTTTGTATCTGAATTTATTGCAACTAATTTTAATGTATATAAATAAGGATTTTCAAATGACCATTGTACCGGTTCCTTAATATGCGATTCAAACGATATGTCGTGTGACTGCTCTGCTTGAAATAAAACATTCTTTTCTTCTTTCATTACCAATACATTGTTTTTATCAAACATTTGAGCCACCACGTTTATTGTCTGACTTTCTTTTGCATAAAGTTTTGCTTCTATTGCAATCTTTGCCTGCTGCTCTGTCACATCTTTTGAATAACAAAAGACATCTCCCAGCTTAGGATATAGCGATTCATAAGAAAGAAACATTACTTTTCGTGTGATTCCAGAACCCGTAAACCATCGGGAATCAGCAATATCTGTATGCGATACTTTTACGGATATTACATTTTCACCCACCGATAAAAAATCAGAAATATCGTATTGAAATGTTGTATACCCATATGCATGTTTTCCCAGATAATACCCATTGATCCATACCTGACTATTCTTATAAATTCCATCGAAACGTAAAAAACAGGTACTTCCTTTTTTAATTTCTTCTAAAAGGAATAGTTTTCTGTACCAGCCGATACCTCCTTTTACATAGCCTGTTCCACTTGAATACTCTTTGCTCATTGGATAGTGTACAGACCAGTCATGGGGAAGCGTTACATTTTCCCATGAAATATCCTCATATTCTTTTTCAAATGCATGTTCACAATCTTCGTTCACTTCTTGCAAATGAAATTTCCATCCCTCCAAAAACTCTTTGACCACCATATTTGTCTCCTTCTTATGCTTTTTCGTTTCTTTGCATACAGAATATCAAATTCATCTTTTTTTTCCATGTGCCAAGACGTACTTTTCATGTATATTAGCGTCTTTTTTATCTGATATAAGAAGAAATCTACTTGTTTTTTCAAAATGTAACGTCTATCATAAGGAACAGCACGATAAATTGCAAGGTGAGATAAGAAACAGCACGATATATTGCAAGCAGAGTTACGAAACAGTACAATTATTGCAAGAAAAGAAATAACACTGAGAAACAAAAAAACAAGAACTGCAAACATATAAACTACAACAACTATCAGCTTCTTAAATTCTTCATATGGAGGTTTTCTATGGAAACTACTTTTTTTTATGAAATCAGTCCTTTTCAGCTACCCAAAATTTCTTTATTGGATACAGTAACGATTCATCCACCTTATATTCATTTTCGTAGAAAATCGAATGAATTCATCCTTTATTTTATTCTTTCTGGTGAAATGCATATCACAGAAAATCAGATTTCTTATGTATTATCGGAAGGGGATTTTTTTCTGCTTGATCCTTCCTATGAACACTATGGTACCACACCGGATACCTGTCATTATTTCTATATCCATTTTATGTATGACAATATCATAAGAAAAGAAGCTTCTTTCATTTCATTGAAAGAATTTTTTCAAAACAAATTTCGAAACCATATAAACCAGCCAGATGGTAAAGAGCTATCCGAAGATAGTGTTTTTATACCAAAATTTATTCATCCAAATCCAACGTCCATTCTCAATCTTTCGCAGGAATTAAACCATTTAAAATCCATTTATCATGGACGTCAGACATTTCAATCCTTGGAAAGTTCATACTTGTTTCAATTATTTTTTCTTCATCTTTCCAAAGATTTCGTTCATGATTATTTGTATGAATCCTCTGTTTTATCTCAAAACACCATTAAAATTATTTTGCAGATCATGAATTACTTAAATGAATCTTTTCCTTGCACGATTACAGGAAACTCCATCGAAGAAAATTTTTCTTGTAATTTTGATTATATAAATCGTAAATTTAAATTATATACAGGAAAAACTATTTTTTATTATTTAAATGAATTACGCATTGCCCGTGCTACACAATATCTGCAAAGTGGATATTATACCTTATCTGAAATTGCAGAAAAAACTGGTTTTTGCGATGTCTACTATTTTTCAAAAGTATTTAAAAAGTATAAAGGACTTTCCCCTTCGGAGTATGAAAAATTATTTTGAGCCAGCATATACATACATTAAAGCAGCATTTAAAATGCACCTTTCACTTCCGACATAAGTCAAAAGTAAAGGTGCATTCTTATACTACATTTATTCTGTGATTTTTAAAAATTTCAAAACATTGTTAAATTCATTTTTTCTGCAAATTGTCTTGTCAATTATAATTTAAAAATGCTTTATGGTTCTATTCCATATTGAAGCGCATCAGATATATATGCCGTAACTTTATTCCATGCTGTATAAGTTGTCGCCGTAGCATTATAGGAATAGTCATTAGACTGCGTATAATTGCTCCAGTCTGATTTTGAAAATCTGGTTTGCAAAAGAACACTGTCTCCAGCAGCAAGATTCCCTGCCGTACTTGAAAAGCTGATTTCCAGATAACAATTTGCTGTGTCCTTTGGCGTTGCCATTGTCACAAAATTTCCACTCACATTTGTCGTTCCAATATTCGCCCAATCACACCAAAAACTTTGTGATGTTGCTCCATCACTTGTTAAATAGTATCTTACTTTCAGATTTGCAAGATTGATAGCTGTTGAACCTGTGTTTACAATTTTAAGCTGCGGAGATATAGAATTTGATGAATCTGTAATAATTTTATTATACATCTGAACCTGTACACTTCCCGTACTTACTACCGTTGTGTCACCGACTGTAATTGCAAGTGTTGCGGCTGAACCTGCACTAAACGCAAAGGTAAGGTTTGTCGTTCCAACTGCCTGTTTTGCAAGATATGCTTTACTTATCGTAACGGTATTTCCAGATGTACTATAATCTGTTCCAGACACCAAAGCAGTTGTTCCATTTGAGATTGAACTTAATGTATTTCCGTTGAGTGTCATCGTAACTGCTGCATCGGCCTGTTTTGCTGTGTTTTTGTCAAAAGTTGCTGTCGTTGGTGTAATCGCAGAAGACGTTACTGGTGGAGTTACAGTTGAATCACTGACTGCAACTGCAAGTGTTGATGCTAATCCTGCACTAAATGCAAAGGTAAGGTTTGTCGTTCCAACTGCCTGTTTTGCAAGATATGCTTTGTTTATCGTAACGCTACTTCCAGATGTACTATAATCTGTTCCGGACACCAATGCAGTTGTTCCATTTGCGATTGAACTTAATGTATTGCCATTGAGTGTCATTGTAACTGCTACATCAGACTGTTTTGCTGTGTTTTTATCAAAAGTTGCTGTCGTTGGTGTAATTATAGAAGATGTTACTACTGGTGGCGTTACAGTTGAATCACCATAAACAATACCACGTCCATTTGTACCTACATAAACACGGCCATATGTTCTTGGATCGCCTGTGATACACATATTTGTTCTTCCATACTGATGTGCATCATCATTGATTCTAACCCAGGTTGCACCTGTATCATTTGAGCGGAAGATTCCTCTTACACCATTGACCTGTGCAGAAATATAAAGTGCCATGTAGTTTTGTCCAGGAGCAGCTTTACCAAATCCAACAACATCTGCCTGATCTACATTTGATAATTTTGTAAATGTTGCACCGGAATCTGTAGAATGATATAGACCATAATCAGATCCTTGTGCACCGCCTGCCAGCCAGACATCTCCTTCTATGCCAGGCATAGCTTTAAAGTTCACTGGCGTCATTTCTGGAGATGCACTTGCTGATATATTCGAAAGTCCTGTTGCTGCTGCTGTAAAATTAGCACCTCCATCTGTACTTACATAAAAAGTACCACCTGAGAATCCATAAAATTTCTTAGGGTTCACACGGTCCGATCCGATTGCTGCATCTACCGGCAGACCATTGCAGGCTGTCCATGAACTTCCAGATGTTGTGGAATAAGATGGTGCTTTACCTGACGGAGCCCAAAGAATCGTATTTCCATCCGCAGACATTGCAACTTTTCCACCACCAGTACTATCCGTACTTGTTGCAGTCCAGCAATTGCTTCCTGCTGACCAGTTTTTTGCAGTATCATATGAAACACCAATTCTTGCACTTGTTCCTGCATCTGTATTCCCAACTCGTACATATTTTGTAGGATTAAGCTCTGCGTAATCAATACCTGTTGTACTGGAAAAGTTAGGCGTAATCATCATCATGGATGGTACTTTTGTTAAGTCATCATGTACGAAACCAGATACGTCTCCAAGTCCACTGACTAAATGTGCTGTTCCAGTTGTTGGACTGATAAGAGATATTACTGCCGTCTGTTCCATTCCAAGAGAATTTACTGCTAATTTTACCGTTCCACCTGTGTCAAGATCCGTCAGATTATTGGTACTATACACTGTCGCTCCTGTACTATAGAACATATGACCCGAATTGAAAGGATCAATTGATATATTTCCCATCATCCAGCCAATCTGTGGTGCTGGTGTTGGTGGATCTGGCTGCTTGCCAAAGGTTAACCACGGTGTTGCAGTAATGTCCTGTGTATAGCGAAGCGTACGACTTGGATATCCATTCCAGGACCAGAAACTTGTCCAGGTAGCTCCACCATCTGTAGAACGGTAAATATTCGAATCTGGCCACCAGCTATTTAAGGTAGTAACCACTAACGTATTTGGATTCTGGGCATCTACAGAAAGGCCACCATAACCAAAATAGTTATCCGTACTGCTGGAAGCGATTGGACTGATTTGTGTCCATGCACCTGTTTTTGTATTATATTTCCATACATCGCCTTTTGTTCCATCGTATGGTCCTACACCATTGCTATAGGTAACATAAAGCATTCCAGTTGAAGAAAGTACCCCATGATGTGGAAAATAACCAGCTGTAGGCTGTCCTGCAACTGCACTCCATGTTGCTCCACCATCTTTACTGCAAAAGATTGTATTTTCCGGTGTGCCTCCTGTTTTTGCCTTATTTGCAACACCTGCATAAATGGTCTGACAAGGCTTTCCGGATACACTTGATGTTGGGTCAAACGTCACCCAGACAACTCCGGTAAGCGTGTTATCATAAGATGTTGAATCCAGATCTGTTGGTGCAAAATCACCTACCTGCGTAAAAGAAGTTACTTTGTTCCAGGTAACACCATAATCTGTACTCTTCCAAAGTCCATTTCCAGAACGTGTTCCCATATATAAAACATTATCGCTGTTTGGATCAATTGCTAAGCGCTCCCCCATAGAACGTCCCAACATATTTGAGCCAATTTTAAATGGTAATTTTGTTACCTGCCATGTAGTTCCTTTGTCTGTTGAACGTAAAATACAGCCATTGGAAGCTGTCCAGCTATTTGTGTAAGTACCAGCCGCAATATATACCCGGCTTGTATCTACCGGATCAGTCGCAAGACTGTCACATCCAAGATTATTCCAGTCATTAAATCCAATCATGTCAGTTAATGGTACCCATTTTCCAGTGGTTGCATTATAACGGTAAGCTCCCCCCATATCTGTTCTGGCATAGACAAGATCTTTTTCTTTATTATTAAATACAATATCAACAACATAGCCACCACCACCAATTTGCGCATTCTGCCATTTATAGCTTTCTGTTGCTACACTACTGGCAGCTTTGGTGGATAATGGGGTTCCTACAGATAATCCAAAAAGTAATCCGATTGTACAAACCACACTCAATACAATTTTCACTTTCCCATTCTTCATCCTTTTATCCCTCTCTATGTGCCAACTAAAAAAAACAAAGCTTGGCAGATTTTTTCATATTGTTACATAACGCGAAACTATGTTTCTAAAACAAGTTCTAAGTTAAACAAGACAATACTTTTATCTGTAAATGACTCTGCTTTTTATGTATGAAACGTTTCCTCCTTTCCTCTTTTTTAAGCAATAGAATCATTTTCGACCCACCATGATTTCTATATTCCGCTTATATCTTTTTACCATTCCCTTTTGCTAGAATTATATGTGATATGCTGTATGATTTTTACAGTAAAAATCAGCTTTGCTATACATGCATTTTTAGATATTTATTTGCATTTTTTGAAATAAATATGTTATTTATACTTTTATTTGCAATTATATAGGCGAAGCTTCAATAGATATAAAGTCAAATTTGGAAACATCAAATAATCCCATATCTGTAAGTTTTATCTCTGGAATAACCGCAAGCGACATAAAGCAAAGGGTCATAACTGGTTCGACTTTTTCTGATATTTTCAAAATACCATGTGCTGATTCATGAAATTTTTCTAACTGCTCATCAACCCATTCTCCAGACTGATTACTCATCAAGCCAGCGATTGGCATGGGAAGTGATGCAATTATTTCTTTGTTTTTTACCTGAATCATACCACCTCCCTGTTTTATTAACTTCTGAACTGCCATTTCCATGTCATCATCATTTACCCCAACTATAATTATATTATGCGAATCATGAGCTATGGACAATGCGATTGCTCCTTCTTTGATTCCATATCCTTTCAATAATGCAACTGCAACATTCCCTGTGCCTTTATGCCTTTCTACAACCGCTATTTTGGCAATATCATTTTGGGACTCAAAAATAAAATCCCCATTATCGGTAAGCTTTACTGTAGCCTGTTCCTTTTTTGTCACGACTCCATCGTCCATAATTGTAATCACATTCACCCGATTGCTTTTACTGTTTAAATTTAATTTTTCCTTTGAAAAATCTTTTACATGAAAACCGCCTTTCATATGGCTGTAATCAATTTTTTCACATGGTGGCAGATATGTTCCATCTTGTACCACTTTTTTACCTTCAATAAATACGGTATCTGCTTTAAAATAAACCAGATCTTCCACAAGCACAACATCTCCACGAAGTCCAGGGGCAATTGCACCACGATCAAATAAGTGAAAACATTCTGCTGTATTTATCGTTGCCATTTGTATTGCAGTAATCGGATCTATACCTTCTTCTACACAAATACGCAGATGATTCTCCATATGACCTTCCAGAAAAATTGTCCTTGGCTGACGGTCATCGGAGCAAAGTACGCATCTCCTTGCATTTTCTGTTGTAACTCCCTTTAATAAGGTTCTTAAGTCTTTACAACAGGAGCCTTCTCGAAGCAATACATACATGCCTCTTGCAATACGTTCCTTCATATCTGCAACCGTTGCACACTCATGATCATTTCTGATTTCTGCTGATATATATGCATTCAGTTCTTTTCCGGTAAGTCCTGGACTATGACCATCTATTAGTTTCCCATGATTTATGCTTTCAAGCAGTTTATCAATAACTTCTTCTTTCCCAGCTACGACCCCCGGAAAATCCATAAATTCGCCAAGCCCGATGATTTTATCATTTGTAATAACATCTTTCATCATATCTGCGCTTATATTGGCTCCGGAATGTTCAAATGGTGTTGCAGGAACACAGGAGGGAAGTACATATTTGATGTCAAGCACTGTATTTTCAGCAGCTTTTAACATATAATCCATTCCATCTAATCCACATACATTTACGATTTCATGCGGATCGGCAATAATTGTTGTTGTTCCATGTGGGGCAAGCAGTCTTCCAATTTCTTCTGGGGTAACATAGGAAGATTCAATATGAATATGTCCATCAATAAGCCCCGGTATTGCATACTTTCCGGCTCCATCCATCGTTTCTTTTCCATCATAAGTGCCTATGCCAGCGATTTTCCCATCTGAAAATGCGATATCACCTTCTTCTATTTCATGCGTATACACATTTACAATTTTACAATTTTTTATGACAAAATCTGCCGCAGTTCTTCCTGCTGCAATGTCAATACGCTTTTTTAATTCTCCTTGTGTCATCGTTTGCTTTCTCCTTTAGGTGAAACGGGTTCCCTTTGTCGTGCTTTTGAATAATAAAATGTATTATATGTAAAAAAGTGGGTTTTTGCAAGATTCATTCAAAAAGCACCATCTTTTGGATGAATTGAACTGACTCCCAAAAGTGGTGCGTTATCATAATCAATTAAATAAGCGAAAATATTTAATCAAATTCCTGTTCATGCTGTTTGAAAAAATTGTAATAGGATAAGACATTCGACAATTCTGTCCATTTTTTGATATCGACAGGTTCCTCATCCATATCGTAAATCTTGGCTCCTTTAATGGAAAGTAAAAACGGCGAATGTGTTGCAATGATAAACTGACAGCCAAAAAATCTTGCATTATCCCCTAAAAACTTTAACAATTCCTGCTGTTTTTCTGGTGAAAGACTGTTTTCCGGTTCATCTAATAAGTACAAACCATTGTCTTTTATTTTATCTGCAAAATAAATAAAAGCACTTTCTCCATTTGAATGTTCTCTTACATTTCCCATTAAATTGTTTCTGATATACTTCGACTGCGTTTTGCTCTTTGCCATATTGACTTTTTTCAATTGTTCATAGTCATCTAATGATTTCATCTGGAATTTAGAGTATTTTACATCTAAATAATCCTCAAATAAATCTTCTCTTTTCCTGTTAATTCCCTCATTCATAGTACGGATATTTAACATAAAATCAAATACATCATCGCTTGTAATGATTCTACTGTTACTTGTAATCGGACGCTCAAATTCAAACGAACACATACTTGTATAATCTTCAAAAAAATTCGTTCGATTATACAGTGTATCTCTTTCTAATTGAAGTTTTTCAGCAATAACATTTAATGCAGTCGTTTTTCCAGATCCATTTCCCCCATATAGAATGGTAATGGGTTCAAAATCCAACATACAAAGACGATGTTTTGATAATACCTGAAATGGATAGTATGAATCATAGCACGTTCTTTTCAAACGCATTGTAAAATCATACTCCTGTTCGATGTCTGGAAATTTAAATTGTGATAAATAAAGCATATTACCCCCGTTTTCCTTTCACTTTATTATGATGTTTTAAGCATTCATTTCTCTAAATAATATAACGCAGTTACATAAAAACAGGAAGCATGAAGTACATTTTCATATTTCTATTTTACCTGATTAAGCACTCCCATAAACACAGGTACACCCATTTTTTTGTCATAAATCATATACACAAATGGTTTATCAAGGTTCACTTCTTTTCCCTTCATCAGGGTAGCTGTTTCTCTCATTTCAACAATCGTAACTGCACCTGCTTTCGTCCCAATTTCATTGAGTGTAATCGCTGTGTTATGAATTACACTTCCAATGCAAAGTTTCGCCGAAGGCGTTTCTACCATCTTGGAAAAATCCGCTTTATCTGTAAATGCTTCTAAAATACCCATCTTTTTTAAAGGCTCACTTAACTGCGTTTTATACTGGTATTTAAATTTAGGTATGGATGTAGAAACACTTATTTCCTGTTTCTGATTTATCAGATTTGTTATTTCTTCTCCCGAAATTTGATTAAGATATGCCTGTAAATCGCCCTTTGGAAGTAATGCCACAAAACTGTAACGTCCTCCTGCATAATCTTTCATAAAACCTGTTACATTCTCATTTTCTAAATATACCCCTTCTTTTCCATGTAAAAAATCTACTGTCTTAGTATTTCCTTTGGAATCTGTAAAATCACCTTTTGAAACCATATCACTGGTATATTCATTCTGCCATTTTGCTTCAAAAAGCACGGTATTTACCAAGTACATCATGGCATCGGATGGGATTTTATCGAGTGCCTTTGTTACCATATGGTCTGTATGATTTGAAATCCATTGATTGATATCCCGTGTCGTTGAAGTATCAAAAGCTGCAGAAAAAACATCTGCACGATAATCATTCGCATTCGTCTGTAAAAAATCTTTTGAAATCTTAAAGCGATTCGTATTATTTCGAAACCAGATAGAATTTGCAATCTTTGTTTCTTTATCTTCTTTTAAACTATTCGTATATGCCTGCAAATTTTCATTTAATTCCGCTACGTCGTATCCACACAATACTTTTTGCATTTCTGCAAGGGTTGTTGTATCTGCCCCATTTTCTGTCATAGCTAATGCCATCAATACAGAAGGAGGTGAAATAAGCGTGTTTTCTCCAGGAGTATAGGAATATTTCAGCAAGTTCGTTGCGAATGTAAGATTTTTGTCTCCAAATGTATCTGAAACTTTGGCTTGTGAGGATGATTTATCTGCTTTCACCTCATTCATCAAGTTCTTTGCTTCTATTTTTTTTGAATGCGAAGGAAGCTTAAACATTGTAAACTGTACAACGATAAGTATGAGAATGGCAAAAATAACTGCAATTACAATTTGAAACGTTTTTTTCATATGTCGTTCTCCTTTTGTATTATGAATTTATAATAGATAATTGCAAAACAATGTAAAGTACTTGGTATACTAGGTGAATTTACCAAAAGAATAGCGACTTGCCACTGCATTCGGAGCTTTCTTTTGGTAATATTCATTTAAAGAAATCATTTAAAAGTGAATGTTACCTTTAACTAAATTTTATTATACTATAAAAAGGCAATATTAGATAATCAAAATTTAAAATTGCATAATATTTAGATAATTATATGTACTTAATGATTATTGACATATTATTTTCAAAGTGTATAGTGAAATTATATCAAATAACAGTAACATTCTTTATATTTAAATTTGAAAGGGGGAAATAGAATTATGACTTTAACTGAATTTTTAGACAAATTTGCTACCGATGAAGATTTAAAAGAAAAAGCTTCTCAATATTTTGAGACTCCAGACACAGGGGATTTACAAAAGACACTAACTTTTTTAACAGAAAATGGATGTAATACAACAATTGATGAATTAAAAACGTATCAAAATGAAAACACTCCAGCCGTAGATACAACTAAAGCGCAGGATGCTTTTGGCTGTGGCTGTGGCTGTGTCGTTGGCGGAGGCGGAGCTGGGGATACAACCGATACACCACCCGGAATCAACCAAGTATGTGTATGTGTACTTGGCGGTGGCGGAGAAACTTCCGTCAAAATCAAAAATGCTGCAAACGTTGTCGGATATTGTCGCTGTGCATGTGTATTTGCAGGCTCTGGTAATGCTTACGACCAATCTAATGTTGTTTGAAAATATTTGAAACCAAAAACTAGCAGTCGCCGATTGCTAGTTTTTTTATTTTTTCAAGAAATTTTTATTCTTTTATTGTTGCTTATGATAAACGCTAATACGCTTACTGCTTATGGAACCAGATTAATTTCAAAATTACTTTTTCATTTGTGCAATTACTTCATTTGAAATTTTGCGGATACGATCATAGTAACCTTCCATAAATATTTTACAAATAGATTCATCACACCCTAAATAATCACCCGATGAGATTAATGCACCTGCACGACAGCCACCACCACATATATATTTATATTCGCATTCACGGCATTTGGCATTTTCCATTAACAACTTTTCCAAACGAGTGTCAATTCGATCTAAATAGATGGAGTCGCTTAATGCTTTTTCAAGGCCTATTTCGGTTATAAGTGGATACTCATCCTGACAGTCCATACCAGAAAGTGGCATGCAGGGTAGCAATCGACCATCCGCAGCAATGTACATTGTATTTCTTGCGCTAGCGCATAATGTTTGATTGCAGGATGCCTTTGTACCATCATACTTTGCAGCGGGTATGCTATAATTTTTTGTTCCTTTTGGACAAGTAAAAAAACCGCCAAGCATTAAGCTGATTGGTGAACCAGCTTTAAAATACTTTGGAATATATTCCAAAAACGCATCATACACTTCATGAAATTCCAAGGAACAGTCTTTGTTTTCCGCTTTTTTTAACCACTCTCCAGAATCCGATATCGGGATGATTTTCAAATTATTCACACCCAAACTTGATAGCAAATTTACAGATTCCTCAATCGTATGAATATTTTTTCTGTGAATGCACATTTCGCTTCCTGTTGGAAAACCTCTTTTGTGTAATAGAGCGAATGCATCCGTTGCAATCTTCTCTGCTCCATCAATACCTCGCAGCCAGTCGTGCCATCCCACCCCATCAAAACTAATATTAAATTCACAGATTACGTTTCGCTTTTCCAATTCATCTAATAATTCATCATCAATCAAGGAGGCATTCGAATAAATTTGTCTGATTCTGATTTTTTTCTCAATTAGTCTGTCCACTATTTGCAAAAAATCGTTTCTAAATAATGGTTCCCCACCAGTTAAATTAATGTTTGTAATTCCGCAATCTGCCATTTGGTTTATTATATCTAGTACAGTCGTATTATCAAGTTCTCCATATTTTGCCGTTGGAGCAGACATAAAGCAATGACGGCAGCGGTAATTGCATTTGCCTGTAATTGACCAATGTACTTTTTCCATATAATTGCATGGATAGAGATGATATTTTTGCTCCTCTTTAAGCATATCACCTTTGTTACATTCTGCTACGTATCCTTTTTGTAAAGCTTCTGCTATGATTTTTTTTAAGCCTGGATTTACAAAGAATGATTCGCTATCTGTTATTCCATCACAAAAAGATAATGCAAGAAATTCGCTTTTACTTAGAAAATCCACATTCCCCTGCCCGATTTCATAAAGCGCATAAGGAAGTTTTTCCCATCCTCGCAGTGCAAGTCCATCGATTAATTTATAATACATAACGATTCATTCTCTCCCCCTATACTGCTCTATAATTTAAAAACCCATAAGCTCTTGATCCATTATTTAAAATACCAGTTCCTAGTAAAAAATATGCCAGCTTCTGTGCCGTTTCATTCTCTGCAAGTGTTAATTCTATTTTGTCTCCAAGTAAATGTATTTTCTTATAATTGGTAGAAATTGGTTTCTGATTTAAAAATACAATCTGATGGTAGAATTGGAAGTCTTCATTTAAAGATTCTCCTGTAAAATAGTTGTACTTTTTTATTGTATTATCAAATACATAACGTTCAAATTCTTCAACCGTCAGATGGTTTTTCCAATATCCTTCTTCGTCCAACTTTAATAATGCAGGTGTAACGGTATAGATTCTTTCTAATTGCATTTGTGGAATAAATTTGCCACAAGAAGACAGGCCCTTAAATTCTCTCGTAGTCGTATTTGCGAGATTCTTTAAGAAAAAATCTTTTAGAGCCTCATCAATTGTTCGAAGGGAAAAAGAATACACTTTTCCTTCTTTATAAATCTTATCCTTTTCAAACTCTTTAAAGCCACTGATGACATAAGGTTTATATATCTTTTGCTCATGAAAATCTAACATTGCTGCATCAATTGACAATGTCTTATCTACAAAAGCCGTAACTTTTGAAAGCATATATTCCAGTTCTATATTGCACAGAGTATATACTTTCACATCAACCTGATAAACTTTCATACTCTTCCCCCTGTTTTATTTATAATATGATTTTCAATTTTTCTTTGAATCTATCATATCCTTCTTCCTTCTTCTTTTCAAGGCTTTCGCATAACATTCGTGTTTTTTATATGACATATATGTTCTTTCATATAATAATCGTGCTTTTCATATGAAATTCGTTTTTCTTCGTATAATATTTGCTTTTCTTCGCCCGGCATTTGTGCTTTCCGTTTTGATATAAATACTACGTTCCTACTTCGGCACGACCGTTTTTAGTATTTCTCCAATCCTATTTGCGATTGCCTGATATCCGTCACTATTTGGATGAAAGGAATCTATCGTCAGATAGTTTTTTTGGTTATATTGAAATAAATCAAAGGTTGGTATATAGAAGACATTCTCATCTTTTAAAAGTAGTTTTTGCGTCTCGTAATTCCAATCTTCTAACAGTTCAATTTTTTCATTTGCCAGATGATCTCCATAAGGGTTATATAATCCAACAAAACCAATTACGCATGTTTTATTTTCACTTCGCAGAATTGACAAGATTGTCGTCAGATTCGTCAGATACTTATTTTTTACTGCTTCATAATCATTATTTGATTCCATATCATTATAATCTACAAATTTCTTGATTTCATTTCCGCCGATTGATAAAAATATGATATCGGCTTGTTCAATGATTGATTTTGTCTTTTCATTTTTTACAATTTCCAGCAGTCCATCTGAGGTGTCTCCATTTACTGCTAAATTATTGACCTTAACCGTTTTTTTAGTCGTTTTTTGTAAAGCATCTGCATAATTTTTTGCAAATCCCTTTCCCTGAACATCACCAGTGCCATTTGCAACGGAGTCGCCCATCGACAAAATATTGTAATCATTGCTTCCCTTTGTATCCTGCGTACTGCCTTTCATCTGCTCTGTGCTTTTATAAGTATTCTTTCCTGTTGAAAAATGCAGTACAAATACGAATGATACAATGGTTATTGCAAGCATTAATATTCCAGCAAATGACAGCAGTCTGATTTTTGTTTTATTTAACATATTCGCTCCTTTACACCAGCACATCTTGTTTTATAAAAACATAAAAACCTATGACAAGCGATACGATTGCCCATATTAGCAAAACTACCATGGAAAATTCTAAATTCATCCCTGCTGTATTCTCATACTGTGCTGACAGATATTGAGGCAGTCCAAGATTCACAGCAAAGAAATATTTTGCACGTGGCCAGTCATTTATAAAAATCTGTAGAATCGAACCGCCAATCAAAGAAGCCATCATAATTCCAATGGAAGCAGCTGTGTTTTTCACAAAAATAGACACGGTAAAAGAAATGCTTGCAATGACAACTGCTACAAAAACACAGAGAGCACAAACAACTAAGAGATATTGCCACTGATCTAGTTCAACAACATTTGATATCTTCGATTGCTTTCCAATGATATGGAAGGTTACTGCTACTGGTTCCATAAAACCCCATGTATGAAAAGTTATCTTTCCAATGATGACAGATAAAATACCCATTTCACCTGTAACCATAGCAGAAACCAGTATTGTTGCAATGTATTTACTTAATAATATTTTCCATCTAGGTATGGCTCTTGTTAAAAGTATTTTTATTGTTCTGGCTGAAAATTCAGAGGAAACCGCATCTCCTGAAAACAAAATAATAAGCAAGGGCAAAAGCAACATAACCGATTGTGACAAAATAATTCCTGCAAATTTCATTCCGGTTGATTCCAACGGACTCATTTTATATTGGAGATAATATTTGTACTGATTGATTTGAATACTTGTTACTTTCTTATCCTCTGCTTTATTACTTCCGTATTTCAACTGATTTTGTAAGGTGTTAATTTCCTGTTTGACGGATGGTGTCCAGTCATAGGTTGTTCCATTACTTTTTGTATACGCTGTAATGCTTTTTTGATACTGATTGTTCAAACCATATGCAAAAGCAGACACAACAATTAATTCAATGAAAAAAATCAACACTAATTTCCTTCTGAGCATCATCTTCATAAGTTCATTTGAAATAAGCTTTCCCACCAAATCACCTTCTTTTCTACTTACCATCCTCTTTATCTTGTACATCGTTTTGCTGTGTATATTGCTCGTTATCAAAGGTTCTGATATCTGCATAAGAATGAGTTGTTTTATTATACTCAATTGTAACTCGATCTCCTGGCTGTGATACAGGTATTTCTTTTGAAATGCTATCATTTCCAATAAAGATAATATCAGGAGCTTCTTTTAATATCATATAAAAGTTTGTATAGCCATCACTTGTAGAACTTCCGATACGATCAATCGTTCCTGTCAAATGAATCAGATCTTTATCTGTGTCCACATTTAGCGCTTCTCCCTGTTCTTGCAAAGCCTTTATATAGCTGCTCTTTGCCTGAGATAAGGTTTCACCTACACCAACGATGGAATAATCCTTCACAGAACAAAACGCATACATTTTCACCAGACCTTTTTTATCCTTCAATGGGGAAAAATAGGTTGGATTTCCTTCAATATTTATCAGGTATGGAAAATCAGCGATATACCCTTTTTCCTGAACTTTACCCTCCATAGAAGATTTGCCAGCTAATTCTGTGGCACCACCAACTTTATAAAGTACTGCTTTATGTGTTCGTAAATCCGTAAGTACAAATCCTACGGTTGAATCATCGGAACCTACCGAGGTGATTCCAGTATATAAATAACAGTTTCCTTTGTTATATAAATATGCTTCTCCTTGTGTTGCCTTTAATTTTCCCTTATTTGAAAAATTAAATATTCCATGCACATATTCACCCCAATCGGAGAGCTGTGTTTTAATAAATTGTTTTGGATAAACCCGGTCAACCCATTCTGGAATATGATTTATATCATATTTTTTAATATTACCGCTATTTGCATCTACGGTAAGAAGCCCTACCACCTTTTGCGCGCCAAACCCACATGAATTTTTGTAAATGGTAACCGTCCAATAAGGATTTCCATTATCATCTAATTCAAATGTATAGTCTGTATATCCGTACATTTTACTTGCATGTAAATAAACATGTCTTTTTAAATTTCTGGAAAAATATGCATTGTTCTGATATTGAATCATAACTTTTTTTCCATGAATGCTTTTTACAAGATTCACATCTCCTGCATCCGTTGCGCTTACTGTAATATAACCATTTGTTCCTTCTGTTTTTGTTATGTATTTAAAAAATCCATTATGCTCTAAAGGAAATACATACATCAGTTTTTTGTTGACATTTTGTAATGTTCCTTCTCCAATTGTTGCAACGGAACCCAGCGCAACTTCTGAGCCCAGTTTCTTATCTGCAAGATTTCTTGCCAGTTCCATGTCAATCGTTGGTAACTGGGACATATCCACTTCTGCAATTTTATCTGAAAACTTCTCTTCTTTTATCGTTCCAATCATATTGCGATAACGCTGACTATGGAATATACGATTGCCATAAAATCCTATCACGATAGGAATCACAACTGCCAGCACAATCACAGCGATACTTACTGTCATAACCGAAAGTTTTTTCGTTTTCCATGATTTTAAATCAGAAGTTCCGTTTATAACAAAAACAGATGCTGCAATTACGATAAGTAAAATATAGAATCCCTGAAAATTCCATCGAAGCGGTAATAAAAGTACATAATCTATGATGCCAAAAATAATAAATCCAATTACAATGCCAATCAATGTAGATACAATCTTTTTCATGCTTTCTCCTTTTTAACGTGCTACTTTGTGTTTTTAATTTGTAGATCCCTCTAATTAAATTATTTGTTTTGTTTAAAACTTTAAGACATTTTCAAAATATATTGTTTAAAATTACACCTATATCAAAAGATTAATCTTTTGTCAAATCCAAAAATAAATCTTCTAATGTTTTATGCTTATAATCTACAAGTTGAAGTTCTAACCCTTCTTTGATAAACGTATCATTAATTTTGCTTATCTGTGTACTATTTACTTCTGCTTCAAGTTTTATACCGTTGATTTTAGATGGAATCTGAAACGTTTCCATTAAGATTTTATTTCCTTTGACCGGATCATCCAATACCCAGAATATTTCTTTAGAGTTTAATAGTTCCTCTACTGAAGAATTTTTGATAATCTGACCACTTTTTATGATTGATACATTATCGCACATCAATTCAATTTCCGACATTAAGTGGCTGGAAACCAACACAGCAATGTTCTCCTCATCTGCAAGTTTACGAATCAGTATTCGGAATTCATTGATTCCAGCCGGATCAAGTCCATTTGTTGGTTCATCTAATATAATCAGTTTTGGATGCATCATAAGTGCCTGTGCAAGTCCCATTCGCTGTTTCATTCCTAAAGAATAGGTTCCCACTTTTTCATTTAAATGTTCTTCCATGGATACAATTCTGACTGCCTCTAAAATATCATCTTTTTTAATGTCCTTATTCATTGCTGCAAGTATCGAAAGATTCTCTTGTCCTGTCATATAATTATATAAATCAGGGCCTTCAATCATACACCCAACCTGTTCCATGGCTTTCACATACTCGTGTTTGATGGAATGTCCGCAAATGGTAATTTCTCCGGATGTCGGTGTACTAAGCCCTACAATCATTCTTAATGTCGTGGATTTTCCAGCTCCATTTGGTCCCAAAAATCCTAATACTTCTCCTTCTTTGATAGAAAAACTAATTTCTTTTACGATTTCCTTCTTTTTTATTTTTTTGGATACATGATCCAGTTTTAAAATTTCGTTTTTCATTTTTGCAGCCTCTCTCGTTTATTCTGTTCCTGTGCATTTTCGCTTTGACTATTTCTATCATACCTATTTTTTAAAAATTTTACTATCTTTTTCATTTTGTTTCATCTTTATAAAAAAATCCAGTTTAAATGGTTATCGTTCATTTAAACTGGCCTAGTGTAACATTTTTAATTTTCAATTCTACTACAATATATTTATGGATATAGTACCTAACAACCGATTAGATTTATTTTATAACGCAATCTTAATTTGTAACTACTCCCATTTATAATAATCCATAATAGATGTTTCGTAAAATCCACAAGATTTATATAAATTCAGAGCTTTTTTGTTATTAGAGACAACCTGAAGCATGATTTGTCTGGCATTTTCTTCTTCTAGTTTTTTAATTGCTTTTAACAGAATTGCCCGACCAAGTCCTTTTCTCCTGTTTTCAGGTAAAACACCGAAACCATAGATTCCACCTAATCCCTGAATAAGCTGAAGATGAACTTTTCCAACTACTTTTTCATCCTTTTTGACTAAATAAATAATCATACCGTGTTTTTCTTCTTCTTCTGGAAGTACGATATCTTCTTCCTTTGCATTCTGGTCATCAACCGTATGTATATCTTTAAAATAAATGGCATTTTGTCTTGCAACTTCAAATGCATCTTCGTTTGTAGCTTTTATAAAAGTAATTTCATGTAACAAATCTTCCTTAACAGATTTCTTTTCTTCCTCTTGATTTAGATACATTTCAACTTCCGAAAAAGAATGTACTGCTTTGACTTTTTTTATAAATTTCTGACCTGAAATTGATTTTGGATCATTTAAAAGTAAAATACTTTTTGCATTTCTTGTTTTACATTCTGCGATTACCATTTCAAATAATTTGTCAAAAACTCCAAGACGCCTGTACGTTGGATGAACCATTCCATTTATTTCAAATGGAGCCAAATTTCCTCCAAAGCTGCAAATTCCAATGTAACCAATTAAATCATCCCCGTCAAAATACATAAATTCATTTCTTTCATGCAATTTATCTGAATCTGTGCCATCTTTTGAAACCGTAGTTTCTACATCTCCAAGTTTATACTCCAGTTCAAGCTTTAATGTGATTGGCTCGAATTTCAGACATTGTTCATAAAGTTCATGAATTCGGTTATAATCTTCTCTATCGAGGCTGTTTTTACATTTTATTTCAGGTTTACTGATTAATTTATTGATAAGCAGTCCCTCTTTTCTTTTCTTGAATTTATCTTACAAGATTGCTTTTCTCATTTTTCCGAAAAAGCAACTTATAATCTCTATTACAATATATTCTTAAACTGAATTTATGTCAATGTTGCATACAAAAATGTGCGGACTGTATACTCTTTTGCATACAAAATGCCACAATCACTTTCTTTATAAAGAAGAGACTCCCACTCTACGATGCGTCGATTGCCAGTTGCATATATTTGTTCTACAATGATTTTATGTTCGAATATATGTTACAAAAGAATTTATAAATGATACTTTCATACAAAATATATGATTTATATCGAAAGAATGAATGGAGGAAACATGCAACAGAATCACACAGGAATTTTAATAAGAAATTTACGTATAGAACATCATATGACACAAAAACAGCTCGCCGATCAAATGCACATCAGCGACAAAACTATTTCGAAATGGGAACGGGGATTAGGACTTCCAGATATTTCGATTCTTCCCAAACTTGCAAATATTTTAGAAATTGATGCAAAGAATTTGTTATCTGGCGATATCACACCAAATGACTTTGTATCTGGTAATCTAAAAAACACTAAATTTTACGTTTGCCCAATCTGTCATAATATCACGCTTTGTACCGGAAATGCAGACGTTTTTTGTTGTGGAAAGAAGCTGGCTGCACAATCTATGAAAAAAGCTTCTGAAGATGAGAAATTATCTGTTGAACTTATTGATAACGAAAGATTTATTACAAGCAACCATCCCATGACAAAAGACCATTATATTTCTTTTATCGCTTTTGTCACAGGTGATCACCTTCAGATGATTAAGCAATACCCCGAATGGGACTTAAATGTCCGTATTCCAAAACCCAAACATGGTTTGCTAGTCTGGTACTGCACGAAACATGGTTTGTTCTATCAGCTATTATAAGTATCCTTTTTGCAGTAAATTGCAATTGCCCTGGACATAAAGTCTGCTGTACCGTTTCCGTTCTTATCAATATTTTCGGTAAAACGTGTATCTGCTATGTACATTTTTCCAAGTCCAGATAAAATTTCATCGGTACATTCATAAAAATTGGCGGTTATATAAGACTGCCATTTTTGTACCAATTGCTGTACTTTTACAGAATCTGCTTCTAACATACGACATGTTCCAAATTCTTTTAATATAGAAGCTCCTTCTTCATTTAAAAACTTCCATTGCTTTTTGTCATATTTTTTTGTTTTTTCTTCGCTTTGGGCATAAGCGGTTGTACTTCCCCAGCGTTTTTTTACTTCATCTGCATATGCTTCTTTTACTTTTTCAATTTCTGTTATATCAAATTCTTGAAAACTCATTGTATTTTCTCCTTTTACGGTATCATCAATCAGACGAACCAGTTGGTCAATTCTTGCTCTTTTCTTCAGCAGCAATTCTTTTTGTTTTTGCAATGCTTCTCTTTTATCATAGCTTGGATTTTCCATAATTTCTTTCATATCATGAAGTGAAAATTCCAGTTCTCTGAAAAAAAGTATTTGTTGCAAAGTTTCCAGTGAATGTTCGTCATAGATCCGATATCCTGACTCCGTGATTTTGCTTGGAGAAAGTAAACCAATCTCATCATAATAATGCAGTGTACGAACGGTAAGCCCTGTCAACTTTGCAACTTCATTTATTTTCATTTCCAAAAATCCTCCGTTTCTTTGATTATTTCTTCTGTTTTATTTTTTGTGTTCGAATCACAAATATGATATTACAGTATTACGTAACGTCAGAGTCAAGTGTATTCGTGTTTTTTCGCCTAAAATGTAATATATTTCGTGTTTTTTCGAAATTTATCGTGTTTTTTCTGAAATTTTAAGTTCATCTCACATAAATTTCGAATGGCTAAGAATATAGAATTCTTCCTGAAATGGCTTTATCTGCTTTTCCATGTTTTCAAATCCACTGTCAAACTTCTCTACCTCATTTTCATCTAAATCATATGCTGCACTTTCTTTGAAATACCACTTTCGTCCATCGAAACAGTCTTTTTTTAGTTCTTTCACCAACATGGCAGTTGGATAGAAATCATCTGCTATACATATATTATATTTTTTGCCACTTTTAAATCCGCGGGAAACATAATTATCCGGATTCCCAAATATTACAATAACGTCATAAGACATTTCTATTGCTTTTTCAAAAGAATATTCCAATAATGCCTTTCCATAGCCTTTTCTCTGATACTCAGGGAGAATGCTTAGTGGACCAAATGTTAAAATGTGCTTTTCATTTTTATTTTCATCTACAAGTTTTGCTTTTGCATACATAATATTACCGATAATTTCATTATCTTTTTCGAGAATGAAATCAAGTTCTGGAATAAAATCCATATGCTCCCTCATGATATGAACAAGATAATGTTCGCTGCATCCTGGGACATTCACATTCCAAAAAGCTTTTCTTGTTACTTCTTCTACTTTACGATAATCTTTTGTTTGTTCATTCTTAATACAATATTTTTCTTCCATCTTTTTCCTCTACACTCCTTCACATATGAATTACTTTTGTTGCTATTTTTTCCTGAAACCGGATGTCATGATCTACCACTATCATAGTCGGTTTATAGTCTAATATCAATTTTTCTATCTGCATTCTGGAAAACACGTCAATATAATTTAATGGTTCATCCCAGATATAAATATGTGCTGGTGTCATTAAGCTTGCGGCAATCAGAACCTTCTTTTTTTGTCCCTGTGAATATTCCTCCATAGGTTTTACGAATTGAACACGTTCCATGTCAAGCTGACGCAAAATTGCGCAAAACAGACTTTCATCCAGGTTTTTCTTTTCACAGAAATCTTTGATATTGCCTTTTAAAAAGTCTGTATCCTGACTGATATAAGATATTTTTACTCCTGACGCGACTGTGAGTGCACCTTTTTTTATACTGCGCTGCATTTCATATTTGCCTGCGCAAGAAAGAATCGCTTTTATAAAACTCGATTTTCCACAGCCGTTTAGACCATTTAAAAATATACGCTCTCCCTGATGCAATTCAAAATTTAAGTTTTTAACCACATCCTGCTTTGCATCTTCATACCCAAAGCTAAAATCTTTTGCTAAAATCAGAACATCCTTATGGTAAATCAGCGGAGATATCTTTAAATCCACTGTTTTTTCAATGTCCTGCAAAAGTCCTTCTTTTTCTTCGATTGTTTGCTCCATCCTTTGTTCGTATTGCTTTACACGTTTTTGCATTTTCTTTGTTTTTGCACCAATATATGCACGGGCAGCAATCGAACGGTCATGTTCTTTTACTGGATCAAAACCGATTTTTGAATTTTCACTTTTTTGAGCCCAACGTTTGCTTTGATCCGCTGCTCTTTTTAAACATTGAATTTCACGCAAATGTTTCTCATTTTCCATTTCCGAAAAAGTATCTGCACGATTCTTGTTCTCCCACCAGCTGGAAAAATTTCCGTTTTGAATTTCGATTGTTTTTCGATTCAATACAAGCACATGATCCACGCAGGCATCTAACAAATCTCTGTCATGAGAAACTATTAAAAATCCTTTCTTTTGCATGAGATAGTCTTTTACATTCATTCTGGCTTCCTGATCTAAGTGATTTGTTGGTTCATCAATGAGTAAAAAGTCATTCTCTCTTGAAAATAATATTGCAAGCATTACTTTTGTTCGTTCTCCGTGACTAAGCGTATAAAATGGTCTGTATAATACCTCTGCTGATGTTTTCAGCTTTTCCAGTTCGCAGATTACTCTCCATTGCTCACAATCAGATTTTATATCCTCCATGAAATCAATCATTGGCATATTCATCTGCAACTCACTTATCGTATAAGGAAAATAATCAAATACAGTCGTTGATGTAATTCTTCCCTCATATTCATATCTGCCTAGTAATAGATTCAAGAAAGTTGTCTTTCCTTTTCCATTTCTTCCTATAAAACCTAATCTCCAGTTTGTATCAATCGAAAAGGATACCTGTTCAAAAACATTATCAAAGCTTCTTTCATAAGAAAACGTAAGATTTGATACATTTATTTGTGCCATATAAATTCCTCCTATTATCTATGTATCTTTTGTATCACAAATTTGTTCAGGTTCTGAAAAAGCATCCGTTCCTGTTATTCAAAAAAGTAATAAAAAAGAACCATCTGTTGCCAAATGATTCTGATTCCAGTCATACTACCCCATATATTTGAAGCATGTTTCAGAAAAAATTCTTTTCATAAAACAGGTTCAAATTATTTTAAAGGAAAATCATCTGACTTTTTTCATTTCTACCAGTCAGATTTTTATACCAAAAAAGAGAGGTTATGAGAATCATAATCCGCTTTTGGCAACATGAAAAACAGTATCTTCCAGATGGAATCTTACTGTAATAAAAAATATCATGCTTCAAAAGTTGATTACATTCTCATTTTTTCACCTCTCTCTATATTAAAAATACAAATTTTTATTAATTTTACTTTTTTATTCTACTACAGCAAAAAGCAAAATGCAATTCATTATTTTAGGAAATAGAACATTTGTTATTTTGTAAAGCTAAAACAGCCATATATTATATAATAATTCCTTCCAGATGATCCATTTCATGCTGTATGATCTGTGCTGCCCATCCCTGAAATGTTTGCTTTTGTTTTTGAAAGTTCTGGTCTTCGTACTCAACCTCAATTGTCTCAAAACGTTTCGTCTTACGAACTCCAGACAAAGACAGACACCCTTCCTCGGTATCATATCCTTTAACCTTTTTTGTAATCACAGGGTTTAGTATGGGAACAACACCAAAACCGATATTAAATACAATAATCCGCTTTGTTACACCTATCATGTTTGCTGCCATTCCAACACAGCTTTTTTCATTTGCATTTAATGTATCTATCAAATCAAGCATCACAGACATGTCTGCTTTTGTTGCTGGTTTTGATTTTTGCTTTAAAAATAATTCATCTCTTACAATTTGTTTTATCATTTTTTCTAAGTCCTTTTTTTAATAATTTATTCCTTATAATTAGTACACTTTTATAACTCTTCTTTAATTTTCCACTACTATTTTAACAGCCCCTTCACTAACTCTACAAGGAGCAATATTCCTGCGGCGGACATAAAAAGGACAATAATCCATCCAATGATTCTGCTGATTTTTTTATTTACATATTTCCCCATTATGCTTTTATTATTTGCAATTAAAATAATCAAAAACATCAACGGTGGTGCCACTAAACCATTTAGTGCGGCCGCATAATACAAAGCCTTCATTGGATCAATTCCGACCCAGCTAATCAGCATACCAACAAGGGTAGATGCAGCAATAATCGCATAAAATCCAGGGGCTCGTCCAATTTTTTTGCTTAATCCCTCTTTTAAATTAGCCGATTCAGCTATCGCATATGCAGAAGAACCAGCCAATACTGGGATTGCTAACAAGCCAGTGCCAATAATTCCAGTTGAAAACAACAAATATGTAAGATTTCCAGCTAACGGTCTTAAGGCTTCGGCTGCCTGAGATGCAGTTGTGATATTTGTTATTCCCTTTGCATTTAACGTAGCAGCTGTTGTAACAATAATAAAAAACATGATTGCCTGAGAAAACAACATTCCTATGATGGTATCAAAGTCCATATTATTTACCTTTTTACGCGTTACAAAAGGCTTTTCAAGACTCATATCAGAAATGTTACCATCTGCAATTTCCTCTTCGACTTCTTCCGATGCCTGCCAGAAAAACAAATAGGGCGAAATTGTTGTACCTAAAATTGCCACAACATTTAGCATATAGTCTTTTGAAAAATGAATTTGGGGGAAAATTGTGCTTTTTGCTATTAATCCCCAATCTGGCTTAATTAAAAGTGCTGTTATAACATAGGCAAATAGAGTCAAAGCAAGATATTTCAGTATTCTTGAATAATTTTTATAAGTCACAAAAATCTCCAACAAAATAATGAGTCCAGTCAAAAAGAAAAGACCTAAAAAGATAGGCAGTTTTAACAGCATGTTTAAGGATGCTGCCATCGCTCCAAGATCCGCACCGATATTAATCGTATTCGTAATAACCAAAAGTGAAACCGTAATATATAACACCGGTTTTGAGTAATGTGTTCGAATGGTGCCAGCTAATCCTTTACCAGTTACCATTCCAATTCTGGCACACATCTGCTGAATAACAACCATGAATGGAAAAGAAAATAAGGCTAACCAAAGTTGGTTGAAACCAAAGACTGCCCCTGTTTGTGAATATGTGGTAACCCCAGAAGGATCGTCATCAGCTGCACCTGTAATAAATCCTGGTCCAAGTTTTTTTAATAAACTTTTCAGAAATTTTAGGATATACACCACCTGTCTTTCCTATTGCCATTTGAATGCCACGATTATAAATACTTTACTATTTAAAACTAACACTTATTGACAATCAAAACAAATGATAATTTAAATTCAACATAATCTCCTTTTAATGAACTGGTCGTAATTCCATTATGTAAGCTTACAATATTTTTCACAATCGAAAGACCTAACCCACTGCCATCCTTCGATCTGGAGGTATCTTTTTTATACATTCTTTCAAAAAAGAGATTTAAATCCGTTGTGCAAATCGTTTCTTTGGGGATATTACTTAGTGCAAATGTTGCATATAAAACATGATTGATTTTTTCCTGTGCTATTTTCAGTTTCACTTTTGTATCTGGCTTTGCGTATTTTAATGCATTTTGTATCAGGTTATGAATCGCTCTTATCATCCATTCTGGATCCGCATATATCATGACCGGTTCTTTGTATAACTCTAAATCTAACGATAATCTTTTTTCCAAAAATTCATTTTGCTCATCCTCGTATACTTGTCTTGCTAATTCATTTAATTCAAGCTTTTCCAAATTTAGAACAATATCCTTCGACGCAAGTTTTGAATATTGAAAGAAATCATCTATAATTGATTCAAGAAAGTGCCCTTTACGTTCGATGATAAAAAGATATCTCGACATCTCCTCTGGTGAATCAAATTTTTTGTTTTGAATCATTGTAACATATCCCAAAATAGTAGTAAGTGGTGTTCGAATGTCATGTGAAATATTTGTCATAAATTCATTTTTTCTCTGTTCCTCGTTTTCAAGCTCTGTTACCATAAAATTGATTCCTTCTGCTAATTCTCGCAATTCGTTTTTGTACCTGATTGGTGCTCGCTGCGTTAAATCACCTGTTGCAATTTTATCTACTGTTGCAATGATTTTTGTGATATAGGAAATTCTTCCCCAAATAAGACAAAGGAAGAGCATAAGTGAACCAATGAGTGCAAAAAAAAGCATTCCAGTATCATCCTGCCCATATTTTAAATAAACGTAATACAGGTAATACCCATCTTTCAATGCATCACAGCCTGTTATTTTAAAAATATTTTTATCTGTTTTAAATTCGGAGTATTCTCTCTTTCCATCTATCAGAACTTTTTTATCTACCGATTGAATTCCTTTGTTCGTCCCAGCGCACACATTTCCAGACGAATCCAGTACATAGAAGCTATAACCAATATCAAACTTATATTTTTTATCAAATATCTGCTGAATTTGTGCAGTTTCCTTCAGATTTCCAGTATTTAATTCTTTTTCTAACCCATAGATTGTTTCTGTATATATTTTATGGATTCTGGTCGTTTTTGTTTCTCCGTATATGCCAAATCCCTGTTGCTTAACCTGTATTGCTATATTAAGCGCAATCACAAAGGAAAGGAAGGATAAAATAACCAGTTCCCCTTTTAATTTAAAGATCCTTCTCAATTTTATAACCTACTCCCCATATCGTTTTTATATATTTTCCTTCTTTTACCTTATCTCCTATCTTATCTCGCAAATTACGCATATGTACAATAACACTGTTGTCATTTTCAAAAAACGGTTCTTTCCATATCAATTCATAAAGCACTTTTGTTGAATATATCCTGCCTTTATTTGAAGCCAGAGTGGATAATATCTCAAATTCCTTTGGTGTCAGAATAATCTCTGTATGATCTTTTTGTACTGTATGTTCGGAAAGGTTGATTTCTAAGTCTTTCAATTTTAATCTATCTTTTTCATCCTGCTTTTTTGAAACTGCAGTTCTTTTTAAAACTGCCTGTACCCGCAAAGACAGCTCTGCAAAGTCAAAAGGCTTCACCATATAATCATCGCAGCCTTTCATAAATCCATTTATCTTATCTGTCTGTTCTCCCTTTGCTGTTAAAAGAATAACGGGGGTATCACAAAATTCTCTTAGTTTTACAAGTGCCCTGTATCCATCCATATTTGGCATCATAATGTCTAACAAGATCAGGGAATAGGAAGCTTTTTTTATATATTCTAAAGCTTCCATCCCATCTGCAGCACAAGTTATTTCATAGCCTTCCCGTGAAAAATAGTTACAAATCATTTCACGTATATCCAAATCATCATCTGCAATTAAAATGCTATTTTTCATATTCGATCACCTCACCGCTATAGTTTAGAAGAAGTTTCCTAAAATAGCAATTCCATTTTTATTTTAAAGATGATTCTGCTGGTGAAACTTTTCGAAACAAAAATAGTCCATATAATGCTAATGGAAGCATAATTAAAATACTTATAATTGCATTCATCGGAGTTATTGTTAAATAGATTTTTTTCATTCCTCCGGTTACACTGATTTCATTGAGACTTCCAGTAATATCAAAAAGAGCATGTAAAAAAATCGCTGGAAAAATAGATCTGTTTCGAAGTACCAACGCGCCAAAAAGTATTCCAATAAATGTTGCATATGTCATCTGTGTCAATGTTGCAAGTAACGAAGCGTCATGTAAAAAATAATGGATGATATGTGTGAATCCAAAGATTATACTGGAAAGTAAAAGTGCAAAAAAACATCCTCTCTTTGTTCTTCCCCACTTTTGTAAAAATAATGTCAGAATCACTCCCCTGCATAATGTTTCTTCAAATAATCCAGTTGTTGTATAAACGAGAATATAAAGAATCAGTATCCATGGTTTTGCCATGTTGATTTTAAGTGTCCCACTAAAGAAATCTGAGGCATTTAAAAGGAAAAAGATGACAATTGGCCATACAATCCATAAATCTTTCCATTGCCTGATATTCGAAAATCCAGCAGCATGAAGTAGTTGGAATTTTTTTAGCATAAGTATCAGTAATAAACTGACCACTGTCTGTTCTAAAATACCAGCAATATAATTTATGGATTGTTTATCAAGAAAATCTGAAAGCAAAAAATTGAGCGGAATAGAAGTGAGACCTACTGTGATAATTATTAAAATAATGGAAAAAAATATTGTGTTCTTAAAAGCAACTTTCTTTAAAATACGCATGTGTATCTCCTTTTTGTTTATTGCAGATATTAATCTTCTGCCAGAGAACACTATAGCGTAAGAAAAACAATGAATTTATGTTGTAAAAATAAGTTTTTTATAAAGATTGCAATAAAAAATGCTGCTGAAGATTGGTTGGTATTATCTTCAACAGCATTTTTGCAATTAAAATCACTTTTCCTTTTTGCTATTTCATCGGGATAGTTCTTTCAAACGTCTTTCTATTTTTTGAGTTCTTCTGGCACGCTTTTTTCTATTTCTTCTCTTGCCCAAGCACCTTCGTCTTTTTAATCTAACATATAATTTTAGAATCTAATTAGGCAACATTCTATAGATAAACTGAATCGAATAATTCTAAAGGAGCTTCCTTAATAAAAACAAACGGTTCATTCCTGGCTGCCATGGATATGGGAATTCAAGATAGCGGATAATTTCAAACTTTTTCTGAAATAGTTCTTTCCAGCTGGCACTATTCATTCTCCTCAATCTTAAAATCCCATCCGACTGATATAAATTTCCTCGTATATTTGTATACCCGTAGTGTTTTAATATTTCACTGGAATAATCTGGATTTAGTTTTATAAACATAAGTCCCTGATTTTTCAGCAGACGGGTTGACTCTTCTAATATTTGCATGGCATCCTTTTGTGGAACTGTATCTAATACGTTTGATATAATAATCCCATCAAAGCTTTTTTCTTCCATCTGTGTCAGCAAGGAAACATCACCTGTTACAAAATCCATATTTCTTATGTGATTTAAATTTACCATTTTCCCAGCATAATCAATTCCCTGTTTTGAAAGATCAATTCCCATTCCATAGGAAAGATTTCCAAATTTTTTGCATTGAAAAAGTATATCTCCTGTTCCGCATCCAAAATCCAAGACTGTTTTGCACTTCTCCGAAAAAATCTTCAGACAAGCATCAAATGCAGGTTCCACTTCCAGTATTTCGCCAGTCAAGTCTTCCAGTCTACATTTGCCATACTCCTGATTCCAAAAATCTGTTGCTGCATCATATTCCTTCATTCAAATCCCAGCTTTCCGTAACATTATGGAAATATACTTTTATTTAAATCAAAAAGTCATTTCTTTTGTTGCAACTTTATATCTATTTTAGCATAACACATAACAAAACTTTTCTGACATTTTTATATAAAAAATCAAGCTACCTCATCTTTATTTCCTTTTTTTTCATCTGGTTTTTTGGTGTTTCAAATTCTTCATCCAATTTTTTATTCAATCCAAATATCTGATTTTCTGCTTTCTTTATATGTTCTTCTTGCTTTTGCAGTTTTATATCCTCTCGACATGGAAATGTCTATGTTGGTGCAAAATAAGTTTTATTTTCAAACCAACATGAAGTATTTTTTAATTATATTTCTTATACCACATTTTTCTCCTTTAGATAGCAAAAGACAGACTACTTAATTAGCTAGTCTGTCTCTTGGTTTTTAATTCTTGTAATAACTAATCAGCGGAAGTTAAAGGCTTCGTGTTATACTCATAATCCTACTCAAAGTAAAACAATTCTTCAAATTTTTTGTCCAATGCAATGCAAAGAATAAGCGCTAATTTAGCTGTAGGATTAAATTGTCCAGTTTCTATGGAACTAATTGTGTTTCTAGATACACCAACTAAATCTGCAAGTTGTTGTTGAGAAAAACCTTTCTCGATTCTTGCTGCTTTGAGATAGTTCCTAAATAATAATTGTTCGTTCATATTATTCTATCACCATAATTATAAAAGTCAAAAGCGAAGCAATAGATGCAATTGCAAACCCAATGGAAACAACCAACGTAGATTTTTTCTTGGCAAATCGGTATTGGGGAATGTAATAAGCAGAAAGAAATGCCCAGAACATAGCAGATGCGGCATATGAAGCAGTTGAGTTATTCCGGCTAAATATTATGCTAAAAACTGTTATAAAAATAAATATAACTGCCATAGCAATAACACCCAATGCTCTACCTTGATTTTCTGCATTTTCCTCTCCTTCATCGTGGTTCTCCATTTGACTTTTCATTAAAATATCTTCTTTTTTCATTTTTACTGCTCCTTTGACAAGTTTTATTGTCATCATTATAGCATTGCAAAGTTTACTTGTCAACGCTGTGATGCAAAGTTTTATTAGCAAAAGCGAATCTGCTCATCCAATGTAAATTTACTATTTTTTATACTTTCCTGATGTTCTAATTTATTCAAACATAAAATATCTTTTACAAGCGTAGAAAGTTTTTTTGAGACTTCCATAATGGTATTAAGATATTCTTCTTTTACTTCTTTTGAAATGGACTCTTTTTTCAATGCATACGCATAACTTTGTATGAGCGCTAATGGTGTTTTCATCTCGTGCAATACATTTGCAATAAAATCAGTTTTTAAAGTTTCAATGGAAGCTACTTCTTTTTCCAAAAAAGGCAACTTCTCTTTCAATCCAAAATCACCGCCTTATATCCCAGACCACGTACGGTTACTATATTAGGTGAATTTACCAAAATAATGTCGACTTTCCAATTCATTCGGAACCTTCTTTTGGTAATATTCACTTTAAAAATTCATTTAAAATGAGGTTCGCAATTGTCTAGTATATTCATTTTTTAAGAATTTCAAATTTTATTCTAAAATATCTTATTTCTAATTGTGATTTCAAGTACAATCTTTTTCTTAATCCTTTTCTTATATTACCTGCAATGTTATAATGAACTGATTTTGAAATCAGGAAAGAGGAAACTTATGTCTTTAGAAAATGAATTTAGCCAGTTTGGTTTATCGGATGAAATACAACAGGCATTGACCATGCTTCAATATACAGTTCCTACCGAAATACAAAAAGAAACAATCCCACATATACTTCTTGGCGAAAATGTACTGGCAAAATCACAAACAGGTACTGGCAAAACTGCTGCTTTTGGCATCCCTGTCTGCGAAAAAATAATCTGGGATGATTTTCTTCCACAGGCACTTGTACTAGAGCCAACGAGAGAACTCGCATATCAGGTCAAAACAGAACTCTTCCACATCGGAAGAATGAAACGCTTAAAGGTACCTGTTTTGCTTGGAGGCATGCCAATCGAAAAACAGTTTATCACATTAAAACAACGAAATCACATCGTTGTAGGTACACCTGGAAGAATTATGGATCACGTCAGAAGAGGAAGCCTTGATTTAAGCCACATCAAATATTTCGTTCTTGATGAAGCAGATTTGATGCTCAACATGGGGTTTTTAGAGGAAGTAGAAGATATCATTCATCACCTTCCTGCCCAAAAAGTTACTATGCTTTTTTCTGCAACTATGAATGAGCAGATTTTAGCACTTTCGCATAACTGGATGGAAAACCCCGTTTCAATCGCCGTTGAATCACCTACTGAAACTGTATCTTCTATCTTACAAGAAGTATATTATACTGGGTCCGAAGAAAAATATGACGTATTTCTTTCCGTCCTAATGAAAGAAAATCCCCAAAATGCTATGATTTTTTGTGCAACCAGAGAAATGGTAAATACGCTTTATCATAAACTGAGTCGTGCACATATCCGTTGTGGCATGCTGCATGGTGAATTAGAACAGCGTATACGCCTACAAACCATCGATGCATTTCGAGAAGACCAGTTTCATTATCTGATCTGTACCGACATTGCTGCCAGAGGAATTGATTTTGATAACATTACACATGTATTCCATTATGATTTTCCTACCGGGAAAGAAACCTATGTTCACAGAAGCGGACGAACCGGACGGAATGGAAAAAGTGGAATTTCAATTAGTTTCGTTACTCCGGATGAAAAAAGAATGGCAGAAACTGTTGTTGCCTATACTGGTCAGGAAATGGAAGTTAAAGAATTTTTAGGATCTGATGCTATCGCGAAAGCTTCTTTTTTGAAAAAACAAACAGAAACGATTTCCACGAAAAAACAAAAAGGTGCTGTTTTTGACAAATCCATCGCCAAACTTGCTATCGGGTGTGGTAAAAAATCAAAAATCCGGACTGTCGATATTGTTGGAACTATTTGCAGTATTCCACAAATTGATGCAGATGATATTGGAATTATAGATATACGAGATAGTATAAGCTATGTAGAGATTTTAAATCATAAAGGAGATATTGTATTTGATGCACTTCAAACCAAAACAATCAAAGGAAAACTTCGAAAAGTACAAAAACGAAGTTCATCAAGGAATTTTATTTAACAAAAAAGAATTCACCTGTCTGACTTTTTCAATAAAATAATGTTGTTTCATCAAGACCACCGCTGACTAGCTGGTGGTCTTTTTTAATTGTCCTAAAACAAAACTCAGCGCTTAGCTTTCGCTAGCGCCGGATTTGTCCACTTCCATATATAATATACTTTGTACTAGTAAGTGCAAGTAATCCCATAGGTCCTCTTGCATGAAGTTTTTGCGTGCTGATTCCAATTTCTGCTCCGAATCCGAACTCAAATCCATCCGTAAAACGGGTGGAGGCATTTACATATACTGCTGCTGCATCAATTTCTTCTAAAAATTGTTGTGCATGACTATAATCATTCGTAATAATTGCTTCCGAATGACCTGTATTATTGCGATTAATATGTTCAATTGCTTCTTCTATCGAAGATACTGTTTTTACGGATAGTATATAGTCTAAATATTCTGTTTTATAATCAGCTTCTTCTGCAGGTTTCAAATAACCACGCATATCATCATATACACCGGAAGATTTTACTGCCTCATATGACTTTTCATCGCCTCTTATTTCAACTGCTTTTTCTTTTAATCGCTTTGCAACATACGGCATAAACGCATCTACAATTTTTTGATGAATGACAAGTGATTCGCAGGCATTACAAACACTAATTCTTTGTGTTTTTGCATTAAATATAATATCTGCTGCCATGTCAAAATCAGCTGACTCATCCACATATATATGGCAGTTTCCTGTCCCTGTTTCGATTACAGGTACTGTTGCATTTTTTACTACTGCAGATATTAACCCAGCACCACCTCTTGGTATCAGTACATCTATATACCCATTCATGCGCATAAATTCTGTTGCTGTTTCCCTGTCTGTTGCTTCTATCAACTGAATCGCCTCTTTTGGTACCTGATGCTTTTCTAATACAGTTTGTATCACCGATACAATCGCTTTATTCGAAAACAAGGCATCGCTTCCACCTTTTAAAATAACCGCATTTCCAGTTTTAAAGCAAAGTGAAAATGCATCTGCTGTAACATTTGGTCTGGACTCATAAATTATACCTATCACTCCCATTGGTACTCTTTTTTGTCCGATAACAAGACCATTTGGACGTTTTTTCATGGATAAGACTTCTCCAATTGGATCCTCAAGCGAGGCTACCTGTATAACGCCTTTCGCCATCTGATGAATTCTGTTTTTATCCAGCATTAAACGATCCAGTAATCCCTGTTGCATTCCTTTTTGAGCGCCTGCTTCCATATCTTTTGCATTTTCTAAAATAATGTAGTCCGTCTCCTGAATCAAAGACTCTCCAATTGCCTGCAATACTTCATTTTTCTTATTTGTATCAAGTTTTGCTAATGTAGTTTTACAATCTTTTGCCCGTTGCCCGATTTCCTGCAATATCATACAAAGACCTCCTTAAAATAAACATCCTTTTTCTGTAAAAATGTGTTCCACCAATTTATCATGTGTATCTGCTTTTAAGCAATCTGCGATTTGCAGTTCAAATGCAACTCCAATTCGTTTTGCTCTTGGATAGCAGACAAAATATTTATCATAAAAGCCTTTCCCATATCCATACCGAACACCTGATTTATCGAAAACCAATCCAGGAGTCAGTATCAGCGGGTCAGATTCTGTAAGTAATGGCTGTGTTTCATCTGGCTCCATCACATGAAAATAACCTTCTTTTAACTGGCTTATGTCTTTTGTTTCAAAGAAATTCATTTCCTGACCTGTTATTTTAGGAAATGCGGCTTTCTTTCCCAATTTTATTGTTTCGTAAAATAAGGAAAGTAAAGATGCCTCACTTCCAAGCGGATAAAAGAAATATACTATATTCGCATTTTGATATAAGTCTGAAGAAAGAATGTGTTCACAAATTCGATCAGAAAATTGCATTCTCAAATCTTCTGCCTGTGCATCCCTTTTCGCTTTATAGTAATTTCTAATCTGTGTCTTTGTTTCCATATTTTTCACCCAGATTTTCTACGGTACCATCTGGATTTTGCAGATTAATATTATTAAGCTGGTTTTTTAAATTACCTCTGACATCCGCAATATACTGCTGACGAAGTAACTGCTGCTCCGCTTTCTCTTCTTCTGTCAATCCTTCGGCCTGTGATTTACGATATAATTCATTAATTCTTGTAATTTTACTTTCATGCATAACTTTCTAACCCATGCTTTCTTCAATATAATCTGCAAGATAAAAATCTTCATTTTCATTTGCTTTAAAAATGGTTCCAACAAAATCGCCTTCAAATATCTGATGTAAAACTCCTACATCCTTTCCATTGGCAATAATCATGTCTGCTCCAGACTGTGTCGCAATATGCGCTGCCGCTAATTTTGTTGCCATACCACCAGTTCCAACATCACTTCCCGTAGAGGGCTTTGCCATATATAAAACTTTTTCATCCACTCGTTCTACCATTCGGATTAATTCTGCTTTTGGATTTTTTCTTGGATCATCCGTAAACAAACCATCTATATCTGATAAAAGAATGAGCAGATCTGCCCCTACTAAAGATGCTACAATTGCCGAAAGTGTATCATTATCACCAAACTGCATTTCATATGTGGATACGGTATCATTTTCATTTACAATCGGAATCACGCCTAAATGAAATAATTCTTCAAACGTGTTTTGTGCATTCTTTCTTGATACATTATTCACAATTGTATTTTTTGTCAGTAGCACCTGACCTGCGGTCTGATTATATTCCGAGAAAAATTTCTGATAAATCATCATCAGTTTTGCCTGTCCTACTGCAGCACAGGCCTGCTTTACAGAAATCGTTTTGGGGCGTGTTTTTAAACCCATGGACTTTCTTCCAACTGCAATTGCACCCGAGCTTACAAGGCAGACATCAAAACCACTGTTTTTTAAATTGCAGAGTTCTCGAACCAGCCTTTCTACTTTAATCAAGTTTAAGCTTCCTGTCTCGGGGTGCTGCAAAGATGAAGATCCTATCTTTATTACAACACGTTTTTTGTCACCAAATAGATTCTGTACTTTTTTTGTCATGACTTTACCCTTCTTTTTCTAAATCAACTTTTTTAATTATATATAATATCATATTTTAATACTTTATCATATTTTTTTTGAAAAATCAGTATAAATTCATAGGTTTTTCTTTTATTTATGCATTGTCATCCATACAGATATTCACTTTTTAAAGATTTTTGTATTCCAAACATTCATACATTGAAATTGCCACATATCTTGATTTTTTTCAAAGCCATCTTGGAAAACAATTCAGACCGGTTAGTGGTTACACCCTAAAACATTATCGTGATTATTTTGGTGTCAAAGATTTTTTAATTTAATAGATTTTTTGGTCAAAAAAGGCTCTATCTAATCAATGATCAGATAAAGCCTTTTTCATATATTACTGCATTTCTCTATGCTGTTTTACTTTTTTTCTTTTGCCCAAAATAATGTGGAATTGTAATACTTTCAAGAAAAGGTGCGATTAAATTTCCTATGATAATTGCTGCGAAAACGCTTTCATTCACAAATCCAAGTATCCGGAATACTCCAACAAAAATGCCTATCACTGCTCCATAAATCACTTTTCCAGTAAACGTAATTGGCGAGGTTGCTCCATCTGTCGCAATGAAAAATGCTCCAAGCATAAATCCACCACCACAAAGCTGTGCAACAATATAGCTCCAGTCAAAACCATTGCCCCCAAAAACAGCTATTATAACCCCTAGCCCAATAACACATGGTCCTGCAATAGAAAGGTCTAATATCCCCATTAAAATCAAAAATATTGCACCTATCAAAATGCAAAGGACAGATACTTCTCCAATATTTCCAGAGACTTTTCCAAGAAGCATATTCATGGTATTAACTGTTCCACCTGATTTTAGTGTTTCTAAAGGAGTTGCCGTTTTGACTCCCTGATACATAAATTTATTCATATCTTTAAAAAAGAATATCATTAAAATACATTTAGCTCCGATTGCCGGATGTATAATTCCATGTCCCAGCCCTCCAAAAAGGAGGCGAAAAACAAGCATTCCCAGTATACCTCCAATTGCTACTTTCCACCAAAGAAGTGTAGGAGGTAATATCATTGCAAGAATGAGTCCTGTTGTAACGGCACTTAGATCCGTCCATGTCTGCTTTTTTTTAGTTACCAGATGAAATACAATTTCTGTTACTTCACAACTTAAAATAGAAATTCCAATTACAATGATTGATTTTATTCCAAAGTTATATACCCCGAAAATAGTTGCCGGAAGCATTGCTATAATAAAATACATCATGATTCTTTGTATGTTATCATGGTGTCTTACATATGGTGCATGAATTCCCACAGATGTTTGTTCCATTATTCTATTCCCCTTTCACCAGTTCTTTATCTTCAGTATTGTTATCTTTATTTGCATCATCAGACTCTTTATTTACTTTCTCCTGATCTGTGATGTTTTCTTCTTCACTAGCACTTTTCATATCGTCTTGTGATTCCTTTATATCTGCACTCTTAATATCTTCTTGTGATTCCTTTGCATCTGCACTCTTAATATCTTCTTTTGATTCCTTTACATCTGCACTCTTAATATCTTCCGGTGATTCCTTTGCATTTTCCAAATTCTGGTTTTTTTCTAAAATCAGATTCTTCATCGAACAAATCTCTGATGTAAGATCAAGTTTTGCAGGACATATAAAACTGCAACTTCCACATTCAATACATTCCAAGCCATGCCATTTTTCAAAAAATGCTTCTTTTTCTTGTATTGCATATTTCCATAATTTTGCTGGAACCAGCAATTGAGGACAAACCTCACTACATCTTCCACAACGGATACAGTCTGCTACCGATTTTTCATTTACAGGATTTTTCGTTAAAACAGTCAAACCTGAAGTTATTTTTGTAATTGGAGTATTCCAATCTTCAATCTTGGTTCCCATCATAGGTCCACCAGCTATTTTTAGTACTGCAGTTTCTTTCATTCCACCCGCAATATCAATAAGCTCCTGCATATTAGTTCCGATACAGACATAATAATTCCCAGGATTTAAAATTCCATCACCAGAAACTGTTATAATCCGGTTCATAAGTGGCTTGCCTGACACAACTGCCTCATAAATTGCTACAAGTGTCTGAACGTTTACAACCAGGCAGCCTATATCTGTCGCAATCTGAGATGAAGTAAAAAATTTACCAGTCAGACTTTGAACCAATTGTCTTTCACTTCCCTGAGGATATCTTTGCTCTAGAATTTCTATTGATATTTTCTCTTCAACGGAAACATTACTTGTCAGCTTTTGTGCGCATTCCATGTTATTCTCTGTAAGTGCAATGATAGCTTTTGCTTTTGTAAATACCTGCAAAAGAATTTTTATGCCATGAATAACTTTTTCATTGTCTTCCATCAAAGATCTGTAATCACAGGTGAAATAGGGTTCACACTCAATTCCATTTACAATAATTGTTTCAATTTCATCTGCAGGTACTTTCGTCAATTTATCATATGTAGGTATTCCAGAACCACTCATACCTACAATTCCTGCTTTTTTTATTTTTTCTAAAATTATTTCCGAAGATAAAGAAGTATAGTCTAAAGTCTTTTCAAATTCAACTTCTTTATATTCATTGTCATTTTTAACTACAATTGCTTCAATCTCTCCACCTGTTGCAATTTTGTTCTTTCTAACATCAACTACCGTTCCTGATATAGAAGCATGTATTGGTGCTGTTCCCTCTCCGCTTCCATCACCAATCATCTGACCTCTTAAAACATAATCCCCCAAAGACACCGTTGGAAAAGCTTCCTTTCCTTTATGCATAAGCATAGGAAATACCAAGTCTTTTTGCGGTAAATACTCTTCCACTTCTTTGTCCTTTGTGAGTTCTTTTCCGTCAAATGGCATAATACCGCCTCGAAATGTTTTAAAACTCATTTTATTGCCCCACTTTCTTCATCTATGTTTTTCCAAGACATTTTTCGTTTTTTATTATATCATACAATTTTTTGTCTGTTACGTATTTAGATAAATTCATAAAATCTACACATTTGTGGTATAATAACAGAAAATCATGTTTGATTTAAAAGAAAGGATGAATGTAGGATGGAGATTTTAAAATCAACCGAATCCTATCAAAAGGATGACCTAAAAAATATCCCACTCCCCAATAGACAAACACTTCTATTTGATATAGAAACTACTGGTTTTTCTGCCTCATTTTCATTTGTGTATTTGATTGGCTGCGCATATTATGAAAATGACACTTTATATATCACTCAATTTTTTGCAGAAAGTCACGTTGAAGAAATAAATATCATAAATGCTTTTATTGACTATTTAAAAGATTTCAAAACGTTGGTTTCTTTTAATGGTAATGGTTTTGATTTACCTTTCTTAAAATCTAAAATCAAGCATTATCAACTTGTAAATCCTTTTGAATATTTAAACTCCATTGATTTATATAAACACGTGCTGCAACTAAAAAAACTTTTATCTCTAGAAAATTATAAGCAAAAAACGGTAGAGGAATTTTTGGGATTAAACCGTGTAGACAAATATAGTGGTAAAGAACTAATCAAACTATATGAATCTTTTGAAAAATCACAAGATTATGATATAAAACAATTCATTTTGTTACATAATTTTGATGATATCAAGGGATTATTTTCTCTCTTATCCATTCAGTCTTATACCTCCTTTGTGGAAGGGAAATTCTCTATTGCAAACTATAGTTTTCATGATTATTCAGATATGAATCAGAAATTAAAAAAAGAACTGCTGATTGAATTACAGGTTCCTTTTTCATTTCCTCAAAAAGCATATAAATTGACCGATTATTTTCATATTTCTTTAAATCAGGAAATTGCAAATATCTCTGTATACTTGACGGAAGGAATTTTGAAATATTTTTTACCAAACTACAAAGATTACTACTATCTACCAGAAGAAGATACTGCGATTCACAAAAGTGTTGCTGGATATGTAGACAAAAAATATCGTATGTCGGCAAAAGCTTCTACCTGCTATATAAAAAAAGAAGGGCTATTCGCCCCACAGTATTCGAGTATTATTGAACCTTGCTATAAAAAAGATTATTCAGATCCGATTTCTTATTTTGAAATTCAAAGTTCCATCGACACAGATGAATTGTATCATTACATTGTGCATCTGTTAAATGTTTTATTACATTAACAAGATATTAACAATCTGAAAATTTTCATAAAAGCCAAGTTTATGCAACTAATTTCATCTATCTAAAAAAGCCTATGAAGTTTTAAACTCCATAGGCTTTTCTATTTGTAAATTACATTTTCTGGAAAAAGAAAGATTGATTTCTTTTAAAATTCAATTCTTTATAATTCATAATTTGTTCTGTACTTCCAATGAACAAAACTCCATCTTTTACCAATGATTGGTTAAATTTCTTATAGATGTCGTTTTTCGCTTCTTCCGTAAAATAGATAACAACATTTCTACATACAATCAAATTACATCCGGAAGGATAAGCACTTTTTAGTAAATCATGCTCTTTAAACTCTACCCTTGCCTTGACCTCATCTGATATTTGAAAAGATGCGCCTACTTGTCTGAAATACTTTGTTTTAAACTCTGCAGGAACTGCTGAAATACTTTTTTCATTATAAAGACCCATACGAGCTTTATCGAGAACCTGCTTGTCAATATCTGTTGCAATTATTTTAATCTGATTTAGTGGTACATGTTTTGATAATGCCATTACTAAGGAATATGGCTCATCACCTGTTGAACATGCAGCACTCCAGATTTTTAAGTTTTTACCAAATTGCTTCACCAAAAGCGGGAAAATTTCTTTATCTAAAAATTCCCATTGCTCTGGATTACGATAAAACTCAGATACATTGATAGTCAAAAAATTGATAAACTGCTCAAACTTTTCTTTATCTTTTTTAATTAAAGCCACATATGCATCATAGGAATCCGCTTTGTTTTTAGTAATAAGCGTATCAAGCCTTCTACGCATCTGCTTTTCTTTATAAGAATGCAAGTCTATTCCAGCAAGAGTGAGAATATCTTTTTTAAACTTTTCATAATCATTTAACATGTATCTCTCCTTTACATGCGTATACTATGTTCCGCTTATATTTTATTCTTCTGTATTTTCTTCTGTTTCAACTTCTTCTGAATCCTCTGTTAAAGCCTTCATACTTAAACTGATTTTCTTCTCATTTTCATTGAAATCTACGATTTTTGCTTCGATTTTCTGACCAATTGTAAGTGCATCAGATGGTTTTTCAACATGAGCTTTTGAAATCTGTGATACATGAAGTAATGCATCTACTCCTGGAGCAAGCTCAACAAATGCGCCAAAATCAGTCATTCTTGCCACTGTTCCAGTAATTACTGTTCCAACAGCATATTTCTCTGTTGCATTGTTCCAAGGATTTGTATTCTCAAATTTCATGCTTAAAGCAATTTTTGTTTCATTAATCTCTTTGATGTATACTTTAACCGTATCGCCAACTTTGAAAACTTTCTTTGGATTTTCAACTCTGCCCCATGACATTTCTGAAATATGAAGAAGTCCGTCAGCGCCACCAAGATCAATAAACACACCAAAATCTGTAACATTTTTAACAATACCTTCAACCACATCATTTACATGGATGCGTTCAAAAAGTTCTTTTCTCATTTCTTCTTTATGAGCAGATAAAAGTTGTTTTCTATCCCCAATAATTCTTCTTCTTCTTGGGTTGAATTCTGTAATTACAAATTCAATTTCCTGTCCTTCGTATTTTGATAAATCCTTTTCGAAAGAATCAGAAACTAAACTTGCAGGAATAAATACACGTGATTCATCAACTACAACGCTTAAACCTCCTGCGAGTACCTGATTTACTCTTGCTTTTAAAACTTCTTTGTTTTCAAAAGCGTCTTCTAAACGTTTGCTTCCTTTTTCAGCAGCAAGACGTTTGTATGAAAGTAAGACCTGCCCTTCACCATCGTTTACTTTGATGACTTTAGCTTCCATGGAATCGCCTAAAGATACGAAGGTTGTAAGGTCTACGTTTGGCTCATTTGTATATTCATTACGGGTAATAATACCATCTGATTTATAGCCGATATTAAGAATAATCTCTTCTGGCTTAACACCAATAACAGTACCTTCAACCACCTCTCCATTTCTTATTGTCTTAAAAGATGCGTCTAACATTTGTTCAAAACTCATTTCTGACATTCGTTTGAACCTCCTCAATAATATTATTTGGGGTTGAAGCCCCTGCGGTAATACCTACATTATGAGTATGACTAAGCTTCGATAAGTCCAAATCATTTATTGTTTGTATATAGTAAGTATTTTCACATTCTTTTTTCGATATCTCAAATAGCTTTTGCGTATTTGAGCTTTGTTTTCCACCAATCACAATCATAACATCGGAAGCTTCTGCAAGCTTTTTTGCCTCGGTCTGACGTTCTTCTGTGGCATTACATATTGTATTTAAAACAATTATATTGTAACCTTTTTTCTGAATAATTTCAACTAATTCTTTAAATTTGTTATTGTTAAATGTAGTTTGAGATACAATACAAACTTTTATTTCAGGGTTTATTTCAAAATTGTCTGCCTCTTCAGTATTTTCAATCACAATTGTCTCACTAGGATTGCACCATCCTTTAATTCCTTCCACTTCCGGATGGTTATTATTTCCTATAATAACTATATGATAACCTTCTTTGCTATATTTTTCCACAATTTTATGAATCTTTAACACAAATGGACAAGTTGCATCGATTATTTTGCATTCCTTTTGTTCAATTTTTTCATAAATGTTTTTTTCTACTCCATGAGAGCGAATAATAACAATCCCTTTTTTTCTGTCATCAATCTCATCTAAATTATGAATAACCTTTACACCTTTACTTGCTAAGTCTTTTACAACTTCTTCATTGTGAATAATTGGTCCATATGTATAAATTGGACATTCTGTATTATCTGCCTGCGCATACACCATGTCGATTGCACGTTTTACTCCAAAGCAAAAACCTGCACTTTTTGCGACAGTTATAGTTTTCATCTTTCACACTTTCTTTTATAAATACGGATAATTTCTTCCGTTACTTCTTCTATATTCATTTCAGAAGAATCCAATAACACAGCATCGCCTGCTTTTTTTAAAGGGGCAATATCTCTTGTCATATCCCGATGATCTCTCTGTTCGATATCAGCTGCAATATCCCTTAGATTGCAGTCTAAACCTTTTTTATCAAGTTCATCATATCTTCTTTTTGCTCTTGTTTTTACACTTGCTGTTAAATATATTTTAACTTGTGCATCTGGTAATACGCAAGTTCCAATATCTCTTCCATCCATAATCACATCTGTTGAAGCAGCCATTTTTTTTTGTAAATCCATGAGTTTTTTTCTGACACTCGGATAAATACTTGTACTGGAAGCCATATTACCAACTTCTTCTGTTCTAAGATATACATTCACATTATTTCCATTTAAAAACACCTGCTGCTCATTATCTTTAAATTGTATTGTTATATCAATATTTTGACAACTTTGCGTTATTTGTATTTCATCTGTTGCAGGTATCTTGTTTTCTATAAAATAATATGCCATAGCACGATACATCGCTCCCGTATCAATATAAACAAATCCTAATTTTTCTGCTACTTTTTTAGCGATTGTACTTTTCCCCGCTCCAGCTGGTCCGTCTATTGCAATATTAATGCTCATTTCGCTCTCTTCCCTTTGTTCATTTCTTATTTATAATCTGGAAATAATATTTCCTATTTATATATGAAATACTTTCACTCTTTCTATTCTATCTGATTTGTTCAAACAAATCAAATTTTAAATACCTAATATTTTTACCAATTTACAGACCTTATGGAATACTAGTACCTGCAAGATATCCGGTTGACCAGGCAATTTGTAAATTAAAGCCTCCTGTATAAGCATCGCAGTCAATAACTTCACCTGCAAAATACAAGTTTGATACATGTTTTGATTCCATCGTTGACGGATTAATGTCCTTTGTTCTGACTCCGCCTCTTGTAATGATAGCTTCGTTAAACTCACGCAGTTGTACTAATGTAATTGGGAACGCTTTGATTTTTTTTACAAATGCAAGTCTTTGTTCTTTTGTGATTTCATGTATTTTCATTTCAGGATCTATTTCGCTTAGTTCAATCATAACTGGAATTATTTTGGCTGGGAACAGCTTTTGTATTGAATTTTTAAACTGTCTGTTAATATTTTCTTCAAAATCCCTTAGTATTCTTTTATCTAATTGTTCTTCACTCAATGCAGGTTTTAAATCAATCTCCATGCGTAAATGTTCTTTTTGAATTTGATCATTGATGATACTACTTGCACTTAACACAAGTGGTCCACTGATTCCAAAGTGTGTAAAAAGCATTTCCCCGTTTTGTTCAAAAATCTTCTTTTTATGATCATAAATTGAGACCGATACATTTTTTAAAGATAGTCCCTGTAACTCTTTTACATAGTCTTCTTTTGTTTCAATCGGAACAAGTGATGGACGAACAGGTGTCACTTCATGTCCTGTTTCTTTTGCAAATAAATAGCCATCTCCTGTTGATCCAGTTGCCTGATAAGAAAATCCACCTGTTGCAATAATTACTGCATCTGTTAAAATCTTTTTCTCATTTTCTAATACAATTGCAGTTACTTTTGCTTCGTTTATTTCAATTTTTTTTACAGTTTTTAGTAATTCAACTTTTACACCCAGTTCTTTTAGGCAACGCTTTAAAACTGATATTACATCAGAAGAATGATCCGATACTGGAAATACCCGGTTTCCTCTTTCAATTTTAATGTCCAGCCCCTGTTCTTTAAAAAATTCCATTACATTTTCGTTCGAAAATGTATAAAATGCACTGTAAAGAAATTTATTGTTCCTTGGTACATTCAAAAAAAGTTCTTCCATATCGCATGCATTTGTAATATTACAACGACCTTTTCCTGTGATATAAAGCTTTTTTCCTAATTTTTCATTTTTTTCATAAATTGTTACTTCATGCCCATTTTTTGCTGCCGAAACTGCCGCCATCATGCCAGCCGGTCCGCCACCTATAATACCTACTTTACTCATTTAAATCTCCTGTTGCTTTCTTTGCATTCGTATAATGCACTTTTACTCTATCTTCTAAATATTCCATATCATCATTTCCAAAAACTTTATAATCATCCCATATTTGCTCTATCTGATTCATTGTTTTCTCAAGTTCTTCTTTTCTTTCTGCGCAAAGCCCTGCAAGTAAAGCGTGAATTACACTAAACGGTGCTGTCATGGATTCCACAATGTAGGACATATCACTTTTTGCGATCAGATTACAGGACGAATACAGACTGATTGGGGAATGAATACTATCTGTCAATGTAACAACTTTTGCATTTCTTTGATTTGAAAATTCCAGTGCCTTTAACGTTCGCATGGAATATTGCGGAAAACTAATCCCAAAGATCAAATCTTCGTTACTTATATGGTACATCTGTTCGAGCAATTCTTCACTTCCAAGTGATGTCAGTATTTTTACATCTTTTAATATAAAGTTTAAATAATAGCCGAAATAAGATGCTAAAGGAGCACTGCTGCGCAGTCCAATGATATATACACATTTTGCATTTAATATCATGGATATTGCAGCTTCAAAAGCTTTTGGATCGATAAGCTCTGCTGTATGTTTAATACGAAGTGCATCTGTATTTAATATATTTTGTAAAATGTCAGATGACTTTACATTTTCATATGCAAATTCTTCTTTTTTTATATTACTCAACTTGTTTTTTACGGTATCTTCCAATGCTTTTTGAAAATCCGGATAACCCTTATACCCCAGATGAAGTGCAAAACGAATTACTGTGGATTCACTTACTCCAACCGATTTTCCTAATTGCTGTGCTGTCAAAAATGCTGCTTTATCGTAATTTTCCGTTATATATGTTGCTAATAGCCTTTGTCCTTTACTCAATCTGCCATAAACACGATTTATTTTCGTTTCCAAATCATTTATATTCATCTTTCATCACTTCCAACTATTTTTACACGAAAAATACGCTGTGTCACTTCCTCAGCGTACTTATCGATAATGTCTTCTCTCTGCTTCTTTGATTTGTTTATATGAAATATATTTTCCTAAATTGAAATTTGACTCCACAATTTTGCAACCATATACAAATCTCTCATCCTCTGTCTTTTCCATCCGAACCACATGACCTGAGATTTGAACATTTAAACTTAATTCTTTATCCAGATATTGTAAATGGAATAATCCAAATTCTTCCATATCATATTCTGAATATGCAACAAAAGAAAGCCCTGTTACACTGACATCTCTTACTATAACATCAACCGCTTTTTTATTTGGTCCTAGCTGCAGAACACCGTTTTCGCCAACAAATTGCCTATATGTATTACGTCGGTTAATATGTTTTCCTTCATTAGCCGAATACAAGATATGATATGCTTCTCCTCCTAGTATGATAAATTTTAACGTACATCCATTCCATACTACTGGCATCTCATCTTGTGGTACATATGTAACTACAATTCGTATTTCTTTATCATCAAAATCGACAATCTTATCTTCCTGCATGATAGGTTCGAAAAATAAAATTTGTTGTTTTTGAAATTGTACAATTGCAGAATATTCAATTAAAGTTGTATTCTGCCCACTTACCGTAATTGTAACTTTTCCATTCTCTGGAATCTCATAAAGTTTCATATTGATAAGTCCACCCTCACATATATTACTTTCAATATAACAAATGTCATGATTTATGTCTAGGATTAAATACGTATCTGGCAATATTTTTGATATTTTCTTAAGAATCTCTTATAAATATAGTAAGAGGGACTGCTTTATCGGCAATCCCTCTTGTTTATTCTGTCATATAAAGTTAGAAACGAACGATATTATCTTTTACTTACGTCTCTTTTTAAAACTCCAAGAAGTACGCATCCAATTGCAGCACCAATAAATAAGGAGAACAGATATAGCAATGCATTTCCAACTACTGGGAATACAAATATTCCACCATGTGGTGCCATCAAAGTACAATTAAATGCCATTGACAGTGCTCCTGCTGTTGCTGAAGCGATGATACAGGATGGTAATACTCTAAGCGGATCACTTGCTGCAAAAGGAATTGCACCTTCTGTAATAAAGGAAAGTCCCATAATAAAGTTTGTTGGTCCAGCTTTTCTTTCTTCATCTGTAAATTTATTTTTAAAGAACAAAGTAGCAAATGCAATTGCAAGAGGAGGAACCATACCACCAATCATAACTGCTGCCATTATGTTATAATTTCCAGCTGCTATTGAGGCCGTACCAAATACATATGCCGCTTTATTAACTGGTCCACCCATATCAACTGACATCATACCACCAAGAATAGCTCCTAAAAGGATAGCACTAGAACCATTCATACCTGATAACGAAGTATTCATCCATGTGTTAAGTGCTCCAACTGGTGGTTCAACAATAAATGTCATTACAATACCCATCACAAATATACCAATCAAAGGAAAGAGCAGTACCGGTTTTAAGCCCTCCAGACTTTTTGGAAGATTCTTAAATAGCTTCTTTAATAGAAGTACAAGATATCCTGCTACAAATCCTGCTACTAAAGCGCCAAGGAATCCTGATTTTCCACTTGCTGCAATTGCGCCTCCAACAAATCCAACAGCGAGTCCAGGTCTGTCTGCGATACTCATTGCAATAAATCCTGCAAGTATCGGCAGCATAAATCCAAATGCTGCTTTACCGATTGTCATAAACAGTGCTGCGGTCGGTGTAATTGATCCAAAGTTTGAACGTTGATCTAATGGCAGGGCGCTTAAATTAATACTCATTGAATCAATTAAAAATGCAAGTGCGATTAAGATACCACCACCTACTACAAATGGAAGCATATGGGATACACCACTCATTAAGTGCTTGTAAATGATATGTCCAACAGTTTCTTTTCCCTCGTCGTCTGATGAAGCTTCTGCTGTTCCTTCTCCTTTATAAACAGATACATTTCCTGAAATTGCCTTTGCTACTAGCTGATCTGCCTTACGAATACCATCGGAAACCTGAACCTGAATTACTTTCTTACCACTAAATCGTTCCATTGGAACAGTCGTATCTGCTGCTACTATAATTGCATCTGCCTTTGCAATTTCTTCTTTTGTCAAAACATTTTTAGCCCCGCCGGATCCTCTTGTTTCTACCTTGATAAAACAACCTGCAGCTTTTGCAGCCTTTTCCAGACTTTCTGCTGCCATATAGGTATGTGCAATACCTGTTGGGCAGCCAGTAACTCCCAAAAGATATTTTCCACTTTCATTTGAAGATTCAACTGTTTCTTTGGCATTATCTTCTTCATCTTTGATTCGTTCTGCTTCATCAATAAAATCTAAAAATTCTTCTTTTGAAGAAGCATTTCTAAGTTTTTTGGTAAACGCTTCATCTAAAAGTAGTACGGAAAGTTTGCTTAATACATCTACATGAATGTTATCTGCTGTATTCGGTGCTGCAATTAAGAAAATAAGATGTACTGGTTCTTCGTCCAAAGAATCAAAATCTACACCATCTTTAACTACCATTGCACTTAATCCAGGAATTGATACTGCCTCAGATTTACAATGCGGAATTGCAATTCCTTCACCAATACCCGTTGTACTTTCTTCTTCTCTGGCATAAACGCCTTTTCGATAGGTCTCTACATCATTGATTTTTCCACTTTTTGCCATTAAATCTACCATTTTGTCCAATAGATTTTTCTTGCTTTCCGCTGTCCCGTTTAAATCGATACTTTCCACAGCAAGGAGTTCTCTGATTTTCATAAAATCACCCTTCTTTCTGAAATAGTTCATCACTTTGTTTCAATAATTCCATTACTTCTTCTCTGGTTGCAAGTTTTTCAGAAAATGCGGAAGCACTACCCGTACATACACCCATTTGAAATGCTTCCATATAATTCTCACTTGTAAGATATCCTGCCAAAAATCCAGCCACCATGGAATCTCCAGCGCCTACCGAATTACATACTTTTCCTTTTGGTACTTTTGCAAGAAATATCTGATTGTCCTCTGTTAACAGTACCGCACCATCACCAGCCATTGAAACAAGCACATTACGTGCTCCCATTTCTTTTAATTTTTTTGCATATATGACAACATCCTCTTTGGATGTAATCTTTGTTTGAAAAATCTCTCCCAGTTCATGATTATTAGGTTTAATTAAGAATGGATGATATTCCAATACATTCAGTAATAAATTCTGGGTCGCATCCACTACGATTTTTAATTGTTTTTGCTGTAAATACTTCATGATGTCACGATACATTGACTTTGGCATCATATCTGGTATGCTTCCTGCCAGTACAAGAATATCTCCTTCATTTAAATTGTCGAGTTTCCTGTATAATGTATCGATATCTTTCTGTCGTATAGAAGGTCCCTGTCCATTAATTTCAGTCTCTTCATCTGAACGAAGTTTTACATTAATCCTTGTCATTCCTTCTTCTACTTTTATAAAATCTGTTTGAATATTACTCTTTTCAAGTAAGGTATTTAGTTTCTCACCTGTAAAACCTGCAATAAATCCAAACGCAGTATTATCAAATCCCAGATTTTTTAAAACAATGGATACATTAATTCCTTTTCCACCTGGTAATATGCTTTCTTCTGTTGTTCTATTGACGATTCCGCTGGTAAAATGTTCAACCGTTACTACGTAATCGAGAGACGGGTTAAATGTTACTGTATAAATCATATTTACACCTCCACGATATTTTTAAATTTTTTAAATGCCGGCTGTTTTAAACCAGTTGTAATAATTGTCGCACTTTCAAACGATGCAAATGTAATGCTTGAAATCTTGGAAAATTTACTTTCATCGCATAATACATATCTTTCTTTGCAATTTTCCATCGATTTTCTTTTAATCATTGCTTCTTTTACTTCCGGAGTTGAAAAACCCTTTTGTATACTGATTCCATTCGTTCCCCAAAATCCTTTTGTAAAATTATATTTTTCTAATGTTGCAACCGCTTCTTCTCCTACAATTGCTTCTGTAACTGCCTTAAACTCCCCACCCAAAATGTATACTTTACAACCTATTTCTGCTAATTTCTTTGCATGTGATATTGCATTTGTCACAAATATAGCTTGCTTATTTGTAATATAGCGAATCATCATTTCTGTTGTGGTTCCTGCATCCAAATATACAAAATCGTCTGCTTTTATAAGGCTTGCTGCATATTGGGCAATTCTGACTTTTGCCTCCGCATTTTGCTTCATTCTAGTTCTTACATTGTCATCTGTGGTATTGTACATGGTTCCTTTTTGTAATGCGCCACCATAAACCTTAACCAAATCACCACTTGTATCAAGACTATTTAAATCTCTTCGGATTGTGGACTCAGAAGCATTGAATTCCAGCATAAGTTGTTGAATCGTTACACTTCCCATCGCTTCTAATAAAGATAATATTTTTGCCTGTCTTTCCTCTGTCAGCATATAAATCCCTCCACATCCATTCATCATCTGTCATATTCGTTCATCTGTTGTTTGTATTATAGCTTCATGGTCAGTCACAGTCAATCATATACAGTCACAATAATTCATCGTCTTTTTTGTGCATATTGTATATAACAAAATAAAAATCGTCATAAAAACTGACGATTTTTATTTTTATTCCTATTTATTTGTAATTATACTGGATAGCCAGCAATCTGACTATCCGATATCATCGGATCAATACCTGTATTCTGGGCTTCTCTATATTTAAAGAAATCAAGTGCTATTTGTGGAAAGAGTGCATACGTTAAAATATCTTCATCCTGTTCTTTCCATTTTTCCATTTCACCTTCAATTTTTTTCAATTCTGGCTGTAATAAATCTGCCGGCCGGCATGTAATTGCATTTTTCTTTTCATCCCCAAGTACTTTATCAACAATATCTGGATTAAATGGTTTTACTGTTTGTCCATATTTTCCAAGTAATATATCTTTTGTTTCTTTTGTGGCAACTTTATAACGTTCTTTCATCAGAACATTAAATACCGCCTGTGTTCCAACAATCTGACTGGATGGTGTTACAAGAGGGGGCTCTCCTAAGTCCTTTCGAACTCGTGGAATTTCTGCCAGAACTTCCATATATTTATCTTCCTGTCCCTGTTCTTTTAATTGAGAGATTAAATTGCTTAGCATTCCTCCTGGAACCTGATAAAGCAGCGTTTGAATATCTACTCCGAGTACCTTAGGATTCAGCTGTCCTGTTTTTAAAGCTTCTTCCCTGATTGGTCTAAAATACGCTGCAATTTCCGCCAATTGTAATTGGTTCAAACCTGTATCATACTTTGTATTTTTAAACACCTCTACCATGACCTCTGTTGCTGGCTGACTGGTTCCAAGCGCAAGTGGTGACATTGCAGTGTCTATAATGTCACATCCAGCTTCTACGGCTTTTAAATACGTCATAGAAGCAACACCAGACGTATAATGTGTATGCAGATCTATCGGTAATGAAGTTGCTTTTTTTAATGCGCAAACCAGCTCATCTGCTTTTTGAGGTAATAAAAGTCCTGCCATATCCTTGATACAGATAGAATCCGCTCCCATGTCTTCAATTCTTTTTGCCATATTCATCCAGTAATCAAGTGTATATGCATCTCCTAAAGTATATGCAAGTGCAACCTGTGCATGACCTTTTTCTTTATTGCATGCGCTAACCGCTGTTTGCAAATTTCTGACATCATTTAGGCAGTCAAAAATTCGAATAATGTCAATCCCGTTTGCAATTGATTTTTGTACGAAATATGTTACAACATCATCTGCATATGGACGATATCCTAAAATATTCTGTCCCCGAAATAACATCTGCAATTTTGTGTTTTTAAATCCATTACGCAATTTTCGAAGTCTTTCCCACGGATCTTCTTTTAAAAAACGAAGTGATGCATCAAACGTAGCACCACCCCAGCATTCTACTGCATAGTATCCAACTTTATCCATCTGCTCTACAATTGGCAGCATCTGCTCTGTTGTCATGCGCGTTGCAAGAAGGGACTGGTGTGCATCTCTTAATATTGTTTCAACGATTTTAACCGGTTTTTTCCCAGTTTCTTCCATTTTATATCCTCCAAATTATCCGTTTTTAATTCATTGTAGCCAGAATATCTCCTGTTTTTACTATATCTCCAATAGTTGTATGAACGGATATGATTTTTCCCGCCTGTTGTGCTGTCACTGGCGTTTCCATTTTCATGATTTCCAGTATAAAAATCGTATCTCCTGGTTTCACTTCATCTCCGGATTGGATATTTACACTGATTACTTTTCCGCCTGCACCTGCTTCTATTTTATAACTGCCTTGTATTTCACTGGATTCTTTCGACTGGTCAGACGCTGTCTTTTTTTCCATATTCGTATGTTGAACAGATGCCACCGTCGACTGTGACTGACTCACTGCCCGATTTTTTACTTGTGGTATTTCATTTATATTTTCTTTTTCTTCAACACTCACATCATATATATTCCCGTTTACTGTTATTGTATAATTCTTCATCGTTTTCTCCTATTGCCTCTGCAGATTTCTTCGTTTAATCGAACGTACGCTAAACGCTTCCTGTGGTATTTTTGCAGTAGCTGAAATCGCCGCAGTAATTACTGCAACTAGTTCTAAATTTTTTAAATTTTCTTCCATTTCTTTTTCATTTGATTTTTCTTTTGTATCAGAATCAGAAACATTGTTCTTACTTTCACTTTTTATATGATTCATATCTTCCATTCCAAAAAAAGAAGCGATCTGTCTTATATCCATTATGATATCCTCATATCTCCATTCATATTTCCGATGATATTTTTTGTTCATATCATTAAAAACTATGTGCACCATGCCTTTTTTCAAAAATATTCTCGTTTTTTGTATATAACATTTCAAAAGCATCGATTAAATATTTTCTGGTATCACAAGGTTCAATGATAGAATCTATGTATCCATGCTTTGCAGCAGTTATAATGTCCGTTTGTTTACTTGCAAACTCTTTTTCACTTGCTTTTAAATCATCATTCTGCTCTTTTTGGGGCATTAATTTTATGGCAGTTTTTGCATTTAATATTCCATATTTTACACTTGGCCACGCATATACAACATCTGCTCCAAGCGCTTTTGTATTCATAAACATTGCTGCTGACGTATAACAGTCTCCACAAATCAGAGTTACTTTTGCCGATTTTGAATTAGCACAGGCATATACAAATGCTGCTCCTGCCCTTGCCAGCTCCTGCTCTGTTTTTATATCTGCAATAAATCCAGTTACTTGTGCCAGTGTAAGTAGCGGAATTCGAAATGCATCACAAAACAAAATAAAATCAGCTGCTTTTTTGCATCCATCTGCACTTAATAAAGATTTTCCGTTAATCTTTGCATTTGCCAAAGTCCCGATGGTCATTCCATTCAAACGTATAAAACCTGTTCGTATATCTTTTCCAAAATTTTCTTTCGTTTCATAAAAGGAATGATCATCTGATACCTCTGTTATTATCTCCAGGATATCTTCCTGATTTATCTGTATATTTTTACATTCTCGATTTAAATTGTCTTCTGTTTTTGCTATGTAACAGTCTTCTTTAAAATTTCTTGGTAAAATCAAAATCAATGTTTTTATCTGTTCATAAATTTCACTTTCAGCCAAAACTTTATCCACAACTTTTGTATGTTCACTTTGATAGAGAGGCGTTGAAAAGTCCAGTACCTCTTTTTTATTATCTTTTACCGCATCTGGTGTATGTATAAACATCTTACTGTTTTCTTCTAAATAGACAAAATCTGCCAAAGCCGGCAGTATATTCAATCCTCCGCCACACATTCCAAACACTGCGCATATTTGCAATATTTTTCCAGAGGCTAATGCCTGCATACGGTATAACTCACCAAGACTATTTAACGCATCAAAAGATTCATGCAGCCTTATACCGCCACAGTCAATGAGTCCAATCACTGGTGCGTTCATTTTAATTGCCTGTTTATATAAATCTGCAATTTTTTTCGCATGCATTTCACCAATGGTTCCATTTAATACGGTATAATCCTGACTATAAACAAATACAAGATTTCCATCTATCAAACCATGTCCCGTGATAACTCCATCTGATAAATTTTCTTCATCCTGTTTTATGAAATCGGTGTTTCTTGCTATAATTAGCGCCCCCGTTTCCACAAAGCTATTATCGTCTAAAAGATTATATATTCTTTGTATCGCCGGGCAATGAAAAGTATTGCGCATTCTTTATTCCTCCATAGGTATTTAGTATCAAAGCTGTTTTAAATTTACTTTGATTGTCAAAGTATTTTTCTTGACCATTGTATTACTTCCTGATGTATTTTTCAACCTAAAAATTGATTTCCAATAAATTATTTTCATTATCAAAGCATTTTTCATAATAAACGATAAACGTCACTTCATCACATTCCGCTTTTTTCTTATGTATTCAATATCAAATCCATAAATTTATACACATAAAAAGAATCGGCTCTATTTGCATATTTTCACAAATAAAATCGATTCTTTTGCATCATTTTAAATTTTTAATGGATTTTTTCGTCCTAAAATGAATTACTTCAAAACCAGATTAAATATCCAATTTGATGTTCATTTCTTCTTCGGCTTCCTGCTTAAATTCTTCCAACTGAACTGGATCTAATACAGGTAATTCTTCTACTGACTGTACGCCAAAACTTCTCAAAAACTCTTCTGTGGTTCCAAAAAGCATCGGACGTCCTGGAGCATCCAGCCTTCCAAGTTCACAAATCAGACCATACTCCACCAATCGATTAACTGCATGCTCACTAGAGACTCCTCTGATTTTTTCAATCTCTGCCTTCGTAATCGGCTGCTTATATGCAACAATGGATAATGTTTCAAGCAATACATCCGACATAACTCTTTTCTTGGGCTGTTTTGCTACTTTTATCAGGTACTCATACATATCTTTCTTTGTACACATCTGATATGCACCATCTAATTCCAAAATTGAGAGTCCACGATTTTTTGTATTATATTTTTCCATTAACGTCTGCATAATTTTTTTTGTTTCTTCTTTACTTAAATCTAATGCAAAAGCCAGCTTATCAAGTTCTACTGACTCACCCATCGTAAATAATACAGCTTCTAAAATTGCTTCATAGTTTTCCATTTTATACCAAAATCACATTTATGCTACGAGTTTTGACTCAATTAGGATATCATCATATGTACTCTCCTGAGAAATATTTACTTTCCCAGTTTTCATCAACTCTAATAACGCTAAAAATGTGACAATTACCTCCATTTTTGTACTCTTTTTTTGAAAAAGGCTTCGGAATCCAAAAACTTTATTTATTTTTGCAAAATCCTCTAAATATATCATTTTATCAGATAGAGACACTTCTTCTTTTTCGATTTTACCAAATTTTGAACGAATAGGATCAATCTTGTCTTCCTGGCGAATCATAATTGATTTAAATATTTCATTTAATTTTTCTAAACTAATATTGGATAGAAGCTGTTGCATATCAACTGGTACCTCATATGCTGCAACTTCTTTTGGTATTGTAGGCTGTTTAAACATCATTTTTCCAGCATCCATTTGCCTGTCTTTTAACTCATACGAAATATATTTGTACATTTTATATTCTAAAAGCTGCTGAACCAGTTCTGCTCTTGGATCTATTTCTTCGTCCTGTTCATCTTTTGGCTGAGATGGTAATAGCATTTTCGATTTTATATCAAGCAATGTTGCTGCCATAAGCAAAAACTCACTCATAATATTTAAATCTCTTTTTTCCATCTCTTTCATATAAGACAAATACTGATTTGTTATTTCAACAATTGGTATATCATAAATATTCACTTTATTTTTTTCAAGTAAATGAAGTAGTAAATCAAGTGGGCCTTCAAATACATCAAGTTTTACCGTTAATTCCATTTTCTTATCCTCACTGCTTTCATTCTACCTTATTTTACCTTGAAAATGTTTTGTTTGCAAGTAATAGAAACTGTTATCACTTTCATAAATCAGATATGATATTTATTTGAACCAGCTCTGCCCTATTGAAAATCCGTATATGAAACGTATGCGTTCCAAGACCTCTGCTTATAACCACATTCTTATTGTTCTCAAATATAAAATGACCCGCATCATACTTTGGAAACAATTTAAATTGAGGAGATATAAAGCTCCTGCCATTTGGCAGACGAATCAAACCACCATGATTATGCCCACAGACAGTCAAATCGGCTCCCCACATAGCATACTGTTTACAATATGCAGGGTTATGTGCCAACAATATATGGTATTGATTTTCTTTTTCTAATTTTCCAAGAAATCCTTCCATATCAAGTGCTTTCATTTCTTTTGTTTTGCCCTTTGCATAGTAATCTAAATCCAAATCCAAACCATGGATACAAAATTCATCCTTATCCCAAATCTGTTCCAAAGACTCGTTGTTTAATATATGAACTCCCAATTGAAACAGGGATTCTTCAAATTTCAAATATTCTTTTTTACAGGGATGGTCTTTCTTTTTTAGTCTGCTTTCATGATTTCCGTTGCTAAAATATATAGGTGCTATCTTGCTGATTTCGCTGATAAGTTCATATGCCACCGCATATTTTTCAACTTTTTTTGATACAATCAAGTCTCCTGGAATCAAAATCAAATCAGGATTCATCTCTTTTAATTTTTCGATTAAGATATCATTGTTTTTCCCATAAACATGACTATGTAAGTCTGCAATTAATGCAATTTTTTTACTTTTTGATACTTTTTTTGTTTTAATATCGTATGTATTTACTTCAAATTTTCCAAGTTCCAATTTCTGCCATATGCAATAACAGATGATGATAAATATAATAATAACCAATAAAAATTTCATTTTTTTTTAATTCATCTTCTTATGTATGAATTTTTCTCCATTTCCTGTACTATAATAATGGCGCAAAAAGGTTAAGTACACCTTCTATCAAACGATATAAAATAAATTTTCTTTTGAAATCCTGTGATGTTACTTCCCTTGATTTTTCAATTGTATTTAAAATATCATCTCTTACCTGCAACACAGCTTTTGACCCATACATAAATACACCGCATTCAAAGTGCAGGTATAAGCTTCTGTAATCTAAGTTTATACTTCCTACGGTTGCTATTTTATCATCTGATACAAAACATTTCGCATGCACAAATCCTGGTGTAAACTCATATATCTTAATACCATTTTCGATAAGTTCTGGAAAATTAGATTGTGTTAACGCAAATATGATTTTTTTATCTGGTATACCTGGTGTTACAATTCTAACATCCACGCCTCTTCTTACTGCAGCACATAGCATAGAAAATAATTCATGGTCAATAATCAAATATGGAGTGAATATATATACGTAATCTTTGGCCATGCCTATTATATTCATATATACATTTTCGCCCACATTTTCATTATCCAGCGGAGTATCCCCATATGGTTGTACATATCCATCTGTTTTTGGATATTTTTCCATGCAATTTTTTGGCATAAAAACGGTATAGTCTTCTCTGGAACGATTAATAAAATTCCACATTTCCAAAAACATTGCTGTAAAGCTCCAAACCGCCTCTCCTTCTAAACGTATCCCCGTATCCTTCCAATATCCAAATCTATGCTTACGATTAATATATTCATCCGCAATGTTAATACCACCTGTAAAAGCTGTCTTTCCATCTACAACAAATATTTTTCTATGATCTCTGTTATTCATAATAATAGACATGGATGGTCGAATAATGTTAAATGCAGCGCATTTGATACCCTCATTTTGTAATGTTTTATAAAAATGGCGTGGTAATGTAAACGCACATCCTACATCATCATATATAATTCTTACATCTACGCCTTCTTTCACCTTTTTCATTAAAATTTCAATAATCCGGTCAAACATGACTCCTTTTGCAAAAATAAAATATTCCAAAAAAATAAAATGTTTCGCTTCTTCTAATGCTTTAAGCATATCCGGGAACATTTTTTCTCCTGATATATAATAATTTGTCTCCGTATTTTTATACAGAGGAAAACCAGCCCATTTGGTTAAATAGCCTGATTGCCTGGCTGCATAAATATCTATTTGTTCTAATTCTTTTGTGATTTCATTTCCATCGGGAAGCAATGGAATTATCTCCTGATTCACTCGATCCATACGTTCTCTGCTACGCTTTGTCAAACCTGAACGTCCAAATATGAAGTATAACATAATACCTACAATTGGTAAAAATAATATCAAAAAAACCCATGCTAATTTCATGGATGGATTTGTTCTATTCGTTGTTATATAAAGCGCTAGCACAATTGCAAAAACGCGGACACCCCAATTGATAAATGTAGATTGAAGACTTACACTATATAAAATATAGGTTAACCATAGTAATTGAAGTAATATTGAAAATCCAACCATAAAAACCCGGCTAAATAAGAGCTTTGATAACTTTTTCATTTTGTCCACCTCTTTCGTATTTTACCTTATTTACGAATACAAAGCAAACATTTCATTCTCATTGTTTTTTATAACTCTTTGCTTTTTCCATAAATATATTCATATTTTATGTTTATCCCTATTTTTAAAAAACCGTTAAAAATAGAAAAACAGCATGTAACGTTAAATGCTGTTTTTCTAAATAATATATCATAAATTAAATTTCCGTTATATAATTTTTTATTATAATTCTGTTACTTTTGTTACTTCTGTTACTTCTGTTACTTCTATTACTTCTGTCGAATTTTCATCAGGAACATCTTTGATGGAAAAACTGATTCTTCCCATTTTATCTTTTCCAAGACAAATTGCTTTTACTTTATCTCCGATAGATAATACATCCTCTACATGATTAATTCTTTCTTTTGCAATTTTAGAAATATGAACCATGCCTTCTTTTCCTGGTGCAAACTCTAAAAATGCGCCAAACTCCTTTATACTAATTACAGTACCTTTAAATATTTGTCCTTCTTGGAATTCAGCCGTAATTGTTTTTACCATTTCTATCGCTTGATCCATTTTTCCTTTTTCAGTTCCGCAGATTGAGACAAATCCATCATCTGAAATATCAATCTTAACACCTGTACGATCAATTATTTCATTGATTGTTTTCCCTCTTTGTCCGACAACATCACCAATCTTAGCTGGATCAATCTGTATCTGAATAATTTTAGGCGCATATTCACCTACATTGGTACGAGGCTTATCAATCGCTTTTGACATAACTTCATCCATAATATAAAGTCTTGCTTCTTTTGTTCTTTGAATTGCACCCTCTACTATTTCACGAGTTAATCCATGTATTTTAATATCCATCTGGATTGCTGTAATACCCTTATGTGTACCAGTAACCTTAAAGTCCATATCACCAAAGAAATCTTCAAGACCCTGAATATCTGTAAGCAATACATAATCTTCATCTGTTTCGCCAGTAACAAGACCGCAGGAAATTCCAGCTACCATTGCTTTCAGTGGAACACCTGCTGCCATAAGTGCCAGGCAGGATGCACAGGTTGATGCCATGGAAGTTGAACCATTTGATTCAAATGTTTCTGAGACAGCACGAATTGCATATGGGAATTCTTCTACACTAGGCAAAACAGGAATCAATGCTTTTTCTGCTAATGCACCATGTCCGATTTCACGACGTCCAGGTCCTCTGGATACCTTTGTTTCTCCAACCGAATAGGAAGGGAAATTATAATGATGAATATATCTTTTATTTGTTATATTATCATCTAATCCATCTACTTTTTGCATTTCAGACATTGGAGCAAGTGTTATGATATCACAAATCTGAGTTTGACCACGTGTAAACATGGCTGATCCATGTACTCTTGGAATTAAATCTATTTCAGAAGCCAAGTGACGAATTTGTGACAATTCACGACCATCTGGGCGCTTATGATCTTTTAAAATCATTTTCCGGACAGTTTTCTTTTGATACTGATAAATTGCTTCTTCAAGAACATCAAGCCATTCCTCTTTATCCGCAAAAGCAATTTCTAATTTTTCCGTAATCTGACGGATATTTTCTTCACGAACTTGCTTTTCATCTGTAAAAACTGCTTCTTCCATTTCAGATGGTGGAACAATCTCTTTTATAGCTTTAAACATTTCTTCTGGAATTGCGCAACTTGTATATCCATGTTTTGCTTTTCCAACTTCAGCTACAATTTTATTGATAAATGCAATAACTTCCTGATTGATTTCATGACATTTATAAATTGCCTCTATCATTTTTTCTTCTGAAATTTCATTTGCACCTGCTTCTATCATAATAACTTTTGAAGCAGTTGATGCAACTGTCAGGTTTAAATCCCCTTCATTCCATTCTTTTTGATTTGGATTTATAACAAATTCCCCATCTATCATTCCAATTTGCGTTGTAGCACATGGACCATCAAATGGAATGTCTGAAATACTTGTTGCAATTGCAGATCCGAGCATAGCAACAACTTCTGGACGACACTCTGGATCTACTGACATAACCATATTGTTTAAGGTAACATCATTTCTATAATCTTTGGGAAACAAAGGTCTCATCGGTCTGTCAATAACGCGTGACGTTAAAACCGAATTCTCGGATGCTTTTCCTTCTCTTTTGTTAAATCCACCTGGTATTTTACCTACGGAATACATTTTTTCTTCATATTCTACACTCAGTGGAAAGAAGTCTATTCCGTCCCTTGGTTTCACAGATGCAGTTGCTGTAGACAGCACCGTGGTATCACCGTATTTTAGAAATGCAGCACCATTAGCCTGTGCACACACTTTGCCAATTTCAACTATAAGTGTTTTACCAGCAATGTCCATTGAAAAACTTTTTAACATATTGTCTTCTCCTTTTATGAAAGCATTTCGCTTTTTTTTTAAGCAGAAGTGGCCGAAACTACTGAACAAAGTATGATTTTCATATTCTGTTCAGTGGTCTCGGGAATTTACTTCTGCGTTATATCATAATAATATGTCTCTATGGTAAAACCATATCACATAAGAAAAATAGAGCGGATAAACTCCGCCCTACCTAGGTAATCGTGAAATTATTTTCTTAAGCCTAAACGTTCAATTAAAGTACGATATCTTTCAATATCTGTCTTCTTTAAATAAGCTAATAATCCACGTCTCTGACCAACCATTTTGAAGAGTCCTCTTCTTGAATGATGATCTTTTGGGTTTGCTTTAAAATGACCTTGTAATTCGTTAATTCTTGCTGTTAAAAGAGCCACCTGTACTTCTGGTGAACCTGTATCTCCAGGTGTTCTACCATATTCAGCTATAATAGCTTCTTTTTTTTCTTTTGTTAACATTTTTGTTTCCTCCTCAAATTTGAAATCGCCCAAAACTTCTTTATACTCAGAAAAAGGTCGGAGTGTCCATTTACCGAATACGGGCTTTACTCATACTTGCTTATTTTATCATACCCACTATATATTGTAAATATATTTTCAAAAATAAGCGATTTTAATTTAATAAACGAACAACACAAATTGGACTTCTATAAAATGCATTTGAAATTTTAATTCCAGTTTTAGGAGAACTTGCATGCACAATCTGACCATTTCCAATGTAAATACCTACATGGCTTATGCTTTTTCCTGAACCATAAAAGAATAAATCTCCTGGTCTTGCTTCTGAAGAATTAATTTTTGTTCCATGTCCCGCTTGAGATGCTGCGTGATGTGGAAGGGAAATTCCATATTTTGCATATACGGATAATACAAATCCAGAACAATCCGCGCCGTGTGTTAAACTTGTTCCACCCCATACATATGAATTTCCGACAAATTGTTCTGCATAATTGACCAAATCAACTCTTACATCTGAAACTCCCTGTCCATATTTAATTTCTGTCATCGTCATTGCCTTTGGAAGCTCCTGCGATACCGAAACAAATGCTTTATTTACATATCCAGCATCTCCGTCAAGATCTACTTTATACCAGTCACCATCCGTTTCTGTAACCTGAAGTTCTTCTCCTTCTGGCATTAATGCCAGAATTGTGCAATTCGAATTTGGTTGTTCTCTGACATAAAGAGTCTGTGTTGTGACCGTTGCTACTGTTGATACAATCTGTTGTGCTAATTTATTAGCCGCATCTCCAGTTAAAAGGTATTCACTTTTTACATAACCGGTAACACTTCCTGACTTAATTTTATACCACGCACCATCATTTTCCAAAATTTCACAAGCAGAATTTTTAGGCATCTTTCCTACTGCGTCAGAATTTTCATCAGCTTGTGATCTTACATTCAATGTTGTGTCTACATCTGCAATTCCTAAATTGGTATATCCTGAAACAACCGACGTAATCTGCTGAGTTGTTGCTGTTGATGCTTGCTGCACTACTTTATCTGCTGTTTGCGTTTGTTGTTGTGTCTGCTGTTCTGTTGCTGCCTGTGTTTGCTGCTCTGTCATAGTTTGTGTTCCATTTGCCGCACTTGTTGTGTTAACTGAATTAACAGAAGTCCCTGCCGTAGAACCTGCCACCATATAAGAAGACAATGCGTCAAAAACGCCTGCATTTACATTATTTGATGAAGCGGCTCCCACTGACATTGTATTTGATGTTGCCAAAAAAGCCCCTGCACATCCAATTGCAATAATCTTCACCCATCTTTTCTTCATGAAAGGCCTCCTACTTTTTGTTATTTAAAGTCAGCTATGTAAGCCACTATACTACCAATCAAAAGGATAGCAATGTTTTGTAATAATGTCAACACAATTTTGTAATATTTTTGTAATATCTCGTTTTGCTGATTTCATCCTTATTTATATCTATTTCATCAGCAGCTCATTTCCTTTTATTGGCAAAAAAATTACGACCTATCTCTAAATCTTTATTCATCTGAGCCTTAAGCTCACTTATATTTGCAAATTTTTCTTCATTTCGTAATCTTTTCAAAAAAGAAACTTTTATTTGTTTTCCATAAATATCTTTTGAAAAATCATAAATAAAAGTTTCAACTCCAACGGGGTAAATTCCTTCAATGGTAGGTTTCTTCCCTATATTTGCAATTCCATAATATTTTTCATTTTCAATTTGCACATCAACAAGATATACGCCAAAAGGTGGTAAAAGTTTATCTGCTGCAGGTACTACATTTGCTGTTGGAATCCCAATTGTTCTGCCAATCTGATTTCCGTGAACCACTTCGCCTTTTATAAAATACTCATATCCAAGTAATTCATTTACTAATTTCATATTCCCTTTTAGCAATTCTTCACGTATATAAGTACTACTTATGTCTCTATCTCCATACTGCATTTTTTCAACAACAATTGCTTCATAATTCAATGTTTCTGCCATGTCCAAAAGCATTTTATAATCACCTTTTCTTTGATATCCAAAGCTGCAATCTGTTCCTGCCACTATACATTTTGCAGAAAAACGTTCTACCAGCATTTTCAAAAATGCCTCTGCTGGCATATGCATAATTTCTGGTGTAAATGGACATTCGATTAAATAATCTATACCAATTTCTTCGAAAAGGTGCATTCTTTCACAATTTGTTGTCAGTACAGCTGTTTCTTTTTGTTCTAGTTCTTTTTTGGGTGGCATATCAAAAGTAAAAATAGCAGCCTTTAAGCCTTCTTTTTTCTTTTGAAAAATAGCATCCATCAATTTTTCATGACCTCGATGTAATCCATCAAATTTTCCAATCGATAGTACAACCGGATATTTAATTTCATAATCCAAACCTTTTATATACTCCATGATCCATTCCTACTCTTTGAATATTTTTAGTGGTTTAAAATCCATTCTATCTTCATCGTATCCATATATTCCAATAAAATTATCTTTTGTATCATACACCCGAAACTTGCCCGCTTGCAACTCATGAAATACTTCCAAAAAATATTCCTGTTTCATACGATTTCCATTTTGAATGTATATATCATATTCTTCTTTTGCTGTAAGACTCGGATAATCTAAAAACAATTGATCTATTTGCATTACTTTTTCATTTAGTTTCTCTTCTTGTATCATTTTTTCAATTTCATCCAAACGATAAGCATTTTCAATGCAAAAGACAGATACTTTCGTTCGAATCAAAGATTCCATAACACCACCACACCCTAATTTTTGACCAATATCATGGCATAATGTTCTAATGTATGTTCCTTTGGAGCAATGAACCCTCATTTTTACGGTTGGCAAATCCATAGACAGTATCTCAATTGAGTATAAGTGAACTTTTCTCGCTTTTCGTTCAACTTCAATTCCTTCACGAGCTAAATCACAAAGTTTTTGGCCATTTACTTTCAAAGCCGAATACATCGGAGGTATTTGTTCATAATCTCCAACATAGTCCAGAATTGTTTTGTAAACTTCTTTTTCATTGCAGTTAACATTCTTTTCACTAATAATCTTACCCGTCATATCCTGCGTATCTGTTTCTATGCCAAGTCTTAATACTGCTTCATATACTTTGTTTTTTTCTGTTAACATATCGCATACTTTGGTTGCTTTTCCAAAACACACAGGCAGCACCCCCTGTGCATCAGGGTCAAGCGTACCTGTATGCCCGATTTTTTTTTGCTTTGTCATGATTCTTAATTTTGCAATGACATCAAAGGATGTAAATCCTTTTTCTTTATATACATTTAATATTCCATTCAACATATTCATATACTCATTTATCTTTTATATTTGTTCACTTATTTTTTCAACAAGTTGACGAAGGATTGTATCGCTGGTTCCTTTCATGGTTACTCCAGCGGCACGTATATGACCTCCACCGCCAAAGTTCTTGGCGATGCATGCCACATCAACTCTTCCATTTGATCGCATGCTTACTTTATAATCTTCTTCCTGTGTCTGATATAGAAATATTGCTATTTCAACATCTTTCGTAACTCTTAATTGACTTACAATTCCTTCTAAATGTTTTGGTGATACATCATATTGCTTCATTTCCTGTAAAGATATCGTAGAAGCTATAACTCTTCCATTTAAAAATAAAATGCTTTTTAATAATGATAATCCCAAGATACGGTTTTGATTATATGTTTTTTCGTAAAAGGTTTTGTCCACAATCCAGGAATAATCAATCCCTGTTTCCATTAAAAATCCAGCGATATTCATTGTCTTTGCTGATGTATTTGAATATTGAAAAACACCCGTATCATGTGCTATTCCAACGTAGATACATTCTGCAATATCCTTCGTTACTTTTTCTTTGCCAATAAGTTCAAATATCAATTCACTTGTTGAACTGGCATTTGGAAAAATGTAATTCTTATCTGCAAAACTATCATTGCTTATATGATGATCAATGCATACTGTTTTTTTTGCCTGAAGAAAATATTTTGCAGCTTCTCCAATTCTTTCTAAATCACCACAATCCTGAGTGATAAATAAGTCATACGTCTCCTGATTTGGATAATCATTGCAAATTTTGTCTGAATTTTTTAAAAATTTAAAAATATTGGGTATTGGCTGCAAGTATAAATCTATTTCTATTTCTGAATAATATTCCTTTACAAAATTATAAGTTGCAAGACATGAACCGATACAATCGCCATCTGGTCTAACATGCCCAGCAATAGCCATTCTACGTACATTTGTTAATAATGAATCAAATTTATCCATAGTAAACCTCACTTCTTATTTTTGATTATTTCCATTTATAATAGTTTTATATACAGAGATTTCCATATACATACTTTACATATATACATGGAAATTCTTTTTATCACTTAATTGAAAGCAATATTTATTCAGTTTTTTCAGTGATACTTTCACAGACCTCATCAATCTTTTTAGACATACGAACCCCATATTCTATGGATTGATCTAATATAAATTTTATCTGAGGTGTATTTCTAAGATTTATTTTAGTTGCCAGTTGATGTCTAATATAACCTTCAGCACTCTTTAAAGCCATCAATGTATCTTTCTGTGATGCAACATCTCCAAGTACGCTGATATATGCTTTCGCAGTTTTTAAATCAGGAGCTACTTCTACTGCAACCACACTTGTCATTGGGTTCAGTCGAGGATCTTTGATTTCTGATCGTATAATATTACCTAATTCACGATGCACTTCTTCATTAATCCTCATATTTTTCATACTATTTTTACGCATTCAATTTTCTCAACTTTCTATCTTGGAACTTCAACCATTTTGTAAGCTTCTACAATATCTAGTTCCTGAATTTCATTGAATCCATCAAATACAAGTCCACATTCAAAACCTGTACGAACTTCTTTTACATCATCTTTAAATCTCTTTAAAGATCCTAAATCTCCTTCGAACACAAGTTTACCTTCTCTTGTAACGCGAACTTTGCATCCTCTTTCAAAAGTTCCATCCAACACATATGATCCTGCAATTGTGCCGATTCCAGAAGCTTTAAATAACTGTCTTACTTCTGCATGTCCAATTACTTTTTCTTCAAAAATAGGATCCAGCATACCCTTCATGGCTGCTTCAACATCTTCGATTGCATTATAGATAACCTTATACAATCTGACATCTACGCCTTCTCGTTCTGCAGTCATTTTTGCCTGTGGATCAGGGCGAACATTAAATCCAATAATGATAGCATTTGATGCAGAAGCTAAAATAACATCAGATTCATTAATTGCTCCTACTCCACCATGGATGATTTTAACAATTACTTCTTCATTCGAAAGTTTTGTTAAACTCTGTTTTACTGCTTCCACAGAACCTTGAACATCTGCTTTGACAATAATGCCTAATTCCTTTACATTCCCAGACTTAATCTGTATAAACAAATCATCCAAAGACATTCTTGATTTTGTTTCTTCCAATAATTTTTCTCTACCATGTGATACATATGTTTCCGCAAAAGCTCTTGCTTCTTTTTCGGATTCCATAACAAGAAACGTTTCGCCTGCTTCTGGAACACTGCTCAATCCTATGATTTCAACTGGTGTTGAAGGACCTGCTTCTTTCACATGACGACCTTTATCATCCACCATTGCACGGACTTTACCAAATGCACTACCACATGCTACTGGCTCACCAACATGAAGTGTTCCTTTTTGTACCAGAACTGTTGCAACTGCTCCACGTCCTTTGTCAAGCTGTGCTTCGATGATAACGCCTCTTGCATTTCTCTTTGGATTTGCTTTCAATTCAGATACTTCAGATGTTAATAATATCATTTCCAGTAACTGTTGAATTCCTTCACCCGTGCGAGCTGAAACAGGTACAAATATAGTACTTCCACCCCAATCTTCAGGAATCAATTCATACTCGGAAAGTTCTTGCTTTACTCTCTCTATGTTTGCACTTGGCTTATCTACCTTATTAATCGCAACAATAATTTCAATTCCTGCTGCCTTTGCATGATTAATAGCTTCAATTGTCTGAGGCATAACACCATCATCTGCTGCTATAACAAGAATTGCTATGTCAGTAGAATTTGCACCACGCATACGCATTGCTGTAAACGCTTCATGTCCAGGTGTATCTAAAAATGTAATCGTCTGTCCATTAATTGACACCACAGAAGCTCCAATATGCTGTGTGATTCCACCTGCTTCACGATCTGTCACATGCGTAGAACGGATTGCATCAAGTAATGATGTTTTACCATGATCAACATGACCCATAACACAAACAACTGCTGGACGTGGTACTAACAAAGCTGCATCATCATCGTCTTCTTTCAACAATTCAGCAATTACGTCAATTTTTACTTCTGGTTCCGTAATACAGTTAAATTCAAGAGCAATTTCTTCTGCCATTTCATACGTAACATCCTGGTTTACTGTAACCATTTGTCCCTTAAGGAAAAGTTTCTTAACAATGGCAGAAGCCTGTAATTTCATTTTTTCTGCAAGTTCTTTAATTGTTAAATGTTCTGGAATAATAATTGTACGGATTTCTTCTTCTACTTTAGCTGCTGGTTGTGGTACCAACTGTTTTTTCTTATGTCCGCTTTGCTTTTCCAAATTTATATAATTTTCTTGTTTTTTTACAACTTTTTTATCATAATTCTGAGGTTTCTTTACGGGTTTACGATTTTCCCGGCTTTCTTTTGTTCTTAACACATCTGGAGTCGCTTTTGTTGAGTCTTTATCAGATTTTCCATCTTTGGTATGATCTCCATAGCTTCTTCTTCCATCAGTATTACCGCTATAATTTGAATTAGGTCTGTTATTCTGATATGGTCTGGCTCCGTTAGTTCCGTTTCCTGCATATGGTCTGCGTGTTCCGTCTGCATTGGTTCCGTTTCCTGCATATGGTCTGCGTGTTCCGTCTGCATTGGTTCCATTTCCTGCATATGGTCTGCGTGTTCCGTCTGCATTGGTTCCATTTCCGTTGTATGGTCTGCGTGTTCCATCTGCATTGGTTCCATTTCCGTTGTATGGTCTGCGGGTTCCATCTGCATTGGTTCCA